>Ga0302181_10000001_pt1 | contig 586880 bp, 524 predicted proteins | sample I_Palsa_E3_3_FD_198786 | JGI IMG/M metagenome (GOLD analysis project Ga0302181, IMG submission 198786) | Peat permafrost microbial communities from Stordalen Mire near Abisko, Sweden - I_Palsa_E3_3 | ecosystem: Environmental > Terrestrial > Soil > Palsa > Peat permafrost | place: Sweden...
CCTGCCTCCACTTGCTTCAGCGCCCCGATCATCTGCGCCTCTGTGTGCCTGCTCTTCGACATACCTTCTTCCCCTTCCTTTCGCAAAAATCATACTTGCCTTTGTGCGGAAAGAGGGGAGCAGGTCAGAGGGAGCAGGTAGTGACCACCTTCAAAAAACAATGTGAATACGAAGTCCTGAGCCTCATCGGCGGGATTCCAGATTGTAATCATCGTATCATCGCCGTTGCTGGTGCTCCACTGCTGCAACGACTTGGACACGCCTTCGCTGACACCTCTTCGTTGCCTGATGTTCGTTCATATGCGAGACGGCGCAACGCGCCCCCTAGCTGAGTGCCGACGGCGCGCTCGTCGTAGGCAGCTCAGGCGTCGTACATGCAGGTATGGACGATGGCCAGGGCTCGCGCGACTACGGGCGCGCCGAGCTTGGCGTCGCGGATGCCTTGCAGGGTGGCGGAGTTCCATTGGATGGCAAATGGATTCTGCTGGACGGAGGAGTCGCCTGCGCAGACCATTCCGTAATTTGCGACGAGTGCCACGACCAGCGCGAGAATTGGCCTCATGACTCGTTACGGAGTTACGGTGACGGTTATCGTGTTCGACTTCACTACCCCGTCGCCAGGGTCATCGGAAATGGGTCGCGATACCTGGATAGCATACTCGCCGGGCTCGATCATCTTGCACATTCTGCTGACGCGACTCTCCTCTTCTGTGGCTTCTCCCGGCTTTAGGGCTCGGACTACGACGGTTTGGATGATCTTGCTCATATCGTGTTTGTCGAGCTTATCCACTGTTCCGCCACCTACCTGTCGCACGTCGTAGTCATAGTTGACATCAACCTCGCGCGCGCGAGCCACAGAAGCATTGATCTCATGATCCGATGTGTTTGTTAGTCGGATCCTCACCCAAACCGCCGCCCCTGCCTTGACGCTCGTCCTGGCCGTGCTGATGGCTATCGAGAACGGCTGGTGGCTCGGAGCCATTACGGTCTGGCCAGGAATCGGTGCTGCGGCCGCCGCAGCGATTAACGCTAACGCTAGTGAATTTTTCATCGTTCCTCCTAATGCTGCTTTAGTCGCAACCTGTTGCGTCAGCGTCCCAAGTGGGGTAGCCGCTGTCCGCTTGCTCCGCGGTGCTGGCAACGAACGCCCCCACTGGGCCCGGCGTGCCGGTGGTTTTCGCGGTCCAATTGCTGGCTGAACTACAGGAGGCACTGCAACTGGCGGAGCCAGCAAACGCCCACGTTTGATATCCAAGTGGCACCGGAATCGAACCTGCGGTCGTAGATTGCCACATAACGTACATCGTTGCGTTGAAGGAACGCGTAATCGTTGTATCAGTGGGATCAAGCCTAACAAGTGGAGAGTCCGAGGTCTCGCCCGCGCTCTGGCTCGGGTACGGGTAGCTCCCGCTGTCCAGGCCTATCGGCGAGTTACAGGTCGAGCTTCCTCCCACGTTGTCGGAGTTGATCAACTGAACGAATAAGTATGCCCCGCCCGCGGTGTTCGAAAAGCCTGACGCGGTAAATGTTATCCCGCAAGGGGTGCACGTGGGGCTTGCGACAGTACCGGACAGGTTGCCATAGTCGAGGTAGGGCGACGTGCTGCCTGAGGACGAAAGCGTATTGATTGTCAGCTTGGTGGCGTGAGCGTTCGTCATTGTCCCCCCGCTTGGGCCCGCAACATTGAAAGTTGCGGTGGCGACTTGGCTGCCCACGCTCCCACCCCCACCTGACATTGTGTATGAATACGTCATGTTCAGCGAGTTATCCGGATAAACCCAGTAGAAAGTGTAGGCCGATGTGTTGCTGGCCACGTCGGCTAGATCTGCCACTTGGCCTCCGGTTGGGTCGGGGGGACCGCCATTAACGGTGCCGTCGTTCGTATAGCCCGCGATCGCATCGCCCGGGACTTGGGACCATTGCTGACTCGATATGCTCATGCATGGCGGGAGCGAAAAGGAGGTGCTGAGCGCAATTTGCTGCCCGACTACAACAGACTGCGTACCACTGATGGTGTTCCCGCCGAGCTTGATCGCAGGCGTCGGTGCGGTGGGAAGGGCCACGTTTATACCGAACTGTCCGCTTTGCCCCGTTAGGCCGTCGCCTCCGCCGCCGAAGCTGATCGAGGCTCCAAGTGTCGCGTCGCAGGCCACCGAATAAGTTCCCATAATCTGCGTATCGGATCCGGCCACGACGCTTCCAGTCGCGGTGATTGAGGAGCTATCGAAGTTGATGGTTAGGGTAGTTCCCGAATAGACGGAGAAACCATAGCCATTTATGGTAAGGATCCCTCCCGTGGCACCAAAAATAAGGGGCGAGGGCGAGACGCTCGTGATGGTCGGCGGCTGCGGGACCGTGCCCGGCACGGTCTGAAACATGCCGGCAAATTCGCACTCTTGCTCATTGCATGCTTGCATCGGCACGGGAAGGTTCGCTGTGGCCGTAGTTGTGGCAGTTCCAACCGCGAGCCCTTTTGCAAGGCCCGCGCTCACCGTAAAGACTTTAGCGTTGCTGCTGGTCCAGGTTGAGCCGCTGGTCACATTGTATTGTGCCCCTGTGCTGTAAGTGCCGGTGGCGGTTTCCTGCTGGGTGCCTTTCACGGGCACCGCGAAACCATCGACAGTAACATTGTAACCAGTGTATCCCTCGCAGGTCGTGCAACCATTCTGGCAGGTCGCCTTGCGAACGTTATAGACTCCGACATCGACCGCAACCAGAATGTATTCATTTTCGGCATGGCTGCCCGCGATCTTTGCCGTGCCCTGGTGAATCGACGGCGGTATGAGGTTTCCTTCCGCGTCGGGAAGCTGGTTCTGAAGAATCTCGGAGACGTTAAACGACCGTGTATCCCTGGGCCGGGTGGCTGTGATCTATCAAGACGTTGTACCCACCGGAGAGGCGCGGCTGATGGGCGGAGCGTAACCGAGGCTACCATGCGGACGGTGGAAGTTGTAGTGCTCGAGCCAGGGCGAGAGCTGCTGATCTCGTTCTTCCGAGTTGAGGTAGTGGCGAACGTAGGCCCACTCGCGCAGGGCGGTTTGAATGAAGCGTTCGGCCTTGCCGTTGGTGCGCGGCGTGTAGGGACGGGTGAATCGGTGCTGGATGCCGAGTTGGAGGCAGGCGGCGCGGAACTGGCGGGAGCGATAGCAGGAGCCGTTGTCGGTAAGCAGGCGGCGGATGGAGATGCCGTGCTGGGCGTAGAAGGCGACAGCGGCGCGTAGGAAGGCGATGGCAGTTTGGCTTTGCTGGTTGGGCAGCATACAGGAGAAGGCGAGGCGGGAGTGATCGTCGATGGCGACGTGCAGCGCCTGCCAGCCGGCGAACTGAGGGCGGCCGCGGCGACGGCCGTCGCCACGAATAGAGACCTGCTGATAGCGGGTCATGCCTTTGATGTCGAGATGGAGCAGATCTCCGGGCGCAGGATGTTCGTAACGCACGACGGGTGGGGCGGGATGGAGATGACGCCAGCGGTTGAGATGAGCCCGCTGCAGAATGCGGCTAATGGTGGCAGGGCTGAGGCCAGTGGCGTGAGCGATCTGGTAGGCGGGGCGCAGATCGCGGCGCAAAGTGATGACCTGGGCGATCAACTCCGACGAGGTTCGGCGCGGGCTATGGAGCGGTCGCGAGGAACAATCCCGCAGGCCAGGCAAGCCCAGGGTGCGATAGCGGCGTAGCCACTTGGCGGCGGTTTTTCGGTTGACAGTGAACGCGGCTGCAGCCGCGTTCACCGTCAACCTCTCCATCATGATTTTCTGGGCTAAAGCCTCTCGACTACGAAACGTAAGTCGGGCATTCTGGTGAAGGTCCATTCGGTCGACTCCTTGGAAGCGGATTGGTCAGCACCATCAGCTTCTCCGGTTTGGAGCGAATGGACTATTCACTTCTTGGGAACAACGTGTTGAAAGATCACAGCTGGCCCACCTTTGATGTTTGTCTGCGCCATTTCCACAGAGGGTGCTCCATCCTTGCGCTTTTTGCAAGGGTGGGTGACGATGCTGCCTATCTCGTTGATCTATTACCGCGGCTGCGTCATCAGCCCATTTACGCGAGCATTCCCGATTCCCGCCCTTCGCAAAAAAGCGCGAAGGACAGGGGATCCACCGTGTTGCTGGTCCCAACGAGATCAAAAGGGGGGCGTCTCGGCCGATTACGGGGTAACTGTCACGTTTACCATGTTCGATTTCACCACACCGCTTCCCATTTCTTCTGGTACGGTTCGCGAGGCTTGGATGCTATATTTGCCCGGGCCTGAGATCTTATACAACCGCTCGATCTGAATTTCGTCGTGAAGGCTCTCCCCCGGCTTAAGACTGTACAAGGGGGTGGCGGATGAAACTTTGACCGAAGCGGGATCCTTCTGCCTGCGGCCAAAGTCGGTATCAGGTGCCATATTACCGTTAGCATCGCGAACTTCCACCATATAATCGGCCTCGGGCGCTGACTTCAAGATGCCGATCTCGTGGTCGGATGTATTCGTCAAGACCACCTCTACACGAATTTGAGAACCCGCTTTCGCGATATCGTGCAACAGCCGGATCGTCAGCGAAAAGGGATGGGTGTTGCTGCCAGAAACGACCGCAAGGCCGAACAGCGACAACGAGAGAAAAATCGTTGCAGTGCGGACTATCTTCTCAGTGAAATCCTTCATGGGCATGTGCTCCCTAGTGGGTAATTTGTGGTCCAAGTTGGATACGAACTGCTCGCCTGAAAGGCATTTGCGCTTCGGGTTGAACTAGCCTGTAATTGCCAGGCCCCACTGATGTACTTCGCGTCCCCATACCAATTCCAACTCACATACCCAAGTGGTACCGGGATGGAGTTTGCCAGGCCCGAGTTCCAGAGGACGTACATACTCGCTGACATTGTGTAGGATTCTTCAGAATACGACGTTGACAGTCCCACTCCGGGATTGTCGTCCGTATAGGTCGATGTTACCGGCGGATAAGGATAACTTCCATCAAGCCCGGAGCCAGTGCAAGTGTGACTGGTGCTGCCGGTTAGCTGTATGGTCAGGCCGCTAATCACCTGAACGTTATACCCAAGTATTCGAATAGCCTGAGGGCGCACTCGCGGAAGGCGTGAACAGGATTCCAATATTAGTGCCTGAGCCTCCGAATACGAGCTTGTTGTTGCTAATGTTGATTGTTCCGAGGGTTACCCCTGTGCTCGGGCTGGTCGGCCCAGCGACATTAAAAGCTGCGGGCGCGGCCGGGCTAGTCACAGTTCCGCCACCGCCGGACATCGTGTATTGGTATGTGACACTCAGTGAGTTCCCGGAAGTGACCCAGTAGAACGTGTTCGTAGCTTGGGTGAAATTCGTGGCCTCCGGTCCTCCGTTGAGCGCCGCAGTATTAAAGCCGCCCACAGTAGTTCCCGGGACCGACCACTGTTGGCTCGACATGCTCATGCACAGCGGCAGGGAGACCGAGCCGCTGAGGGCAATCTGCTGTCCGACGACAACAGACTGCGTACCGCTGATGCTGTTCCCGCCAAGCTTGACCGTAGGCGTCGGCGCGGCGGGAAGGGCCACGTTTATACCGAACTGTCCGCTTTCGCCCCCTAAGCCGTCGCCTCCGCCGCCGAAGCTGATCCAGATGTTGTGTGCTCCGACTGTCGCGTCGCAGGTGACCGAATAAGTCCAATAATCTGCGTATCGGATCCGGCCACGACGCTCCCAGTCGCGGTGATTGAGGAGCTATCGAAGGTGATGGTTAGGGTGGTGCCCGAATAGACGGAGAAGCCAGATCCGTTTATCGTCAGGATCCCTCCCGTGGCACCAAAAACAAGGGGCGAGGGCGAGACGCTCGTGATGGTCGGCGGCGCTGGTACAGTGCCTGGCACGGTCTGAAAAAAGCCGGCAAATTCGCAGCTCTCCTCGTTGCATGCTTGCATCGGCACGGGCAGGCTCTCGGTGCCCGTGGTTGTGGCGCTTCCGACTGCCAGCCCTTTTACAAGGCCCGCGCTCACTGTATACACTTTGGTGTTGCTGCTGGTCCAAGTTGACCCGGCCGTCAAATTATATTGCGTTCCATTTTCGTAGGTGCCGGTTGCGGTTTCCTGCTGGGTACCGTTCACACTCACCGCGAAGCCATCCTCGATAACATTGTAGCCAGTGTACCCCTCACAGGTTGTGCAACCATTTTGGCAGGTCGCCTTGCGAACGTTGTAGACTCCAAAATCTACCGCGACAAGAATGTACTCGTTCTCGGCGTGACTGCCTGCGATCTTTGCCGTACCTTGGTGAACGGATGTCGGAATCACGTTTCCTTCCGCGTCCGGAACCTGGTTCTGGAGAATCTCGGAAACATTGAATGCCCGGGTTTCCCTGGCTTCCATGTGCAAAGGGAGCAGGTAGTGACCGCCCTCGAAAAATAAAGTGAAAATAAAGTCTTGAGCCTCGTCGGCGGGATTCCATATCGTGATCATCGTATCGTCGCCGTTGGCGGTGCTCCACTGCTGAAGCGACTTGGACGCGCCTTCCGCGACGCCGTGGGGCTTGACCTCGAATACATAGTTCCCCGTCTGGTCGACGCTACCCGAAGACATAACCAGCGAGCCGCGTCTGGTAACGGTCTCGAACGAGATGTTGAAACTACCATTGAAATTCTTTGGCCCGAGGAGCGGGAACGATGAGGCTACATCGAGGCTCTGGGTTTGGAGAGGTTGAAGTGTGATGGGCGGAAGAGCGGCGGAATGCGGCTTGCCTCCGGCCATCCACCAAAGGGTTGGTGTGGCTGTCAGCGGCGCGTCAGACACATTGCGCAGAAACGAGTACGGCGTGAAGGTTGTGCCGGCGGGGAAAAGCATCATGGGGTCGGCAGCGCCGATCATAAAACCGAGCTCGGCAATTGTGCGATCTTTTGCCGGATCTTGGCCGAGCGGCTCGGAGGCGAACGGCATGGCGGCTGAGTAGCCAGTGGTTTGATCTTCCAACCCGCCCTCGATGACGAGATTATCGGTGGTTTCGCTGGAGGTAATTCGAACGCCGCCCTGAGCTGCTTGTGTGGTCTGCAGCTCCGGCAGTTTAATGAGTTTCATTCCGTGCGGGGTGACGGCGATGTTGTGCTGGGTGATGGGTAGTCCGTTGCTGTCGCTGATTTGAACTGTGGTGTTGGCGGGTTGAGAAGCAAGATTCGCTACAGCGATGAAGCCGGTGACGTTCTTTTCCTGCTTCCACCACATTCCCTCCACGGTGTTGGTTGGGGGCGGGGAGATTGGCTTGACGAGGTGGGCGGGCGGAGGCGCGGTTGACCGGAGGGGGTAGGTAAAGATCAGGCTATGGGAGACATCGACATCCCGGACCGTGGCACAGAATGGATTCCACGGCCAAAGGTATTGAAGTTCGACGTATCCGCTCAAGGTGGCCCACGAGGAGATGCCCTTCTTTTGCAACTCATCGTTGATGCTGATGATGGCGAGATCGGCTGGCTTTATTGTGACATCGGGCAACGTGTACTTTGCGCCGTTGCTGAGGTGAAGGATGGGCGTGACGGTGATCGGGTCGGTTTCGACGATATTTTTGATGTAGATGGAGGACTTGAAATCGGGATCGGTCATCCACAGGCCGCCAACCATGGAACGCTGGGTGGCGGGCGATAGCCACTTGACTTGTTTCTCGGCCTTAGGTGCGATCGGCTTATGCGGGGCGAGCACTTTGGGCTGCTGGGCAGAGAGACTCGTAGTTAGAACGGTAGCTAATGCAAACGCGCAGAGACGAAAACTCGACAGGCGAGAGCGGAGAGACATTTCCCCGGCCTCCAAAAGGATTTAACAACTCGGTCCCTTGGGCCCTCGGTGCTGTCGCACTGTTACTCAGCGCAATCCGAAATTGCGCCGTTTGGTAAAGTGTCAGCGAATTTATATCGGTCTGTGGAATACGTCAAGACAAAAACGCCCCTGTGTCTGACGCCCCTCACGCTATAATTACCTTTCCGGGTCCGATAACCTCGGCTCTTGGATTCCCAGGTGCATGGCAATAAAGCCGGTCTCAGCAAGGCGTCTCACTCTCGAACGGAACTTTCCTGCCGGCAGGATCGTATTAGAAGACGTGTCCGTCAGACCGGCAGCGCCGGACTGGCTGGGATCGACCAGGTAGGCCGAAGGTAAGCAACCCTGGGGTATTAAACAACCGACAGTGACGGAGACAATGAAACCCTGGAAAAAAATCGCGATCGGCATAGGCGCGGTGGTGGTGCTCGCCATCATCGTGGGAGCCAGCGTGCACCAGAGCGGCAAGAACGTGGTCACGGTGCAGACGGGCAAAACCCAGCGTGAGGATCTGTCGTCGGTGGTGAGCGCTTCGGGAGAAATTAAGCCGAAGACGTACGTCAACATCGGCGCTAACGCCTACGGCAAGATCACGCACCTTTATGTGAAGGAAGGCGATCACGTAAAGAGAGGACAGTTGCTGGCGCAACTGGAAAACGTGCAGTCTTCCGCCGACGTGAGCGCGGGCCAAGCTTCGGTGCAGGCGGCGGAGACCGATGCCGTTGCCGCCCAAGCGGCTCTGAATACCTCCGACGCCGATCTACAGCGTGCGCAAGCCGACTATGACCGCAACAAACTGGATTGGGCGCGGGCGCAGGATCTCTTTAAGGACGGGTTAATTTCGAAGTCTGATTTTGACAGTCGAAGAAATGCCTGGGCCACGGCCGATTCCGGACTGATACAAGCCAAGGCGCGCGTCGCACAAGCCAAAGCGCAGAAAGATTCCGCCGACCGTCATGTTGCACAGGCTCGGGCCAACCTGACCCGCGTAGCCGACGTGCTGCAAAAAACCACCTACTCCGCTCCTTACGACGGCGTAGTTACCAACCTTCCGGTTCGCGAAGGCGAGTCGGTGGTCATCGGCATTCAGAATGCTCTGGGCAGCACGCTGCTCACACTGGCCGATATGTCCGTGATCACCGCCGAAGTAAAAGTGGATGAAACCGACATCGTCAACGTGCACTTAGGCCAGCCCGCCGAAGTGACGATCGACGCGATTCCGAAGAAGGTTTTCCACGGCACGGTTTCCGAAATCGGCGACAACGCCATCATTCGCTCCACTGGAGTCGCTACCTCGCAACAGAGCACTGCCAGCGAAGAGGCGAAGGATTTCAAAGTTGTGGTGACGGTGAACGATCCACCGCAAGATCTGCGTCCCGGGCTCTCGACCACCGCCAAGATTACGACCGCTTCCCGGAGCAGCGTTCTTTCGATCCCGATTCAGGCGCTCTCGGTGCGCAGCAAGGCGCAATTGGAGCAGGAGAAGTCAACTCCCGGCTCCGTACACGCTGCCGCGCCCGCACCCAAGGACGCTGCGTCGAAGAAGGATATGCAGCAGGACGTGCAGGGTGTTTTCGTCATTCGCAACAAGAAGGCCGAGTTCGTCCCGGTTACAACCGGCATAACCGGCACCAGCGATATCGAAGTCCTGAATGGATTGAAGGAAGGCGACGAAGTGATTACTGGCAGTTACAAGGTTTTGCGCACGCTGCGTTCTGGCAGCAGCGTCAAAATCGATAACTCCGTCCCCAAGAAGGAAGACGAATCGTCATGACGTTCCACGGCCTCATCCGTCCAACGGAGAAGCCGGTGACACAGCACGAGGTCTCAAATGGCAATGTGAAGTAACAAAGTTCACACTGCCGACAGCAAACGGAGCTCGAATTCATCTACGGAGAACTCAGTGGCACCGGAGCAGGAGAAAAACATGGCTACCGCCGAAGTAATCAGTATGCCCTCGACCACCGTCGCAGCTCCGCCGCAATCCTGCATGATCGCGGCCCTGGATCTTTGGAAGACCTACGACATGGGGTCGGAGCAGCAGGTCCATGCCTTGCGCGGCGTCAACCTGCGAATTGAGCGCGGAGAATACGTGGCCATCATGGGGCCCTCCGGCTCCGGTAAGTCGACTCTAATGAATTTGATCGGATGCCTGGACACGCCGACGAAAGGCGAATACTGGCTGAACAGCCAGCTGGTCAGTGAGCTTGACGACGATGAGCTAGCTCGCATCCGCAACAAGGAAATCGGCTTCGTATTTCAGACTTTCAATTTGCTCGCCCGCGCCACCGCTCTGCACAATGTTGAGCTTCCCTTAATCTACGCCGGCATTCCGACCGACGAACGCATTGAACGCGCGAAAGCTTCATTAACGGCCGTCGGCATGGGCTCTCGCATGACTCACAAACCCAACGAGCTTTCCGGCGGCCAAAGGCAACGCGTCGCTGTCGCGCGCGCCCTGGTGAATAAGCCTTCCATCATTCTGGCCGACGAACCCACAGGCAACCTGGACTCGGCCACCGGAAGCGAAATCATGGCCCTGTTCGACCGCTTGCACGGCGAAGGCAATACCATCGTGCTGGTCACCCACGAGCATGACATCGCCGAGTACGCTCACCGTATCGTCAATATTAAGGACGGCGTCGTCGAGCGCGATGAAAGAAAAAAATAGAGTTCACGTTAAGATGCCCGGCCGGAAGGTTCGACATCTCTGGTTCTGTCCGACTTCCGCAGATCCTGTCTCCGCAGATCTGTGACTAAACCCAACCAGCGGCTCTTGCCTCATCCTGCGGAACTGCTCCCGGCAGCGCCACATCCTCCGAGCCCTTCGTGACGGCCACGGCGACTTGGTCGCGCCCACCTCGCTTGGCCTCGTAGAGCGCGGCATCCGCCGCTGCCATCAATTCCTTGGGCGACGCGCCGTGCGCCGGAAACGTTGCCACCCCCACCGAAAGCGTGACCATGCCCAGCGATTTCCCCTGATGCATGATCGTGAGTGCTCTCATCTTCGAGCGCACTCGCTCCCCGCGCGTTCGCGACCCCTCCAGATCCGCCGTTGGCAGGATTACGACAAATTCTTCTCCCCCGAAGCGGCATACAAAATCCTCCGCCCGAACGTTCTTGAGCAGGAATGCCGCCGTCTCGCGCAATACTGCGTCGCCCGCGTCGTGACCGTAAGTGTCGTTGAAACGCTTGAAGTGATCCAGATCGATCATCAGGATGCCGAGCGACTGCGCGGCACGCCCGGCGCGTCGCACCTCCCGATCCAGCACTTCCTCGAGATAGCGCCGGTTGTAGAGCCCAGTCAGAGCATCCCGCACCGACTGCACGCGCAATGCCTCCCGCAGCTTAATGTTCGCAATCGACAGTCCAACTTGTCCCGCAAACGTGGTCTTAAACGAAAGCTCGGAGGCATCTAGTTGCGGCGACTCATCCGTCGACTGGAAGTGCAGGATTCCCAGCGTTTCGCCTTGGGCCAGAATTGGAATACACAGGTAGGTATTCTTCACGCCCGCAGCGTGCGCGCACGGGGCAGTCGTGTCACCGGCGAGTACCAGATGCGGATGCCCGGTACGCAGCGCCCAGCAGGCCATCGGTTCAAAATCCATAGTTGGCAGTTGACAATCGGTCCATGATCCAATCACTTCCGCCAGGCTGCGTCCCGCATTCAGCAGCGCCACGGCTCCCCGCACGGCGGGAAATATCTTGGGCGCAAAACCCAGAGCCGCGGCAAATACCTCCTCCCGGCTGATGCAACTCTGCAAAAGCTCCCCCATCTTCGCCAGCATCGTCGCCCGTTCCGATCGCTTCTTGAGTTCACCCATCATCCTCTCATTCTGCTGATCGAGTTCATTGCGGGCGAAGTCTTTCTCCGTCATCTCTTCTTGTAGACGTGTATTTACCTCCGCGAGCTGCGTCGTCCGTTCCAGAATCTGTTCTTCCAGCAGTTGCTGGTTCTGCTTCTGGTTTTCAATATCGGTGCAGGATCCGAACCACTTGATAAGCTCCCCCTCGGCGCTGCGGATCGGATTGGCCCGCACCAGAAACCACCGGTAGCCTCCGCCCTTCTCCTTAATTCGATACTCCGCCTCAAAGGTCTTCCCCGCCCGCAGAGCGCTTTCCCACTCTGACGCAAAGAGCGCCAGATCATCGGGATGAATGGCGGTAACCCATCCGTTCCCCAAGCTTTGCTCAAGTGTCAGCCCACTGTAATCGACCCACCTCCGGTTGGTGAAGTCGATAGCGCCGTCTGGAGTTGCGGTCCAGACGATCTCCGCAATGCCTTCCGCCATCGTCTGGAAATACAGCTCACGTTGCAACCGGGCATTAGTGTCCGCCAACTGCAGGGTTTGTTCTTGAACTTGCCCTTCCAGAATCTGCTGGCTCTGTTTCTGATTCTCGATGTCGGTGCAGGTTCCGAACCACTTGATGATCTTTCCGGCTGCGTTTCGAATGGGGTTGGCCCGGCCCAGGAACCATCGATACCCACCGTCCTTCCCACGCAAGCGGTACTCCACATCGTAGGATTCACCGGTGCGCAAGGCTGTCTGCCATTTCGAAAAGCAGCTTTCCACATCTTCGGGATGTACGATGTCCTTCCACCCCGAGCCTCGCATCTGTTCGAGCGTCAGCCCAGTGTATTCATAGCACCTGCCGTTGAAGTAGTCATCTTCACCGTCGGGCTCCGCCGTCCATATAATCTCGGGCACGGCCTCGGCGATCGTGCGGAAGTAGAATTCGCGCTCTCGCGATGCATTGAGATTCGATCTCTGCGCATCGATCAACCGGTCAAAGAAAGAGGAGGCGATCACCCCCGCAAGTACAAAAAGGGTACTCGCGCTGATGGCCAGGACTCCAATCGTGGACACGCCGATTGAGTAACTGAGATTGGGCGCAACTCCTGAAGGGTGGAAGCTCGCGGCCCACATCCCGGTGTAATGCATTAGCGGGATGGCGCTGCCCATCACCAGTGCACTTACGATTTTGCGCCGGCTCACCCCGCTCTCGTCCCGCACACGGAAGGCAAGGACCATCGCAACCAAAGAAAGAGCAATCGCCAGCACGACCGACAGAACAACAATTCTTAGGTCGTAGGAAATCACCGCCGCGCAGCGCAAGGCGTCCATCCCAATGTAGTGCATGGCAGCAATGCCGCTGCCCATCACGATGCTGCCCGAAACCTCCATCCACACCGTCGTTTTGGTCCGGCTGACCACGAAAAGAGCCACTGCGGACGCAGCCATCGCCGCCATCAGAGACACCAGTACCGTAGGAAGATGGTAAGAGACTGCGAGGGGCATGGTTAAGGCGACCATGCCGACATAGTGCATCGCCCAGATTCCCAAGCCCATGGCGATCGCTCCGCCACTAAGCCAAAGGGTGCGCGCCCGGCCCTGCGTCGACGTTATGCGGCCCGCCAGGTCCAATGCCGCGTAGGATGCAAACATCGCCAGCACGATAGAAAGCGCCACCAACCCGTAGTCGTAGCTTCCCTTCATGGCCGTGACTGAAGTCATTTCTTATTCACTTTGCTCGCGTTCGCCATCCAGGACGCGGGAGTCCAATCCGGTCCGAACTGGACCGGGATCTCCCAGAGCCCAGGAGACTACGGACGCTTCTATCTATCTATCGGCGAGATTTACGGCTTCCGTGTTAGAAACCACTAAGTTGCTGCACCGCCGCACGGCCAGCAAAAAAGGCCTCGGTGAGAGGCCTTCTTAGGTTAAGGAAAAAAATCCGCTGGGAAGCTTTGGCTTGCGGATTACCGCGCCAGGGCGGTATCTGCGGGTCGCAAAGGTCCGGCCAGGAAAAAATTATGGTCGTAGAGGTTGCGGTACATGTGTCCCGCAATCTCCGCCGCCTTGGGACCAAATGTAGGCCGCCCGCCTTGCAGAAAAACGACGACCACGACGCGTCCGCTGCTGGTATTGGCGTAAGAGGCGAACCAGCCAAACCGCGTCCCGGCGTGGGAGCAGGTTCCAGTCTTGCCGAGAATCTCTTCCTCGCTAAAGTTCAGTCCCAGCCTGCGCGCCGTGCCGTACTGGACCGCTCCCGCCATGCCTTCGGAAATTTCCGGAATTGCCGGAGCAATATCGAGTTGCCGCTTGATACGCGGCTGGAAGTTCGCAATCTCTTCGGGCGTCGTCGGATGCTGCAGGTAATAAAGCGTGCCCCCGTTTGCGATAGCGGAAACCATTCCGCCCAACTGCAGCGGCGTCATGGAAATGCCTTCCCCGAACGAACACATCTTGCCCACGCCGCCCAGCTTTTCAGGAATCACTTCGTCAGGATAAGTCCCCAGTTGCTCTCCGGGAATGTCATATCCAGCCAACTCGCCCAACCCGTATTGATGGGCGTAGTAAGCCACTTTCTCGAAACCCAACTTCCGCCCCACCGCTTCAAAATAAGCGTTGTTGGAGTGCGCCAAAGCCACTGTAAGATTCATCCGGCTGCGGCCACCCAGCGAAACCTCAGTCTCCTTCGAGATCAACCCCTCGCTCAGCGCCGCCAAAGCCACTGAAAGTTTAATGGTCGAGCACGGCTGCGCGCCGCTCGAGAGTGCCAGCTTCTGGTTCACCATCGCCAGTACCCGGCCGCTGGTGGGTTCGATCGCGACCACCGTGCCGTTCATATTTCCCAGGGCATCGATGGCCGCTTGCCGCACCACCGGATCTTCGCCATCGATAATGTCGGCGCCCGTAAGACCCTCGGCGTAAGAACTCATGTAGAAGCGCTCGTGATAAGTGTGCCTCCGAGCGCTAATAGAGGTAGCGGGAACAGAGGCTCTAGCAAGGCTCCCACTGTGCGTCGCCACGCGCCGCCCGGCCACATGCCCGGTCGTAGTCCGGCTGCTGGCTAGGTGCCGCATCCGGCGCTTCGTGTGCTGGCTCTCGCTCACCTTCTGCGTGGATTTAGGCTTGCTCCCATTCAGGGTGTGTGGATTGACGTGCGCCGCCCACATTGCCGGCGCCAGCACCATCCCACTCACAATCACCATCAGACGAAGGCCGCGCACTCCAAACTTGGACATCTTCGATTGTTCCCCTGACCAGAATTTCCTATGTATTTCGATGCACGACGCCTGCCAGCCCGCCGCACGCTCAGGTAACTTCCCTATCTTCGCGATACTACGAGAGTTACAGGGTTGCAGGCAATAACAAAGTTTTTCTTCGATAAAACATTAATTTCGATCTAACCCATTATGGAACAAGTACTTAAACGGGAATTACTTCGGGTCAACTGCCCTCAGTAACCGTTACCCCGTTACTGAAAAGATACGGCACTCCGCCGCAAAGTTTTTCCTCTTTAAGCAGTGGTCGGTGATCGGTGGCCAGTGGTCAGCAAAACGACGTCCGGGCACGAACAGGTCTTACTTGCCACTGACCACTGAACACCAGCCAGCCACTGCCTACATCACTTCGCCGCGCTTGCGCAGGAACGCCGGAACATCCAAGTCTTCCTGCTCGAAGTTCGCCACCATCGCATTGCGCATCGTGTCCAGCGAAATCACCTCGGCGGTGTGCCCGATTGCAACCGGAAGCGATTCCTCTATCCGCTGCTCTTCCATCATCGTCTCAGCCATGGGGTCCGCATACGCTAGCCCTGCGGATTGCGCCGGCCCCACCGCCTCGGGAAAATCCATCGCATCCCTGTGCGAGGCGGCAAAGGAATGAATTTCCGGCACACGCTGCGACCGCGGTACCTCGCGGAACCCCGTGGCGATCACCGTAATCTTCACCGCATCCTTCATCTTCTCGTCCATCACAGCGCCGAAAATAATGTTGGCATCTTCATGCGCCGCGCTCTGGATGATCGTGCACGCTTGTTGCACCTCGGCCAGCTTTAGCGAGGCCGATCCCGTGATGTTGATCAGAATGCCGCGCGCTCCATCGATAGCGCCCGCCTCCAGCAAGGGAGACGCAATCGCCCGCTGCGCCGCTTCGATGGTGCGATTCTGCCCCGTCGCCGTCGCCGTCCCCATCACCGCATAGCCCATGCGCGCCATGATCGTCTTTACATCGGCGAAATCGCGGTTGATGATGCCCGGAATCGTAATGATGTCGGAAATCCCCTGCACGCCCTGCCGCAGAATATCGTCGGCGATGCGGAACGACTCAAAAAACCCCGCATCCTCCGCTACTGCGAGCAGTTTTTCGTTCGGAATCACAATCGTTGTGTCCACGCATTCCATCAACTCGGCGATCCCTTTGTCGGCCTGCGTCATGCGCCGTTTTCCTTCAAACGAAAAGGGCTTGGTCACCACGGCCACCGTGAGCGCTCCCATCTCACTCGCCAGCGACGCAATAATGGGAGCCGCACCAGTACCCGTTCCTCCGCCCAGGCCCGTGGTGACAAATACCATGTCGGCGCCTTCGAGGGCTTCGATGATCTTGTCCGAATCCTCCAGCGCCGCCTTGCGCCCCACCTCCGGATTCGCGCCCGCCCCCAGCCCATTTGTAAGCTTCACTCCCAATTGCAGCTTCACCGGCGCCCGCGACATGCGCAGCGCCTGCAAGTCCGTGTTGGCCACAATGAACTCGATGCCCTCCACTCCGGCATCGATCATGCGGTTGACTGCGTTCCCTCCGCCGCCGCCCACGCCGATCACTTTGATCTTGGCGTCGTTAAGAGGATCTTCGTTGAAGCTGATGCGAATGCTGCTGTCATTCTTCATTTTGTCCACCATGATTTAAATTTCGTGTCCGCTGTGTGCCGACTGTAAAGAAGTGGTCAGTGGCCAGTGGCCAGTAAAATCTGGCGCCGCGTCGCGATCCGGGTTTTACTGACCACTGATCCCTGACCACTGTTTTATCCCACCAACAACGCCTTCAATCTCGATCCCCACCGGTCTCCCTGAAACCCTCTAGCCACTCGTGCCCGCTGCCCGTAGTTCACCATGCCGATCACGGTGGCGAACTCCGGCTCGGCCAGCGTCGATGGCATCTTCGCCAGCGGCGTCGGCCAGGACAACCGTACTGGACGCCGCAACACGGATTCCGCCACATCGAAAATTCCCGGCAGCCTCGACCCTCCTCCGCTCAGCACAATCCCCGCCAGGCACGCGTCAAACATCCCGCTCTGCCGCAAAGCTTCGCGCATCATCTCAAACAACTCGCGCGCCCGAGGCTCCAAAATTTCCGCCACCAGCCGCTGCGGCAGCAGCCGCGAAGCCCGGTCGCCCACCGACGGCACCTCCACTTCATTCCCTTCCGGAATCAACGTCACAATCGCATTGCCGAAAATTTTCTTGATCTTTTCCGCTTCCGCCAGCGGCGTACACATTCCCATCGACAAATCGCTGGTAAAGTGATCGCCGCCCACTGGAATCACTCCCGTATAAGCGACCGCGCCTTGCAGAAAAACAACCAACTCGGTCGATCCCGCCCCAATATCGGCCAGACAAACTCCCAACTCCCGTTCATCCGCCCGCAACACGGAATCAGCCGCCGCCAGCGGCTCAAACACTGTGTCATCGACGTGTACGCCTGCGCGATTCACCGCCGTAATCACGTTCTGCGTGGCGCTCGCCGCGGCCGTCACCAAATGGACCCGCACTTCCAGCCGCGCCGCCATCATGCCCAGCGGGTCGTGCACTCCCGCCTGATCGTCCAGAATAAATTCCTGCGGCAAAAGATGCAGCACCTCGCGCCCATCCGGCAGCGGAATCGCCCGCGCCCGCTCCACTGCTTGCTTGATCTCATCCCGCCCAATCTCTCGGGGACGCGTTCCCAGACTGATCCCTCCATGGCTGTTCACCCCGCGCACGTGCGCCCCGCCAATGCCCACGATCGCGTGCTCCACCGCCGCGCCTGCAACATCCTCGGCCGCCTCCACCGCTCTCTGGATCGCCGCCACTGCCTTCTCCAACTCCACAATCACGCCCTTGCGCGATCCCCGCGACTCCGCCACGCCGTGCCCGCGATAGCGCAGACCGCTGTCCGTCACTTCCACCATGAGGGCGCACGTCTTCGCACTGCCTACATCAATCGCCGTCAAAACATTCCGCTGCTGATTCGCCATCTTTTAATTAGTCCCTGATAAAAATTCCATTAAGACCTTTACTGCTTTGCGTGCAAATTGAATTCCTAATGGCTCGGCTCCGCACTAGCCTGACTCTTCGCAATCGCCGGACTCGGCTTCTGCCCGCCCGGATGACTCGCAGGCTTGCCAACCGCGTGCGCCGGAGTTTTCCTTCCCTGGCTCGCGCGATGCGCAGTGGCTTGTGCACTCCGCTTCTTTTCCACTTTGCCCGCGGTAGTCTTCTCCGCAGCGAGTGTCTTCGTTTTGCCCACGATGGTGTTCGGCGCGGCTGCGGTCTTGTTCAACTTTGGCTTGATGACAACTTTTTTCGTAGTTCCGGCCACCGGCTTGGGATCGAGCTTCTTTGCCGTCAACTCAAAAGCCGGCTTGGGCACCGCCTTCTCATTCGGGCCCACTCGCGTCAACAAAGACGCTGGCTTTACTCCCGCCGCAGCCGCCGTCTTCGCCATCCCCGGATTCAGCGGCATCTGCTTTTCCGTCCGCTCCATGTCCGGATTCACGATGATCTGGCTGTCATAACGCAGATCGACCGACTCCAGCTTTTGAAACTGCTGCCGCCATCCCTGCGCATGCGTCACATAAATTTTGTAGCGCCGCAAGTAGTCCGAGGATCCCAAATGCACCAGCACATCCCCCGCCGGATCGTTCACCCGCACCTTCACGTCTTCCAGATCGCCCAAGTCCACTTCGCTTAAGTCCTGCGAATAGCGCGCTCCGCCCGAATCCAGTTCCCGCACCATCGCCGCGTAAGTCTTCATCCGCGGCGCCCGCGTCGAAAGCGGCTCTCCCGGATTCATTCCCAAAATTACCGGGAAAGAATATTTATGCTTCGCGGACAACTCCATCAAAGTTCCCCCCGCGTCGATCAACGCCATCCGCGGCCCCAACCGCGCGAAAGCCACCGGCGTGCGCTCGTGAATCTCCACCTCCAGGCGGTTCGGTACAAAGCGCATCACGCTGGCCGATTCCACCCACGGAATCTGCTCCAGTTGCGCCTTCTGCTGCGCCAACGGTATAAAAAAAATGTTGCGGCCAATATCGGCGCCCATCACTTCCATGATTTGCGCCTTCGACACGTTCTGCATTCCCACGACTTCAATGTTGTCGCTCGACTCCACCCGAAAGCGCCACGAGCGCTCCCCGTAGCGATACAAAGCGGCAGCGCCCAGCGCAGCCACGCACACCGCAACCGCAGCCACTACGCCCCACAACAATCGATTGGCAGCTTTTTTCGGAAGAGAACTTCGGCGGGCGGAGACTCGCTTTTGCCCGCGCAGAAAGGGAGATTCCTCGTCCGCATCCAGATCGACCAGGCGCGCGTCGTCGATCCCCGAATCATGCCCGCGCAGATCATGCTGGGGCAAATCATGGAAACCCGGGCGCGCAGCTCCAGCGCTGGGTGGGTACAACTCCTCCTGCAAGATGGTGGGGCCCGACTTCCGCGCCATCAATAGGGTCAGTTGTCGCTGTGGAATCGCTGAGCCTTCAAACTATAACGTCATTTTGCCGACGTAGATAGAGAAAATCTTGGTTCTTTTGCACAGACAGGAACCGGAGTGGACATCAGAGAGAAAACTAAAGCTGCAGATAGGGACGGAGACCATGTGGAGACAGCCGCCCCTGCTGGAACCTTGCCGTTGCTTGTAACTACAAAACGAGTTACATTCGGAATGAAGCGGAAATGAAGTACGAATGGGATGAAGCGAAGAATCGGAAGAACTACGCCAAGCATGGCCTCAGCTTCGAGGATGCCGAGCAAGTATTTTCCGGACCTTGCGTCACCTTCGAAGACGACCGTTTTGCATACGGAGAAGAACGGCTCATCACTTTGGGTTTGCTAGCCGGGCGTCTGGTGGTCATCGCCCATGCGCCGCGCGATGAGGGAACGCGCATCATCTCCATGAGGAAGGGGAACCCACGTGAACAAAAAATCTATCAAAAGCGACTTGGCACGAATTGACCGCATGAGAGACTCCGACATCGACTATTCGGACATTCCTCAGCTCGACAAGAAATTTCTCAAGAAGGCCACGACGGCGTGGCCCCCAGAGAAAAAGCAACTGACCATCCGCCTCGATGCGGACGTGCTCGCCTGGCTCAAAGGCCACGGCAAGGGCTACCAGACGCGCATCAACCGCATTCTGCGCGTGGTGATGGAGAGCCAGCCTTCGCGGCCGGCCCACCAGTAAAACCATCCGGCTCGCGTAGAGCGGAGTCGAACGCTGTCGAGCACAAACACTAACTAGGCATCGTCCCGAAAAAGAAAAGCGGACGCGGCTGGTTATTCCGCATCCGCCTTTCCTGGAGGAAGAAACCCTAATCTATATGCATCACCGGAAGTGAAATCCTCACCTCAGGCTGCGGCACGCGCGGAATGTTGACCCGAACCCGCGGACAATCCACCGGAGCAAACGCAGCCGGAGCAAAACGAACCCGAGCTACATGCGCCTCAACCCGCGCCCGATTGGCTTCCAGACGCGCTAGTTGGGCTTCTTCTCTTGCCGACAGAGCCTCAAACCGAGCCATTCCGCTATGACTCTGCGCCATCTTAGTCTGCATTCGCGCCAGGTCCGTTGCCAGCTGGCACGACGCAGTCTCTTCCCGCGCCGCGACCATTTCGCTCTTCGTCACGAACCGGTCAGCCCGCCCGGTGGCCAGCGCGAGCACGCCTCCCGTCCGTTCGCCAACACCAGCTATGAGCGCATTCACCGCGCGGTGCGCCCAAACGACTCCGCCATCCTGGTAGAAACCATTCAGCCCCAGAGCCAGTACTCCAGCGGCTAACCATCCCCATGCCTGCGTCGATTTCATCGCAATAACCCCTTATGGCTGATTGGACGAACCTCAACCCAATCCGTTAGCAATGGGAGATACGCACGGGGCAGGAAATTAGTTCCTCGACCGCTCACTCAGCTTCTCCAGAATCATGGACCCCAGCTGCGAGACGCTTCCCGCGCCCAGAGTTAAAATCATGTCGCCATCTTCCGCCACGGCAGCAGCCGCACTCACCGCGTCGGCGAACGAACTCACATACTCGACGCTCCGGCCACCGTTCTCGCGGATGGCCGCAGCCAGCCCTGCGCCGTTAATGCCCTCAATCGGCTTCTCACTCGCCGCATAAATATCGAGCACGAACAGCGAATCCGCGTCACTAAACGCCTTAGTAAACTCCTCCATCAGGTCGCGTGTGCGCGTGTACCGGTGCGGCTGGAATACTACGTGAACCTTCCGAAAGCCGCACTGCCGCGCCGCCGCCAGCGTCGCTCTGATTTCCGTGGGATGGTGACCGTAATCGTCGATCACGCTCATGCCCGCCGCCCGCCCGCGCAACTGAAATCGCCGGTCAACGCCACGGAACTGATCGAGCCCCGCGCGGATCGCTTCCACTCCGACATCGAGCCCGACTCCCACCGCAATCGCCGCCGTGGCATTCAGAATGTTATGAACTCCCGGGACGTGGAGAGTGAACTCTCCCAAATCTTTCTTGCGGTAACTTACGCGGAAGCGGCTCAAAGGCTGGCCTTCGACTCTTTCACCCACAGGCGCGTGTCGGGTTTCAAGCTTGACGAGGAAATCCGATCCGCGCTTTGTGCCATAGGTCACGATACGCCTTTGCATCTCAGGCAACAGCCGCCGCAACATAGGATCGTCGTTGCACGCAACCACCATTCCGTAAAAGGGCACGCGGTCCATGAATTCCAGAAATGTTTTTTTCACGTCCCGCATGTTGCGGTAGCAATCCATGTGCTCGCGGTCGATGTTGGTCACCACCGAAAGAATTGGGGAGAGTTTGAGGAACGACCGGTCGCTCTCGTCGGCCTCGGCGACGAGATATTGCGACTTCCCGAGCCGCGCATTCGATCCCATCGCGTCCACGCGGCCGCCTACCACCACCGTAGGATCGAGTCCGCCGCCGGCCAGTACAGCGGCGACCATCGATGTGGTCGTGGTCTTGCCATGCATGCCGGCGATGGCGATGCCATATTTCAAACGCATCAATTCCGCCAGCATCTCGGCCCGCTGAATCACGGGCACATGGAGCTTGTGCGCCTCCACAACTTCCGGATTTTCCGCAGCGATCGCCGAACTCGTCACTACCACTTCCGCTCCAGCAATATTCTCCGCGCAATGCCCTTCAAAGACCGCGGCACCCAGGCCCGCCAGCCGCTGCGTCACCGCTGAACTCTTTAGGTCCGATCCAGAAACCCTGTAGCCGAGATTCAGCAACACCTCGGCAATCCCGCTCATGCCGATCCCGCCAATGCCCACGAAATGTATCTGCTGAATTTTGGCAAACATAAAGCTAATTTAGTAATTGGGTAATTTAGTAATTGAGTAATTTCAAGAATGACCGTTCGCCTTCGAGAAAGCCGTCGGCGCCACAGATCACAAATTACTCAATTACTAAATTACCCAATTACTCAATCTCTCTCGATCCCCGCCACCCGCGCCGCCATTGCTGCAATATCCCGCGCCGCGTTTGGATGCGCCAACCCGCGCGCCGCTTCGCTCATCTCCGCTAAACGCCTGGAATCTCCGAGCAGAGCGGAAATGGTTTCCGCCAACCACACACCTTCCAGTTTCGATTCTTCCACCACCACCGCCGCACCCTCGCGCGCCAGTGCCTCCGCATTCACGCGCTGATGGTCGTCCGCCGCCCGCGGAAACGGCACGAAAATCGCGGGCTTGCCCGCCGCTGTAATTTCCGCCACCGTGCTCGCGCCCGAACGGCATACCAGCAAGTCGGCTCGCGCAAACGCCGTCGGCATATCTTCAATAAACTTGAAAACCTCCGCCGATTCCCCCGTCGTGCTGGTAAAAGACTGATACGCCGCCAGCGCGTCATTATAGTCACGCTCGCCGGTCTGATGAATGATGTGGATTCCCGGCGCCTGCTGCTGCAATTCGGGCAGGCAGCGGATCATGGCGTCATTAATCGCATGCGCTCCCTGGCTTCCGCCGAACACCAGCAAAGTCGGCGCTTCGCCGGGCCGCTTGCCGCTTCGAGCCGGAATATCAAAAAACGCCTGCCGCACCGGCACACCTGTTACTTCAGCGTGCCGAAAATATTTTGCCGTCTCTTCAAAATGGACTGCTGCTCCGGAGACAAATCGCGCCACCACGCGGTTGGCGAATCCCGGGACGACATTCGGCTCGAACGCCAGAGTGGGAATATGCTTCATCACCGCTGCCAGCATCGCCGGGCCTGACGCATATCCGCCTACGCCAATCACCACGTCGGGCGTGAATTCATTCAACATCCGTCCCGCGCTCCACACTGCACGGGGCAAATCGAATGCCGTCTTGGCCCGCGTCATCAAGCTGACATTCTTCAGCGCGCCTACGCGCACCAGTTGCAGTGGATAACCCGCCGCGGGCACTAGACGATTCTCAATTCCGCGCGCCGTCCCGATGAACAGAACCTCGGCCTCATAGATTTTCTTGAGTTCGTTCGCAATCGCCAGCGCCGGGATTACGTGACCGCCCGTCCCGCCGCCCGCTAGAATGGCCCGCATGAGGTGACTATAAACCAGAGCCGCGGATCTCCAGGGATGTACACGGATAAGGCGAAGTGGAATGAAAAATCCGTAAAGATCCGTGCAAATCCGTGGCCATCTTTCATTTCAGAGACTTCGCCGGTAGTGGATTTCCCTCCCGCTCCGAATCCCACAAAATTGAGAGCACCCACCAGCGCTGGCCGTCGTTCAGCAACTGAATGCTATTGATGCCACGCTCAAAAGGCTTGTCGGCCGGACTGTGCCGCGACGCGTAGCTGCTGAAGACCTGGGTGATGTTTCCGAAGGTCTCCGGCCGGTTGACGATCGATTTTTCGTAAAACGGCTCTTTGGAAAAAACCTCGCCGGCATCGCGAACGAACTCGTCAACACTCCAGGTGATGACGGTCTTGGAGCCATCCGGAGCGGTGGCCACCTGTGTGAACCGCGCCTGCGGAAGAAACAAAGAACGGAAGCGGTTCCAGTTGCGGCCGCCCGTGGGTCCGGAAATTACGTCGTAGATGGCACGCAGAATCGCATCCATCGACTTCACGTCTTCCGCCTTGGCTGCCGGTACTTTCGAAGCCAGATCCGCCGCGCTGAATACTGGCGCCAGCGGCGGCATTTGGACTGCCGGAGCCTGCGCTTTCTCCTGAGCTGTGGCCGCCGATGCCAGAAGACCACCAATCAAACAGAAGGTTAACCGAAGTCTTGATCGTCCTACGCGTTGATGTGCGATCATTCGTGTCCCCTGCATTGATAGCTCATTCCGCCTGCTTCGTGATATTCAGCAACACGCCCACACACGCCAAGGTCACAAAGAGCGACGAGCCTCCGTAAGAAACAAGAGGTAGCGGAATCCCCTTGGTCGGCATCATTCCCAACACGACGCTGATATTGATGAACGCCTGCAACACTACCATGCTGGTGATCCCGACGGCCAGGTAGCGTCCGAAGATATCCTCAGTGCGCCATGAAGCTCGCATACCGCGCCAAAGAAAGATTGCGAACAGCGTTACCACAGCCATCGCGCCCACCAAGCCTAATTCCTCCGCGGTGACGGCAAAAATAAAATCGGTATGCGGCTCCGGCAGATAAAACAGTTTCTGCTTGCCTTCCATCAAGCCCGTGCCAGTCACACCACCAATCCCGACCGCAATGAGCGATTGAATAATGTGGAAGCCGGTCTTCTGCCGGTCGGCATAGGGATTGAGAAAGGCAAGAATCCGGTCGCGCCTCCAGCTCACATGAAAGATCAGGAAATAAAGCGGCACGAGAGACGCCCCAAACGCATACCCGAAATACCGCATCCGCATCCCCGCCACGTACAAAACGCAAGCCGCAATGCCGGCGCAAGCAATCGCCGTTCCGAGATCGGGCTGCAGCACAATCAGCCCCAGCAGTACGACTACAGGCGCGGCCGCCGGCATCAGCGTGTTGCGCCAGTCGTCCATCGATTTCGTTCGACCTTCCAGAAAATAAGCCAGGAATAGAATCAGCACCGGCTTGGCCAGTTCCGAAGGCTGGAAAGAAAAGGCGCCCACCCGGAACCAGCGGTGCGTATTGTGCGAGCGATCGAGAAAAAACACGGAAATCAGCAGCAGCGTAGTAATGCCCAGAAAGGAAAAAACCAGCGCGGGATGCTTGTAGCGGCGGTAATCCACGCGCATCCCCACCACCATTGCGACCAGCCCCGCCGCTGCCCAAATCAGTTGCTTCGACAAGAATGCATACGGAGACCCAAACCGTTCCCGCGCCATCACGGCTGAAGCCGAAAACACCATCACCAGCCCCACAAATACCAGGAGCATCGTGACAGCAAACAACCAGCGATCCACACTCACCCGTTTTGCCATGGAATTTCATTTCACCACGGAGTGGGCAAGGCACAGAGAGTGAATTGCGGATTGGCGATTTTGATTGTTGATTCTCTTGGTTCAGGCGGATCGGCCAAGAATTTAGAACGAACTACCGGACTCCAGCGGCGCCGAGGCCACGCAACTTTCATGAAATAGACGTGAAGCGCAGCATATAATCGACTCTGATGAAAACGGCGCATCGGAATTCCTCGCTCGATGAGGGTCGTTCTCTGGCACAGTTGCGGGGCAGGCCAGTGGTGGATTTCTTCCCGCAGCTGTGCCGCCTGAGGCCTGAAATCGCCGAGTTGCGTTTTGAAACCTTTAAGCCACGGCCCGGCATCGATGAGCGTCTCGGCGCGCTGCTCCTGAACAATTCCGGCATAAAGAACGGGATCGAAGAGATCCGGGCTACTGCCAGCGTCCCGCTCTGGGATGCCGTGGCTTGTCATTGCATGTCCAACGGCACGATTTCGGACGAGATCGTCCACACGGCCTTGCTTCACGAGCCCAACCCCACGACCATCACTACTCCCTTGAGCGCACAGTCAATCATTGAAGGAGACTTGGCCGCTCTCTCTAAGAGAGCAATCAATGACGACAGCATCGCGGTTTGCTCCAAAGTCCGGCTGCTTTCGGGTGTGGAGGCGCACATCCCGATGCTCGATTTCCGCTGTCCGGTGTCGGATAGCAATAGCGAGGCGATTTTGCGAATGTTGCAGCATCTCGGCGAGGGTACCGGCCTGCTAGTTGCGTCAGGCCGCTCCTATCATTACTATGGCGTTGCTCTCTACGAGGAAAGCCGGTGGCTTGAATTCATGGCTAAGGCTTTGCTGCTGCGACCCATTACCGACGATCGATTCATCGCGCATCGCATTATCGATGGGCAGTGCCGTTTGAGGATTTATTCTCCATCCCGTCCGGTTCCAGTCATTATTGGAGCGCTGCACAATGCCGGTTGATGCCACCCCATTGATCGCCACTACGATCATCTCCACCCCGATGATTTCCACCGAGGAATTGGCTTGGGCCGAGGTCACGCGGCGGATCATGCCGGACATCTGGGACGGGGCGCGATCGGCATCGCTAAGCCGTGGTCTGAACGAACGGGATCTCGTAAAACAACTTCTGCTGCATTTGCCGCGTTTTAGTCCCGAGGAATTGCTTGGCAGAGATGTTATTCCCGTCGAGGCCGACCGACTTGCCCGCAAACTGCAAGAGCTTCGGGGTGGTTTTTCAACTTGGACCCAACATTCCAAGCTGGCGGAGCTACGCAAAGCAGATTTCTCGGTGCAAGAGTGCGATGTCCGCACCGCGGACGAAATTCACACTCGGTTCCACTATATCGGCACGGTGCGCGAGGCCGTCGTGCACCTGGGGATCTACGTTCCGGGCCTGCCTGACCGGCCAATGGCTTTGGCGAGCTTATCCGAAATGGACATTGACGCACTGAATAAATATCTGCCATCCCTCGAGGCGAAGAAGACGTCCCTGGTTGTGTCCCGTGTATTTGCCTTCGATTGGGCGCCCAGAAACAGCATTAGTTTTCTTCTTGGGAGAGTCGCGGCCTGGGTGCGCACATACCGTCCCGAAGTACAACGATTGCTTACGTATCTCAATCCCAACCTCGGCTTTAATGGCGCTTCCTACCTGGCCGCCAACTGGCTTCCGTTGACAGAGATGCCGGTGCGGTACTTCTATTTGAAAAATAATTACATTACCTACCGGTCTTTTATTGCGCTGCCAGCGGATCTTAAGGCCCAGGTCGTAACTTCTGTTTACAAGCTCGATCCATTGCGTATGCTTGGGTATGAAATAAGAAAGTAATCGCGGGTAAGAACCGATGTCCACGAGTCTTCCGCAGGTGGTACTGCTATTCACAGCCGCCGACAAGCAACGGCCCGCTTATCGCCGCGGTGTTCTCGACGCGCTCGCCTATCCCGCCAGGCAGATTCTTCATTACAGTTACAGAATCCGGCAGGTCCAGGAATCGCTGCGGAACGTGGCGGCTCTACCCAACAAAGGCGCGGGAGTAATCGTGCTCGTGGATGAGGGAGCAGATGGAAAATTCACCTATTTTCCACTGCGGCGAGTCAACATTGTGGGATGGCAGCCTTTGATATCAAGCAGCGATACAGTTGGCAGAGAGCGCCGGAAGTTTTCGCTCGAACTGGGAGATTTCATCGCGTATGCCGATACCAACAATCCGGGGCAGTGGCACCAGCCCATCTCCGAATACGATCCTCTGCGCGAAATCAAGGGGAGCAGGCCGTCTTTTTTTGTAATTCAAGCCCGCGACATATTCAGTTCCATACGGGTGCCGCTGGCGACCGCGTGGGAGGATCTCGTCGTCAATGTTTCGAACTCGAATTCTCTGGCGCAAGCAAACTTTGTCCGAATTGACTGTCCCAAAGACGTTGACAGTAACACGGACTTACCTCTCAAGCCAAGCTTCGACGCGTGCGCTTATGTTCTTCAGCCCGGAAGCTCGTCCAGACTAAACTTCGCGATCTATAACCGGGATGGCAATAGAGAAACCAAGGTCGAACTTAAATCCAGCGCCGAGGATTTGTTCACTGTAAACCAGCCCTTTCAATCGGTCGTTTCTGGAGTTGTAGAAAAAAGCGCTTATATCGCATGTAAACGAACCGTAGAAGACCGAACCGCGGTTCTTACCATGGAAGTGGCGGGAGACCCTAACGATCTGAACGTCGTCAACAGTCCGAATCCGATTTTGATAATCAAGACGTCCGTTCCCCGCAAGAAAGTGTGGCTATTCCTGGCCTTGGTGCTCCTCGGTGCCTTTCTCGTTTCATGGGATCCCGAACTAGTAAAGCAACTGTGGGAAACGTCGCACCCAAAAATCCTGGGATTGTTGGTGAAATTATTAGGTGCGGTTTCGCTGACCGGGGCAGCTTGGCTGGCCTTCAGAAAGCTCCCATCTGGAAGCGTTTAGGGAGAAACTATCAGTAGTTCCTCCCTATAGTTTTAGTTTCTTCCTGGTGAAGTGCTTCAGATTACAACCGCCCGTCTCCGGAAATCTCCATCCGCTCTGATCCCAGCCTGACTTATGATGATGCAGCGGAGTAAGACTTGATCACCATCAGATTAGCGACAAGCTTATTGAGGAAGCAGAGTTGAAGAAAGGGTTCGAGGCAAAGCGCCTTACGCGAACATGGACGTCGACACTTATCCTTGCGTCCTCCGTTTGTGCAGCCGCCCAAATTGCGGGATCCAACGCCAACTCAACCGCTCCCCAATCGTCTTATGCAGGCAACCAAGCGTGCGCCCGCTGCCATGCTTCCATCTACGACTCTTACATGAGCACACCGATGGCCCACGCTAGCGGGCCCGCGAGTGAGAATCTCAAGCCCGCGGAATTCTTGCACTCCAAATCCGGCGTCCACTACAAGATTTATGCTGAAGACGAAAAAGTCTGGCTCAGTTTCGAGCGTCCCGGCGATCCATCGGTAAACGATAAGCGGCAATTGCTTTACTTCATCGGTTCGGGTCACCGGGGCCGCAGCTATCTGTTCGCGATGGACGATTTCTTTTTCGAGTCTCCCGTCAACTGGTATGCCGATCGAAAAGTTTGGGATATGGCTCCCGCGTACGAAAATGCGCGCGAAATCCCGATGAACCTGCCGGCTTACCCCAGTTGCCTGCAATGCCACACCAGCGGCATGCAGCCGCCGGTGAACGGCACGGAAAATAAATACTCGACACCGCTTTTCACGCAGAACGGCGTTGGCTGCGAACGGTGCCACGGACCCGGAGCCGCTCACATTGCCGATGCCGCCCACGCAACGCCCCAGCCGAATTCAGCAATGGTTAATCCGGTTAAGCTGCCGCCGGAGCGGCGAGACTCGATCTGCATGCAGTGCCACCTTGAGGGCAACGTGGCGATCGAGCGCGCCGGCCGCCATGCTTATGACTTCCAGCCCGGCGATCGTCTCGACGATTTCGTACGACATTACGTTTTGGCCACCGACCCACCTTCAGGCCTCGGCGCGAACAGCCAATTCGAGGCGCTTGCTCAAAGCACCTGCAAGAAAAAATCCGGGGATGCAATGTCCTGTATGAGTTGTCACGATCCCCACTACCCTCCTCCCGCAGAGCGGCGCGTGTCCTACTACCGCGAAAAATGCCTCGCCTGTCACACCGCGGCATTCGGAGACAAACACCATGCCGATCGCCCCGACTGCACTGCCTGCCACATGCCATCGTCATTGAGCGTTGATATATCGCACACGGAAGTCACCGATCACCGCATCCAGCGCCGTCCGGAGTTATCTCCGCAGCTCTTGCAGGATTCTTCGTCGCACCGCTCGACCGCGCCGAATTCCTCGCCACAGCTGATTCCATTTCCATATTCCAAGGAAGCCGACGATGATGCCCGCAGTCGCGCTCTGGCGTGGCAATCGTTAGCCGAAAATGGTTCGCGGGACGCCGCCGCGGAAGCGGACCGATGGCTGCATCAGGCTGCCAGACAATTTCCCAATGACCCAGCGATTCTTTCTGGATTGGCCTACGTGGAACTGAGTCATGCCGCGTCCGATCAAGCGGCGGTCAATCGCGCGCGCGATCTGTATCAGAAAGCCCTGGCTGTGGATCCGGCCTTGATCGATGCGGCGGCGAACCTGGGAGTGATCGAAGCCCGCAGCGGACATCTCCAGCGGGCCATCGAACTATGGCAGAGCGCTTTTGACCGCGCTCCTGGTGACAGCAGCATCGGCATGAATCTGGCCCGCACATTCTGTCAAAGCGGCAAAATAAACGAGGCTCGTTCTTCCATTCAACGCGTTCTGCGCTTCAATCCCGATCTGTCATCGGCCAACAAACTTCTGCAAAGTCTGAATGCCGACCCGCCGCGATGTGGGAACTGATTCCTCAGTTCTCCGCCCTCGCCAATCCCCGCACAACGTCCTTGAACACCTGCCCGCGCTGCTCGTAGTTCTGGAACTGATCGAAGCTCGCGCACGCCGGCGCGAGCAGCACCACGTCTCCCGGTTCCGCCACCGCATTCGCCTTGCGCAGTGCATTCTCCAAGGTTTCTGCGTGCACAATTTCGACGCCCCCGCCTTTTGGAGAAACGATCTGCGATTCAATCTTCGCCGCTGCCGCTCCAATCGTATACACGCGCTTCACTCGCTGCCGCAGCAACTCGTTGAGCACGGTATAGTCGCTGCCTTTGTCCTTGCCTCCCAAAATAAGGTGGATGTTCGCAGGAAAGGACTCCAATGCCTTGATGGTCGCGTCCACATTCGTGGCCTTCGAATCGTTGTAATAATCGACACCGCGAATCGTCGCCACAAATTCCAAACGATGCTCGACCGCCTTGAAGTCGCGCACCGCCTGGCGAATCTTCTCGGGAGCGCATCCCATCAGCGCGCCCGCGCACACCGCGGCCAGTACGTTCTCCAGATTGTGCGCACCCTTCAGCGGAATCTCGGAAACCTGCATGACTTCGATTTGCCGTTCCGCGTCACGGAACAAAATATTTCCATCGTGCACCCACGCACCCTGCGTCACTTCTTTCTGGCGGCTGAACCAGAAGACCCGTGCCCGCGTCCGTGCCGCCATCGTCACGCAAATCGGATCGTCGGCATTCAGCACCGCGAAGTCTTCGCCGTTCTGATTCTCAAAAATGCGCGCCTTGGCGTCTGCATAAATTTCTATCGTCTTGTGCCGATCCAGATGATCGGGCGTAACATTCAACACCACGGCCACTTTCGGACGAAAGGTCTGAATGGTCTCGAGTTGAAAACTCGAAACCTCTAAGACGATCGCAGTCTCCGGCTTCGCGCGCTCCGCCAGAGAAATCGCCGGAGTCCCAATGTTGCCGCCGACCAACGTCGGAAACCCGCTCGCGGTCAAAATTTCGCCGGTCAATGTAGTCGTCGTAGTTTTCCCGTTCGATCCGGTAATGGCCACAATCGGCCCCGGCAAAAACTGCGCCGCCAGTTCGATCTCGCCAATCACGGCTTCGCCTAACGAACGCGCCTGGGCCAGCAACGGCGCATCTACCGGAACTCCCGGACTCACCACAATCAAATCCTGTCCCCGGAACGTCCGTTCGCCGTGACCACCCGTCTCCACCGTTATTCCATGATCGAGCAGGGTTGGAATCTCATTGCGGAGTTCGTCTCCGCTCTTGGTGTCTGACACCGTAACCCGCGCCCCATGCGCCTTCAGGAACAGCGCCGAAGCCACCCCAGATTTGCCGAGGCCGACCACGAGCACGCGTTTGTTGTTAAGTTCCATCATTAGAAGTGGTCAGTGGCGAGTGGTAGTCGGTGACCAGTAAAACCAAGAATGAATCCCATTTGCAAGGCCTTTGCTAGCCACTGATCACTGATCACTGGCCACTGTTTTTTCACCTCAACTTCAACGTCGTCAACGCAAACAGCGCAAATACCAGCGACGCGATCCAGAAGCGCACAATAATTTTCGACTCCGACCATCCCATCAACTCAAAATGATGATGAATCGGCGCCATCTTGAAAATGCGTTTCTTGCGCAGCTTATACGATCCCACCTGCAGGATCACCGACACCGCTTCGATCACAAACACTCCGCCGATAAACGGCAGCAGCAGTTCCTGCTTGATGATCACGGCAACCGTCCCAATCGCCCCGCCCAGCGCCAGCGATCCCACGTCTCCCATGAAGACTTCCGCCGGATGGGCGTTGTACCATAAAAATCCAATCGACGATCCCACCATCGCCCCGCAAAAAATCGCCAGCTCGCCGACTTGCGGCATTTTCGGAATCTCAAGGTAAGTCGCAAACGTCGCATGCCCGCTCACGTAGGTCAGCACGGTGAGCGCGCCGGCCGCAATCACCGTGCAGCCAATCGCCAGCCCGTCCAGCCCATCCGTAAGATTCACCGCGTTACTCGATCCCACAATCACAAACGCAACGAAAGCGATGAAAGGAAGAAAGGCCAGCGGCCACAGATGGGGAAAACGCTCCAGGCTCTGCACCACCAGGTCGGGATGAAACTGCTTCAGGAAGGGAACAATCAGCTTGGTCGAATACATGCCATAGGCCTGCATGGCGATCAGCATGGACGCAATCACAATGCTGGTGGCAATTTGCAGACCCAATTTCGCGCGCCCGGTCAGCCCTAAATTACGCCGGTGCACGGTTTTCGTATAGTCATCGGCAAATCCGATGGCCGCGAAGGCGCACGTGGCAAACACCGCAATCCATACGAATCTGTTGCTCAAATCTGCCCACAGCAACGTTGGAACCACAATCGCGATCGCGATCAGCAACCCGCCCATGGTCGGCGTTCCCGCTTTTTTCTGATGCGCCTTTGGGCCTTCTTCGCGAATATATTGTCCAATCTGAAATTCGCGCAGGCGGTTGATCACCAGCGGACCCACGATCAGCGCGGTAAACAGCGCGGTAAGACTGGCGAACGCCGTGCGGAATGTCAGATAACGGAAGATGCGGAACGGCGGAAAATAATGTTGCAGCTTCACGAACAACAGCCAGTAGAGCAATCAGCCTCCGTACCGCGATAGTCTCAATTCCTGCCGCCACGCCGCTTTTGCCAAACTTCCAATGCCTTTTCCAGTTTCACGCCCCGCGAAGCCTTCAGCAAAACCACGTCCCCATCCCGCGTCTCCCGCGCCAGCCACTCGCCTGCATCTTCCGCCGACGCCACGAACTCCGCCCGAATTCCCGCCAATTTCGCCGTCTCCACCGTCGCTTGCGCAAGACCCCGTACTCCCAGCAACACATCAATTTTCTTATCGGCAACATGCTGTCCGAGCTTCCGGTGCATGGCTTCCCCTTCCGGACCTAACTCCAGCATCTCCCCCGCTGCGACGATGCGCCGTTTCCCTGGCATTGTGGCCAGTACATCCACCATCGCTTCCAGAGCCTTCGGATTGGAATTGTAGCAATCGTTGATCACCGTGATGTTACCCACTTGGAGAACCTGCCCCCGTTTGTCCGCAGGGAGCAAAGTCGCCAGTGCCCCCACCGCTTCTGCGGGCTCCAAACCTCGCTCCAATCCCACAGCGACCGCAGCCAGCGCGTTCAGGACGTTGTGCGTCCCTACAAGGGGCAACTGCGAGTGTTCGCGCGCGCTTCCGAGCACAACATCAAATTGAGTGCCTTGCGCTCCCCTCGACTGAATACTTTCGGCGCGCACATCCGCGATCGCCCGCGTGCCATACATCACGACTTTCCCTTTGAAGTCCCTGCCGAACTGCGAAACGTACTCGTCGTCGGAGTTCAAGACAGCCACTCCATTCGCTGGCAGGGACTCGACCAGTTCGTACTTCGCGCGCGCGATCCCCGCGAGCGAATCGAAGAACTCCAAGTGCACGGCCGCCACATTGGTGACCACGCCGATTTCCGGCAGCGCGATCTTCGCCAGAGCCTTGATCTCGCCCGCGTGAGACATGCCCATCTCGATCACGGCAACGTCATGGTCCGGCTCCAGTTTCAGCAACATTAACGGCAACCCAAAATGATTGTTGAAATTTCCCTCCGACTTCAGCACGCGATACCGCGTGCTCAGCACATGGGCAATCGCTTCCTTAGTGGTCGTCTTCCCCGCCGATCCGGTCACCCCGATCAGCGGCTTGCCCCACAATCTTCGCACCGCCGTGGCCAAGGCCTGCAACGCAACCAGCGTGTCATCGACGGCCAGTAAACGCTTCTCGCCGGGGTAGCGCCCTAACTGGTCCTTGCGTACAACCGCCCCAGTCGCCCCTTTTCCTAGCGCCTGCTCTACAAAGTCGTGCCCATCCAGGCGCTCGCCCTTCACGGCAAAAAAAAGCTGCCCGGACCCCACGGTTCGCGAGTCGATGGAATAACCTCTTACTGCGCCCGCAGGCGCAAATTCCCCGGTCGCGGCAATAAAGTGGGCAATCCTGGCAAGCGTCAGCTTCATTCTTTCGCTCCTGCCACCGCTTCGCACTCAAACCCGGCAGCCCGCAACGCTTCCCGCGCCACTTCCAGGTCGTCAAAAGGCGCTGCGCCCGCCCGCGTAACCTGCACCTTCTCGTGCCCCTTCCCCGCCAGCAGCACAATGTCTCCGGGCCGCGCCTCGCTTATCGCCATAGCGATCGCTTTTCGCCGGTCAGCCTCCACGCTGTATTTGACGCCTGTCTTCTGCAAACCCACCACCGCATCGTTCATGATGGCAAGCGGATCCTCGCTCCTCGGATTGTCCGAGGTGAGCACTACGAAATCGCTTCCCCGCCCCGCCGCCTCGCCCATCAGCGGACGCTTCTTCCGGTCCCGGTCGCCGCCGCATCCGAACACCGTCAACACTCTGCCCTTCGCGGAGACCAACTCGCGCGCCAACGCGGTCAGATTCCGCAACGCATCGTCAGTATGTGCGTAATCCACGACCACGGTGAACGGCTGACGGCAATCCACGCGCTCGAACCTTCCCGGAACGCACGCGAGTCTGCCGATCCCAGCCGCAATCGCCTCTGCCTTGCATCCGCGCGCGTAGCACCCTCCCGCCGCCGCCAGAATGTTGTACACGTTCACACGCCCGATCAGGGCCGAAAATACTGCAATCTTCTCCTCTGGCATGACCAGATCAAACCGCGTGCCGCGGGTCGTAATCTCCACTTTCTCCGCATGCAAATCGCCACGGTCCCAGCCATACTTCAACACCAGCGAGCTACGCTTTCGGCTAAAATCGGCCAGCTTCGCGCCGTATTCATCGTCCACATTCGTGACCACGGCGCGCGGCGCATCCGTGCCGCAGCCTTCAAACAGCACGCGCTTGGCCGCGAAGTACTCCTCCATCGTATGGTGATAATCGAGATGGTCGCGGGTCAGGTTGGTAAACACCGCTACATCAAAGGGCACGCCGTAGACGCGCTCTTGCGCCAGAGCGTGGGAGGAAACCTCCATCACCACATCGGTCGCCCCTTGCCCCAAGGCCTCACTGAAAATGCGATTCAGTTCCAGCGCCTCCGGAGTAGTGTGCGGCGCCGGCAAAACCTTCCCCGCCACGTGATATTCAATGGTGCCGATCAGCGCGCTCTTCCGTCCCGCCGCGGTGAGAATCGATTCCACCAGAAACGCCGTCGTGCTTTTTCCATTCGTTCCGGTAATTCCCGTGACCGCAATGCGCTCTGCCGGCTTCTTATAAAAATTCGCACTCACCCGCGCGAGCGCCCTCCGACCGTTCGGAACTACTGCCCAGCCCACATTCGGACGCGGCTTCTCGTCCGCCGAATCTGTCACCACCGCAACCGCTCCGGCCGCGATCGCCTGATCGATAAACCTATTACCGTCGCTGGATTCCCCGCGCATCGCCACGAACACGCAACCCGGGTTCACCCGCCGCGAGTCGTATTCCACCCCGGTCACACCCCGGTCTCCGCTCTGCGCGAGGACCTCCGCTCCATCCAGCAACTGTTGGAAGGTCATTGCTCAGAATTATAGGGGAATCGTGCCTCGGGCTCGCGATGGCGGGCTCACTTGGCCCGTTACTAACGGTATGTTTCCCGCGAGGAGCGCTGGCGCTACAGTCTTCTTATGTCCAGTACCCGCTCATCCTCGTCCGGCGGAAGCAGCCACACCAAGGTCCGCTGCGCCCAGTGCGAGAACCCGGAAAACAGCTGCGAATGCGAGAAGTTTTGCTGCCTTTGCCAGACCGTGCTCGAAGTCCGTATCTGCCAGGATGGACTCATGTACTGCGAGCCCTGCCGCACGGCCTGCGACTACAAAACTTCGGATTAAGCGCATCCCTGGCTAATTGGCTTCGGCCAGGGAACGCCCGCGCTCGAGGACTGCAAAGTTCGCCGACACTCTGCCGCCGCACGAGACTTCGTAATGGAATGCGTTGGCCGCTGTTTGGATCCTCTAGTACGTGAAGGACTGAATCTCCGTCACTCCTGAGTCCGGACCATCCACATATCCGCTGCGCGTGCTCGGATTCAACGCAATATGCGTGAACACCACGTTCGACGCGTTCGAGAAGTTGAATCCATTCAGCGACTCCACCAGCTTTCCCTTCGTGTTATAGACCTGGATGCTGCTACCCGCTGCGGTGCTCGAAACCGACTGCGCCACAAAGAACAGCTTGTGAATCGGATCGTACTCCACGTCCGACCCGCTCTGAATCTGACTCACCGCCCCGGGCAACGTCACCGCGAATCCCGTTTGCATTTTCAGATTGTAAAACTCCACTCTGAAATCGACTTCCGTCGTCGTACAGGCAATCCCGTCCTCCGAATCCACCGCCAGCCCGTTGATCGATCCCTGCCGAAACGGCGGCGGGCCCGGAATTCCGTTGAAAGTGTTCACCACGCCCGTCGTCAGATCCACCAGCGCAAACACCGGCGGCGGACCGCCCACCTCTCCATTCGACGTTGCCACCACCGCCTGATTCGTCACGCTGTCATACGCCACCTGCGGCGCCTCATTAAAACCAAAGATCGGATTCGTCAAATTAACCACCGGCTGAAACGTATTTGCTCCCACGTTCGTACCGAAAACGAAAGACGAAAAATTGTTGCCGTCATTTTCAAAGTAAAGCACTGCGGAAGTTGTGGAAGCCTGGTTTCGGCTGATTCCAATAATGATGTCATCGCTCGTCAGCGGCGGCGTCCACGTGCCGCTGATCGCATTCGAGGCCAGCGGATTCATCACATCGTAAATTCGATCCGTCACGAAAATTCCGGTCACGATCTCCTGCTCCACCAATCCCACGCTCGTGCCCTCAATTCCCAGCGTAAGAAAATTGTCCTGATTCTCGGTCGCCGAAACCACCTTCAGAATCTTGCCGGTCTTCTGATCGAAGGTTTCAATCGCAGCCAGCACATTCCCATTGGCCAGCAGCTTGTCCTCGGTCAGCACGCCCTCCGTGCCGTTCTGATCAACGTCAAACCCAAAAATCTGCCCGCCAAACTTGCTGTGTACAATCGTCGTCCCCGGCCCAATCGGCACCCGCGCCCCTTCGCCAGAGTCCTGAGCCGCGCCAACCATCGGCCGCCCCAACCCGAGCAAGCAAACCAAAGCAATCACCCCCGCCCGATACCGCAAACAAACATTCCCGCATTTCATGACTTGAGTCTCCATTGTGAACACAATATTTTGCCGTCAGTTACCCACCCGGCAACCAGAGCCTACAACCGCGCCCGGTCGCTGATGTCAGAAGTTTGTAAAAGCTATGTCTCCGGCAAAATCTCTGAGGAAGTGTCCTCCGCCCTGCGCCTCTGCCCAACTGTTAATTTTCCGTTAAATTCTCCCCCCTCGAATTGACCGGGACACGTCGCGGGTCTACCCTTGCAGGCCATGAGCCCCGCCGATCTCGATCAACTCCGTCTCGCCTACAAGCAAGCGACTGACGAATGGGTCGCCACCATTCGCGCCGAAGAAGCCCTGGCCACTCCCGACCATTCCATGACCGCCTGGGAAAAATGGGACGACGCCCACTTCCGCGAACACGACGCCCACACCAAATTCACCGAAGCCCGCGAAGCCTACAAAGACGCCCTCCGCGCCCTAAACATCGGCATCTAGCCGACCATGTAATCCGCTCGTGTGGATGTCGCCGTGGTACCATTTTCCCGTGCCCGCCACCGATACCAGCCCCGCCGCGGAAGCCATTCAACTCGCGATTCATCGTTCGATGTCAGGCGAGCAGAAGCTGCTTCTCGCTTATGAGATGAGCATGTTCGGGCGGGAACTAAACCGCGTGCGGTTGCGTGATGAGCATCCGGACTGGACAGAGGCGCAAATTAAACTGGAATTACTGCGACTGGCCTTCCTTCCCGATCCTTTGCCCAAAGGGTTCGAAGGCGCGTTCGACGCTAATAGCGCTCCCGAATCAACTCCCCAATCGAAGCGTAAGCTTTAGTCAAAGTGTTCTCATCCGGCAAGAACACAATCCGGAAATGCTGCGTCCCCGGCTTCTGCCCGAAGCCCGAACCGTGCACCACCATCACGTGCTTCTGGCGAATCAGTTCTTTGACGAAGACTTCGTCGCTCTCCGGAATATCGATTCTCGGGAAGGAGTAAAACGCGCCGCGCGGCAAAACGCAGCTCACGCGCGGCGTCGCCTCGCACCACTTCTGCGTCAGGTCGCGCCGCGAGCGCAGCTTGCGCAGCACTTCGACAAGATGATCCTGCGGACCCTCCAGCGCCGGCTTGATGGCGTATTGCTCCGGATGATTCGCACACAACCGCGCCCGCAGCAGCCGGTGAACGCCTTCCGTATAAGGCTTCATCGCGGCAGCGTCGCCGGAGACAATGCCCCAGCCAATGCGCCATCCCGGTACCAGATAGTTCTTCGACATGCCTCCGAAGGTAATGCAGGGAATGTCCGGCGCCACCGAAGCGAACGCGGTGTGCGGAGTATCTTCGAGAATCAGCTTGTCGTAAATTTCGTCCGAGAACACAACCAGGTTGTGCCGACGCGCAACTTCCGCAACCTGCTCCAGCATCTGCCGCGAGCACAGCGCGCCCGTAGGATTATTTGGATTGATCAGCACAATACCGCGCGTGTGCGGCGTCAACTTGCGGTCGATGTCGGCGAGCTCCGGCTGCCAGGCGTCGTCTTCGTTAAGGTCGTACGTGTTCAGCGCGATCCCCAACTTGCACAACACCGCCGAGTACAGCGGATAGTCCGGCTTCGGCGTAAGAATATCCTCGCCCGGATTCACCAGCGCGCTGATGCACAGATCGACCGTCTCACTCACGCCCGAAGTGATGAAGACATCGTGCACGTTAGTGATGCCCTTGCGCGCGGCCTCTCCCCGAATCGCTTCAATCGCCTCCGGAATCCCCGGCGACGGCGCATACCCGTTCTTGCCATCGCGCATTGCCTTATAAACGGCTTCGATAATGTGCCGCGGAGTCTGGAAGTCGAAGCTGAGCGGATCGCCAATGTTGAGCGGCAGAACTTGGTGGCCCTGCCGAATTACTTCATCCGCCACGCAGGCCAGGTCGCGAATGGCGTAGCGAACATTCTCCAACCGCCGAGCAGCGGAGATTTCGTGCACCGGAGTGAGTGGAGTCATGGAAAGCCTCGCCGTAGCAAGCTTGCGGACCGCAGGTCGCTATTGAGAATGCAAGGAGAATTCTAACCGCTAAGACAAAGAGTGTGGAGAGAAAACCGTTGGCAGAGAAATTTAGTGCGGGGTGAAGCTGAGAGAAATTTCTTCGACGGTCTGTGCTGCGGTGGGAATGTACTTCCACTGCATTACAGCCTTTACTGCGCTTTCCGCGAGAATGGGATTGCCGCCCACTACGTCCACGCTGCTCACTTTTCCCTCTGGACTGACGGTTGCCTTCAGGCGAACCAGGCCCCCGATTTGAGCATGCCTCAGCAGATCGGAATACTCAGGCTTTACGGAAACGAGCACCTTGCGATCCGACTTTGCCGACTTCTGGGCAAGAAGCGCGGGCACAAATCCGCCCAGCAAGCACAGAGTCAGGACCAGCGATGCGACACTTCGCCGGATACCGCCCGAAATTCGGAAAAGTGGATGAGTGGACAAGACAGACTCGCGCCAAAAGCTGGACAGATTGAACCCCGAAGATGACGGTAGGTCACCTGTATCGTCCGCACAAGATTACCGAAGTACCGCCATCGTTCGTCGGAACCAAATAGCGGTTTCTTCGCACTCCATTTTCCGGCAAGTTCGCGCCCGCCTATTAATTATTCATCCTTCGCGCTGCCAACGAGGGCATCGATCAAATTCGGCCCGTTGGGACTTCCCCATCCCGTCACCAGATCGTATCCCGTAACCGCGGAATAGCCTCCGTTGCTCCCGCTTACAATGTCGTGGAAATCGCTGTCATAACTCGTACCTACACCGATCGCATAAAGAGCAGGGTTGAGGAGCCCGAGAGTCGATCCACCATGGGCCAGGGATTGCTGATTCGCCATGGCTGTATATCCGGCCCATTGCGGCGCCGCATAACTGGTCCCTCCATTACCCCCAAAGCATCCGCCATCAAAGCAACTGTATTGATTGGTGTTCGCCTCCGCCGCCACGTCCGGATAATTGCGCAGTGTGGTCGACCCGTGATTCGACGAGTTGATGACCCCCGGAAGCTGTTGATAGGGGGGTATCGGAATCCCATTCTTCGAAGGCGCGCCGGCGCTGCCGTTCCATCCCGTCTCCGACTTCCAGGCCCCGCCCGGACCGGTGGTCGTCAGATCAGTACCGCCAACCGCAGTGACATAAGGATCATCGGCAGGCCACACCACATCGCCGGGCGTTCCGGAACCGTCGTCGCCGGTAGCCACAAACAAACTCTGCCCCTGCGCCATGAATTCTTCAAAGATCGGGTCGAGCACGCTCTCGTTGTCGCTCCATCCCCAGGAGCAGCTTAGCTGTTTTGAAGTATTGTCCGATGCCATTTTGGCGAAGATGGAGGCATCCTGGGTTCCCACGTAGACCACAACCTGCTTCAGTCCGGGAGCCATCGAGATCGCCATCTCAACGTCCAACGCCTGCTCGCTGTCGTCACAGCTCGCCGGCGGGCAGTTTAACATCGCACCATTCACCGATACGCCCTTGACTGGAACTTTGAGGGGTTCTTTGACCTGCTTGAAGAAATTGATGACGTCGCTAAGCTGATATCCCGCCAATTCAAATAACCCGACCGACTGCCCCTTGCCAGTGAGCGGACCTGAACCGTAGTAAGCGGCTCGCATATCGCTTCCGATAAAATCTCCCCCCGGCCCGGAGCCCGTGGTTTTGCCGCCGCCGATAAGCTGCTGAGTAGTTCTGATGTTCTTGGCGTGTGGCAGGGAAAAATTGTCGAGCCCCGAAATGTACAGGATCGGCACGGCAAGATCGATCGACGGCTCGCGGTCGGGAGCGTAGAAAGTTCGAGCCTCGATGGGGTGCTGATACACGCCGAGGATCACATGGAACGCGCTCTCAATGTTTGCCGCCGGACCGTCGACGTCCAGCACCATGCGGTTCTCAGTCTTGTCGATCACGCTCAGGCCATTGGCCTGCGCGAAACTTAGCACAGCTGCGTAGTCAGCCTCAGAGGGACCAAATCTGTTGGTAAATTCCGGCACGCTGAGGTAGTGGCGGAAGTTGGGACTCTGCGGATCGTAGATCTGCAGTAGGAGATCGTCGAGCTCCGTCTGATTGCGCAGCGGCAAAGAGATCGCCAGGCTAAGGTGCTGCGCGCTGGGAAGATGGCCAACCAAGGCCGCTACACCGCTCGATACGGCATCCGGCACATGAGTCGTCATAGCTGGACGCTGCTCCGCCTGCACCGCTACCGCCGCGAAGAGAATTGTCGACGCGCACAAAATGGCCGCGCACCGCCCGAGGATAGCTATTGAGATCGTTTTCATTTGGACACCCCCACTGGCTTGGTACTTTACAACGCAATGGGCCGGTGAACAAGCAGAAGGTAGTCTTTAGCCGGCGAGCCGTTAGGAACCTCGAGCTAGGCAAGACCACCGTGAGGAGCTCTGGGCCAGCCATGGGCGCCCCTGGGAAACGTCCTGCACCGGTCGAAACGCGTCGTCCCTATTATCTAACTCAACGGCATCAAGCTCACTTGATTCGTGTTGGCCGGCACGCCGATTCGGACCTGAAATCCCGCAGTGTAAGCTCGATCCCGCTGAAATCGGGGTGGTCATTGTGGCCGACGGTGAAGGCGATGTCGATGGCGTCGCCGGCCAGTAGCGGAGATTGTTGCAGGCGTTCGGCCATGTTCCAACCCAGGGCGTCGAAGACAGTTCTCAGCCCTCGGTTCTCAGTTCTCAGTTGGCTGACGCTGGCCTCGTCTTTCTCATTGCGGCGGATTGCGGCGCCATCGGGATGGCAACGAGGAGTGGTCAATACCGCCATGGCTGAGAGTTCTGGTTGCGAAGACTCTCTTTCTCCCGCTTTCAGTTTCAACTTGATGTGTTTGTCCTTCAGAATTTTCGGCGGTGCGATCAAACGCACATCCCTCGCGGTGAATGCGGGCTCGTGGTTTCCCGTGCCATAAGGCTCCAGCAGACTTAGCATTCGAAACAATGCGGGAGTGATTTCGCTCAAGTGCAGTTCGGCTTCGACATCGAGGACGGGATCGAAGTCGACAGCGGTCAGGCGGGTGCGGGCGAAGGCATCAAGCTCCACCCGCAGTTGAGCAACGTTCGCCGAGGGCATGGCGAAGCCGCAGGCGTGGGAATGTCCGCCATAGCGGGTGAAGAGACTGCGGCTGGCCTCGACAGCTTCGAGCAGATGAAACGGCCGAATGGAGCGGCCGGAGCCGAAGGCTTCTTCGCCGTCGCGCGAAATGACCATGGCGGGCCGATGATAGCGCTCGACGATGCGTGTGGCGGCGATGCCGATGACGCCGCGGTGCCAGCCTTCGCCATCCACCACAATGCAGTAGGCCTCGCACAGCGCGGGATCGCCGGCGATGCGCTCGTCGATTGAGCGCAGAATGCGGCGCTCTTCCTCCTGACGTTCGGCGTTCAGGCGATCAAGTTTTCCAGCCAGCAGCCGGGCGCGATCGGCATCTTTCACACTGAACAGTTCGATCACGTCGCGGGCCACATCCATTCGTCCGGCAGCGTTGATGCGCGGTGCGATGCGGAAGGCAACTTCGGTGGAATTTGGCGGGCGCTGGGTGGAAATTTGCGCCACTTCCAGAAGAGCCTTGAGACCGGGATTTACGGCGCGTCGCAGAGCGTCGAGGCCGAGGCTGGCAAAGACGCGATTCTCTCCGGTCAGCGGAACCGCGTCGGCAATGGTCGCCATGGCGGCAATCTTCATGAACGACAGCAAGAGGCGAGTCTGATCTTTTTCGGGCAGACGGCGCTGCATCAAGGCTTGGGCTACCTTGAAGGCAACACCCGCGCCGCAGAGCTGCTTGTAGGGATACTTGCATCCGGCTTGATTGGGATTGACCACGGCGTGAGCCTTTGGAACGCCGTCTGGCCCCGGAAGGTGATGGTCAGTAACGATGAGGTCCACGCCGAGGCGGTGCGCGGTTTCCGCGGGGGCGAAAGCGCGAATCCCCATATCGACGCTGATGATGAGCCGAATGCCGGCGGCGGCGGCGCGCTCGATGACATCGTCGCGCATATCGTAGCCTTCGCGAATGCGGTGCGGAACGTGGAAGTCGGCGGCTCCGCCGCAAAGTTCGATGGCAGTTTTGAGAATGATGATGGCCATCGTTCCATCGACGTCGTAGTCGCCATAGATCAGGATGGGATCTTTACGTTCGATGGCCGCGTCGATACGATCGACGGCGCAGCGGAGGCCGGTCATCTGCTCGGGCAGATGCAGGTGATCCAGAGAAGGTGAGAGAAAGCGGGCGGCGGATTCGGTGTCCGTCAAGCCGCGGCGGATCAGAAGACGAGCTAGCGTAGGTAAAGAGTTGCCATCCGCCGATCGCTTGGAGCCAATCGCGTTAAGACAAGGCACATTGTGAAGCGCCGCAGCCAAGGCCTGCACTTGCGCCGGATCGTCAGCGGCCAGTTCCCAGCGCGCGCTTCCTCGCACAACTAATTCTCGTCGTCCTGGTCCGGTTCGTCGATGGGGATGCCGCCGAAATCCTCGGAGACTTCCAGCAGTCGCTGGTAGCGGTCGTACCACTCGGTGCTGGACTCGCACAGGAACATCGATCCCTGATAGGCCCAACCGAGCTGCAGAAAGCCAACTTTGCCGATGTGAGTGCGCAGCCAGCGTGCGTCTTCCACGTCGTCGCCGTCGGTGAATTCCGAGTGGGCCAAGCGTTCCACCAACTCGTCGAGTTCCTCGCGTGCCAGTTTCCAGGAGTGCATGGTGAGGAACGGCGCACCCGCGGTTTTGGCGAGTTCGACGAAATCTTTCCAGCCATCGGGATTGCCGCCCGTCTCCCACATGACGCACTGCACCTCGTCGTAATCCACGTAGCCGTGGAAACGGCTCATGCCATGGCCTTCGATGAAGGCGATCATGTCATCTTTAAGGATGGATAGATCTTCTGGTATGGGCGACATGGCGGATTTTTGCTTATCAAAATCATTGTAGCTGTTTGGGTGGGCGCGTGCCAGCGGTGGAGGTGCCAGCAGAAATGTTGGGAGGTTGGTCAATCAAGGCTTTGCCAGGTGGAATACAGCCACCAGAATAACGCCAGCACGATCAGGCCGCAGGCGGAGTAAACGACGCCACTTAAGACTGATTGATCCTGGTGGTATCCCCGATAGAAGTCGTAAGCCGTGGAAACGGCGACGAGCACAGCGACAAACGGTGCTCTCCTTTTGCTCATGCCTATTTCCCTTCGATGCTGCCCCAGTGCCTCACAAATTTTTCAAGGCTGCGAGCGGGTCTCGGCGCCAGGTTGGAGCGACCGCTCCCCTGCTATGAATCCCGTGTTACACTCTATGTTTCACAAACAAAACCCCTGCTGATACAGGACATTCTACCCGCTCATGCTGCTTTCCAAGGAATATGTGGGCTACCTGGCCCGCGAAGTTACCAAGAAATTGATTGCCGGCAAGGCAATCGAGACCTCCGCCGTGCCCAAAGTCACGGAGCGCGTCCACGCGGCCTTGCTCGATGAACTCACACTCGAGGACCGCATCAACGACGAAGTGCGTGTGATTCTCGAGGCCTACTCGGACGAGATGAACAAAACCGGCGCCAACTACCAGGAGATGTTTCGCAAAGTGAAAAGTGAACTGGTGCGCAAGTACAAGGCGGTGCTGTGAGACTGAGCCGCGACAAAGTGAATGTGCTGGCGCGGGCGGTCGCCGACGCGCTCAAGTCGATGGATGAAGTCGATTTCATCGAAGACCCAAATACCATCCGGCAAGAGACGCGCAAGATTCTGGAAGAGCTTCTCAACCACGAAGCGAGGATCGACCAAGCCGCCCGGCTGAAGATCGAGAGCCAGAAGCGCACCATCCTCGAAGGCTCGCAGGAGTGGGACATTCTCTACCGCAAGTACTACAACGAGGAAGTCAAGAAGCTGGGAATCTGAACTGCTCGCCCAACGGATCAGCTGTGTCTTCTGCTAAGCCCTAGAAAAAGGGCCCCGCACATGCCGCACGGGGCCAAAAGACCAGGAGTACCCAGTGAAACTTTTCAGGCGGCTTCGCGCCGGCGCTGAATGCTTTGCAGCTGCTGCCGGTATTTCTGCGCATTGCCGATGATCTTGCGCTGCGGCAGGCTATTGACCCACAGGTCGTGAGGAACGTTGCGGCGCTCGCGGCGAGTGCCGACCACGCCCCGGTTCTGGAGGCTGGTGGGACGCTTCTCCGCCGTACTCTGCTGCCAGCCGCTGCCTGATGTCACGTTAAAGATCCCGATATAGCCCCCGGTCAGCAACTGAAAGGGAGTTTGAATTTTGTTGATTCGATCGAATTGTGTCGAACCTTCCGTGCGGAAGCTTTCAAACCACGAGGGGTAAACGAAATCGGAAACCAGGATATTGTCGATGGTGTAGCCAAAGCTATCGTCTTCGCAAGCGTCGCAGACTTCATAGGCATAAAGAATTCCCGCGGTGTTGTTGTTCTGCACGAAGACGGTGAGATTGATGTTGGGGTCGCCCAACATTTCCAGCAGTTCGTGGCTGGCGGTAACGGTCCATGAGGTTCCGGCTTTGAGATCGCTGGCGGCGAAAACCTTGCCGATGGGTAACCCCTCGGTGGTGAGGTCGTGGTAGCCAAGGGCGCTGGCTTGGTCGGAGTCGTCGAGAAGTACCAGCCACCAGCTCCCGGTCGCTGGCTGGGAGCCTTTGGGAACGATGGTGAGTTCAGCATCGGTGCCCCAAACGGGGCGGAAGTCATTGGTGACTTGCTTCTGTAGCGCCGCAACGGCTGGGATGACATCCGTGTCGGCCAGCACGGTGCTCTCGTTAATCACTGAGATTTGAGTGGTGGGAGTTTGTACGTGGGTAGTTTGCGGCATATCGCTTATCTCCTGGGGAAACAAATTCGGAGAACGCGCAGCTTTAAGGTTGCGTGACTCTGTGATGAAAAGCTTATACGCTGAGCAAGAGCGGGAGAACGATTTCGCAAACAAAAAGTCAAAACCGAGTTTCAAATTGGAACCGCCAAATCCATGTTTCGCTCCGCTGAAATTACGAACACCGTAACGCAAGCCGCCAGGGATGCTGGTTTTGCGCTGTCGGGAATCGCCTCCGTTGAGGACTCTCCTGAGCTAGATTATTTTCCTCTCTGGATCGCCGAGGGGCATGCCGGCGAGATGATATATCTCGAAGCCCGCGACGAGCAGGGGCGGCTGAAACGCGCATCGCTCCAAAACGCGGCCCCGTGGGCGCGAAGCGTAGTTGTGTGCGCCATCAACTACAACACCGCGCCACCGTATTCGACCGACTTTCAAAATCATTCCGCGGACAATCGGAAGCGCGGCTGGATTTCCCGCTACGCATGGAGCCAGCAGGATTATCACGATGCCGTGATGGAGCGTCTTCTGCGAGTCGAGAGCGCGCTGAGAAATGCCGTCGGACCCGGCGACTTGGTGACTCGTTGTTACGTGGATACCGGGCCCATTGTCGAGCGCGTAGTGGCGAAGTATGCGGGCATCGGATGGATTGGCAAGAACACTTGCCTCATCAATCAGAAGCTCGGCTCGTGGATGTTTCTCGGCGTGATTCTGACTTCGCTCGACCTCGCGCCGGGATTACCCGCGCCCGATCGCTGTGGCAGCTGCACACGGTGCATCGAGGCTTGCCCCACGGATGCGTTGATCGCGCCCTATCGGCTCGATTCGAACCGGTGCATTTCCTATCTCACCATCGAAAAGCGTGGTGCGGTTCCGCAGGATGAAGAACTCCGCTCTGGAATGGGGCGGCACATTTTTGGCTGTGACATTTGTCAGGATGTTTGCCCGTGGAATCGGAAGGCACCTGCAACCGATGCCGCAGAATTTCAGCCGCGCGCGGAGTTGGTGAATCCGGCTCTCGAATGGCTGGCTGAGATGAGCGAGGAAGAATTTCGCCGGACATTTAAGGGCTCTCCGGTGCGGCGGGCAAAACGGTCTGGGCTGCGACGGAATGCACTCATCGCCATGGGCAACAGCGGAGAGAAAAAATTCCTCCCTCAGCTCGAGAAGTTAGTGAGTGACGACGACAGGGTGGTCGGAGAGAGCGCAGCTTGGGCCATTCAAAAACTGAATTCGTTTGATTAGCTTTTTCGCCTTCCTTCCAGTTGATCCCAGATTTAATATTATTTTCACATACTCAGATGTCTCTAGTTTTCTGTGAAATAGACCGCAGCGAACTCAGAGTCCCTGTTGACATTTTGACTTCCGTAACTGGTCCTGCCGTTTAGCAGCAACTAATCTAGTGAAAAGGGGTTCTTAACTACGGGAGTTTCCGTAGGGAGTGGTATGTCTTGCGAGGCTAAATTGCGCCGCACGCTCGGACTGTCTTTGGCGATGGTCGCGTTCTCCGTGTGTCTCGCCCATGCGTCGGCCACTCTGTTGTTGGAGGAACCTTACGGCAAGCTGGGATTTTTTACGGCCACAGGACACGCCGCCGTGTATTTGTCCGGAGTGTGCGCCCAGACTCCGCTGAAGCTGCGGCCTTGCGCTCCGGGAGAACTGGGCGCTGTCATCAGCCGTTACGACGGAGTGGGCGGCTATGACTGGGTAGCGATTCCGTTGATTCCTTATCTTTACGCGGTCGAGCGTACGGAAGATATTCCGCTGTTTGTGGATCCGAAGGTAGTTACGTTTCTTCGCGATCAATACCGCCGCAAGCATCTGGAAGCTGTCGCTCCGGATTTGAAGAGCGGAGAAGCTCCGGGCGGGAATTGGTATGAACTTGTAGGCTCGGCGTATGACCGGGCTTCTTATGCCTTTGAAATCGAGACCTCCGCAGAACAGGATCAGGCATTTATCGGCGTGTATAACTCGTCGGCGAACGAGTCTCACTTCCATACGGTCTCTCATAACTGCGCGGATTTTGCCAAGGACGTGATCAACTTCTACTACCCGAAGGCGCTGCACCGCAGCGTGGTGGCTGATGTCGGCATCACGACACCGAAGCAGATGGCGAAGACCATGGTGAAGTACAGCACACGCCATCCCCGGTTGGAGTTCTCGCGCTATGTGATCCCGCAGGTTCCGGGCAGCGAGGCGCGCAGCACCCCGGTGCACGGCGTGGTGGAGTCGTTCTTCAAATCAAAAAAATATATTGTGCCCAGTGCCGTGGTAAGTCCGGTGTTTGCAGGCTCAGTGGCGGCGGTCTACGTGGGCACCGTTGCCGGACGCTTTTATCCCGGGCGCGACGCGCTGGTTTATAACGCTGACCGTGGCCTGGAACCGCCGATCGGAGCGGAAGATCGCAGGTCCTACGAACTCGAGCTGAATCATCTGATGGCGGAGGATGTTTCCGAACCCGGCCGTGTGGAAAAGAACCTGGGACGAACTATGAATAATGCCGCGCCGGGTTTTGATCGTGACGGGCATCCGGTACTCCTGGTGGACATGGGAGATGAAGCGGTGACCGTTGGCATGGTCCCGGGAAACATTTTCGCCTCGGACTCATCGAAAAGATTCGCGCAGCAAATTCTCGAGGCCAGATTGCGGGAGGAGTTGCGCCGGGGAAATGCCCCGAAAGTTTCAGAACCCGATGTAGAACACGACTGGGGGCTCCTGCAAGAAGCTCTGCACGCCTCCGCAGATGAGGAAGTAGCCTCTCGATCCATCAAACCTTTGCCGACGAGTTGGCCCTTGCGCTGGATTCGCGCCGGCAACAGACCGTAAGCGATTCAACACAACCGCTACTTTCATTTCAACTAGTTACTGATCCTGCTGTTGCGGCTGCTGCGGTTGCTGTGGTCGTCCCGGACCTGGCAAGCCGCCAGGTGGCGGATAGATGCCCGGTTGCCCCGGTTGGCCCGACTGCTGCTGCATCATCAATTGGCGTTGCTGCATTTCCTGCAACAATTGTTGCGGAGTCTTTACTCCGGGCTGTTCCGGCGGAGGCGCGGGCGCGGGTTCTTCGGCCTCCGCTGCACTCTGGTCGGCGCTATCGTCTGTAGCTTCTTCGGCTGGGGGTTCAGGAGCCGGCGCATTCGCCACCGGCGCAGGAGCGGCGCCATTTTCCGCAGGCTGTCCAGCTGGAGTATCTGGCGTCTTGGCGACTAATACGACTCGCACAAGGGCGTTCGCATCCGCGGGCGATCCCAGCAAAATATAGTTGAAACGCGATCCGTTCAGCAGTTCGGCCATAACTTCCCGCGCGGGGGCCGGGCCGAGACGCGTGACTACGCGCTCACTGGCGGTGGCTGGAACTTCAATTTCCGCAGCGGTGTGCTTTCGGACGCTGCGCAGGATGTCGCCTAAGGTTGAATTGGGCGCGACAATCGTCAGCAGCCCGCCCTCGTATGTGACTTGAGGCGCAATGGCGGGGATGGCATCGAGCGGAACCTGAGGCACTGGACCTTGCGTGCCGGAGGGCAGTGGCGGCGGCAACGCTTTCTTCTTGGTGTGCACCCGGTGCGCCGGTTGCGTATCCGCGTGGCTCGCGATGGAACACGAGACAACAGCCACCAGCAGTAATCCTGCGACCTTTATGTTAAAGCTCATTGCAACTCCTGACCTCTTTTACTGACTTCGTAGCTCTTAACGGGAGGCGGTAACTTTCTAAGAGCAATTTTAGCACCGCTCCCGACATTGGTCTGGCCGGCACAAGTTTGGCCAGCTTTCCGCTACCCTATAGAACGTATTGACTTTACGCTCTTGCAAGCCCAACTTTAATTTGGGCTGCGTGGGCGATGTGCAACTTCTTGCGCTTATTGGGACTCCCATAGAGCGTACAATTTCTCTTTCACGGAGAAGAAAAGTGTTGAATGCAAGATGGTTTGTCCTGCTTCGTTTGAGATGCGCGATTGTGGGACTCGTCCCGTTCCTAGCAGTGTTTGGAACCACATCCGCCTCGTTTGCGGAAAATTGCACAATTGCCAGCGATATGGACGCGGCTACGCGCACCGCTCTCACTAATGCGGGACAGCATTATTTCGACCTTGCGACGAAAGGCGACGCGGCCACGCTCCGGCAGGCTGCGATTCCCAGCCTAGCCTCCGATTTCTCCGGGGTTGAAACGACCGTGAAGGACAATCAAATCACCTTGGCGGGTACAAAGGCAACGGTGCGGCCCCCGTTTTTGCTTGAGGCCGAGGGAACTGCGCCGATTGCGCGCGCGGAATTTTACTGCGGCGTTTTCGGCCGGAACGGCCAGACGGCGGATAGTGCCGCCTTCTACCTGAGCAATCTGCCGCCGGGAAAATATGGCGTCGTGATTCTTGACGTGCCTTCCTCGAAGGGTCCGCACACGGTTTCGTGGATTTTGCAGCAACTGGGTTCGGATTGGAAAGTTGGCGGCCTGTACGTGAAGACATCGCAGATTGCCGGACACGATGGCGATTGGTTCCTGAGCCGCGCCCGGGATTTCCATACGAAAGGCCAGGCGCACAATGCCTGGTTCTACTACCTGGAAGCTCGTTCTCTGATTTCTCCGCTGCCCTTCATGAGCACGGCAGCCACGGACAAACTGTACGATGAATCGCAGAAAGCGCAACCTACCGATTTGCCGGCCGACGGAAAAACGGTGGATCTGGCTGCCGGAACCGTAACCTACAAGCTGGCTGACGTTTTCCCAGAGTTGGTGGGGAATGACTTGGATTTGATTGTGAAGTATCAGGCGGCGGACGTTTCGAATACGAATACGGCGTATGCCAGCAATGTCGCGGTGATGAAGGCACTGCTGACGAAGTATCCCGAACTGCGGGATGCATTTGCGGCGCTCGTAGCTCGCGCGACGGATGCGAGCGGGCGCGACTACGGCACCATGTTAGCGATGAAGGATATTAAATAAGTCAGGGGTGAGGGGTCAGGGGTCAGGGGTCAGGGGTCAGGGGTCAGGGGTCAGGGGTCAGGGGTCAGGGGTCAGGGGTCAGGGGTCAGGGGTCAGGGGTCAGGGGTCGGTGACTAGTGTTCAGTACTCCGTGGCTCGCTCTTGATCGAGCAGACATTCCTTTGGATCTTTATCGTCGCGTAACCCCAGGAATACCGGAGCGCGCAGTTTGGGGCCGCTGCCGCTGCTGGCTCCGTCGGTCCATTCCGCGTACTCGATTTCGGCTACCAAGTCAGGTTTGGCCCAGCTTACTTTCCGCAAGGCTTCGACTTCGCCGTAGAACGGATTCTTCTTCGTCTCTCGCTTCTTCAGCAGTTTGGAAATTTCAGCCAACGAATTTTGATTGAACCCGCTGCCCGCCTGCCCTACGTGAATCAAGCGGCCTTGCTTGTCATAAAGTCCCAGCACAATCGAACCGAAGTGCGCGCGGCTGCCTTCCGGCTCGGTGAAGCCGCCGATCACGGCTTCCAGGCGGTGGCGGATTTTGATCTTCAGCCACTCGCTGCTGCGGCGCTCCTGGTAGATGCTGTCGCGCTTCTTGGCGAGAATTCCTTCCAGGCCTTTCTGTTGAGCGATCTCGAACAGGGCTTTCCCCTGCTGCTCGTAGTGATCGGAGTAGCGCAGCGAATCCCCTGCGATAAGGATTGAGGCTAACTTTTTCTTGCGCTCTTCGAGCGCGACGCGCCGCCAATCGAAACCATCCAGATAGAGCAGATCGAATGCATAGTAAAGGACGGGAACGTCCGCATTCGTCGCGCCGCGCCGGCCGCCGTGACGAAATCCCGTGCGCTGCTGCATGAGACTGAAAGAGGCGCGTCCCTGCTCATCGAGCGCTACGACTTCGCCGTCGAGGATCGCGCTCTTCGCTTTGACAAAACTTGGCAGATTTTTGAGTTCGGGATAGCGCGCGGTGAGTTCATTCTGATTCCGCGAGACCAGGCGGACGTTGCCGTTTTCAATGAATGCTACGGCGCGGTAGCCGTCCCATTTGATTTCAAATAGCCAGTCCGGTCCGTCGAAGGGATCGTCGATCGAAGTAGCCAGCATAGGATGGATTGCCGTGGGCATGGGGCGCTTAATCGGCGCGGATGAGGTAGAAGCGGAAATCTTTACCACGGGGGGCACAGAGGTCACAGGGTGAGGCTGAGGATTATTGTAAGCAGGCGATTCTGCGGACTGTCCGCGAGGCTTGCTCTGGGTTACCCTGTGTTCCTCTGCGTCCCCTGTGGTTAATTCTTTTGTTTTTTTTTAGCTGGCGTTTTCTTCTCGAGTTTCTTCTTGTCCAGCTTCGCCACCGCATCGGCCAGCCACGCAGCTTTCAATTTGCCGCGACTGGTTGGCCGGCTTCTCCATTCCGCCGATCCCGCGTCTCCGGCGATCTCCGCCAGGCTTCGTTTGCTTAGCACCGACTCGTCGTATTCATCGATGTCATAGCCTTCCACCACGTGGTCGTCATGCTTTTTGATCAGCAGCCATTCGTTTCCTTTGCTCCCGGGACGGCGCCCTTTCATCTTCACGATGGCGAAATCGCCGTTGAGTTTTTTCCCTTTGAGCCGAAACTTTAAATCCCCCTTGGCCAGCATGGCGATAGCTTCGGCCTCGGTGCCGGGCACATATTTTCCTTCCACCGCGACCGGCGAGAGCGGCTGCCACGTGCCCACGTCCCACACCATCACCGTTCCCGCGCCGTAGTTGTCCTCCGGGATGATGCCTTCGAAATCGAAATAAGAAACCGGATGATCCTCGACCTGCATGGCGAGACGCTTGTCGGCGGGATCGAGCGATGGGCCTTTTGGGACTGCCCAAGATTTCAGCACGCCTTCCATCTCCAGGCGAAAGTCATAGTGCAGGCGCGTGGCGTCGTGCTTCTGCACCACGAAGCGGTGTCCGGCTTTACTCTCAACCTTCGGCGGAGGCTCCGGCGTCTGCTCGAACTTGCGTTTTCGTTTGTATTCTTCGAGTGCCATAGAGAAGACTATTTAACCACAGAGTCCCAGAGTCCCAGAGAACGTCAAAGTCTTTAACCACAGGGGGCACTGGGGACACAGGGTAAATCAGGTTCATGCTTTAGAATCCTTGCACACATGCAACGCGAATTCCCTGAAGTTCCGCTGGTCGGCGTGGGCGCCATCATCATTGAAGATTCCCGCGTCGTGCTCGTAAAACGGCTGCATCCGCCTTTGCAGGCCGAGTGGTCCATCCCCGGAGGCGTACTCGAAGTTGGCGAACTGGTGCGCGAAGCCGCCATCCGCGAGGCCAGCGAGGAAACTGGACTCATCGTCGAACCCGGCGAACTGCTCGGCGTCTACGACCGCGTCCTGCGCAATTCCGAACAGCGTGTGCAGTATCACTACGTTTTGATTGATTTTCTCTGCCGCCGGGTTGCGGGAGATTTTGCCGCCGCCAGCGACGCAGGCGAAGTGCGGTGGTTTACGCAGGAGGAATTGCCGGGGCTTAAGTTGGCGGAGGACACCGTGGATGTGATCGGCAAGGGGTTCGCCAAATCACGAGCCCACTCGTGATCTCAGGCAATTCGACTGTAGGAGGAAACGCGATGCACTCTGATTGGGCAACTTACCTCCGGGTCTTGCTAGCGCTGCACATCAGCTGCGGCGCGGTGGCATTTGTGTGCGCCCCGGTGGCCCTATCAACGGCCAAGGGTGGCAAGACGCATCGGCAATGGGGCAAGGTCTACTTCTGGGCGATGGCGGGAGTTGCGGTGACAGCGCTGATTTTGTCGTTCGCGCTGCCGGTCTTCTTTCTCGCGATGGTTGCCGTGTTCAGTTTCTATTCCGCGTTTGCGGGCTATCGCGTCCTTTCTCTGAAAGACATGCATGCGGGGGCCCGGCCCAAAGCCGTGGACTGGCTGGCTGCCGTGATCACAATGCTATCGAGCTTTCTGTTGTTCCTGATGGGCTTTCTGAAGCCGCAGTTGATGGGCGTGGGCGTGATTCAGGTTGCGGGACACGCGGTCAGCATTGTTTCGGTTGTGTTCGGAGTCATTGGGATGAGCATGGGGCTAGGATCGATTGCGGAGTTTCTCAAGCCGCCCAAAGAAAAGATGTTCTGGTGGTTTGACCACATGCAGGGGATGATAGGCAGCTACATCGCGGCCCTGACCGCGTTCTCCGCCGTGAATCTTACGCGCTGGTTTGGCGCCGCGTGGTGGGTATGGCTGTGGCCGACCATCATCGGCGCGCCTGCGATTGCTGTTTGGACGACGTATTACAAGAAACAATTTTCAGCGAAACCGAAAGCGGTCCTGAGCTGAAGCGCGGTTTCGCGCGAGGAAACGTCTGGAACGTCTCAGGCCCGTCGCAGCAGTTTTGTCCTCTACACTGGGGCCAGCGCTCGAACCTTCGCTATGAACTCTGCCCCGTCTTTTTTGCTTCGTCCGGCAGGAAGAGCTGGTGCACACAGACGCGGCGGCCGGTCGCAGCTTACTGCAGATTGCTCGTCGTTGAGTAAGCCCACGAGCAAAGTCTCATCGCTCTAGTGGTTGGCCGTGTTATCTCCCAGCGTCGGGCCCGGCACAGTTAGCGGCACATCCACAGTCCCCATCTTTTGGTTAGACCGGTCCAGCACACCGATGCGCAGCGCATAGGTTCCCGGCTTCAGATCGAGTTCCTGGTGGAATGGAATTCCGCTAGTCATGATGCGCTGGAAGGGCTCAGGGCGGACGGTGGCGTTCATGGTGTCGGATTGATGCGCAATCAGTTTTAGGTCCTTGCTCCAGGCGGTGGCGACAAAATCCAGCGTGGCCAGCTTGCGCTGGTCGGGCCCGTCGGCGAATGCGATATCGTGGGCATCGACCGCATAGTCGATCGACACCGTCTTGCGCTCGGCATCCGGAGGCAGCACCTGCACTTTCATCAGCAGCATGGTGTACGCCGGCACGGAGAGCTTCATGGCATTCGCGATCATGGCAGCCGCGCGGTCGCCGCTGTACTGGCCTTCGCGAAGCGAGTAGTAACCGCGCCGGTAAGTCAATTGGGTGCCGGCGTGCGCGAGCTTCACTTCGAGCTTGCGGTACTGTCCATTCCAATCGTGATTCGTCGGCACATACGCCAGCGTGTAATAGCTGGAGCCTTCCTCGATCGCGTGCGTCATCGCGTCCTTCACATCGTTGGTGCCGTAGAAGGCGTGCCCGCCAGTTTGCCGCGCAATGTCGCTCATCGCTTCGTGAGCGTCCCATTCGGTCGTAGTCTGCCGCAGTGTGGAGTTCTGCGCTTGGCTGTTTAGGTCGAAATTGCTCAAGTTTGAAGTCGACGAGCTGATGTCAATGCCAGTCCCCGGATTGGCCACTCCGCCAACGTCAATGGGATAGACCGCCATCTGCGACGCGGTCAGCAGAGCCGCAGTCTGCTCGATGGGAGGCGTATCGTACTTCAGTTCGTGGGCTTGATTATTGGTATCGTAAGCCGTGCTTCGATCCAACGAATTTCCTACCTGACTATAGGGAGTCAGACTGGGTCCGAACGCTACTGGAAACTCCGCCGAAAGCCAGAGCAAATTCTTGCGCCCGGAATATCCCGCCACCGAAGACGCCAAGACGTCGAGCGCGTGGATGGTGAGGCTCATGCGCTCGGCCTTTTGAAAACTATCCTGGGAATTGAGTGCATCGCGGATGGCGTGACCGATCGACGGGATCGAACTTTGCATAAAACCCCCGACCGGTTCCGGTTCGCCCGTGGGCCCTAGGTTTGACGGGCCATTCATCACCTCCAGAGTGCGGGCACTGATTTCTTCCTGTTGCGTCTGAGCCTCGGGACTGGTCAACAGCGGCGAATTCGCCAGCACTTCAACTGCGGCCTTCATCAGCGAGGTCGAGTCTCCGGTAAATCCCTGGACCAAACGCAGCTGCGAGGTCAGCGTGAACAGCGCCACTGGCCGGTCCGGAGGCAGACTCTTCAAAAACTGGATCATCTGCTTGCGGGCATACTGCTGGCCCAGGCCGCCGGTGTTCAGCATGTCGAGCAGAACGATCGTGACTGGGCCACCAGGCGTTTGCGAAGTGAAGGGAAAGTTCGTGTACTGGTGTGGAGGAAGTTGTGGCAGAGGCACTGCGGCCTTCGGTTCTGAAGCCGCGACATGGATGGCAAATCCTGACAAACTCTGCGGTTTTCCGTTTTCGAATACCGTGAAGTCGTTGGCCTTCAAGCCGGGCAGGAATGCGTGATCGTGATCGGTGACCACAACGTCGAGCAGCACCAAACGGGCGGTGGCGCGGATCACCGGCGGAGTTTCAGTCTGGCCACCTGGTGAAGACGCGGCCGGCGGAGCACTGGCCTGCGGGTTGAGGAAACTGGGAACGAGAAGCGCGAAAACAAAGATTAGCCAGGTACGCGCACGAAGTCTGATTTGGATTGCCATGGATCCCCACCTCCCCAGGCACTTGCCTATATTAATTCGGAAAAGCCGATGACCGGGGTTTTATTTCTTAGGCTCCGTCGTCGGCCCACTCGGCATCACACGCGTGGCAACGCCAGGCCGGGCGCTGAACGGGCAAAGGGACGCGCAGGAAGGCGCTCATGTAGGCGATGGGACGGTCCAGTTCCTGAAAGTTAACATCCAGCGACTGGCATTTGGGGCACCGCGGCTGCTCGTAAAGGCCTATGCCCTGCACGTAGAGACCTTCGAGAATCGGCTCGTCGAGGAGTTTCTGCGCGTTGGCCGCATCCGGGGCGCGAACTTTGAGCTTGATGCCGCCAATGAAGTTTGAAATGAACCAGTCCAGCCGGACCAGATTTTCATCCGCCAGGAAACATTCGATGCCGGCCGACTCCAGACTACCCTTGGCCAGCAAAGCCTCCGGCAGATCGCGAAACTGCCGGATGGTGATCAGCTGCTGCATCTCCATTCCCGATTGCGGTTCGAGGGCTGGATCGTCAGAACACTCAAGATGGCGCCGGTCCATTTCGTCTTCCAGCGCATCCCAGGCCAAGTCGGTTAGCGACTCGGCACTGCGGGCCAGGCGCTGCAACTCCTCGTCGGTCATGCCGGCGTAGTTCGCCGCAAGCCGCCGGCGCTCGCGCTGGGCCTGTAAAAAAGATTCGTCCAGATAGGACATGGGGCAAGGATACTGCCAAGGCGTGTAGCCGGCAAAATGTCTTAAGGGAGGTTTGTACGCACTGCAACCGCTACGGAGCGATTTCGAAAACGACTCCCATGTTGTATGCCCCGCCCAACCATGCGGTGCCATAAAGATTCCTCGCTGCGTCTCCAACGACGCTTCCTTCTGGAAACTCGCCGTTTTGCCGGGTAAACAGCAGCAGGTTGATCTCGCTCCACTTGCCGCCCGCCTCCGGACTCACTTCGAACACCGCGCCGACTGTGCTCTCGCCGTTGCCATTCGCGCAGGTTCCATAGAGGTTCCCTTTGCCATCGAGAATCAAGCCACTGTTGGGATTGGCCGCAAGAGCGCCATTAAAGCTGTACAAAACAGTTTCATTCCACGCGCCCGCGGCATTCCGCGAGAGCTTGAACACCGTTCCCAGTTGAGAAGCGCCGCCAGTGATCGTCGTGCCATACAGATTTCCCAGGGCGTCGAAGACTAGCTTCTCCGCGTAGGGAGAACCGCCGTCACTTCCGCCGGTGAAGGAGTGCAGAATTTCTCCGGTCCAGCGTCCGGTGGAGGAAGGAACGAGCTTAAAAGCTACGCCCGCTTTTGAATTACCGCCTCCTTGAGTCACCCCGTATAGATTCCCTTGCCGATCGAAAACCAGTTCGCCGGCGGGTGCAGCCCCATTCGTCTCGTTGAAGGTATGGATCACGGTTTCGGTCCACTGACCTTTGCCTGCGGGCGTCAACTCGAACACAGTGCCGTCGTCATAAGCTCCTCCCGCATAAGTTGTCCCGTACAGACTTCCCGCGGCGCTGAAGACCAATCCCGCATAGGGCGAGGCTCCATCAAGGCCGCCAGCAAAGCTGTAAAGCACTTTCTCGCTCCAGCCGCCTCCAGTTCGAGACAACTCAAATACAGTGCCCAAATTCGAGGCTCCGCCGTCCACGCTGGTGCCGTACAGATTTCCCGATGCATCGAAGATTACTCCGGAGTAGTAGGGATTCGCTCCGTCGAGGCCGCCGGTGAAGCTGTAGAGAACTGTCTCCGACCAATCGCCGCCAGGGTTGTGGTTTAGCTCGAATACTTCCCCCGCACCGTAGGCGCCGCCGACGAAGGTGGTTCCGTAGAGATTGCCCGCCGCATCCATCGCCAGGTTGGATAACGGATCCCCGCCGTCGCTTCCTCCGGTGAAACTATAAAGCGTTAAATCGGTTTGCGCTGCGGCAGCCGGTGACCACAACAGATTCGTCGTGGCCATTGCGAATACGAGCAGAAGGCGGGAAAGCGCATTGCTTAGTTTCATCGAGTGTTCGCTCCCGAAGTGATCGTGGCGGGAAAGGGGCCGCCAAAGCGCTAGTACGATAGCACAATGGCTTAGAAATCTAACCACCACCAAGGTGGGGGGTAGCTGAACCAGCGTTGGAACGCCAGGTTCGCGACTCTGAGCGCTGTCGAGCTTCGCTCGACGGACAACCGAGGGCGGCTGTCCGTACATGAGCTACTTTAGCGAATGTGGCGGGCCTGAGGCTGTGATCTGGATCACGCAAGAGTTTAACGGAACTGGGCGCTGTCCCTGATTTTCTTGGCAGCCTCCTCGAGGAAGTCGTCGACGTGCTGGTGGGGTTGGGCTTGCATGCCAGTTTTGGCTTTGATTCGATCCGCAATTTGAATCGCCGTGTTCAGGCGGACATACTTGTCGAGATCCCATCGGCGATGCAAATAGGTTTCGATGAGCACAAGTTCCTCGGGCGTGATCCCGGCGAGGCCTGGAACCAAGCTTGGAACCGCGGCGGCACCGGAATGCGCGGTTTGATCTTGCGGAAGATGATCCGAAGTGCTCCACGACGGCCGCACATCTTCGGCATCTTTTTCATGCACAACCACCGTACCGGCAACAAAATCGCCCAGCCTGCGGCTTTGCCAGTTGAGCATCATGCAGACTACGCCAACGCCATAAACTCCCGGTAAGACATCCACGGCGCGCATCAGGTTTCTGCCGATGGCTTCGAAGGCATTGATGGACCGGCCTGAATCCTTGATTACGCGGATTCCGGCGTAACGCTTGCCCGGCGTTTGCCCTTTCCAGATAGTCTCGAAGAAGGCAAAATAGCCCCAGTAGACGGCGAAGCCGATGAAGATCGCCACGGCTGGCCCGACCAATCGCGGGAGAAAAGTCAGGACCGAAGATCCCACCGCAAAGGTAAAGATCAAGAAGAGGCCGATTATGAGATAGAAGGCGGCTTGAATTAGAGTATCGATGGCCAGGGCCAGGAACCGGCTGCCGATTCCAGCCAGGGGCAGCTCGAGAGCGATTTGCTCGGGAGTGTCGATTTTTAGCTGGTCCATTTTTAGCTGGTCCATCGAGGCCTACAATCGAATTCACTGAGCCGAGTTCACGATGATTTCCACGCGCTGGCTGGAAAAACGCAAACCATACTGGAGCAAGCTGGAAACGCTACTACAGCAGAGCGCCAAGGGCGGGCTGAAGTCGCTCTCGTGCTCCGAGTTGCAGGAACTTAGTCTCCTGTACCGGCAGACTGCGGCGGATCTGGCGGCCATTCGCGAAGACCGCGGCGCCGTGCACTTTGCCCGCTACGTGAACCAGTTGCTCATTCGCGCCCACAATACCATCTATTCGGGCCGCAGGGCGAGTCCCACGGCGATATTTTATTTTTTCCGGCATACCTATCCGGCGGCTTTTCGAAGGAATGTTAAGCACTGCTTCCTGGCCGTTCTTGTCTTTGCAATCGCAGGTCTGGTCGGCGCGGCGCTGACTTATCAGAATCCCGATTTCAAAGTAAAGCTGCTGGGGCCGCAAATGGTAGAGACGATTGACCGCCATGAGATGTGGACACACTCGATTGTAGGGATCAAGCCGCTAGCCTCCAGCGCCATCATGACCAACAACATGAGCGTTGGGTTCACGACCTTTGCGCTCGGAATTACGGCCGGCCTGGGAACAATTTATATGATGGCGTTCAACGGACTGCTGATTGGCGTGATTGGAATGGCCTGTTGGTTATCGGGCATGAGCGTGCAATTCTGGAGTTTTGTTGCGCCGCATGGCGTGCTGGAGCTGCCGGCGATTTTTATCGCGGGCGGCGCAGGACTGCGGGTGGCTCAGGGACTGCTGTTTCCGGGATTGTTGAGCCGGCGAGATTCTTTGGCGCGGGCGGGAGTGGAAGCCGTGCAACTCCTGCTAGGGACGATTCCCATTCTCATTATTGCGGGATTGATCGAAGCCTTTGTCTCGCCGACGGGTCTGCCGGTTGCGTTGAAGTTTTCCATGGCGGGGGCGCTGTTTGTGCTGTTGGGAGCTTACTTGTTCGGAGTTTCGCGCGAGCCGGGCGGAACTAAAGTTGATTCCGTTCTTTGATTTGCAAGTACGAGTTCACGAGCACTGGAGAAATCGCTCCGGAGGTCACCTCCAACGCGAGAGCTCCACGCTCGCGCATTCGGGCCAGCAGCAATTCGCGGCGGTGGACCATCTCCTGCGCGGCCGCTACCTGGTACATTTCCGTCTCGCTCTGTGGGCGCTTGGTGGCGAGTTCGGCCAAGTCGGGTTGTCCGATCACGACAAATAGAACCAGATGCCGCGGCATCATCATGGACGCGGCTTCGATTACTTCGGGAGTCATCGCTGTTTCGGCGAGATCGGTGAGCCAGACGATCAGCGAGCGCGGCTTTTGATCGGTGAGAAGACGCCCGGCCATGTGGAGATGATCCGCCTCGGAACCTTCCTCGCTTACCAGCGCCAGTTGCTCGATGATCTGCCGCAAGTGGGCGCTGCCCTTCGCCGCGGGAAGTTGCTGGCGAATGCTGCGCCCGTAGGCCAACAAGCCCACGCGATCCCCCGAGTACAACGCAACCTGGGCCAGACTTAGCGCGGAATTAACGGCATGATCCAGCTTGCTGAAGTCCCCTACGCGAGCTCGCATCAATCGCCCGGAATCGATGACGATCCAAACTGTTTGACTGCGTTCGATCTGATACACGCGGGTCACGAGCTTGCCGCGGCGCGCGGCCGCGGTCCAGCAGATGTCGCGATATTCGTCGCCCAACTGGTATTCGCGCAGGCTTTCAAACTCGCGCCCGATGCCGCGCAGGCGCGAGCGGCGTTTCTCGATGGCAATCTGGCGGCTTCGCAGCAAATAAATGGAGTGGCGTTTGGCGTCGTCCAGGCTGGGATAAACGCGCACGGTTTGGCCGACGGAGACTCGAGCCCATCTCTCGGCAATGTGCATGACGCTTTGATAGCGCACATAGCAATCGCCAAGGTTTGCGTCTCCGCGTTGCGTCGGGCAAATTTGGTAAGTGGAGGTCGCCTCACTTTGTGATCCGGCGGTGACCGTGAGAGTTGGCGGCTCATTCCTCAACTGGAGGGGAACAGTGTCAACCAGGGTTGCGCGCACCGTGATCGCAGAATGATTGATCAGGGTGAGATCGAGATTCGATGGGATCGAGAGGGCGACGGGCGAATGCCAAGTCCGCTTCACTGCGAGTTGCGCTGGACGCGGCAAGCGCAGCAGGTCGGCAAGCCAGACCAGAATTACTAAAACGTCCCAGGCAAGCATGGCGTAAACGAATCGGAAGTCGACGAAGGTGGGAACCAGCCATACCAGACCTAGAGAAAGCAGCCTGAAGAAGCGATCGCCAAAGGCTACGCCGAAACGCCGATAGGAATGCGCGGACGCTTCGGATTCGGCGGGAACTAGTTTGCCCAAACTGCTCACTTCGGAACCTCGACCGCGCGCAACACGTCGGCCAACACCTGGTCCGGGGTGATGCCTTCCAGATCGGCTTCCGGCCTGAGGATGATGCGGTGACGAAGCACGGGACGCGCCGACGCCTTGACGTCATCGGGAATCACATAGTCGCGTCCGTCCATCGCAGCCGTGGCTTTCGACACGGCCATAAGGCTGACCGCGGCGCGCGGACTCGCGCCCAGAGACAGAGAAGGCCAATCCCGCGTGCGCCGAGCGATTTGCACGATGTAGCCGAAGAGCGCTTCCTCTACTTTGACAGTTTTGAGTTCCTGTTGAGCCTGAGCGAGCAAGCCTTCGTCAATAGGACGTAAATCCATTTTGTCCAATTCGCGGGATTCGAATCCGTTCTGCACATTGGCGAGCAATTGAACTTCGTCCTGCATCGCGGGATATGGAACTTGAAGCTTAAGCAAGAATCTGTCGAGCTGAGCTTCGGGCAGGGGGTATGTGCCTTCGAATTCCACCGGATTTTGCGTAGCGAAGACGGTGAAGAAAGGAGAGAGCTGGTGGCCGGTTCCATCGATCGTCACCTGATGCTCCTCCATGCACTCCAGCAGAGCTGCCTGCGTGCGCGGAGGCATGCGATTCACTTCATCCACCAGCAGCAGGTCTGTGAATACCGGGCCTTGATGAAGCTGGAACGAACTGGTCGCCAGGTTCAAAATATTTGTGCCTACAATATCCGCGGGCATGAGATCGGAGGTGCACTGCACGCGCTGGAAACCGAGCCGCATCAATCGCGAGAGCGTTTTCACCGTGAGCGTCTTGGCGATGCCGGGCACGCCTTCAAGCAGCACGTGGCCGCGGCAGAGCAATGCCATCACGCACTGGTCGCGGAGTTCCTCCTGCCCGACGACTACTTTGCCCATTTCGCTGCGTATGTGCTGAACCAGTTCCGGGACTGCTTTCATCAGCCTTTCTCCTTCCGAATCTTCTGGAACACTTTCAATTGAGCCGCGTAGCCATCGAGTTCCTGCACAAGGTGCAACGCCATGGGACCGTGCAAAAAAGGATCGGAAGCGGCGGATTCACAATGCTTCATGGTCGCGATGAATCGATCGGTGGTGAAAGCATCGCCGGTAGATTGATTGTCGGAAAATCCCCAACGATCACGGATTACAGAAGCCAAGTCGTCTGTAGAAATATTTCCCGCGACGCCCAGCCGGCGCGTCAGCCAGTAACGGAATCGCCGGTAGCAGATGTCGACTACAGTGGAAGCCGCCCCGGCACGTTCGTAAAGCCCGCCGAGGGTCTCTACAAATTCCATGGGAGACAGCCGGACATCGCTGACTGAAATGCCGATCGGGCCGCTGCGGCGGGAGAAGGTCGCGATCACGGCCAGCCCAAGAAGAGCCAGTTGCAACACCAGCCACTTCACCGGTGAGTGAGCGATGGAGCCAGCCAGGGTTTGACGATAGCCGTGGATGTATTCGTCCCAAAGAATCTCATTCGATTGCCCGTCGGCTTTGCTGAGGCAGGCAAGAAAAAACTCGAGATTGCCCGGCTCTTTCAATCCTGCGTTGGTGAGTGGAGTGGCCGAAGCCCACCATAAGACTTCGCCACGGCCGTAGGGATACTTCACCACGAAAGTGTGCGCGTCATCGCCGTAGAGCGGATAGGCGGCGGAGAAAGGCCCCCAATAGGCCCGCGGAGCCAGCACAATCTGAGGAGCAGCACGGGTAATGGGCGAGGGAGAAACAGAGGATGCGGTCTTCCAGGTCATTCCCGACAAGGGGTCGGGAACGGAATCGTTCTCGGGAAGAAACGTACCCGCAAACATTCCTGTGGCGATGACTCGGCCGCCTTCGGAAATAAAATTTGTTAAGCGCTCGCGTTCTTCGCGGGTGGGAGCTTCGTCCGGTTCGGCGAGGACGAGAATTTTGCCTCTGGCTTGGGGAAGAGCGCTAAGGGGCTGTTCCCAGCGTTGAACCTTGTAGCCTATGGCAGTGAGCAGCAGATATGCGGCTTTCGCGCCTCCAGAAGCGCTCGAGTACGTGCTGGGATGTTCGGATTGTGCCTGCTGGCTCGTGCTGAAGAGCAATGCGGTAACGATCAGGAGAATAAATACCAATCCTGCGCCGAGCAAAAGGTTGCGGTCTTTGCGGCTCAGCTTGGCTGGCATCCCAGTCTCTCCAGGGCTTGCAGCATCTGCGAGAACGAGGTTTCATCCGCCTCGTGTTTCGCGTACCACGTGAGTTCAAACATGCGGGTAAACCCCGTTAGAGTCTCGCGGTGTTCGCTTGAGTTCGACAACAGGCGCAGGTACTCGCGTGGAGTGCGGGCGCGATCGGGCCGCCAGGCGCCTTTCAGTTCGAGGAAGGAAATGCCCCCCCAGTAAGCAAGATGAATCGCCTCGCGCCAATTGTGTTGCGCGGCAGCCGCCTGCGCCTCCGCCAGCCAGAGCGACCAGTTCCGGGCCGAAACCGGCAGATCGGTGGGGATAATTTTTTCCTGCTCGCTTGACGATTTGATTTGCCGGTAGGCGATATAGGCGAGGGCCAACACTGCCAGACCGATCAATCCGTAGACAAAGAATTTGCCGATGGTAGGAATGGCGGACGAACGGAAAAAGAACTCCAGCGTTCTGACCAGGGCTGTGATGAGCTTGTGACCGAGCCGATCCAAAAAACTCGGCCCGCTGGAGACCGCGCGAAACTCGGGCCGCGCCAGAATGGAGTTAAGCCGCTCCCGCGTACTCGAAACATCTGGCGGAGTCGACTGAAAGCCATCCAGATCGCCGATCAGGGATTGAATCCGTGAGCGGACAGCGCTTGCGGTCTTCGCTGATTTTCCCTGCTCGAACCTACGAACGTCCCGCTGCAAACCTTCCGTGGAGATTTCGAAATCCTGCCGGCCGGCGCGGACCCGCCAGCTCGGAGGCAGCAGTTTAAGAAGCGGAGGCACGGGGTGGCCGGAGCTATCGAGTTGCTGGGTTGCGGCCAACAATTGGTCAAGTTGTGCGCGATATTCGGCAGGGGTAAGGTCAGTGTCGCGTGGCGAATCCGCGCGGCAAAACAAACTCACGACCAGAAGCCCGGCGAGGATGTAAGCGCTCCTGGCTGTCATCGTGTTTTACGCTGGGGCACTCTCGAGAGCCGGAGCATCGAGCGTGCTCATCATCAATTGCAGATCGAACGCTTCTTTACGCACCCGCTCATCGTAGTAAACCAGGGAGAAAGCAATGGTTGCCAAAGGGCCGGCCAGGCACTCCGAAACGAACGTCGCGACCAGCGAGGCCACCTGCCAGACCGGCGCAACCCGTTGCATGGCGAAGATACTGTGGACGCCGGCGGCGACTTCGATGGGCCAACGCAGAAGGAGACTCACTCCAATGCTAAGAAGTATAAACAACAACCAGATCACGAAAATACGTCCACGATTTCCCTGAGTCAGCGCGCTGCTCCGGCTCATGGAGTCGAAGACGCCCTGGTTTTCCAAAACTTTTACCGGGATGGCCAGCGACCACATCATGGCCAGTAGAACTCCTGGAACGATCAGGAGAACGAAACCCAGTCCCACGCCAATGCCAACAACCAGGGAAAGTCCAATCACGCCGACGATGTGATTTTTGATTCTTGCGAATGAATCCGTCACGCTGGCGGGCCGGTCGAGGTGAACGTTCGAAACCGCGATCACGGTAGCCGCTTGCGAGGCGGCAGAGGCAACCATGCTCAGCAGAATCGCTCCCCAGCTCCAGGCGAGGTTTGTGAATAAACGAGAAAGGTTCGTTCCCGGTATTTGGAAGGCCACCGCCACGCACTGAAAAGCCAGGACGGCAAGATGGGGCAGAGCGAAGATGGCTACGAATAATACAAAGTGACCGCGATAGAGAGAGAACGTACGATCGAGCAATTCTCCTGTGCTGAGGGGCCTGAGTGCGGTCGTCATAACGCGCCTCCCATGAGCTTAGGGCTTGCGGGGCATGGTAGCACAATGGTGCGCTGTGGCTATATCAAAACCTATATCAAAATAGTGACCGGCGCATTATTCGCGCGAAAAAACAAACGGCCCGCAGGTGTAGAACCTGCGGGCCGTCCGGTGGACTGTTTGGGATTGACCAAGAGGTGGTCACTCTACGTGGCCTCTCACGGCAACTCCCGGGTCAGGGACTGAAGACCGGGGCCGAAGCCCAAGTCGGAGGCCTTCGCGCGACCGACGCGATGCCTCCATCCGTACTCACCGGCTAGTGTGCGGGCTGTAGCTGCGGCGCAACGGTAATCTGTCCGCGTCCGCAGCCCCGCTTAGAGCAACCAGCTCTAAGTCTCAGCCACCTCACCTGGTCTTAGACTCCCACAACATTTGCCACTACTATCAGAACTTGTCATTCGACCACCTCCTTCCCGGTGTAATCGCAGATTAAAACATGAATTCCTGCGCTGTCAATCGATTCGTGTGGTTCTTGCGTCCCAGAGGTGATAACAGACGGGGAGCGCTGAAAGGCCTTGGGCTAGAGTGAGGAGCGGCGAGCGGTCAGCCTTGACGGAGCAATAAAACCTACCTCTCGTGTCACTACGGGAATTTGAACTTCCCCTGCACAATGCCAAGATTTCCAAAGGTACTTCCAAGGCCTCTTAGCGTAGAATGCGGCAAATTCTCTGATAGGTGATTCATGGCGTTGACGATTCGGCTGGTAGAGCTGCGGAGGCTTCTTGTTGTGTATGTGTGTGCGGGGTTCCTGCTGCTGGCCGCTACCGCTGCATATGCCGCCGATGATCACAATCCCTCCGCAGGAAGCGCCAAGGCGGCAAACGCCGGCGAGTATGAGTTCCGCATTAACTGCGCGCTCTGCCACGGCTTGGGCGCGCACGGCGGCGGCCGCGGGCCTGACTTGACGCGAGCACAGAAAAAGCATGCGCACTCCGACGCCGAATTGTTTCAGGTCATCAGCAACGGAATCCCCGGCACCGTCATGCCCGCCAACGGAACCAACGGTCAAGGCGTGGGCATGACCGACGAAGAAATCTGGCAGATCATTGCTTATATCCGCAGCGTCGAGGTCAAAGCGCCGGCGAAGCCCATTGGCAATGCCGCGCATGGTAAAGAACTCTTCTACGGCGACGGGAACTGTTCGCTCTGCCACATGGTAGAAGGCAAGGGTGGACGCGTAGGTCCCGAACTCAGTGCCGTTGGAGGTTCGCGCACCAGAGCAGCCCTCATCGATTCGGTGCGCAATCCCAGTCGCCGCCTGGCCTGGGGATTGACCGAGTCCACCAAAGAGTTTCCCCAGGAATACGAAACCGTCACCGTGGTGACGGAGGACGGAAAGCAAATCAAAGGCGTGACCTTGAACGAAGATAATTTCAGTGTGCAGATCATGGATACGAGCGAGCAAGTCTATTTGCTGGAGAAAGAAAAGCTGCGTTCCTTTCAGAAGAGCCGGGACTCGCTGATGCCGAAGTACAGTTCAGATCTTCTGAGCGATAAAGACCTCGACGACATTGTGGCTTACCTGATTAGCGTGGGGACGAAATGACGAACCGGCAACGGAACCTTGGCAACATCTTTGCAGGAATGTTGACCCTTTGCCTGGTTGGCAGCTTTCTCGCTTCGAATGCCCATGCCCAAGTCACATTCGAACGCTTGCTGAATTCCGGCAAAGAGCCTCAGAATTGGCTGACTTATTCCGGCGATTACGCCGGACGGCGCTTCAGCTCACTCGATCAAATCAGCGTGGCCACAGCGCACTCCCTGACCGCAAAATGGGTTTACCAGACCGCAGCCACTGGTAAGCTCGAAACTACTCCTCTAGTGGCCGACGGCATTCTCTATGCCACCGCGCAGGATGACCGCGCCTTCGCTCTGGACGCCCGCACTGGCCGGCCGATTTGGATGTATCAGCATCAGGTGCCACAGGACATTCGTCCCTGCTGCGGGCACGTAAATCGCGGCCTCGCGATATTGGACGACAAAGTTTTTCTTGGCACGCTGGATGCGCACGTCATCGCTCTCGACAGCAAAACCGGCAACGTGATCTGGGATATCGTCGCCGCCGATTACCGCAACGGATATAGCTTCACCGTGGCGCCGCTGGCGGTGAAAAATCTTATCGTGATTGGCGTCTCCGGCGGCGAGTACGGAGTGCGCGGCTTCATCGATGCCTACGACGCCGCCACTGGCGCGCGCAAGTGGCGGTTCTATACCGTTCCCGGACCCGGCGAGCCCGGACAGGAAACCTGGGAAGGCGATTCCTGGAAGGTCGGCGGCGCGCCAGCCTGGAACACCGGTACCTATGATCCGGTAACCAATCAGATTTTCTGGCCCACGGGAAATCCTTCGCCCTCGAACCGCGGCCAGGGCCGCGCCGGAGATAATCTCTACAGCAATTCGCTGCTCGCTCTCAATGCCGATACCGGCAAGATGAACTGGTATTTCCAGTTCACCAAGCACGACGAGCACGACTGGGACGCCACGCAGGTTCCGGTGATGATCGATTCCGGCGGCAAGCACTTAATCGCCCAAGCCAATCGCAACGGATATTTCTACGTAATCGATCGCACCACCGGCAAACTTATTTCGGCGAACGCATACGGCAAAACCACATGGAGCGATAGCAAGGATGCCGAGGGCCGCCCGCTCGCCAAGAAGGAAGCTTCGCCAACTCCCGAAGGTCACACCGTCTGCCCCGGAGCGCTGGGCGCGACTAACTTTATGGCTCCTGCGTTCGACCCGCAAACTTCGTTGTTCTACGTCACGGCCCGTGATCAATGCGATATTTTCAGCACTGCGCCTCAGCCCTACGAGGCTGGACACGCCTATTACGGCAGCGCTTATTTTCCCTCGGAAGAAGCCGAGCCTTATCGCGGATTTCTGAAAGCGATCGATCCCGCTACCGGCGAGATCAAATGGAAGTTCGAGCACACATCGCCGACGTGGTCGGGTGTGCTGGCGACTGCCGGTGGTCTGATATTTACCGGCGACGCGGAAGGAAACTTCATCGCACTAGAAGCCGCTACGGGTAAGCCACTGTGGCATTTCCAGATGGGCGGCGCAGTCTACGCCGCGCCCATGGCTTTCGCCATCGACGGAAAAGAATACGTGGCTATCGCAGCCGGCAGCGCGCTCTATGCTTTTGGCTTGCCTTAGGGAATTCTTTTTAGAAGTGAACGACCACTCCGGTAGAGATTCGCACGTTTCGTTCGTGCGTCTGGAGGCCGTAGATTATCGTGCTATCGAAGGTGTTATCGTAGAACCGGTTCAAGTTGTGCGTGGTATAAAACTCATCCAGTTGCACCGCACGCACCGCAAAGCGCCGCGAGATTTTGTAATCGAGTCCACCTCCCAAGGCTACGGCCGCGTCCGTGTAGGTCGTGGCTGTCACTGGTATTGGGGACGTCCCGCCCGTGATCGTGCTCGCACTCAGGCTGATTCGGTCATATCCGAACAAGGTATGAATAAACGGCGTAAGTTTCGTTTTATTCCGGAATGAGATTACCGGTCCAAACAGAAATGAATAGCCTGTGCCCTTCGGAAGCCCGCCCAGCGCAAGATTGCTGGCGCTGGCAGATATGACGGCGCTGCCGTAGCGGCCGCCGAAGTCTGCATCGACTCCGAACCAACTGTTGGCATTGAACTGAGCCTGCGCATTCCAACCGTTGAAGTTGGAAGTGATGGCGAACGGCCCGTTGTGCTGGTGCAGATCCACGTTCAGAATTTGACCGGACAATCCGCCGGTATCCGCACGGAGATAAGAATATCCGCCAAATACCTGCAGCTTGGAGAGCGAGTCTTGCGCACAAGCCAGCGTAGCCAGCAGGGTAAGAGCAATCGTTGCGAGCAAACGAGTCATTTCGACCTTTCTTCCTCAATCATTGCGCATGTCTCGGCTCCATTCGCGGCATGGAGCACAACGAAGCGCGCCGTCTTAAAATCGGTATCTTTTGGTACGAAGTATGAACCGCGATGTCAGCCAGCGGGTTGCAAGTGTCTAAAGGTAAATGTCCGTAAGTCCTCAATTATAACGTGGGAATATTGGCCGTGGTCGCGGCCTGGCCTTCGTCGCTCAGATTTTCAGGAGACAACAACTCCGAAAAGATACAAAGCTTTGACCGCGGAGTGACATGTGCTTCAACCCCCGCGCTCTACTCTCCTCTTACACCGCGATCCGATGCAGGTAGTGGATGCGGTGACAGAGAGGAAATCATGAAGCAACTCACGGAAATTCTGGAACGTCCCGCCAACCGGCGCGCATTCCTCAAGAACAGCATGGTCGCCGGCGCGGTGGCGACCGTAGGCGCAGGCATTCTGGGCAGCGGTCTGCCCGCGTTCGCCCAGCAAACCAGCAATGCAGCCATCACCAAGGGAGATGTCGCAATCCTTCAATTCCTCGCGGCCGCCGAACTGATCGAGTCCGACCTTTGGATTCAGTATGCGGAACTGGGTGGGATCGGCAAACTTCCACCCATCGAAGTCGACCCGAACGAAAACTTGAATCCTTATCAGGTTGCGTTATCGAATCTCGATTCCGATGGCCCGCAATATATCGCCAGCAACACGCTGGATGAAGTCAGTCACGCTACTTTCATCAATGCTTATCTCGAATCCAAAGGCGCCCAGCCGGTCAATTTAAGTGAGTTCGAAACTTTGCCGGGAAGCACCGCCAGAGGCTCATCCCTCAAGCCGCGCCTCACCAACCTCATGAATCTCAACGTCGATACCAGTTGGTACGTTCGCTATCGCAGCGCAACCAATCCCGACCTCGGCGCAACTTTTCCGCAGGCGATCACGCTCAACGGAGTTACCGCCATTCCCAGAACCGATGCCGATTATGACGGGAAATCCAATCCCAACTTTCCCGGCAACGATCACATCCAGGCAATCGCGAATGTGGCTGCCTTTCATTTTGGGCAAATTGAACAAGGCGGTTCCAGTCTCTACGCAGCGATGAGTCAGAAAGTGACCAATCCCGAAGTGCTTGAGATCACTCTTGGCATTGGCGGAGACGAAATCGCTCACTTCCTGGAATGGGTTGATTTTGCAGGTAACGGAGTGCAGGCTCCAGTGGCGCCATTTACCGATCCTATCTCCGGCCTTACTTTTCCCAACTTCTTCAGCCCACTCAATAAGCTGATTCAACCCAGCCTGATCTTCCCCGTCCCTGTCGAATTCAGGCCTAACCTTCCGCATGTCTCGATGATTCGCCCTCTAACCGATAAATTTGCCGGCGCCATGGCTGCGGTCACCGGGCTCACCGCCAGTGGACTCTTCATCGGCCAATCGCCGGAGTTCTTCAGCACGCTGAACGCTCTGGCTGAGGCGGCAGACACGGCACGGCGCGGCATCTAGTTTCTATTTCATAAATGGTTTTGGGGAGGGCACGGTTTGAGCCGTGCCGCCCAAAGCCAAAAGGTACGCGGGCTTTAGCCCCTCTGAAATCTCACTCTTGATTGGAGGAACAACGATGTTTGAAGGAATATTTCAACCGATGCATTTAATGATCATTGCCGGAATCGCTCTGCTTGTCTTTGGCCCGAAGAAGCTTCCGGAACTTGGAAAAGGAATGGGCGAAGGCATTCGCGGCTTCAAGGCCGCCATGCAGGGAAAAGAAGAGCCCACGATTTTGGCTCCAACGCCGAAGGCCCCGGAAGAAAATGCGTGAGCTTGTCGGAAATGATCTTCCTCGGGCTGCTCGGCCTGGTTATCTTTGGACCGAAAAAGCTTGGCGAACTCGGCCAGCAAGCTGGCCAGATACTGGCTCGACTCAAGAAAGCCAGCGGCGATTTCCAGGCGCAGTTGGCCACGGAGATTTCCTCGAAGGTCAGTGATCGACCGACGGATTCGGCGGTCACGAACCGGCGTTGACAAGTAACATCGTGGGCTGACGACGGCTGGCGCTCGGGATCAGGCCGATCCTGAGCACGCCCGCCAAGCCCGTCTGTGCGACATAAGCTTCTCAAAATTAATTGCCAAACTGCCGGCCAAATCGCCCACCATCGTAGACCCCCGCCGTACATGACCGCCGGGCATCTGGGACCCACTCGGAAGGCTCTCTAGACTTAAGATCCCTATCCCCAAGCCGATCTTCACTTAGGCGGAAAGCTTTTATCCGTAGATCAGTAAGTTGCTGATAATTCAGCCTTTCCATTGAAAGGCCTGGGCTTGGGGAAGGCCTACGTGAGCGAGCACGCGATAGGCAAACTCGCGAGCCAGGTCATCTAAGCTGGCCGGCCGGTAATAGAAGGCCGGGATGAGCGGGTAGATGGTCGCTCCGGCATCGGCGGCGCGGTACAGGTTGCGGATATGGATCTTGTTGAGCGGTGTTTCGCGAACGCAGAGCACCAGCGGACGCTTTTCCTTCAGGCAGACGTCGGCGGCCCGCTCAATGAGGTGCGACGCGATGCCGTTGGCGATGCGGGCCAAAGTGCCCATGCTGCAAGGGAGCACGATCATGGCGTCGGCGGGATAGGAACCGCTGGCCACGTTGGCCCCGATGTCGGCATTCGATTGCTCTTTAATCTTGGACGCTGGAATTTTGGACGAAGTATTCGCGGGCGCGCGCGGAGAAGTTTTCTTTTCGCCGGCCAGAATCCGGCGGATCAGATCCGCGCGCCCTTTGATGTCGAGTTCTTCGGCCATGACGCGAAGAGCGGAGTCCGAGGCGATGAAGTTTATCTGGTGAACGCGGGAGTCACGATCGACCGCCAGCAACAGCTGGCGAAGAAAAATCGATCCGCTGGCGCCGGTGGTCGCGATAGTCAGGTTTTGAGGGGGATGATTCGGCAAGGCTTCTCCGGCGAGGCGACCCATGGCCACCCCGAAGTTGGAGCATAGGGAGTCACCCAACTGGAAGTCAAGGTGAAGAAGTTAAGGGCTAGTAGCTAGAAACTGCTTATGTCATCGACGGCGAATTTGCGATCCCGGCGAAGCGCGGCGCAGTTGCACGCGCTGGCGGGAGTGGAGCGCGAAATCCGGGCTCAGGATTCGCACGGCCGGCGGAAATACCTCCGCGAGTTCAGCGATGCCTTCACCTCCTACGATAGTGTTTTGGATCGCCAGGATGTTCAGACTGCCCTGAGCGCAGCCGACGTGGTGCTGATCGGGGACTACCATGCTTTGCCCGCCTGCCAGCGCTATGCCGCGTCGATCCTCGAGCAGCGTGCGCTAGCCGGAGACCGTCCCGTGGTGCTGGGAGTCGAGACCATCTTCGCCCGCGATCAACACATCCTCGACGAGTGGTGGCGAAGGGAAATTGACGAGACCGAATTGCGCCAGCGCATCCGGTTCGATCTGGACTGGGGATACGACTGGGCTCCGTTTTATGAACTGCTGGTGGCGGCACGCGATCACGGCGAGGGCGTGTACGGTCTCGATTGCATGCCGCGCGAGAATCTGCGAAAGATCGGAGCACGCGATCGCCATGCGGCCGCAAAAATTGCCGACATTCGCGAGCGTCATCCGCATGCGGTGATTTTCGTGCTGTTCGGTGAATCGCACCTGGCTCCAGGACATCTGCCCCGCATTTTGAAACAGCGGCTGCCGACGGAAAAAACCCTGACTGTGTTGCAGAACATCGATGCTTTGTATTGGCGCGCCGCGGGTGAACGGGTGGAGAAGGTAGAAGCCGTGCGGGCGCAGAACGATGTTTTGTGCGTTTTCAATGCCACTCCACTTGAGAAGTACGAAAGCTATCGTCTGTTTCTCGACCAGTGGAGCCGCTGTGAGAGTGGTCCCGACTACGCGCCCTCGATCTACAATCTAATCGACAGCCTGGCCAGCTTCCTCGATATCAACCGCTACTCACCGCACAATGGCACGCAGCCAAAGTTCCTGATCGACATGCTGCCAGAAGTACATGGCAACTCATCGGAGGCGATGGTGCGCCGCCTGCTCTCGCGCAAGGCCATCGGCGGGCGGCAACTCGAAAGCATGCTGGCAAGCGTGGAAGAACGCGGAAGCGCCTATTTCCCGGAGTTGAATGTGTTCTGCATCCGCGAATTTCAATTGGGGCACGCCTCCGAGGATGCTGCCCGCTTTCTCCATCACGCCTGCCGGGGCCTGCCCAAGCGGGCAAACGGACACGGCAGGAGCGGCGATGGCTCGATCGAGAAAAAAAATAGCTCTGCGCCCACGGATGTCTTCTACACCAGTGTGATTGAAAATGCCGCAGCCTACTTTGGTTCGCGAGTCCTCTATCCCGCAAGGCTTGCCCCTGAAGCGGATAGTTCCTTTACGCTGTCGCGTGCGGCATGTGAAAAGGCCGCATTAGCAGCCGCTCGCGCCGGTGATGAAAAGTTTGATTCGATCGCGCGGGAATGGGGATACCGCCTCGGAAGCCTGATCTACGACGCGTATCTGGCCGGCCGTGTGAAGCCCAGCGGATTGCGGCGCCTGTTTTTAGCCCACCTGGACGAACCCGGTCTCGCCCGCAAGGTTTGCACAGCGGTGATGGCGAGAGTTCGGGCCGCCGCTCGCGCAGTCCACGCCTAGAGAGTTCAGCTCGGTTCGGAGATGCTAATCTAGATTGCGCTTGGCTGAATGCTGAGTGCTGACTGCCGAGTGCCCCGTGAACGCCGAATCCATCCGCAAATTGTTCGAGCAAGTGAGGCGAGGCGAAATGGCGCCCGACGACGCAGTCGACCGCCTGCGCCACCTGCCGTTTGAAGATCTTGGATTCGCCAAGGTCGATCATCATCGCAGCCTGCGGGCGGGCATGCCCGAAGTGATCTTCGGGGAGCGCAAAACTCCCTCGCAGACGGCGGAAATCTTTTCGCGACTAGCCAGGCATGGCGGCAATGTGTTGGCCACCCGCGCCGATAAGAAGCAATTTGCGGCGGTAAAGAGAAAAGTACGCAAGGCAGAATATCGCGAATTGGCGCGGGCGATTGTGCTGCGCCAGGACGCACATGTGTATGGCAAAGGAATGGTCGCCGTGGTTTCGGCCGGAACCAGCGACATTTCCGTCGCCGAAGAAGCGGTGGTCACCGCGGAACTGATGGGCAACACGGTGGAGCACTTCTACGACGTGGGCGTTGCGGGGATTCATCGTCTGCTGGCCAATCGTGAAGCTCTGACAAAAGCTCGCGTCGTGATTGTTTGCGCCGGTATGGAGGGCGCGCTGCCCAGCGTGGTGGGAGGACTAGTCGGCGTGCCGGTGATTGCCGTGCCTACTAGCGTGGGCTATGGCGCGTCGTTCAAGGGCTTGACCGCCCTCCTGGGCATGCTGAATTCCTGCGCTTCGAATGTAAGCGTGGTGAATATCGATAATGGATTCGGCGCGGGGTACGTGGCCTCGCTGATCAATCGACTGTAGAGGCGAAGAGTCTGGTTCATCTACCGCGCTGGCCTCTGGAAGACTTCGGGGTAACGCGCGATTTCGCGTCCCGCGTGTTCTTGGCGATAAATACGCGAGCGAAAATTTTGTTCACGTTCTTCAACTGGCGCGTCAAATCGAATGCGTACTCGATCTGTTTGCGCGGAACCTTTCCCGTAATTTCCTTGTCGGCCAGCACCAAGTCGTGAAAGTTCAGGTCTTCCTTCCAGGCGCGCATGGCATGCGATTGCACCAGACGATACGCGTCCTCGCGGGAAACACCGCGCTCCACCAAGTCGAGCAGAAGTTGGCCGCTAAAGATCAAGCCGTGGGTGCTTTCCAGGTTGGCCAGCATTCGCTTGGGGTAGACGAACATGGTTTCAATAAGATTTGCAGTCTTGTTCAGCAAATAATCGACCAGCGTTGTGGAGTCGGGCAGAATCACCCGCTCGGTGGAAGAGTGCGAGATATCGCGCTCGTGCCATAGAGCCACGTTTTCAAATCCGGCCTGAGCGTTGCCGCGCACCACGCGGGCCAGCCCGCTGATCTGCTCACTGGTTACCGGATTTCGCTTGTGGGGCATGGCCGAAGAACCTTTTTGTTTTTCGCTGAAAAACTCCTCGGCCTCGCGCACTTCCGTTCGCTGCAGGTGGCGGATTTCGGTTGCAACCTTGTCGAGGGTCGAGGCGATGACGGCGAGCGTGGCGAGATAGTGCGCATGGCGGTCACGCTGGATTACCTGCGACGATACCGCCGCGGCTTTCAGGCCAAGACGCGCGCAGATCTTCTCCTCGATTTCCGGAGTGAGATGCGCGAAGATGCCGACCGCACCCGAGAACTTTCCTACCCGCAGATCCTCAGCGGCCGCCGTAAAGCGAGCGATGTTGCGCTGGGTTTCGGAGTACCAGTTGGCCAGCTTGAATCCGAACGTGATGGGCTCGGCGTGAATACCGTGAGTCCGCCCTACCATGGGCGTGTCTTTAAATTCCCACGCGCGGCGTTCCAGCACTTCCGCCAACCGCACAAGATCCTGCGCGATAAGCGCGGAAGCCTGCTTGATTAATAAAGCCTGCGCGGTATCGACCACGTCGTTGGAGGTGAGGCCATAGTGAAACCAGCGTGCGTCGGGGCCAACAATCTCGGCGACCGCCGTGGTAAAGGCAATCACATCGTGGCGCACTTCGGCCTCGATTTCATGGATGCGCTCCACGCTGAAATCGGCGCGCTCGCGGATCGATTTGGCCGCCGCTTTCGGAACCATCCCCGCCTCGGCGAGAGTCTCGGTGGCGGCAACTTCCACAGCCAGCCAGGTGCGAAAGCGGTTTTCATCACTCCAAATGCGGCCCATTTCCGGGCGGGTATAGCGCGGGATCAAGGCGAGTGCGCCTCCTGTCGACTGAGTTAAGCGGGACATAGGATTCTAAATGGAGCGGGGAAAAGAGGCCAGCGCGGCCGGCAAATCAAAGGGTCTTCTAATCTCCAGCTTATATCGTGTTACGATACAAAGAGCGGTCGAGCTGGATCGCGGCACGATACAATCAGCGGGGATGAAAAAGCTCACTTTGTCGGATTACCAGGCACTGGCGGAGTTCCGTTACCAGATCCGCCGCTTCCTTCATTTCAGCGAGCAAGTGGTAAAGAAGGCCGGGCTGGAGCGGGGACAGTACCAGTTGATGCTGGCGATCAAAGGCATGCCAACCGGCGTGCGGCCGCGAATCCGCGAATTAGCCAATCGCATGGAGATCCGCCACCACAGCGCCGTGGAACTGGTGAACCGGCTGGAGGCCGGCGGGTTCGTCCAGCGCGCGCGGGCGCAGGACGATCGCCGCGAAGTCCTGCTCGCGCTTACTTCCAAAGGAGAGAAGGTGCTGGCAGAACTGGCGCTGCATCATCAAGAGGAACTGCGCAGCGCGGGGCCGGAGCTGGTCGCTGCCTTGCGGCGCGTCATGCGGGAAGGCGGCGATAGCGTTTCCCGGGAAACATCTGTCAACACTTTATGAGAACGATGGGAGGATCGGCCTTTGGAACAGATTCCTTAGCGCTTCCTAATGTTTACGGTTCGCTGTGCAGCGTCCGATTGTAACCTCACGGTACCAGCATTATCATTGCCAACGGCCTGCTTCTTTCAGTATTCTTCCCGCATCCCCAAGGCCCCGGGCACTTTGGAAACGTGTATTCAATGGCGATGGCCGAATTCAAGCGATCACCTCTGAACTCCTGCAGCCCACTCCTGGGTGCAAGCGCACAATACTGTTTGTGCAAACTCTTCCGTTGTCGATGTGCTTGTCAGGGTGTAAAACGCCTGCTCCAACCATAAAGACCAATTCCATTTTCGAACTCGGGGAGAAGCAATGCCAAAGCTACAACGCAGGTTGATTTGGATCAGTTTTCTGGCTGTGACACTGGTGACGCAGGCCTTAGCCCAAGGCGGCGCAACGGGAGCAATCACTGGCACGATTCAGGATCCCAGCGGGGCTGTTGTCGCCAATGCGGAGGTTCGCATTACCGACCAGGACACCGGCGTGCTGGAGCGCACCGTCACCTCCGGGGCCGACGGCTCTTTTACCGCTCCTCTTCTTCCGGCGGGCGTGTTTACGGTCAGCGTTCATGGAGCCGGTTTCGCCGAATCGACGTTCCGTGACATCGTGGTGCGCGTAACCGAGACGACGCGGCTCCTCGCCAAGCTCAAGACTCAATCCGTGCAGCAGCAGGTGGAGGTGCAAGCTCAGGTGCAGGAAGTGGACACTACCGATGCCACAACCGGCCAGGCAATTGAATCGAGCACCATCAAGAATCTTCCGCTCGCTACTCAGAACTTTCAGCAATTGCTTACACTGTCGAGCGGTGCTCAAGGCGAATTGAATGCCGCATCACAATTGGGACGCGGCAATGTGCGCATTGAAGTGAACGGACAGCGCGAAGACAACAATAACTATCAGATAGAGGGCATCAGCGCGACCGACTACAACGTAGCCGAACTGACCACGACGCCCCTGCCCAACCCGGCGGTAATTCAGGAATTCAAAGTCCAGACGTCGCTCTACGACGCCACGCAGGGCCGCAATGGAGGCGGCAACATTAATGCCATTATGAAAACGGGCACCAACACGTTCCACGGCGAGGCCTACGAATTCTTCCGCAACACCGTGTTGGACGCGAACGATTACTTTCTCAACGGTGCGGGGGAGCCACGGCCCGTGATTCAGCAAAATATTTTCGGAGGCGACCTGGGTGGTCCTATCGGAAGCGGCGGAAAACTGGGGTTCTTCTTCTTCAATTACTCGGGAACACGGCAGCGCAGCGGAGATTCTCCCGGAACCATCATCAGCACGCTCATCCCTTATATTCCGGCGGCGGACCGTGTTCCCTCCGGCTATCCCGGCCTGGAATCGGCATTCAACCTCACCAGCGTCGATCCAGTTGCCGCATCGCTCGTGGCGTTTCAAAGCAATCAGTTTGGCGCCGCGGCCAATGGGTATCTGTTCCCATTGCCGAACGTGCCCAGCGGAACCGCCCCGGGCAGCATTGTCCCCTTCACAACCAGCATCCCGGGAGCTTACACAGACAACCAATTTACGGCCACCTGGGATCGCGAATTCCGCAACTCTCAGGACAAGCTATCCCTTGATTTCTTCTTTCAAAACTTCCAATCGGATGTTCCTTTTGGCGCGGGCGGTCTTCAGGCTTCGCTGGGCGGCAGCATCAGCAGCGGAGACCTTAACTTTCCTTACCAGCTTCCGGTGAAGGACCGGGTCTTTTCCCTCACCGAAACTCACGTTTTCTCGCCTACTCTGGTCAACGAATTTCGGCTGGGCTTCATTCGCATCAACAACAGCGACATTAACGTTCCACCTGTTACCGCTGCCCAGGCCGGCATCACCCGTCCCACTAACAATCTTACCGACAGCATTTACAAATTCACTTTCGTGAGCTCCGGTTTTCAGTTTGGCCCCACGCCGCAAGCCAATCAATTTCAGGCGCAGAACAACTTCAATTTCATAGAGACGCTGGGCTGGGTTAGAGGCAAGCACAATTGGCGTTTTGGCGGCGAGTTCACGCCGGTGAGCCTCAATAAGCGGTTCCCGCAGGTGTTCAACGGCCAGCTCTATTTTGGAGATTCTACAACCATGGCCGCTCCGGGGTGCAGCGTCACTCCGTGCCCGGTCAGCGATGTCGGCAACTTCCTGCAAGGCTCTCCGGAATTCAGCTTTGGCGGAGGTGGCGTCTACAACCACAATTACCGGCAGAAAAATTCCGCTCTGTTCGTGCAAGACGACTGGAAAGCTACGCAGAACGTTACTTTGAATCTTGGCCTGCGCACCGAGTTCCTCGGCGCCTGGACCGACAACGCCTGCCACATCGGCAACATGGAATCGGACCTCACCAAGTCCGGCCAGTATCCCTTCATCTATCCGAGCTGCGTTAACAAGCTTGGCGTTCCCGGCTTGACTGGAAATGCGTCTGGATCGACTTTCAACAATAGCGTCTCCACCGGCATTGGCCCTCGCGTCGGATTCGCCTGGGATGTCCTCGGCCATCACAATACGACCGTCCGCGGCGGATACGGTATCTTTTACGTTCGCGAGGATGTTGGAGCGGTCGACCAACTGAGCTTCCAGTCGCCATTCATCCCGATTGTGTTCTTCGGCCAGACCGCCGGATTCACTATGTCTGACTTCTTCACCGGCGCACCAACCGGACCCCCGCCTACGAATGCCAACGGAGTGCCTGCAGCCGGGCAGTTATCAGGCGCGTGGCTACCGTGCCTGGCACACCTCATCAATTACAGTCTTACTGATCCTACTGACCAAGATAATTACGCCTGCACGGGTGGGCCGGGCGTAAATTCCACCCAAAATCTATTTGTGCTGGAAGTTCCGCGCCATTTCGTTGTGCCTAATACTCAGCAGTGGAATCTCACTATCCAGCGCGATTTAAGCCGGAAATGGGTGCTGGAAGTTGGCTATGTCGGAACAAAAGGCACGCACCTGCGCGAAACTCGCGACGCCATCCAGTCGGTAAACGCTACACCGGCCAATCCGTTCACCGTGACGGATACCAGCGGCAACACCTATCAAATCACGAACAATACGTTTTCGAACGCCATCGGCCGCACCCCCACTCCAGGATTGAACGGCTACGATGGCTACCAAATCTTCGCCAACGACGCCTATTCCATTTATCACTCGCTTCAGGCCACGGTGTCGCGGCGCTGGGAGCGCGGTTACGTTCAGGCCGCTTACACATTTTCCAAGAATATCGACGCGACCTCGACTGGAAACACCGCCAACAACACGGCCTTTAACGACGAAAGCACGATCAACGCCTCGCGCGGAATTTCCGACTTTAATCGTCCGGAAGTCTTCAAGCTCAGCTATGTCTACGATCTCCCATTCTTCGCGCACACGTCCGGATTCAAACGTGCGGTGCTGGCTGGATGGTCGGTAAGCGGCGTCACCAGCCTGCAATCGTCACTGCCATTTTCAGTTCTGGATTCCAACGGCGGCAACGCTTTCCTCGGAGCCGGCACTTCGCCGGTGAGCGCGAGTCTGGCCTCCAGCGCTACCATCGCCCAGGGTATGAGCCGTGGCAGCGTTACGCAGCGCCTCAGCGGGTGGCTGAATCCCGCTGCCTTCACTACTGCGCCGCTGCTATATCCCGGCGATCCGAGCAACCCGACACCGGGCACCTGCGCAGGCGATCCCAATTTCTGCACCACCGGATTCGGCAATCTGGGCCGCAACATCTATCGTGGGCCATTCCAGCAGAACTGGGATTTCTCCCTCATCAAGCACATCAAACTTAGCGAACGGCAGGATCTCCGCTTCGCCGCCGATTTCTTTAACCTGTGGAATCATCCAAACTTCGGCACTCCGTTGGTGACCGATTATGAGCAATACCTGGCTTGGGCAGCCGGTCCACAGACCAGCCCGGACCCGTTCGGAGAGATCGTCAGTACCACCGGAACCCCGCGCCTGATTCAGTTCTCTCTGCGTTGGTCGTTCTGAACTTCAGCCAAAAGAAACAGCCGGGAAGCTCGCTTCCCGGCTGTTTTTATTGCGATACTCGATCTTTTACTGAAACGTCGACGGTCGCTTCTCCGCCTCCGCGATCAACGGACGCAGTACCTCCACGGAAAACCCCAGCGTGCCGCCGGAAAATCCGTCGATGTAGGCTGAGTTCACGCCGATCACCTCCGCATTGGAGTTGAACACCGGCCCGCCGCTGCCGCCATGAGCCGTGGGCGCATCGTAGATCAGTTTGTCGCCCACAACATCGCCGAGATGTCCCCACGTGGTCGAAGGACGAATCAAGGAAAGCGCCGCAAGTTCGCTGGCGGCAGTAATGTCGTTGTGCCGGTACGCGAGGCGCTGGTAAATTCCGTTCGGAGACTTGGCCACCATCCCGGCGATCCCCATGGGATAGCCGATCACAGTCACAAGTTCTCCGGGCGAAGCGGCAGCTTTGGCCAGCGGCAGCACCGCCAGTCCGCGTACGGCATCCTTATTTTCGATCCGCAGCACCGCCAGATCGCCGGTGGAAGAAACCGCGCCCGGCGTCAAGCTGACCGGCGTCGCCGAACCGGGGAAGAACACGACCAGGCTCTCCAGCATGGCCGTTGCGCCATGATTGATCAGCCCCTCCGCTTCGCTGTCGCCGTACCAGGGCTCGGCGACGTGCCGGTTGGTCGCGAGCAGTCCATTGCCGACGAGAAATCCTGTGCCGGAAACACGAGCCCGGATAGTCGCCGGCTGATTGGCGAACCCCACCTGATATACGCCGTAAATGTAGCCGATGGAATTCCGGTAGCGACTCAGCACGAGTGCCGGCATGGCTTGCTCTTTCTCGAGCTGCGCGACCTCCTGAGTCAGGGCGTGCACCTGCTTTTGCAGGTCATCCGGCGGCGGAGCTTGCGCCGTGGCTGGAGCATAGTAATGGAACATGGCCGCTGCGCCGAGCAGCAGCGCCACTCCCAGCACGGCCTGCACCGCCTGCTGCCAGCTTTCGCTGACTTCGTTCGCTCCCTGTGGAACTTCCGGTTCGGACATGGTTATAGAATTGGCCCAGACATAAGGGCGACGAGTCGTCATCTTGCCTTGTCCGGCAAGGCTTTCCCACGGTACGGAAGATGTTGTACAGGGGTATCGAAAGCGTCTGGAGGATTGGCAGCCGATCACGGACCGGGCAGGCTGGAATGAGACTTATTTTAGACTAGGGCTTGGCGACTCCGAGCCGCTTTTCCATTTCGTCGTAGAGGAAGCCTCGTCCGGGAACGTAGGGCTGCACCCACTCGCCATCGATGACGAATTGAGGGATGGCGCGCTTTCCGGTGCGTTTGACGATCTCATCCACCGCGCCCGGAGTGGTTTCAACGTCAACTTCCTTGTAAGGAATGTTGTGCTTGGCCAGAAAGCGCTTGGCTTCGCGGCAATCCGGGCACCAGGCGGCGGAATAAACGGTAAGTTCCATAGACGGTTGAATGTTTCCCTCAGCCACGCAGTTGGTTGCGTCTGGTTTATCCTACACGCGTTCGAGTTGAGCCACGGTACGGTCATTCACAATATTGCCCGTGTTCAGAGTGGAAGCCGGCTCAAACAGGAGAACGCAGCATTCTTCCTCCGCCACTGGACGGTGCTCGACTCCACGCGGCACGACGATAAATTCCCCTTCCTCGATCCATTCCTGCCGATCACGGAAGTCCATGCGAAAACGCCCTTTGACTACGAGGAACATTTCGTCTTCATTCGCGTGGTGATGAAAGATAAACTCTCCTTTGAACTTTCCAAACTTGACCATCTGGCCGTTGAGTTCGGCGCCGATGTGGGGTTGCCAGTACTCCTTGATCTTGGCGAACTTATCGGCGATGTTGACCTTATCCATCTTTACCTCCGCAATATCTGTCACTTGATGAGATTCGACCGTGCGGAAAATGGTCGCAATAACTCGGAAAATGGACAGGAACTTCCGAGTACAACGCATCACCCTCCGCCGATTCAGGCCGTGCTATTCTGGCGTCAACGCTGTCCTTCCAGAGGTGCTCCATGCGAAGGTTCCGGATTTTGCTCGTGCCCGTGTTTTGCCTGTTCGCATTCCTTCCCGCCGCGGCGCAATCTTGCAGCGGCATGAGCCTGGGGCGGGAAGCTAACCTGAACGGATTCGTTCCCTTCCCGAGCGACAACGCGTGGAATCAGGATATCTCCGGCGCCCCTGTGGACCCAAACTCAAGCGCCATCATCAGTTTTATCGGTGATTCGACCCCGCTGCACCCTGACTTTGGAGCGGGGGAGTACGACGGACAGACTATGGGCATTCCGTACGACATCGTGAGTGGCTCGCCGTTCGTCGCTATTAATTTCACCGCTTACGGCTCAGAGAGCGATCCCGGGCCAATGCCCATACCGAAGAACGCTCCCATCGAAGGTTATCCGAACCCGGGCACTGGAGACCGTCACGTGCTGGTGCTGGATCGCGACAATTGTTGGCTCTACGAGTTGTACAGCTCGTATCTGCAGAAAAATGGCAGTTGGGATGCCGGATCCGCAGCGGTATGGGATTTGCTCAATGATGAGCAGCGTCCCTACACCTGGACGTCGGCCGATGCCGCCGGACTTCCGGTGTTTGCCGGGCTGGCGCGCTACGACGAAGTAGTCAGCGGCGCGATCCAGCACGCGCTGCGCTTCACCCTGCAATACAGCGAGAACGCATTCACGCCTCCGGCTTCGCACTGGGCAGGAAATTCCAGCGATCCCTACGCGGCGCCGATGGGGATGCGCATGCGGTTACAAGCTTCCTACGATATTTCGTCCTTCCCGCCCCAGGCTCAGGCCATTCTTGCGGCGCTCAAGAAATATGGCATGATCATGGCCGACAACGGCAGCTCGATGTTCATCACCGGCGATCCCGACAACCGCTGGAACAACAACGATCTCGCGACTCTGAAGCAGGTTCCGGCCTCGGCGTTCGAAGTCCTGCTGATCGATCCGCTCTATACTCCCAGCAATGTGCCGACTGGGCCTGTGCCAGTAATCAGCAGCTTCACCGCAAATCCGGCAACGGTTTCTGCCGGACAGCCTGTAACTCTGAGTTGGAGCGTTTCGGGAGCCTCCTACTTTGTGGTGTCGCCGCAGGTGGGAGCGGTTCGTGGAGCTTCGGTCACGGTAACTCCGACGGCCACAACGACTTACACCTTATATGGAACGAATGCGTATGGGCGATCCAGGGCAGATGTAAAGGTGACGGTGCAGTAGAGTGGTGGGTAGTGGGTCAGTTTGATTCAAACTGACCCACTACCGAGTGGTGCCAAGACTTGACTTGACCTCTTCGTCTGGTATATACTATAATATATACCATGCTGAAGACCGCTAAACTCTTTAAGAATGGCCGCAGCCAGGCGGTTCGCCTGCCTTCGGAATACCGTTTTGAAGGCTCCGAGGTTTATGTTCGCCGCGACCCGGCCACCGGCGATGTGATCCTGTCACGGCGTCCTGAATCCTGGGAAGATTTGTTCGCCTTGATGACCGCGATCGAAGTGCCGAGCGACTTCCTAGCCGACCGCAAGGACGCGCCTCCACAAGAGCGCGATCTGTTCTAGATGGCGATTCGCTATCTTCTCGATACCAACACCGTCAGCTATGTGATCAAGGGAAACTTTCCTCGCGTCCGCGAGCGCCTGCTGAAAGTCCCCATGAGCGAAGTGGGGATTTCGGTGATCACGGAGGCCGAACTGCGCTTTGGCGTCGCGCGTTTGCCGCAAGCGTCAAAGCTGGGAATCGTGGTCGATGAGTTCCTGCTGCGTGTCGAAGTGCTGGCCTGGGATTCAGCGGCAGCTCAGGTTTATGCCAACCTTCGAGCCCAACTCGAAGCAGGAGGTGAACCGATGGGCAACATGGACCTCATGATTGCGGCTCAGGCGGTCGCAGCGGCAGCCACGCTGGTAACAAACGATCGTATATTTCAGAGAATGAAGGGAATAAAAATCGAGGACTGGAGCAAGTCGTGAGCATCTCTGCAGGGCACCATTAGTCGTCAGCCGTCTGCGCGAGCTGGCGGCTTTTGTTTTGCCGCTAGCCACTTCCGTGCGGTAGTTCCCGTCCGGACCGACGCTGATCCGCTAAGGCACCCAGCCACCCTTCTGGCTCTACGGCTAGCTTGCCATTGGAACCTCGCCTTGCTATCGCCCCAATCTGTGCGTCAATTTCGCGGTGTCGCCCCGCAATTCGCTCATGAATCCTCGATTCATCATGCCATGATCTTTCATGGGTACTGATCTAATTACGGAATTAGATCAGTACCCTTTCATGCCATGTGCGCTCTTTGTCCTGCTGTTCGCGTAGTAGGGAGATGCCGTCCGCTATTTCACGGAATCGAGTGCGGAACTTGTCGCCCACGATGTAGTTGTAGAGCTCTTGGGATTTCTCGTCACGCGACCTACCGCTTAATCCTAGTCGGGCGATCTCGATAATCCCCTCGCGGACTATAGTTGCCAAAGACACCGCCGCGCATTTCTCGGTAATCGGAATCCCTTTCAGCACACACAGTCCCTTCTGCTTCTTGGGGAATACGCGCGTCACTACGATGACGTGTGGAGTCTCGTAATGCGTCTGGTACTTCTTAGCTTGGGCAATGAAGCTGGCGTGCCAACTTGCTTTCATAGACGATTCTGCCGATAACCTTTCCAGCGTCCCGCACCTCGTGGACAATGTCAGCGCCCTTGACTCCGCGCCCTATACGGTCAATTTTGTCGTTAGGACAGAACGCGCTGCGGAGTTCGGTAAGGAGATCTAGTTCCGCCTCGCCGCCAGCCTGCTCGCCGCTCTGTCTGTCCAATTTACGAGACATCGCATCCAATTTTCCTTGGAACCGAGCTCTCTCTGCTTCATGTCGAACCTTGTCCTTCTCGCGTTCTGCCTGGAGCTTTGCGAGCCTGGCTTCGCTTTCCCGACTGGATAGTCGTGTAGCACGGGCAATCTCTTCTCGGAGTTGAGCCTTCGATTCTCTCCTAGCCCGCTCAACGTCCTTGCGTCGGCGGTCCTCCGAGTCCTTGACCCGTTTCTCGGCGTCGAGCAGTTGCTTTCTACCTTGATTTTCGGCCTCGCGGCGCGCTGCCTCGCTCTCCCTCTCAAGACGTTCGGCGTAGTGGCTCTTGAGGCTTTGCAATTGTTGCTCTTTCTCCCGTTCTACTCGCTTGGCGTGTTCGGTTGCCACGCGTACCTCCTGTGAGAATTTCCGCTCGGCCCTTTGTCTCGCCATCTCGCGCTCAGCGGCCAAGCGGGTATTAAATTCGCCTTTAAGCTTCTTTTTCTCGGCAGCGAGAGCCGAGGAAGCCAGATTTTGCAGACGAAGTTCGAGTTGCCGCTTACTAATCGCCTCTGGGAGCGGCTGATAGCACACTGGGCATTTGGCGGACATAGAAGAAATCTCCTATCTTCCGGTAGTTGGACACACACGAATCCCGGCAGCAAGTCACTGAGGTAATAAAGGAACCTAGATGAACAACAAAAAGCCGCCAGCTTTTGGCTGACGGCTGATAGCTAAAGGCTGATGGCTGTTCTCAGCTGTTCTCGTACAACAACACGCCCTCGGTTTTTTCCGCGTCCACCGGACGATAGAACAGCTTGTTGTCTTCGAGGAAGACCTCGATGAAGGCCGGACGCGTGGTGATCGTGCCTTGAATCAGCGCCTCCGACAACGGGTCTTCGATATACTTCTGCAACGCTCTGCGCAACGGCCGAGCGCCGTAGGAGCGGTCGGTTAGAGTTTGATTGAGAATCCACTTCTTGGCTTCATCCGCCACCGTAACCGTAATGGCTTTTTGCGCCAGATTGTTGTTGAGCTGAGTGACCATGAGCTCCAGAATCTGGATCAGGTCCGCCTCGCTCAGCGCCAGGAACAGAATGATCTCATCCAGACGATTCAGGAACTCGGGATTGAAGGTGCGTTTCACCTCGCCCTTCACCAGTTCCTCAACCTTGGTCGAAACCATTTCGTCTTTGGTTGATTGGAAGCCAAAGCCTTCGCGCTTCTGCAGGTGCCGGGCCCCAATGTTCGAAGTCATGATGAGAATCGTGTTCTTGAAGTCGACCGTGTTGCCAAGGCCATCCGTGAGCTGGCCATCTTCGAAGACCTGGAGCAGGATGTTGAATACGTCGGGATGCGCTTTCTCGATTTCATCCAGCAGGACGACGGAATACGGCGCCCGCTTGACGCGCTCGGTAAGCTGGCCGCCCTCTTCATAGCCCACGTAGCCCGGAGGCGAACCGATCAGCTTCGAGACGGAATGCTTCTCCATGAACTCGGACATGTCGAAGCGGACTAGAGCTTTTTCCGTGCCGAACATGAACTGCGCCAACGTGCGCGCAACTTCCGTTTTGCCCACGCCCGTCGGTCCAAGGAAAAGGAATGAGCCGATCGGACGGTTCGGACTCTTCAACCCTGCGCGCGAACGACGGATGGCCCGAGCCAGCGCACTGATCGATTTGTCCTGGGAAATGATGCGCTTGTGAAGTTCTTCCTCGATGCGAAGCAGCTTCTGCGTTTCTTCTTCCTTGATCGAGGTGATGGGAACGCCAGTCCAGCGCGAAACTACATCTTCGATATCTTCGCGGCCGACTACGCCCGTGGAAGATTCATCCAGATGATATTTCTCGCGGAGGGCGCGGAGGTTCTCGCGCTCTTTGCGTTCTTCGTCGGAGTAGAAGCGCGCCTTCTCGAATTCATGGTTCGCGATGGCGTTCTCCATGCGATGAACGATGAACTTGATGCGCTTTTGTACTTCGGTGATATCTTCCGGCTGAGAAGTCTGGCGCAGCTTTACGCGCGCACCGGCTTCATCCACCAAATCGATCGCCTTATCGGGCAGGAAACGATCCGGAATGTAACGGTTTGAATGCGAAACCGCGAAGTTGATGGCGTCGTCCGTATAGGTAACAGCGTGGAACTTTTCGTACCGGTCTTTGATACCGAACAGGATCTTGATGGCATCGGTCTCATTCGGCGGCGGAACCTTGACCGCCTGGAAGCGGCGCTCGAGAGAACGGTCTTTCTCAATCGACTTGCGATATTCGCCAGGAGTGGTTGCGCCGATACATTGAATTTCACCGCGCGACAACGCAGGCTTCAGAATATTAGCGGCGTCGAGGGAACCTTCCGCCGAACCCGCGCCCACCAGGGTATGCAACTCGTCGATGAAGATGATGGAATTTTGCGACTCCATCAGCTCTTTCATGATGGTCTTCAGGCGCTCTTCAAACTGTCCACGATATTTCGTTCCGGCAACAATCAGAGAGAGGTCGAGTGCCAGAATTCTTTTGTCTGCCAGGAATGAGGGCACTTCACCGTCGGCGATCCGCTGGGCCAAACCTTCGACGATGGCAGTCTTGCCTACGCCCGGTTCGCCGATCAGGACTGGATTATTCTTGGTGCGGCGGCAAAGGATTTGCACCACGCGCTCCAGTTCCCCATCACGGCCGACCAGCGGATCAAGCTGGCTGTCCATCGCCGCTTGGGTTAGATCGCGGGAAAACTCGCTTAATAAGGACGACTCACGCTGACGCTGAGGTTGAGCTTTCTCCTGGCTGGTGCGGGCCAGCTCTTCTCGAATAGTCGATAGCCGCAGCCCGCGTTCGTGCAGAATTTCCGCGGCAAAACATTTTTCTTCGCGCAGCAATCCCAGCAAAAGATGTTCCGTCCCAATGTGACGATGCGATAGCCGCTCGGCTTCTTCGGCGGCATAGGCGAGCACGCGCTTGCACTCGTTGCTCAGGGGCAGATCGACCGAGGTCGAGACCTTTTCCCGAATGGTGGTATGCCCCTCAATCTGCTTGCGGATTGACTCGACGGAAGCGTGCGAACGCAGGAATCGATTGGTCAGGGCTTTATCTTCGCGCAGGAGCCCCAGCAGCAGGTGCTCGGTCTCAATATAAGGAGACCCGAACTGGCTTGCTTCGTAGCGCGCAAAGAAGATTACGCGCCTGGCTTTCTCCGTATAACGTTCAAACATAATGCCCTTCCCCCTGAACCTTCCGCTCGAGAAGGCCGTTGCCTGCTCGACGCTTACTGAAATCCCGTTCCGTGGATGGTTGCCGCTTGCATCTGGTTTCCGTATCTACCTTATTATGCAATCAGACGGCCTCCAAACCCAAGCACAGAAACGTTCGTGTAATGTTACTGAAGGAACCTGTTGAAATCTCCTTGGTTCGCCGATATTCCAATTTCTTGCACTTTGTCTTACAAACCTTTCACTCATTGTTGACGATCAGGCCGGTAATGATTCCGGCAGAATCTCTTCCACGCGCCCGCGCTGCAGCCGGAGCACCCGATGACAGCGCCGCGCGAACGACAAGTTATGGGTTGCAATGATTGAGGTGAGTTGGTGCTCGCGATGTAAACGCGCAATCAATTCGAAAACCGCTTCCGCCGTCTGCCCGTCCAAGTCCCCGGTTGGTTCATCCGCCAGCAACAGTTTTGGACCGGTAATAAGCGCCCGGGCCAGAGCCACCCGCTGTTGCTCGCCGCCGGAAAGCTCTCCCGAGCGGTGATGCCCGCGCTGCTCCAACCCCACTTCACGCAACCAGCGTGAAGCTTCCGGTGCCGCCTCCGCCCAGCTACGCCCTCGCACCAACAAGGGCATGGCCACATTTTCAGCCGCCGTAAATTCCGGCAGCAGATAATGGAACTGCCAAACGAAGCCCGCGTCCCGGTTTCGAAATTCGGCTGCTTCGTCCGTCGACAGAGAACTCAACTTCAATTGCGCGCAGTATACGTCACCTGCGGAAGCGTGATCAAGGGCGCTGAGGATGTGCAACAAGGTACTCTTCCCCGCTCCCGACTCGCCCACGACGGCGAGCATCTCGCCGCGCTTCACCTCAAACGATAAATTTTCAAAGAGCACGAGGTCCGATTCGCCGGACCGGAAAACCTTCTTTAATCCCTGAACTCTAAGCAGCGGTTCTTGTACTGACAAACCCAATTCCGCCACCTGCTCCCTTAGATGCACTTCGTCCCCGCCTGGGTCCATCCGGTCCCGCCCCTACTTCGGCCACGGCGGGAACAGTAGATTGGCCTATCTTCTCACACCCCTGTCGTCATCGACATGGCACCTTCGACCCATACGGACATAGTGATGTTAGATGCGACCGCGTTGCCCGCAATCTCACGGTTTCCGAAGGCGCTATTGAAAACTGTACGCAACACGCGGCGGTCGTGATGTGATGCGCGTCACGGACCTGTATGCCGATTCCAAATCGGGGTTCGCCGGGAACCCCAGCAGAAAATCTCCGCTAAGCTTCCACCTTGGCCTCGTCTGCGGCCAGCCTCGCCAAAGACTCCTGGTAGGGCTCCCGCGCGATGCCGCGCTCGGTAATGACGGCGGCCACATATTTGGCGGGTGTCACGTCGAAAGCAGGGTTTTCAACGGACACGCCGTCGGGGACCATCTGTTTGCCTGCAATATGCGTGACTTCCCTCGGGTTGCGCTGCTCAATGGGGATATCCTCACCGCTAGGGCAAGCGAGGTCGACAGTTGAAATCGGCGCGGCCACGTAGAACGGAATGCCATTCTCTTTGGCGAGGACAGCGACGGTATAAGTTCCGATTTTATTGGCCACGTCACCATTTGCCGCGATCCGGTCGGCGCCCACGACGATTGCTCCGATTTTTCCTTGCTGCATCATGGCTCCCGCCATATTGTCGGAGATCACGGTGGTGGGAATGCCGTCTTTCATCAACTCCCAGGCGGTAAGGCGCGACCCCTGCAGAAAAGGCCGGGTTTCGTCGGCATAGACGTGGATCTTCTTACCTTGCTCGACGGCCGCGCGGATCACGCCCAGCGCCGTACCATAGCCAGCCGTGGCCAGCGCGCCTGCGTTACAGTGCGTAAGCACGCCGCCTTCGCTCGGCATCAGCGTGGCGCCGTGGCGCCCCATGGCCTGGTTGGCGGCAATGTCTTCGGCGTGCATGCGCTTGGATTCCTCGATCAACTCCTGCTTAATTTGCGCGACGGGGCGAATACGCAGGCGCTCGAACTTTTCCTGCATGCGGTGGATCGCCCAGAACAGATTGACCGCTGTAGGCCGGGTTTTGCCCATGTTGTCGCAAATCTGGTCAAGATCGTGCTTGAGTTCGCCCACCGTTTCCGCTTTGGAGTCTCTGACGCCGAGAGCGATTCCCATGGCCGCAGCCACGCCAATGGCGGGCGCTCCCCGCACCACCATGTTGCGGATCACATCGGCAACCTGCTCGTGAGTCTTGCAGGTAACGTAGGTTTCTTCGGTGGGCAGCTTGGTTTGATCGATGAAGCGTACGCCCTGGTCAGTCCATTCGAGAGTTTGAATCATTTTCCTTTTGTCATCCTGAGCGGAGGTTGCGCTTCGCCTATGCGAAGCACAACCGCAGTCGAAGGATCCCTTGCCTATCTGCGCGACCATCAGCTTAGGCAAGCCATTCTAATACGATTGGCTTACCGGTAATCGATGACGCTAAACCCGATGCGCCGCGCAGAGACTTCGCGGGTTGTTCGTCACCGCCGGCCGGCCGCAGATTTCGCAGCTCGCCGCCGCCGCAAATATCACGGGGGCCGTGTCGTCCGTCTGAGAAATGTGTTCCGCGCGCACATCTCTCGCGGTAAAAATCGAGATGAACGGTGCTGGAGACGCGGCTTTCTCCACGTTCGGCCTTCCCTTGGCTTCCTCGCGCTCCACCAGACACATTGCGCCGACGACTTGGAATCCAAATTCGCGAGCAACCTCGATCGCCTGCACGGTGGAAGCACCGGTCGTGCATACATCGTCGACGATCACGACGCGTGCGCCCTTCTCGCGAAAGCCTTCAATGCGCTGTCCGGTTCCGTGCTGCTTTTCCGCCTTGCGCACGAGAAAGCCTTGCAGCTCGCCGCTCACCACCGAGACCGCTACCACGATGGGATCGGCTCCCATGGTGAGTCCTCCGATGGCTTGTGGCTTCCACCCCCGCTGCTTGATTTCGTCGAAGAACACTTGACCGGTCAGGCGAGCACCCTTCGCGTCCAGGGTAGTGGTCCGGCAATCGATGTAGTAGTCGCTGGTGCCCCCGGAAGACAGCTTAAACTCGCCCAAACGGAAAGACTTATGGGCGAGCAGGCGTAGCAAATCCTGGCGCGGAGAATTCATGAAATTCTACAATACCACGTAGAATCCGCTCTTGGCGCGGGCTCCATCGACCGGCCCCAATCGCGTGCACACCGGGGACCCTGCGAGCATGGTACCCTGAGCATATCCCGACAATGATGCTTCGAGGTCTGAAATTGCAGAGTGCGCGAAAGCTATTCTTCCTTCTTCTTGCTGGTTTCCTTCTTCCAAACGTGAGCGGTTCCGGCCCGGTCTTGGCGGCGTTTGCCGAGGGCACGCGCAGCTGGGAACAATCAAAATTTGACGAACTGACCAAAGGCACGGCTACGGGAGTGGCAATTCGCAGCACGGGCGGGTTGGAGTTGGCTCCCACGTTCAAGAGCCTCTACGCCACGCCTTCCACTTACATCTGGGCAATTGCGGCTGACGATGGAGGCAACGTGTTTGTAGCGGCGGGCGCGCCCGCCCGCGTGTACCGCATAGCGCCCGACGGCAAAGCAACCGTCATTTTCGAGCCGAAAGAACTCCAGGTACAAGCGCTGCAGATCGGCGCGGGAGGAGCGATCTATGCGGCAACGGCTCCCGACGGCAAGGTATATAAAATCGAACGCAAGTCGGACGGCAAGGCGCCCGCGAAAGCCGATATCACCCCGCCAGTACCATCCGACAAGGACAAAGATGCGGCGAAAACCACCATAGATGCATCGTGGAGTTCATCGGTCTACTTCGAGCCGGGCACGAAATATATCTGGGATCTCGCGCTGGATAAATCCGGCAACCTGTACGTGGCGACCGGCGATCACGGTGAAATCTTTCGCGTCACACCCAAAGGCGAGCATTCGGTTTTCTTCAAGAGTGACGAAACTCACATTCGCGTCCTGGCGTTCGATGCCCAGGACTATCTGATTGCAGGCTCCGATGGAAGCGGACTTATCTACCGCATCTCCCCCGTGGGCGAGGGCTTCGTGCTGTACAGCGCGCCCAAGAAAGAAATCACGGCCCTGGCGCTGGATTCTGCGGGCAATATCTACGCGGCCGGGGTCGGCGAAAAACGGGGCGGGAGCGGCGCGAATTCCTCGAGCGCGGCCGTTGCTCTTTTGTCGATGAGTTCCAGCGCGCCCGCGAGCGGCGTTGCACCGCAGGTTCCAGGTATGACGATCACTCCTTCACCCAGCGCTCCGCCAATGTCTGGCGCATTTCCGTTCCCGGCCGGCGGTGCGGGCGGCGGATCCGATGTTTATCGCGTTGCTCCGGATGGTTCCCCGACGAGGCTCTGGACTTCTCACGAAGACATCGTTTACGCCTTGGCCTTTGATTCAAAAGGACGCTTGCTGGCAGGCACCGGAAATCGCGGCCACATTTTTGCCATTGCGGGGCCCGATGATTTTTCTGACCTGCTCAAAGCGGCGGCCTCGCAAGTGACGGCGTTCGCCAAAGCGCCGGCAGGCGGAGTCTATGCTGCAACCAGCAATCTGGGCAAGGTGTTCGTGCTCGGCCCTGGTCCTGAAGGGGAGGGTAGCTACGAGAGCGATGTCTTCGACGCCAGAATTTTCTCGCGTTGGGGTCGCGCCGAAGTTCGCGGTGTGGGCAACTTTGATCTCTACGCCCGCAGCGGCAACGTCGACAATCCCGACCGCAACTGGAGTGCCTGGAAAAAAATTGACGTGCCCAAGAATGATGAAACCGGGATTCCCGCGGCGCGTTATGCCCAATGGAAGGCGGTGTTGCATACCGGAACGCCCGCGCCGGTCCTGGATAATGTAGCGTTAAATTACTTATCCAAGAACGTCGCTCCCGAAATCGACGACGTGACCGTGCAGGTCGGCCTAAAGTACCAGCCGCTTCCTAAGTCCGCGGGAGTTGGCCTGGGTTCCGATTCGTCGAGCTTGCCTGGCACACACTTTGAGGCTCCAACGCCGAGTTCGCATGATCGCGACTCCATCGGGGTGAAATGGAGCGCGCACGATGAGAACGACGACCAACTCGTCTACTCTCTCTACTACCGTGGGGACGGGCAGACGCGTTGGCTGCTGCTTAAGGATGACATTACTGACAAGGCGTATTCCTTCGATGCCAGCTTGCTACCGGATGGCGGCTATACGGTGAAGGTGGTCGCTTCCGATGCGCCATCGCACTCGCCGGGCGAGGCCTTGACGGCGTCAAAGGAGAGTCGCCGCTTCGAGGTGGATACCACGCCGCCGCGCATCGAAAATCTGTCCGCGACCTTCGAAGGCGGACAGATTCAGGTTACGTTCCGCGCGGTCGATGGTTTCTCCACCATCCGGCGCGCCGAATTTTCCGTGGACGCGGGCGACTGGAAATACGTGGAGCCGACAGGACAAATTTCGGACGCAAGCACCGAGAACTACGACTTTAAGGTCACCCCTGAAACAGTTAGACACGGTGACATTTCAACCGAGCACGTTGTGGTAGTCCGGGTTTACGACCACTACGACAACATGGGCGCAGCCAAGGTTTTTATTCGTGGAAAATAGGCCTGATTATCCTTAAAGTGCCGGGGGCAACTTCCATGCGGAAAGGTCACGGTCTAGCATTCCCTCTAGCTGTTCGACTTCCGGCTGAAATTTTTCGTGCAGGCGGGTCAGCAGTTCTCCCGGCGGTTTGGCGAAAGCCGGTCCGCCTCCCAATACCAGATTGCGCAGGCGTGAACGCTTGAAAGCACTGACTAGCCGATCCATCTTTCTGGCCTTAAACCAATCGGCCATTCTGGTGGCGGTGCGGGTGCCGTAGTAGTTGCGGGGGTGGGTCATTCTCTCGGAGTCATGCACCAACCCGAATTGCCAATCCAAGAGCGCGAAGCGGGGAACTCCAATAAAATCCACCAGTTCATCCACAAAAGCTTGCGGATTCTCGCGCAAGTCGTCGTAGATTCCGGCCAGGATATTGCGAGCGCCAAACGATCGCTGCCACAACCGGAGGTTGGTGGCATACTTGCTGGAGTCCATCAGTTCGGGATCGCGTTCGATTGCTTCTTCAAAATCCCACGGAATCAAGCCGTATGCACGTTTCAATCGATACAGGGACACGATTCGAATCGACCGGATTGCGAAAGACGCAAACAATTTTTGCCTCCGGCGCCGTCTGTGCGATCCGTTCCCGCGCCGCGGCGGAGGCGAAATATGTTGGCGCAACTTCCCCCATGCGCTGGCGTTCTGCCGATTTTGTGTAGTGATCCGAATACCACTTGAGGCCACGATTAAAATGAGTATCGAAGAATCTTGTCTCCTTCGATGGACTTGGCAGGAGCGCATGCGGGCTCAAAACCTCATGGAGCCAACTACTTCCGGTTCGCGGAGGCCCGACCACAAAAAATGACGGGAGTGACGGCTCGTCGACAGCCGCCGACTGAATTTCGTCGGGACCGGACACTCGTGTACCAATCTCTAATCCGTCAACTTCTTCTGTTGCGGTGCGGCATTTGACGTCGATTGCCCGCCGGGGTTCGTTCATTTTCCCTCGCGCATCCAGACTTAAGTTACTAACTGCTTTACTGATTTCCAGCAAATCCGACTGCTTTGCAGAATACGAGAGTGGCTTTTCGTAGCTTCGCGAACAGGAAGGCCGTTCGCCTGACATATTCCCTGAGCGACAGTGGTTCATTCGGATGACATTTTTCTGCGTATGGTTGTCGAAATTGTTTGTGCAGCGTGCCAAGAGATGCCCTGGTTTGGAACCCGATTTCAGGTCAACGCCTCGCCCTCTTCCGAATCCCTTCGTTCTGGCAACGGATTTAAAGTGTGCAGAGCGGCAAGTCGCCTTAATTCGGGAAATATCCAAGCCCAGAGCGCAATCACCGCCAGAGTGCCAACTCCTCCCAGCACCACCGCCGGAACAGTGCCAAACCAGTGGGCGGTCAATCCAGATTCGAACTGGCCAAGTTCATTCGATGTGCCGATAAAGACCATGTCCACCGCCATCACCCGGCCGCGCATTTCATCGGGCGTGCGCAGCTGCACCAGCGTGGCGCGGATGATCACACTGATCATGTCGGCTGCGCCGAGGAAGATCAGAGAAATCAGCGAAAGGACCAGGCTGGTCGAAACGCCAAAAAAAATAGTGCAAATGCCAAACCCCGCCACCGACCAGAGCAGCGTCGGTCCGGCTCGTCCACGCAACGGACGGTGCGCCAGAGCGACGGCCATAACGGCGGCGCCCACTCCAGGGGCGGTACGCAACAATCCCAGTCCCCACGGTCCGGTATGAAGAATTTCGCGCGCATATACGGGAAGGAGCGCAACCGCTCCTCCCAGAAGTACAGCGAACAGATCAAGCGAGATCGCGCCCAGGATTAGCTTTTCCCGCCAGATGAAATGCAGCCCGGCAAAGACGGTCTTCATCGTCGTGGGTTCGCGCCGCCGCGTTTGGGGGCGGATCTTGATGCGGAACATGGAGAGTAGCGCACCCACGGCGGTCAGCATGGCAACCCCGTAAACTGCGGACGGTCCTCGGAACAGCGCGTAGAGAATTCCTCCGAGGGAGGGTCCAAGAATCGTCGCTGCCTGAAAAGTCGTGGCGTTCCACGCTACGGCGTTGGCGAAGTGTTCGTCGGGAACCAGTTGCGGCAGAATCGAACGGCTGGCCGTGCCATTGAACGAGCGCACTACGCCCAGCAAGATCAGGACCATGTAGATCGGAAGCACGGCGTGCGTTCTCCGCACCGCAAGAACTAGCAAAAGGCCCGAGCAGACGGCGTATCCCGCGTAGCAAGCGCCCAGCACTTTGCGCCGCTCGAAGCGGTCCGAGGCGTGGCCGGAAACCAGGAACAAGAGAATTCCCGGCAGAAATTGCGCCAGACCGACCAAACCAAGGTCCAGCGCGCGTTTGGTGATGTCATAAACTTGCCAGCCCACGGCAACGGCCTGCATCTCGACGGCGGACACAATCAGAAAACGCGCAATCTCGAACAGCACGAAATCCGGATGCGTAAATGCAATGCGTCCAGCTCTGGAGTCGGTGGGTGCGGGCATTGATCTAATGTGCCATAGACTCCCTCTTCGGCGCGGAATAAACTAGCGTTTATGGCAGAAGCAAGAAACCCGACCGAGCCGCTGCATGTTTCCTCCGACGATGAAGTCGCGAGGAGACTAGCTGCGATCCGCAAAGCGGCGCTCGTCGAATGTCCTACCTCCGACATCGACACGATGCTCGCCGAGATCGAGCAAGGTTATGGCACTTGGTTTGAGTAGGCGATTTGTGGCATCCTTGCTGACCAAATGAGAAAACGTAAGCTTCAGATCTTTTTGTCCTCCACCTACGAGGACCTTATCGACCATCGACTCGCGGCCATGGAAGCAATCCTCGCCGCTGGACACATTCCTGCCGCCATGGAGCAGTTCTCCCCGGGTGACGAAACTGCTTGGGACAAGATCAAGAGATGGATTGACGAATCGGATGCCTTCATCCTCATTTTCGGCGGGCGGTACGGGTCGATCAACCCGGAATCTGGAAAGAGCTACGTCGAGATGGAATATGAATATGCAATTGAAAGGAAGAAACCTTTCTTTGCGGTTGTAGTCAGCGACAAGCACCACGAGGAGCGTCTAAGAGAATTCGGAAGCAAGGTAGACGAGCGTGAGAATCCTGAGAAATACAAGCGATTTAGGGCTGCGGTGACAAAATGGCACTGCAAGTTCTGGGATGACAAAAAAGACATCCAAAACGTGATATTCCAAAAGCTGCCCGAGTGGGGCCAGCGGGAAGACCTGATCGGATGGGTGCGTGGCGACGAGGCGGCAAACCCAGAGACAGCCAACGAGCTGGCACGGCTTTCAGCCGAGAATCACGAGCTGCGTGCGAGGGCGAGTACATCGGGCGACGCCTTCACGGGTCTTAGCCTGGACGATCTAGTTCGCCTCTTAAGGGAGCGCCAAGTCTCGTCCCAGGAACTGAAGGCTGCATCATCCGGGGACGCCCGGTGGAGGCCTCAAAGTTCGCGCTTAAATAATCTGCTGGAAGTGTTCAAAGATATTCTTGGAGTATTAGCGGCCGGACACTACGTGTGCCCGAACGGCTCCATCCTCGACGAGCTCGGAACCTTTGGCCTCGTCGATAGGGTTTCCAACACGGCATTACTTTCAGTGGATGGACGCCGTCTCAGAAATCAGCTTCTTGCGAGAGGAGAATGGGCTGAAAGCTGATCGCTGATCGCTCACTCATGCGCTTCGAACTCTTTATCGCGACCCGCTACCTCCGCGCCAAGCGGCGCCAGGCCTTTATCGGCATTATTACCGGCATCTCGATTGTCGGAGTAGCCGCGGGCGTGGCTTCGCTCATCGTCGCGCTGGCCATCAACAACGGCTTTCGCCAGGACTTGCAAGAACGTCTGATCGGTTCCACTTCCCATATCAGCCTGCTGCGCGTAGCCGATGACGGCATCAAGGATTGGCCCGCGCTTCTCGATCGCCTCTCCAAACAGCCGCACGTAGTCGCGGCCGCGCCGGCAATTTTCGAGCAGGTGCTCATCTCGCGTGGTCCCCGCGCCCGCGGCGCAGTGCTCAAAGGAATGATTCCGGCCGACGAGCGCAGAGTGGGCGACCTGCTCAACACCATAAGAGAAGGTTCAGCGGCCGCGCTGGAAGAGACTGCTTTGCCTTCTGAGCAAGAATCACCAGAACCTGAAACTCCAACAAATCGGAAAGCCACAGAATCGAACTCCGCAAACGATTCTCCCGACTCTCTCGCCGGCGTGCACGCACGCGTCGCCGCCATGCCACCGATTATTCTGGGAAAAGATATGGCGGACAATCTGGGAGCGACCGTCGGGTCCGTCGTGCTCGTAACCAGTCCGCAAGGCGAGCTGACTCCATTTGGAATGGTCCCAAAATACAGCCGCTTTCGGGTCATGGGAATCTTCAACTCGGGGTTTTACGATTACGACTCCTCATGGGCTTTCACGCGCCTCTCCGCTGCCCAACGGCTTTTCGGTTTGGGCGATCTCATTTCCGTGATCGAGTTCAAGGTCGACGACATCGATAAAGCGGACGTAGTTTCCCACCAATTGGAAGACGCGGCCGGCAAGGGCTTCATGACTACGAACTGGAAGGAGCAAAACAGGCCGCTGTTTCACGCCCTGAACATGGAGCGCTTGGTCACGAAAATCACCGTCGGACTCATCGTCTTCGTAGCCGCTCTGAACATTCTGATTTCTCTGATCATGATGGTTATGGAGAAAACCAAAGACATCGCGGTGCTCATGTCGATGGGCACGCGCAAGTCGCAGGTGCGAAATATCTTCATCGCTCAGGGAGTGTTGGTCGGCGTGATCGGCACCGCTATCGGCCTCGTTTTGGGCTATGCCATCTGCTATGCGGGAAGCCATTACCATATGATTCCGCTCTCCCCCGAGGTCTATTCCATCGACTACGTCCCCTTCGCCCCGAGCCTGTGGGATGGCCTGTGGGTCGTGCTGCTAGCGATCGGGGTTTCGTTCGTGGCCACGCTGTATCCGTCATGGTCCGCCGGTAGAACTTTGCCGGCGGAAGCTCTGCGCTACGAGTAATATTTCCCATTCACCTCCGCTCCCATAACCGCAAAATCGCACCTCGAAGTGTCGAGGGGATCGGTCTTGAAGGTGAAAGCGATCGAGGGCACACGAACCACCGCCTCCAGCTGCGCCGCAGCCTTGAATCCCTCGAAGCGATACTGGCGCATCGGGTCTTCATATTTGACCGCTTCGCCGGTCGACTGAAATACGAGCTTGAAATCGAGAAGGGCCGGAGTCGTTTCAGCATCCATGGCGGGCCAGCGCGGTTGGTCAATGATCGGGAGATCTTTCATCTGCAGCGTCGCAGTCTTGCCACCGGCGCTAAACGTCATCCCGCTTATAGGCACGGGCGTAACCCAATAAAGCCCTTCGGACGAGATGGGCGAATGAAAATCGTGAACCTGATTTGCAGGGACCGCCGGCCCCTTGAAAAGCGTGAGTCAGGTATGAGCGAAAATGGCCTCATGCGCCTGACGTGCCGCCCAGTACTCGCCCGCCATGTAGCTGCAATCTGTGGTGCCAGTGCCCCACGCCAGCCGGTTGCCTTGGTTGTCCGTGCCCATACCGTGGAAACCGCTGCAGCGTCCAAGCTTTCCTTTGAAGTGATAAATGCTCGAAAGCTCAACGTTCGGCCCCGCCGGCTGATTGTGGTTGCCATTTTTATCGAGCCACGGAATCGGATACGGACAGGCCCCGCCGTTCGAAGGCTCATGATTCTTCGGAATTGCAGGAGCACAATCCGGCATCGACGCGTGGGCAACCGCCGCGAGCGGCCGCCAAACCGATAGCGTGGATAGAACTCCAAATTTCAGCCATTGGCGACGCCCTAGGCCCAATTTAAAAGAGTGTTCATGTGGCATACGTCTCCCCAGCAAAGGATTTTCGAGCGAAAAGCGGAACTTTCTTGCCCGTCCCACCGTAAACTTTAACAGACGGGGAGGACATGACTATGTTTACGTTCGTTCTTTGGTGCTTGCTCTTCGTGCTCTGTTGGCCGCTGGCCATCCTGGCGCTGGTAGCCTATCCGTTTGTCTGGCTATTGTTGCTGCCGTTCCGCATTGTCGGGGTCGCGGTTCATGGCGTGCTGGAAGTAGTTTTCCTGGCGATCACGCTGCCGTTTAGGCTGCTGGCTGCGCCGTTTCGAATTTGAGATAGAATCGCTTCCGAATGACTTCGAGAATGTGGAACAAACGTCGAACGTTTGTCGCGTCATTCCTTTTAACCTGCGCCGCAATTTTCGGTGGAAAGAAGGTCTCCGATTATTCTTCTCCCCCCACCCAGTCGAAAACCTGCGATTTCGTTTTTCCAGAGGACCCTGGCGACAACAAACCCACCACTATCGTCGCCAAGCCGGCAGATCATTCAATTCAGCTTAAACAGCAAGGTGGTTTCATCAATGACGCGAGCTGCCTGAACAAGACGCGTGTTTACGGAATCGTAGAAGTCAGGTCCATTGAAGATGTAAGAAGCGCGCTGGCGTTCGCCCGTGCCAATCACCTTAAGGTCTCAATCGCTGGGCAGAGGCACAGCATGGGCGGGCAAGCCTTCTCTAAGGACGGTCTTGTGCTCGACATGCGAGATTTTAATGCAATCACTCTCGATCGCAATCGCAAGCTCATGTGCGTCCAAGCTGGCGCAACCTGGGCCCAAGTACAGCAACTGATCGACAGCGAAGGTCTGTCCGTCCAGGCCATGCAGTCGATCAATGTTTTTACGATCGGAGGATCGATTAGCGTTAATGCTCATGGCATCGCTCATCGGCCAGGTCCAGTTGCGTCCACGGTGCAATCAATGCGCATCATGTTGGCAAACGGAGAAATCAAGAACGCCAGCACAACTGAGAATCCAGATCTCTTCCGCCTCGCTCTCGGTGGTTACGGGTTGTTCGGCGTCATACTCGATGCCGACATTCAGCTGGTGGACAACGAAGTCTACTCTATCGAGACTCACGAACTAGATTACCGCGATTTCCCCTCCTACTACCGGACCCATATAGCCGACGATGATTCAGTCGGTTTAATGTACGGTCGCATCTCGGTTTCTCCAACCTCTTATCTTCGAGAAACTGCCATCCACATTTACCGCAAGGCAGATTTCAGTGGACCTATACCACCGCTCCAGCCTTCCACTCACGACCGTCTCGACAGATTCGTAATCAACTTCTCGAAGACGGGGCGATTGGGCCGCTGGCTTCGATGGGCACTGGAGAAGGACTTTGGGCCAAAGCTTCACACCTGCCTGTCGCGAAATCAGGCGACCGTTCAAAAGGAGGCGTGCCTCGTTTCCAGAAACGAAGAAATGAGCGACTCGATGGCTTACCTTCGAAATCGACTCAATGACACTGACATTTTGCAAGAGTACTTTGTCCCGCGGGACCGAATGCCGGAATTTGTCGATGGCCTAAGGTCGATTGTTACGCGGGACGCTTCGAACCTGCTGAACGTCACCATTCGCAGCGTGCAAAAAGACACTCGCACTGCGCTGCCTTACGCCAAGCAGGATATGTTCGCGTTTGTTCTATATTTCAATCAGAAACTTAATGCGGAACAAAGCGAAGTCTTGCGCAAGACTACGGTTGATCTTGTGGACCTGGCAACAGGGCTAAACGGGACCTACTACCTGCCTTACCAACTTTATTATTCGCCCCAACAACTGCGCCGAGCCTATCCGGAGATTGATACATTCTTCGCTGCGAAGAGGCGATTCGATCCGGACGGTCTGTTCACCAGCAAGTTCTTTGAAAAATACGGATCGTAAAGCCTAACTCTCCATCACCCTCAACCTTTCACTCACCACCAACCGCGCCCCTGTCGCCCGCTGCACATCCTCCGCGGTCAGCCCCGGAGCCACTTCCTCCAGCACCAACCCTCGCTCCGTCACGCGCATGTAAGCCATCTCCGTCACGATCGTATCCACAACTTTCACACCGGTAAGGGGCAGCGTACACTTCTTCAAAATCTTCGGCGCGCCTTCGCGCGTAGTGTGCTCCATCGCGACCACCACACGCCGCGCACCGGCGACAAGATCCATCGCGCCGCCCATGCCCTTTACCATTTTTCCGGGGATCATCCAGTTCGCCAGATTTCCTTCCTCATCCACTTCCATCGCGCCCAGCACGCTCAGATCAACGTGTCCGCCGCGGATCATGGCAAACGAGTCCGCGCTCGAAAAATACGAGGTCCCCGCCATCTCGCTGACCGTCTCCTTGCCCGCGTTGATCAGATCGCAGTCTTCTTGGCCCTCGACTGGGTACGGCCCGATCCCCAGCATCCCATTCTCGGATTGAAGAATCACTTCCATCCCAGCCGGAACGCAATTCGCGACCAGCGTCGGCATCCCAATCCCGAGATTCACATAAAACCCATCGCGCAACTCGCGCGCAATGCGGTTCACAATCCGTTCGCGCTTCTCGACGTCTTTACCGGGCTTATTCATTGGGTTTCTCGGTACCAGGTACTCGGTACTAGATGCTCACTTTCCTCACCGTCCGCTTCTCGATTCTCTTTTCGTACAACTCTCCCTGAAAAATCCGCTTCACGTACACCGAGGGCGTGTGAATCAAATCTCCATCCAACTGGCCGGCCTCCACTAACTGTTCAACTTCCGCAATCGTTACTTTGGCCGCGGTCGCCATCATGGGATTAAAATTCCGAGCCGTCTTCCGGTATACCAGATTGCCCATGCGGTCGCCCTTCCACGCCTTCACCAACGCGAAGTCCGCATGGAGCGCGCGTTCCATTACGTAGGGCCGCCCATCGAATTCTCGCGTCTCTTTTCCTTCGGCGACCATGGTCCCAACGCCAGTAGGCGTGAAGAAGGCTGGAATGCCTGCACCGGCAGCGCGAATGCGCTCGGAAAACGTTCCCTGCGGCACCAGATCCAGCTGAATCTTCCCACTCAGCACCATGGACTCCAGCAGCTTGTTCTCGCCCACGTAAGTGCCAATGTGTCGCCGCAACTGCCCTGCAGCCAGCAACAGACCAACACCCAACCCGTCCACTCCCGCGTTATTGCTGATGGTCGTGAGATTCTTCGATCCCTTTCGTACCAGCGCCCGAATCAGGTTCTCCGGAATTCCACACAACCCAAAACCGCCCAGCATGATGACCGAGCCATCGCCGACATCGCGAATCGCCTCATCCGCGTTAGCCACAACTTTATTCATCGCGTCCGCATTCTAAATGCAATTCACCACGGAGTCACGGAGGCACAGAGAAAGCGTAATTACGATTCCTGGTTTAACGAAAAATTCATTATTGTCTTTCTCCGTGTCTCTGTGCCTCCGTGGTGAATCACTCTTTTTTCCCGGTAACCTTCTTCAGCCCATGCGCCTGCTCAAATTCCTCCGCCAGTTGGCGAGTGGCCAGATTCTCCCGGATATGCGCCAATCGCTGCTCCACCTTAAATAGCGCGTCTTCAAGATTCTTTTTGTTGCTGATAGCAATATCGCGCCACATTGCATACGGACTGGCGGAAATCCGCGTCATCTCCCGCAAGGCGCGCCCACCCGCGGGAAGTAACGGCGCCTCTTCGCCAAACTCCTCCACCAAGGCCGCCGCCAGCGCGGTGGAAATCATCTGCGGCAGATGACTGATCCACGCGCACAGCCGGTCGTGATCCTCCGGCGGCAGCATTGCGACCCGCGCGCCGATCTGATCGATCCATCCCACAAACTCGGCAAATAATGCTTCATGCAGCTTTTGTCCCGGCAGCGGAGTCAGGAACCAAACCGCATTCTGAAACAAGTCCGCATCCGCATACTCGACTCCGCTGTTTTCTTTGCCCGCCATCGGATGGCCGGCCAGGAATCGATGCCGTGCATTTTTTCCAAAGACGCGCAATGCTTGATCCGTTACCGCCGCCTTGGTGCTACCCACATCAGTCAAGAGGGTGGTGGCGGGAAGCGCCGGCCCCAATCGCCCGATCAAATCTACAATGGCTAAAACCGGCGTGGCCAGTAGCACCAACTGGCTGCCTCGGACTGCATCGGCGGGCTCGCTGAATCCGTTATCGATCACGCCGCACATCTTCGCCCGCTTCAGCGCCGACTCTCGATCGCAGCCCACTATACGTCCTGCGAACTTACGCCTACGCAAAGCGAGCGCAAACGATCCGCCGATCAGCCCTGTGCCGATAATCGTGATTTGCCGAATGGCCATAAACAAATTGAGTAATTGGGAAATTTGGTAATTGAGTAATTGGAAGGACCAAAATACGCTGCGCCTCACAATTGCACAATTACCAATTACTCAATTACTCAATCGCGTTACGCAATGGCTCGTCCCACCGCGGGCGCAATTAATCGCAACTCATCCATCAGCTTGGCAAACTGCTCAGGAAACAGCGACTGCGCTCCGTCCGACCATGCTTTGTCGGGATCGCAATGCACTTCAATGAGCAATGCATCGGCTCCTGCCGCCACCGACGCCCGCGCCATCGGAGGAACCTTGTCCCGGCGGCCCGTTCCATGCGACGGATCCGCGGTCATAGGCAGATGCGACAATTTGTGAATAATCGGAATCGCCGAAATATCCATCGTGTTTCGCGTATAGGTCTCGAAGGTCCGGATGCCGCGCTCGCACAGAATCAAATCGTAATTGCCGCCCGCCATAATGTATTCCGCCGAGAGCAGCAATTCTTCCAGCGTGGCCGCAATTCCGCGCTTCAGCAGCACCGGCTTGCGAATCTTCCCTAACTCGCGCAGCAGATTAAAATTCTGCATGTTGCGCGCGCCCACCTGCAGAATGTCCACATAGGGCAGCATCATAGGGATCTGCGAGATTTCCATCACCTCGCTGATCACCAGCAACTCGAATTTCGCTCCCGCCTCGCGCAATAATTTCAGCGCATCTTCCCCATGCCCCTGAAAGGAATACGGGGAACTTCGCGGCTTAAACGCTCCGCCCCGCAGCACTCGCGCTCCGGCCTTCGAGACCGACTCCGCAGTGGCAAAAAGCTGTTCCCTGGTTTCTACGGTGCAAGGCCCCGCCATCACCACCACGTCGTTTCCGCCGACGCTAATCCCGTTCGCCAACTTCACGATCGTGCCTTCCGGACGAAAACTTTTTCCCGCCAGCTTATAGGGCGAACTGATGCGATGGACTTCCTGCACTCCAGGCAACAACTCCAGATTGCGGATGTCGAAATCGATACCCGCTCCCACCGCTCCCAGCACGGTTTGCCGCGCCCCGGTGGAGCGGTGGACCTCAAACCCTATTTTCACCAGGTGTTCGATCACCTGCTGAATCTGCGTTTCATCCGCTATTTCCTGCATCGCTACGATCATAAAAAACTCTGCTTCTAGCTTCTAGCCCTTAGCCATTAGCTCACATTCATCGTTACGGTTGTCATTCCGGGCGAAGCGAGGAACCTTGGTTTCGCATCCAACGTCAAGCGAAACTCAATCGTTCACATCCGAATCCAGCTCGGTATCTGTTTCCACCCGATCCTTCTTAGCCCCAATTCCTTCTTTCTGAATATTGCGCATGACATCCATGATCCGTTCAAAAATTGTCACCAGCTCGCGTCCGGGCAAGGGCCCCCGATTCATCCGCTGAACACTCTCGAACACGATTCGCTCCCGGTCCGGCTCGTAGATCGGCAAGTTTGTGTCTCTCTTCAGCCGCCCAATCTCGACAGCAGCCCGTGCGCGCTCGCTCAGCAGCGCCACCAGTTGCCGATCAAGCTCATCAATTTTCTTTCGCCAATCTGCGATATCCATAACCAACTCTCAGCGTCCGCTCCTCAGCCCCGCGACAAATTCCCCAACGGCCTCCGCTTCCCTTCCTTGATTCCGCTCAATCGTTTCAACGATCGCGCTTCCCACTACTGCCGCGTCCGCAAACTGTCCCACTTCCGCAAATTGTTCGGCGTTCGAAATGCCAAATCCCACCGCGATCGGCAGCTTCGTCACTCGCCGCAAGCGGCACACAAGTTTCTGCGCGTCGTCCGCCAATTTTTGACGCGCCCCCGTCACTCCGGTGCGCGACACGGCATACACAAAGCCGCGCGAGGCGACTGCAATGCTTCTGAGTCGCTCATCCGGACTGGTGGGCGCCGCCATAAAAATCGGTGCCAGATCATGCGCCCTCATGGCCTGCAAATATTCACCCGCCTCTTCCACTGGCAAATCCGTCAACAGCACGCCGTCCACTCCGGCATGCCGTGCAACTTTGCAAAACTTCTCCATGCCCATCCGCAGGACCGGATTCAAGTACGAAAACACTACCAGCCCGGTGGACTGCGCATGTTGCCGCACATCGGCGGCCAGCGTCAATACCTGCGTCAGCGACGTCCCCTGACTCAGCGCGCGCTCACTCGCCCGCTGAATGACAGGACCATCTGCCACGGGGTCGCTGAACGGCACGCCCAACTCGATCACATCCGCCCCAGCCTCAATCGCCGCCAGCACGACCGCGCGCGTAGTCGCGAGATTGGGGTCGCCGCAGGTCACATATACCACCAGCCCCGGCTTTTTGTAGAAGGATAAAGGCATGGAACGATTGAATCATTGAATCATCGAGAGATTGACTCAATGGCTCAATCTCTCAATGACTCAATCTAGTTTCAGGTTCTCCCGCATAATCCCAATATCCTTGTCCCCGCGCCCGGAAACATTCACAATCACCACGTCGAACTTCTTCATCCTGGGCGCGCGCTTCACCACTTCCGCCACGGCGTGCGCCGACTCCAGCGCCGGAATAATTCCCTCGGTCCGCGCCAGCAAAGTCGTAGCCTCCAGAGCCTCCGCATCCGACGCCGAAACGTACTCCGCTCGCCCCGCATCTCGCAACGCCGCGTGCTCCGGCCCAATCGACGGATAATCCAGCCCCGCCGAAACCGAATGCGTATTCGCAATCTGCCCCGCGGAATCCTGCAGAACGTACGAGTAAGTCCCCTGCAAAACTCCCGGCGATCCTCCCCGAAACCGCGCCGCATGTTCACCCAGCGCTTCGCTGCGCCCACCGGCTTCCACGCCAACCAACCGAACCTTCTTATCTTTTATAAATTCGTAGAAAATCCCAATCGCGTTCGATCCCCCGCCCACGCAAGCCATCACGACTGCCGGAAGTTTCCCCTCGGCCTTCAGAATCTGCGCCCGCGCTTCCCGCCCGATCACGCGATGAAAATCCCTCACCATCGTGGGATACGGGTGCGCGCCCAGCACGCTCCCCAACAAATAATGAGTAGTCCGCACATTCGTGACCCAGTCGCGCATCGCCTCGTTGATCGCGTCTTTCAAAGTACGCGATCCCGATTCAACTCCGCGCACCTCCGCTCCCAGCAACCGCATGCGGAACACATTCAACTCCTGCCGCCGCATGTCCTCGGTGCCCATGTACACAACGCATTCGAATCCAAGCAATGCGCAAACCGTCGCCGTAGCCACTCCGTGCTGGCCCGCGCCGGTTTCCGCGATTACCCGCCGCTTGCCCATGCGCTCCACCAGCAGCCCCTGCCCCAGGCAGTTATTGATCTTGTGCGCTCCGGTATGCAGCAAGTCTTCCCGCTTCAAATAAATCTTCGCCCCACCCAGCTTCTGCGTAAGCCGCCGCGCAAACGTCAGCGCTGTCGGACGCCCGGCATACGTCCGCAGCAAATCTTCCAACCGCCGCTGAAATTTTGGATCGCGCTTCGCCTTCTCATACTCGCGCTCCAACTCCTCGAGTGCCGCCATCAAAGTCTCCGGCACATACCGCCCGCCATAAACCCCGAACCGCCCCGGTTCGTTGGAGTTACGAAGAGCCGGAGGGTGCCCCATCCTAGCCGCGTTCTTTGCGGCTAGGGTGGGGACCCTGACCTTGATTGTTCTTGGAACCGTCGCCATCTAACTCGCCTTCCGATCCGCGTCGCGCACGGCCTTTACAAATGCTCGCACCTTGTCCGGATCTTTCTTCCCCGGCCGCACCTCCACTCCCGACGCCACGTCAACTCCAAACGGTTGAAACAACCGCATTGCCTCACACACATTTCCGGGAGTCAGCCCCCCCGCCACAATCACAGGCACTAACAGGCTTATCGCCTGCACGATATCGCGTGTGGACTCCCAATCAAATGTAGCGCCGGTGCCGCCTGGAGTTCCGTCAGATCGTGAATCCAGTAATATTGCGAAAATCTGGTCGCGCACATCCTGACTAATCAGAAACCCGCCGTCTCTCAAAGTCTCCGCATACATCATCGGAATCAGTCTTGAAGCACCCACAGATTGTGCTGACGGTCGCAGATCTTCCCACAGGCAGTTCATCGACTTGTCACCATGCAGCTGGACGGCGCCGAGGCCCACCGCCAGTACAATCTCACGGATCTGCTCCGACTCGAGATCCACGAACACTCCTACTTTCTCGAGACTCTCCGGCAGCTTCTCCACAATCTCTCGCGCCGCCTCGATACTAATATTCCGCGGACTCTTCTCATAAAACACAAACCCCACCGCATCCGCGCCGGCATCGACCGCGGTCAGCGCATCTTCCAGATTCGTCATCCCACAAATCTTCACCCAAGTCATGGAAAAAGTTGTCCGCAAATTGTCACAAAGCTCAGCGCCCGCTTGGTACTCGGTACTCAGCGCTCGCAACCAAGGCCCGCAGCGCCGCTCCCGGCCGCTCCGCCCGCATCAGCGATTCCCCAATCAAAAACGCCTGATACCCAGCTTCCCGCAGCCGCGCAATATCTTCTCCCGACCGAATCCCGCTCTCCGCCACCTTCAACACATTCTTCGGAAGCCGCTCTGCCAGCCGAAACGCCGTCTGCGCATCCACTTGGAACGTCCGCAGATTGCGGGTATTCACTCCAATCAGATCGCAACCCGCATCCACCGACCGCTGCAACTCGTCCTCATCATGCACTTCACATAAGACATCCAACTCAAGCGAGCGAGCGGTCAGCGCCAAGCCCGCCAATTCCACCTGCGACAAGGCCGCCACAATCAGCAACACTGCGTCCGCAGAATTCGCCCGCGCCTCCAGCAACTGAAACTCATCCACGATAAAATCCTTGCGCAAACAAGGAATCTTCACCGCCGATGACGCAGTTCGCAAGTTCTCTAGCGAGCCTTGAAAAAAATCCTCATCCGTCAGAACCGAAAGCGCCGCCGCCCCCGCCGCCTCCAGTTCCAGCCCCAACTCCTCCACCCGAAACTCCGCCCGGATCAATCCCTTCGACGGCGATGCCTTCTTGAGTTCCGCAATCACGGCCACTCCGGCCCGGCTCCTTTCCTCGAGCGCCCGCCGAAACCCGCGCGGAACATGCCGTTCCGCCAAACGCTCCAGTTCGGTCCGATTGGCGTTGCGCTTCGCTTCCGCGACTTTGCCGCGAGTGGAGCGAAGAATCTGATCGAGGGAAACTGGCATACGGTGTGTGCCCGAATTATACGGGAAGCAACGATTTTCGAATCCAGTAGGCCGTCACTGGCAAATGCTCTCCACTTCCTTATACGGCTTCTCCGCGTGTTCGGGATACTTGATCCCCTTCACCTGCATCCACTGATCCAGCAGCGTCCCCGCATCGTGGAGCCCCACATCCGGATCGCCCTCGTACGCCGCATCGCTCTCCGCTTCCTCCAGCGTCACCAGCTTGAATCCCTTTTTCTTCAGCAAATCCAGCGCATCGGGCAGAATCGTGCTGCTGTACGCTCCCAGGTGCATCAGCAAAACGTAGCTGATCTCCCGCCCGTAAATCAGCTTCGCCTGCTCCCGGCCAAGATCGAGAAATTCCGACGCTGTGCTCAAGTAACTCGACCGCAGCCACTCGATCGACTTCTTATCGTCCTTCGCCACGCATCGCGCGTACGCTGTGTTCCACAGGTAATCTTCCCAATCGAGTGTCACCTGCGCGATGCGATATCCGTGCGCGTTCAAGTAGGCCCGCACCGCACGCCGCTTCTCCACCGTATCGCCCTCGCGCAGGAACGGATAGCGCAGCCAGTGCCAGTTATCGTTCGCCTGCAGCAACTCCAGCGCAGGCTCGTTTTCCTCGATATCACGCTCGAAGGCCTCGGGAGTATTCTGCTCCAAATCCATGTGCGAGTACGTATGATTTCCCACGGGCTCCGCCGCCGCCCACAGCTTCAGCGCCTGTGCGCCATCTGCGTTTCCTTCCAACTTCTTTGCGTTGATGAATCCATACACAGGAGGCACATGCCGTTCCTTCAGGAGGGCAAGCACGTTCTTAGTCGTCTCGGTGCGCGTCACCCCAGGCGGCAGGGATCCATTTAGCGGCAGATCGTCAAACGTGATCGCCAGCTTTTGGGCGGCGCCAGCAACGCAAAATGAGCAAAGCAGGATAAAGGGAAGGACGAAGGCAAGAAAAAGCGCGGATCGGATCCACTCAAAACAGACGGCTCCACTAGGTCTCATCACAAGAGTTTACTTCACCTGTGAAACAACGGTGAGTGGCAGCCGAAGGTCGGAAGTCCGGGACACAGAGGCGGCGCTGGCGCACATCCTTCAGAACTCGGAAGCGGTCTTCGCAGGCCGAAACGGAATCCAAAACGTTGCTTCCACCGCAACCGGATCTCCGTTTTTCGTGGCCGGCTGGAATTGCCATTTGGCAACGGCATCACTCGCGAATCGGTCGATCCGCTCATCGACGCTTCGTAGCACTCGCACTCTGCCGACCGTGCCATCGGCGAGGATGACGGCATAGAGAACGACGGTCCCGCTCACATTCTGCTTCATCAACTCCAGCGGATAAGCGGGATCGACCTTCCGCTTCGCCACCGGCGATGACAATTCGTCCGAAGCGGATTCGCCGGAAGAAGCAGTCGAATCCGCCTTCAGCGCGGCAAAGCGGATAATCCAACTCCCTCCCGCGGAATTCAAGTTCGGCATGTTGAGGCTGAGCGAATAGACTTTGCGGGCGCCAAAAATGGCGCGTTCGGCCTCCGAGATTTTGCTCCCACTCTCCGGAGGCAGCGGCTGAGAGATGTGGGGCGCACGCAGCCCCGCAATCAGCCTGGGATTGACCGAGTTCTCGCCAGCGTTCGCGATCTTTCCGACATACAGTCCCGCAGGCAAGTCCCCCTTGCTCTTCGCCGACGCTCCGCTTCCGTCCTTGCCCGAAGCCGCAGCCGAACCTGGCTGACCCGAAGCTCCACGATGTCCCGCAGGAATTGCCGCGAAGCTGCCTCGCCGATTCCCCGCAACTGTCGCAGGCGGCGCGCCGACCGCTGGATGCAAGCTGAGCGCAATCATGCCCGCGGAGCGCGATCCTCGATACGCTCCCACCGCAGGCGGCGGAGCAACCACCTGCGGAGAATGTCCACGCAATGCCGAGGAACGTCCGAGCATCGCGTGCTGTTCCTCGAGGGCAAGCTGCGGAGCCGGTGCGATCACGGCGGTGTGTCCTACCTCGATTTCGCCCGAGCGCCGGTTGGAAACGGCATCCATCTCTGGCGGCGGCGCGATCACGGAACGCTCCATGCGCGGCGCCAGTCGCGAGATTTCTGACGCCGGCACCAGAGGCGCGGGCGCAATCGGCATCCGCGGTTTGTCCGACCAAGCGACCGTGTTCGGCAAAGCAAGCTCCCGCCGCAATTGCACCTTGGGCGGCGTGACGATGGTCTGCGAACGGTTGTCGGCCTCAGGAGGCACCGAAATGATCGGCTGCGCGGAAAATTCGGGATCGGCTCTACGCGCATGAGCCGACCTTGAACGGCGCGTGTCGAGCGGCGGGAGATATTCTGAAGGCGAGTAGTAAACCACGTCCGCACGAGAAAACGCAGGTAGCGGCGTGACGTGCGGCTGCAACGCCAGAAATCGAGATCCTGTCCATATCATGATGATCGCGAGAATGTGGCAACCGCCAGACTCGAAGAACCGTCGCCGCGGAAGTTTGCCCTCGACGAAGACATCTGCCCAGAAAGGTGCAGGAGCGGACTGAAGACGCAACGGAATTCCGCTCGGGCGGAACAGGTCGCGAAGATTCTGCGTGAAGATGCGAAACCATGGTTCGGCCGCAATCAAAAGGTGCAATTCCAGAGGCGGTGATTCGGCCTTTTCCAGCACTGGACCGGGCATTTCGCGCATCGTTCTATCTTAGACGCTAAGAGGCTGGCCGAACAGCGGCATGGAATAGCCAGAAGGGCAATCCGGTCGGGGAAGTGTGATTTTTCTTGGTACCAGGTATCAGCTACTGCCCGGCGCGGGCGGGGCTGACGACCAAATGACCGGGTGACTTCTTCTTGCTGCTATTTTTTTCCTCGCCGTAGACGAGGTCAAGGCCGCCTTCGGCGGTCGGCGAGGCATCGGCCAAAGCCGCGGCCAGCGCACGGTAGGAGCGGCTGACTTCCTGGCCGTCCTGCAGAACCACAGGCGCGCCGTGATCGATGGCGGGGGAAACCGCTTGAAATGCATTGGGAATTTTCCACAGGACTTTGCAGCGCGTCGAACTTTCGACGTCTTCGTCGGTAAAGCCGGGAATTTTCTTGTAGCGATTCAAAACCATGCGCAACCGGTTGCGGCCTGCACCTTCTTCCAGGAAAGCATGAATGCGGCCTGCGCTCCACAGCGACACCACGTCAGTTTGAGCCACCATGAGCACTGCATTCGACAAGTCAGAGAGCAGCCGCGTGGTGGAGTCAAGACGGCTGGAGGCGTCCACTACGACGTAGCGATAGTGATTTGCCAACAGATCGAAGAGGCGAGCCAACTCGGCTGGAGTAGGGACGGATGGATAAGGCTGCTGCGGGCCCGCGAGAAGATGCAGGCCGTCCTTGGAGGTGGTCATCAAGCCTTCGAGCAAAGAGGCATCGAGGCGGTGCAGGTTCTCCAGGGCGTCGGGTACGCCAAAGCTGGGTCGAAGGTTCAGATGAAGCTGAGCATGGCCGACCGGTGCAAAATCCACAAGAACCACATTCCCGTGAGCTTGTTGCAGCGCAACAGCAGTATTGACCGCGGCGGTAGTGGCCCCGGCGCCGCCCTTGGCGCTGATAAAAGTGAAGATACGCGCTTTGCCCACCCCTCCGCGAGTGCGGGTCCGGTTGGAGCTGAAACGGGTAAGGGCTTCGAGAAGCGCTTCGGATCCGGCACTGTCATCCAGGTATTCTCCGGCTCCGGCGCGCATGCTGGCCACAATTGTGGTGGGTTGCTGCATCGTGCCGTTGGCGAAAATCGCGAGTTGCAGGGTATTGGCCTGGAGGAGTTCTATGGCGCGAATGGCGGGTTGCGGATTCTCGGCAGAGATATCGATGACGACAACTTCGGCGCGCAAATCCTGAATTTGGCGCAGGATGGTGTCCGTGGGTCCAGCGGGAAAGCCGACATTGCTGAATACGGTGTGCGCCAGACGCGTAGCCTCTACACGCCGCTGCAGTTCCGATATGTGTTCGCGGTCTTCGGTCAGGAGGGCTATGGCGATCCCATGCATGGCGCGGTTCTCGCTGATTTCTCTTGGTGTCTGCATGTTAGAAAGAGAAAGTACTCCTCGCCAAGTGACCTAGGTAACCGGCTGGAGGCGGATTCTCACGTGGGTGGGACAGAGGGAAGAGCAGCGGTCCATTACGCGGAGAAATAAAACGACAGGCGCTCAGCAGGACTACTCCCCCAACCCACCCGCACTATTGATTGGCATTCTAAGCTAAGGCGATGAGATTGAAAAGGTCTGAGAAGTCTCAAATTAAAAAACTTTAGGACCACCCGGTCCAGAGCGGGATTTATCGCGGAAGAATCTAAACTTAAGGGCGCACCTAGTGGGCTGCGGCTCGCGGGATACCAGGCAGTGGGGTTGCGATTCGCTCCGCTTCGCCTCCATTGTGCAGGGCTGAGATTCGCCGGAAGTTGGCCGAATTGTCCTCATCGTCAGGAAGATATTCATAACCCTTCAAGCAGACGGCTACCCCGATTTTGGTCTCAGCCGGCTTGGACTCGGTACCGTCGGCGGGATTCCAGTTCAAGTCCGGCGTCTTTACGATTCTCAGAACGTGGCCGCGGCAGCGAACCCGCATGCTTTCGCCGAGAGTGATCTCGGAGGGCATGCTTAATGTGAGCTCGATTTCCGCATTCTCGCTCAGCGCCATGTCGGTGAATAGAAACACTCCGCGGGAACTAAGATCCTGGGTGAACCCCAGACCTTCGGATGAATTCGAAATATCGCGCAGGGAAACCGGCAAGTTAAAAGCGAAACGCTGCCCGATTCGACGTTCAACGCCAACCGAGGGGGTCGTCATGGTCGTGTCCCTTCCTTAGGGAATCGCCGGGAGGAAAGCAACTGCAACTGTAGCGCAGTCTGACCGGTCTGGGAAGCCAAAAATTCGATGCCTAGAAATAGTTCGAGGCTGCCGTTCCCTCTTTCGAACCGGAATTTTTTCACGCAGCTAGTGGGCAGCGTGCTTAGAGCCGCCCTGCGTTAATGGAAATAGAGGGTTCAGTTCTGTCACGACACACCCGTCTCTAAGTGAAAATTTGGTTGTGATGCTGTTTGAACCCTCTCACACCTTACTATCGCAGCGGAGGCATGGAAACCTGCTTCGCTGAAAGCCATGCCGCCGCTGTCAAACATAATGTAATCACGATTGAGAAAGCGATGGGTAGGATAAAGAGGTATCTCCAGCTCACAAAGGTGATCCCGGCAAAGCAAAGGGCGAACCCCCACGCAGTGCCGCGCATGAGCGCCAAAGTCGCCGCCGGAAGGCCACCCAGCTGCCATGCCAAGATCGCCGCGAACAGATAAAACACGCCGACAGAGAATCCGGCCGCCACAAAGAGGTCCCAATACGTGCGGTTGAACCCCTGCACGTCAAAGTGAGTTGACCGCATTGAGTCAAGAAGGGCATCCACTCCCCATCTGGGATCAGACTGGCGAAAGCCGAGTGTATGACCTATCGCGAAAAGCAGCAAAAGAACAGCAGCAGTTCGATAAAACATAGATGCTTTCATTCCTGCCTCCAGAGATCGTGGCAGCGGGCACCACTATCCTGCTACGCAGTTTCAAACTGTACCACTGCCGAAAATTGGCAGCGGTGCAGTTTGATTGTCATTCCGAACAAGCGTTCTTTGCGCGGTGAGGAATCTGGGCGAGCCGCGCGAAGCGTCGCGTTCTTTGCGACGCAATAATCGCGCGTTGGGCTCGCTTCCTTACCAAACTGCACCACTACCGGAAATCTGGACGGTGCGGAGGTTAAATCGCATTCAAGTTATATTGATCTAAGGGGCGATTACTGTCATCCAAAGAAGCCAACGTGTCCGAATCAAAAACTTCAGTCGAAGCGAGTGCGGCGGCAGGCGGGGGCGAAGCCTCCGCACGAGGATCGCGCTGGCAGGCCGCAGGGCGGGCGTTGCGGCATCGCAATTTTCAACTATTTTTCAGTGGGCAACTTATTTCCCTGATTGGCACCTGGATGCAGAGCGTGGCCCAGTCGTGGCTGGTCTACCGGCTGACCGGGTCGGCCCTGCTGCTAGGTTCGGTGGGATTCGCCAGCCAGATCCCGGTCTTTCTATTTGCGCCGCTCGGTGGGGTGACGGCCGATCGCGTCAACCGCCGCCACATTGTTATCTCCACTCAAGTGGCGGCGATGGTGCTGGCCTTCGTTCTCGCCATGTTGACACTGTCCCATAGAGTTCAGGTCTGGCACGTTTTTGTCCTGGCGGGCCTGCTGGGCGTAGTGAACGCGTTCGATATTCCAGGCCGGCAATCCTTTCTGGTGGATATGGTGGGCAAAGAAGACTTGATGAATGCGATTGCCCTGAATTCTTCCATGTTCAACGGTGCGCGCGTGATCGGTCCGGCAATCGCGGGAATCCTGGTGGCAAGAATCGGCGAAGGCTGGTGCTTCTTCGGCAACGCAGTCAGCTACATCGCTGTAATCATTGGTTTGTTGTTGATGAAGGTGCACAGCCCTACGCGGGCCGCGATGGCATCGCCGCTGGAGCATATCATGGAGGGCTTCCGCTTCGTCAACCGCACTGCGCCGATCCGCGCGCTGCTGATGTTATTGGGGTTGGTAAGTTTGGTGGGAATGCCCTACGTGGTCTTGATGCCTATTTTTGCCGACAAGATTTTGCATGGTGGTGCGCGAGGATTGGGCATCCTGATGGGCGCGACTGGAGTGGGAGCTCTGTTGGGCGCGCTTACACTCGCTTTCCGCGAGGGCGTGAAAGGCCTGGGGCGCTGGGTGGCGTTGTGCTGCGCCGGTTTTGGAGCCAGCCTGATTATATTTTCCCTCTCCCACAGCTTCTGGATTTCTGTGGCCCTGCTGTTGCCCGTGGGCTACTGCATGATGTTGCAAATGGCTTGTTCGAACACGTTAATCCAGGTGATGGTGCCGGATGCGCTACGGGGTAGAGTGATGGCAGTCTATTCCATGATGTTCATGGGCATGGCTCCTATTGGAGCGTTGCTGGGTGGCGCTCTCGCCGACCGGCTCGGCGCTCAGATCACTGTGGCCATCGGCGGGACGGCGTCGGTCGCGGGTGCGGCCTGGTTCTGGTTTCAATTGCCCAAGATTCGCGTGGAGGCACGGCGCTTGATCGTGGCTCAAGCAGCCGCCGGCGGCGAACCGTCAGAGATGACTGCGCAGGCGGTGGAAGATTAAACTCGGCGTCAAAAGATTCCGCCTTATTCAGGAAGTCAGCAAGTCTCACCATTGGCACGCTGCGGCTGATCCAGTTCTCGGTGAAGTAGGTGAAGTATTAGTTTTAAAGTTCACGAGACGTATTACTCGTAGGCTTGCGGCGGCAATCCGGTGATGCGGATGCCGCCATGGCCTCTGTGGCGGATATTCAGGCCGATTAGCAGCGCCGTGATCTGCTCGAGCGTGCGGGCGTTTTCCAGCTTTCCGCCGTCGAGGGCACGGACGCCCGGAATGTTCGCCGCGAGAGTGCGTACGAGTTGAATCGCGTTCGCGTCGTCACTGCAGACGATGACGTCGCAATCAATGGTTCCGTCACCGTTGAGTAGTTCGGCGGACAAGTTGTGGAACGCCGCGACTACACTCACTCCCTTGGGCACGAGCTCGGCGGCTTGCTGCGCGGCCGAGCCTTGCCAGACGCCAAGCGTGCGTGAGGCGCGCCCGCCGACTCCAGCAGCAAGCGCGACGGTGGCATCGATCAGAATACTGCCCGGGCGAATAGCAGCTCTGATTTGTTTTAGCAAAGTCGCCTGGCCTTCGAACGGGACGGTGAGGACCAGAATATCCGCGGCGCCGCAAGCGGCGCTGTTTTCCCTTCCGGAGACGCGCGCATTGTTACCTACGTTTTTCTTGATCTTATCGGCGGCTTCTTGGGCGCGCTGAACGTCCCGCGATCCGATAATAACTGTCTCTCCGGCGCGTGCCCAACGCAGTGCCAAGCCCATGCCGGCGGGCCCGGTTCCACCGAGAATGGCAATGGGGCGGGAATCAGGCAAATTCCGGCTCCAACGTTTCTTCCACGGTGACCCCCTCCAGAGGCAGCTTTATCTTGATGCGCGTGTAGGTGGTGTTGCGCTCCGCGGGAATGCGGCCGGCTTCGAGAATGAGCGACTGGAAGTCTTCCGGGCTGGTGTACTGGCCGGCGGTGGCGCCGGCTTCGCGAGAAATGTTTTCTTCCATCAGAGTACCGCCGTAATCGTTGGCTCCGGCGTGCAGGCAGAGCTGCGAAAGCCGCCGATTCAACTTCACCCATGAAACCTGAACATTATTAATTGACCCGGCCAGAAGCAGGCGCGACAGCGCATGCACTTTCAAATGTTCCGCGAGAGTGGGTCCGGTTCGGGAGAGCCCCTGTTGAAACAGCAGCGTGTTCTGGTGAACGAAGCCGAGCGGCACGAATTCGGTGAAACCTCCGGTCTCATCTTGGATTTCACGCAAGAGATACATCTGGCGGACCCAGTGTTCCGGGGTTTCGGTGTGGCCGTACATCATGGTTGAAGTGGATCGGATGCCAAGGAGATGAGCCGTGCGAATCACTTCAATCCACTGTGCGGTACAGAGTTTGTTGGCCGAAAGAATGTGCCGAATCTCGTCGTCTAAGATTTCCGCGGCCGTGCCGGGCAGCGTGTCGAGGCCGTTATCGCGCAGCATGCAGAGATAATCGGCCAGCTTCATGCCGGTGAGTTCAACGCCATAAACAATTTCCATCGGAGAGAAGGCGTGGATGTGCATTCCGGGCACAGCATTCTTCACGGCGCACAGGATGTCGCGATAGTAAAACGGAGGCAGGCCGTGCGGGAGACCGCCCTGGATGCAGACTTCTCTCGCTCCCAGTTGCCAAGCCTCGACAGCCTCTTGCGCAATTTGCTCGGGCTCGAGAAAATAGGTGTCGGACTCACGCGGGCCGCGGCTGAAAGCGCAGAACTTGCATCCTACAAAACAAATGTTGGTGAAGTTGATGTTGCGATTGAAGACGTAGGTGACGAGGTTGCCGGAGAGTTCGGCGCGCAACAGGTCGGCAGCGGTGAGCAGGCCGAGCAGGTCGTCGCCTTCGGCATGTGCCAGGGTATAAGCCTCTTCCCGAGAGATGGCGTTGCCGTTTTGAGTTGCGAGAATTCGCTCCAGCGGGGAGCGCACAGTCGGCGTGAGAGTGGGCGCGATGTCGAACCAATCGAGCGAAGGAAAGTTCTCTAACTCCGAAATTGAAAGATGGCGCGGCACAAGTTCCTCCAAATCGCTGATATTCCAAATTACTCCTGGAGGCTCCTATTTGGCGAGAGCTAGCGGAACAAATCGTTGGCGGGCGGGCGCAGCAGGTCGCGAGTGCGGCTGCGGGCCGGTTCGTAGGGAAATCCCCGAATGATGCATGCCGGCGTGCGGTTGAGTTTGCCGCACACCAAGCCGGCCGCCGCGGCCAATTCGTCGGCTACGGCTTCCAGGCTGGCGTGCAGCGTGTAGCCGTGCGGATCACGGCGTCCGCGATCGTCGCGCAATGTTTTCATGCCCGCGATTCCGATGCAAAAATCAACCAAGCCCTCGCGCCAAGGACGGCCAAATGTGTCCGTGATCAGAACCGGGATTGTGAGCTTGGTGCGCTTCTTGAGTTCGCGGTGAAGCTGGCGCGCCGATTGATCGGGGTCCCTTGGCAGAAGGAGGGCGTGGCGGCCGCCATCGACGTTAGAGACGTCCACGCCGCTGTTGGCGCAGATGAAACCATGGGGGGTTTCAGTGATGAGTACGCCATTCTTTCGGCGGATCACGGCGCGGCTTTCGCGCAGGGCAAGCTCGATGACGCGAGGGTCCAGCTTGTATTTCTTCGCCCAGGCGATCGACTCGGCGGAAGCTTTGACTGTGGCAAGATCGACGACACGGCCTTCTGCTTTGGAAACGATTTTGTGTTTGACGACGAGAATGTCGCCCGGTTCGAACACAAGGTTGTGTTGCCACAGAGAAGCGAGTAGTTTTTCGGACAACGAATCGCCCAGTTTTATTTCGTCCGCGAAAGGAATTGGGATGATGCGCAGTTCGGTGTGAAGTTCGTCCGATGCGCGCTTCTTTCGCCTTTTCTCGGCAAGTCGGCGATGCTGGCTCACTTGAGCTCCGTCCCTGTGGCTCGCAAGCGGCCGTCGAGTGTCCAGCGGCGAATCAGACGCTGGGTCCCGGTTTCGCCGGAGTGGGCGAGGAGTTGCTGCAAGTCTTCGGGATTATCTACATCGACCGCAAGCCTGGGCAATTGCAGTACGACACAAGGCTTGCCCGTGCCCTGGGCGGCGGCCAGATGGTGTTTAAAGCTGTCGTTGCCGAAGCGCAACGGGAATAAGTTCGCAGGACGGCGAAATGCGGCGTTGGTACCGCGTCCGTCTGCGGCGGGCGCCAGCAGTGTGCCTTCCACCGGAGCTTGCGCATATATCTCTTCCAGTTCGCTGGCTTGAATGAGAGGAATGTCGGCGGGGATGACGAGAGCGCTTTCGACGCCGTGCTTGACGCAGAGCTCGGTGGCCATCTCAATCGCACCGGTTTCGCCGGGGTTGGATGGATCGGGAATAATTTCGAAATCGTACTGCCGCGCCAGTCCGATCGCAAATGGGTCGCCGGTTACGAGCGTGCAAGCCGGACGGCGCGGCCATGCGGCGAGAGCAGTTACAACGTCACGCAGCATGGTTTGCGCCAGTTCCGTGCGCGCGGGTTGATCCAGCACGGCGGCGAGCCGCTGCTTGGCTGCCGACAGGTTCTTGACGGGAATAAGGATCACGGCTGGTCGACAACGGCAGGGGCTGTAGATTTGTCGGTATGCTGGGCACAACCGTTATTCGTGGTGTACGAGAGAACAGTTCGTGCGAGCGCGCACTTGTCTTCCGCGGAGCGCATGATGGTTTGCGTGCACTCCACTCGCAAACCCTTTCCGCGAAGCATATCCGCGGCTTGTGCATCGCGTGTGTCGCAAATCAGCAGGTCGAGAAAATCTTCGTAAGCCTTGGCAACACCCGCGATGGAGCAGGGCAACCCCTGCGCCGCCATAAGAATTCCAGCCGGTCCCGCGACGGCGGCGTTCCCGATGATCGGGCTGACAGCAGCTACTTTGCCACGCGCACGAACCAGCGCCTCGCGAATCCCCGGCACCGCCAATATCGGGCCAATGCTGGTAATGGGATTGCTCGGTGCGATAAGCACCGCATCGGCTGAAACGATAGCCTCGATCACGCCGGGCGCGGGTTCGGCATCCGACGCTCCGGCGAAGCGGACCGAGTTGACGGGATCCTGATACCAGCGTTGTACGAAGTATTCTTCGAAAGTCAACTCGCCGGAGGGGGTATCCACTCGGGTCTCCACGCGCGAGTTGCTCATGGGCAGGATGCGCGCCTTTACGCCGAGCTTGTCGCAAATCGTCGAGGTGGCTTCGGAAAGCGTCTTACCTTCCGCCAACAGGCGCGACCGCAACAAATGCACGGCGAGATCGCGATCGCCGGTGTGAAACCAAGTAGGCTCGGCCAGTTGCCCCATGGCTTGCAGGCAAAGAAAAGTATCGCCCTTTACACCCCAGCCGCGCTCCCGGCTGAGCAGGCCGGAAAGAACGTAAGTGATGGAATCGATGTCTGGAGAGACGTAGAGCCCCCACCATAATAAGTCGTCGCCGGTGTTCACGATGAGAGTGATTTCTTCCGGCGGAATCACTTGGCTGAGACCGTCGACAAACTTCGCGCCGCCCGTTCCCCCGGTGAGCACACAAATCATGCGGCCCTCTCTTGTCTGGCCAAGCCTCGGTTATCGATGGCGATTTCAAGCCTGTCCGCAAGCAGTCCAGGTCTTGACGTGAGCGCGGGCAAAAATTCGGGATAGACAGGCAAGCGCTGGCGCAATTGAAATCCCTTGCTCTCGGTGCGCAGCTGAAGTTTCCCTAGATGCGGCCACGGCTTTTCGGGATTGATGTAATCGGGCGTCAGCGGCGAAATCCCTCCCCAATCGTTGATGCCAGCGTCCAGCAAGTCTTCATAATACGGCGCGTTGAGATTGGGAGGCGCCTGGATATTGACTTTGGGCATTAACAAACGAGCTACCGCCACGGTGCGGAGCATCTCGCCGACGCTGGGCTCAGGCGCACTCGCCATAGGAATGCCTGGCTTGGCGCGGAAGTTCTGCACGATCACTTCCTGGATGTGGCCGTAGCGTTCGTGCAGATCGCGGATGGCGAGAAGCGTATCCACACGGTCTTCTGGAGTTTCGCCGATGCCAATGAGAAGACCCGTCGTGAATGGAACTCCCTGTTTTCCGGCCTCTTCAATCGTGCGCAAGCGCTTGGCCGGCACTTTGTCGGGAGCGTTATCATGGGCTGCGCCGGGGTTGAGGAGAGCTGGATTGACGGTTTCGAGCATCAGCCCCATGCTGGGGGACACGGCAGCGAGACGAGCAATCCATTCCGCGCTGAGCAGGCCGGGGTTCGGATGCGGCAGCAATTTGGTCTCCCGCAACACCAGTTCACACATCGCTTCCAGATAGTGCAAAGTCGATTTATAACCGAGATGGCGAAGAGTGTCGCGCATCTCAGGGAAAAGCAGTTCCGGCTTATCGCCCAGGCTAAACAAAGCCTCGGTGCAGCCGAGGTTTTCGCCAGCATGGGCAACCGCTAGGACTTCCTCGGGAGTCATGGTATGCGCGCCCGGTTGTCCGGGGTCGCGGCGGAAGGTGCAGTAGCCACAATAGTCGCGGCAGAGGTTGGTCAGCGGCAGAAACACTTTGCGCGAGTAAGTAATGACGCCAGGCTTGAAATTTTCCTTGGCAGCGCGGGCGGCGGCCAACAACTGGGGCAGATCTTCATCCCGGCAACCGACCCAGCGCAAAGCCAACTCGCGAGAAATAGGCGAGCGCCGCTGCAGGTCAGAAAGCTCCGCCGAGCATGACGAGCCGGAATTTGTGGGATTCACGCTGGTGGCAGTCAGATTCACAGTGGTTGGTCCCGAAAAAGGTGCCGATGCATCGAATCATACAACAGTGGCCAGTCGCAGCGGTCAGTGGCCAGTAAATCCAATCTTGCGCGCGTTTACTTGCCACTGGCCGCTGCCGTGATAGTGTAGGCAGTCGCGGCAGGAAAAACGCCAGATACCGTATGAGCCTCAATCCATCCGAGTTCCGAAAAGCGATGGGATGCTTTGCCACCGGGGTGACGATCATCACCGTGGATCTGGATGGCCAAGTCCACGGCATGACCGCCAACGCATTCGCTTCGGTTTCGCTCGATCCGCCGCTGCTGCTCGTTTGCGTCGACCGTGCCGCACGGACTCACGCTCACCTGCAAGCCAGAAAGCGCTTTGGGGTCAACATTCTGGCGGAGGGCCAGCGGGCGGTGTCCCAATACTACGCGCAAACTGTGGAAGAGCAGGTAGGGAAGGAGCCACCAGCCAGCTTCGACCGCACCGCGCATGGTACTCCCGTACTGCATGGCGCCTTAACGTACCTTGAGTGCCGGTTGCAGTGGGCGCATGATGCCGGTGACCACACTATTTTTATCGCTGAGGTAGAAGATTTGGTGGTGCGACCGGGATCGCCCTTGCTGTTTTTCCGAGGCCAATACCGCCAGATCGGAGAGAAAATCCCAGAGTGAGTGTAGAAGGCCCGGCACCTCTTGAGAGGCGATGCCGGGCCGGAGGGACTCGCAGACGTTTCGATATCTTTGACTCGAAAGGTCTTTCTTGACAAGGCTGGATGTCACGAGGGCGTTGTGACAGATGTCACAGGGGGGCCTGTGGAAAAAGAAGAGCCGCCACTTTCCTGGCCGGGAAACATCTAAGGAATCGGTGGTCAGTCGCCATTTTTGGAATCAGGAGCTTATTTTCATGGCAGAGAAGGTCGCAAAAAACGAATCGGAGTGGAAACAACAGCTCACGCCGGAGCAATTTCACGTAACGCGTGAGGCGGGAACCGAGCCCGCCTTTACCGGCAAGTACTGGAAGACCAAGGATGCGGGGACCTATCACTGCGTTTGTTGCGGAGAGCCGTTGTTCGACTCTTCGACAAAATTCGACTCAGGCACGGGATGGCCAAGTTTCTTCCAACCGGCGGATCAAGGCAAGGTGGAAGAGCACAAGGATAAAAGTTATGGGATGGTCCGCACCGAAGCCCGTTGCGCCCGCTGCGGGGCCCATCTGGGGCATGTATTTGAGGATGGTCCGGCTCCGACCGGCCTGCGCTACTGCATGAACTCGGCCGCTCTAGATCTAAAGCCCAAGGAGAAGAAGTAACAACTGTCATCCCGAGCGAAGCGAGGGATCTTGGTTCGTGCTCGTGCCGCCCTTGACGCAGGTACGAACCAAGATCCCTCGCTTCACTCGGGATGACAACTCTAGAGTCTTTCGAACGGCCGCTACGCGCCGGCGGTCGCCGCCAGAGCCTTTGGCGGTTCGACAGCCGCGGGCTTGGATGCTTCCGGGGCTTTCGCTTGCGCCTGCGGCTGGTTCTGCTGTTTTTGTTCGCCGCTCTTCACCTGAATGCCACCCTTGAGCACGGCGCCGTCTTCCACACTGATCCGCGTGGTGGAAACGTTGCCGTGCACCACGCCTTCACTGCGAATATCCACGCGGTCGCTGCACTCGATGTTGCCGGTCACCTTGCCCATAACTACAACTTCGCGGGCCGTAATATCTGCTTGCACGGTGCCGTTGCGGCCGATGGTAACGCGGTTATCGGTCAGTGTGATCTTGCCTTCAATGCGGCCATCAATATAAAGCGCTTCCGAACCGCTGATTTCACCCTTAATGACGAGAGATCGTCCAATTGTGGCCTGCTCAATTGGTGCAGTGGTGGTTTTGACCGGGTTATACGAGTTGGGGTTGGAGGCTGGCGAAGTGGACCTTATGCCGTTCGCGTTCTCTGAGGACTGCAGCATGCGACCTTCCTTTGTCCCGCCGCGGCGCCTTCCTTCGCCAAGCTCAGGGCAGGCTCTGGCGCCGACAGGTACGGGTGGTCTGGGATTTTGGGCCTCCGGCTGGTTCATTCCCTTTGGCCAATCCGACTATCGCACATAAGTAAGTAATCTCTCAGATTACGGAAGAGACTGTACGTTTGGGCATCTGGACGGACCGTTAGTCGGCTTCCTGCAGAGATTGGCTCAGATCTTCCCATTCCTTGATAAAGCCCGCATGCGCCACTTTTTGACGGTCTAGTTGCTGCGACTGACGCTGGGTCTCCTCTGCGTTGACGAAATCCTGCAATGCCGTTTCATACTGCGCAATCGCCGTTTCAGTGCGGCTGATTTCGCCTTCGAGTTCACGGATGCGATCTTCTATCTTCTTGCGCTTGATCGGATTCAGACGCTTTGTTTTGGCAGGCGCGCTTTCGACATGGAGTTGATTCCCGTTCGCAGGCGCCTGCGGCGCAACTTCGACTACCTTCAACTGCTGGCGAATGGTTTCTTCCTGCTTGGCGTTTCCGCCCTGCTTGCGCCACAGATAGTCTTCATAATTGCCGGGATAGACTTCGACCTTCCCGTCGCCAATTTCAAAAACTCGCGTGGCCAGCCTGTCGATGAAATAGCGGTCATGCGACACGAAGACAACTGTGCCGGTGTACTCCATCAGCGCCTCGAGCAGCACGTCTTTAGCGCGCAGATCGAGATGGTTTGTGGGTTCGTCGAGCAGCAGGAAGTTTGCCGGATGCAGCAGCAAACGCAGCAGCGCATAGCGGCCGCGCTCGCCCCCAGAGAGTACCCCAATCTTCTTGAAGACATCGTCTTCCGAAAAAAGAAAACAGCCGAGCAGACTGCGGAGTTCCGTTTGCGTGGATCGCGGAGAAGCCGCGCCCAGATCGTCAATCATGCGCGCGTCCGCATCCAGTTCTTTGTATTGATCCTGTGCGAAGTAATCGGCCTCAACGTTGTAACCCAGACGAAATTCTCCGGTCGTCGGCAGTTCCGCACCCGCCAGCAGCTTAATTAAAGTCGACTTACCGGCTCCGTTCACGCCGACCAGCGCAATGCGGTCGCCCTTCTCGATCATGAAGTTGACGTCGCGGAAGACTTCCTTTTCACCGCTCTTCGTTGTTGAGCCGGATGGTAAGCCGGAGGTTTTCGCCGGGAAAATCTTGGCCACGTTTTCGAACTCGGCTACGATCCGTCCGCTGGGCTTGGGCTGTGGGAACGAAAAGTGAATGGTCTTTTCTTCCGGTGGAACCTCGATCCTTTCAATCTTTTCCAATTCCTTAATGCGGCTCTGCACCTGCTTGGCCTTGGTCGCCTGGTAGCGGAAGCGGTTGATGAATACTTCCAGTTGCTCGATGCGATCCCGCTGGTTGCGGTAGGCAGCCTGCAACTGCTCGTTGCGCTGCGTTTTCTGAGTCAGAAACTTGTCATAGTTCCCGGTGTAAAACCAAAATTTCTTGTTCCAGATTTCCGCGATCTTGCTGACCGTCACATCGAGAAAATAACGGTCGTGCGAAATCAACACCAGCGCGTAGGGATAGTCGTGCAAATATTCTTCCAGCCAGTTGCGCGCCTCCAGATCGAGATGGTTGGTGGGCTCGTCGAGCAACAACAGGTTCGGTTTTTGCAACAGCAGCTTGGCCAGGGCCAGCCGCATCTGCCAGCCGCCGGAAAATTCTTCCGTCTGCCGCTCCCAATCTTCTTTTCGAAAGCCCAGGCCCATCAAAACTCTTCCCACTTCGGCCTCAATCGAGTAGCCATCCCGGGTGCGGAACTCGTGTTCCAGGCTGTGATAACGGTCGGCCACGTCGGCATAGGCCGGGCTTGTGTGGTCGAGTTCGGAAATTTGATGGGTGAGGGTTTCCAGTTCCCGCTCCATCGCGTGCAGTTCGCTGAACACTCCCATGCACTCCGCAAACACCGTGCGCCCGGAAAGAGATAGGCCGTCCTGCGGCAGATATCCGGCGGTAGTGCCTTTGGCGACGATGAGAGAGCCGTAGTCGAGTGTGTCCAGTCCGGCCAGAACCTTCATCAGCGTGGACTTGCCGGTGCCGTTCGCACCAACGAGGCCGACGCGGTCACGGGGCGTGATCAGCCAGTCGGTGTTTTCAAAAAGAAGTTTGTGGCCGAAACGTTTTCCGGCGCCAGAAAGCTGAATCATGGGCTGGATTCATCGTCTCACAAAACCGCGGTACCGAGTACCTGGTACCGAGTGTCGCGGGGGCAACCCTCGGGAGCGGATGGCCTGGGACGGGCAAAGCTTCGGCTCTTCCGGGAGAGCTAACAAACATGGGCCTCGGCCTGAGGGATTTCCAGATGGCGGCGAAACTTCCGAGCAAGAAATCAGGAATGCGCCATGGCGCGCGCGTTGCGGCTCTCCGGATACTTGCCCCACAAAGCGCTGTGAAACTGAATCCGCTCGATCGCGCGATCGATCACGGCTTCGAGTTCGTGCGCGTACTTTACTTCGCGGCCTTTGGCCAGCTTTTGCCGGGCTTCTTCCGGACTGAACCAGGTGGGATGGCGCATCGGCTCATCCGCCCGGCGCAACTCGTGGATTTCCATCAAGAAGGCTTTCACTACAAATTCCTGCACGCCGCCCGGCTGCCAGAAAACGCCCTTGGAGTGAATGTAGAGGTGAAAGTGGCGTGGCTCGATCGTACCGAGGGCGCCAGCTTCTTCCGCGGCTTCCCGCTCGGCAGCTTGACTGTGCGAGAGGCGGGCGTCAGTAGAGCCTTTGGGAAAGGTCCACTTATTTCCGCCATTCGTATTCACCAGCAGAAACTCGACTGCCGTTCCCCGCCTGCGGAAGCAGACGGCAGCCACCTGCAACGGCAACGATTTCGAAGCGCGGGGCGAACCCATGGCAGCGATCTCCTGCAAATAGGTTACTGGAAAGATATTTCACGAATGTTAAAGTGCAACAAATATTGTGCAGGTAGGGTAGTTACTGTAGTTACCAGAATGGGACGCGGCCGCTAAAGACCGCGCCCATACACGGGAATCGCCGCTCCGGTTACGTCTTTTCCGGCGTCCCCGGCTAGCCACACGATCAGGCTCGCCACCGAGGCGGGCTGTACCCATGTGGAGACATCCGCGCCCGGCATATCTTTTCGGTTGGCAGGAGTGTCCATGGTTCCAGGCAGGATCACATTCGCGGTAATGCCCGCGTCTTTGTTTTCCAGCGCGACCGTCTTCATCAGCGATACCAGCGCCGCCTTCGACGCGCTATAAGCGCCAATTGTGGGCGCGGGTTCTTCGGCCTGCCGGCTGCCGATCCCGATGATGCGCCCGCCACCAGCCTTGCGCATTTCAGGAATCACCGCCCGCAGGATGTGAAAAGCGCTGTTCAGGTTCGCATCGAACATGCGCTGCCAAGTGGCGTCGTCCATTTCCGCTACGGTCTGCCCGCCAGTGAAACCGCCGACCAGATGGGCCAGCACGTCGATCCTTCCGCAGCGCGCGATCACGCTGGCTACGGCCTTCTTCGCCGCGTCCAGGCTGTCGAGCGTGGCGGGGAGCGCGATGAAATTCGGGTGATCGAAATCAGACTGCTGGATTCGTGGCGCGAGGCCGACGACCGTGAAACCCGTATCCAGCAAGGCCTTGGTGACGTAGGTTCCGAGGCCGCCGTTGGCGCCTGTTACGAAAGCTATGGTTCTTATCATAGAGATTCCGCTCCCGACAGAGACTTATGATAAACGTTATGATTGGCAATTGGTGGTATCGCGATTCTTCGACAAATAAAGTTCCGATGGGGGCATACTATCGACCATGAGTAAGGTTAAATCTGCACCAGAAAAGAAGCGTCTCAGTTTGTCGAAGGACCGACGCAATGTATATGGTGAGTGTCCCACTTCAAGCCGGAAGAACATCAGCCGTGGTAAGCGGCGAGGACACATGGAATTGCGGCGTGCTGCAAATGAGGAACTGCGCTCGCTCAAAGGTGTGACAGCCAAAGGTGATGTGGACGAAATCGAGTCTCGCGCTAGGGACCGCATCCTCGTCCTTTCACGATCCGCGTTTAAGAAAGTTCCCGATGAACCCCTGGGTAAGGTTGTGCTGCGTAAACTAAAATACCGCGTCCGCCGAGCAAAGGGCCGCAAGTCTCGCTGACTGTTGAAAACAGACGTCTACACCACGTTTGCGCACACTCCGCCGAGTCACTTATAGCGAGAGATTACGCCAGCCTTCCCCTCAGCGTCTCCCGATCCAGCTCCTTCTCCCAGATCGCCACCACCAGCGTGGCCACGCCGTTGCCGATCATGTTAACCAGCCCGCGGAACATGCTCATGAAGCGGTCGATGCCAAGGATCAGCGCCATCCCCGCCACTGGAATCGTCGGAATCACCGACAAAGTCGCGACCAACGCGATGAATGAAGCTCCCTGCACCCCGCTGGCTCCCTTTGAGGTCAGAGTGGCCACCGAGAAGATGGTCAGCTGTTGCAATAGCGTCAAGTGTGTGTTGGTGGCCTGCGCCACGAACAACGCCGCGAGGGTCATGTAGAGACTGCTGCCATCGGTGTTAAAAGTGTAGCCGGTGGGAACTACCAGGCCTACCAAAGAGCGCGAGCAGCCCAGTTTTTCAAGCTTCTCCATCAACGTGGGGATTGCAGTCTCTGACGAACTGGTGGCCAGCACTAGCAGAATCTCCTCTTTGATGTGCAGCAGGAACTTCACAATGCTGAATCCCGCGGCCCAGGCGATTGCACCGAGGATAATGAGCACGAAGAAAATCGATGTCAGCCAAAAAGTGGCGATCAGCTTGACCAGCGGTCCCAGCGAGGCGAATCCATACTTGCCGATGGTGAACGCCATGGCGCCGAATGCGCCGATGGGCGCGAAGCGCATCAGAATATTCACCACCCGGAAGACTACTTGGGTGAGAGATTCGAGGATCGCCACGATAGGTTTCGCGCGCGGCCCGGCCGACGACAATCCAAAGCCAAACAGAATCGAGACAAATACCACCTGCAGAATGTCGCCTTTGGCGAATGCGTCAGTCACCGTAGTCGGGATAATGTGCATCAGGAATTCGGTGACGCCTTGTGCCTTGGCTTGCCCCGCGTAGTCAGCAACGGCTTTGGCGTCGAGCGACGCTGCGTTCACATTGAATCCGCTCCCGGGATGAACGACATTACCGACGATCAAGCCAACCACTAAAGCGATCGTGGAAACGATTTCGAAATAAAGCAGCGCTTTCCCGCCTACGCGCCCGACTTTTTTTAGATTTTGCATCCCCGCGATGCCCGTGACGACTGTGCAGAAGATAAGCACCGTGATGATCATGGTGATCATCCGGATGAAGGCATCGCCCAGCGGTTTCATCGCAACCGCATAGGCAGGACTGAGAACCCCCAGCGCGATCGCGATTGCTATGGCGATAAGCACCTGCACCCACAGAGACGCATAGAACGGCTTGCTGCGCGGCTCCGCGGGTGCGGCGTCGGACTGTGAAGCTTCGGTTGGCGCGGGCATGGTTTAGGCTGGCGGGCTTCCTAATTCGCCGGAGCCTCCAGCGTTTTCACCAGCCACGGAATAATCACTTGTTTGAAGATCAGAGGATCCGGCCACACTCCAACCTGCCGGCCCAGATGTCCTCCTTTAGGATTTATCCAGGCCTCTTTCGGAACATCGCCTTTGCTTAACAAGAGATATTCGTCGTCGATAGGAACCTGCGTGTCGAGAACTCCCGCCAGAATAAGCATTGGAGCCATCGGCTTGCCGAGCAATCCCTGATGCACCAGCGACATCTTGGGCAGATAATCGCCCATTTCATCCAGCGTGTGCACGCCCTCCAGAATGTTCATGAGCGCCGGCACTTGATCGAACAAGTATTCGCGATTGCCCACGAGCATGTTCATCAGATAATCCTTCTGAAAAAACTTGTCTACTGGCGGAGACTGCGCGCTGGTTCCGCGCAGCCGCGCACGTTCAACGATCGCCATCTTCGTGGCCCAATACGCGCCCCAACTCACGCCGTGCATGGCGATGCGATTCTTGTCGATCTCCGGCCGCGATTGCGCGTAATCGATGACACGAGACAGCATTCGATCCGCCGTTTCGCTCACTTTGATTGGATTCTGCCCGGTCCCCGGCCCATCCACTGCCAGGTACCCGATTCCGAAAGGAAGAATCGCGCTGAAACTTTCCGTGAGATCCTCCTTGCGGCTGTCGAGGCCGTTCACCGCGATCACCAGCGGTACAGGGCCCTTCGCATTTTTCGGCAGGCGCAGATAGCCGATGATTTCTTTTCCTTCGAAAGGAATGCGTACAACCTCAAGCGGCGGATCGAAAAACTTGGCATGGTCCAGAAATGCTTCGAGAGCTTTTTCATAGGAACGCTGCTTGCCCGGAGACGCGGGAATCGGCCAGCGCCCGAACGAGTACAGCCGCCAGGCTCGAATGTAGTCGGCATTCGCTTTCGTCGGATCGGACTTGTCTTTCTCCAGCGACTTCGCTTCATTGAAGTAGCGATCGGCCACGTGCATGAATCCCGCGGCCCATTCGTCTCTATCGCTGGTATGGATCCTCTCGAAAGCTTCTTTCACGTCGCCGGGATCGAGTCCGATCAGCGGATACTGACCTACTTCGGCGCGGTGAATGGCCTCGACCCTGATTTCGTCGATGGTGCGCTCGCGACGTTCCTCTTTCTGTTGAGCGAAAGCGTTTGTCGAAACAATTGCTAAGAGTGCGAGCGCGGCAACAGTGGAACAGAAGTATTTCTTAATTTTCATGACTTGACCCTTTTCACCTTTCGCTCGCAATGCGAGCGGGTTACGAAAAAAGGCCGGACGGAATTGCGTCCGGCCCCGTGTTCGTGTTTTTCAATCGACCTAGAAAATGAACTTTCCGCCCAACTGCACCGCACGGCTGCCGCCCGAACCAATCACTGGATTGGCTGCTGCCACGTCCGGCGTAGCGCAAGCGCAGCCGAACGGACGCACAGAAGGATCGTTCAAACCGAAACCATTCTGTCCGCCATAGGGATTGGCGAAGTTGGGATGGTTGAGAATGTTGAAGAATTCGGCGCGGAATTGCAGCCGCATGGTTTCTCCGAAATGGAAATTCTTGGCCACGGAGAAATCGAGGTTCTTGAAGCCGTCGTCCTGGAACATGTTCCGGCTCATATTCCCGAATTGCCCGAGCGGCGGAGGAAGCATGATCGAACTGCCGTTCGCGTAGCAGCCGAACAGATTCAGCGAGGCTGTTGAAGCCCCGGCTGTTCCACCGTCGACAGCCAATGCCTGCGTGGCACAGGTGGAATTACTCGCACCGGAGAAATAGGGAATGCCGACACCCTTCTGCGCCTTGAAGTCTGATGTCTTCCCGTAAAAACTCCAGCGAATCGGGCTGTTCGCGGGCGGGCTCACCGGTAAAGGCCCGACGCCCGATGCGTCAGTTCCCTCGTCCATTGGCCCCCAAGGCTGTGGAGTTTCCAGTGTGATGATCGAATTGAGTTCCCACCCCTCGAGTGCCTGGCCATAGCCTTTGCGTCCCGGGACGGCGTAGGTAAATGAAAGAGTCAGCCGCTGGCGAATATCGAAATCGCTGCTGGCGTATTCCGCCGCGGGATTGTGAGCATTCTGTGGCAGTCCGGAGCCGTAACCGAAATCCCAATTCGCGCCCACATCATCGAGGGCGTGAGAATATGTGTAGCCCGCAACCATGCTGAGTCCGTGGTAGTTGCGGGCATTCAGCGTAGCTTGCAGTCCGTTGTAATTTGAGCGGTAGACATTTCCCATCTGGAAGATGTTGGCCAAATAGGGGAACTTGGAGAAGAAGGGCTGATTTGTCTGTTCTCCATTCAGGGCGTCATCGTTACAGTTGCCATAGGCCGGAGCACTTCGCAGGCAAAGTGTAAGCTCGCCCGGATTAGCTGGCGTGCCGATCGTCCAGCCCGAGCCCACCGGCGGCTGATTAATATCTCGAATACCCGTCAGATTCGATCCATGATTGCCCACGTACGCGACTTCCAGCGACAGGTTCGGAGTGAATGCGTGTTGCAAATTCAGCGTCCAGTTCCACACGTAGGGTGTCGTAAGGTTTTGCGCCACGCTCATGATTGGACACGGACTCCCCGGATTGCCACTTGCCGTAATCGGAGTGCAATCGATCGTACTGCCTCCGTAAAGCGGGCCGTTGGCCGGATCCCATGTGGTTCCGCTCAAAAAATTCTTTACCGTGACGTTGCCGGTCGTAATGGTTCCGCCCGACGTATCTCCGGCGGGGTCGATGGGAGCGCCGGTGGGAACGCTGCCGGGACCAAAGGCATTATTGAAAGCGATGAATGACTGCCAGTTTACGGTTTCATAGATCAGGCCGCCGCCGCCGCGCAGCACGGTTCTGCCATTACCGCCGATATCCCATGCGAAGCCCAGGCGCGGACCGAAGTTCGTATGATCGGGGCTATACAGATTGCTGATCTGATGTCCCACCTGCACCATGCCCACGTTCGGGTCGAAATTGCCGAGCAGATCGTGAGCCTCCTGCACCACTGAGCTGAATTCATAGCGCAATCCGAAGTTCACACTTAGATTCTTCGTCGCCCGCCAATCGTCCTGGAAAAATGCTCCATACGCCCAGTTGTGCAGTTGCAGCGTCGGATTTCCAACCTCGACCGTCGACTTGAAGGGCAGGCCCGCAAAGAAATCTTCCAGTGGGCTCGAACCGGCGGGTCCGGGGTTCGGGCTCAAAACGCCACCCAGGAAGTTAATACTTCCACGGGCGTTGCCGTACGCGGCATTCCTGACATCGTTACGATGCAGCTCGCCGCCGAACTTCAGAGCGTGTTTTCCAGCGGTATAGGAAAGGTGATCCACAAACTGCGTGATGGAATCCGGCCCTTGAAATTTCGGCCACTTGAAACCGCCCAGCGTGGTGAAGTAACCACCGAAACCGATGCGGGGCAGTCCTCCGGTCTCGGGGCCGCTTACGCCCGTATCCAAGCCATAAGCGGAGGCGGGTGTATTAATGTCGCCCGGCAAAGTTGGCTGGTACAGCCGGTTATAGCCAAAGCGCGCTTCGTTCACCCATCGAGAGCCGGGAGTCCACACCCAGCTCCCGCCGACAACCTGTGCGCGCGTGTGAATATTGGAGAGCCACTGCGATTGCAATTCCGGAAAGTCTTCCACCGTTCCGGAGTTGTTTCCGAAAAAGTACATGCCGTTAATACTGTGACGCTCGCTGAACCGGTAATCGACTTTGGCGACGAGATTGTTGATGTGGACGATGTTGTTGAAGCCGTTCGTAATCCCGATGCTGGTCGTGTTGTTGGTCGGAAAGCCTTTGCCGTTGCAGGCCACCGAGGTTCCCGTGACGGCACAGCCCGAAATCGATTGGCTGGCCGGGCTAATCGGAACGCCACCCAGTTGCAAGTCGGCGATCACGTCGGGAATGCTGTCGGCGCAATCTCCCGCAAAGCCAAAGGCACAGGTGCCGTTCGACGCTCCGGCTGGAACCATGAAGGGGCTGGTCACTCCCCCGTAATCGTTGCCAACGTTGTAGCGCTGGCCTTCATAAGCGCCAAAGAAAAATGCTTTGTCCTTGATGATTGCGCCGCCCACGCTGCCGCCGAATTGCTCCAGTGTGCGCGGTAATTTTGCGGCAGGGGTAGCATTGAAATAGTTGCGTGCGTCCATTACGCCGTCGCGGCCAAAACCAAATGCGGTCCCATGAATATGGTTGGTACCGGACTTCAATCCCACGTTGATAACCGCTCCCGGCTTCCAACCGTACTCCGCCGGCGGATTTTGCTGGACATTGAATTCCTGAATCGAGTCGATGGGAAGAATGGTCGCGGAATCGCCCGCGATTCCTGCTCCATTGATAACCGCCTGTCCGGAATAGGGCTCGCTGTTAAATAAACCTTCCACGAAGTAGGCGTTATCTTCCGCACGAAGACCATTCGCGCTGGTGGTGGAAAATCCTCCGCCGGGATAACGCATTACGCCTGGCCGCAGTTGCAGCAGATTCTCATAGTTGCGGCCGTTCAGCGGGAGGTCGTTGATTTCCTCGTTGCTCAATGTGCCGCCCAGCGTGGAGGAAGTAGTGTTGAGCAGTGGAACGTCTTCGTTCACGACGACGGTCTCGGAAACCTGGCCGGGCTGCAATGCGAAATCAGCACGAACATCTGTAGCTACTTCAATCGTGACACTTGGCCGCTCCACGGCCTTAAAGCCCTTGGCCTCGACATGGATCTTATAGTTACCCGGAGCGAGGTCTGCGGCCACATAGGCTCCAGCTTCGTCGGTAGTGAGGGTTCGCGAAGTGTCGCGTTGCACGTCAGTCACAACCACAGTCGCGCCCGCGACGGCGGCGCCGGTCGGGTCCGAAACGCTCCCCAGCACGCGACCAGAAGTGGACTGCCCCAATCCAGGTAAACAGAGGGCGCATACCATGAGGAAAGCGAGGACGGTGCCGGAGACAAGTTGGCCCGCGAACGTGGCGGTGCATCGGAATTTCATTAAGCCCTCCGAAGTGCTGGTCCGACAGCCATACCATCGCTGGAACCGCACTGTCAAGGAAATTCGCCCCGACGCGACCCCCTGGGAGCCTCGTTTGTCAGGATCGAGGACCAGGGTTCTAGACTTAAAATCCTTAAGAAATCATAACTTCCCCGAATAAGGCTTGCGTTCTCCCCATGAGATGGCTACCATATGTGGTCATACCACCATACCCACATACCAAAAATGCTTTCTCCCGCCATCTACCGAACAGAAAACCCTGCGCATGCACTGGACCTGCGGTATAGTAGCCGGACCATCGCTAGTTCCCCCCAACTGGCCCGTGCGGGAGATTATCCAGTGTACAAAGTTGTTAGAACTTCAAGGTTGTACGAGCAGATTGTCCAACAGATCGAAGAATCGGTATTAAAAGGAACGCTAAAGCCCGGCGACCAGCTCCCGGCCGAGCGCGAGTTGGCACAGCGTTTGGGCGTAAGCCGCACCGCCGTGCGCGAAGCGGTGAAGACGCTTCGCGAAAAAGGTTTAGTCGAAGCGTATTCCGGCAAAGGAACATTCATCACCGACGGGACCACGCAGGCGGCGCGGCAGTCCTTCGATCTCATGGTAAAGGTTGGTCAGCAGGAAGGCTCGCCGCATCTGGCGGAACTGCGCTTGATCCTGGAGCCCGGCATCGCCGCGCTGGCCGCGGCGCGGGTGCAGGAGTCTGAAATTGTGAGCATGCGCGAAGCAGTGGCGGTGATGGACCGCGCACAGCGCGACCCCGAAGCCTACATCGAAGCCGATCTTGATTTTCATTTGGCGCTGGCGGAAGCGGCCGCGAATCCGCTGATTCTTTCCTTGATCGATTCCATCGTTGGCCTGCTGCGCGAGCAACGCATAAAAATCTTCAACGTAGAAGGCGGACCCCAGCGCGGGCAGATCCATCACAAGCGCATTCTTGAAGCGGTGGAGAAGCATGATCCCGATATGGCGCGCAGCGCCATGCGCTCGCATCTGGAACAGGTGCGCGAAGATTCGAAGGCGCCCGCGGCAATTCCATCGTCACGCGCAAGACACGCACCACCGGTTTCGAAAGTTACTTCATAGTTGCGCGACTTATTTCGCAATTAGTCCGCAACTTAACGCCGCAACAAGTTCGGATCGAAACTTGGATTTGAGTAGGGAGGTTCGAGGCAGTATGGCGAAACTCGGGTTTATCGGTTTGGGTGTGATGGGCAGCCAGATGGTCAACCGTCTGCTCGGCAAGGGCCATAGCGTGACGGGCTATAACCGCACGCGTGCCAAGGCGCAGTGGCTGGTGGAAAAAGGGATGCAGTGGGCGGACTCGCCCCGCGCAGTCGCGAGCGCGTCGGATTCCACCTTCGCTATGGTTACCAATGCCGCGGCCATCGCTGCCATCACTGAAGGTCCGGATGGAATGCTTGCCGGGTTGAGCGCGGGCAAGATTTTCATCGACATGAGTACGGTGAGTCCTAACGTCAGCCGCGCGCTGGCCGCGAAGGTTCGCGAAAAAGGCGCGGACATGGTCGACTCTCCGGTCTCCGGCAGCGTGATCACTTTACAAGAGGGGAAGTTGTCAGTAATGGTCGGTGGACGCAGCGAGACCTTCGACAAAATAAAGTCGCTGCTACTCGAAATCGGACCAAAAGTCACGCACGTTGGCGACAACGGTCTTGCGCTCTCCATGAAGATCGCGGTGAACTTGAGTCTTGCGGTGCAGATGCTGGCGTTTTCCGAAGGCGTGTTGCTGGCGGAAAAAAGCGGCATCTCACGCGAGACGGCAGTCGACGTCCTGACTCACAGCGCAATCGCGTCTCCCATGATTCAGTACCGTGGGCCATTCGTGTTGCGGCAACCGGAAGAGGCTTGGTTCGACGTCAACATGATGCAGAAGGACATGGTCCTCGCCATGGACTTAGGGCGTCAGCTCGATGTGCCTTTGCCAACCACGGCCGCGAGCAATGAAATTCTTACCGCGGCGCGCGGCATGGGTTGGACGAAATATGACTTCGCCTGCATGTTCGATGTACTGGCGGCTATGTCGGGAGTATCCACTCCCGTCACCGAGGGAGGTAAGAAAATATGACAACGGCTACCTCCAAGCCTGAAGCTGCCCACGAAACTTTGACCGAACAAGATAAATGGGTTCGCGCCTATCGCCAAATGGTGAGCATTCGCCTCTTTGAAGAGCAGGTGAACGAGGTTTACACTCGCGCGCTCATGCCCGGCTTGGCGCACTTGTACAGCGGCGAGGAAGCGGTTGCCGTGGGCATCTGCGAAGCGCTGCGCATCGACGACTACATCACCAGCACCCACCGCGGCCACGGCCACTGCCTGGCCAAGGGCGCGTCACCGGACCGCATGTTCGCGGAGTTGCTTGGCAAGGAGGCGGGCTATTGCCGCGGAAAAGGTGGATCGATGCATATTGCGGATCCCGCCACCGGCAACCTGGGCGCGAACGCGATTGTTGGCGGCAGCGTGGGCATCGCCACCGGCGCGGCCTTTGCCGCCAAAACTCTGGGCAACGATCGCGTTGCTGTGTGCTTTTTCGGAGAGGGCGCGCTCGGCCAAGGATCTCTTTATGAAGTAATGAATCTGGCGCAGTTGTGGAAGCTGCCCGTAATCTACGTTTGCGAAAATAATATGTACAACGAGTACACCCATTATCAGGAAACAACGGCCGGAACTATTCTCGGCCGTGCTGCCGCCTTCGGTATCGAAGCGGCAAAAGTCGATGGCCAGGACGTGCGCGCCGTCCATGAAGTCGCGACACAGTTAGTTAGCCGAGCACGTTCCGCTGGCGGCCCGGCCTTCCTGCAGTGCGATACTTACCGTTATAGCGGGCATCACGTCGGTGACATCAATCGCGAATACTACCGTTCCAAGCAGGAGGAGCATCTCTGGAAAACGGATCGCGATCCCATCCTCGTACTGGCGCAGTGGTTAATTGATCAGGGCTATTCCGACCCTGCCTCTCTTGATCGGATCACTTCTGAAGTTCGCGCGATTATGGAGTCCGCAGTAAAGTTCGCCGTTGCCGCGCCTTACCCGAACGTCGATGAGGTGGAGAAACACGTCTATGCCTGAACGCGAAATCACCTTTGCGCAGGCGGTGCGCGAGGCGCTGGCCGAAGAGATGCGCCGCGACTCACGGGTTTGCATCATAGGGGAAGACGTCGCCGAGGCCGGCACGCCCTTCAAAGTGCTCTCTGGATTAGTGGAAGAGTTCGGCGCTAAGCGCGTGGTCGATACTCCCATCTCCGAAGCCGGCTTCACCGGCGTGGCCGTCGGCGCAGCCATGACGGGTCTTCGTCCAGTAGTCGACATCATGTTCGGCGATTTCATCACTCTCACCATGGATCAAATGGTGAACCAGGCTGCCAAAGCTCACTACATGTCCGGTGGGCATTGGAAAGTTCCCATGGTGATGCGTACCACTCTCGGCGCAACAAGACGCTCGGCGGCGCAGCACTCGCAATCTCTGCACGCTTGGTTCAGCCACGTTCCAGGATTAAAAGTAGTCCTGCCCTCGACTCCCTACGACGCAAAAGGCCTGCTGAAGACGGCCATCCGCGACGAGAACCCGGTAGTCTTCTTCGAAGACAAAATGATGTACAAGCTGAAAGGCCCCGTTCCAGAAGAGGATTACACCATCCCACTCGGCGTCGCCGATGTGAAGCGCGCCGGTGACGACATCACCCTGGTTGCGACCAGCAGCATGGTGCAAGTGGCGCTGGGCGCGGCGATCTTATTGGAGAAGGAAGGTATCAGCGCCGAAGTGGTCGATCCCCGCACCACATGGCCACTGGATGAAAAGACTTTGATCGACTCGGCGAAGAAAACTTCGCGCGTGATCGTTCTCGACGAAGGCTACGGCCGCTACGGGGTTACTTCCGAGCTTGCCGCCGTAATCGCGGAAGGCGCATTCTACGATCTGGACGCGCCGGTGAAACGCATGGGCGCGATGCACGTACCGATTCCGTTTTCTCCGCCGCTGGAAGACGCGACTGTCCCGACAGAGCAAACAGTTTTCGACGCGGCCAAGGCGATGTGCAAGCCAGCCTAACTTTAGATCAAGTTTCAAGCTAGCGGCTAAGAGCTAGAAGCTAGGAGCTGAATTTATGGGATTGAAGACTCACGGAACCATGGCAGTCGATTGGGAAAATCGAATCGACTTCGACCGCTTGCGCCGCGAACGCCTGCAAAAAGCGAAAGATTTGCTGAAGAAGTCTGAGATGGGCGCGCTGCTCTGTTTCGACATGAACAATGTGCGCTACCTCACCTCCACGCACATCGGCACATGGGCGCAGGATAAAGCCAACCGTTTTACGCTTCTGCCGCAAAATGACGAGCCCATCCTGTGGGATTTCGGTTCCGCTGCCAAGCACCATCAGCAGAATTGCCCCTGGCTCGACGGGCGTTCGCACTCCGGAATCTCCGTGCTGCGCGGCGCCATGACGCCGGAGATGGGCCGCGCGGAAAATGTCGCAAAGAAAATTCGCATCGAGCTGGAAAAACGCGGCCTGCATAAAGAGCCTGTCGGCATCGATATCGTCGAACTCCCGGTTCTGTTCGCATTGCAGCGCGAAGGTATTACGGTGGTCGATGGCCAGGCGCTCATGTCGGAAGCGCGCGTCATCAAAACGCAGGACGAAATCTCTCTGCTCAACACTTCCGCCATGATGGTCGACGCCGCCTACGACGAGCTTTACCGCGCCATGAAGCCCGGACTGCGCGAGAACGAGGCGGTCGGTCTTGTGAGCAAGGTTCTCTACGATCTGGGCTCGGAATATGTGGAAGCGGTCAATGCAATTTCCGGCGAGCGCTGCAATCCGCATCCGCACGTGTTTTCCGATCGGGTTCTGCGGCCCGGCGATCCCGTTTACTACGACATTCTGCATTCCTACATGGGATATCGCACCTGTTACTACCGCTGCTTCACCGTGGGCTACGCCTCGCACGCGATGGTGGATGCCTACAAGCGCTGCCGCGATTATCTCGATGCCGCCATCGAACTGGTGCGGCCCGGACGCACCACCGCCGAGATTGCCGCCGTCTGGCCGAAGGCGCAGGATTTTGGTTTCAAAAACGAAGAAGACGCATTCGCGCTGCAATATGGCCATGGCATCGGCCTCGCCATTTGGGAAAAGCCGGTCATCAGCCGCCTGGTCTCGTTTGAGCATCCGGTAACGATCGAACCAGGCATGGTGTTTGCGCTCGAAACCTTCTGGCCCTCGACCGATGGCTGGAGCGCAGCGCGCATTGAGGAAGAAATCGTGGTCACGCCGACCGGACATGAAGTAATCACTCGCTTCCCGGCTGAAGAACTTCTGGTGGCCGGTGCGCACTATTTCACGGTCAACGGGCCGCTGCCTACAACGCGAGAAAGTGAAGCTGCGCCGAGCGCACGCGTCCTCGATATGATCGAAGCCAGCGCCAAGACAGAGCGGGTAGGAGTTTCGGACTAAGCCACAGCGCCTGCTTCCGTTAAAATCTATGGCCTTCAGCGTAGTAATGCCCGCACTCGAGATGGCGCAAGAGACCGGCAAGCTTATTGCCTGGCGCAAGCAGGAAGGCGACCGCGTCAGCAAAGGCGAGCCGCTTCTTGAAATCGAAACCGATAAAGCCGTGATGGAAGTGGAAGCTCCCGCCGACGGAATCCTCGCTGGAATCACGGGCTCGGTCGGCGCCGACATTCCTGTCGGTCAAACCATTGCCTGGATTGTAGCTCCCGGCGAGAAGCCGCCTACAGAAAACGAATCCGCGACGGCCGCGCCGACCGCCCGCGCCGTTTCACACGGGAATGCGGAATCACACGCCGCTCCAGTTGCTGCTCCTGTCGCCGAATCTTCGGCGGCTCAAAGCGCGAGGATTTCTCCCAAGGCTCGTCGGCTGGCGAAAGAGCTCGGCGTTGATATCTCCACTCTGCGCGGCTCCGGCTCCGGCGGTGAAATTCTCGCGACGGACGTTCAGGCTGCCAGCTCTTCCGTCGCTTCCCAAGCGCCGTCTACTAAGTCGCCAGACCTCGAAGTTCCCAGCACGCTTGGCCGCTTGATGGCCGAGCGCACGACGCAGAGCTGGACTACCGTTCCTCACTTTTTCGTCACACGGGAAATCGAGGCCAGCGCACTCAACCGATATCGGGAAGAGATGTTCGCGGAAATCGAGCGCACGCATCACATCCGCATAACCCATACCGATCTTCTGGTCGGGCTGGCGTCGCGGGTTCTGCTCAAACATCCGCGCTTGAACTCCAGTTGGACCCCCGAGGGGATTCGTCTTCACGACTCCGTGAACATGGGCGTGGCCATTGCGGTGAACGATGGCGTGGTCGCCGCCGTCATTCCTGACGCGCATACTGCAAGCCTCGCCGAGATTGCTATGCGCCGCCGCGATGTGGCAGAGCGGGCGCGGGCGGGCAAGCTGCGCCCTGCCGATATTGCCGATGCCACGTTCACCATCAGCAACCTGGGCATGTATAAAGTTGACCAGTTCAGCGCGATCATCACGCCGCCGCAAGCGGCAATTCTTGCGGTGGGCGCGATCCTTGACCGCGTGGTTGCCGTCGAAGGCAAACCTGCCGTCCGGCCGATGATGACGCTGACTCTCTCCTGCGATCACCGGGCCGTCGATGGCGCGCGCGCCGCAATGTTCTTAAACGACCTGGCCGAGGCCATTCTTAACCCGCGCCAGTCTTAACCTGCGCCAATCCTGATCTCGTCAATCAATCGGCTAAGACCTTCTGGGAGCGCCCGGGCCGCTATCCCGCCTCGGCTCCGGCTTCCGGCCCCATCCGATTCCCGAGGATTCTAGAGAAACAATCCCAATCCGGAGTTTCACTCTCCTCCATATCATCCATCGGTACGGGCTCCGGCCGTTTTCGCATGTCTTTACTGGGCTTTACTGCACTGGGCTGCACTGCACTGGGCTGCACTGCGCCAACCTTCGTCCGGCAAAGGTCAGCTGGGCGGGGCTCGCTGGCTCCGGCCTCGGACTCTGCGGCGCTGGCCGCCAAGCCGTTGTTGCCGCTCTCTTCTCCGCTCTGTTCTCCGCTTGCTGGCGCGGTTTTTTTCGTAGCTGCAAAATCCCGGGCAAACCACTGGGGGCCGTTGAGGCAGGTCCGATCCAGGGTGTTGCGGTCGATCACGACATCGGTGGGCTTTGCGGCCTCGAAGGTGGTGTGGCGCAGATTGGAGCTGGCGATTTGCAGGCCGTAGAGCATGAGGCCGGCGGTTTTGGTGTCCATTTGGCCGGAGCCGAGCAGTTGCAGCACCTGCATGACGGCCAGTTGCACGGCATTGGCGTCTTCGAGCAGGCACATGGAATAGATGGCGCGAGGCTTGGCCTCCTCACGGTTGGCGAATCTATTTCTTCCATCCAGCATGTGGTCGTGAAAAAAGCAGTGCCGGCGGCGGCGCAGCGCGGGCGACCCGCACTGCGTGCCATTCACCTTCACATGCTGACAGCGTGGAACGTCTTCCAGACTCATTTCTTTCTTCCCCCCTGGTTCGATGTGCCGGTTTTGCAGAGTCCCCCTACTTGCCCCTGATGCGGAATCATGGGGTTAGCAGGAAATGCTCCGCAAATTACGGCGGACAAAGAAGTTAAGTATCAAAGTCCGTGAAATAAAGGACTTGTGGCTATGGTTAGCTATTGTTTATAGTTTGTACATAGCTATAAGAAATGTCTCAGGAGTGAGCTGTGGAAAACAAGGTTGGATGTCACATGGTGGGCGGAGAATTTTTTGGGTGGGTGCGGAATTGGGAACTGGGTTTAGGTACCGAGATCTTGCAAAGGCGGCGAGGGCTGGGCACCCGGCGACGACGGCGTTCGTACGGCCTGGGAAGGGGAACAACGCATTGAAAAGATCACAGCCACCCGCCAGCGGCCTGTGTCAAGGACGCCTGACGGCGTGAGCGGTCACTAGCAGCGATGGATAGGCCGCCAGGAAGGCAGGAACAAACGTGTTCAGGCCCATTGCAACACTGATCCCGAGATGGAATATAACACCAGCTACGAAATACCAAGCAATCAACCTAGACGGCGCCACAAATACCGTGGGGAAGCCCACCTCGAAGATGATGACCATCCAGCACAACGCGGCACCTATAGCTGGAAAAGAATCCAGCCAATCCGCTGCCATCGGTAGGCCGAAGGTCGATGATCGCAAGATATCCGCTACTACTCGCCCGGATCGCCAGATCGGCGAAATCAGCTTAGCGAATCCCGCAATGAAGTACGAGAGAGTCAGCTGCGTTGCGATAAATCCTAACCCTAACGGCACGCCGCGAAAACTAACACCTGGCAGGAGTTGAGTGTATAACAACCCTGCCAACACCACGGTATTCATTTGCTCCGATCCGTCACCACCGTACGGACCCCGATAGGAGATTGTCATGTTAGCCAGAAGCAGCAGCGCCTCAAGTCCTGGATAAAGATAGATCGGTAGATTGGGCAGAATTAACAATGATGCGAGCATGAGCCTAACAATTAGGAGAGCAACGAAGTGTTCCCCCAGAATCAAATCCCTTGGCGTTTCTATACGACTTGAGCGCCGACGGTGCAGTGTGCGAAGAACTGTCCAAGAGGAAAGGCCTCCTGGAGAAAACATTGCCCGATTCCAGAGCAGTTCGGCCGATGAGAGTCCGAGAGAGACGCCCAGCAATAGTCTGCTAAGCGCGAGCACAACTGGCATCGATTCTCTCATTCGATAGGGTGCGCAACCGAGCAGAACACAAGCTTGGTAGACTCTAGGCGCTGTCCATGGGTCGAAGCGATCCCAAATTGCCTTGACCGCGCGAAGGGACTTGGCCGGAGATAAGTCAGAGTGAATTGTAGGCACGCTATGTACTGCGCCGAAAATGGAAGCTTGCCTTGGCCAGACTTTGTTTGCGCAAGAGCCAGAGACCGGATGTAATCTGTAATTAACTTACGTTGGCGCTTCTCAGGGTTCCAAATTGAGCGGAGCTTGGCTCGGACGGGCAGTTCAACTTCTTGCCAAGCGGAGCATGGCTTTCCATCGACATCGATATCCCTAGCGACGATATGGTAGTCCAACATGCCAGGCGTGGGCGCGAAGAAGGTCCAGCTCGGCACAATATTAAAATGATCATATCGTCTGACTGCGACCGAGATACGCCCACGAGACTGGCCAAGGACCGTAGCGAGGGTCCAAATTCCGAAAATGGTGAACCCAAGTACCTCACCGCAGGTGTTGAGCACATGTTCCATTTTGGCTACCAGAAGACGTAAGTTGCTAGGCACGCATGGGGTTCTGGCTCTTGCGCTGACAGCCTAGGCCATCTTCCGCTGATGCTCTCTCACTGCAATTAAATCTTTAGCAGTAAGAGGCCTCCTCAGAGTAGCGGCATCGAATTTGGCGTCCAAGCCCCCTAGTGCTTGGCGTTCTTCAATCGGAAGGCCGATGAGAGCTACAGCGGCGACCTCTATGGCGACTTCGAGGTAGGAGCCCGTATCTGCAGCCGCAAACAGGTCCTCCCAAAAATCGACGGGTCTGTAGCCGATATTGATGCCGACTGGTCCCCCGATATTAAAACTAACCGGCCCTACTTCAAAGGCGGCAATCATCTTGTCCAATGCAGCTAGCTGACTTGGGGAAAGTTTAGGAGCCATACGTGAGCCTCCGTTCTATGGTCGGGAAAATACTTAACATAGAATATACAGATTAGCAAGACCAAACACTTGAGATAGAGATCAGGTGGGGTTATCGTGGGAGGCAAGCATGCGTCTTTTCCGCGGGTGGCCCATCCTTTACGTACTTTGCAAATGGTGGGCATTTCCGACTGTGTACGTGGTTGCTAGGCGGCGGGTCGAGTTCTCAACCCCGCATTGGGCCATTGATTGATCTTTACTTTGCCGTGCTCAGCATAGGCATAGCTGCGGCCCGTGGCCGTTCAGATGTCACGGACCTAGCCCGACGAGGGACCTAGATTGTCCTCATGCCATGGGGACTCACGCGATTTCAGCACAGCGGGCAGAGTCATTTCGTCACTTTCTGCTGTTACCATCGCTGCCGTTTGCTTACCACGGACGAAAGCCGACGGATCTTTGAGTCAGCCTTGGAGCGGGTGCGGCGCAGCTTTAGGCTTCGGGAAGTGCCCCACTCAAGCCAAAGGGCGGCTTGAATGGGCCACCGGTCTCGGAGGCTGAAGCTGCTTTATTTTTCTGCTCTATCGAGGCCGTGATGGAAATGCTTTGCGGAGCCGGGTGGCGGGAATGGGTAGGGATCCCTTCGGCTCCGCTCAGGGCAAGCTTTTCGACTGCGCATGGCGTCCACTGCGTGGACGTCATGCTTCGCTCAAGATGACAGAGTTTCCTCGAAGGCTGAAGCGTCGGGTAGTTTTTTCGTTTATCGCGGCGCTGGAAGCACTGCGCCACCCAAAAGCTCTGTGCCTGCTCGGGCGTTGGTTTCACGGCGAGCGACTACATGGGTCCTTCGGACCGCAAAGGGCGCGGTCCTCAGGATGACAGTCTACAGCGGGTTCCTCGCCCTCCTGTTGCGGTCGCTCCGGCTCCGGGAATGATACGATTCGTAGGGGTCCGTTCCAGAACGAAACTGCTTTCGACAGGAACCCGTAAAGATACGTAAAAGGTATTGACGAGTTGAAGGATTCTGGATAGAGTATGTTGTTCCACGGACATCCGGGAGCCTCAGGGTCAGTCGTGAGCTGCCTCGACCTGTAGCCCAAATCATTAAAAGTGAGCATCTTCGGGGTTCGGTCACGCATCTATTCTAGGGTAGGAAAAACGCTAACCTCTTACAATCTCAGTGGAATCAGTGATTTAGAAAGAGCTGTGTAGTTTGACTGGTTCCACGGAGGCAAGGAGCGGAGGCGAGATGCCCATACTTATAAGGAAGGGGAAATACCTACATGCGATCTGATCGTGTGTTTGACGCTTTACAGACATTACGGAATCGTTATATGCTTTGTCAGCTTGCCTCCAAGGCCACGCGGAAGTTCCATCGGCCGAGTACCAGAATCCAGGAAACGATGAATGGGGTTTTGGACCGGATCGCGGGTGCGGAGCGGCAGGAAATCCTGTCGGAGCCGGAGAATTTTGCTGAGGCACAACGGCGGGCTGCTTAAGGCAGCCCTGTCCGCCCACCTCAAGGTGTTTTGTCTTCCCTTAAAATACCCTCCTTTTTGAAAAATCTCCCGTAGACACTAACGAACACGTCTTAGTGCACGGGTTTAGGTGAACCATGACCATCGCTGAACTGAAAGAAAAGAACATCACCGAGCTGACCAAGATCGCAAGGACCTTGGAGTTGCCCGGCGCCAGTGGACTGCGCAAGCAGGACCTCATCTTTAAAATCCTGCAGGCGCAGAGCGAAAAAGAAGGCCACATTTTTGCCGAGGGCGTGCTGGAAATTCTGCCCGACGGCTACGGATTTCTGCGGTCGCCGGACTATAACTATTTGCCGGGGCCGGACGACATTTATGTATCGCCGTCGCAGATCCGCAAATTCGATCTGAAAACCGGCGACACGATCAGCGGCCAGGTTCGGCCTCCGCATGAGGGCGAAAAGTATTTCGCGCTGGTGAAGATTGAAGCCGTCAACTTTGAATCGCCCGACGAAGCGCGCAACAAGATTCTGTTCGACAATTTGACGCCGCTGTATCCGCAGGAACGTCTCAAGCTGGAGACGACGCGGGAGAACTCGAGCGCGCGGGTAATGGATTTATTGACGCCGCTCGGTAAAGGCCAGCGTGGACTGATTGTTTCTCCGCCGCGCGCCGGCAAGACGATGCTGCTGCAGAATGTGGCGAACTCGATTACGACGAACCATCCGGAAGTGGTGCTGATGGTGCTGCTGATCGACGAGCGGCCGGAAGAAGTTACGGACATGCAGCGGTCGGTGAAGGGCGAAGTGATTTCTTCGACGTTCGACGAGCCTGCGGCGCGGCACGTGCAAGTCGCCGAGATGGTGATCGAGAAGGCGAAGCGGCTGGTCGAGCACAAACGCGACGTGGTGATTTTGCTGGATTCGATTACGCGGTTGGCGCGGGCCTACAACACGATCGTTCCGCCTTCGGGCAAAGTGCTTTCGGGCGGCGTGGATTCGAATGCGCTGCAGCGGCCGAAGCGGTTTTTCGGGTCGGCGCGAAATATTGAAGAAGGCGGATCGCTGACGATTATCGCGACGGCGTTGATCGATACCGGGTCGCGCATGGATGATGTGATCTTTGAAGAGTTCAAAGGCACGGGCAACTCAGAAATCATTCTGGAGCGCAAGCTGGTGGATAAGCGCGTGTTTCCGGCCATCGATATTCAGCGCTCGGGCACGCGTAAGGAAGAATTGCTGATTCCGCGGGAAGACTTATCGCGGATCTGGGTGCTGCGGAAGGTGCTGAATCCGCTGTCTCCGGTGGAGGCGATGGAGTTGCTGATCGACAAGCTGAGCAAGACGAAGACGAATGGCGAGTTCTTGTCGAATATGAGTGCGCTGTAGAGATCAAATTACCTTCGAAGAGTAGCAAGCCTCCAGCGCGCTGGGGGCTTGTGCTTTTTTGGGGGCATTATCGCGGCTCGGTAAAACCAAACGAGCCACGAAGGACACGAAGTATCACTAAGAGCTGGGGTTCCTCCGTGTAAACTTTGTGCGCTTCGTGGCAAGAGCCTTCAAACCGACCCACTAACCCGCGCATCAATGGCTCAGGAATTTCCGTTGCCGTCTCCGGTAAAAATGGCCATACTTTAGGAACGGGCAGAAGGTTCGCGTCCGTTTTTGGGGGTACTGTGCGAGCGAAGCAGTTAGCTTGGAGCCTCTATCTATTTTTATTGTTTGCGATTCCCAGCTATGCGCAGAGCGGAACTCCGAGGCCGCCATCGGGGCAAAGAATCGACGGCACCGTGGCGCCCTCCGGTGAGGACGAGAGCCGGGAGCGCCTTGCCCATGACATGGCCAAGAAAGCCAACCTGGAGCGGCAGGCCGCGCTCAAAATCGATACCGACAAGCTCTTCAAGCTGGCGACGGAACTGAAAAACTCAGTGGAAAAATCGAACGAGAATGTTCTTTCGCTGGACGTGGTGAAGAAGGCGGAAGAAATCGAGAAGCTGGCACGGAGCGTGAAGGAGAAAATGAAGGGTCCGAATTGATTGGGTAATTTGGTAATTGAGTAATTGGGTAATTTTGTGCTCAGCACCGCGCAGCTCATCCTTGCCAGACCCAGCCTTGCCCCTTGGCTTTCGACTCTGCTCGGAATACACTTCCGCCGAGGAGAATCAGCTACCGCTATGCAGAACCCTCCAACAGTACCCAGGCCTCTGAGCCAGTTGCTCGAGAAGGTTGATCACGAGCAGCTAATTCTTCCAGAAATCCAGCGGGATTTTGTGTGGCAGAAGAGAAGTGTGATGCTGCTATTTGACTCGCTGTTTCGGGGACTGCCCATTGGTCACATGCTGGTGTGGAAAGCGAAGCGTTTGGTGACACCCAAACGCTTCCATCGCCGAAAACTGCCCGGCGAGCAGCTCGACAACTTCTACGGATACCTTTTGGACGGCCAGCAACGTCTGACTGCGCTAGCTCGCGTCCGTGCCAATGACGATGAGTACCCACTGATGTTTTACGTCTGGCCGGGCCGTGAAGACAACGAAGATGTGTTCGTTTGGTGGAGAAACCAGTATAAGAGCGATCCTTGGTATGTTCGGGTCTCGGACGTGTTGCAACGTAACTTCGACCCTCTTGCGTATCTGCGCGACATCAAGAAGAACGGGGATTACGACCCGGCGTTTGAACAACGTATCCACAACGATCTGCTCAAGCTCAGGGGATTGCTCGATTACACTGTCGGCGTCATCGAATTTGAGACGGACAATTACGGCGAAGCGACTAAGTTGTTCATCCGTTTCAACTCGACTGGCAAGAGACTGAGTAGGAGCGATCTGTTCCTAGCCGAGCTAGCCGTCAAGGTGCCCGGCCTGGCGGCAAAGGACATTCAGCGTGTAGCCCAGAAGTACCCAGGGTTTGGCTTTACGATGCCGTTTTTGACACAGTGTCTCCTCGCGGTTTGCAGCGGTCGCCTGAAAACGAAGGCGACGGAAGCCTGGAAGGACTCCGAAGGTAAGGACTTCGCAGTTAAAGACATCAAGGAGGCGTGGCACAGCACGGAGCGCGGGATTGGACATATCATTCGCCTTTTAACAGGGGCAGTGGGGTGGCAGTCAGCGGACCTAATACCGTCTTTCAGCGCCCTTATTCCGCTCGTCGTCATAGCAGCCCAGAATGATGAGATCGCACCTAGCGAGGCCGAACTCGCTCGCCGTTGGTTGCTGCTCGCCGGAGTGCGCGCGCACTTCAGCGGGTCGGTGCATACGGAGATAGACAGGATACTTCGCTATTTGGGGGATACACCGTCCGTCCGTCAGCTATGGAAGGCGACTTCACGCGACTTGCGCAAGCTACGACCGCGAGACTTTGAGTTGTCGAGGATCAGCGGTCCCGTAACGTCACTTTACCTTTCGATGCTTGCGGACAACGACGCCCGTGACTGGTGCGATCACCATTTCCGCCTTAACGGGACAGTCATAGGGCACAACGCGCAGCTGCAGGTGCACCACTTCTTTCCAAAGTCCCTATTGAAAAAGCACGGTCGAGAAGAAGACGTAATCAATACCTTTGGTAATTACACGCTGTTGAGTGCAAGCGCGAACCTCAAGGTCGGGGCCGAAGAACCCGCGACATACATGAGACGAGTCAACGTATCTGAGAGTGAATTGCACAAACAATGCATTCCCACTGACCGCGATCTTTGGCATCTCGGTCGCTATGATGACTTTCTGAAGGAACGTCGCCGCCTGCTGGCTGAGGCGGCTAACAGGTTTCTCGGCTGTTGAGAGCGCTCGTAGTGCGTAAAGGGCGCGAAGAAGCGCCCGAAGCATCGTTCACTTTGGCGTTGACCACCGGGCTGCGCCCGGGGACAGCCGAGGGCGGCTGTCCCCACATGAACGGGCTACGCTTTGTCGGTTCTGATTCGCATGCCGTAGAAGGAGCGGTAGACGAAGAAGAACGAGACGAGGAAGAAGGCGACGGCGAGTGCGTTGGTGATCATCGAGCCTTGATCGCGGGTCAGGGTGACGGCTAGTTCGACGGCGAGCAGGCCGAAGAGTGTGGTGAATTTGATGACCGGGTTGAGGGCGACGGAGGAAGTGTCTTTGAAGGGATCGCCGACGGTGTCGCCGATGACGGTGGCGTCGTGCAGCGGAGTTCCCTTCTGCTTCATTTCGACTTCGACGATTTTCTTGGCGTTATCCCAGGCAGCTCCGGCGTTGGCCATGAAGATGGCCTGGTAGAGACCGAAGATGGCGATGGAGATCAGGTAGCCGACGAAGAAGAATGGTTCGACGAAAGCGAAGGCGAGCGTGCCGAAGAAGACAGCGATGAAGATGTTCAACATGCCTTTCTGCGCGTACTTGGTGCAGATGGCGACTACCGCTTTGCTATCGGCGACGGAGGCTTTCTCCACGCCTTCGAGCTTGATGTTGGCTTTGATGAACTCGACGGCGCGGTACGCTCCGGTGGTGACGGCCTGAGTGGAGGCTCCGGTGAACCAGTAGATCATTGCGCCGCCGGTGATCAGTCCCAGGAAAAATGGAGCGTGCAGGAGCGAGAGTTTGTCCACGTTTTCGGTGAGGCCGGCGGTGAGCGCCATGATGATGGAGAAGATCATCGTCGTTGCGCCGACAACAGCGGTGCCGATGAGGACGGGCTTGGCGGTGGCTTTGAAGGTGTTGCCTGCGCCGTCATTGGCTTCGAGCAGGTATTTGGCGCGCTCGAAGTTGGTGGAGAAGTTGAAATCTTTCTTGAGTTCGGCTTCGATGTTGGGAACCTGCTCGATGAGAGAGAGTTCGTAGACGGATTGAGCGTTGTCGGTGACGGGGCCGTAGGAATCGACGGCGATGGTGACGGGGCCCATGCCGAGGAAACCGAAGGCGACTAATCCGAAGGCGAAGACGGCAGGAGCGAGCATGGTTGCGGCTCCTGCGAGGCCCATGGTGCTGAAGTAATAAGCGATCGACATCAGCAGGACCATGGAGAGGCCAAGGTAGTATCCGGAAAAATTTCCAGCGACGAAGCCGGAGAGGATTCCGAGGGATGCACCGCCCTCTTCGGCGGAGGTCACGACTTCTCTAACGTGGCGCGATTCGGTGGAAGTGAACGACTTCACAAGTTCTGGAATGAGAGCTCCGGCGAGGGTTCCGCAGGAGATGATCACCCCCAGTTTCCACCACTGAGTGGAGTCGCCGCCGAGATCGGGAATGATGAAGTAGGAGACGAGGAACGTCAAGGCGATGGAGACGATGGAAGTGAGCCAGACCAGCGAGGTGAGCGGGGCTTCGAAGTTCATCTCGTCGCTGTTGCCGTAGCGGGCTTTGGCGATGACGGCGTTGAGGAAGTAGGAGAGTGAGCTGGCCACCAGCATCATGACGCGCATGACGAAAATCCAGACCAGTAGTTGAACCTGGATGGTGGGAGTTTTGACGCCCAGCAGGATGAAGGTGATGAGGGCGACTCCGGTGACGCCGTAGGTTTCGAAGCCATCGGCGGAGGGGCCGACGGAGTCGCCGGCATTGTCTCCGGTGCAATCGGCGATGACGCCGGGGTTGCGGGCGTCGTCTTCTTTAATCTTGAAGACGATCTTCATGAGGTCGGAGCCGATGTCGGCGATTTTGGTGAAGATGCCGCCTGCGATACGGAGTGCGGCCGCGCCGAGGGATTCTCCTATGGCGAATCCGATGAAGCAGGGTCCGGCGTAGTCGCCGGGAATGAAGAGAAGAATGATCAGCATGATGAGGAGTTCGACGCTGATCAGCATCATGCCAATGCTCATGCCGGCTTCGAGAGGAATCTGGTAAACCGGGAAGGGCTTGCCGGGAAGCGAGGCGAAGGCGGTGCGAGAGTTGGCGAAGGTATTGACGCGAATGCCGAACCAGGCGACGCCGTAGCTGCCGCCGATGCCGACCAGACTGAAGACCAGAATGATGACGACGCGCATAGCTTCCATGTGCTGGAGCATGCCGAAGTAAAGAAGGATGATGACGGCGATGAAAGCCCACAGCAGCAGAATGAATTTGCCCTGGGTGACGAGATAGGTTTTGCAGGTTTCGTAGATAAGCTCCGAGATCTCGCGCATGGAGCGATGCACCGGCAGATTTTTGAGGCGCATGTAGATGACCATGCCGAAGCCGAGTCCGAAGAGGCAGAAGAGGATGCCGATCATCAGCAGGCGATGGCCGTCGATGGCGCCATTGAGGAAGCTGACGGAAGATAGGTCGGGAAGTTTGAGGGAAGCCTCGCCTCCGGCTTCCGCGGGTTGAGCGAGGGCCGAGGCAGCGCCGACAGTGAGCAGCGTGGCCACGGCGAGAGTCTTTTTCATAAAAGCGCTTTTCATAAAGGCGGTGAAGAAGCCGGTTAACGCACGGCGTCCTTGGAACGCAGGATTGGCGAGCCAGTTCAGCATGATGAGTTCTCCAGAATGAGTCGGTTTTTAGGAATACGTGGTAGTGGTGCAGTAAGGAAGCGAGCCAAACGCCCTTCGGTCGCTTGCGCTCTCTCAGTGCAAGCTCCGTTGGCGCGGTTCGCCCAGATCCTTCGTTCGCGCAAAAAACGCGCTCTCTCAGGATGACAATCTACTGCGCCGCCTACCGAACTGCGAACGTGTCTTGAGACCGCTTCCAGCCTAGCGTCCCGTCCGAGCACCGGCTCTTTATTTAAAGCCGCAGTACGGGACGATCACCGGAAATCCGAACACGCTTCCACCGCAAACCTACAACCAAGTGTTGGAGCTTGGCCGCGTCGGAGTTTGCGCCCGGGCCGCACGGAACATTAGAAAGCCGATCCGAACGTACGAGTGCAAAACGGGCATTTATAACATGTCGGGTGGATGGGGGTCAATGACACGAGTGGGGGATGGAGCAGCTTCGCCAGCAGACTAGGCACCTGATCGGAGATCCCTTCGCGCCGCTAGTAAAAACGCGGGGCTTCGAGATGACGACCGAATTTTGGGCACGTGGGCGGCGTTTTGCGAGTCGGCTTTTTCTTTCGGATGGTGATTGACAATCGAAGTGCGCGGGGATATTGTGATCGGCAAATTCGGCGAACGGAAAAAGCGGAGCCATTCTGGCTCGCTTCCGAGGGGGCTTGTAATCGCCGACTTCCATAAACATTGACAACGTCAGGGGACGCTGGACGGAGGAGTTTGTTCCGGGCCATTCGCTTGAGCGGCGGATATTTGGGCGAGCGTCTTCCACTGGAGAATGCCTTTTCGTAAGGAGGGAAAATGCCGAACGTGAATATCACACCGCAAACGGTGTTGTTGACCTCGGGGGCAAGCCGTCACCTTTGAGGCGACCGATTCCACGGGTCAGCCCATCTCTGTGAGTTGGGGCTTGAATCCGCCGATCGGGGCGTTAGTGACGGCGGCAGGTGGCAATGCGGCGAATACGGCCTTCACTGGCGCGGCGCCCTCGGCAACTTATGTTGCGCCACCGGTGGTGGCGAGCGCGCAAACGATTGCCGTTATCGCTGCCAGTACAGCGAACGACTCGGCGAGCGCGACGATTTCCCTGACGCCTGACGCCATCGCTATCGTTCCGGCGAAAACCGACCTCAAGGCCAACGAGGAGCAGCAGTTTATCGCGATTGTCGCCGGGGCTCCGGGACCGGACGGAAATCCGCCGGAAAAGGTAACTTGGATTTTAAGCCCTCCACTAGGGAGCCTCGATCAGACGGGGTTGTACCATGCCCCTCCCGAGATCGCAGATTCGACGACAGTTGGTGTCATCGCTTCGAGCCCTGCGCGTGCGAAGCAGGCCATTGCAACCGTAAACTTGGCCTCTCCGCCGTGGCAGGGCCCAGGGGTCGATCTCTTGGGAGCATTTCTTCTCGTGGTTTTCTCGCTCGTCTTCCTGATGGTAGGGCTATGGCCTCCTGCGTTGCCAAGTCCAGACACGGCGAAGGCAGACCGCATGGCGGCGGAAAAGACATTGGAGGGCGCGCTGAATACACAGAAAGAACATGTCAAGGCTGGAGACACCGCTGCCGCAAACGCTGACGATGATGAGGAAGTCAAGGAAGCCAGTAAAGATCTGGGGCTCAAAGAGGATATCGAGAGGAAGGTTAACGATACCGACGTGGATACCAGACTGGCAGGTCACATCAACCGCGAACTTGATCTGCTCTTGCTGGTCTTACTGGCGGGGAGTTTGGGCAGCTTTCTCCACTTGGCCCAATCGTATTCGGAATTCGTCGGCAACCGGACGCTTAAGAGCAGTTGGGCGTGGTGGTACTCGCTGGGTCCGTTTATTGGGGCAGGTTTGGCGCTGGTCTTTTATGCCGCGATACGCGGAGGGGTCATGGCGGTCTCGACCGGTTCGAACGCCAAAGCTTCGGAGCTGAACCCTTTTGGGCTGGTTTCGGTTGCTGCGATGGTGGGGATGTTCTCCAAACCCGCGACGATAAAGCTCGGGGAGGTGTTTGACACCTTGTTCAAGTCCGAAAAAGCCAAAGAATCCAAAGACCCGGTAGTCGATTCCTCGCAGGCCTCTCAACCCGCAGGAAAGGCCGGCGCCGGCGGAAACGCGGCATCGAAGTAACGGAAATCACAGAGGCATAGAACAGTGCTGAACAGGAAAAGGTGGGAGGATTGTCATGCAGAAGAAGAACTCACTGGGTGAGGCCGCACCTATTCTGATCGCCGGCTTCTTCTTAGTTGCGCCTATCGCCTTATTGATGAGGATCGCTTGGGCTGACAACGCTCCGACCGCGGAGGAACTGACACAGGACTACATACGAGCGGTGCAGACGTCGCTGTGGCCTGCACCGTCGGAGGTTTCGCATTCGCTCTTAGAGGTTGACCCGAATAAGCCGGTGACAGTGGTGGCGTTTATGAGGCGGGAGAAAGTTGCGAATTATGAGGGAAAGTCGGAAACTCCCAAGGATAAAGATCAGACGTGGGTGACGGTGGCTCCGATGTTGAAAACCTTTTGCCAGCAGTATGTGAAGGAACATGGGAGCGATCCGGATCAGTTGAAGTTACGGCTGAAGCAGCGATTGGGACTGCCTCCGCAACCCGATTACGACACGTTTGTGGAACTTAAGCTCGACCCGAAAGATGTCTCGAAATTCTTCCGGCCGTGTGGAGATCCAGCGACGAATACGAACTCGTGCGAACCGCCTGCTCCGCCCCAGCCGGAGGAAATTAGAGAGAAGCTCAAGAAATTGAACGTTGCAGACGACAAAGAGTTCCAGCCTTACTGGGTGTTGAGCAATTACTACCGGTCATTTGCAAGCCAGTATCAGTTCCCGTGGACGGCGCTGGGTTACACGTTTGACTGGGCGCCGCGCGAGAACGGAAGTGGGGACTTTGTGAGGCGGGGCGAGAGCGAATTCGTGATTGCTCCGGGCACTCCGATACAGTTCTTATCCTCCGCGGACGCGGTTGCGTACTGCACGCCTTAAGAATTTTACGGTCGATGCGCGTTCAGTTGCATCTTTCAATTCTTTCCCCATTCGGCAGGTGACTGCGGGGTTTCCCCACGAGAATTTTGGAAGTGGTGCAGTTTGGCTTACGCGTTTGGCCGGTTAAGCTGGAGATCCTTCGCTACGCCTGAAGAACGGCTCCGCTCAGGATGACAAGGTCATAAACAACCAAATTGCGCCGCTACCGGAATCTCAGCGCCCTTGTATGCCTTTCCCGCATTCGTGTAGAACAGCGATTCCCACCTCAAGAACAGCCGTTCTGAATTCTGTCTTGACGGCGAAGGCCTGTTTCACGCAACATGATCCGTCAATTTTGCAGCGATCTATAGTTGCCTTTAAATTCTCTGGCGGTGGTGGAGTGTGCATTGCTGCGCCGGAGAAAATAAGACAGCTCGGGCGCCTGAAACGGTGGTGATTTTGCGGCCAAGAGTTATGGACCATCCAACGGGGAATGAAGCATGATTTCGAAGTCCAGGGCGGGACATGTTCTGCTCGCTTTTTTCTTGTGCGCCTTTCCCCTGCTGGCGCAGACCTCGGGATCTTTCACGGGAACGGTGGTCGATGATACCGGCGCGGCAGTGGTTGGAGCGCAGGTGTCGGTGGCGAATCCCTCCACGGGCCTGCGACGCAAAGGCGTATCGAATTCAGATGGCAACTATTTAGTTGCCGGACTCGATGCCGGCACTTACGACATCACCATTACTGCGCCCGGCTTTAAGACATTCGAAGCGAAGCGGGTCATTCTCCGCGTCGGCGAAAAGATCAGGGTCGACACCAAGCTGCAGGTCGGCAAGGTGACCAGCGAAGTTGTGGTGGAGGGCAGTTCGGTCGGCAAAGTCGAGACCCAGTCCTCGGAACTGGCGGGGACGATCACGGGGGATCAGATCACGCAGTTGGAGTTGAATGGGCGAGACTTTACCACGCTGATCAAACTAATTCCGGGAGTCAGCGATCAGACCGGACAGGATGCTGGGGTAGTGGGGCCGGCCGGCAGCGTGTCTTATGCCGTCAATGGGGGACGAACGGAATTCAACAATTGGCAGATCGATGGCGGCGAAGTTCTCGATTCCGGCAGCAACGCGAATATCAACGTCTATCCGAACATTGACGCGCTAGCCGAGGTGCGGGTGCTCACCTCCACCTATGGCGCGCAGTATGGGCGCAACGGGTCCGGCACCATCGAAGCGGTGACGAAGTCCGGAACCAATAATTTTCATGGTGACGCGTTCGAGTTTATCCGCAATGCCGCGTTCAATGCGCATTACTATTTCGACTTACCCGGGGAACCGAAAACTTATTACAACAAGAACGATTTTGGATACATCTTCGGTGGGCCGATCAAGAAGGACAAACTGTTCTTTTTCTGGTCGCAGGAATTCCGGCGGGAAAATGTCCCACTGGTTTTTAACAATCCGGGTCTTTTTCTGCCCAACGCGGCCGAGCGCGCAGGCAATTTCAACGACGTCTGCCCGGCGATTGGCACGCCGTTTGTGAGAGCCGGCGTGGTTCCGGTTTCTACTCCCCAAGGGCAGGAAGTGGTTAGCCCCAATTGTCCGGCATATACATCTCCGGGGCAGGATTCGAATGGGGATAGTTATTATCTAGGCTTTCCCAACAATACTATTCCTTCGAATGAATTGGACCCCGCAAATACAAACCCATTGGTGGCGAATATTCCCTTGCCGAATAATGGACACGCATTTATCGGAACATTTGCGCAGCCCGTCAGTTGGCATGAGGAACTGATTAAGGTGGATGACCAGATCGATTCCAAATGGAGGGCGAATTTCCGCTTCATTCATGATGCCTGGACGCAGAGTTTTCCCTGCTCTCCGGGCACCTGCAACAACACCACAAACGTGCCCGCGATCGGGGGAACACTGCAAGGACCGGGAATCAGTGCGGTGACGACTTTGACCACCACGCTTTCCCCCTCGTTGATGAATGAGTTCGTCTTCAGCTATGGAGCGAATCACTTGCATCTTTTCAATACTGGAAACGCATGGGTGCGCCCCGCCAGCATGACCATGACCGGCATTTTCGAAAACGGCTTTAATGGAACGATTCCATCTTTCTCGATTAGCGGGAATGGAAACTTCGGGGTCGGGATCGATCCCGGCTACTTGCCGTGGACCAACTCGAACCCTACTTACAGCTTCCACGACAATCTGAGCTGGATCAAAGGCAGGCACAATATTGCGATTGGCACGTACTTCGAGGCCATCGAAAAAAACGAACCTGCTCTTGAGGAGCCTAACGGGAGCCTTTACCTTTCCGCGAATCCAAATACCGCTTATAACCAAACCAACAATTCCGGGGGAGCGTTTTCGAGCACGGGTAATGGTTTCGCCGATCTGCTCGTGGGGTACATCAATGCATTCGCTCAGCCCAACCAGAACTTAAAGTATTACAACCGCTACAAAGTCCTGGAGCCCTATGTGCAGGATGATTGGCGGGCCACGCGGCAGCTGACCTTGAACCTGGGCGTGAGAGTAAGTTTGTTCGGCAGCTATTACGAGCGCTATGGACGGGCTTACAATTTCGACCCGAATGCTTATGTTGCGGCCAATGCGCCGGTGGTGGATCCGAATACGGGGGCGCTCGACTTTGCACCGGGGCAGAGCGTCTACAATATGACTGGAATGGTGCACTGCGGCTACAACGGGGTGCACAGCAGTTGCATGTCCGGCCACTTATTCAACCCGGCTCCGAGAATTGGCTTTGCCTTCGATCCGAAGGGCGATGGGAAAACCGCACTGCGCGCGGGCTATGGCATTTTCTTCGAACACGCGAATGGGAACGACGCCAATACCGAATCGCTCGAAGGAAATCCTCCTGGTATCATCGCGCCGGTGCAATTGTTCATTGCGGGTTACACCAACCTTGGCGGCACATCTCCCACGGGACAGCCGTTGATCTATCCGCTGGGCGGCGGCAACTCTCAGCTGACCTCGATCACTACCAAGACGCAGTGGCCTTACGTCCAGCAATACCACTTCGACATTCAGCGGGAATTGGCTCGAGATACGATGGTGGTAATTGCTTATGTTGGCAGCAAGGGAACCCACTTATCGCAACAACTGGACCGGAATCAGCTTCACTCCACTCCGGCCAGCCAAAACCCGTATGCGCCGGGACAATACATCAGCAGCGATGACTGCAACGATGTATCGAATTCCCCCGCCACGCTCGGCAACGGAACGCTGGTCACCGGCCAGGCGCTGCTCAATCTTAACGTGGCGTGCGGCAACGTCAATGTCGATATGTTTCGGCCCTACCAGGGGTACGACTCGATCTATGGAATTGTCGGCGGAGCAAACTCCACTTACAACGCGCTGCAAGTTTCGGGCAGGCGGAATGCGCATGGGCTTCAACTAACGGTCGCCTACACTTACAGCCACTCCATCGATAATTCTTCCGACCGCTATGACAGCGCATTTGTCGATTCTTACAACTTGAACGCCTACCGCGCCAGCTCGGCTTTCGATCAGCGTCACATTTTTACCGCAAGCTACATTTATAATCTGCCGATTTTCCAGCACTCGAGGGGTTTAACGGGATCGCTTCTGGGAGGTTGGCAGGTATCGGGCATCACCACGGCCCAGTCGGGAGAACCGTTCACGATTGTGAATGGCGGCTACTACGACAATGCGGGGGTCGGAAACAGCGTTGGTTCAGGCTCGTATGCGGATATTGCGGGGGATCCGCACGGTCCGAAACCGAGCTTCACTCCAGTGCCGGGGGTGGTGTACGGTCCCTTGCTTTACAATCCCGGAGCTTACACGCAACCTACAGGGCTTACGTTCGGCGACTCGGGGCGAAATTCTCTTGCGGGGCCGGGGCGCCTGAATTTCGACATGGGCGTGTTCAAGCGCTTCAAGATTAGAGAGTCGAAAGCGCTGGAGTTTCGCGCGGAGGCTTTCAATGTATTCAATCATCCGCAGTGGAATGGTGTGAACAATACAAGCTGCGGGTACGTGACAGACTCCGGCTCGGCAAGTTCAGGATCGAGCGATTGCGTGAATGGCAACGCGCAGGCTGGAGAAGTGCCGAGCAACTTCCTGCATCCCAGCGGAGCTCATATTCCGCGCATCGGCGAGTTCGGTTTGAAGTTTATTTTCTGAACAACTCCTTATTTGTTCGCCGCATCATTTGCCTCCTCGATCCTCTACTTTGCGCCAGCTTGCCCGGAACTTAACGCAGCCGCCGTGGCCTGCACTTCCTGGAGGAATTGTGGAACCGGCATCCCTTCATACTTTTCTTTCAGGGGATCGAGGCGGTAGCGGACCGAAACCACTTCCTTGCTGGAGTCAAGACTAGCGTTACATTTCGTCACGCTGCCGGGCATGACGCCGGTACAGTCCTGGTCGTAGGCGGAGTGTACGACGAACAAGCCTTGCATGCCGTCGCCTCCGGTGAGCCGGAGCGCGGGCGTGAGCTCGGTTTCCTCACCCCGCGACTGGCGCAGAAACAGCACGTACGGACCAGCGTAACGTACCGTCTCCCAATCCAAGCCGCCGGTCATGGTAACGGCAGCGGAGTTAGCCTGCCCGTTCTTCACCGGCAAGCCGCAATTTACCGCGCCCCACGGCATCGCAAACGTAACGAGATCGCCGACCTTATGAGTGCCCTTCCATGTGCGCAACACCTTCACGTCGAAATATGCGACGACATCCTGCCCGGAGGGAGCGAGTGCACTGGTTTGATCGCCGAAGGTGCTGGCTAGAATTATCTCGTCGCTCTGCTGCATAAGTGTGAATAGGTTGGGGGCCAGGGTCGTCGAATCCACATCGCGACGGTGAACGTAGGAGTGGGTTTCCCTTACTTGCTGGCAGAGAGGACTCGCGGATATCATCGCCTGGGTCTGCGCGGCCCTGAAGTCTTTCACGTGCTTCTCGGGCGCTGGGGCAGGAGCAGGTTGCTGGGCCTGCTGCGCCGGTCCAGCTTCCACGGCGAGAACCGCGGCCAGAATCAGTCGTGCAAGATCACGCAGCGTTTTCATCGCATCCGTTTTCATGGGACTCACCTTACTTAAAGTTATGCCGCACTCATAGTGCAGTTACGTACTGACCTTTCCCTATTGACGTGCCGCGTCCAGCTCGGCGAGAAATGCGGCGAGATTGTGATTACCGTATGACTTCCAAAGCGCACCTTGCGCATACGCCGGGTGGATTCTCTCCTCGTGAAACAAGAACGCACCCTGCACTCCGTCACCCACCAGCCAGAGACCTGGGGCGGCTGCAGGGGTCACCGAAAACGTGTGCAGGAACAGCAGGTAGCGGCCTCCGCTACGCAGCGGCAAGAAGGAATTCACCCTTGTTTCGGCCTGAGCGCCATCCGGAAAATGCAGACCGCCAGCCGGCACAGAGAAGGTGACCACATCGCCGGCCACGTGCGGCCCTTTCCAGCTTTGAAGAACTTGTACATCGTAATGGGATTGCACGTTATTGCCGTCGGCCGATAGCCCGCCGTAGCTGGTGAGCAGATGCACCAAGACAACCTCGTCGCTGCGCCTGACGAGAGACGGCAAGTCCTGGGCAAGATCGGAGGGGTTAGCATCCCGCGCGACTACGAGCTTGCCTCCCGCAGCCACCGCACGTTGATGAAGGGAGCTGTCCAAAAGCGCCTGCCGACCTGCCGCAGCCGACGACAGCGGACCGCCCCGCGGAGCGTTTTGCGCGGCCTGAGGTTGCTGCGCTTGCATGGAAAGGCTGACCAAAACAACAGCGCTGCGCGCCAGGCCAATCCCAAGTGAGCATTTCATGTTACTTGCCTCCCTTTACTTCGCCGCCGTCATCGCAGTAATCGATGACATACCAATCGCTCCAATAATAGTTATATTCGCCGCCATCGTCGCAGGCATATTCATCCGCCTCCCATTCATAGACTCCGTCGCAATAGAAGTCGGAATCCACATAGTCGCAAGCATAGCTTCCATCGTCGATTTCCTCGTAATCCGGGTCGCCGACCTGCGTGTTCTGGCAGGTATAAGTGGTGATTACGTCGTACTCGGCCCAGTCCACATAGAAAGAGTAGGTGCCGGGGTCATACATATCCTGGTAGGCGTATTCGTCTTCGTCATCGTCGTAGGCGTCGCAATCGACGGTCTGACTGAAGGTCCCGGTGGCGCTGCTGTAATTGGTGTCACCGGAGTAGGTAGCAGTCATATTGAAGGGGAAGGTCTGGTCGCCATCCTGGTCGGCAGGAAGGATGGGGAAGAGATTCCCGGAGAAAGTTCCGGTGCAAGTTCCGCTGCCATTCAAGGTGCAGCCTGGGTAGTTGTCGCCTTCGTCGTCGGCCAAGGTTACCGACCCGGTGGGAGTGTCGTATCCGGAACCGTTGGGGTTGCTGACTGTAGCGCTGAAGGTGACGGTGGTGGGGTCATCCGTGCTCCATTCAGAAGGATTGGGGCTGATGGAAGCGGTGACGGTGGGGGTGGAGGTGTCGACGGTTACGTCGTAGGAGCAGCACGAACTCTGGGCATAGGGCGATCCGTCGTCGGGGGTGAAGGCGGCGGAGAGAACGTGGGTTCCGCCTGTGTAAAGAGCGAAGGAGATGGTGGTGGTAGCCGAGTCTGCCCCCGACAGTTCGCCGGTATGAGCATTGGAACCGTCGTCGACCTCGCCGGTGCCGTTGATGGGCAGGCCGCCGATGCCGGGATTGTCGATGGTCACGGTAATGCCGTAGTTCTGTGTAGTTCCTTCGTCCACCGGAGAAGCCGGGGGCGAGTTGAAAGCAATCGTGGTGGGACCGGGGTTTACTCCCTGCGCGTAGGGGTCGCTGGTGGAGGGTCCGTTGCTGCTATCTCCCGAATAAAGAGCCGTAATCGTGTAAGTCCCCGGTACAAACGGAATGGGATTGCCGTTTGTAGTGCAGGTCGCAACGCCCTCCTCCAGGCTGGCGGTGCAAAGCGGCCCATCATCGCTGGTCAACGTAACCGAGCCCGTAGGAGTATTCCCGGCTACGTTGTTGTTTACGTCAACGGTATAGGTGACGGCTTGCGGATAGTTGGAAGGATTCACCGACGAACTCATCATCGTGGTGGTGGTGTTCAGCACGTTGAACATCTGAGAGTTGCTGGATTGTCCGTTGGCGGTGAGAACGATGGAGCCCGAAGTCCCGCCTGAGGGTACCGGGGCCACAACCTGGGTGGCAGTCCAGCTTTGCGGAGTAGCGGTCTGTCCGTTGAAGGTGACCTTACTGGAACCTTGCGAGGAACCAAATCCGCTGCCGCTGATGGTGACTACGGTGCCCACAGCGCCGGAAGTCGGCGACACACTGCTGATGCCTGGTGCGGAGTTAACGGTAAAGGTCACGCCGTTGCTGGCCAGGCCGCTGGCGGTTACTACGACGCTGCCAGTGGTGGCTCCGGAAGGCACGGGAACATCGATACTAGTCGATGTCCAACTGAGGGGCGTAGCGGCGGTACCGTTGAACTTGACCGTGCTCGAGCCCTGGGTCGAGCCAAAGTTTGTCCCCGTAATTGTCACTGCGGTGGCGATGCCGCCAGAGGTGGGTGACAAGCTGGAAATCGCGGGCGCGACCAGCACCGTGAAGGTGACGCCGTTGCTGGGCACTCCGCTGACCGTGACGACGACCGGCCCGCTGGTGGCACCGGTCGGCACGGGCACGACGATTTTTGCCGCAGCCCAACTCGTGGGTGTGCCCTTGGTTCCGTTGAAGGTCACGGTGCTGGTGCCTTGCGTGGAACCAAAATTTGTCCCGGTGACTGTGACCGATTGAGCCACCTGACCGGAGGTTGGTGACAAGCTGGTAATGCTAGGCGTGGGCAGAACGGTGAACGTGACACCGTTGCTGGCCACTCCATTTTCGTTGACCACCACCGGGCCGGTGGTAGCACCGGTGGGAACTGGGACGAAGATCTGGCTCGCACCCCAACTGGTGGGTGTGCCTGCGGTTCCGTTGAAGGTCACGGTGCTGCTAGCCTGCGTCGCGCCAAAGCTGGTGCCCGTAATGGTGACCAATTGAGCGATCGGACCCGAGGTTGGCGACAGACTAGTGATGCTGGGCGTGGGCAGTACAGTAAACGGCACGCCGTTGCTGGCAACTCCGTTTTCGGTAACTACCACCGGCCCACTGGTAGCGCCGGTGGGAACCTTTACGACAATTTTTGCCGCGGCCCAACTGGTGGGCGTGCCTGCGGTTCCGTTGAAAGTCACGGTGCTGGTGCCCTGAGTAGAACCAAAGCTGGTCCCGGTAATCGTGACTGATTGGGATACTGTACCCGAGGTGGGCGACAGAGTGGTTATGTTGGGCGTAGGCAGGACGGTGAAAGCAACGCCGTTGCTGGCCACTCCGTTTTCCGTGACCACGACGTTTCCAGTCGTGGCACCAGCAGGCACGGGGGCGACAATCTTCCAGCCTAGCCAACTTGTGGGACTTGCGGCAACACCGTTAAAGGTGACAGTAGTAGAACCCTGCGTCGTACCAAAGCTGGAACCGTTAATCGTAACCGATGTGCCAACCGGACCTGAGGTCGGCGACAGGGTGGTGATATTGGGGGTCGGCAAGACGGTGAACTTTATGCCGTTGCTCGCGACACCGCCAACCGTTACCACCACATTCCCAGTGCCCGCACCGGTTGGAACCGGAACCTTGATCGTGGTCGCGTTCCAACTGGTGGGGGTGGCTGCGGTTCCGGCGAATGTCACCGTACTGGAGCCTTGCGTCGAGCCAAAACCTGCCCCTGTGATGGTGACCACCATGCCAACCGGGCCCGTGATGGGGGAAAGACTGGTAAGCCCGGGACCGGCATCCACCGTGAAAGTAATAGTGTTGCTGGGGACGGAGTTGAGCGTTACCACGACGCTTCCCGTGGTAGCGCCGGTGGGGACGGGAGCAAGAATTTGCGTCGCGCTCCAACTGGCAGGCTTGGCAGTGGTTCCGTTGAAGGTCAACGTGCTGGTGCCCTGCGTCGCGCCGAAGGTGGTGCCCGTGATCGTCACCGTTTCTCCGATCGGACCTTTGGCGGGAGACAGGCTGGAAATGTTGGGAGTTGGCAGCACGGTAAACGCCTTGCCGTTGCTGGCCACGCCGGTCACCGTGACCACAACATTGCCGGTGGTTGCACCGGTGGGAACGGGCACCGTAATGCTGGTAGCCGACCAAGTCTTCGAAGTCGCGGCCGTCCCGTTAAACGTGATCGTGCTGGTACCGCGCGACGAGCCAAACGTTGTTCCGGTAATGGTGACTATTTCCCCGATGCCATAGGAGGTCGGTGACAGGCTGGTGATTACCGGAGGGGCGGTGACGGTGAAGGTTTTCGAGTTACTCGCCGTCCCGCCCACGGTGACGATCACCGGTCCGGTCGTCGCTCCGCTGGGAACGGAAACCACGATGCTGGCCACGCTCCAACTTGTTGGCGTGGCCGAGGTTCCGTTGAAGGTAACCGTGCTCGTGCCCTGGATCAGGTTGAAATTCGTTCCTGTAATGGTGACCGTCCCCGTGATCGCACCCGAAGTCGGTGACAGGCTGGTAATGATAGGCGCACCGACAAACCACACGCTGTTGCTGGGGATGCCATTGACGGTCACTATAATGTTGCCCGTCAATACGCCGGCAGGAGCCGGGACAACGATCTGACCCGCCGCCCAAGTGGTGGGAGTAGCGGCCGCGCCGTTGAAGGTAACCGTGCTGGTGCCCTGGGTCGCGCCAAAATTGCTTCCGACAATCGTCACGACGGTACCTGAGGTGCCGGAAGCGGGGGAAATGCTGGTGATCGCCGGCGCAGACGTGCCGACAACGCGAATGCGCTCATTCGATCTATCCGCGATGTAGATATCGCCAGCACTATCCACTGCCACGCCCCAAGGTGTCCATAGCTCAGCGCCGGTCGCCGCTCCGCCATCACCGGAGTAGCCCCCAGTGCCGTCACCGGCGACGGTAGCGATATCGCCCGGTTGGATCACGGTCCCTGCGATCATGACCGCCAGGGTTCCGGTGTTGACCACGCGGATACGATTATTGTTGGCATCCGCAAAATAGATGTTGCCAGAGCCATCCAACGCGACATGGGCAGGGCCATTTAATTCAGCACTGGTAGCCGCTCCGCCGTCGCCGGAGTAGCCCGCAGTACCATTGCCGGCAACCGTGGAAATAATGCCTGCCGCAGTTACCTTGCGGATGCGGTAGTTCCCAAAATCTCCGATGTAGATATTGCCAGCGCTATCTACCTTCACGCCGATGGGCGAATTTATCTCAGCGCTGGTAGCCGCTCCACCGTCGCCGGAGTAGCCCGCAGTACCATTGCCGGCAACGGTAGCGATATAACCCGGTTGGATCACGATCCCTGCGATTGTGACCGCCTGGGTACCCAAGTTGACGGAGCGAATGCGATTATTTCCTGTGTCCGAGATGTAAATATTGCCAGCGCCATCTACGGCCACGTCCTCGGGAACATATATCTTCGCGCCGCTCGCCGGGCCACCATCACCGCCATAGCCCCCGCCACCACCCACCACCAAGGAAATGATACCCGTGGACGCCGTTACCTTGCGGATCTGACTGTCGCCTTCCTCGGAGATGTAGATGTTGCCAGCGGTATCCACTGCCACGCCGGTGGGATATTCGATGAAGGCCTCGGTGGCGGGGCAGCCGTCACCGGAATCGTCCGTCTCATTGCTGCAATAGGGATAGCCGTGGCCTAGTTGCCCTGCGATGGTAGAGATATCCCCCGGCTGGATCACGACGCCTGCGATCGTAACTGCTGCGGCGCCGGGGTTGATAGCGCGAACGCGGTAATTGTCGACGTCTGCGATATAAATGTTGCGGAGGCTATCTAATACTGTGCCCTCAGGAGTATAGAACTCGGCGCTGGTAGCCGGTCCACCGTCACCGGCGAAACCTTCGGTGCCGTTCCCAGCCAGGGTGTTAATAATACCGGGGCCGGGGAGCACGATTTGAGCATTTGCACGTCCCGCAAACGCTGCGAAGCAGCAAAGCAACCAGACGGATAGCCAACGAGCTACGGTGGTGCGTCTTGAGTACTTATCGTGTTGCCGTTCGCGGTATCGCGTCATTTCGGTTTCACCCACTTTGCATCGCAAGGTGCTCTTGAAGTTAGTCATCGTGCGCACCAAGAAGGGCTCAGGCGTAAGCATTAGCATGTGCAGAGGGCCGAACGGAGGTCCGAGCGCATAACGATCTCCAATATTTCGTAGTTACTGCCTATCGAAGAGCAACCTATAACCCGAGGCACGCCGGAAATGACTACAAAACTTCACGGTCGAGGACAGTAATGAGGTTCCAATTCTGTTGTCAACGCGAAAACGTGGCTGGCATAAAATATCGTCCAAAAGTGTCCAAGGGTAAGTGGCGGGCAATTGTTTTGGCCGCATCTTTTTACCAAGGGACTTAAATACAGGGGACTTAAATTTGACATTAAGTGTGATCGAGCTGGGATCACGCGTCCGGCATTGTGAGTTTGGGATAATCTCGCTTGCTCTCGCCATGCTTTTCTTGCATCCAAGATTAGGTTTCTGGGAGAGAGATCCTTATGGACGAAAAAATTGTGCAGGAAATACTCCACGAATTGTTCGCCTCGCTGGAGGCGGTGGAGACGCAGAGTTCAGCTCTTTTGCAATTTGTGAAAGATAAGGGCATCGCGAGTGAAGACGAACTTGCGCCGTATCTGGAGCGGGCGGGAAACGCGAGCAGCGTGCGATGGCTGGCGGCGCGGGTGAGAATCGAGTATCTGATCGCTGGAGCGATGAAGGCCGCGGAGGGGGATGCGAAGAAAGAAGCTCCCGGGGCTCAAGATAAGGGTAGCCAGGAGGCGAACGAAGCCGCCGAGAAATCGGAAGAGAAAGAAACCGGGAACGAAGTGAAGGGCAGCCAACGAGTTGCGGCCAAGGGAGGTGCTCAGGCGGATAAGGGCGGAGCCACTGCCGAGAATGATCGCAAGGATGGCGAAAAAGAGAACCGAACGAAGCCGGACGCAGGAGAGAAAGCCGCCTGACGAGAGCCGCAAAACGGGGGGTGCCTCAGTCGGCCGGCATGGGCGCGGGGCGCGGCAGGGCGGGACGGGCTTTCGCGGCAAGGGGCGCTTCCGCCGGGGCTTCCATCCACTTGCGTACTTCGGGCAGGGCCTGGCGCATGGCTACTTCTCCGGCACGAATCAGTTCTGCAGCGCGCTTGAAATCGTCGTAGGCGAAGCCGGCGACGTCGGGTTCGACCACCAGATCGGCGGCGCCGCGCCAAAGATGGCTCATTTTGTCCTGCGCGATGGCGAAGGATTGTCCGATCACATCGAAGAGATGACGCGGTGCGCCATCTTTCGACCATTGCCCTTTCAAGTGGACAGCGAGGACGCGCTCGGCACCCATCTCCCGGACCGGCCGCGTGGGCACGGGATGCGACAACATGCCGTCGACCAGCCAGCGTCCGCGAATATTTACCGGCAAGAACATTCCGGGATAGGCGCAACTGGCGCGCACGGGATCGATAATCGAACCGGAATGGAAAACCACGCCTTCTCCGGTGTTGAAGTTGGTGGCGGTGACGCCGAGAGGGATGCGTAATTCTTCGAAAGTTTTTACCTTCAAAATGCGCGAGAGAAAAGTCACCATGCGGTCGTTCGAGGCGAAACCGTAACGGGAAACCGTCCAGCGGGCGAAGGTGGTAAAGCGGCAGGAGTGCGCAACTTTTTCGAGCTCCTCGAGCGGCATGCCGCTGCAGTAGGCCGCGCCGATGAGCGCACCCACGCTGGTGCCAGCGACAAAGCGGACGGGAATGTCCTCTTCTTCGAGGACCTTGAGGACTCCGATATGGGCCATACCGCGGGCAAAGCCGCCGCCCAACGCTATACCGACGGCGGGAATTCTGCTTTCAGTCGCGGTTTTGCGCGAAAGTTCCCGCCCAAAGGCTTGCACGGACCGAACGATCTTTTCAAAACTTTTCACTGCTCACCCCACATGCCCGAACGGCGGGCACCCACGGGCTTCAACCAGCACTTCAACTTACTGCCTTAAGATGCCACAAACGCGATTTGTGCCGTAGAGCCCGATAGTGCCATTCTTATATTACTTATGGGGGATAGAACACTGTACTTATCAACGGGCTTGGGCGGGACGCGCCCGCGAGGTTCGTGACTAACTTCCGTGGCTCTGGTAACTTACAGGCCATGGTGAGGGAAATATCGGCGGGCGGCGTGGTCGTACGGAAGCGGGGTGGGGTCTGGTGGATGGCGGCCATTGAGCCACCCGGAGACGCCAAAACCACGGCTGACGGGGGAAATAGGCCCGGCATTCGAAAAACGAAACCCGTCCTGGCGCTGCCAAAAGGGCTGGTTGATCCGGGAGAGAAGCCGGCGGAGACGGCGGTGCGCGAGGTCTTCGAAGAGACCGGGGTGACGGCGGAGCTGATCGCGAAGCTGGATGACATCAAGTATGTCTATTCCCGCAGTTGGGGCGACGGGCAGAGGGTATTTAAGATCGTCAGCTTTTATTTGATGCGTTATCGAGCGGGCCGCATCAACCACATCGCGCCTGAGATGCGAATTGAAGTGGCGCGCGCGCGCTGGATTCCGCTGGAAGATGCGCCCAAGCTGCTCGCCTACAAAGGTGAGAGACAAATGGCGCAGCGTGCGCTGGAATATGTGGGGGAGCACCCAGAAGTTGGCTCGCACCACGAAAAGAGTGTGTGACCCTCGATACTGACGTGATTCTCCCGGGTTTTGCACGACATCGAGTCCCGCATAATGATTTTATGTTCGGTTATCGGAGTTTGATTCGCTCTAACTCTGCCCTTCTCTTGATTCCTTTGACGGCGGCTTTGCTGCAAGTCTCAGAACCTGTATCCGCATGGGCTGCGCCGCCGCGAGCGTCGGCAAAGGCGGAGCAGCTAACTGCGGAGTATGCTTCCGCGCTTCTCGCGGCCGATCACTTCCTGCAGGCTTGGCAGTCGGGCGACGCCGAGACAGGAGTGGCGCTGCTCTCCAGTCGGGCCAAGAGAACCGCCACGAGCGACGGAATCGAGAGATTTTTTTCGAACTCCGAGCCGACAGCTTATGAGATCGGGCGCGGCAAGCTGGTGCGCGGACGCTATGAGTTTCCGGTCGTGCTGGTTAGCGCTGACCCGAAAAACAATCATTCGCGGCGGCGATTCTCGACCATCATTGTTTTGCATAGTGGCGGCAATGACTGGACGGTGGATAAACTGCCATAGGAGAGATTCGACGGCCAAGTCTTAATCAAGATCCTCACAGCACAGAGGCCGTCCGGTCCCAATCGAGGCTAGATCATGAAGCGCATTAATAAAGTTGCTGTCCTGGGCGCGGGAACCATGGGCGCCCGCATCGCGGCACATTTTGCCAATGCAGGAGTTCCGAGCTATTTGTTGGATATCGTTCCCCCCGAGGTTGCCGCCGGAGCCGGCGCGGCGGCGCGAAACAAGATTGCGGCCGCCGGACTGGAGGGCGCGAAGAAATCCAAGCCCGCGGCTTTTATGGATTCTTCTCTGGCGCGCTTGGTTACGGTGGGAAATTTTGAAGACGATTTGAAAAAGCTTGCGGAAGTCGATTGGATTATTGAAGCGGTGGTGGAGAATCTCGATCTCAAGCGCGCGCTGCTGCGCAAAGTGGAAGCCATCCGCAAGCCGGGGACGATCGTGACTACCAACACCAGTGGTTTGCCGGTGGGCAAAATTGCGGAAGGATTTTCCGGCGACTTCCAGCGCTCGTGGTTTGGCACGCACTTCTTCAATCCGCCGCGCTACATGCGGCTGCTGGAAATTATTCCCACGCCGGTGGCCGATCCCGCAGCGATCGACACCATAGCCCATTTCTGTGACGTGCGATTGGGCAAGGGAGTGGTCATCGCGAAAGATACTCCGAACTTTATCGGCAACCGCATCGGAACATTTTCCGTGTTGAACGTGATGTGGCTGATGCAGGAGATGGACTTCAGTATCGAAGATGTCGATGCGCTGACCGGGCAGGCCGTGGGCTGGCCGAAGTCGGCTACGTTCCGCACGATTGATTTGGTTGGCTTGGACATTCTGGGCCACGTGGTGGGCAATATGATGGCGAACGTCCACGACGAGCGCAGCGACTTGCGACTGCCGGACTTTTTCACGCAGATGATTCAGCGCAAATGGCTGGGCGATAAAACCAAAGGCGGCTTCTACAAGAAATCGAAGGGCGTGGGCAAAGAAGAAGAACGGCTGGGGCTCGACTGGAAGACTCTGGAATACCGTCCGCGGCAGAAGCCGAAATTCGCCGCGCTCGATATGGCAAAAAATATTGAAGACACCGGCACGCGCCTGCGCACTTTGCTTGGCCTCGAAGGCAGCCCGCAGAAAGGCGACAAGGCGGGCGCGTTTCTGTGGGCGTCCCTTTCCGATTTGTGGACGTACTCGGCCAATCGCATTCCGGAGATTTCGAATTCGATCACTGAAATCGATCGCGCGATGCGGCTGGGATTTAATTGGGAACTCGGTCCTTTCGAACTGTGGGACGCGGCTGGAGTCGACGCCACCGTCGCGCGCATGAAGAAAGAAGGCAAGCCGGTTGCGGCGAATGTGGAAAAGCTTCTCGCGGCTGGACAGAAATCCTGGTACGGGGACGATCCAAAATCGGCTTCGGGACGCAAGTACTGGCAACTGGCAAATGGCAAATGGCAACTGCTTGAAGTTCCTTCCGGCGTGTGGTCGGTCACGGTGGCAAAAAAATCCAACGGCGTGGTGAAGAAAAATTCCGGAGCGTCGCTGATTGATCTGGGCGACGGGGTGGGCTGCATCGAGTTCCACAGCAAGATGAACTCGCTCGGAGCGGACATTATCGGCTTGATCCTGCAAACGCTCAAGGCTAGCGGCCCCGGCGATAATTTCGACGCGTTCGTGATCACCAATGACGCGACGAATTTTTCCGTTGGCGCCAACTTGATGCTGCTGCTGATGAGCGTGCAGGAAGATGAGTGGGACGATGTTGACTTGGCCATTCGGCAGTTCCAGGGCATGACGCAGGCGATTAAATTTTCGCCAAAGCCGGTGGTCTCGGCGCCGTTCGGGCTGTGCCTGGGCGGAGGGACGGAAATTTCGCTGCACGCGGCGGCGCGTCAGCCTCATGCGGAGCTTTATACCGGATTGGTGGAAGTTGGCGTGGGTCTGCTGCCGGGCGGCGGAGGCTGCAAGGAAATGCTGCTGCGCGCGGTGGATGGCGCGATGGCAGCGCGCGGCGGGAAAGGGTCCGGGGAAGCGCTGGCTGGATCGATTGAAATGCTGGAAGCGATGAAGCGGGCTTTTGAAAACATTGCAACCGGCAAGGTGGCAACGTCCGCGCACGAAGCGCGAGGAATGGGATTTTTATCGGACAGCGACCGGATTACGATGAATCGCGAGCGCGTTCTTTCCGACGCCAAAGTGCGAGCGCTTGAACTGGCGCGCGCGGGATACGAGCCGCCGGTCCCCCGCACCGATATTCCTGCTCCCGGCGAAAACCTTTTGGCGACGTTGAAGATGGGCGTCCACATGATGCGGCAGGGAGATTTTGTCACTGACTACGAAGTGAAGCTGGGTGCGAAGATCGCTGAGGTCTTGTGCGGCGGAAGTGTCACACCGGGTACGCCGGTGAGCGAGCAGTACATTCTCGATCTGGAGCGCGAGGGGTTTAAATCCCTGTGCGGCGAGAAGAAGACGCAGGAGCGGATTCAGTACACGCTGAAGACGGGGAAGACGCTGAGGAATTAGTAGTTTACTATGTATCTGATTACATTTGTCTAGTACTTGCATCGTGATGTACGATGATTACATAAGGAGCTACCAAATGAGCTATGTTGAGCCCGCCTCAGTTTTGTCTCCGAAGTCTTCCGTCCGTTCAGTCGTCGTCATTTACACCACGAAGAACGGGGGATACAACACGGAGAACGGGGGATGGTCCGTCGCAAGGATAGGCTGGGAGAATACCGAAAGCGTCGGCATTCGGTGGAATGGTTCGGACGACGCACCCGGCATCGGCAGTCCACAATCCCGCGGAAATCCCACATGGTTCATCCTGCCGGAAGAGCTCCACGAGGTAGTTCTGGCCAAGGTCGAAGAACTCGCCGTCAGCGCTCCCGGCGGCCTTCTTGATCAATACCGCGAAATGGCAAACGATGTTCAGCACGAAAAAGAAGCTCTCGAGTGGAGCGAAGGACTCATTGGCGATGCATCCGCGGAGGGGTGAGGTTTGGTGGGTAGCGTTCGATCCATCCGTGGGCGGAGAAATCCAGAAAACGCGGCCCGCGATCATTATCAGCAACAACGGCGCGAACATGGCGCTGAACCGCCTAATCGTCGTTCCGCTCACCAGCCAGATAGCCAAGGTTTTCACCGGACAGGCGATGGTGACAGTGAATGGCGAGCCTCGCAAAGCGATGGCCGATCAATTGACGACGGCTTCGAAGGAGCGATTGCGCTCCAGGTTGGGCGCAGTATCAAGCTCTGACATCGTGTCGGTGGAACGCGCCATTCTGCTGCATCTGGGTATTATCAGGCGCTAAGTGGTAGTGGCTAAATTTGGCTTGCGCTAGAATAGAGAGTGGAAAGGAAATTGCGTATGCGGTCTACTTCTTATGAGGCAACAATAGCTCTGCTCGTCAACGGTAGCTACCAAGTGACTGGAGGGCCGTCACCGTCTGGTTCGCTGAACCAGTCCGCGCTTTTGGCGCTGCTTAGAACATATGCGCTTGCGGACAGTGCAGGCGAACCGATCAGCGCCGACGATGTTATTTCCAACCTCAACACGTCTAACGCTCCGGTGTCGATCTCTTTAGTGCAAAGAGTCGCGTAAAAATAGAAAAAGCCCGGATGCCAGCCACTACCGCGCTATCCACATGTTTGCTTGGTATATATTCTCGATATATACTATTTGAATGCCCAAGACCGATATCGCCAAGCTATTCCAAAACGGCCGCAGCCAGGCGGTGCGCCTGCCGCGGGAGTTTCGGTTCGAGGGTGACCGCGTGCGCATCCGGCGCGTGGGTCAGGGAGTGCTTCTGGAACCGATCATCCAAGATACGAAGGAATTGTTTCGCAGACTCGATGAGTTGAATTCCGAGCCATTTCCTTCCCGCGAAAAACAGCCCCCAGCAACCAAGCGTCCGGCTCTCAAGTGAATTACCTGCTGGACACGAACGCCTGCACCGCGCTGATGAACGGGGCGCCGGCTACGGTTCGCAGCCGATTCGAGAAGGCCATTCGCGAGGAATCTAGAATCTATATATCCTCGATCGTGGCGTTTGAACTTTGGTATGGAATCGCAAAGAGTGTGCGCATCGAAATCAACGCCCAGCGCCTCGAAGCGCTTCTGTCCAGCGCAGTGGTGGCGCTTCCCTTCGACAACGAGGATTCCCGCGCAGCGGGCTCGATCCGAGCCACCTTGCAAGCTGCCGGCAAACCCATTGGCGCATACGACTACCTGATTGCCGGCCAAGCCCTGGCGCGGCAACTGACTCTGGTGACAGCCAATGTTTCCGAGTTCTCCCGCGTGAAGGGACTCATCTGGCAGGACTGGGCCAAGCCTTAAATCGTTGCGGACAACGCACGGACAGTTGCCTCGCGCAATTGAGCATACTCAATCCAAATTTGCTTGCACCCCGTACTTCCTGTGAGGCAGTAAAAACGAAAGGAACACTCACATGAAGAATCGTAATATTGCAGTTCTGCTGGCATTGTTCGCTGTGGCGTTTGCCAGCGTTGGTTTTGCGCAGAATCCCATGGTCGGCGGGCACGATATGTCGCCGATGAAAAACATCGTGCAGAACGCGGTGAACTCGGATGACCACACTACGCTGGTTGCGGCGGTCAAGGCCGCTGGACTGGTGGATACACTCTCGGGGCCGGGACCGTTCACGGTCTTTGCGCCCACCAACGAAGCTTTTGCCAAACTTCCGGCGGGAACCGTGGACAACTTGCTGAAGCCGGAAAACAAAGATCAGCTCACGAAAGTTCTTACCTACCACGTAGTGGCGGGCAGGATGACGTCGAATGATCTCAAGAAACAAATTAAAGAAGGTCATGGCACCGCGGAATTGGCTACAGTCGAGGGTGGCAAACTGGAAGCTATGCTGCAGGGCGGAAAGATTGTACTGAAGGATGAAAAGGGTGGCACTTCGACGGTCACGATTCCGAATGTGATGCAGTCGAATGGCGTCATCCAGGTGGTGGATAGCGTGCTGCTTCCGTAGGCTTTCCCTAGTCTGACGTTTTCCGGCAAGGCGCTCGCAAGGGCGCCTTGCTTTTTGCCCGCGGGGGCGGCGTCGGCGCTACAATTGTGAATTATGAAACCGAGCATGCCAAGACTTGCCGCAATCGCAGGTGCTTTATTTTTGGGATGTGCCATGGGAAGCGCTCAATCTGCGCCGCAGAAAGAGCCTGCACCCGATGTTCCTGATGCGATTCAAGTTCCGGCGGGGCTGGAGGTTGCGGTGTACGCGCATGCCTCGGGATCGCAGATCTATACCTGCCAGGCGGCGGATGGCAAGTTTAGCTGGACACTGAAAGCTCCTGATGCCGAGCTGCGCGACCGGCAAGACAAAGTGATTGGACAACATTCCGCCGGTCCTTCGTGGAAGTTGAAAGATGGAAGCGAGGTGACCGGGAAGGCCGCGGCGCACGTTGATTCGCTGGATGCGGATTCGATTCCGTGGCTGTTGGTGAATGTTGTGAGCCACGCGGGCAAGGGGCTGCTCAGCGACGTGACCACGATTCAGCGAGTTCACACGCACGGCGGGAAGGCTCCGGCGGAGGGGTGCGATGCAGCGCACGTCAATGCCGAGACCAAGAGCAGTTACACTGCGGATTATTATTTCTACGCGCCGGCGAAGTGAAGCTCGCATTGGACGCACTGCATCGAATAAGAAGCGAGAATTCTTTATGCGAGAAGTCATCATTGCCTCATCTGTCCGAACGCCCGTGGGACGCGCCTTTAAGGGCACGCTCCGCGCCACGCGTCCCGATGAACTGGCTGCGGTTGCCATCAAGGGCGCGCTGGAGCGGGTGCCACAACTCGATCCTAAAGAGATCGAAGACGTGATCTTCGGTTGCGCCATGCCCGAGGCTGAGCAGGGGATGAACGTGGCGCGCATTGCGTCTTTGCGGGCCGGGCTACCGGTGGAAGTTTCGGCGTTAACCATCAACCGCTTCTGCTCGTCGGGACTGCAATCGATCGCGATGGCGGCCGAACGAATCATGAGCGGAGGCGCGGAAGTGATTGTGGCGGGCGGCACGGAATCGATGTCGATGATTCCGAAGGGCGGCCACAAAGTTTCGCCGAATCCGTGGCTGGTCGATCACTATCCTGATGCGTATCTGAATATGGGCCTTACCGCCGAGCGAGTGGCGCAGCGCTTCGGCATTACGCGCGAGGCGGCAGATGAATTCTCGCTGCGCAGTCACCAGAAGGCGCTGGCGGCGATTCAGGCGGGAAAATTCGACGACGAGGTTGTTCCCGTGCAGGTGAGCTTTACCACTCCGAATGGATCGAAGCCCAAGCGGCAGGAAATTGTTTTCAAAATGGACGAAGGCCCGCGCGCCGATACTTCGCTGGAAGCGCTGCTTTCGTTGAAGCCGGCGTTCCACATGAAGGGGACGGTGACTGCGGGAAATTCTTCGCAGATGTCGGACGGCGCGGCCGTAGCAGTAGTGATGTCCGCCGAGCGCGCAAAAGCGCTGGGCATTAAGCCGCTGGCTCGGTATGTTTCGTTTGCGACGGCCGGCTACAAGCCGGAAGAGATGGGACTCGGGCCGGTGTTCGCGATTCCGAAAGCTTTGAAGATGGCTGGGCTGAAGCTTTCCGACATTGACGTGATTGAGTTGAATGAAGCCTTTGCGGCGCAGTCGTTGGCGGTGATTAAAGAAGCTGGGATCGATCCGGAGAAGGTGAATCCGAATGGTGGCGCAATCGCGCTGGGGCACCCGCTGGGATGCACCGGAGCGAAGCTGACGGCGTCGATCATTCGCGAGCTCAAACGGCGCAAGGGACGCTACGGGATGGTTACGATGTGCGTGGGCGGGGGCATGGGCGCGGCGGGGATATTTGAAAATCTGAACTAGAGCGATTGCTGTGTACGGCGCTATAATCTTTCGCAGGGAGGGCGTCCCATGTTCATCTTCCGTCTCCTACCACTCTCACTTGTGATCGCAACCGGTGCCGCAACGTTGACTGCGCAATCTCCACCGGAAAAAACCCCCGCTAAAATTCAGCCTTCAGATTCGGGACAGTTGAACGCTGCGGCCGATGGCGATCTGCTTTCGCTGTATTCGAACGTGGATTCGAATGCCACGAACGCGTTGGACCAAATTCTTAGCGGCGATTATTCGGTTCGACCAACGCAGCTTAGTGTGCCGCGCAAGTTCATAGCTAATGTGGACGCCACACAGGCCGATGCCGTCTGCCTTAAGATGCGCGTCTACAAAGTTGCCCGCGATGGCCCAAACACGGACTCCATGCACCCGGCGGGCTATACGACTTGCAGTCCGGCGGCGCGATTTGCGACGCACACCGTCGATGGAGTAATTCGGCCGAGCTTGCCTTAACCGTTCCAAATCGTTTTCGGCCGAGTTGCGGCACAACTCCAAGTGACGCAGTCGGCTTCAGGCCCGTGTCGAACAACGGTAACTATCTTTCCCGACCCTGAGCACATTAGAATAACGTGTTCCGCAGAATAGCTAACCTCGTTCGGAACGCTTTTCTAATCTCCGGGGAAAAATCATAATGGCGACCACTACAGCAGTGCCCAGCACCAAAATCACAGGCGGCAGCTTTTTGCTGGAATCTCGCCGCCCCGAAGAAGTTTTCACTCCGGAAGATTTCACCGAGCAACATCAACTGATCGGCCAGACGGCGGAAGAATTTGCCGTCAATGAAATTCTGCCGAACGCGGAGAAGATCGAGCACAAGGATTTTTCTATTTCGCGCGACTTGCTCAAGAAAGCTGGAGAACTGGGCCTGAGCGGGGTCGAAATCCCCGAGGCTTATGGCGGCCTTGAGATGGATAAGGTGACGGCTGCCGTGATCGCAGATCATATCGCGAAATATGCGGGGTTTGCGACCACATGGGGCGCGCACAGCGGCATTGGTATGCTGCCGATCGTTTATTTCGGCACCGAAGAGCAGAAGAAACAATATCTGCCGCGGCTGGCTACGGGCGAGATTGTCGGCGCTTATGCATTGTCGGAATCGACCTCCGGTTCGGATGCGATGAACTGCCGAGCGCGCGCCGAGCTTTCTTCCGACGGAAAACATTACATCCTGAACGGCGAAAAGATGTGGATTACGAACGCCGGTTTCGCCGACCTGTTTACGGTGTTTGCCAAGATTGAGGACAAGTTTTCCGCGTTCCTGGTGGAGAGAACTTTCCCGGGCTTCTCGGTGGGTACGGAAGAACACAAGATGGGCATTCGCGGGTCGTCGACGTGCCCGATCATCCTCAACGATTGTAAAGTGCCGGTGGAGAATTTGCTTGGCGAGATCGGCCGGGGGGCCGTGATTGCGTTCAACATTCTGAATATTGGACGATTCAAATTAGGCGCGATGTGCGTGGGCGGCGGACGCGTGTCGCTGGAGAGTGCGATCGGTTATGCCAAGCAGCGCAAGGCTTTTGGCAAGGCGATCGGCGATTTCGGCCTGGTACGCGAAAAAATCGCAAATATGGCAACGCTGCTCTATGTGGGCGAGTCGCTGGTGTACCGCACCGTCGGGATGATGGACGTGGCACTCGGCGAAGTCGATAAGTCGGGCGCCGAGGCGATCAAGGAAACCCGCAAAGCGATCGAGGAATATGCGGTGGAGTGCTCGATCATTAAGGTGTGGGGCTCGGAGATGATCGACTATATCGTCGACGAGGCTATGCAGATTTATGCCGGTTACGGTTTTGTCGAGGAATATCCCGCGGAGAGAGCGTATCGCGACGCGCGCATCAATCGCATCTTCGAGGGCACCAACGAAATCAACCGGCTGATCATTACAGGGTTCCTGCTGAAACGAGCCATGAGCGGGCAGTTGCCGCTAATGCCGGCGATCAAGAAGCTGATGGATGAAGTGCTCTCAGGACCCTCGATGGGCGAGGATTTGGAAGGCGCGCTGGCCGAGGAGCGCAAGCTGGTTGGCCAAGCCAAAAAGCTAGGCCTTTTTGCGGCCGGAGCCGCTACGCAGAAATACATGCAGGCAATTCAGGACCAGCAGGAAATCATGGGCGCGATTGCCGATATGACGATTGAAAGCTACGCCATGGAATCGGCGGTGCTGCGCGCGCAGAAAATCCAGGAGGCAAAAGGCGAGGCTGCGGCCGCGCTTCCGATTGCGATGACGCGTGTTTATCTTTCGCAGGCCATGGAGAAGATCGAATCCGCAGCGAAGAAGGTGATTGCCGCCGTAGCGGAGGGTGACATGCTGCGCACTCAGCTGGCGATCCTGCGACGGCTGGCGAAGTACGAGCCGTTCAATACCATTGAACTTCGGCAACAGATTGCGCAGAAGGTGATTGAGCGGGGAAAGTACACGCTGGCGTAAACCTTAACCACAGGGGACACAGAGGCGCACAGGGTAGTTCCGCTTCTCTCTCTGCACCTCTGTGGTTTCATTTTTCTTCAGCCTTCTGGTACAACTGTCCCGATGAAAATCAGAGGGCTGTGGCTACTATTACTTGCACTCGTTCAGACTTTGGCCGCGCAGTCGAACCCCGCCATCCAGACAGATTCCACCACATTTGATCCTGATGGAACCGCGCACATCACGCGTGTGATTCCCATGCCCTCCACCATCAGCCCGGAGGCGCAGAAATGGCTGGCTTCGCTCACGCAGAAGAAATCTGGAGCGGAGACTTTAGCCGAACGGCGAGCCCGCACCGATGCCTGGCGCGCGCAGGATTCCGCCGAGGCCCGCAGGATTTATCCGGTTAATATTGAGGAGACAAATATTGCCGGCGTGCGGACTGACGTCATTACTCCGCTGGCAACTCCGGAAGCTAGCCGCGGCCGGGTGCTGATCAATCTGCACGGCGGAGGCTTCAACTCCGACTCGGGCTCGCTCATTGAAGGGATTCCGATTGCGAATCTAGCGAAGATCAAGGTGGTCTCGGTTTATTACCGGTTCGCTCCGGAGAATCCGTTCCCGGCGGCAGTCGAGGACGTGGTCGCTGTCTATAAGGAACTCCTGAAGACTTACAAGCCGCAGAGCATCGGAATTTTTGGAACTTCGGCGGGAGCGATTCTGACCTGCGAAGTCGCGGTGCGCCTGAAGCAATTGGGATTGCCTCTGCCGGGCGCGCTGGGCATGTTTTCCGTGCTGGCGGACTTCAGCCGGCCGAGCGATTCCCGAGAAATGTTTGCGCTCGACGGGCTGCCGGGAGAAATCCATCCGCAAGATCCGAACCGGGCGCCGGACGATCAGTACGCGGCCAAGACGGATCGCAAAGACCCGGTGCTCTCGCCGCTGTATGCCGATCTGCGCGGTATGCCGCCAAGCCTGCTAGTGACGAGCACGCGCGACATACTGCTGAGCGATACTTCCATTCTTCATCGTGCCCTGCTTCGCGCCGGCGATGAGGCCCAACTGGTCGTCTTCGAAGCTCTGCCGCATGCTTTCTGGTATCACTTCCAGCTGCCAGAAACCACAGAAGCGCTGGAACTGATGGCGAAGTTCTTCGGCGATAAATTTGGGCAGCGCTGATTTGCTGCTCGATTTGATCGGATGTAATTTTCCACGTTTTCTGATAAAACGCTCCCATGAAGACGAGTGGAAGAATTCCGCTTGCAGTCGCTGTTATTTTGTTTTCATTTTTCGGTCTGTCTGCTCAAGAAACCAGCGGCGTGTCGAGAACTCTTGCGCTTACGCCGCCCATGGGATGGAATTCCTGGAATAAATTTGCCTGCAATGTTAACGAAGACATGATCCGCAGCATGGCCGACGCGATGGTCAAGTCCGGCATGAAAGATGCCGGTTATGAATATGTAAACATCGACGACTGCTGGCAGATGAGCCGCGACGCGAGTGGCAACATCGTGGCCGATCCGCAGCGGTTTCCGCATGGCATGAAGGCGGTCGGCGACTACATTCATTCCTTGGGACTGAAGTTTGGCGTTTACTCGGACGCGGGCTCGAAAACCTGCGCGGGGCGACCCGGCGGCCTGGGCCACGAATATCAGGATGCGTTGCAGCATGCGGCGTGGGGCGTCGACTACCTAAAATACGACTGGTGCAATACCTCCACGCAGGATGCACGAGCTTCCTACGCGAACATGCGCGCTGCGCTCGACGCTTCAGGGCGCGCCGTTGTGTTGAGCATTTGCGAATGGGGAACGGCCAAACCGTGGCTGTGGGGAAAAGAAGTTGGCGGGAATCTGTGGCGCACTACGGGCGACATCAAAGACAGGTGGGGCGGTGCGGAGAAATGGCCGGACGGGAGCTGCTGCTCGAATGGAATGCTGGCCATTCTGGATCAGCAGGTTGGGTTGCAATCGTACGCTGGGCCCGGACACTGGAACGATCCTGACATGCTGGAAGTCGGGAACGGCGGCATGAGCGACACGGAGTATCGCGCGCACTTCAGCTTGTGGGCGCTCCTGGCCGCGCCGCTGATAGCGGGCAATGACCTGCGCGACATGCGGCCCGAGATTCACGACATTCTCACCAACAAAGAAGTGATCGCGGTGGATCAGGATGCGCTGGGCCGCGAAGGGGAACGGGTCTGGAAAAATGGCGATCTGGAAGTATGGGCAAAGCAACTACGTGACGGCAGCCGCGCCATCATTTTGCTTAATCGCGGGACTGCGCAACAGGAAATTGCCGCCAGTTGGGAAGACCTCGGTTATCCCAGCAACGTGAGCGCTTCGGTGCGCGATCTGTGGCAGCATAAAGATATGGGCAAGTTCACGGGCAAGTTTTCCGCGCTGGTGGCTGCGCACAGTGTGGTGATGATCACCGTAAGACCGTAAGACATTTCACCACTGAGTCACAGAGTCACGGAGAGACCTTGCAGTTTTGCAGTTCTGTGCCTCACTGTCTCTGTGGTGAATGAATTTCCCGACAGACCCGAGGCTTCTTCTCACTCCTTCGGGAAGTTTGGATCGGCTTTCACTTCCTCGATCTGGGCGGTATGGCGCGCGCTGTGAGTTGAGATCAGCAAGAGCCACTGATACCCGTCCATGGTGCCGAATACAGGATGGTCGAAGAAATGGTCGCGCAAGTCGTCGTTGGTGGTGCGGATGTACTCCATATTCGCGGCGCGGCTGTCTTCGAATGCTTTCGTCAACTCGGCTTCCGTGGCCCACCGTCCGGTCGGACGAAGGAATTCCGGCGCTTGCGCTTTGTGGCTGCGGTCCGGAACTCGCTGCAGGATTAGCTCATCTTTCCCTTTGACCTGGTCGCGCTTCTCGGGCGCCGCGGGCGATTGCATAAGCTTCTGCACTACACCAAAAATCGCCGACTCGGACACCGCGATGTGCTCGGAGACCTCCGCCACGGACCAGCGGTCTGGCGCGGGTTTGAAGGTCCACTGCTTCTGCGAGAGCCCGGAAATTGATTTCAGAAAGTTGTCGCGGGTCTCCTGGAAATTTTTAAGCGCCGCCGCGCGTTCCTGGGGTGTGAGCGTAGTCTGAGCCGGCATCGCGGTTTGCGCCCATCCGGAACAGGCGGTTAGAGCCGACAGGAAAAGTATCACGAGCGTTGCGAGAGTCCGCTTGATCGGCGCATTGTTCTTCATTTTCAACTCTCCTGAAATCTGAGGGGAATTCTACCGCAAGAATCACGACTTAGTTTTGAGTTCTTCCATGACGCTCTGGATCAGTTCTTTGGCGTCGGTCAGGCTCTTCATGATGATCTGGATATCCATTACGGGCTTGCCGGGCCAGCGCAGGCTCTGGCAATAGACGCCGTGCTGGCCGACCAGAGCCATAGCGTCGGTGATGGTGTCCATGGTGACGGCCAGACGGCCGCGCGGGACGCCCATCATGGTCTCGTAGTGCTCCAACTCTTCCTGCTTTTCGTCGAATACCGGCATGGGATGATTGTAACCGCTGGCCCCGATGAGTCATAATCATCGGTCCGCTGACATATTTTTTTCTCACGCGTCTAACAGTTGACAAAAGCGCAATACCCGACAGGAGAATTATGCGAAAGCAACTTGCCCTTGCCGCAATGCTAGCCGTCGTATTCACTACTTTCGCCGCCGCTCAGATGGGCGGAGGCAAGCCCAGCCCCGCCGCTTCCGCCACGTGCGATCTGGGCAACGGCAAAACCATCAAGACGGATTATTCCAGCCCGCGCATGAAGGGCCGGAAAATTTATGGCGATCTCGTCCCCTTTGGCGAAGTCTGGCGCACGGGGGCCAATGAGGCCACAACTTTTGTCCCCAGCACCGATGTAATGGTCGGCGGCAAAACGGTCCCGGCGGGCAGCTACACAATTTTCACCGTACCCACCGCCGGCAAGTGGACGCTAATCGTCAATAAGAAAACCGGCGAATGGGGCATCCCGTACAAATATGAGAGCGACGAACTGGCGCGGGTGGACATGAAGGTTTCCAAACTGCCTGCGCCGGAGGAAAATTTCACGATCGCTTACGATAAGTCGGGGAGCGGTTGCACCATGCGATTGGATTGGGAGACGACGCGGGCAGCGGTGGATATCTCGGCCAAGTAGTGTCCTAATTTTTACCACAAAGGGCACGAAGGTAGGCTGTGGCAATCGGCTTTGTGTGCTTTCGTGCTCTTTGTGGTGTATGAATTTGTTGATTGCAATTCCCAAGCTGCTGGGAACTTTCTAAACTTTCGGTTTCCAGCGCAGCACGGGCTTTCTTGCCGCGGCTGTCTCATCCAGCCGCGAAACCCGCGTGGAGTGCGGCGCATCGAGCACGGTCTGCGGGTCTTCTTCCACTTCTTCCGCGATTGACTTCATCGCCTCGATGAATAAATCCATCTCTTCTTTGGACTCGCTCTCGGTCGGCTCGATCATCAACGCGCCCGGCACGATCAGCGGAAAGGCCGTGGTGTAGGGATGGAAACCGTAGTCGATGAGGCGCTTGGCGATATCCATGGTGCGCACGCCTTTTTTCGCCTGTAGCTTATCGCTGAAGACGACTTCGTGCATGGTAGGCGTGGAATACGGTAAATCGTAGGCGCCTTCGAGGCCTTTGCGAATGTAGTTGGCGTTCAGAACCGCGTCTTCCGTGGTTTGGCGCAAGCCATCGGGCCCGTTGGCCTGAATGTAGGCGAGCGCGCGAACGAACATTCCGAAGTTGCCGTAAAAGGCGCGCACCCGTCCCACCGATTGCGGACGGTTGTAATCGAAGCCGAGCGTGCCGTCAGGCTTGGTCACGAGCACTGGCTTCGGCAGGAATGGCTCGAGTTTTTTCTTGATGGCCACCGGGCCCGATCCTGGCCCGCCTCCGCCGTGCGGCGTGGAAAATGTTTTGTGCAGGTTCAGGTGCATCACGTCGACGCCGAAATCTCCGGGGCGAACTTTGCCCACCAGCGCGTTCATGTTCGCGCCGTCCATATAAAGCAGGCCGCCTTTGGCGTGAAGAATGTCGGCGATCTTGTGAATCTCCTGCTCGAAGACGCCCAGCGTGTTGGGGTTGGTGAGCATGAGCGCGGCGACGTCCTCGCTCATCTGCGCTTCCAGCGCGCCAATATCGACCATTCCGCGCGAATCGGATTTCAAATTCTCGACCGCGTAATCGACCATCGCCGCGGTCGCGGGATTCGTGCCATGCGCCGAATCTGGGATTAGAACTTTTTTTCGCGGACGGCCTTGGGAATGGTGATAGGCCCGAACCATCAGCAATCCGGTCATCTCGCCGTGCGCGCCGGCGGCGGGCTGCAGTGTGATTGCGTCCATACCGGTGATTTCGATCAGGCACTCGCTCAGCGTTTTAAAAATCTGGAGGGCGCCCTGCGAAATCTCCTCCGGCTGGTAAGGATGGCCATTGGCGATTCCTTCCACCCGCGCCACGGCCTCATTCACGCGCGGGTTGTACTTCATGGTGCAGGAGCCGAGAGGATACATACCGAGATCGATGGCGTAATTCCAGGTCGACATGCGAGTGAAGTGGCGGATGATTTCGATCTCGCTCACTTCGGGCATATTGCCCAGATCTTTTCTTTCCGCGGCGCCGAGCAGGGCGGATGAATCCACCTCCGGAACATCGAGCGGCGGCAGCTTCCAGGCCGCTTTTCCCGCGGAAGACTTCTCGAAGATCAGGCCTTCGTTTTGATTTACGTGACGAGTGGCTTTGCGGGTCATGTGCTTCATCGCGCCACCTGCTCCACTGCGGCATTTTCTTTTGCGGGATCCATTTTTGCGGGGTGCATGGAGCCTTCGCTCTCCGCAAGCACGCCCACGGCGGTGTCAATGGCGCTGCGGGTGGTTAGTTCGGTGCAGCACCACAAAGCGGCGTTCCCCAGTTCAGGGTAAAACTTTTTGAGCGGCAGGCCGCCAACTATCTTGTGTCCCAGGAGCCGGCTGTTGATGGCATGCGGATCTTCTTTGGTCTGCACCACAAATTCGTTGAATCGCGGCGCACCGCCAAAGAGAATTTTGCTGTGCTGGGAGAATTGTGCAGCGGCATAGGCGGTTTTCGCCAAGTTCTGCATGGCTAATTCCTTCAGTCCGACCTTGCCATACACCGTCATGAAGATGTTGACCATCAATGCGACCAGCGCCTGATTGGTGCAGATGTTCGAAGTGGCCTTCTCGCGGCGAATGTGTTGCTCGCGCGTGGCCAGCGTGAGTACGAATCCGCGCTTGCCCTGCTTGTCGACGGTTTGGCCAACCAGGCGTCCTGGCATCTGACGTACGAATTTTTCCCGCGTGGCGATTACGCCGCAGTGCGGGCCGCCGAAGCCGAGCGGTACGCCGAAGGATTGCGCTTCCATGGCGATGACATCGGCCTCGCGCGGCGGTTCCACGATTCCGAGCGACACCGCTTCGGCAATCGAAACCACGAGCATCGCGCCATGCTTATGAGCTATGTCGGCAATCGCTGCAACATCTTCGATCGTTCCAAAAAAATTTGGTGACTGGATCAACACGCAAGCTGTTTCCGCGGTGATCGACTGCTCCAGCTCTGCGAGATTCAGCCGACCGTCCTCGCCAAAGCCCGTCACCGTCAGCGGCATGCCCTGATGCGTGGCATACGTAGCGAGTACTTCACGATATTCCGGGTGCAAACTTCGCGCGACCACAACCGACCGCCGGCCGGTGAGGCGAACCGCCATCATCACGGCTTCGGCAGCCGCCGTCGATCCGTCATACATGGAGGCATTGGCTACTTCCATGCCGGTGAGTTCGCAGATCATGGTTTGAAATTCGAAAATGGATTGCAGTGTGCCCTGGGAAATTTCCGCCTGATAGGGCGTGTATGCGGTGAGGAACTCGCCGCGCGAGATCAGGGAATCGATAATGACGGGCCGGTAGTGAGAGTACGCGCCGGCGCCTAGAAAGCGGATGTAGCCTTCGCCGTTTTCCCGCGAGCGCTGGCGGAAGTAATCCATGATTTCGGACTCCGCCATTTGCCGAGGAACGTTGAGGTCGCGGTTCAAGCGGTATTCGGCGGGAATCGGCTCGAATAATTCGTCGACCGAGCGCAGGCCAATGGCCTTCAGCATGGCTTCGCGGTCGGCAGGAGATTTAGGTAGATAGCGCATAGGAAGTTAATTAGATGTAAGTCGAGGCCGGTTGGATTGTGACAGCCCTCCGGGATTTGAACCGCATGCAAAATCGGTCCCAAAAGAGCACGGATCTTCAATTTCGATTCTGAGAGTCTCGATTTTATTGACCTCGATCTGGCTTGTGACGATCAGTGTCCGCCCTCTTCCGCCACGAACTTCTCGTAATCCGCGGAGGATAGCAGGGCATCCAGTTCGGCCGGATTCTTCAGCGTGATCTTCATCATCCAGGAACCGTGCGGATCTTTATTCACCTTCTCGGGCGAAGTGGCCAGCTCGCCGTTGGTCTCGGTGACAGTTCCCGATGCCGGAGCGTACAAATCCGACACTGCCTTGACCGACTCGACTGTGCCAAAAGTCTTGCCTGCCGCCAGGTCTGCGCCGATCTTGGGTAGCTCGACGAACACAATGTCGCCCAATGACTCCTGGGCGTGGTCGGTGATGCCCACGGAGGCAGTCGTTCCACTGGCCTGAATCCACTCATGCTGTTTGGTATATTTGCGATCTGATGGATAGCCCATAATGGCTTCTAGCTCCCCTTCGTGTTTACTTCGTGCCCTTAGTGGTCTAAGTTTTTTTCGGTCGTTTATAGAACGGCGTCGGGACAACCTGAGCGCCCACGCCCTGTCCGCGAATCTCAACCTTCAACGCAGTGCCCATGCCTGCGAACTCCGGCGGTACATACGCAAGCGCAATATTCTTCTTCAAGAATGGTGCCGGTGACCCGCTGGTGACGTATCCAATTTCGCGTCCGTCGCCATTCAGCACTTTGTATCCATCGCGTGCGATACCGCGTTCCGCCATCTCGAGGCCGACCAGGGTGCGGGTCACGCCTTCCGCTTTTGTTTTTTCCAGGGCGGCACGACCGACGAAATTGGGCTTTTCCATCTTGCAGAAGCGGTCCAAGCCAGCCTCCCAAACATTTATCGTATCGGAAATCTCGTGGCCGTAGAGAGGCAGCTTGCCTTCGAGGCGCAGAGTATTGCGCGATCCTAAGCCGCAGGGAACGATGCCGAATTCTTTGCCAGCGCTTAGAATCTCATTCCAAACTCTGGCGCTGGTCGCTTCATCCGCGGGAACGTAGATCTCGAATCCGTCCTCGGCGGTGTAGCCCGTGCGCGCGATCAGAATATTCTTGAGCCCGCATACCGAACCGCGAGTTACCCAGTAAAACTTCACCGCGTTCAAGTCGGCGTCGGTCAGCTTCTGCAGGACATTTACACCCTTCGGACCCTGAATCGCAATCTGCGTGAAGTCATCCGAAAGATTTTCCACCGAGCAATCGAATTGCCGCGTGTTGTCGCGGACCCAATTAAAATCCTTTTCGCGCGTGCCGGCGTTAATGACCAAAAGATATTCGTCCTCACCCAGGCGGTGAACGATGACATCGTCGACGAATGTCCCCTGCGGATAGAGGAGCGCCGAATATTGGGCCTGACCTATGGCCAGCCGCGAAGCATCGTTCATAGAGATATGCTGCACCGCAGCCAGCGCCTGCGGGCCTACCAGGCGAATATCACCCATGTGGCTAACGTCGAAAATGCCCACACCCGTGCGCACCGCTAGGTGCTCGTTGACAATTCCGGCACCGATCGACGAAGGATATTCGACGGGCATATCCCAACCGTTGAAATCGACCATCTTCGCGCCCATCTGGCGATGGACGGCGTTGAGCGCGGTCTTGCGAACGGCGGGAACAGGAGTCGTTTCGATGGACGACAAATTCGTGCCTCAAAAACGGCAAACAGCGGAGTATTTGCCGGGATGCGTGACTGATTACGGTATCACGTGGTTTTTCGACGGGTCAAACGGCGGGTTTTGTGGACGTTTAGGCGGCCCGCGTTAGTCCGTGCATCCTTCACTGCGGGTGCCGGAGTTGTGCTAGAGTTCTCCAGTCTGTCTGGAGGGATTATGTTGGAAGGGATCTTTCAGCCGACGCATTTGATTCTGGCGTTCCCGATTTTCCTCGCGTTGTTTTTCGGAGTTTTGTATCTGGCAGTACGGGTCGTCCGCGCTGCCTGGAAGCGATAACAAGCCGAACGGCATTTTATCGCCCGAACTCCACCGTTACGTGCGCACGGCGGCCACGTGCCACTGGCTCATTGTCATCATTCAGCATTATAATGTTTATACTAATTCAGAGGGGATTGCCATGAAGCTCAAACTCCGTTCCGTCGGCACTTCCACAGGCGTGCTGCTTCCGAAGGAGATGCTCGTCCGGCTGAAGCTAAAAAAGGACGATACGCTGTTCGCAACCGAAATACCAGGAGGCTATCTGCTCACCCCGTACGATCCCGAAGTTGAAAAACAGATCATCAAGGGCCGCGAGTTTATGGCGAAATACCGAGACACTTTCCGGGCGTTGGCGAAGTGAAATCTCCGAAGTGGGTCGACCGCCGGGCCTTGATTCTGCTCCACGGAGAGACTCTTGCTGAACACGGAGGATTGCCCGGATACCGGGCCGAAGGCGTCCTGGATGCGTCGCTTGCCCGCCCTCTCCACCTTTACTCCTACGAACCAGAATCCGATCTCGCACGTCTGGCGGCCGCGTATTGTTTCGGCATCGTTCGCAATCATCCTTTCAACGACGGCAATAAACGCGCCGGCTTTCTTTCGTTAGGGCTCTTCCTGGCCTGCAATCACTTGGAGCTAACCGCTGACCCGGTGGAGGCTATTGCTGTAATTCTCCGTCTCTCCGAAGGAAGGCTAAGCGAACGAGATCTAGCGGGATGGATTCGGCAGAATTCGAAGTCGGTCCCGCGATAGGCGGAGGGACTCGAATTATCGTCCGAACTGCACGGTTACGTGTGCGCCGGCGGCGACATGCGTTCCGGGGGCGGGATTTTGTTGCCGCGCCACACCGCTGCCAACAGCTTCCAGTTCAAGACCCGCATCCTGAGCGGACTCTACGGCGCCGCGAACGGTTTTCCCAACGAAGGATGGGACTTCGATTCCGCCTTGCTCGACGTCCAGGACCACAGTTCCCGTGCTTGGAATTTTTGGCGGCGGTGCGGTGTTCTCCGCTGCAGCTGGAGTTTTTGGCGGCTCAGGCTGAACATTTGCACTCGGTACAGGCTCGTTTTGACGCAACGCGGCTTGGACCACGGTTCCGTCACCGCCAGCATTCGCGGGCGTGCGCGCCACACTGGGCTTGCCAACCGGGCTGGCTGCATCTCCGGCATTTATTTCTGCCGTTTCCAGCGGCTCGCCGGGATGATCCGGGGTTCCTTCTTCCAGGTCTTTATCTTTCATCTTGGCTTGCGCCAGCAGTAATTGATGTTTTGGCGCGAGCGGAAGATCGTGCGGCGTGTGCAGATATTCGAGCACTTGCTGGGTCACGCGATGAAACACCGGCGCAGATACCTGGCCGCCTTGATGGAGCCCAACGGCGGAATCCAGAATTACCGCGACTACGATCTGCGGATTATTTACGGGAGCGAATCCCGCGAACGAGCCGATGTATTTGGTTTTCGAATACGCGCCCGTGGCGGGATCGACTTTTTGCGCCGTGCCAGTTTTCCCCGCCGACGAATAGCCTTCCAGAATTGCTTTGCGGCCGGTGCCTTCGAGCACGACTTTCTGCATCATCGAACGCATCTCGGCGGCGGTGTAGCTGGAAATCACTCGCCGCGACGAGCCGGGATGAAAGGCAACGGTCTGCGGAGTGCTTTGCGGCTCAACTCTTCCGGCGACGATGCGCGGCGCGACCCACACGCCATCATTGGCAAAGGTTGATATCAGAGCCGAAAGCTGAAGGGGAGAAATACCGATTTCCTGGCCCATGGAAATCGCGGCGATCGAAACTTTTGACCAGCGGCTCACCGGCTTGGTAAGGCCGCGCGTTTCGCCGGGCAACTCGATTCCGGTCTGCTGTCCGAATCCGTAGGCGCGAATGTATTTGTAGAATCGATCTTCGCCGAGGCGCAGCGCAATCTTGATCGCGCCTACGTCGCTCGATTCCGCCAGCACTCCCCACACCGGCAACAGGCCATGCGGCTTGGAATCGCGAATGCGCATGCCGTTGTAGACGATCGATCCCATCTGGCAATCGAACACTTCGTCGGGATTTGTCAGCTTTTCTTCGAGCGCCGCGGAAATTGTGACCAGTTTGAAAGTCGATCCCGGCTCGTAGACATAGCTCACGGCGCGGTTGGTGAGCGCGCCGGGTGTGATCTGCTTGCGCAAGTTCGGATTGAATGTAGGCCGATTCGCCAACGCGAGAATTTCGCCGGTGTGCGGATTTTCGACAATCACCGTACCCGCGACCGCTTGCGTATCGTGAATCGCCTGATCGAGTTCTTTCTCGGCGATGTATTGAATATTCTTGTCGATCGTCAGCACGAGATTCTCGCCGGGCTCGGGCTGCTTCTCGACGTCGGAAAACCACTGCCGGCGGGCGTCCACGGAGATGAGCATCTTCCCCGCGCGGCCGCGGAGTTCGTCGTCGAAGGCGTGCTCGATGCCGCTCTGGCCGACATCTTCCATTCCAACGGTGCCTACCACTTGGGCCGCCAGATCGCGTGCCGGATAAAAGCGCTTGGGTTCTTTTTGGAAATGGATGCCCTGCAGGTTCAGCGATTTGATGCGCTCGATGGTTTCGTCATCGGCCTTGCGCGCGACCCAGCAAAAAGTTTTGTGATTGCGGCAGTCGGCCAGCACCACATTGTGATCTTCGCCGGTAATCCGCGTAATCAGAGAAACCGCGGTGGGCAGATCCTTTACTTCGGATGGCACGGCGAAGGCCGAATCTACCAACACGGACATTGCGAGTTCGTGTCCGGCGCGGTCGTAGATGACTCCGCGTTTGGGCGAGAGCGGAATCTCGCGCTGCTGCTGGTGCTCGGCCTGCTTTACAAAACTTCCGTAGCGGAAAATCTGAAGGAAAACCAGACGCCCGCAAATTGCCAGGCACCAGAACAACAACATGCCAGCCAGCAGGTAGAGGCGGGAATGCTTGCCGAGGTTGGAGTTAGTGGCCATGGAGAGAGTGCAGTTAGCAGTTAGCAATTAGCAATTAGCCAATCGGTATTGTTGCAGACCGCACAACTGAGGCGTTGGCGGAATGCGAGTGCCAACTGCTGAGTGCCAATTGCCAACTGCTAAATGCGGTCTGGTGCTACTGCCCCGCTAGCACCATCACCGGGGCCGCGCTTGCCATCACTGGCGCATTCGAATCTGCGGCGGGGCTATCCATGCGGATCACCTGGCCCGGCTCCGGCGGCACAAGGCCCATGCGCCGCGCCATCACGTCGATGCGCTCAGGGTCGCGCAAGCTGGCATCTTCCAGCCGCAGCGCGCGATTCATTTCCGTCAGGTCATTCAATTCGCGCTTGGAGGATTCGATCTGGTAGCCGTATTCAATCGCCCGGAAGTGCTGCCAGGCATAGGTGAACACCAGCAGAAATAGGCAAGCCAGCGCCGTGCCGAACTGCTTCATCTCGCGATTGCGGCCGGGATCTTCCACTTTCACCAGACGTGAGTTGTCGATGGCTTTGGCAAAGTAAATCTCGGGCGTACCCGTGAAGAACGTATTCCGCCGCGCTGCTGGGACCGCCATCCGAAGTGCCGCCGCCGCCGTTGCCATTTATGCCGCCCCCGCGAAAATCTGCTCTCTCTGCTGAAAAATTTCTGTGTCGAAAATCTGATCCGGTGCCGTTTCTCTATCTCGAAACATCCGCCGCTGCTGAACGGATTGTTCCGCGCGCTCGACCGCCGCCATCAAGTCCTTAATCAATGTGCCTGTATACATCCGCGTACCTTCCAACTCGAATTCCTACCCAGAACCTGGCTTCGAACCGGAAGCCTTTCCACCTCGGCGGATCTTTGTCCGCCTTTTTCAGAACCTGTTTCAATAGAACCTGAACGCCCGGCACGCCATTACAGCTGTGCCGGGGACTCCGGCAGGTTTTCCGGAATCTAAACTTTTTCTGCAGCCCGCAATTTCGCGCTACGCGCTCGCGGATTGCGATCTTGTTCTTCTTCAGATGCCATTAGCGGTTTCTTAGTCAACACCCGGAAGTACTTGTCCTTAATACTGCCTTCGCGGAAGGCATCCTTTACGATGCGATCTTCCAGCGAGTGAAAACTGATCACCACCACACGTCCACCTGGCTTCAGAATCCGCGGCGCCGCTTCCAGCAGCGCCTTCAGATCGTCCAGTTCGCGGTTTACGAAGATTCGAAGGGCTTGAAAAGTTCGGGTCGCCGGATGAATCCGCCTTGGTTCGAAATTCATTGGCCGGGCCGCGGCCGATATTACCTCGGCAAGATGTGCCGTAGATCGTATCGGCCGCGACCGGACAATGGCTCTGGCGATTCTCCGCGACCTCCTTTCCTCTCCGAATTCGTAAATCACATCGGCAAGCTCGCGCTCGTCGAGGTGGTTTACCACTTGTTCGGCGGTACGCTCCGAGTGCGGGTCCATCCGCATGTCGAGCGGTCCATCCGCCTGAAAACTAAATCCGCGCGCGGCATCCTGCAGTTGCAAACTGCTCACGCCGATGTCGGCCAGCAAACCGTCGATAGTCCCTTCGCCCAGCTCAGGGCAAGCTAAGAACGGTCGCTGGTCGTTCTCCAAATCTGCAAACGAACGATGCAGCAACGTGATCTTCGGCCAATCGCTGGTTGCCGGCGAGACGCCGGCGCTACTGTCTTGGCCAACGACGAACGACGAACGACGAACGACCAGTTTTGCTTTCGCAATTTCCAGCGCCGCCGGGTCTTTATCGAGGCCAATCAAATGTCCCGGTGCGCCGAGGCGTTTTGCGATTTCGTAACTGTGCCCGCCCAGACCCACCGTGGCGTCGATATACGTCCCGCCACGCCGCACGTTTAAAAAGTCGATCGCTTCTTTTAAAAGAACCGGAACATGATTTGGTGAAAGATGGCTCGCTTCCCTTCCACCACCATGCCCAACCCCCTGAGGGGTGTCTGTTGAACCCTCGCCCACTAGATGCCCAATTCGTCGAGCGTCTTCTCATCGTCAGGCGTGAACTGTTCTTCCTCGACCTGTTTGCGGTACGAATCGAGGTTGCGCACGATCAAATGCGTCAGATTGCCGGTAACCGCAACCTCGCCTTTGATCTGCGCCGCCTCGCGCAGCAGTTGCGGAATCAAGAGCCGCCCCTGTCCATCCATTTCCACCATCTGCCCGTAATAGTTCACGCGATCCAAAAATTTTTTCTTCGTAGGATTGAAAGTGGAGAGTCCCGCCAACTTCTGCTCGATCCGCTCCCACTCCTCGAAGGGATACACTTGAGCAACCTCCCCATCGAGACTTGTGATGTAGTATTGCTGTCCGTACTTCTCGTCGATCACGCGCTTGAACTCGGCGGGGACCTTTAACCGTCCCTTTTCGTCGACGCGAGTTGGGTGATTGCCGCGAAACATTTTGTTCTTTCAGGCTTGTCGTATTGAGGCGATGATCACCTCTAATGCTTGTCATCCTGAGGCGACGCTTTTTGTCGCCGAAGGATCTCTTCACCACTACTGCCGCCCCAAAGGAGGCGAAAACAACGCAAAGCCCACTCAATCTCGTTCGGTTCGGGTTGTTCGCCCTGCTTTTGGGTCGGATTTCCACCGGCTCCTCGTTTTCAGCTTCCCGCCCACCGAATCAAACTTTCTTACCACTCTTTACCACTTTGTACCACATCTTAGCTGTAAGTTGTTGATTGTCAAGAGGAAACTTAAAGGTAGGACCAGCACTTTAGTACTGGATTCACAAAATACGAGCACTTGTGGTTAACTACTCATACGACCACAAGATGTTGGGTTTACACTCTGGATTCCTTCGCTATTCGTTCGCTCATATTTTTCTTGCACTCCGCGATGGGCGGGCGATTCGCTGTGGAAATTTGCATAAAATCGCGGAGTTCAGCTTCTCACCCCCGTGGATTTGTCCCAGGACGGCGATCCGCCAGTTCACCTCGCACTACTCTCCGGACTTTGACTACTCCGCCATTAAAACCTACGGAAACTTGCATCCCCGGCTAAACTGTTCGCCTGAGGCGCTTCGGCGCTTCCCCCAATAAACTACAAAGGAGAATCAATGAAACGAGTAATCGTAGTTGCGCTGTTGCTTCTGTCGTTCGCTTCGGTAGCTTTGGCCGATGGAGGGGGCGGGCCGGTCATTTGTCCGCAGGGTGGATCTCAGTGCCAACCGATCGGCGGAGTCGTCCTACTGGCCGACGGATCGGGCGGACCGCCCGTAAACGGGACTCCAACGAAGCCGCCCCAATGGAGCCTTGCAGCTTAACCAAAATACCCTCGAAAGCCGGGGGCAGATGCGATAATCTGCTCCCGGCCCTATGAACCTGCTCTTACGGTACATCCCGTTAGGCCTTCTGGTGCTGTTGCTTTTCCTGATGCTCCGGAACCGCGCGTATAAAGTGTGCCCATGGTTTTTTTCTTACGTAGCCTTTGGAGTGGGCGCGGATGTGGCACGATTCATAGTCGATAGGGACCAGCACGCTTATTTCGCGATCTACTGGATTACCGAGGTCGGCTACTGCGTTCTTGGAATCGTCGTGATGTACGAAGTATTTCGCTCAGTACTCCGCGCTCGCATCTGGTGGACCTACCTCATCTTTCCGATCATCGTTATTACGGGCATCGGCCTGAGTCTGGCCCGCGCTTGTGCTGTCCCGCCGCAAGTTGGCGGCCTCCTTCTTTATATTGTGACAGCCGAAATCGCCGTCCGCTTTGTGCAGGTGCTCATCTTCCTCGGGCTGGGAGCGTTAGCGTCGTTCTTCGGTCTCCGCTGGCGCCAGTATCCTCTTGGCATAGCTGCAGGGTTTGGGCTCTACTCCACCGTATTTCTGTTGACCACCATGAGGGTTTCGGATTTCGGAACAAGATTCGCATTTTTGTGGAAAATATCCTCAGTTGTGGCATACTCCTTAGCCGTGTTGATCTGGATTTGGTTCTTCCGCGCACCACAGAAGGAAGAGCCACTTCTTGATCCCAAGTTGGTGGCCCACTATACCTCGGTCCTGGAGCAGTACCTAGACTGGATACGAAGGATGCGTTAGCCATGTTTATGCAGATTTTTATCTGGCTGATCCTCGCTTGCAGCGTACTGCAGCTAATTTATTTTCTGTATCTGGCCTGGGCCAGCACCAGAATTCCAAAGCTGATTCTCGGCGACGTCGTCCATTACTTGTATCCCGTGGACGCATCTCTGCTGGCGGAGCTGCTCGATCCCGCCGCCGATTTTGAATTGAGCTGGAATCTGAGTCCTCCTCGTTTCCGAGAGGAGCAGCGCCGGCGCATGCGCATATATCGGGAGTTGCTCCGGCGCATGGCCCACAATTCCGCGGTTCTCGCCGAGTTCGATAACGCTGTGCGCGGCTACAACAAGCTCATCGCCGGCCCCGGTTCCGAGCTACAGGAGGCGGCTGTCAAAGTTCGCATCTACTGTACGTTCTCTCGGGGAAGACTTCGCATGTGGCTGTGGCTTCCGAGTGCCTTCGGTGTCGTGGCCCCGCCCCGGCTTGCCCGCCTGCGCAAAGCTGCGGGACTCGATGGTCCAAAAGCGTATGAGGAACTCAAAACAGCCGCCGCAGGAGCGTTCGCGCAGCTCATGCCCGCTGAATTCGAAGCCCTGACCCGTAATCTTTGACGATTCGCGGTATGAAGACGACTCTTCAGTACAATTCATTCCCTGCGCGGCTGCTGTGAATTTGCCCTGCCTCCACCGAGATCGAGTACGCTTCCCCGCCGTCGCCATTCCATCCCCGAATGTCGAATGTAGCGCCGGAGGGCGCGTGATACACCGATACGTTCTGCACTGTTAACGGCTGGCCGGATTTGCAGACTTCCGGCGGATTCGTGAGCTGAAGAAAATAAGCTCCCTGTCCGGTGCCTACAACCTTGGCGCGGCCATCCACCTCCACCAGCAGCGCGGATTTTTCATCGAGCGCGATTTCGCGCGGAGCCTTCGACCAGCCGTCCGCCGCAATCCTCGCTAGAAATCCCAGGCTGCGGCCCATGCGGTCGCGCTTGGCGAAATGACTGTCGGTGAGCATGTTGTCGAGCCCGGGAACAGTCAGGAAATCGCGCACCAGCGTGACGCGCTTCGAGTAAGGGTCGGATAAGACTTCATGCGAAGTAAGGTCGGCTTCGTTCGGGGCATCGCCCAGAGCGCCATAGACGAACTGGCCAAGCACGGCCAGACCCGCGCTGGTGCCACCGATCGGCTTGCCCGTGGTTGCGTGCGCGTTGAGTGCGTCCTGCACCGGAGTTCCCTTCCAGAAGTCGATGTAACGCGACTGGTCGCCGCCAGCAATAAAAATAACCGTAGCTTGCCGGATGATCTTCGCCACACGCGGCTCTTCCGCGGCTTTGCGGTTCGGAATAATCAGAGTCGCCACGGAGTTCATCTGGCAAAGTTTATTCACGTACTTGTTGTAGTCGTTTTTTCCGGCGGCGCGGAGAATCAGGAAGTCTCCGCCATGGGCTTTGCCGCAGAGCCAGCGGAAGGCCTCATCCAGATCGGCGCCCCCGCCCATCATGGCGATGCCTGGGTCGGTGTGAGTCTGCGCATCCAGCTCGCTGCCCAGGCGCTTGTATTTGTAGGAGGCGCCGCGGCCGATGGCGAACGCGCTCGCACAAAGAATAAAGAAGAAGAGAACTGCGCTGGCAAGTTTCCTCGAGGTCATGTTTTATTTCACCGGTTCCACAAAAACCGCCGTGCCGTAGGCGAGCACTTCGGTGACGCCCTGCATCACCTCCGTGGCGTCATAACGGGCGCCCACTACGGCGTTGCCGCCCAGTTCCGCGGCATGCACCAGCATCAGATCGAAGGCTTCGGCGCGCGTTTTCTCGCACAAGTTTGTAAGCAGTGTAATGTTGCCGCCAATCAGCGTCTGCAATCCCGCGCCGATCGTACCGAAGATAGAGCGCGAACGCACCACGATGCCGCGCACCACACCCAGGGTGCGGGTCACTCGGAAACCATCCAGTTCGAACTGCGTTGTGACCATGTTGTGTGCGACCATCCGTCCACCGCCGCTGTAGCTGGTTGCCATCGCCGCTTCCTCCGCTTCTCCCGCTAACTATAGCGCGAACTATGTAAAATCAGCCGGGGCAGAGCCGCGGCTACTTTTTTTGGGCGCTGCATCTGGCGGTCACTCCAGATCGGCGGTGATGAAAAATTCCTGCGACGACGTATCGTACTCCAGGCGGAGCAGGTTGGGCTTGCAGCAGACCTGGCAGTCTTCAATGTAACTTTGCCGGCGTCCCGCGGATTCGTCCACAGTGGTGACGTTCCATTCGCCGCAACCCGCGCATTGAAAACCTGCTTCCACTCGAAAGTCCTTTCGGCAACTTGCCCCTATAATGGCAACGCTCTTTATTTCCAAAGTTGGAGACTTCATGATCACACGGCGGCGGTTTCTTGAAGTGGGTGGACTCGGAGTCGCGGCTGCATCTTATCCGCTCGCGACATCCAGTACAGATGAAGACAAAAAGCGCGGATCCGCCTCTTCCCTGCCGCCGTCGTTGGCCGCTCTAAAGTCGAGAAAGAATGAAGCTAAGCCAATCACGCGCGAAGAACGGATCGTGCGGCTGGAGCGCGCCCGCCAGTTGCTCGGCGAGAATTCGCTCGACGCCATGGTGCTTATGTCCGGGACCTCGCTGAACTACTTTACCGGAATTCGCTGGTGGGGCGGTGAGCGCATGTTCGCCTTCGTGCTGCCCGCGAAAGGACCGGCGTTCTATGTTTGCCCGGCATTTGAAGAGGGCCGGGCGCACGAGCAAATCGCCAATGCGCCGGGCGGAGAACAGCTTGACGTGCGTACCTGGCAGGAGGACGAAAGCCCGTATCGGCTGGTTGCACAGGGATTGAAAGACCGGGGTATCGCGGCCGGGAAGCTGGGGATCGAAGAAACGATTCGATTCTTCTTCGCGGATGGGATTGCAAAAGCCGCGCCGCAGCTCACGCTTGCCAGCGCTACAACTGTGACCGCAGGCTGCCGCATGATCAAGAGCGCTCATGAGATCGCGCTCATGCGTTTGGCGGCACAAGTTACGTTGACCGCATACGAGGCTGTCTATCATGCGTTGCGCGAGGGCATGACCCAGCAGCAGGTAGAGGATCTGATCGCCGCCGCTTACGGACAACTTGGCTTCCCCGGCGAAGCCAGCATAGAAGTGGATGAATATACGGCCTACCCGCACGGATCGAGCACACTGCAAATCATCCGCGAAGGTTCGATTGTGATGATCGACGACGGGTGCACGGTGGAGGGATATCAATCCGACATCACGCGGACGTTTGTGCTGGGCAAGGTTCCCGAAAAAAACGGGGACAAGATGAAAAAAGTGTTCGACATTGTTCATCGGGCGCAGGCCGCCGCGCTGGCAACGGCGCGTCCGGGAACCGAGTGCAGCGCAGTCGACGGCGCGGCGCGAAAAGTAATTGCCGATGCCGGCTTTGGGCCGGATTATAAATACTTCGCCCACCGCCTGGGCCACGGCATGGGCATGGATGAGCACGAGTGGCCTTATCTGGTTCGCGGCAACGCGACGAAACTCGCAGCCAACATGACCACCAGCAATGAGCCCGGCATTTACATTCGCGGAGAATTCGGCGTCCGCCTCGAGGATGATATGCACGTCACCGAAGGCGGCGCGGAGTTATTTACTCCGCAGAGTTTGTCGCTGGAAGAGCCGTTCGGAAGATCAGGGGCCAGTGGTCAGTGAGAGTGGTCAGTGGTCAGAAAGAGCAGTTTTTAGCTGGCCACTGGCCACTAGCCACTGGATCACTGCGATTCTACTTCGACGGCACCACCTGCAGATTGTTTGTCACCGAAAAAATTCCGGGGACGCCATTGGCGCGCAGGCCCGCCAGATTCTTATCGGCATCGTTGTCGACAACGCCTTCCAGAGTGACGCGGCCATTCTTCACGATGATACGAATTGGCTTCTGCACGCCGAGCGCGTACTTCTCCAGCGCCGGATAGCCATAAATCTCGCGAAACAAGCGCTTTCGCAGACCATCGTCCATGGGCGACGGCGGTAGAACTTCGATCTGGTTATCGACCTTCTCGACACCTTCAATGTGCTTGACCGCGCTCTCGGCATCCGACTTAGTAACCGGGCGCACCACTTGGCCCAGCAGCGTAACGGTTGAGCCATCCACCTTATAGGCGATGGAATCGAATACGCCAAAGTAGGGGAGCATGAGAAGTTCGTGACGAACCTCGCGCGTGATGCGCTCCTGAGACTTGGCTGAAGGCTGGTTGCGGTCCTGCGTAAGTCCCAGCGTAGCGAACGACAACAGGGCAACTACCACAAACATCAGCTTGTGCTTCATAACTTTCTCCTTGCTATAACACTTGCTATACAGGCTACGCTCTCCGGTTTCGAAACAGTCTACTGTTTTTCCTGTAATCCGAGTAAAGGCAATATGAGGAAAGCAATCAAAAGGGATGTGCTGACCAACTCACGTACGGTCTCAGTCGGAATCCCGGTGCCACCGTTCTTCGTCTGGTTTGTATCATTATGGTTTGTATCATTCCCCGAGTTGGTAACTATTGGCGCCGGGTTTCGATTGCGGGCTCGGGTTACTTCGCTTATGCTTGAAGCACGTCCCCCGGCAAGGTTGAGGCGGTGCTGTGAGCCAAGTGTTGCAAACTGAGCCACCGGTTGCGCACCCGGAGCTCGCCGCGAGACCGGCGCAGCCCGCGTTGTGGCAGACCGCAACGCTCGCTGGATTGTTGTTGTGGCTGTACGCGACCACACTTACCCATCTGGTCGCACAGTGGTGGCACGATCCCAACTTTTCTCACGGCTTTTTCGTTCCCCTGTTCGCGGCTTTTGTGATCTGGCAGGAGCGCCGGCGGCTGGCTGGTGTGAAGCTGCAGCCCGCGTGGCCGGGAGCGTTGATTTTAGGATTGGGATTGTGCGTTCTGATTCTTGGCCAAATGGGCGCCGAGATTTTCCTGGCCCGCTTGTCATTGCTGATCGTTCTGGCAGGACTGATCGTTCTTTTTTTGGGTTGGAGTTTTTTTCGCGCGGTTCTTTTTCCTTGGGCGTTTCTGGTGCTGATGATTCCGATTCCCGCCATCGTCTTCAACCAGATTACTTTCCCGCTGCAACTGCTGGCGTCAAAAGTGGCCAGCACTGTGCTGCCATGGTTGGGAGTGCCGGTTCTGCGGGAGGGCAACGTGATGGTTCTCCCGGCGATGGCTTTGGAAGTAGCCGATGCCTGCAGCGGCATTCGCTCGTTGATGTCGCTGGCGACGCTCGCCGTGATCTACGGTTATCTGATGGAGCGCAGCACCGCTCTGCGCGTGCTGTTGGCGCTGGCTTCTCTGCCCATTGCGGTCGCCGCCAACAGCCTGCGCGTGGTCGGCACCGGACTGCTCGTGCAATACTGGGATCCGGATAAGGCGCAGGGGTTTTTCCACGAATTCCAGGGTTGGCTGATGTTTGTGGCATCGCTGGTCATGCTTTATCTTCTGCATCGCGGCATACGCTTGATCTGGCCCGATGAAGGCGGCGAGCTATGAAAACCTTCGGCGTGTTGCGCTTCGTTGTCGCCGCCGGCTTAATCGCGCTCACGGCGATTCTTCTGCAGGCTCGCGGGCGCACCGAGATCATTCCTTCTCGTTTGCCGTTGTCATCTTTTCCCATGCAGCTGGGAAACTGGAGAGGGACAGATATTCCGCTGGATAAGGAGACGTTGGACGTACTGGGAGCGGGCGATTTTCTCGTGCGCGGATATCGGGACCCGGAAGAAAAGCTGCCTTACGTCGATCTTTTTCTGGCGTATTTTCCCAGCCAGCGCGCCGGCGACACCATCCATTCTCCCAAGCACTGTTTGCCGGGCGCAGGATGGGCTCCGGATGAGAATGATCGCGTAACGATTTCTCTGCCCGGCCATTCTGCCTTTCCGGCGAACAGGTACGTCATCTCCAAAGGCGACGCGCGCAAGCTGGTCCTGTATTGGTATTGGGCCCACGATCGCGGAGTGGCCAGCGAATATTGGGCCAAATATTATTTGGTGAAAGATGCGATCCGCATGAACCGCAGCGATGGCGCTCTTGTGCGCATCATCCTGGACATGTTTCCGGGCGAAACTCCGGACGCTGCACAACAGCGGCTTAGCCCCTTCACGGCTGACGTGGTGCCGCTGCTGGATGATTACATTCCGCGATGATCGGCTAACAAATTATGTGGGGACAGCCGCCCTCGGCTGTCCGCCGGGCGAAGCCCCGGCTAGCCCAAATCGAGCGAAGTGTTACAATGCTTACAATAGTTACAAGAAACTGCCATGAGATCGATTCATTCGATGGTGATCAGTATGCGGCTGCCGGCGGCGAGCGGACAGCGTCTCAAACGCATGGCGAACCGGCATGGATGGACCCCCAGCGACGCCAGCGCGCGCCTGGTGGAGGAAGGTTTGCGCCGCTCGGAATTCGGCTTCATCGACTTTCGCGATTCGCCCGCAGGCCGGCAAGCGTGCCTGCAAGGCAGCACGCTCGCAGTATGGGAGGTCATGCTGCTCCTCGACAGTTATAAGAAAGACGTGGCCGCAGTGGCGAGGCATCTTAAGTGGCCCGAAGTGAAGGTCCAGGCAGCTTTCAACTACGCGGCGGCGTTTCCCGAAGAAATCAATGGGGCGATTGCCGAGAATGCGACAACGAATTTTGAAGCGCTGAAGCGCATGCTGCCTCAGGCAGCCGAATTCGTTCCCAAGCGAGCCGGAAAGAAAAGAAATGCTCAAGCTTCTTCTCGATGAGCATATCTCGCCGGACGTAGCGAAGGGGCTGCGCCGCCACAATCGCGGACTACAAATTCGCTACATGGTGGAATGGGAAGATGGGCGTTTCCTGGGACAGGACGACCACGCTTGTTTGCGAGAGGCTGCCGCGCAAGGCTTGACGCTCGTTACCTACGACCGGAGGACGATTCCTCCTCTGCTCAAAACCTGGGCTGAAGAAAGCCGAAGCCACGGCGGTGTAATCTTTGTGGATGAGAAAACCATTTCGCCCGCCGACATCGGGGCTTTGGTTTGGGCCTTGACCAGTCTGGCAAGGGAAACTGGCAGGTGGGACTGGACGAACAGAATTTATTTCCTTTCGGCGCTGAAACCAAAATGTGGGGACAGCCGCCCCTTCGGCAAGCTCAGGGCAGGCTCTCGGCTGTCCGTCGGGCGCAGCCCGGCTAGCCAGCACCACTACACCAGCGCCGCCGTCTTTCTCGCTGGATTAAAGAACGGCAACGCCGTCACCTTCGCATTCGTCTTCAGCCGGATCGCCTCGATCGTGATCTCCATCTGCAACTGCGTCCCCAGCTTCGAGTGCTCGGTCTCTACGCTGGCCAGCGCAATCATCTTCTTCAGGATCGGCGACCAACTCGTGGTCGTCGCTTTACCTACTTGTTTCTCTCCGGAGTACAAAGGCACCGCCACGCGCGAAGCCTGGCTGGGCGCAGCCGGAGTGAGCCCATAACGTTCATACAGCGCCTCCACATCCGTCCAATCCACTTCCACGCCCACAAGTTGCCGCGCCACACCATTCTTCGCGTCCTGCTCTAGCGCCCGCTTGCCGATAAAATTTTCTTTCTCCAGATGCACCATCTTGCCGAAGCCCAACTCATACGGCGAATACTTCTGCGACGGAATCAGCGCCTTCTTCGAACTCGAGTAGTCCACTTCAATCAGCAGCAGCCCAGCTTCCACTCGCGCCACATCCAGCGCCAGCATGCCCGCCGCGTGCAGATCGAACTGCTTACCTTTCTCCGCCAGCGCATCCCAGACTTTTACCGCGTCGTTGGCTTCTTTTAATGGAATCCAGATCTCATACCCCAGGTCGCCGGTGTACCCAGTCCGGGAAATGTCCACCGGCACGCCGGCGATCTTGCCGTGGGTCACACGGAAGTATTTCAGGTTCGCGAGGTCGGCATCGGCAACAGTCTTCAAAAGCTTCGCCGAAGTCGGCCCCTGTAACGCGAGGGCCGCAACTTTCTCCGAGATGTCTTCGACCTGCACATCCATGTTCAGGCCATTCTGCCGGAACCAGCGCAAGCTGGGGTCGGCAGCGGTCCAGCGATAGACATTTTCTTCCAGCCGCGAAACCGTGCCGTCGTCGATGACCTTGCCCTCTTCATCGCACCAGCAGCAGTAAATCACCTGCCCCACTTTCACCTTATTGATGTCGCGCGTGATCACGCGGTTCACCAGCCGCGTCGCGTCTTTCCCGGTAATCAAATACTTGTAGAGCGGCGAAATATCGATCAGCGCCGCCGCATTGCGGATGGCGTTGTACTCATGCTCGTGATGCACCTCGTACACGCTGACCGTGTAATATCCCGACCACTCGCGGTAATTCAAGCTGTGGCAAAGCGGAAATGTTCTCTCGTGAAACACGGTTCCAATGGGCAAAGGCGTCGCCTCAATTTGATTTGATTCGCAGGCAGATTATACGCCGGAACCCTCGTCAAAGGCGTCATCCCGAAGCCCCGCGTTCTTCTGCGGGGCGTGGGATCTCCCTAGTATCGACTCTATGTTCATTCGTTACAGACAGCACCAACCCTACTGCGCTAAACAATACCGATGCGCCCTCCGAAGCAGTTCTTTGTCTACATCATGACCAACGGCCCGAAGTCGGCCGTCCTATACACAGGCATCACGGGCAACCTCCCCCGCCGCGTCTGGCAACACAAGAACAAGCTCATCCCCGGATTCACCAGCCGTTACAACCTGACCTGCCTCGTCTATCACGAACGCTTCTTCTATCCCGATGCCGCCATCGCTCGCGAAAAAGAAATCAAAGGTTGGCGCCGGAGCAAAAAGATCAAGCTTATCGAAGCGCTGAATCCGAAATGGGACGACCTAGCGAAAGATTGGGGCAACGAATACAAGCCCGAACCCGCAGCGCGAGACCGGCAGGAGATCCCTCGCCCCGCTGGAGAAAACGCGGGGTTTCGGGATGACGCCGCCGAAACGGAGCTGAAAGTTGATTGAAGAAGGAAAGATGCTGCGTCATCCTGAGCGCAGCCGTTCTTCAGGCGGAGCGAATGATCTCCAGCTCAAATGGTCCCGTCGGATACCGTTTAGAGTTGGGACGAATTGGTGGGATTATTACAGGAGCAGGTGGCTGAGACCCGCATGAGAACAAAGGCCTTACTCGGCATTTCTGCATTCGTGGTGATCTGGACGCTCGTTGTTCATGTGCCACGGCACTGGAATCCGATCTTGGCCTATCCTCTGTACTTCGGACTTGCCGCACATTCGCTCGTCGTCGGCCAACATCAAACGCTGACCTGGGACAAGATCGGGTTTGCAGCGGAGCTCGCGGCCAATCTTGCGATCTATCTGGCGGCAACATTGGCCATCTCCACCAGGTTCAAATCCTCGCCAACTGCAGACAAAACCACCTATTCCCGATAGAATGACTCTTCGGCTCAAGCCATGCGCTCAATCATCCCAACTTTGTCGACCGCCCTCCGCAGCTGGAGCGTCCTACCCAGCGGCCTCTAATACGCGCACCCCAAAACTGCGCTAGTATTCCTTCGTTCACATCTCAACCAACAAGCGAACAGCTAAAGGCTAAAAGCTTATGGCCAATTCATACGACGTAATCGTAATCGGCGGCGGCCACAACGGACTGGTCAACGCCGCCTACCTGGCGCGCGCCGGAAAGAAAGTTCTGGTGCTCGAGCGCCGCCACATTCTCGGCGGCGCCGCCTGCACCGAAGAAGTCTTTCCCGGCTTCAAGTTTTCAGTGTGCTCCTACGTCGTGTCGTTGCTGCGGCCGGAGATCATCCGCGACCTCGATCTCCCGCGCCACGGCCTCGAAATTCTTCCGCTCGATGGCACTTTCACACCAATGCCCAGCGGCGATTACCTCTGGCGCGTCAACGACCATGGAAAAACTCATCGCGAGGTCGCCCGCCACTCCCGCGTGGACGCCGAAGCCTATGACGAATTCGGCAAAGCCATGCAAGCCATGTGCCGCTTCGTGAAGCCGATTCTCAGCATGGTCCCGCCCGATCCCAACACACTCAACCCGCGCGAATTGATGAAGCTGCTCTTCATCGGCCGCCGCTTCCAGGGCATGTCGAGCTACGACAAGTACAACCAGGTCCAGCTCATGACTATGAGCGCCATTGATTTTCTGGATCAATGGTTCGAGACCGATGTCCTCAAGGCCACGATGTCGGCCTCGGGCATCATCGGCACATTCCTCGGCGTGCGCTCGCCCGGCACCGCCTACGTTCTGCTGCATCACTACATGGGAGAGATCGACGGCGCGTTCCGCGCCTGGGGCTTCGCGCGCGGCGGCACTGGCGCAATTTCAAACGCAATCGGTGACGCCGCCCGCGAAGCCGGCGTCGAAATTCGCACGCAAGCCGCCATCGCGAAAATCATCGTGAAAGATGGCAAAGCCAAAGGGGTGGTCCTCGCGAATGGCGACGAAATCTACGCCGAAACAATTTCCTCCAGTGTCGATCCGCGGCTCACCTTCAACAAATTCATCGACGCCGAGCATCTCCCATCTGACTTTCTCGAAGACATCAACCGCTTCAAATATCGCGGCTCGTCCGGCAAAGTGAACATGGCGCTCGACGCGCTCCCCAATTTCAAAGCCATGCCGGGACCCGGCGCTCACCTGCGCGGCGCCATCTCGATTTCTCCTTCCGTCGAGTACATGGAGCGCGCCTACGATGACGCAAAGTATGGAAATTTTTCTCGCAAGCCTTACATCGATATGGTGATTCCTTCGCTCACCGATCCTTCGGTCGCGCCGCCGGGCAAGCACGTGCTCTCCTGCTTCGTGCAGTACGCACCCTACAAGTTGCGTCCGGGCTTGAATTGGGACGACCAGAAGGAAGCTTTCGGCGACACCGTGGTCAACACCATCGCCGAATACGCACCCAACATTAAAGACATCATTCTTCACCGACAGGTCATCACCCCGCTCGATCTCGAACGCGAATGGGGTTTGAGCGAAGGCAACATTTTTCAGGGCGAACTTTCTCTAGAGCAGCTTTTCTTCCTGCGCCCCGCGCCTGGTTACGCGCGCTTTCGCACGCCCATCCAGAATCTTTACATGTGCGGTTCGGCCACGCATCCCGGCGGCGGCATCATGGGCGCGCCGGGACGTCTCGCCGCCTTGGAAATGCTGAAAGACCTCGGAGGAGCCGCGTAACATGCTTTCCACTTGTCATCCTGAGCGAGGATTGTTCTCCGCGCCCCAAGCGCGAAGAACAACCGCAGTCGAAGGATCCCTACTCCCCATCCCGCACTCAGCGGTCTCAAGGCGTTCTTCCCACACCCCCGGGGAATACACCCTATGAATCTAAACGGAAACCCCACCCGTGACGCCCTCATCATCGGCGGTGGCCACAATGGACTCATCACGGCCTTCTACCTCGCCAAAGCCGGATTCAAGCCTCTAGTCCTCGAGCGTCGCCCACAAGTCGGCGGCTCCGCCATCACCGATGAATTTCATCCCGGCTTCCGTTGTTCCACGCTCGCGCACTCCGCCGGCCCGATTCGCGCAGACATCGTTCGCGACATGCAACTGGAAAAACACGGCCTCAGGATCATCACTCCAGAAACCTGCGTCACCGCGCTCTCGCCCGATGGCCGCGCCCTTTCGCTCTATCAGGACGAAAATAACTCCGCTCAGGCAATCGTGGCCTTCTCACAAAAAGACGCGGCAAAGTATCCCGAGTTCGAGAAATCTCTGGGCAAGATCAGCAAAGTAATCGCGGAGGCGCTCGCCACCACTCCGCCCGACATCGACCACCCCAGCGGCGGCGATCTCTGGAGCATGTTGAAAACCGGCCGCGCCCTGCGCAACCTGGGCAAGCGCGATATGTACCGCGTCCTACGCTGGGGACCGATGGCTGTCGCCGATCTCGTGGCAGAGTATTTCGAAACCGAATTATTGCGCGCGGTCATTGCCGCTCGCGGAATCTTCGGAACTTTTCTCGGCCCATGGTCCGCAGGCAGCGCACTCCAGTTGCTGATCCGCGCCGCCGGAGACTCTCATCCCGCTGGCTCGGCGTTTTTCGCCGTCGGCGGTATGGGCTCACTTACGCTAGCCATGGCATCCACTGCGCAGGCGGCTGGCGTCGAGATTCGCACCGCAGCCGAGGTCATCGAGATTCGGGTCAAAGACGGCGTAGCCACCGGAGTACTGCTTGCCACCGGAGAAGAAATCAACGCTAAGGCCGTCATCTCCAATGCCGACCCCAAACGCACGCTGCTCAAGCTCACCGATCCCACGCATCTTTCGCCCGATTTTGTTCAGAAGCTCCAGCACTACCGCGGCAACGGCACGGTGGCGAAGGTCAACCTTGCACTCTCGGCCCTGCCAACTTTCACCGCGCTGAAAAACGGAGACGGCTCCACACTCAATGGACGCATTCACATCGGTCCCGAGATTGATTATCTCGAGCGCGCCTTCGACGAATCCAAGTACGGGAACTTCTCGCGCCAACCGTACCTCGAAGCCACCATCCCGTCGTTGACCGATCCCACGCTCGCCCCCGATGGCAAGCATGTGATGTCGATCTACATGCAATATGCCCCTTACAAGCTCAAAGGCGATTGGGAAAGCCAGCGCAAGGCGCTCGGCCAAACTGTCGTGCAGACGCTCGCCCAATACGCGCCGGATTTGCCGGAATTAATCCTGACGCACCAGATCATCACTCCGCTGGACCTGGAAGAAGTCTACGGATTAACCGGCGGACAGATCTTCCACGGCGACCTCGCGCTCGATCAGTTCTTTACCATGCGTCCGCTGCTGGACTGGGCGCGTTATCGCACGCCAATCGAGAACCTGTATCTTTGTGGCAGCGGCACGCATCCCGGCGCAGGTTTGACCGGAGGATCGGGAGCGAACGCCGCGCGGGAGATAATGAAGCAATTGAAGAAGTAACAGAGGTCAGCAGTGTGAAGAAAACGAAGGCCGGCAAAATCACGAAGCTCCCTGAAACAGTGGATGAGTATCTCGAGCATGTCCCGGAACCCGCCCGCACCACCTTGAACAAAGTTCGCGCAGTCATTCGATCAGTTGCACCACCCGAGGCGATCGAGGGCATCAGCTACGGCATCCCCACATTCAAATACAAAGGCATGCTTGCGAGTTTCGCGGCGTTCTCGGACCATTGCAGCCTGTTCCCCGGCGCGGGCCCAACCATAGAGTTCAAGAACGATCTCAAGAACTTCCAAACGTCAAAAGGCACCGTCCGCTTCGCACCGGACAAGCCTCCACCGGCCACTCTTTTGAGAAAGCTGCTGAAAGCGCGGATCAAAGAGAACGAGCGCAAGAAAGGCCGCTGATCACGCTTCCGGCCGATTATGAAGAACTCCGCCGTCCTCCTCGTCTCCTGCCCCGATGCGAAAGGCGAAGTCGCCACCATCGCCGACTTCGTCTACCGCCACGGCGGCAACATCCTGCACGCCGACGAGCACGCCGACGAGGAATCCGGCCTCTTCCTGATGCGCGTCGAGTTCGATCCCAAAGATTTTGACATTGATCTCACTGATAAAGATCTAACCGATTTCTCCAAACATTTTTCTCCCATCGCCGAAAAATTTCAGATGAAGTGGCGGCTAGCGCAGTCCTCGCATCGACCGCGCATGATCATTCTGGTTTCGAAGTACGACCACTGCCTGGTCGATCTTCTCTATCGTCACCACAGCGGCGAACTCGCCTGCGACATCCCGCTGATCATCTCCAACCACCCCGATAATCAGTCGATCGCCGACTTCTACAAAATCCCCTACGCGGTCATTTCGATCACAAACGACAACAAGCGTCAGGCCGAAGCACAAATTCAATCGCTGATCGAAGACCACAAAGCCGACTTCATGGTCCTGGCCCGCTACATGCAAATTCTCTCCAACGATTTCGTCAACCGCTATCCGCAGCGCATCATCAACATTCACCATTCGTTTCTGCCTGCGTTCATCGGTGCGCGCCCGTACCATCAGGCTTTCGAGCGCGGGGTCAAGCTCATCGGCGCAACCAGCCACTACGTCACCGAAGTCCTGGACGACGGCCCTATCATCGAGCAGGATGTCGTCCGCGTCTCCCACCGCGACACTGTCGAAGATCTCATTCGCAAAGGCCGCGACCTGGAAAAAGTCGTTCTCTCCCGGGCGGTGCGCTGGCACGTGGAAAACCGGATTCTGCTCTACGGCAACAAGACTGTCGTATTTTGAAAACACGGCTCTAGCTGCGCACGAAGACATCCCTACCTCACCGCGCGGAAGTCCATGTACTCCCGGAAACAGGCAGTCACAGCTTAACAGTGTCACTCCGCTGGTAACTTGCGGAGGGGGTGACTTTCGTCTTTACTTAAACAGCAGTAAAGAATTTCCCTCAACCGACGAGGAGAATCTCGCTCGCGGAGCGTGGCTTGGCCGAGGATCTTAAATTTGAGTTGGCAATCCTGGCGACTGTCCAGGGTTTTTATCAGAAGGTGCTGCGCGACTTGCTCGGTGGAGAAGTTCCTCTGCCGGGCGGGCTTGACGAGTCTGCGCTCCGGCACATCGATCGCGATCTCCCAGAAACACTCTCGCGAATGTATCGCTGGCTGCACGTGCTCGACATGGCGATTAGTCCCGCCATGTTGCGGCACGCGCTCACTCCGGATACCGACTCGGAAGTGGCCGAGGCCCTGCTTCGCTATTTCGTGCGCCGGCGCGAGCCCAGCGAGGTTAATCGCGACAAGACCGATTTAATTTCAACTTTTCTCTATCGCCATCCCCGCGTTCACGGCCAATGGCAGCAACAGGGCTATGGACTGGACGGGTCGCTGCCTCTTTCTCCGTTCGAAATTGCGCTCATCGAAATTCTGGCCGACACCGATGTGCCCTCGCTTCCAGAAGAGCATGTGCAACTGCTGCGCAACTTCGATCCGCTGCGCGAGGAGATTGCCCGTTATCGCGATTTCAATTCGCTGATCGATTCCGGGATCGTTTCCCGGGTGCGCGAGTTGAAACGCTGGCTGGATTCCTCCTTCTATCATCCCGGCGTGCTGGCTACGGTTGCCGCCCACAATGCCGCTTTCGGCGCCCGTTTTGACGAATTGTTTGAAAAAGCTCTCGGCGAGATTAAGCAGTTCGCACAAGCTCTCGACGAAATGGGTGGCAGCATCCTGAGCACCGTCGACGGGGTGGAAGTAACCGTCGAGCACGTGGCCGCGATCGAACAGAAAGAAATGCTGCAGGCCGATTACGGCAGTGCGCTGGAAAAATTCCGGCGCGTATCGAAACTAAAGAAAGAACTCGACCGCCGTCCGCCCATTCGCAAGTCGTTGCTTGCGCCCACCGCAGGCCGCGGCATGCCCGCATCGGGGGGGGCGGCCGCTGCCGCCAAACCCGCGCGGATGGCGGCTGCAAAAGTCGCTGTCCCCGCGCAAGCGTTTCAGCCGCCTGCGATCACAGCGCAGCAAATTTCGGTGGAGGAAGGAAAATTGCGCCGGGTTGAGGAGTCGATCCGGGTTTTCGTTCGCGTCGCCGATCCCAAGTATCGGCAGATTGTCCCCATGCGATTCTTCAATCTGACGCTCACCGCGCCTGAAGCCGATGCTTACAATGCCGCCTTCCTCGAAGAGAAAAGTCTTCGGGCGGATATCGCTCGCACGCTGATTCGCCTGGTTTCCTGCGTGGCAAGAGTCAGCACAGAACTCGAAGAGCTCAAGCGCAGCCAGAGCATGTCGTCGCTGTGGAAGTTGCATGCGGACGCGCTGGTGGTTTTACTGGAGATTGCGAGCACCGTTGCGGAGGAAGCTAGCGGGATCGCGAAAATAGCTGAAAGCGGCGACGCGAACCCATCGGCGAAGGCCATTCAGGAAACTGTGCAGAAACTGCGCCTGCGCTCCGACCTTGCGGTGAAGGCGCTGGCGCATCCGGGGAGCTAGAGGCAGGTTGGGTTCTAGTTTCCGAAGACCGCGTTCCCCTACTCTCTCGGTAGATCAAATTGTTCTAGTTCTTCCATCGGAAAATCTTTGCGATTATCGGTCATCAAGGTACAACCACGGTCCAGAGCGATGGCGGCTACGATCATGTCGGCGAGCGCCAGAGTACGACCCTTTCTGGCCCACTGCCGTTTCAGGGCCCCGGCACGGCGTCCCGACGTTCCTGTCAAGTCGTAGCAATCGAGCACACCGAGAAGCGCCTCGGTTTTCGGCGCCTCCTCCGGCCTCATCCCGGCATAGACCTCGGCGACATTTAAGGCTGTGGTGGCCAGCATGTGTCCCGCTTGAACGAGTTCGGCCAGCAGTTCGCGGCGGCCACGGCGGAGACGGAGGACATCGATTAATACCGAGGTGTCGAGCAGTAGGCGCATCAGTCGCGGGCGCGTCTCGCCTTTTTGCGAGCGCTTTGGCGGCCCCGGGAAACCTCGCTTTCGGCTCGCAGCTGGCGCACCCAGTTGCCGGCTCCGGCTACAAGTTCTGGATGGTCCTTGTCCTTCCACGCCGGATCTTTGCTCTGCAAGAACTGAAGCAGCCGATGGCGGCGCACTTCCTTGCGGGCCGTTTCCACCAGAAAGGCGCTGCGCCCGCGCGGACCGACGAGGGCGTCGATCTCCCGCAGCAGGTCTTCAGGCAGGACGATGTGGGCGCGTCGGGGCATAGTGTGCATATAAAGTGTGCTATAGGTATGGGCCTTTCGTCAACACATTAGAACGCTAAACCACGGGCGGCATAGCTACCACCTTCTTTATTTCCGCGCCCAGCAGATCGAAGTGGCGCACATTCCACGTATAGAGATGTTCCGCGCGTGCCTTGAGCGCGCATGCTGCGACCAGGCCGTCATACACGGCGCCGCCCACAACTCCAAGCTGCGCCATGCGGCGGATGGCGGCACTGTACTCGTCGCCAGCAAGCCAGACTAAGGTAAATCGCTGCTCGATTCCCTGCACCATCAAGCTTGCGGCTTCGGCGCTCATCCGCTCTTTTCCGGGATAACGGGTGAAGGTTGAGTACGCTTCCGCCAAGCTATGGGCGGCACAAGCCGCTTGCTTGCGAGTGGCAGAGGCAAACACGGGGAAGCTGCGGGCATGGTGGGGATGGTCGGGCAGGAGCGCCGCAACCAGGACGGTGGTGTCGAAGAACCATTTCACCGGGATTTCTTCCGTCGTGGGCGGCGCGTGGGCGGATTGCCCATAAAGCTCTGTTCACGCTCACGGCGAATCTGGCGCAACGTTTCATCGGTTGCTCCGGCGGGAATCGGTTCTCCGACGCCGAACACCCAGATTCCTTGTTTCTGGTGCAGCCCAACTCCTCCTCTTCGAGGGCGGAGCACAATGCGATCCTCCGAACTTTCCAACTCCAGCGAATCGCCCGCGCGGAGTTGCATTTCATCGCGGACGGGCTTGGGGAGGACGACCCGGCCGGCCTTATCGAGGGTGAGGGTGGTGGTCATGAGGCCATTGTATAATGGCATTTGGCATTTGGAAATGCCATTTACTTAAAGAGATCGGAATTGAGAGGTCAACCCCGAAGTTAAATTGTCTACAGGAATCATCGAGTTCGCGTAGACCGGACGGGCGCTCTTCCACGGAAACGCGAAGTAGAAGACCTCATCCCCAGTGGTATAACTAGCTCTCATGGGTCCAGTTTTTGCGATTGTGGCGATTGTGATGCTGCTTGGGCTCTTGGCGGCGGGCGGAAGGACGGTTCTCTCCCGAACGTCCCGTGCAGCGGCATACGTGACGCTAGCTGATCTGATTGAGGGCACTGTTTGGAAGAGAAAAGCGTGGCCCGGAACCTTGGTCAACATGCTGGCTATTCTGCTGATCCGCGCCCTAGGCCTAGCTACCTTCGTGTTTCTTAGTGATTATGGCGTCTACCTCGTGCTGAAGATTTTTGGAATAGACCCTAGATCTCTACTCTGAGGCGTCGCAAGTGGTTCACGATCCGATCGTGCTCGATAGCGACTAGCATCTCGACGATCAAGCGATTCCACGTTTTGTTACTAGCTGGTGCGTTCATGGAGATGTCTCCTTTGCCTGATTCTAGAACCGGCTCTGGGCGGCACGGCTGAAGCCGTGCCCTTCCCGGTCTGATAGCTGAAAGCTGACGGCTGACCGCTAGTTAATGTCGAACTGCTCCTGATGCAGCGCCGGGTCGCTCTTCACGATGATCGTGCGCTTGGTCAGTTCTTCCATCTCGTTCAGCAGGCGGCCGTTGTTCGATTTCAACTCTTTGGCCACATCCGGATGCACGCGCAGCATTACGTCTTCCTGCTCCAGATGCTTGGCCATCTTGCGCATCTCCACGTAAATCTCGTTGGCCACCGTGGTCAGCGACTTCACGTAGCCGGTGGATTGGCAATAGGGGCAAGGCGCGCCGATGGTGCGTTCGAGCGATTGCTTCACGCGCTTGCGCGTGATTGCGACCAGGCCGAAATCGTTGAACTGGAGAACCTTCGACGGTGCACGATCGTGCCGTAGCTCTTCTTCCAGCGCCTGCATCACGCGCTGGCGGTTGCGGCGCTCGTCCATATCGATAAAGTCGATGATGATGATGCCGCCCAGATCGCGCAGGCGAATCTGCCGCACGATCTCTTTGATCGCATCCACGTTGGTTTTGACGATCGTGTCTTCCAACCGCGAGGTCTTGCCGACGTACTTGCCGGTGTTGATGTCGATGGCGACCAGCGCCTCGGTCTGGTTGATGACGATGTAGCCGCCGCTCTTCAGCCAGACTTTCGACTTGAGCGCCTTGTCCATCTCATCCTTCAGGCCGAACTGCTCGAACAGCGGCGTCTCTTTCGTATAAAGCTTCACGCGCTTCACCAGCCCCGGCTGGAAGCGGTTGAAGAAGCGCAGAATGCGTTCGTACTCCGGTTCGGTATCGACCCAGATCACCGAGAAATCGGATGTGACCTGGTCGCGCAGAACGCGCTCGACTACGTTGAGATCGTGATAGATCAACGCCGGCGGTTTCGAAGCCTCGGCTCGCGTTTTGATGTCGTTCCACAGGCCTTTCAGGAAACGAATGTCAGCGCGTAACTCTTCTTCGCTGGCACTCTGCGCAGCGGTGCGGACGATAAAGCCTCCGTGGCCGTTATCGCGCTCGCTCATCACGATGCGCTTCAGGCGCTGGCGCTCTTCGTCGGAGGCAATCTTGCGCGAAACTCCGGTGTGATTGACGGTGGGCATGTAGACCAGGAAGCGTCCGGGCAGCGCGATATGGCTGGTGATGCGCGCGCCTTTCTTGCCGATCGGCTCCTTGGCAATCTGCACCAGAATTTCCTGGCCTTCCTTCAGCAAGTCGCTGATCTTGGGAACCTCCTGCTGTTCGCGGCGTTGGAAGCGGCGTCCTCCGGGGCGGCGTGCTCCGCCGCGACGGTCGAAACCAGGCCGCGGGCGCGTGGCGCGCTGAGTATAACCCGCGGTCGCAGCCGGAGCGCGAACTTCCGCACGGACATCCACCGTGCCGGCTCCTCGCGCTTCCGCGTCGAGCAATGCCTCCGCCTGAGCTTGGGCTTCTTCCAGTTCCAGTTCTTCGGTATCTTCCTCGGTTTCCGGTGCAATGCCCTCGGGCGGCGCTACTCCGGCTTCGACTAGCGACGACATGTGAATCTCATCTACCGTGGCGCGAACCTCGGCAAACTCGCGTTGCCCCGTCTCCGAAGCGGGCTGGCCTGCCGCTCGCGTCTCCTCTTCAAATTCTTCATAGCCGTCATCGGACGATTGTTCGTAGCGCACCGTATCCGCTTCTTCATCGTCGATGACTTCTTCTTCGAGCGTTCCGGGGGTGGCGAAAGCTGCAACCGGTTCCGCCGCCCCTACAGCCGAATACCGGGGAATCGACTCCTCATCAGGTTCGTCAACAACACGTTGGCGAGCAACCGCTTCCGCAACGACCTCTGCAACCGTCTGACTCGCCCGCGGAGGTGCAGGGACGGCGCGTTCGCTATCGCGGCGATGAAATTCACGGTTCCAGTCCACGGAAGTTGCAGCTGACTCGATCGGGGTCTCCCGAGCAGGTTGCACCTCGTGATGCCGCTCAACCTCCGGTTCGGCAACTGGAGAGGAGCTGGCAAGCTCGGGACTGGCAAAAACAGGTTCATCGTCAGGGAACGTAGCGGCGATGGGCACGACGGGTGCGACCTGCGGCTCCGGTTCAAATTTTCGAGCTCGAGAGCTTCGCGCTTCGCGCTCTTGATCTTCGTGATCTTGATGGCCCTGATCTTCGTGCCCCCGAGGTTGCGGCGGGGGTGGCGGAGTCAGGCCTCGATACTTGGAAATCGACTCTCCGGGAAGGATCATCGGCTGGTATCCTGCGGGCGGTCCGAACTGCTGCGTTCTCCGTGGTTCGGCGGGGCGTGTAATGGCAGGCGGAGGTTCAGGAATGCTCTCGACAACAGGCGCTGCCACGCGCGGCTCGGCATTCCGGTCGCGGCCATCGCCGCGGCCATCGCGCCCATCGCGACGCCCGCCACGGCGACGGCGGCGTCCACGGTAGCCTCCGCGTTCGCGATCTTGAGAATCTCTGCTGGACGACGGTTCGGAAGAAGAACCGGCAGCCGCTACCGTTGGCTGGCTATCCGCAGCCTCGTCAGTTTCTTCGAACTCATGGCTGGATGCGGCATCAGGCGTACCAGCCATTTCGGCCACGTCTGTTCCTTCCATCCCTTGCGCTGCGGAAGCCTGGGATGTTTGCGGGCGCATATCCTGCACGCCGCGGCCAGCTGGCACGATGTCAGTCACATCCTCGTCGTGCTCTTCCAACTCCATAAAGTCGGAAACGTAAAGGAAGGCGTCGCGCTCTAGGCCAATATCGACGAAGGCCGACTGCATGCCGGGCAGCACGCGGGTGACACGGCCCTTGTAAATCGAGCCGGCTAAGGTGTATTCATTTTCGCGCTCGAGGTAGATTTCCGCGAGCAGGTCATCTTCCACCATCCCCACCTTGGTTTCGTGCGGCGTGGAAGAAACAAACAACTCTTTATTCATGGACACTCCGGTCCCGCCGGGGCTTATTTAGAAAGCCGCGCGGGTTTCACCGGGGCGAAGCGAGGAAGGAAACGGGAGGATCGAGCGTCGCGATGCTGGCCCCGCATTGGGGACGGCTGGGGCCGGGGAGGTTTCTCCCTGACCGAATCCGCTGCATAAGCTTGGGTATCTTTTGCACTTGTCCGCTTTCCGTCTGCCGGGTTTGTGACCGCACTCTCAGACCGTTTCCGGTCGGGGGGCCGTTTCCCTGCCAGCAGCGTTATTGCTTCAATCCTGCCCGGCCTTCTGGCGCTCGACTAGCCGGTGAAATGCCCCCTTAACGCGAGGGCGATCGATATTTTTGGGGCTGCGCCAACTGGCGCAGCAACTTGCTCTCTGCCGTCCCACTTTCAAACTTCCGGTTTCAAGCTCATGGTCCCCTATTAGCCCGCCGAACCAATCCCGGTTCACCAGCTAATTTACAAAACGGCGCATACGAACATTCATAACCATCCCCAGCGCCAGGAACATGAACAGAACCGAAGACCCACCGTAACTCATCAGCGGCAGAGGTATTCCAGTGACCGGCATAAAACCGACCACCATGCCGACGTTGACCAGGATATGAAAGCTAAGCACAGCCACCACACCCATCACCACGAACGTGCCAGCGCGGTCGGGCGCTGTTTGCGCGTTCTGCGTCAAACGCATCAGCACTATGAAGTATAACAGCAGAACCCCCAGCGCGCCCACGAATCCATGCTCCTCGGAGAATGCCGCGAAAATGAAGTCGGTTTGCGGAATGGGCAGGAAAGCGCCGTGTGTTTGCGAGCCTTTGCCGCCCCACAGGCCGCCGGAGCCGACGGCGATCATCGATTGCTTAACTTGGTACCCCGACCCCTGGGGATCGGAATCCGGATCCTGATAGCTGGTCAGCCGCTGCTTTTGATAACCCTTGAGGATGTGCACCTGGGGCACGTAAAAAACGACTCCGATCCCGACCGCCGCGAGCAGGACGATCGATAACCCCTGCTTCCACTGCAATCCGCCCAGGAACATGCCCATCGCCGCAATCGGAAGATAAGTTAAAGCGGTTCCGAGGTCGGGTTGCTTGAGCACCAGCAGCATGGGAATGCTCACGATCGCCCCCGCCTTCATGAAATCCGGCCAGGAAAGTTCGTGCTGCCGCATGTCGGCAAAATACTTGGCGACTGCCAGGATCAGGATCAGCTTCACCCACTCCGAGGGCTGGAAGTGATTTCCCCCCGGCATCTTGATCCAGCGCTTTGCGCCCAGAGCCTTAGTTCCGAATACCAAGACCGCCATCAGCGACGCGATGGCCGCGATATAAAACCAGTGAATCCGGTCCAGCAGCGCCTGATAATTGACCAGGCTGATTAAGAACATCATGCCAACCCCGGCCACAATCCAGTAGATCTGCTTGATGTGCGAGCCGGCGAACTTGGTGTGCATGGTGGCGCTGCGAATCTCCATGACCCCCAGTCCGCAGATCATGAGCACAAACACCAGCAACAGCCAGTCGAAATCGCGAAATGAGACGTAACGGCTCATGAGTATCGAGTACCGAGTACCGAGTACCTAGTACCTAGAAACTGCCTCCGTGACGATGTTTTCTTTGGCTGATCTCTTCATTGTGGCCCTCCGGTACTCGGTACTAGGTACTCGGTACTCAACATCCCTGGTGCGGCAACCGCCAATGGCGAGGGTCTCCTTGGCAAGTTCAACTCGAATCTTCCACCTTCCAACTTGTCACCCTCAGGAGCGGTCCACAAGGCTCCCATATCGACCGTGCCATCGCTCTTCGGCTTCTCCACCATCTTGTTGGGGATCCGCTTCTGCTTGTCGACGTATGCCTTAAGCACCTGCGTCGCCAGCCGCGCCGCCAGGCGTCCATGCTCGCCGCCCTGGAAGAGCACGCAAACGATAATGTCCGGATTGCGTCGCGGCGTAAAACCTACGAACCAGCCGTTCTGCGCCAGATCTTCGGCGTTCTTGAATTTCGCGCGCGTCGCTAACGAAACAATCTGAGCCGACCCAGTCTTGCCGGCAATATCGATCCCCGGAATATGCGCCGAAGGAGCTGTTCCCTCCGGCAGCAGAACTCGCGACATCGCATCAGTAATAAATGTCCAGCCGTTCGGATCGATTGGAACGTTCTTCGTCTCGGTAACGTGGCTGGTTTCGACGTAACCGCTCGGCAGTTCTTGCGGATCCACCACGTGCGGCACCACCATACGTCCGCCCATGGAGATCGCGGAGATGGCGCGCAACAACTGCACCGGAGTGATCGCAACGGCACCCTGCCCAATGCCAACCGAAATCGTTTCCCCGGCGAACCACTTCTGTTTGAAATTCTTAATCTTCCACTCTTCCGAGGGCATCACGCCGCTCACTTCGTTGGGCAAGTCGATTCCAGTTTTCTCTCCCAGCCCAAGAGCAGTGGCGTATTTGGCAATGCGCTCGATGCCTAACTTTTCCGCCAGCGTGTAAAAGAAAACGTCGCAAGACTGGTAGATGGCCTTCTCCAAACTAACCGGGCCATGTCCGCCCTTCACCCAGCACCCGAATCGGCGTCCGTAAAACTCAGCACTGCCCGTGCAGTTCACGTGCAGAGTCTGGGCGATATTCTCCTGCCAGCCGGCCACCGACATAATGATCTTGAAGGTCGATCCCGGCGCCAGTTGCGCCTGAATCGCCTTGTTCAGCAGCGGCTTGTCGGGGTCGGTCACGAGTTTGTTCCATTCGTCGCGTGAGACCCGCACCGCAAAATCGTTGGGATCGAAAGTCGGCCGGCTCACCATCGCCAGGATTTCTCCGGTATGAGGATCCATCGCCACCATTGCGCCGTTCTTGCCTTCCAGCGCTTCTTCGGCGGCGATCTGCAAGTCAATGTCGATGGTGAGCTTCAACTGCTTTCCGGGGACTGCGTCGGTTTCCCCCAGCAGCCCCACCTCGCGGCCATGGCTGTTCACCACTTCCTGACGCGCTCCGTTCTTCCCCATCAACGCGTTGTTGTACTGCCGCTCGACGCCGGAGACTCCCACCACATCGCCCGGGTTATAAAGCTCGAACTGCGGCTGGTTGAGCATGTCTTCGGTCACTTCGCCCACATAGCCGATCAAGTGCGCCAGAAAACCATTGCGCGGATACAATCGCCGGTCCGCGCGGATCGTATCCAGTTCGGGCAGCTCGTTGCGATGCGCCTCGATGAAGGCCTGCTCGTCCTGCGTGATGTCCTCCTTCAAGAAAATCGGCTGATACTGCGGCATGGAGGCGAAATGGCGGATGCGCGTCCGCACTTCCTCCGGATCGAGGTGCAGACCTTGCGCAATCAGATCGGCATCGGCGTTCAGATCACGCGACGTATCGCGCAACACCAACGCGGAGAAAGACGGATAGTTGTCGACGATGATGCGGCCTTCGCGGTCGAGAATCTTCCCGCGCGGCGCGAGAATCGGCACGTTCCGAATGCGGTTTTTTTCCGCCGCCGATGCGTAATATCCGCTCTGCATCACCTGCAGCCGCCACAATCCATAAGCCAGCACAAGAAAAATGGCCAGGATCGCGTACTGTGCCGCCGTCAAGCGGATTGCCGATACTTTTTCGTCGCGACCGAACATAAAGTCAGTGGTCAGTGGCTAGTGGCCAGTCAAACGCTCGTGAGAGTTTGTCTAGTCCGCAAAAAGTCACAACCTCGCAGAAAATAAATGTATGGGAGCTTTCATACTCATTGTAATCCGTGCGGAAGCCAGGGCATTATCGAGGCGGGTAACGGAAGTCACAGCCTGCGTAGATTCGCTCGCAACTGAGCACTGGCCACTGATCACTGCCCTTAGGTTCTCTGCTTAAACTTATCCAGCAGAAAGTAAAGCCCCACCCCTAGAACGGCATTCGCCAGACCGGCCAGAATTCCCCGTCCCCAACTCCAGTTCAGCGTCATATTCACCATGCCGCGCGCCACGGTGAAATAAACTGCGGCGTGCACCAGATAAAATCCCAGCGTGACCAGGAACCGGGCGCCGGCATTTTCCACGTCCAGCTTCGCTCCCAGCGACGAAGCGAAGTACCCCACCACTGTTTTTGCTATGCCATAAATTCCAATCGGATACGCGCCCAGCATATCCTGCGCCAAGCCGATCGCCGCTCCGGTAAATAAGCCGGAAATCGGATTGCGCCGCGCCATGCCAAAAAAGATCGTCACCAGCAGCGGCAGGTCGAAGATGGAAAAAAAAGGAAACCGGCGAGGCACATACGCCTGCAGAAACAGCGCCAGCAATGGGACTCCCAAGGTCACCGGAATGCTGAACCGGTAAACCTCAATCTGCTCGCCAGATGTGTAGGTGATGGGCACGCTAGTGGGGATCTTCATCCGGGACAGGCGGCTTTGGACTGGGCTGTGCGACGGAAGCCTTCGGCCGGTTCGCAACTAGCTTCGCCGGCGCATTCGCGGCATTCGATCCGGTCGCACTCACAGAGTTTGCTCCCGCCGGAGTTGCAGCGGTTGAACCTTCGCCCGGCGACTTGGGCATTGCTGGCGTCGCACTATGTTGCACGGCATCCGGCTTCGTGGAGCCTGCCACCGGAGTTTGCGGTTTCACAACCGCACCGGCGCTTTGACCAGTCGCCCCCACCTTGCTGGTTCCCGTCGCTCCAGCGGCAGCGCCGGTGGCATTCGCGGCGGGCTTGTCCGGAACCGAAGGCAACCGCTGCGCCAGAATGTCTGCGGCACGCACCCGCGCTCCGTTGTCGACCACGGCTTTTTGCTCTTGCTTTTCTGTCACTACCAAGACTTCTTCCAGCCGGCTTAAATCCGCCGCGGGCTTGACCTGAATATTCAAAAACATCTCCCGGCCCGGACTTACTTTATTCACCGTGCCCACCGGCAATCCCTTCGGAAAAATCTGATCGCCTCCGCTGCTCAACACAGTATCGCCGGGCGAAACTTTCTCATCGCTCATCACCCGCTCTAAAATCACCTCTCCGTCGGGAGTTCCCTTCAGCACACCCTGGAGCCTGGATTTCTCCAGCATTGCGCCCACGCCGCTGGTCTGGTCATTGATCATCAACACGAGCGAAGTCGAAGGATACACGCGCAGCACTTTGCCCACGATTCCGCCCGCAGTAATCACCGCCATATCCGGGGCAAGGCCTTCATTCGAACCCTTGTCGATGTAGATCGACCGCGAAAGATCGCTGCCGCTCGATCCAATCACCTGCGCCGGAACCGTCTTGGCGATGACCTGCTCTTTGAAAGCCAGCAATTGCTGCAGCCGGTGCGCCTGCTCCGCATCTTCGCTCAGCCGCACCTGATCGAGGCGCATCTGCTCGATCTGTTGTTTGAGCTGGCGGTTTTCCGCCCGCACTCCGCGCAGAAAAAAATAGTTGTGCCAGAGATTGGCGCTGCCATTTTGAGCCCAGACCAGGCTGCGTTCGAAAGGTGTAATTAAGTCCACCGCCCAGATACGGATCAGCCGCGTATTCTCGGCGTCGGCACTGCGCTTGACTTGTACCGCCAGCCCCAGCACCTGCAGAAACAACACTCCCACCAGAATGGTCAGGTTACGGTAACGGCCAAGTACGGATTCCATAAAACAGTTGATAGTACCGAGTACTCAGTACCCAGCGAAAGCGTGCGGTTTGTTTTTCTAGGTACTGGGTACCAGGTAATGTTTCTACTCAATCGAAATTTTTCTCAGCAGCTTGAAGTCCGAGAGCATCTTGCCCGTGCCCAGCACCACGCTGCACAGCGGATCGTCGGCGATGGAGACCGGCAGCCCGGTTTCCTCGCGAATACGTTTGTCCAGATTCTTCAGTAGAGCGCCGCCACCGGTCAGCACAATGCCGCGGTCGCTGATGTCGGCGGAAAGCTCCGGCGGGGTTCGCTCCAAAGCCACGCGGATCGCATTCATGATCGTCGATACACATTCGCTGAGCGATTCGCGCACTTCGCCATCGTCCACGGTGATCGTCTTCGGCACGCCTTCGATCAGATTGCGGCCTTTAATCTCCATGGTCATCGGCTTGTCGAGCTGGTGCGCCGATCCGATCTCCATCTTGATCTGTTCCGCAGTGCGCTCGCCGATCAGTAAATTATATTTCCGCTTCAGATAATTCATGATGGCTTCGTCCATCTGATTCCCCGCCATCCGCACCGAGCGCGAGTAGACAATGCCGCTCAACGAAATCACTGCGATGTCGGTGGTGCCGCCGCCAATGTCCACCACCATGTTGCCGCTCGGCTCCGTAATCGGCAGTCCCGCTCCAATCGCCGCCACCATGGCCTGCTCCACCAGATGCACTTCGCTCGCCTTGGCGCGATAGGCCGAGTCCATGACCGCGCGCTTTTCCACCTGCGTGATCTCCGAAGGCACTCCAATCACAATCCGCGGATGCACCAGCATCTTCCGGTTGTGCGCCTTCTGGATGAAATAGTTCAGCATCTTCTCGGTAACTTTGAAGTCGGCGATTACGCCGTCTTTCATGGGCTTGATGGCGACGATGTTGCCGGGCGTGCGGCCCAGCATCTCTTTCGCCTCCTTGCCCACGGCTTCAACTTCGCCGGTGTTCTTGTTGATGGCGACAATCGAAGGCTCATTCACCACAATGCCCTTGCCGCGCGCGTACACCAAGGTGTTGGCCGTCCCCAAATCGATCGCCAGATCGCTCGAGAACAGGCTGAATAAAGACCGGAGGTTGTGGGAACGTGATGAATGAAAGCCGTTGCTTGACATGACGAACTCTTCTCTCGCTTTTCCCTGTTCGAACCGCTTTGTTTCCGGGCGAACCCGGCCTGCATAATCTTTCGTTACGCGAATCTACTGAATAATTATTTTCTTCTGCTGCGTGTTCACTCCGCCTTGCGAAGTCTGCGCCGTTACCGTAATTACAGCTTCGCCGGTCGCCAATGGCGGTGTGAAGTAATGGAACGTGCCATCTGTACTTATCATCGGCACCTCCCGCCCATTCACCATCACCCGCGCCCCCATCTGGGTCTTGCCGGTTACTTCAATCACATGTCCGTGTTGAATGAATGGATCGAGTTCCAGGTCGATGGCTTCGTTCTGCTTTCCCTTGGGAATAATGGTGAAGCGATTTTTCTCGCTCTCCACCGACTCTTTCCCCGACGCTTCGTACGACTGTACCACCCAGTAATACGCGCCTTCGCCCAGGCTTGTAACCGTAACGTCCGCTGTACTCACTCTCTTATCTACCAGTGTAGAAGAAAAATAGGGATTTCTCGATATACGAAGGCGGTACCCAGTCGCATTCGCCATCTGCGTCCAGGAAAATTCCACGTCTTTCGTGGCTTCATCGGAGGTAAAAATCGGCGCCATGTTCGCCGGCGAGATCGGCGTCGGAGGGCCCGTCCCCTTCGCTTTCTCCATGCGGGCTTCGTCCTGCCGGAAGCTGACCTTCTCCCAATTCGCCAACTGCACCGTTTCCCCGTTGCGAGTCACTTCGCCCGCGCCCTTCTTCATCAAAATCTCGTGCTGATCCATCTTGGGGTCGTTGTGAACCTGCGCGGTTGATTCCGGTGCCAGCGACGCCGTGGCTCCATCGACGATCACCTGCGACTTCGAACCCTGCGAGTAAGTCGCGGTCGAAAGATCCACCGTACCCGTGCTCACTGCCACGGCCACGTTGGTCTGCTGCTGATCGTTGGCCGAGTTTTCTTCAATCACGATCAACGAATCCTGTTTCACGGTATAGCTGGTGCCGTCGTTGAACACCACCTTGGCCATGCCTTCCGACCCGGTCTGGACCACGTCGCCCTTATCGAGCGGGACGTTGTAATCTGCGCTCAGCCAACTGCTGCTGCTCCCCTTCTTCACTCGCACCGTGCCATCGAGCGCGGTAAAATGCGCCTGTTGTGCCGTGGACGCGCCACTGCCCGCCGCCGGCGCCATGCCCGCTACCCGCTCCAATACCCGGTTGGCCACGCCATCCGCGGCCTTGATGCTGTTCTCGGTAAATTGCGGAAAGGTGAAACGCATGCCCAGCAACAATAGGAGCAACCCGGCGAGGATCATCAAGGCCACACTGCGGTAGGTGACCGTGGTCCATGCAACATGGATTCCCGGTTTGCGAGTCGACGAAGACACGTGGACGAAAACCTTATTCAAGCCTTTTGAAGTTGCGGTAATTCCAACGTTACCATAAGCCCATCGGCAGGAAATATGGGTAATCAACTGGGAACGTTACCTTCGTTTGAAGAGGATTTAGGGATTGCTAATCGTGGTGCTCCACCACAACCGCTGAAATCGTCTTTTTCGGGGAAGCTGCGTACGGGGTCGGGTCCATTTCGCCGGAAAAGCAAATCACAGGCCGATGAACCCGTGGAACTCCTCTTTCGCGTAGACAGCTTCCCCGGCTCGATTCCTACATCAGTGCATAATTCCTACCCATTACATCTTTACGGACTTTATAACACGTGTCATACTCATGCATATGAGTTCAACCGACAAACCAGAAACTGTATGGTTCACGACAAAGGGCCAGGTTGTCATCCCGCTTCGCCTGCGCAGACAATTCGACATTGAGGACGGCACAAGGGCCGTGGTCCAAGCCACACCGGACGGAATCCTTCTCAAGCCTATGACCGCGGTGCTCATCAGGCGCGGGCGCGGCATCCTCAAGCGCACGCCGGGAGCTAAGCCACTGGCGGAGGGCTGGGCCGAGCACAAGAAGCAGGAACGGGCACTCGAGGGGCGCCATGCCAGCTAAGGTGCTCGACAGCTTCGCACTTATCGCCTACTTCCGCGACGAGCCGGGCGCGGAAACGATGGAAGATCTGCTCGTCTCTGCCGGCAAGAAGGACAACCCGCTCCTCATGACCGATGTGAATTACGCCGAAGTAAAGTACTCCATTGTAAAGAGAGACGGCGCGGAGGCGTGGGCGGAAGCCGCCAAGGTCCTTCATGCCCTGCCAATTGATTTTCATTCCACGACCCGCGAGATGGCCGATACCGCGGCCCATTTCAAGGCGCGATTCAAACTTAGTTTGGCTGACGCCTTTGCCGCCGCGCTGGCAAAGGAAAATAAAGCCGAACTGGTCACAGGCGACCCGGAATTCAGGCAACTCGAAAGAGAAGTCAAAATTCACTGGCTGAAATAATCTCTGCGCGGGGAAACCATGAATTGGAATAGACCTGGTTCAATAGTGGGACCTTCGTTTGTTTACGGGTTAAAGCTCCGTCCGACTTACCGCCGGAACAAATAGCTGATCTTCACAAAGAACACGCGTCCGTCATTAATGAATCGGTTGCCCCGAACCAGGCCGACGCCGTTTGGATCGCATCCCACAGTTTGTCCGGCCGCTGGCAAACAGAGGCTGGGGATCAGATTCTCCAGGTTATTGTTGTAGCCAACATAGATCGCGGTGCCCGGGTGAACCAGATAGGTGAGCAGAAAGTCGGAACTGAAGTCCTTGATGGTTTGCAGCGAACTATAAGTGGGATTCGCCAGCAAGCCGTTGTACTGCAAGATGGCGCGAAACGAAAGCGCCGGCGTGAATTGATAATTCCACTGGCTGCGGGCAATGCCATTATTGAAGGACGCGTGATGCGCCGCGCCGTTGAGCACGCGGTCGAGAATGTAGGTATTGTCCACTTCCAGATGTCCAGTGGGCTTGATGCTCATGGTCTGGTTGATAAAGGTCTCGCTGCCTGTGATGGGCAGTTGCCCCGTGGGTACGACAATCAATACTGTGCCGTCGCGAATAATCTGCGTGCGCCAGGTAATCAAGCGCGTGGGGCTGCCCCCGACCACCAGGCCACCGATATCCTGCACATATTTGTGATCGTTCGGCAGTCCGGAGAAATCAACCGGACGCAGAACGTCTGTTTCGATGCCGCCGATCGGAGCGAAAAAAACGTTGTGCCGGAAGTCGAAGACCCAGTCGCCGCTGTAGTTGTGTAGCAAGCCGATGCCGTTGTGATCCCAGATATCGTGCGTATTCAATTCAGGCCCGTGAAAGACCAGGTGCTTCCCTTCCGGCCGCCAATAAAAATGGAAGTACTGAGCTGCGCTGCGGATATCCGTGCGCGGAACGAAACCGGCGTCGGTGTGAAAGTTTGGCGTAATCTCCTGAAACAACATGTCGTACTGAAAGCGTCGCCCCACGCCGTTCAACACAGCCTCGTGATCCTGCCCGAAGGTGTAACCGATGGCCGGCGGTGCGATCGTGTTGCCGGAATTGCTGGCCGCCGTGTTCACCGCAGCCACAACGTCACTGGTGGCATACGTGGAAGAGACCAGGCTGCGAGCCCATGCCGTCCAGTTCTTACCCAGGCGGATGTTGGTATCGAGGCCGCCCACGCGGTTGAAGTTGCCGTCGTACTCGCGGTCCACATAGACAGCGCCGACGCTGCTTTGATCGCCAATGTCGTGACTGACCCGTCCCACAGCGAAGTAAGCGCGCGTCCCGCTCAGGGGGCTGTTGTCGGGAACCTCGAGTCCGGGCGAGCGGTCGTCGGCGAGAAAGAAACCAAGATTCCACGGCCCCTCTTTCCCCGTTAGGCGCGCTCCGAAACTGGGCTCGATGATGCGCCGCGTAAACAGTATCTTCGAAGTCTGATACACCCCGATATTCGTATCGCTGAAGAAATTCGAGTTCTCCAGAAAGAAAGGCCGCTTTTCCGGAAAGAACACTTCGAAGCGCTGGTTGACTGTGTTCTGCGGCTGGTCCGTTTCGATCTGTGAGAAGTCAGGATTGATGGTCGTATCGAGCACCAGGCTGTCGTGGAAGACGAATTTGGAATCGAGGCCAGCCTTGCCCTGAAGATTGCGGTTGTCGAAAAAAGGATCAGTCGGGTTGCGGTCATCCACCGTATGCGAACTGCTCAGGTATCCGTAGGGATTGAACTGCATGTTGCGGCCGGGGGAAACGTCGGCCACGCCGGTGAGGATCGCCTCCTGATTCAGCCGGCCCGAAATGCGGCTCGAAACCCGCGGCCAATAATCGCTTTCGTCGGTGCGCGGACTGTAGCGCATCAAGGTGATGCCCCACACCTGCTCTTTTGCAGGATGGAAGCGAATGCTGCGGAACGGGATCGACATCCAGACGACATAGCCCTTCGCGGTTATCTTGCCGCGCGTATCCCAGACCGTGTCGTAGGAATAGTCGGCGCCGCTGTCCTCCGACCACAGCGCATCCGCCTGGATACCCCGGGGATTGGCGTCGAACAGAAAGCCGTGACGCTGATCGTGAAAAGTGTCGAGCGTAAGCTCGACGTAATCGTCATCCGGAGGGGTGACCGCTTCGCGACGCGTCATGTGCCCGCGAATCGCGTGCGCATCCGTATCCCAGCAAACCCACACCAAATACAGGTTCGCCTTGTCATAGCCCATGTAGACATCGGTGCGCTGCGTAGCGGGCTTGCCGTCGGAGGGCGATTGCTGAATGAAATCGGCAACCTTCACCAGTTGCGTCGAATTGCCGCCGGGCGACATTTCGGCGAAATCCTCCAGCCGGGGCGGGCTCGTCACATGGGGAATCTTGACGCCAGCCGCGCCATCCGCTGCATTTGCGGTGTGCGCGCCGAATGCCGACAAAATGCCGCCCAGGACGACATTAAACCAAACCATCCGCCGCTGGACCCGCATTCGTGCACCTTTAAACCGCGTTTTTGAAAAGTCGAAACCTAAAAACCTAACTCGCATTAGACCCAGCCGCATTTAAAACGTTAGTCAGATATAAAAGAAACTGGGGCGGACGGGACGTTCACCTATTTTTCCCGGCGTCCGAAGGCGGATCCGGAGACTCGACCGAAAAAGCACGAATTTAACGAACCCTCGCCGCACTCTTCGCGTATACTCCCGCATGGACCAGAACGTCTCCGCGCCCACCCGCGACCGCCAGTCCTTCCTGGCCTCCGGCATGGCCATCATCTGGGCCATCGCTCTGGCCAAACTCCTCTTCCACATCTATTTCAACAACCGCTACGGATACTTCCGCGACGAGTTCAATTACATGTCGTGCGGCGATCATCTCGCCTGGGGATACGTCGATCAGCCTCCGCTCATCCCATTTCTGGTTCACCTCTGCCGCGCCGTCTTCGGAGATTCCCTGCGCAGCATTCGCTTCGTCCCCGCGCTGGCATCTTCTTTACTTGTGGTGCAGACGGCCGTCCTCGCCCGTGAATTCACAGGACGCCGCTTCGCCCTGCTGCTCAGCGCCATCACAGTCGTCATCGCGCCGCAATATCTCTCGAACGGAAGCCTGCTCGGGACCAATTGCCTCGAACCTAATCTCTGGATGGGCTGCGCTTACTTCGCCATCCTCGCCATCAAGCGCGGCGGAACTAAAGAGGGCCCGCGCTATTGGCTGTGGTTCGGCGTAGTCGCCGGCATCGGCTTGCAGGAAAAATATTCCATCGCGCTCTTCGGCTTCGGCATAGTTGTCGGCCTCTTGCTCACCTCGCAACGGCGCGCCTTTCTAAATCCGTGGATATGGTGCGGCGGCGCAGCCGCCTTCCTGATTTTTCTTCCCAACCTGCTCTGGAATATTCACTACCACTGGCCCTTCCTCGAACTGATGCACAACATCCGCGCCGAAGGCCGGGACGTGATTCTCCCGTTCCCGCAATTTTTCCTGCAGCAGACTTTCTTGATTGATCCTATTACCGCGCCCATTTGGCTCACTGGACTCTTCGCCCTGCTCTTCTCTACGCGGCTCAAGCCCTACCGCTTTCTCGGCTGGTGCTATCTGGTCTGCTTCACCATCTTCTTTATTCTTCACGGGAAAAATTACTATCTCGCTCCCGTTTATCCCATGCTGCTGGCTGCGGGCGCGGTCGTGATCGAATCCGCTCTCGAAGGAAAGAAAAATAAAGATAATGATAATGATGAAGCAGCGGGAAGATCCCGGTCCCGCCTCGCGTGGCTAAAACCGGTGATCGTCATCATCCTGCTGGCCAGCGGCGCCCACCTTGCACCCGTGACCGTGCCCATTCTGTCTCCGGATGACTTCCTCGCCTATGAAAAACATCTTCCCATGAAGCTGCCGGTCATGGAGCACGCGCACGCCCGCGCGCCGCTGCCGCAGTGGTACGCCGATCAATTTGGCTGGGACGAAATCGTCGCCGAAACCGCCGTGGCCTGGAATCGACTGTCGGCAGATGAGCGTAAAGATGAAGCCTGTGGCATTTTCGCGCAAGACTACGGGCAGGCCGGAGCCATCGACTTCCTCGGCCGCCGCTACGGGCTGCCCCGCTCGCTCAGCGGACATCAGACCTGGTTTCTCTGGGGACCGCGCGGCTACTCCGGTAATTGCCTCATCGTCCTCGACGACAACCGCGAACGCCTCGAAAAACTCTTTGATCATGTGGAATACGTCGGCACATCCGCGGACAATCCCTATGCGCTCGAAAAGCAAATCGACGTCTTCATCTGCCGCGGTGCGAAATTCGGCACCCTCGCTAAGATTTGGCCAGCCCTAAAGCGCTGGCGATAAATGGTTCTGTATAGAGTTGCCCCGCGTTCCCCATCCGGGCTACGGATCTCCGTGGCTCAGATTTCCGCGTGGTACACATGCTTGTGCGGCGCGATCCCTTTACCGGCTCCGCTGCCCTCTGCAATCCTCAGATCGTAGTCATTCTGCAAATTCAGCCAGAACTGCGCCGGCAGCCCGAAGAACCTTCCAAGCCGAATCGCGGTGTCGGCGCTAATGGCGCGCTCCCCCCGAACAACTTCGTAAATACCAGGAAAATCCAAAGATTTCGCCAAGGCGTAGGCACTCAGTCCCATCGGCTCCATAAATTCGGTCTTTAGAATTTCTCCCGGATGCACCGCAAACACTCTCTTTGCTCTCCTGATCTGCGTTCCGCTCATCTGCCCTGCTCCTGGTGATAATCGACAATCTCAACGTCGAAAGCGTTTCCATAACGCCAAACGAAGCAAACCCGGTATTGATCGTTCACCCGAATGCTATGCTGACCCGCGCGGTCACCAACTAACGCTTCCAAATGGTTTCCGGGCGGAACCTTCAGGTTGTCCAGTTTGACCGTGGCGTTTAGAATCGCGAGCTTCTTGAATGCCCTCACCTGCAAGTTCGCTGGAATCCGGCGGCACTTCCCTGACCGCCACAGTCCTTCCGTCTCCCTATCGCGGAAACTCGCTATCATCTCCGATCGATACTAACGCATTGCAGTACTACCGTAAAGCGGCAGTCTTACCCTAATCGCCCTTGCAGCACGAACACTCCACTCCTGTCTTGTTGAGCTGCGGGGCAATCTGAACTTGACAGTCCCGCCACGGCCCAAGAACAATGATGAGTAGCTCTTAGCCGCACGCGCATTAGTTCCTGCACAAATTTTATCCACGAGGTATTCGCATGTTATTGGCTGCACGCTTAACAATCTTTCTCTGCCTTCCGCTCGTTCTTGCCGCCATCCTCTCCGCGCAGAAAGTAAGCGTCTCCCAGCCTACGATCTGGGGCGCCAAACCCGATGTCGCCGCCTTCGAGAGAATCGAAAACGATCGCCTCGCCTCCGGCCAGCGCGCCATCGATGAAGTCCTCGCGGTCAAAGGCCAGCGCACGATAGAAAACACGCTTGTCCCCTTCGACGAGGCCGTCCACCAAAATAATTCCGCCGGATACTTCGCCGGACTGATGGAGCAGGTCCATCCCGACTCAACTTTCCGTGACCACGCGACGGCGATGCTTACCAAGGCCAGCGCCGCGCAGACCGCAATCGCCCTCAATCACGATGTTTACAACGCGCTCGCCGGGCTCGATCTTTCTAACGCCGACGCCGCCACGAAGTATTACGTGCAGCGTCAACTGCTCGAATTCCGCCTCTCCGGCGTCGACAAAGATGACGCCACCCGCACCCGCCTCAAGAAATTGAACGATCAAGCCAGCGAAGAGCAGTCCATGTTCGATCGCAATATTTCCGACGACAAAAAAATCGTCGAGGCCGATCCCTCCGAACTCGACGGCCTGCCGCAGGATTACATCGACCGCCACAAGCCTGACGCCAGCCGCAAAGTCCACCTCACCACCGATTATCCGGACGCATTTCCCGTTCTCACCTTCGCCAAAAGCGAGTCGCTACGCCGCCGCATGGCAATCGCCTTCGGAACGCGCGCCTATCCCAAGAATCAGGATGTTCTAACCGGTTTGATGAAGACGCGCTACGAGATCGCCACGCTTCTCGGCTATCCCTCATGGGCCGACTACAACGCCGCAGATAAGATGGTAGCGAAAGGCCACAATATCGCGGATTTCATTAACCAGGTGAACGATGTCTCCCGCGATTTGTCCCAGCGCGAGTTCGACATGTTGCTGGCCGAGAAGCGGAAGACGAACCCGGGCTCAACGGAAATTCTCAGCTACGAATCCGGTTACCTCTCCGAATTAGTTCGCCGCACACAATACAATTTCGATTCTCAATCCGTCCGTCCCTACTTTCCCTTCATGGAAGTGAAGCAAGGCATCCTCGATACCGCTGCCGATCTCTTCCATGTGAATTTTCAGCAGGAAGAAAACGTTCCCTCCTGGGATCCTTCCGTTGAAACCTGGATCGTCATCGACAGCGGCAAGCCCATCGGACGTTTTTATCTCGATATGCACCCGCGCCCCGGCAAATACAGCCACGCTGAAATGGCGCCGGTGCTCGATGGCATCCGCGGCAAGCAATTGCCGGAAGCCATCCTCGTCTGCAATTTTCCAGCACCTACCGCTACCGACCCCGGACTCATGGACTACGGTGACGTCAGCACTTTCTTCCACGAATTTGGCCACCTTATGCACCACATCCTCGGCGGCCAGCAGCAATGGGCCGGCATCACCGGCATCAGCATGGAATCCGATTTCGTCGAGGCCCCTTCTCAAATGCTCGAAGAGTGGATTCGCAGCCCGCAGGTCCTCGCGAAATTCGCCCGCCACTATAAAACCGGCGAGCCCATCCCTGCCGAGCTGGTCGCCCGCATGAACCGCGCCTCCGCTTTCGGACGCGGCGGCTGGGTCGGCCGCCAGAATTCCTTCAGCGCCATCTCCTACGACATTTACAAAACCAAACCGGAAGACGTGAACCTCGACGCCGTCACACTGGATGACTCCCGCAAATACACGCTCTTCACTCCTCTGCCGGAAACTCACGCATGGGCGTCCTTCGGCCACCTCGGCGGATACTCCTCCGCTTACTACACCTATCTCTGGGATAAAGTGATCGCCGAAGATTTCTTCCTGCAATTCGACCATCAAAACCTGCTCGCCGGCGATGCTCCCATGAGATACCGCCGCGTCGTTCTCGAACCCGGCGGCTCCATGTCAGCCAATGACTTGGTCAAGAATTTCCTTGGCCGCCCGCAAAATATCGCCGCCCTGCAGCACTGGATGGCGGAGGAGTTCGATCAGCCGGCGGCTGGTCCGAAGTCCGCTGGAAAATAATGGGAGATTGATCGTGGATATCTAGCGGAAGCCACCGGCGAGAAAGCATGGTGGAGTTGCGACGCAGTTTTCTCTGCTGTTTAAACCACCACTGCTTCCCTATACTCCCCAAATACGCGCCGCATCGCGTCGGAGATCTCGCCTACACTTGCGTAGGCTTCCACCGCAGCCAGGATTCTCGGCATCACATTCTCGCCCGATCTCGCCGCATCTTCGACGGCCTGCAGTGCCACCTTCCAGGGGCCAGGGTCCCGGCTGGCCCGCAGTGCCCGCAGGCGTTCAATCTGTTTCGGCTCCAGCGCCGGATCGATCTTCTGAATCGGAATTGGTTTCTCCTCTTCCACCTCAAAGCGGTTCACGCCTACCACAATCGCCTCGCCGCGATCCACAGCCTTTTGCGCTTCGTAGGCCGCGTTCTGAATTTCCTGCTGCACAAATCCGCGCTCAATGGCCCGCAGCATTCCGCCCATCACTTCGATCTTGCCCAGGTACTCCGCCGCTCGCTTCTCAATCTCATTGGTCAGTGACTCGATGTAATAGGACCCTGCCAGCGGATCGATGGTTTGGTCCGCGCCTGACTCGCAGGCAATCACCTGCTGCGTGCGCAGCGCGATTCGTGCTGCCTGCTCGGTGGGCAGCGCCAGCGCCTCATCATAAGAGTTCGTGTGCAAGGACTGCGTGCCTCCCATGACCGCCGCCAGCGCTTGAATCGCCGTCCGCACAATATTGTTTTCCGGCTGTTGCGCGGTCAGGGTTGAGCCCGCCGTCTGAGTATGAAAGCGCAGCATCCACGACTTTGGATTTTTCGCCTTGAAATGCTCACGCATAATTCGCGCCCACATCCTTCGCGCCGCGCGAAATTTCGCCACTTCCTCGAGAAAATTATTGTGCGCGTTAAAGAAGAAGGAAAGCCGTGGCGCAAACTTATCCACATCCATCCCCGCCTTGATCGCCGCCTCCACGTAGGCCATGCCGTTCCCGAGCGTGAAAGCCACCTCTTGCACCGCCGTCGATCCCGCCTCCCGCATGTGGTAGCCCGAAATCGAGATGGTATTCCACTCCGGAATATTGTCCTTCGTCCACGCAAACATGTCGGTAATCACACGCAGCGCCTGCCGGGGCGGATAGATATACGTGCCGCGCGCAATGTATTCCTTCAGTACGTCATTCTGCACCGTACCGGAAAGCTGCCGGATGTCCGCACCCTGCCGCCGCGCCACCGCCACGTACAACGCCAGCAGGATTGACGCCGTTGCATTGATGGTCATCGATGTCGAAATCTTCGTCAGTTCGATGCCCGCGAACAGCCGTTCCATGTCTTCAATGGAATCGATGGCCACGCCCACCTTGCCCACTTCTCCCGCGGCGAGCGCGCTGTCCGAGTCCATGCCGATCTGCGTCGGCAAATCGAACGCCACGGAAAGTCCGGTAGTTCCGTTCGCCAGCAAATACTGGTAGCGCTTGTTCGATTCCTCGGCGTCGCCCATACCGGCATACTGCCGCATGGTCCACAACCGCCCGCGGTACATGGTCGCCTGCACTCCCCGTGTGAACGGATACTCTCCGGGATAGCCCACTTCACCTTCGTAGTCTGATCCCTTGAGATCTGCCGGCGTGTAGAGGGGCTTCACACGAATGTGAGAGGACGTTTCGATGCTGGACCCGCGCTGCTCATCCGCAGATTTAATTCCTCTCGGCATTGATGGCTACTCCTTCAAAAGCGGGTAGAGGATTCTATAAAGTAAGTTGTAGGGACGCGCGACGAAAATGATTTGCCCTGGCTTTACATCTGGGACCTTGGAGCTTTTATCGATGCGCCCCGCGATTCCTTTTTCTATTACTTCTTGTGTTCCCTCAAACGCCCGCGTATTGCACGAGCAAAACCAATACTGTGACGGTAGGCCGGCTCCCACCCACAGGTGTGCGGGGGGAGGTTGTGGAAGAATAAATTGCGCTACGCCGTTCGCGTCAGTCTCCAAGCTCAGGTGGGAATCATATTTCTGCGGTGCCGTTTCTCCCTTCCCGTAAAACAGCGAGACAGAGATTTTTTGTCCTGCGAGTGCATGACCATTCTTATCGTTAATAATGCGGACTGTTATTACCTGAGCGAAGCAATAACCGCTCGACCATACCAAAAGAAGCCCCGCGACATATCGGAGATAATGCCTAGCCGGTCGATGTTTCCGGCAGACTCGCGCGGCTCCCGCTACTGGCTGTCTCATCCTTATCCACCCACTTATCCACCCAGTTCGCTCAACGCACGCCGGCTTTACCTCTCCGCCTCACCCTCCAGAACGAACTCACCCCGAACCAGCCAAACGCCACTGTGAAGCAAATTGCAACCGCGACGCGTCCCGGACCAGCCTGTCCGGCATGATATTTTCCGTACTCCTTCACCGTGGCTCCGGCAAAACTGAGGGCCATGATCAGGAAAATAACCCCCGTAACTTCCAGCCACAACTGGTGCAGCACGCGTCCGAAGGCACGCGCGGTGGTCGCGGCGGCGCTGCTGGCGGCCCGCACCGTGCGGCTGCGCTTGGCCTGCTGCGTTGCCACCCGCGCCACCACTCCTAACTTTCGTGCCGTAGAAACCTTATTCACCGCTCGATTTTAGCAGCCTCCGGCGCTACAATCATGCAAACCTGTCGCCGTCATCGAAACCGTTCCGCGGCTTCAGGCATCTAACTGGTTGAATGTCAGGGTTTGGACGGACAGCGATCGGGGGACGAAGTGGATCAACAACTGAAAGACTTGATGAAGGAACTGGGCGAAGCCATCAACGAATCGCTCTCCGATTCCGAGCAGATCGCCGAAGTCGTCTCTCGCATCAAAGAGGGCGGTTATGATATTTTTCTGGTCCTCGAAGCCACCATCGGCGTGAGCAAACAGGGCGAGAAAACTTCCGATAAGACTTCGCTGGTCACCACTCTTTCCACCAACCCCGAATTCAAAGTCAACGACCAGGATCTAAAGTTCCTCAAATCCCTGCGCATCAAGATTGAGGAAGAAAAGTAATCTTGCCGCTGGGGCTGTCCCGACTGTATCTGCGGAAGCTTAGCTTGCGCCGCAACTTCTCTCCGCATCCGGGTTACAGCGTATATGAGTCGTAGTGCTTCTGCGATCGCTGCTGTCTCCCTCGCCGTTGTATTTGCAACAACTCTGGCGGCGGCGTCCTCGGAAGAACCCGCCGGTCCCCTCGTCGCCGACGCAAGCAGCCATCTCATCGTCATGGAGTATGAAGCCTGGTTTGGACCAAAAGCGGTGACCTTTCAAGGCACAGCCGCCATGCCTCTCCTGCAATCCTCAGACATGCAATCCGTCGGCGGAGGCTATGACAGCGCCGATCCCGCCGTCATCCGGCGCCATGTGGCTCAGTTTGAGCAGCTCGGCATCGACGCCGCCATCGTCGACCTCACCAATAACGTGAGCTGCATTTTCGACAGCGAGTGGTTCGTCAGAAGATACGTAACCGACTGCACGCCCTCTTTCCGTGCCTTCAACCAAACCATCCGCGACAATACCGGCAATGTTTATCCCGCATGGACAAAACTGGGTACTGGTTTGAAACTCATCCCGCTCCTGGGCGGATCCGACGACAATGTGATGTACAAAGATCTCGACGGCAAGAACGCGCTCCAAAAGGAGATCGAATACTTTGGCGCTCTGATGCAGCAATACCCCGAACGTCAGGTCATCTACGAGGGCAAGCCGCTCATGCTGATTTTTCTTGGGGCGGCGCAGGATCCCAATCGGGCCGACCGTCCGCTCTGGGTTCGCATCCGGGAATTTCTCAGCGATCATCCCGAGTACAGCGGCCGGTACACTTTCAAGCTGATGGCTGGATATCTCGATAGCCAGCCCGGCCTCTGGTTGAACCAGGGCACGCCCATAGGGCCGGTGGAAGTCAATCCGGAATACGGCTTCTGGAGTTGGGTGGACCGCCTCAACCCCAACTGCACCGTACCTCCGTTCTGTCCTTACTATCCGTCCTACAACCGGGCCGGCTCGCGCGTGGAGAGCTTGACCGTTTCCATCGCCACCGCCGGACAGAACGGATGGGGCTGCCCCAACTCTGAGGCTCCGCCCTATTGTCCCGACGACGCTCTGCGCTTTGGCGCGGGCGAATCGTACGATACGTTCGACTCTTTCATGACGTACGCCAGGCAGCTCAATCCCATCTTTCTGATCATTCATCAATTCAACGAATTCGTGCCGCCGGACGAGGGATGGAACGCCAATACCGACGACGACATCGACCCCTCCAATCTCTGGGGAACCAGCGCGCTGAAAGCCGTAAAGCAGCAGATAAGTCTTTACCGCCAGCAAGAATAACCGTACGACAGTCTTTCGACTTCACTTCACCTTAAGCCTGGTTATCTGGATTACGCGCCAACCTCTTGCCTTGTGCTACCATCTACTGTTTTCCGTGCTCATAAAGCCTGACTCTTTCCCTTCGCAATGGGCAAAGGAAGTCAGAGGCTATCCGATGAAAGACACTCTCGGAGTCCTTCTCGCAGGCGGCGCAGGAGAGCGCCTTTATCCGCTGACGCGCGACCGCGCCAAACCTGCCGTAACCTTCGGCGGAATGTACCGCATAATCGACATCACGCTTTCCAACTGCCTGAATTCAGACCTGCGGCGCGTCTACATCCTGACCCAATACAAGGCGCTCTCGCTGAACCGGCACATCCGCGAGGGCTGGAACATTCTGGGCCGCGAGGTGGGAGAGTTCGTGGAAGTGCTTCCGCCGATGAAGCGGGTCAGCGATCAGTGGTATCAGGGAACGGCGGACGCGGTGTACCAGAACATTTACTCCATCGGCTCCGAGCAGCCGAAGTATGTGCTGATTCTTTCCGGCGATCACATCTACAAGATGGATTACGGCAAGATGATGAAACAGCATCAGGATTCCGCTGCCGACATCACGCTCGCGACGATTCAGATCGATCTGGAGGAAACTCCGCGCTTCGGCGTGGTCGATGTCGACAAAGACGGACGCATCAACGGCTTCGAAGAGAAGCCGGCGGAAACCAAACTGCGTTCACCCTGGAATCCCACGAAGGTTGCGGGATCGATGGGGGTTTATCTTTTCAACGCCGACGTGCTGATTCCCGTGTTGTTGAAAGATGCGGAAGATCCAAATTCGAGCCACGACTTTGGCAAAGATATTTTGCCCAAGATGGTCGATGACTACCGCGTCTTCGCTTACGACTTTCTCGACGAGAACAAGAAAGAAGCTCTCTACTGGCGCGACGTGGGCACGCTCGAGGCCTACTACGAAGCCAACATGGACATCGTTTCGGTCTCGCCGATCTTCAATCTCTACGACCAGGACTGGCCGATCCGCACCCACCAGCGGCAGTATCCGCCGGCGAAATTTGTGTTCGCGGAAAAAGAACGCATGGGCACGGCGCTCGATTCCATCGTTTCGAACGGCTGCATTGTCTCCGGCGGGACGGTGAAGAACTCCATCCTATCGCCCGACGTGCGGGTGAACTCTTACTCCGAAGTCGATTCCTCGATCCTGTTTTCCCATGTTGCGATCGGGCGCCATTGCCGCATTCGCCGCTGCATCATCGACCGCAACGTTCATCTGCCGGAAGGCACCACCATCGGCTACGACACCGAAGCCGACCGCTCCCGCTACTTCGTCACCGAGAGCGGCATCACCGTGGTCACACGCGACTACTCGCTGTTCGAGAATCCGGTGACGGTGGACTACTTTACCAGCGAGTAGGGGCCCGTCGCCGTTTTGGTTACTGGGTACACCCCCCGGCTTTGCGCAAAATCCGGCGTCTGCACATAAAGTCATAGCCCTACAGAAAAAACCCCTAGTTGCCAACCTCTTGCTCTGGCGCTAATCCCCGCTCTCTAAGCCTATCGATCCCCGGGAACGGGTCACCGCTTTTCTTCCTGTTCTCGAAATATTCAACGGAAGCACGTAGACGAGCGGCAGCGGCCTCATGGTCTGCGACCAATTGTAGGCAAGCCGTGACCGAAGAGTCCCGATCTGGGGCCAATTAACATCGTGTGATTTTGCTGTTGACATTGTTTTAGACATCGTGATAATACTCCTTTATTGTGACTAATTATGACAGGGAAACACAGCAGTTGCGTTTCGCAGAGTTGCTTGAGGCTGCGGAGGGTGATCTCGTCGATGCCCTCAAAGAGCGTGAAATGCTGGACTACAAAATCAGGGTTCTCCAGGGCGACATCATTCACTTGGCTCCCTTGGCTGGCGTGAAAATAGAAGACCCGATTGTCACCCTCGGATTGACGGATGCAATTAGGTTTGTATTCGGGAAAGCCAAGCCAACTCCCATGGGCCCAATTGATGTCAAGGACGCCCTCATCGAAAACGGCTATGACATATCGGAGTACAGCAATGTCATGGCCTCTATCCACACTATTATCAGGCGACTTCTCAAGAAGAAAGAAATTGCAATTTCGTTGCCCACGTGGGCCGCGAACAAGGACAGGAAATACGTATGGGCCGGAGGACTTCCGCCGCCGCCGCCCCTGCCTAGAAATATTGTGGCAAAGATGGATGAGATCACAAAACAGATGCGGAAAAAAATAGAAGAGGCCGACCTTAAACGAGCGGAGGAGGAGGAGTAGACGATTTTTGCACTGCGAGTAGAGAGCAAACGTTTGCGACGCGATGTAGCGCTCACCGTATTCATCCACATCGTCAGATTTGTGAAGGAACCATCTCTGAGATTAGGAAGCAAGGACCCTAAGACATTTCTGTACTCACCTAGTTACCGCAGGTACCGAGGTCATCGTGACAAGACATACAAGAAACGTGTATACAAGTAACAAGAAATCCGATGATTTCTCCGGTCCGGCGGAAAGCCAACCGTTAGTCCTGGTCGTTTTTCAGGGCGACTCAAGGCGGGCGCTGCGAGCCTTTCCGGATAGCATTCAGGGGGATCTCGGATATGCTTTGTACCGGCTGCAACTTGGTCAAACTCCTCCCGACAGGAAAGTAGTTCGCGAGGTGGGCGCGGGCGTTTACGAACTGCGCGAAGAAGATCAGAAAACGTGGTATCGGGTTTTGTATGTGCGCCGGACAAACGAAATCCAGGTTCTCCATTGCTTCGAGAAACGGTCGAACAGCATAGAGCAGAAAGACATTGAGACCGCCAAGGCGCGCCTCAAGCGCGTCCTGGAAGCCGAACGCGAGGAAAAGAAGAATGCCAAACAGGCGCTCCATAGAAGGTGAGTACAGAGTTGAGGGGAGCGTGTTGGATGAACTCGGGCTGGATCGGCAGGCGGCTCTTGAACTTAAACTGAAGGCGGCGTTGCATCAGAAAATTCTTCATTTGGTGAAGCGCCGCGGACTGAGCGCGCGCGATCTGGAGCGAATTCTTCAAATCCAGCAACCCCGTGTGAGCGAATTGACGCGCGGGAAACTCTCGACTCTGAGCGTAGCTCGGCTGCTGTTTTACGCCGATCTGTTGGGTGCTGAGGCGGAAGTGAAGCTTAAGAAAGCGAGAGTCCACGCAGCGGCGTAAGTTGCTGGTACCCGCATCGAATAAACGCCAACGCGTCATTTAAGCCGGCGATTGGACTTCGAAAGATGATCCACCGAGGAAAACGGGCGACGGGGTGGCCGTAAAGCGACTACGCCCTCTTTTCCACACCACCCCTGTGATATTTAACCTTCCGCCCGCCGCCGAAACCAATAAACTAGAAGTAGTATGCTTCTCCGCAATATTATCCTTGAGAAACTCTCCCCCGCTTGCACTAACTTCGGCCCTCGCAACTTCTCTGTTTCCAATATTTTGCGCGCAAATCCTTGCACTGCAATATTTTTACCCGGATTCTTTTCGACGCCCCGCCGCTAACTCCCGCCTCACCATAGATTTAGAAGCTTGATCCGTATTTTTTTTAATCCAGATCGATAACAGAGCGCTCCCCAGAAAGTTAAAAAAAAACTTGCGCGAGAGAAGGAAAAAAATAAACGCCCTGGCCGACGGCGGTCGGCGTGGCTGTAGGGGTCCTTCGACTACGCCGAGAAATTCGCTACGCGAATTTCTCCGGCTCGCTCAGGACGACAGCGCAAGGCTCTTGGTCCCGCGAAGCCCTAGGGTCTCGAATCCCGGCTATTAAGGGCATCTCCGCATTGCCCGCGCTGCGGGTTGTTCCTAGAGTGATTAGTATCAGCTCGCGATTTGAAGATCTTCGAGTTGTCCCTCGGCATGACCGCTCCCATCCAGGAATTCTTTTTCGATTGGAGATAGTAATCTATGAAGAACTATGCCTTGCTCGCCTCCTTCGCCCTGCTGGTGTCATCGGCAGCGATTGCGCAGAACGGTTTTGTGTACACCAATGACAATGTAAATACGGGCATCATCAATGAAAATCCTGCTAATACGGTTTCGGCATTTCAGGTGGGCGCCGATGGAGGCTTAACACTGCTGCCGGATTCGCCGTTCAAGACCGGCGGCCTGGGTGGCGGGAATAGTATCGATCCGGAAGAAATTGCCATCGCCACGCAGAATGGATCGAACTTTCTCTACGCGGCCAATGATGGCAGCGGAACGATCAGCGGCTTCAAAATCAATTCGACGACAGGAATGCTGACGCGAATTCCAGGATCGCCGTTCCTGGCGGATGGAGCGCCGGGCGGAGATTACTCTCTGACAGCGACGCCGAGCGGAAAATATTTGTATGCGACGTCGGACGCCACTACGGTGATTCATATCTATGAGATTTCGAGCGAGGGCGTTTTGTCCGAGGTGGGCGTGCCCGTTCAGACCGGGGCCAACTCGCAAGGACTGAAAGTTACGCCGAATGGGAAATTCCTGGTGGTGGGCGAAGGCTCTCTGACTGCGGTGGGCGTGTATAACGTCGCTGCAAACGGCGGACTTAGCGCAGTTGCGAACTCGCCTTTTGCGGCGAGCGCGACTCCCTTCGATCTGGATGTGAATTGCGCCAGCAATCTGGTTTTCGTGGTGGATTCCGGGTCGGTGATCGACGTCTATTCCATGGCTAGCGATGGCAGCCTTACGCCCGTCCCGAAGGAACCGTTCACGAACGGAACCAGCTCCACGAACGGCGGCGTGGTGCTCAGTCCGAACAATCAATTCCTATTTGTTACGGATACTTTCTCGAGTGAAATCTCATCGCTGGCGGTGAGTTCGGACGGAGCGCTGACGCAGGTTCCCAACTCACCTTTTCCGGGGGAGAACTGGACCGGGGGAATTGCGGCGACGCGTAACGGGAAATTTGTATACTCGGCGCTGTTCACAGTTGCGCAGGTCGATGGAGCGTATGTGAATGCGGCTGGCGAACTCAAGGCCGTAGCCGGATCGCCCTTCAGCACGGGACAGGCTCAAACCGGGGTGCCAACGGTGATTACGTTTCCTGCGCCTATCTGTTCCGCTCAGTAAGTTAGTGGCGCGGAAATATCCCGCTCCTTGATCGCAGAATGGCGCTGGAGGAGCGGGGGATTTTTTTTCCCTCGACGTTGACGATCCGCTTAAAGCTGGCTTCTAAGTCCTTCCCATCGATTACGGCGCGACGTCCAGGCCACTGGTGATCGAACTTTCTGGCATACCGCGAAGCGCGCGGAAAATCCTACGCTTTCTCTCACTGCTACAATGCCCTGTTTCGAATAAGTTGCGCGGCGGAGCGTGCTGGCGAACTTGCGGGGGGACATCCGCGTACTGTCTTGTGGGGGGCGTGGTGGTGTCGGGGAAACCAAGGTTCCTCCCTTCGGTCGGAATGACAAGAATTGAATGGTCGGAATGACAACATTTGAATGGTCGGAATGACAAAGTTTTGAGTCAGTTTTCTGTAAGGGTCTCTGAATGGAAGACGTTCAGGTAGTTGCGATGCTGGTGCGCCGGTGTGTAGCCGGCGATGCGGCTGCCTGGGAGGAAATCGTTCAGACGTATAACCGGCGTATCTATAACATTTGCTATCGTTTTGCGGGGTCGGCGGACGACGCCGAGGATCTCGCGCAAGACGTATTCATCAAGATGTACCGGACGCTGGCGAGCTATGACAGCTCGAAGGGTGCGTTTGTCACATGGGTGACGACGATCACCCGCAACCTGCTGGTCGATCATTTCCGCAAGACCAAGCAGGACCGGATTACCGACTCGCTGGACGCAGCGTCCTCGTCGCATGAGGATGCGCAGCCGCTCAGTGAGCAAATTCAGGACCAATCCGCGCCTCCCGACCAGCATGTACGCAGCCGGGAGGTCGGAGAAACCGTTCATGCGGCCCTGGGCAAGCTTTCGCCGGAGCTGCGTGAAGCAGTGATTCTAAGGGACTTACAGGATATGGACTACCGTGAAATCGCTATCGCTTTGAAGGTTCCGGAGGGAACTGTGAAAAGTCGAATAAATCGAGGGCGGGCGGAACTAGCGCGCCTTTTGCAACGTACCTATAGGCAGGTGATGTGATGCCAGACCAGACGAAAGACGGAATGCAGTGTCAGGAGTTTGACGGCCTGCTGACGGACGCGCTCGATGGCGTTCTGACGGGCCTCAAGCTTGACCGGTTCCAGGCTCACGCGCGGAGTTGTTCCGCGTGCGGGCCGCTGTTCGCCGAAGTGGAGGCGGGCCGCAACTGGCTGAAGGATCTTACGGAGGTGGAGCCTCCAGCCGGTCTGGTCACGAATATTCTGGCATCCACAACGGGCGTTGACACCCAACGCCTGTGGGTGAACGCAGCTGCGCCGAGTCGAGTGTCAGCGTCATGGATCGAGAAGGCGCAGGCGTGGGCCTGGGAGGCGATGCAACCCATCTGGGCAACAGTCCGGCAGCCGCGGTTTGCTATGTCGTTTGGCATGGCGTTCTTCTCGCTGTCGGTGGCGTTGAGCGTGCTCGGCGTAAAACCCGCCGACCTGCGCCAGGTGAGTTTGCGTCCGGCCGCCCTACGGCACACGTATTACAACGCGCAAGCCCGCGTCGTCCGCTACTACGAAAATATCCGGTTCGTGTACGAGGTGGAGTCGCGGGTGCGCGAATTCAAGCGCAACGTGACTCCCGCCGAGCCCGCGCCGGATAAGGAAAAGAAAGACCACAAAAACGACACAACTCAACAGCCCGAGCAGAAGCAGGAGCGCAATTACAGCCAGACCGAGAACCATCTCATTCTCGCTGGGGCTCCGCTGGGTCCATCTGTCCTTGGTTCGACAAATCTGGATTCGTCAAGTCCGGATTCGTCGAATTCGGATCTGCCTGTAGTGTTGGTGACCGCATACAGGAGGATGGTATGAACTGCTCAGTGCACAACGATACGGCGGCCGTGGCGTTCTGCCGCACTTGCGGCAAACCGCTCTGCGCCAATTGCACCCGCGACGTTCGCGGAGTCGTCTACTGCGAGCCTTGTCTCGCGGCCCGTTTGGAGGGGAGTGTCCCGGTGGCCGGGTTTGTGCCGCCGCAAGCGGCTTATCCGCCGGTGGGAGCGCCCGGGCCCGTGCGGTCCACAGGCTCCGGTCCGAATCCAACTGTTGCCGGCATCCTGGCGGGATTTTTCCCCTTCGGCGTGGGCGCTGTGTATTGCTCGCAATACGCCAAAGGACTCGCCCACCTGCTGATTTTTGGATTGCTGGTTTTTGGTTCGGACCACGCGGGAAGCTTGGACTTTGTCTTCGGCATCGGCATCGCTTTCTTTTACGTCTACCAGATCATCGATGCGGTGCGCAGCGCACGTGCCCTTCAGGAAGGCCAGCCCGCTCCGGATCCATTCGGCCTGGCACAAGCATTCAGCATGGGAGAGAAGGGTGAGTCCAAAAACATACCCGCCGTGGCGATTATTCTGATTGGACTCGGGGTGCTCTTCTTGCTGCACACCATGAACATCTTCGAGTTCGGCCTCGACCGTTTCTGGCCGCTCATTCTGATCTTTCTCGGAGTCTGGATGTTCGCCAGACAGTGGGGAATGGTTGGACCTCACCGCGCCGGCTGTCCGTGCGATCGCTGCCGTATGAGGAAAATTATGGGTCCGGCCATGCTGTTGACGATCGGCATGTTATTCCTGCTCCAGAGTCTTAACGTCGCCAGCTTTGACCGGACATGGCCTGCCATCCTGCTGGTAGTTGGGGTGGTCAAGCTGCTACAGAGCAACGCTTCGTCGGCGGGACACGTTGGTCCACCAGCGCCCCCTGCAATTGGGCCGATGCCGCCTCCGCCTCCAGTACCATCCTCCGACCCCGGAGCAACGCCTTCCGGTGAGGTGCGCAATGTCTAGCCCAGCGTCTTATCCAGTTCAACCGCCGGTTCCGCCTCTGCCACCGCGACGGCACCGCCGTTCTTTCGCCGGACCGTTTGTTCTGATCGTGCTCGGCATCGTCTTCCTGCTGGGCAATCTGCATCTGCTCTCGTGGGGACACCTGGCGACCTGGTTTGCGCACTACTGGCCCGTACTGCTGATCCTCTGGGGAATCATCAAGCTGATTGAGCATCAGCAGGCCCAACGCGACGGCCTGCCGCCTCGCGGCATTGGCGCGGGCGGAGTTTTTCTGGTCATCGTCATCGTTTTCTTTGGGCTCATGGCGACGCAGGCCTCGCGCTTCAACTGGGGCGAGCTCAAGGACAACATGAACATCGACGATAGCGATCTGGATAACATTTTTGGCCAGACCTATAGCTTCGACGATCATCTCGAACAAGATATCCCGGCCGCCGCGACCAGCCTGCGCGTGAATAACGATCACGGCGCGGTGCGTGTCAGCATCGCCAACGACAACAAAATTACCGTCATCGTGCGCAAACGCGTGGGTGCGGAAAACCAGAGTGATGCCGATAAATACAATCAGCAAACCCGGCCCGAGATTACGCTTGCCGGGAATGTGGTCGTTCTCGATGCGAAGGTCCACGCCGCGGGCGACCATGCCATCCAAAGCGATCTGGATATTTCCGTCCCGCGCAAAATGGAAGTACACATCACTGGGCGCAAGGGCGATGTTTCCGTCACGGGACGCGACGGAGATGTAGATATCGCGGCACAGCACGGCGATGTTTCCGTGGAAGACGTGAATGGCAACGTAAAACTGAATCTCGAAAAAAGCTCGGCCAAGGTCGAGCAGATCGCGGGCGACGTCCACATCGACGGACGATTGAATGAAGTTTCGGTGACCGATGTGAAAGGGTCAGCGCAGCTCGACGGCGAATTTCAGGAGAGCGTCAAACTCGCTCGTATCGGCAAGAACGTCGGCTTCAAGTCTTCCCGCACCGACATGGAATTCTCGAGCATTGCGGGCGAACTGGATCTCGATTCCGATGACCTGCACGCCGACAAGATCACGGGCCCGGTGCACTTGACCACACGCTCCAAGCAAATCCGGCTGGTCGATGTCTCCGGCGATGTTCGCTTGCAAGATGATAATGGCGGGGTTGAAGTGTCTTTGCGCTCGCCGGGCAACGTGCAGATCGACAGCCGCAATGGCGATGTGCAGTTGAGCCTGCCCGATAAGGCCGGCTTCCGCGTGGATGCGCGCACCCGCGACGGCGAAATTCAATCCGACTTCCCGGAGTTAAAGATCGAAAACGGAGAACACGAGGCCACGGCCAGCGGCAGCGTGGGCAACGGAGCTTCGCATATCGTGATCAACAACCAGCACGATGGCATCGAAATTCGGAAGGCTTCTGCCACGGCGGCAGCCGCGGTCCCTGCGCCTCCCGCAGTACCGGCTAAGCCAGCGAAAGCGCTGCCCGCGCCCAAGGCGAAGGTGGAACCGACGGATAATTGAAGAGATTTGGCAGGCACAGAAGCCTGCTGTCCCCGAGAGAAACCAAGGTCCCTCGCGTTGCGAGGGATGACAAGGAATAGAGAATCGTGGGTAGCCCAAGCGCCGAGCTTCGCTCGATCGACACAGCTCTCGATAGCTCCTCAGTCTCCCAATTTCTTCCTAGCCAGCGCTTCCACTCGCTCCAGCACCTCATCCTCTCCCAACTCCGTCGAATCGATCACCACGGCATCCTCCGCCGCTACCAGCGGAGATGCGGCTCGCGTGCGATCGCGCCGGTCGCGCTCCCGCAGGTCCTGTGCAACATTCGCAGCCACTTCGCCTTTGATCTTTTGCTGCTCCATGCGACGTTGCTCGCGCACGACTGGATCGGCGTCCAGAAAGATTTTCAAATCCGCGTCGGGAAAAACTTTGGTGCCGATGTCTCGGCCTTCCATCACCACGCCTCCGCCCGTGCCCATCGCCCGCTGATGCTCGACCATCCACTCCCGCACCCGTGGATGCACTGACACGCGCGACGCCGCCTCGGTCACATCGCGCTCGCGAATACGCGCCGAAACGTCGTGACCATTCAGCAGCGTCCGGTTTCCATCGCGCGTGGGCTCGAGCTGAATGCGCGACTCCTCCGCCAGTTTGACCAGCGCGGATTCGTCGTCGAACGATGCATCTTTTTCGATGGCCTTCAGCGCCAGTGCGCGGTACATGGCTCCGCTCTCGAGGTTCACATAGCCCAGCTTGCGCGCCAGACGCGAGGCGATGGTGCTCTTGCCCGCGCCCGCGGGGCCGTCGATGGCGATGATTAGTCTGCGTTGAGTCGGTTCAGGGATAGGGTTATCGGTCATTTCGCGAGTCGATTGTACACGGAGAGGTCCCTATTATCCGCCTTCCTTTGAGCTTATAATGGAGATCGGCACAGTCATGCCGAAGACAGGAAAACCGCGGCGGCCGGGTACGAAGCCGTACTGTTTTGTGTCTTATTCCAGCCGGGAGCCGCACGTCAATATTTTGTTCCCCTGTCTGTGGATAGCACTGTCACCCAGCTTTGATCTTCGGCTGACACCTTCGGCGTTGGAAAGCGGCGCGAGTCAACGAACTCAGATTCATGAACTTATCGCAGAGTGTGCGTTTGCGGTTGTTGTTCTTGACGGACTTCGTCCCAACGTAACATATGAGTACGGCCTACTCGATGCTCATAACAAGCCCGTGATTCTGCTGGAAGAAAAAAGTGCGACGGTAGACATCAAGAGTCTAATTGGTGATGCGGTGAGTTTGGCGATAGCGCCACCGCCGTTAAATGTCGACAGTCAGTTCTCGGATGTCAAGGATGTGAATCACGTGGAATGGAGCCGTTCGGACCCAGCGGGAGCCGTCAAGACCATTCTGCAGGAATACAGAAAGAAGAAGTCGCGGATTAAGGGTTACGTGGACATCGAAGAGCCGAAGCTATGGGTTTAGTAAAAACGAACAGAACATTTGTTTACGGAGATTTCTCGGTGGGCAAACCACCCGCCCCCAAGATAATGCGGCCATTTGCCCTCGAAATACTCCGGGAATTCTCAAGCACTGAGTTTGTCGGAAAGCTCTATGCGAGGGTCAACGACTCGTGGGTGCCCGCCGCCCGAGCGATGCTCTTCAACTACCCTTGGTATACGCTTTATCAGAAGGCATCGTCATCCCGTGCAGCCAAGCTCCTGCATTTCGACATGGAAGGCTCAGGAGTCTGGCAAGTGGAGAACCTGCGAGACGAGAGCGACGAATCGGGCCCATACGTAGCCGTAGCCCTGAAATTTGGCGGAGCCAGCTAGGACTTTGCATCGAGTGGCTTACCTGGCGACGCGGTGCGGCCTAACAGAATCCGCCGACGAAAATTACTTCTTCGGTTTTCCGGAATGTTGCGAGGTGAATGATGGGCGGCGAGAGCCGGAGGAACCTGTCCTTGGCCCTGGCCGTGGAAAGCTTTTGCGCGGACGAGGCTTCTCATCCACTCTCGGCTTCGGCGGGCGAGCAGCGGCGACAAAGGGGACCGCCGCTTCTTTCTCCGGCGTGATCTGCATCATCGACCTTCCACTCACATGGGTAAAGCTCAGCTCGCGCGCCGCCAGCAGCGCGTTCACCGCTTCCTTCACGCGCGAGCGCGCCACAAACCTTCCAAAGAAAGATTCCAGTTCGCTCTGCTCCGCCGCGATCACGCACTCCAGATATTTCGAGAGCAGCGCCGAGAGCGCCTGCTGCACCGATAGGTTGACGCCCTCGCGCACCGCGTCCGGCGACCAGCGATTCAGTTCGTCCCAGTAAGATCCCTCGGGAGCTTTGTAGTCGACGCGCGTGATGCGCAGCTTGGCGAGCAACTCCCCCAAAGCCTTATCCAGCGCGGATAACGAAACGCTGCCGCCCAGCGCCTCCTGCAGCTTCTGCTTCGAGATGGGCCCATCGCGGCGGACCAGTTCAAACGCGTCGCACGCCAGCGGCGAGTAAGGCGACCGGGGTCCCTGCTTCGGCGCCAGCTTGGGATTCCGCTCCCCGACCAGCGCGTAAAAGAAAGGAAAGGCGGAGGCCGCTACGAGGAAAGGATTATTCTCCTCAAAAATATTCGCCTCATAAACCGAGCGCTCGCGCAGCAGGCGCACCATCAACTCCGTCGCCTCGGTTGCACGAGGATCGGAATAAGCGTGCTGCCAAGTTGGCAAACGGTTGTCCGAGCCTACGAACGCGCCAATGAACGTGGGCACCGGCATCGCGGGCCGCACCGGAAACATCAGGCAAAATCCCACGCCCTCGACAAACGCCCGCGCCTGTTCGATGGTCCGGATGGGTTTGCCATCCAGCCGCCACTTCTCGCGCCGTTGTTGCTGTAATTCTTGTTCGGTCATGGGCGACAGCAATTAGCTGTTAGCAATTAGCGAACCGCTAAGCGCTACCTGCCAACCGCTAATTGCCAATTGCTAACTGCTCTTTCCTTCAGATTCTCTTAAACGCTTTCTGGATATCCTTTACAGAATACCTCAGCACCACCGGCCTGCCGTGCGGACACGACATGGGATGATCGGTTTTCGCCAGTTCCGCCAGCAGCCACTCCATTTTGTTTTGTTCCAGCGGCATGTTGACCTTGATCGCCGCATGGCAGGCAATCGAGGCAGCGATGCGTCCGCGAATCTTCTCCAGATTCAACGACTGCTCTTCGCGCGAAATCTGATCCAGCAATTCGTGCAGCATGCGCTCGACCGCGGCCGCATCCACTCCCGCCGGAGCAACCTTCACGGCTACGCTGCGCGCGCCAAAGGGTTCGGCCTCGAATCCGTTGTGCTGGAGTTCATCGGCTATCTCGGCAAACACCGCCTGCTGCGCCGGAGACAGCTCCAGCACAATCGGCATGAGCAGCCGCTGGCTTTCCACTCCCGTGGCCGCACGCTGTTTGAGCACGCGTTCAAACAAGACGCGTTCGTGGGCTACATGCTGGTCGACAATCCACAAGCCATCTTCATTCACGGCGAGGATAAACGAATTGCGAATCTGACCCAGCGGACGCAGCGTGGAGAGCGCGGCCAGCGTCGGCTCTTCTTCCCGTACCTCGAGTTCCGGAGCGCACCCGTTATCCGGAATCGCTTCCGCGAACTGGCTCTCCATTCCGCGCGGAACTGGAATTGCGGCGTTCGCCTCGACCGCGATTCCGCCCTCGAATTGAAAGCGCGCCGAAACTGGCGGTGGCACCGGAGCCTGCAACGCAAATCCAGCGCCGCCCGCCGGATCGTAAAACGCGCGCGGTCCAGTCTCGCCGACGATGTCGGAAGGCGGCTCCCACTCGCGCGCGCCGGGCGTCAGTCCCGAACTGGCGGTGGCGTGCGCATGAATCTCCGTCGTAAACTGCGGCGCCGGACGCGCCTTCATCAGCGCCGCGCGCACCGTGTCCCGAACGAAGTCATGCAGCACCGTCGATTGGTGGAAACGCACTTCCGTCTTCGAGGGGTGGACATTCACATCCACCTCGCCCGCGGGCAATTCGAGAAACAGCAGCACCACCGGATACACCGAGGGCGGAATAATATTGCGATAGGCTTCGGTCAATCCATGCTGGACGAGGCGGTCGCGGATCAGCCGACCGTTCACGAATACATAAATCGAGTTGCGATTCAGCTTCTGAATCTCCGGCTTGGAAACAAAGCCGTGCAGCCGCATCTCACCCGGTGTAGCGCCGGCGTCCCGCCGGCTCTCGTCCTCTTGCTCATGCCGTCTCCACGGCGGAGGCTGCGGCAGGCCGACATGCTCCAGGGACTGGACGGCCGCCACTGCAATCAACTGGTCCAGCGTTTCCTTGCCGAATACCTGATAGACACGCTCGCTGTAGCCCGCAACCGGAGGCGCGACCAGAATTGCATTCGTCGTCGAGTGCAATTCGAAATGCTTTTCCGGATGCGCCAGCGCATAATGCGTGACCAGCGACGCGATGTGCGATAGCTCTGTCGACTCCGCCTTTAAGAACTTTTTTCGCGCTGGAGTATTGAAAAATAAATCCCGCACCGTAATCGAAGTTCCCTCCGGCAATCCGGCCTCTTCCACGCGCGCCATCCTGCCGCCGTTGATGTCGATAATTGTGCCCGCGGCAGGCGCGCCTGACTCGGCTGCGCAAGTCTCCAACCTGAGGCGCGATACCGACGCGATCGAGGGCAGAGCCTCGCCGCGAAATCCCAGCGTGGCCACGCCCAGCAAGTCTTCGGCATTCTTGATCTTTGACGTGGCATGGCGCTCGAAGGCCAGCATGGCATCGTCACGGACCATGCCGCATCCGTTGTCCGTGATCTGAATTAATTTTTTCCCGCCCGCCTCCACGCTGATTTTGATGCGCGTCGCGCCCGCATCCAGCGCGTTCTCCAGCAGTTCCTTGACCACCGAGGCAGGCCTCTCCACCACCTCGCCCGCGGCGATCTGGTTGGCCACCTGCTCGGAAAGTACATGAATGCGGCCCATGCGGAAGTTCTCAGTTCTTAACTTGATTGAGGATGTGCCAAGTCTCGCAGATGGCGCGCATTATGGCAAAGATGTGACGGCACGGAAGGCGGAGAAGACACTGAAGCGGCAGGAAGGACTGGAAGGCGCAGCGCGCCCTGGGGAGGGTGGAGCAGGGCTTCAGCCCTGCATTTCCGTCTCGTTAAGTGGCTGGCTTCAGCCATTGAGGTATTTCATCCAGTTTCAACTGGATCGAACTGAACACAAGCTCCTCCGGCAGCGCCACTAACCCTCCCCTCACAGGATTCATATGGATGTAGTGTCGAAAGCGCCCATATTCAATCGCATCTCGAACGCGGCGATCATAAAAGCTTGTCTGCCAGATTTCCCCGTTAAACCTCAGCTCCTTTCTTGCCCGGTAAGAGAATCCTCCCTTGATAAACTGCACGGTCTTTTCCAGAGTCGCAGGCGAAATCGGCGTGATCAGAACGTGGAAGTGATTTGGCATCACCACGAATTCGTGCAGGTGATACTTGTCCTGTTTGTGGTAGTGGAAAAGGACTTCGATGAGAAGCCGCGCCATCCTTTCGGACTGCAGCAGGCATCGTTTTTCGAAGGCGGAGGCGGTGACGAAGTAAGTGCCTTCACGAGTCACACCACGATAAGGGATGGTCATAGGCACCTCAGGGGCTGAAGCCCAATCTGAAGCAAGTTCTTAACGCAGGCCTGAAGGCCTGCTCCACCACGACTTTCTATGCTCCACCGCGACTTTCTATCTTGGCGCACCGGTTTGTTTTATCGGCGTTGCGCTAGCTTAGAACACCGTATCGCGTCGCAGCTGTGCGTGCGCGAAAAACAGTTTGATTTTCTCCGGCCCTTTCCCGATCTGGAGCGTTGCGGCTGAATGGCTGGTACTATTTATTCTTGTCTCATGGTTTTTCGGAGATCTGAATGATTCGATCTTTCAAGGGTACGAAGCCCGCTATTCCCGCGACCTGTTACGTGGATGACTCCGCCCAAATTATCGGCGACGTCGTCCTCGGCGAGCATGCCTCCGTCTGGATGAACGCCGTCATTCGCGGCGATGTCTACGCCATCCGCATTGGCGCGCACTCGAATATTCAGGATTGCAGCGTGTTGCACGGCATGAAAAATACTTACGGCGTCACCGTCGGCGAATACGTGACCGTGGGACATTCCGTCACGCTGCACGGCTGCGTGGTCGAAGACCGCTGCCTGATCGGCATGGGATCGATCATCTTAAATGGGGCAAGGATCGGTACGGGGTCGATCATTGCGGCGGGCACTCTGATCCCCGAGCGCACTGTGGTCGAACCCGGCTCGCTCTGGATGGGCTCGCCGGGAAAGTTCCGCCGCAAACTGGAAAAGGGCGAGGATGAGATGATCATGCGCTACTGCACGAATTATTTGGGGTACACGGAAGATTATTTGCGGGAGCGTTAGTACCAAGTAGCGGGTAGCTAGTACCGAGTTTGTCATCCTGAGCGGAGCAAGACGGTGAGCGAAGCGAACCGTCTTGCGCAGTCGAAGGATCCCTATTATTTGTGCGGTCGCGGCGGACGCATCGAGGCGTTTTCACTGTGCTTGGGACGGCTGGGCTGTGTGGTGGGAACTCCTTGATAGGCCGCGTGGGCCATTAAGCTGCAAGGGATCCTTCGACTGCGACTTGTCTTTCGCAAAGCGAAAGACAAGTCTTCGCTCAGGATGACATCGAGGATTGAAGATTAAATGATCAAAGCTGTGCGAGGAACGCGGGACCTGCTGCCGCCGGAGACGGCGCTCTGGAACTTTGTGGAGTCGGCGGTGCGGGAGGTGTTTCGCGCCTACAACTTCCAGGAAATCCGCACGCCGATTTTCGAAAGCACGGAACTCTTCGCGCGCGGCGTGGGCGAAGAGACTGACATTGTCTCCAAGGAAATGTTCACGTGGGAGGATCGCGGCCGCGCCGAGAGCGATAAAGGGAACTCCCTCACGCTTCGCCCTGAAAACACCGCCGGGGTTGTGCGGGCCTACATCGAACATAAGCTTTGGGATCGCGGCCTGAACAAGCTCTACTACATCGGCCCGCAGTTTCGCCGCGAGCGTCCGCAGAAAGGGCGCTACCGGCAGTTCTATCAGATCGGCGCGGAAGTCATCGGCCCCGCATCGGCCGGCAGCGAGTCTCCGGCGCGCGATGCGGAAGTATTGGAGATGCTGGCCACGCTGCTGGATCGGCTAGGAATCGCCGGCTGGAATCTCGAACTGAATTCCGTTGGGTGCCCCAACGATCGCGCCGCCTTCAACGAGGCGCTGAAGAAAGCTCTGGAGCCCGTGGTCGGAAACATGTGCGCCGATTGCCAGCGGCGTGCCGTTACCAATCCCCTGCGCGTATTCGATTGCAAAGTTCCCGCCGATCAGCCGATCATCGATACGCTGCCCCGCATCAGCCAGTTTCTGGATGAAGGATGCCGGAAACATTTTGACGCCGTGCAGCAAATTCTCACCAAGGTAGGGGTTCGATTTTCATTAAACAACCGCCTCGTGCGCGGGCTCGACTACTACACTCGCACGGCTTTCGAATTCACTCACGGCGCGCTAGGCGCGCAGAACGCAATCCTGGGCGGAGGCCGCTATGACGGGCTTTCCGAGGCGCTCGGCGGCCCGGCCGCTCCCGGCATCGGATTTGCCATCGGCGAGGACCGGCTCGTGATGTCGCTGCAAGAATCGACGCCCGCCGAGAGCGTTCTGAAAAAACCGGAAGTCTACATCGCTCCGCTGGGCACCGGGATGAATCCCGAAGCGGCCCGCCTGGCGCGCGAATTGCGGCGTCACGATGTCGTCGTCGATTTGGGGGACGAAACTTTCCGCCTCAAGAAATCGTTTGAGAGCGCGACCAAGGCAGGCGCAAAATATATTTTGATCCTCGGCGAGAACGAAGTGAAGGCTGACGCGTTCGCGCTGAAGAATCTCGCGACTGGCGAGCAGGTTTCGGTTCCGCGCGCGGAGTTGGCGCAGAGGATTCGGGAGTGATCCATGGGTAAAATTCGATCTACCATCGACGACGAAGCGCGGCAGTTTATCGCAGCGCAGAAAATATTTTTTGTCGCCTCCGCCCCGCTTGCCGCCGACGGCCATGTCAATCTGTCCCCGAAGGGCCTCGACACATTCCGCATCCTCGATCCGGTGACCGTCGCTTATCTCGATTTCAACGGCAGCGGCATCGAGACCATCGCTCACCTGAAAGAGAACGGCAGAATCGTTCTCATGTTCTGCGCCTTCCAGGGCCCGCCAAATATTTTCCGCCTTTACGGCAAGGGCCATACTGTCGAGCCGCACCAGCCGGAGTTCGCCGCGTTGGCTGACAATTTTCCGCCCAACGACAGCGTTCGTTCGATTATCGTGGTCGATGTCAATCGCGTCACCGACTCCTGCGGCTACGGCGTTCCGCTCTTCAAGTACGAAGGCGAACGCACACAGCTCCACGCCTGGGCCCGCAAACAGGGACCCGAAGGCTTGCAGGCGTATCGCCAGCGAAAAAACAAATATAGTATTGATGGCCTCGCCGGACTTTCCGGCTAACGCCATCCGCAGCCATTTTCTATCTTGAGGGACGCCGATTATGACGCCTATTATGAAGAAGCTCCGCCCTAGAAACCTTCGCCGGAATTTCGCGGTCTGCTTCTTCCTTGCAGGCGCGACCATTGCCGCCGCCGCTCAAAACCCCGCACCTGAGGCTGTTAGCCCGCTCTTGCAGCCGCTGGTCGCCGCCGAGAAGCGTCTGGTGCAGGCCAAGATGAAAGACGACAAATCCTTTTTCAAGCAAACGCTCACTGAGGACTTCACGTTGGTGGGCGTCGATGGCACGTTGCATGAAAAGCAGGAAGCCGTCGACGAACTGGGCGACTCGGCCCTGATCGGGCTCATGACGTACAACATTAAAGTAGTATCGCTGAACGACTCCGCCGCGATCGTCAGTTACGATGCGGTGGTGCGCGAAGCGCCGCAGGAAGATCAGGGGCCGCCGCCGCGCTATCAGCATTTCAGTTCCGTGTGGGTGAAGCAGGGAGAGCAGTGGAAACTGAAGTTCCATCAATCGACTGCGGCGCACTGGGGAGACTGGTAGAGGCCGGCTGCCCTGGAAAAATCTGCTTGAACTCGTGGAACCGAAATGTAGAATGTCGAACATCGCTCTTTTGGAAGCCACGCGCAATTACATCGAGGGGGACACATGAAACACCTGGGAACAATTTTAGCCTCGACCGTGTTGTTGACCGCTGTAGCCGTGGCACAGATGCCGGCTCCTAAACCCGCTCCGGAACTGAAGAAGCTCGACGTCTTCGCCGGCTCCTGGACGCTCGACGGCACCATGAAGCCCGGCGCTATGGGACCCGGGGGAGCCATGACAGAAAGCGAAACCTGCCAATGGATGGAAGGCGGCTTCTATCTGGTGTGCCACTCGGATTACAAAAGCTCCATGGGCAACGGCGTCGGCCTCTCGGTGATGGGATACTCCGCCGACGACAAAGCGTATACCTACCGGGAGTTCAACAGCTTCGGCGAATTCGACGACTCTCGCGGCACGCTCGATGGCGATACCTGGACTTGGACCAACGACGAAAAAATGGGCGGCATGACCATGAAGGGCCGCTTCATCATCAAGATGACTTCGGCCACGTCTTACACTTTTACCTTCGATATGTCGCAAGACGGAACGAAGTGGTCCACGGTAATGGACGGAAAAGCCAGCAAGAAATAGAGTTAGAGCGCCCCACCGGCAACTTGTACTTTTATCGATTCACCACCGCAGGGTGACATTTTGCCCCGCGGCTTCCTTTCCGCCGCTTCCCGCATCTGAATGCCATGCACGTCGACACGAGATTCGGAGTGCCAACGCTCCCTCCGTTTCGGCTTTGTACGCCCGCCGAACCGATGCCTTCACCGATCAAGGAACCGCCGAGCCCGATGGAGAATCCGGACGCGCCCGTGCGCGAGCCCGATCCGGAAGAGCCGGAACAGATTTGATTGCGAAGTGAAACTCCGCTCTGGAGTGCCTATCGGTAATCCCTAGAGGGTCGCCAGAAGCGCGCCGTTTTCCACATACTCGATGTGAGCGGTGATCCATCGGTTTGCCTGGTGTTGTCCCTTGAGATAAAGCTTTTGATAGTTGTCGGTGAGGGCTTCGGTGAATTCACCTTCAGGACGCATGTGAACTGCACTGAGGGTGATCGCGCTGAGCCGCGTTCCGAGGAACGATTGCAGGAAAGTTTGCTTCTTTGAGGCGGCGAGTTCGCGCAGGATTTTATTGCGCTCGCGGGCGGCGTGCACGGGAACTTGATCCGGCATGGCCGCTGCGGGAGTGCCGGGGCGCGCGGAGTAGGTGAAGACGTGCAGATACGTGAAGGGCAGGTCTTCGATGAGGCGCCGCGTGGATTCGAATTCGGCGTCGGTCTCGCCTGGAAATCCCACCATTACGTCGGCGCCGATGGCGGCGGCGGGCATGGCGGCGCGAATTTTTTCGATCTTCTCGCGATAGTGCCACGGACGATATTTGCGATGCATGCGGCGCAGGACGGCGTCGCTGCCGGACTGCAGCGGCACGTGCGCGTGCTTGGCGATGCGCGGCGAAGTGGCGACCAAGCCGATGAGATCGTCGCTCCAGTCCATTGGTTCGACGGAGGAGATGCGGAGTTTTTCAAGATGAGTTTCTGCGAGGATGGCGCGGATGATGGATTCGAAATTCGGCTGCCGGTTTCCGGGCGGCGGAAGCCGGAAGCCGAGATCGCGTCCCCAGCGGCCAAGATTGATGCCGCTGATGACTACTTCGCGATAGCCTGCGGCGACGAGCGCGTTCATCTCGCGAATGACTTGGTCTGGCGCGAGCGATCGGCTTTGTCCACGCACGCTGGGAATTACGCAGAAGGAGCAGCGGTTGTCGCAGCCGTCCTGAATTTTCAGGTTGGGTCGGGTGCGGTCGTTTTCTGGAGAACCAATCGAGTTCGAAGGTTCGAAAACGGGAGCCGCGAGAAGTTCGGTGTGGGCGAAGATGTCGGAGACGAAGAGGCGGGCTTCCGGCTTCCGGCTTCCGGGGGTGAGAGTGGTGAGTGGAACGAATGCGACAGGTTCGATTGAGGCTGACGGATTGTCGACGCTCGGCAAAACCAGGTCGGCGAGTTGATGCTTGTGCGAGTTGCCGACCACGTCCGTGACGCCAGGAAGCGCGGCGATCTCTTCGGGAGCGCGCTGGGCGTAACACCCCGTGACAATAATTTTTGCCAGCGGATTCTGGCGTTGGACGCGGCGGACAGCGGCACGGGCATCCTGATCGGCGGAATTCGTAACTGTACAGGTGTTCAGAATTACGAAATCGGCCTGCGCGGCGGACGAAGGGGCCAGGCCCCGGGCTTCGAACTGGCGCGCCAGGGCGGCGCCATCGGCTTGAGTGGCGCGGCATCCGAAGTTTTCGACGTGGTAGGTGGGCACGGGACTATGTTAGCGCAAGTCCGCTAAATTCCGTGGACACACTTCGGTCAGGACTCGATTCGAAGTAGTATCTGCACCATCACTCATGAGGGCAGCGGTCAGGCGGTGGCTACGCTTCTCTTCTGCATGAAGCATTCGCGGCAGAAGATGGGGCGGCCCTGCGTGGGGCGGAAGGGGACGGTGGTGTCCTTGCCGCACTGGGAGCAGGTAGCTCGGGTTTCGACGCGGGAAGACTGGTGCGCGTAGCCCGTGGCCTGCGGAGCGCTGAGGACGGAAACGCGCTTGGACTTGCAGGTCTTGCAGCGTTTGGGTTCGTTCTTGAATTGCTTGTCGCGGAAGAAAAGTTGTTCCCCGGCGGTGAAGACAAAGTCGGCACCGCAGTCGATGCAGGTCAGTACCTTATCCTGAAATTCCATTGAGGATGGCTCCCTTGTGGGGAGTAGGTAGGCGGCGAAGTAGCGCGCCGAACGCCTGCGAGTGTGTCCAAGAAACACAGCCGAGGCGAGGCGCACCCACATCCTTTGCCGGCGCAAACGACGCTAGCCCAGGATGACCACTGCGCTACTCTCCCTTATGCCAGTTTTGCGCCAGTCGCACGCGGGGAAGGCGGCGGCTAGAACAAAACAGGTTGTGTACATCCCCCTCAAACTGCCCCTGGACTCGGCCCGCCACACACCTGGAACGGCGCGTGGATACAGCTTTTCCTGCTTAAATGCCGAATGAAACTTGAATGATGTGTATTGAAAAATGGTCCCAGCTGCAACTCTATCTGGTGGGGGCCAGATGGAGCAGGGACGCCCCGGGATGGGGGCGTCCCTTTACTGCCCCAGTCTTACTCCTTCAATGCCACAGTCTTACGGTCTTACGAATATCAAACTGCTTTTCAATCTTGCTCTTTACGAACTTTTTTGCGAGCGCGCTTCCGAGCCAGCGCGGCCTTCACGCGTTTCTTCTCGCCCGGTTTCAGGTAAAAGGAGTGGCGCTTAACCTCTTTGATAATGTCTTCCTGCTGCACTTTGCGCTTGAAGCGGCGCAGAGCGTTTTCGAGGGATTCACCCTCTTGCAGTCGAATTTCCGCCAAACCGACACACCCCCAAACCCGTCCGGAAGGACCGAATAGTTATTACAAGGATTTTACTGGAAGTCAAGGGGGGTGGGTGAAAAAGTTGCGCGGAGGATGCCGAACGAGGTGCAATCTAGTTCAGTTTGAGACGGAGGGTTTGGGCAAGTTTTCGCCGATGGAGGCCGAAGGTGTAGAGGCAGTCGGCGCCGAGTTCAAGGGCGGCGGCTAGGTGCAATAGGTCGGCGGTGCGGGTGCCGAGTTTGGCGGTGGTTTGGCGGGAGAGTTGGCGGGCCCGTTCCAGGAAGGAATCCGGCATACCGCGGAGTTGGAAAATACCATCGCGGAGATCGTTCTCGAACTCTCGCAAGGAAGACTGGGCTTGCGCGGGCGAGACCTCTTTCCGGAAAACCCGCAATCCCATCGCGTTGACGACTTCCAGTTCTCCAAAGTGGTCAAGAAACGGTCCGCCGATGAAGATTGCATGACATGCGCGGCAGTGAGTTGGCGTCCGGACTGTACAGCGAGACGATAAAGCTGGGGTCGGCGTAGACCTTCAATAACGGCTCCCGTCGGAGGAGATCAACTCGGCGCCGCTGACGGCCAGAACCTTGTCGCCGTAGATGGTGCGCATACGGGCCAGGAAATCGAGGATCGGCTTGGCGGCTTCGGTGCTCTCGGGTACGAGGCGGGCGATAATCCGCCGGCGCTTGGTAATTTGGATCTCTTCGCCCTGGTGCAGAAGGCGCTCGATCTGCTTGAATCCGCAGCGCAGGTCGCGGACTGAGGCTTTCTTAATGTGATACATTTTAGCATCACAAAAGCCTGCCGCAAAATTTTCTTCAGTGCAGCGCCGCTCTTCCACGTCACCGCAGGCATTCGCGGGCGAGTTACCCGCGGCCACGCGAGGCTAGGCCTTGGCCGGAATTAAGTTTGCTCTCACGGACTAGAACCCGATGCAGAAAGAAAGGGTTTAGCTGAGCGTTAAGAGCTGCGCCATCCAATTTTCGCGCAAGCAGTAAGGAGTTTCCTAGCTCTGGCCGATGAAGACTAAATAGCGACACTCCCTTCGGGCCCACGATGACCTCTTCCAGCAAAGCGATTGTTGCCTGTGCGCTCCTGATTCCGCTGGGCATCGGCATGCTCTCTTTCCGAAGCACAGTGAGGGAGGAGCAAGATCGGGGGTACGTGACACACACGCACCTCGTCCGACGATCTCAGCCAGCAGGACGCGATTAAGCGTCTGGAGCCAATTGTGGACGCCAGGCTTGCGGGGCTGGTGGACCGAATGGAGATTCGGAGGCGGGACGGGTTTAGGGCTGGGGCGGAATCGATGGGAAGAGGGAACAACGGCGAGGAGTTGATGGACGAGATTCAAACGCGGATCAGCGAGATGAGGCGGACGGAGGAACAACAATTGAGCCTTTTATTGCAGAGGGCTGAAGCCAGTGCCCGGAGGACGAAGGGCGTCATTATTATTGGAAACGTCTTGGCTATTTTTATTCTGTTCATGGTCAAACTGGAAAGCCGGACGGCGGAGTTGTTGGTTCATGTCTAACGAGGTTGAGATTTTGCTGGTCGATGATAGCGTGGAGGATGTGGAGTTGACCGTTCTTGCCCTACGCCACAGCAAAATCTGCAATAAAATTCACCTAGCGGAGGATGGGGCGGGAGCTCTGGACTTCCTGTTTTGCCGTGGTGCGTATGAGAATCGGAGCTTTGATCATCCTCCGACACTTGTGCTGCTCGACCTAAAACTTCCCAAAGTCGAGGGCCTAGAAGTGCTGAGGGCCCTGAGGGCCGACGAGCGAACCAGGGCCCTCCCAGTCGCGATTCTCACTTCTTCCAAACAGCAAAGAGATGTAATCGATGGGTACAAGTTAGGAGTGAACGCTTACGTTCAGAATCCAGTGGACTTCGAGCAGTTCGGCGAGACCATTCGGCAGATCGGGATGTTCTGGCTGCCGATCAATCAACCGCCTCCGGCTGGGGCGTTCATGGCGCGTAGGTCACAAGGAGCCTAAAAAGGAGAATTATGACGATGAGTCCCAGTCTGCCTACTCCGGAAGTTCCGGCGGGCGTTGCCGAACGCAGGAGGTTTCCCCGATACCGGTACAGCGCGCCGATCAACGTCCGTCCCGCCAATGTCTCTGAGCGCCGTGGGATGAGCGTGGAAATCAGCGAATGCGGGGCGTCTATTGTGGTCGGCGCTTCCTTAAATGTAGGGGACACGGTCCAACTGGAGCCGATCGGTGGGGGTGTCGCTCAGGCTGTGGTGCGACGCTCCCGCGGGAGGCTTTATGGCTTTGAGTTTCTTGCCCTGAGTGCGGAGCAAGCCGCGAAAATCAGGGAAATATGCAGGATGTTGCCGAGATATCATTCGAAGACCTTAGATCTTTGGGAGCAGTGAATCCGTCGGAAGGTCAGATGATGGTGGGACGCGACCGTGGTTCCCACGTCTCGCAAGAAACGCGAGACGTTGGGCACCCTCTTTCGCGGTGATGGACACAACCGAAATTAAAAATCGAGAGTAGATCCCTGCCCGAGTTACGTTCCCAGGTATTGGACGTGGAGGTAGTGTGTGAGTGCAATTTGGGTAGCAGGGTCAGTGGCCGGTGGAGACCATTCCGCGAATCTTCGTTTTGACTGGCCACTGACCACTGATACCACTGATCACTGGCCACCGACTTTCAAAAGATGAATTTCAGGCCGAGTTGAACCTGCCGGGGGGCGAAGGCGGCGTTGGGTTTCAGGAAGTCCTGGGGCTGCTGGTAGTAGGCGGGATAGGGGGTTCCGTTGACGTAGGTGCTGTAGGGGGTGAAGGTGGTGGCTTCGGCGGTCAGGCCGTCAGTGGTGATGGTAACGCGCTGGTTGTCGCGGTTGAAGAGGTTGAAAGAATCGGCGGTGAATTCGAGGCGGTAGCCCGGTGCGAGAGCGATTTTGCGGACGAGGCGGAGATCGGTGGAGGAGTAATCGGGTCCGGTGAAACCGTTGCGGCTGTAGCCGGGGAGACGGTCGTTATCGTAGTTGCCGTCCTGATTGGGATCTCCGGAGACGGTGGCGTTGACGGGGCGTCCGCTGCCGGCGGTGACGATGCTGGAAATTTTCCAGTCGTTGAAGATGTGGCCGAGAAGCTGGTGTTCGCGATGGAAGGGACGAGGCTCGACGGAAAAAGCCGCGACAAAGCGGTTGCGCTGGTCGGTGACGCTGGGACCGCGCTCGGCGTTGGGCTGGTAGGAGTTTTGAACCGTGGCGGGTTCTCCGGCGACGAGAGCATCTTGACCATCGTCGATGGCGTGGGCATACGTATACGAGAGGCGAAGATAAGTTCCGCGGGACATGCGACGGTTGATGGACAGAGTTGCACCGTTGTAGACGCTGGAAGCGGCACTTTGGAATTCGTCGATCGAGCCCAGTTGGGCGATGGGGCGTCCCAGTGGATTGATGCAGGGCGGGAACGGGCAGGTTAGCGATTGAGTGTACTGCCAGGTGGCAAAGGAGTCGACGGTGTAGAAGCCGTTTTGGAAGATGGAGCCGGTGGAATCGAAGATGGGATAGGTGCATAAACCTTCCCTTTTTACCGGGGCGTTGCAGGCGCTGCCGCCCAGGGGGGCCAGCGTCGCCGGATTCGGCAGATTTACGTCGAGCGCGCGAATGAGATGTTCGCCGTGGACGTAGAGATAAGAGATGGCGACTGTAGTGTGGTCGGCAACTTCGCGTTCGAAAGTCAGGCTGGTTTGCTGAACCCGCGGGGTAACGAAGTTGGGAGCGAAGGCGGAGACCTCATTGGTCACACCCTCGGTAAATCCCGACGGAAGATTACAGCTCGATGCGGTGAGAGAGCACGTGACCAGCGGGTTGGGATAAGTGGGAAACACCAGGTGATCAAAAAAATTAGTGTTGTTGAGGAAGAGTTGGGAATCGGTGATGCCGTTTTCGGTGGCGATGGCGGAGTTGTAGATCTGCGGGATGCGAACGTAGAAGAGTCCGTATCCGGCTCGGATTACGAGAGGATGGGTTTTGCCGAGGGAGTAAGCGAGTCCGGCGCGCGGGCCGAAGTTGTGGGGATTGAACGGCACTTCGCCCGAGGGTGGAAAGAGCGGATTGGATTGCAGTCCGGCGGTCGTGAACGTTTGCAGATCCCAGCGGACGCCGAGATTGACGGCGAGATGACTAGTGACGCGAATGGTGTCCTGGGCGAATGCGGCGTAGTCGTTGCTATTGGGGTTGGAGGCGGCGGGGCCAAAATTTTGCAGGTAATAGTGTGGGACCGCGTGGGCATAGGCGCGGAGGGGCGTGAGCGGAAGTCCGGCCTCCTGCGGCTCGAAGGTGAAGGGATTCACTTTGATGACATCGAACAAATATTCGCCACTCTGCTGGCTGGGAAAGAAATCGTAAATCCAGGTGATGAGGGAGTCGCCGCCGAACTTGAAGGAATGGCGGCTGGTATCGAGGCTGAGAGTTTCGGCCAACTGGGCGCGGTGTTCGCGCGTGGCGCGGGGGAGCTGGTCGGAGCGGCCGATGCCGTCGATGATGTCGGTGACTTTGATGAGCGTGTCGCTGGTGTTGGTGTAGGACTGGCGCAGGTCGCGGGAGAACTGGGTGCGGAGATGGCTGATCAGTCGCGGGGTGAGGCTTGAAATCAGCGAGACGGAGCCGGTTTCTGTCGAGACGGTTTCTTCGCCGTTATCGGAGATGGAATCGTAGGTGACGGGACTGGCGGGATCGAGGAAGACATTGTTCGATCCCCAATAGCGGGATGAATTGAAGCGTACGGCGAGTTGGTTGCGCGGAGTGAGATTGACATCGAGCTTGGAATAGAGGGCGTTGCCGATTTGCGCGGCGGGAAAAGATCCGGCGTAAGTATTCAGTTGGGCGGCGGCGGCGAAAACCAGAGCCTGGTCGCTGGCTTCGTAGTCGCCGGGGGTGTAGGGTCCGGTGCCGGCCTGGGGAACGACTTGCATGGAGCCGTCAAGGAATTCGACAACATCGGGCACATGAAAATAGTGCTGATCGAATCCGCCGAAGAAAAAGATTTTATTTTTCTTGATGGGGCCGCCGATAGTGCCTCCGCCCTGCTGCTGGCGGCTATGCGGCTTGAAGGTCATGAATGCGTCGGCTGCGCCGAAGGCGCTGTCGCGGATGTAATACAGGCCGGTGCCGTGCCAGTGGTTGGAGCCGGACTTGGTGATGACATTGACGACCGCGCCTCCGGCGCGACCTTGTTCAGCGCCGTAGGAATTTGTGGAGACGCGGAACTCCTGCACCACCTCGTTGGAAAACTGATAGGGAGCGCGATAGAGGCCGCGGGCCTGGGCGAAGAAGGCGTTGTTGAAGTCGCCGCCATCGACGAGGAAGCTGTTCTGGAATCCGCGCAGGCCTCCGAAAGAAAGATCGCCATTGGTGGCGGAGGTGAGGCTGCGGGGATCTTGTGTGACTCCGGGCGAGAGCAGCATGAGATCGGAAAAACGGCGGCCGTTGAGGGGGAGATCGGCGATGGCGCGTTCGTCGATAAGAGTGGAAACGGCGCTGGATTGAGTATCGACAAGTTTTGGCGCGCCGGAGACGGTAATGTTTTCCTGCGGCCCGGCGATGGTGAGATGGAATTCGAGCTCGACGGCGGCGCCGACATCGACGTGGAGCGGCGGAGTTTCCTGCGGCGACATTTTGTCGGCGACGGCGCGGGCGGTGTAATCGCCGGGGGGCAGGAGATCGATGGAGAAGCGGCCTTCTGCGTCAGACGTGGTGAAGTAGCGAACGCCGGTGGCGGCGTTGACGGCGACGATGGAGGCCTGGGTGATGTGGGCTCCGGCAGGATCGAGGACGGTGCCGTGAATGGCACCGGTGGCTGCGTCCTGGGCTGGAGCGAGTGAGGCCAGTAAAAAAGAGCACGTTAGAACAAGAAGCAGCGAGGCGCGTGGCATCGGGTCCCCACCTTTAATCGGGATGAGGCTCGGAGAGTGAACTCGCAACGCTTTACCGGAAGCGGCGCAAGGGTTGGGAAACCAAGTCCTGTATAGCATGGGTGGAGCGGAGAACACGGTGATGGTGGACAGTTCTTTTCGGGATGAGTCCCGGAGTGGGAATTGGGAACTTCTCAGGTCACGCCTGTTCCGATCCGGGCACCGCGGCAGTGATAATTTTGCTTTTGGGTGGCGCAGCGCTTCCAGCGCTACGGTAAGGTAGCCATGAAGGACACGGCCTAGCCGCTGAGGTAGTTATGGCATCGCCTCCCAGAGGAAACACCGGACACGGCGCCTATTTCGTCACCGCTTCCACCTTCCAGCGGAGCCTCCTATTTCGCAAGGAGCCCATGGCGCGGCTGTTCGTAGAAGTGCTGTTCCATTACCGGGACAAGAAGAACTACCTTCTACACGAGTTCGTTCTGATGCCCGATCATTTTCATCTGCTGCTTTCGCCTGCTCTCAGCCTGGAGAGATCACTGCAGCTGATTAAGGGAGGCTTCTCGTACAGGGCAAAGAGGGAACTGGAATTCCACGGCGAAATCTGGGAGAAGAGCTTTTATGATCGTCGAGTTCGAGCATTCGAGGATTACCACAACTTCAAACACTACATCCGGCGGAATCCGGTGAAGCGTGGATTGGCCGGAAGTCCAGCGGAGTATCCCTACAGTTCAGCCCACCAAGGCTCCGTCCTGGACGACGTCCCGGAGCGGCTGAAGCTAGCGTTGACCGCTTGATTCTGTTTTTGGGTGGCGCAGCACTTTTAGTGCTGCGGAAGGCCTGTGCCATTGGACAGGGCTTTAGCCCCTGAGGTACCTCGGCGGCTAAAGCCGCTCGTCTTAGAATGCCTGAATCGCAGCGCTAAAAGCGCTGCGCCACCCAAATGCCTACTAATGGCCAACGTGAGCGCTCCGCAAAGGGCCGTACTTCTGAAGATAGCTGGAGACAGGAAGCCTAATCGTGGAGTCGGCATTCTCCAGAAAGAACTCCCTTCCTTTTTTCCTGATCTTAACTTTCATCCTGTCCGCATTCGCCGGATCGGTCCACTTAGGAAAGTCTTCACCCAGGGCCTCTCGCGGAACAACAAAATCTAAAAGGGGATCTAAATGCTGGCGGCACAAAAAGACGAAAACGTCAATATCGGCGGCACGCGGGCGGAAGGACCAGCATATCTTGTGAGCGTGGGAGGTGGATGCTACGGCTACTCTTTTTCCAGTGTCCGTCTGGTAGGTTCGATCCCTCATCCGTTCCACCGAAATACCTTCTGGCAGCTGCTGAATCCACGTCTCTACAGTTAGACGCCTGACGTTTATCCCTAATTGTTTCAATTGGTCACGGCTGACTTCTGTGGGCGCTTCTACCATCAAATCGACAGCGCGAGCCGTCTTCGGGAACGGGATCACTTCTCGCAAACTCTCTGCCCCCGCTAGGATCATTACAATGCGGTCAAGTCCTAACGCGATCCCCCCGTGCGGTGGCGTGCCATATTCGAGTGCCTTGAGGAAGAATCCGAAGCGGGCGCGGGCTTCTTCTTCGTTCATGCCGAGAGCGCGGAAGATTTTGCTTTGGATATCCTGGCGGTGAATACGGATGGAGCCCGAGCCCAGTTCGGTACCGTTCAGCACGACGTCATAGGCGAGCGCGCGAACCGCGCTCAGCGGCGATTGCGGATCGTTCAAGGACTCGACTCCGGCTTCGAGGAGCTTCATGTCTTCTTCGTGCGGAGAAGTGAAAGGATGATGCGCGGCCATCCATTGCTTCTCAGTCTCGTCCCACTCGAACATGGGAAAGTTTGTCACCCAGAGAAAACGAAAATCTTGGGCGGGGTCGCCGGTTTTCTTGAAGATGCTGTGGCGGTCGGCATATTTCTGCGCCAGCGCCAGGCGCAATATTCCCGCAGACGCATAGATGGCCAGCTCCTGCGGCGTGACTTTGCGGTGCGAAGGCATCGCCGTCTGCGGGCCGGATTGCGCGGAACCGGCGACCAACACGATCAGGTCGTTGTCTTCTATCCCGATCTTTTTTGCGACCGCGGCCGCAGCTTCGGGAAATTTGTTGCCGATGCGTTTAAAGTCTTCGTAGACGCGCGCTCCGCCTTTGGAGTGGAACATCGGCTTGATATCGTCGCGCTCTTTGCGCGAGAGTTCGCCGACCTTGGGCGTGCGGATGGCAATCAGCGGAAGATTTGGATTGATCGCCAGCTCTTGCAAATTTTCCGGCGTGAAACATTCGCGGACGTCGGTGAAGGCGGGCAGGCGCAGATCCGGTTTGTCGATGCCGTAGAGGCGGATGGCCTCGTCGTAATCCATGCGCGGGAACGGCGTTTTAATTTCCGATCCTGCGGCGCGGAATGCGGCGGTGAGAAATCCCTCCACCACTTCCCAGACGCGCTCGGGCTGGGGATACGTCATCTCCAAATCGATCTGAGTGAACTCCGGCTGGCGGTCGGCGCGCAGGTCTTCGTCGCGGAAGCAGCGCACGATCTGAAAATATCTATCAAAGCCGGAGATCATTAATATCTGCTTGAACATCTGCGGCGATTGCGGCAGGGCGTAGAACGTCCCGGGTTGTACGCGGCTGGGGACGAGGTAATCGCGCGCGCCTTCCGGCGTGGAGCGCGTCATGAACGGAGTTTCGATCTCGAAGAATCCCTGGTCGGAAAGATAGTCGCGGATCGCCTTCGCTACTTTGTGCCGGGTCTCGATGTTAAACTGCATCGCGTCGCGGCGAAGATCGATGTAGCGGTATTTCAGCCGCGTCTCTTCGTTGGTGAGCGCAGTGTCCGAGGGCAGGAACGGCGGCAACTTCGATTCGTTCAGAATGCGCAACTCTTCGGCCACCAACTCGACTTCGCCGGTGGGCATGTTCTTGTTGATAGTGTTGGCGTCGCGCAGCTTGACCGTGCCGGTGACGGCAATGACATACTCGTTGCGCAGGGCTCCGGCTTTTTCGTGGATGGCGCCATCACGCTCGGCGTTGAAGACGATCTGCGACACGCCGGTGCGGTCGCGCAAGTCGATAAACAGCAGGTTGCCGTGGTCGCGCCGCCGGTTGACCCATCCCATAAGGACGGCTTTCTTGCCAGCATCGGAGGCGCGCAAGGCGCCGCACATGTGAGTCCGTCGTAAATCGCCTAGAAAGTCGAGCAAAGTTTGTCCTTATCGTGATTACTAGAAAATTATTAGAAACAGATCTGAGTGTTAAACCTCTGAGTGATGAATCAGAGATTATAAACGCAGCGGGCTAGCGCAGTCAGACCACCGAGGATTGGTTGGTGGTCCTGAATTCTTCAACTTTTCGTGTAACTTCGTTAGCTTCGCGGTGAAATCCAGTATGGACGGTTGGGAGACGCGACGCGATTTCTTGCTAACGCACGGGACTGGAAATGGCATCTAAAGCCTGAATCCCGGACCATGCTTCGGCACGGTTCCGGTTTGGACTCTGCGAAGACGAACAGTGTCAGCGGGATCGGCGGAGGGTATAAGGCGGGGAAGTTCGGATTTTTACTGTTTCTCTGAATGGAGCCAACCATCTATCTACACCGATCCTTGAGTCCAACGACATAGTTGCCAGGACGATTTCTAATTTAGATTGAAGGTGAAACTGTGGCCGATGAAACTGCGAAACGCACCGACGACGCCAGCCCAGGTCAGAATCAAGGGCAGAATCACAAAAATAAGTTCGACTGGATAACGCAGCGGCACGCCTGCTCGCTGCCGACTGTATTCAAGGAACTCAGACTACAGATTGAGCAGGACGTAAAGACCCGCAACGGACTGCGGCCGAACAATGCTCCTTATGAATTTTCGCTGACGGACACGGACGGCGGCTTCAAGGTTCTTCTAAAAGCCAAAGAGTTAGAGATGGCGGTGACATTCACGCTTGGCGAGCACGCGATTCTAGTCCGCGACGATAAGGGTGTGCAGATGTTTGAAGTCACTCTGTCGTTTAACGATCAGGGCGAGTGCCAGTTAAAGGTGAACGGAGAAGAGCGCAATTATTGGCAGGTGCGGCGGATGGCCCTGGAAGAGTTGATGTTTCGGGGGAATTAAGTAGCGGGATATCCGTCGGATGGAAAAACAAAGTCAAAAAAGAACGCCCGATTCGTGCGGCAATCAAGCGTCCTTATGGGCATTCTCCTTGGCGACTCGGCTTCGACATTGATTTTGTCGTGTCATCATCGATCACGACCCAAAGAACGAGCCGAAGACGAGGATTGTGAGCATGATCAGCGCTTCGTAAACGGCCCAGATCCTCCATACACCAGCATTCGGCGCATTGAGGTCAGGGTCTGAGATAACTGGTCTCTCATAAGGCATCGACGTGTACCTCCGTTGAGTGACATAGTAACTACACTCAGTATATTGGATATGTCTAACAATGTCAAGATAAAAATATCTTGCCACGCTTCGATACATGCGGTATACTCGTAACTCAATGAACGACCACACTTTCTCGCCCGCCGAGCTCTGCGATGTTCTAGACATCGCAAAGAGCACTTTATTGCGTTGGGAAAAGGATGGCCAGATACCGCCCGCAATCCGGGACGCCAGCGGCGAACGCCGCTATGGGTCCGACCACATTCACGCGATTGCCGGAAAGGTTATCGGCTCTAGATATGCTAATGCAGCAAGATCCAACGACACCGCTGCGATGGGGCAATTGGACGAGTCTCTGAATTTATGCAAATTTCTCCAAGGCAGCGAGATTGGACTGGATTATCTGGGGGAAAAGCCACGCTTGTCGGATCGAACTGTTAAGGGGCTTTTATCGCGCGCCTTAGATTTTAAACCGTCGGAAGAGAAGGAACAGCTCGCCAAAGTGATCCGCGTCGTGTGGAATCAAGTGCGCACGGCCCTGCCACCACAGTCCCAAGTCTGAGAGGCAGTCGGTGTCAGACATCCTCCACAGTCCCGAAAAAGCAGAGGTTCAGAAGGCGATTCTCGACCTTATCGCCGCGTTCACTAAACTGCACATCGCCCTTTACGAAGAGAGGGGAACGGATTTATTTCCGATTGTTTCCGAAGTCTCGCTGGCCAATTCCGAGAAATATTGCAATCTCATCCAGTCCTTTCCAGGAGGAAGAGAGGCCTGTAACGATGACCGGTGTAATCTCGCGTACGGCGCCATTAAGAGAAAGGCGAGCGGCGTGACCATGTGCCACGCAGGGATGTACAACGACACTGTCCCGATCATCGTCAAAGGCGAGGTCCGCGGAGCGCTGGTTTACGGGCAGATGCAAATTGATACTTCAGAACGTCGACAAGCGGCGATCGCCAAACATCAGGAGGCCGTCAACCGGCTGCGCCTTTCCACTGACCAAGCGGACGAACTGCAAGACCTGCTTACGCACTCGAAGGCCTACAAACCCGATGAACTCGAGGCCGTTAGGAAAGTGCTTGTCTCCTTCGAGAAATGGTTTTACACGCTAATCGACGAGGAGGATAGCGTCACGCTCGGGGTGGAACGCGTGACCCACGAAATACAGACCCGCCTTCAGGCCGTGCTCGCACACTCCGAAAACCTTGCGAATTACACCCAGTACCTCTCGCACGAAGAGGTGATAAAAATGGCGCGCAGCGTCCTTTCCAGCGCCGTAGCTTTGGATACAGTGATCCAGACCCTGGGCGGATACCTGGGCGAATACAAGTTCAAGCCGCATTCAATCTCCCAGGTGCTTCGCGAAGCCAAGCGAATCTACGAAACCGAAGCGTCAAATCATGGAATAGAGATTAAGCTGGATATGCCTCAGCCAGAGCCCTTCGCCCACGTGTCTCTAGATCATTTCCAGCACGCAATAAATAACCTTGTACACAACGCGGTAAAGTACTCCTTCAAAAGCGGGCCGGACAGGGAGAGATATGTCGAGCTCAGCTTGCGTCCCGCCGCCGATGGCCACAACATTTCCGTCTCGAACTACGGCGTCGGCATTATGCCTGAAGAAATCGAGAGCCGGGCCATTTTCCGAAAGGGCTATCAAGGAAAACTAACGAAAGGCGAGTATCGAACAGGAGGAGGAAAGGGGCTTTTCTTTGCCGAATCGGTGATAAAGAAACACCATGGCCGAATTGACGCCACCAGTCGACTCGTAACCGCCGATGAAAACCCAGATCGCAAACCACACCACAATCGCTTCACTGTGTTCATTCCACTTCGTCAGCCGGGGGAATCATGAAAATGAAAATAGCATGGATCGAAGACGACGCTGACATTATCTCCCCACTGGTTTATCCACTGGAAAAGGAAGGCTTCGAGGTACTGAAATTCCCTTCCATCGCGGAAGCGAAGAACTCCTTGAAAAAAATTGCCGAATCAGATCTGATTTTGCTCGATACAATCGTGCCTGCGGGGCCAGGCCAAGATGCAACCAGCAGATATCCGGGACTAGAGCTACTTCGAGAATGGCGATATGCGAATGTCGCGCTACCGCCGGTTATCGCGCTCACAGTAGTAAGCAATCCCGAGGTGCTGGACGCCTTGAAGGCATTGCTGGTCGCTAAGATAATCAGGAAACCAGCCTTGCCGTCCGAGTTGCAGAAGCGTGTCCACGAAGTCCTCCGCATGGAATGACCCGACGGCCTGGCCTCGCGCTCTGATTCACATGTTATAATCTTGTATTCTCAGTCGCTTAGAGCGCGGAGGGCCGTATCGATAAACGTTTTATCCGAACCAATGACCGCATCCGGGCACGCGAAATTCGCGTGATCGGCGATGAAGGGGAACAGATCGGCGTCATGCCCCCATTCGAGGCGCTCAGGTTAGCCCGCAGCAAGAATCTGGATCTGGTCGAGATTTCACCCACCGCTCAGCCGCCCGTGTGCCGCATTATGGACTACGGGAAATATTTGTACCAGCAGGAAAAGAAAGAGCGCGAGGCCAAGAAGCACCAGAAGACGATCACGGTAAAAGAGGTCAAGTTCCGCATTAATGTGGACGACCACGATTACGAAACAAAAAAGAATCATGTGCTGCGCTTCCTGGACGAGGGAGACAAAGTAAAAGCAACCATCTTCTTCCGCGGACGCGAAATGACGCGCACCGGGTTGGGCCGAACGATTCTGGAGCGCTTGATTAAAGACGTGGAACCGCAGAGCATCGTGGAGTTCCGTCCGAGGCAAGAAGGTAATACACTGCACGCGATTTTGGCGCCGAAGAAATCGGCGGCGGAACGGGAAAAGGAAAGAGAAAAAGAAGCCAAGGCAAAGGCCAAAGCCGAGCGTCAGGAAAAGATGTTGCAGGAAAAAATGGCGCAGGCCAAACTGAATCCGGAGAAGCTGGCGCCGGAGAAAAAAGACGAGGAGCCAGCGCAGGCGGCAGCAGCCGCTTCTGCGGAGGCTCCGACTCCCGGCTCTCAAGTTTAGGTCGTATTAGCAACACCGCCGAGGACAGGCGCGAGTCGCGCCGACGATTCCAGAGCAAAACTCAAAAGATTTCGAACACTGAGGTGTGCGGTTACTGGCCGCCGCCTGATTCCGAGGAACTATGCCGAAATTAAAAACTCACAAGGGCGCGGCCAAGCGCTTCAAGAAAACTGCCACGGGCAAGGTAAAGCGCGGGCATTCGGGGCTGCGTCACATGCTGACGTCCAAGGCCCATAAACGTAAACGCAAGTTGGGAACCGCCACGCTGGTGAGCGATGGCGATGTCCGCAAAGTGAAGCGGATGATTCCGTATCAGTAAGTCAGTGTTCAGTGATTAGTGGTCAGTGGTCAGAGAAGCTAGTTCTTCTGACCACTAGCCACTGATCACTGACCACCGATTGAGGCGCGTGAAGAGGCAGTGATCCCCACAAGGGTCGATCATCCTTACCTCCAGCCGCCAGTACATAGAAAGCAAAAAGGAGAAAAACCATGCCACGTGTAAAACGCGGAACCAAACGCCGCGCCAAGCGCAAGAAAATATTAGACCGCGCAAGCGGATACTTCCTTACTAAATCGAAACTCTACCGCTCCGCGAAAGAGGCTGTCGAACGCGGCCTGAAGTTCGCTTATTCCGGACGCAAACAGAGGAAGCGTCAGTACCGCTCGCTGTGGATCGTGCGCATTGGCGCAGCCGCCAAGCTGAACGGGCTGAGCTACAACCAGTTCATCCACGGTTTGAAAGTGGCCGGAGTGGAACTGGACCGCAAGATTCTGGCGGACCTGGCGGTGAAGGATGCGGCAGCGTTTAAGACGCTCGTCGAACAGGCCAAGAGCGCGCTGGCGTAGACCAGTTGTCAGATTTCAGATCTAACACCTAGGTTCTTGTCATTCCGAGCCGCTCGCAGCCGCGCAAAGCGCGGAGAGAGCGAGCGAGGAATCTTGGTTCGTGCTTGCGCGAAGAAGAACCAAGATCCCTCGCTTCGCTCGGGAAGACAACTTTTGTTGCCTCAAGATACATGGCCTACACCGTTTCCAAATTAGCGGATTACTCGGCGGCGGCACTGGAAGCAGCTGCCGACGAATTGATGTCTGCGCTGGAGCAGGAAACCAAGGCGGTCACCAACGAGTCGGAGTTGAAGGCATTCCGCGACCGTTGGATGGCTCGGAAAAATGGTGTGCTGACGCAGATCAATGATCTGTGGTTGAAGCCGGCGACAAAAGATGCCAGACCTCTCGTCGGGCAAAAGGTGAATTGGCTTAAGAAGAACGTTGAGGGCATGGTCGTAGTTGCTCACAACCAACTGGTGTTTCAACTGGCGCCAGTCGAAGAATACGGTGGATTTGTAAGGATCGATATTGGCGACCCCCTCCAGATTGTCGATATCTCCCTGCCCGGAGTCCTCCGCCCGATCGGCGCAGAGCATCCGGTAATCAAGACGACGAATGAAATGGTTCGCGTCTTTCAGAAGCTTGGCTATTCGGTTGCCGAGGGCCCAGTCGTCGAGACCGATTACTACAACTTCGAGGCGCTGAATTTTCCGCCGAATCATCCAGCACGGGATACGCAGGATACTTTGTTCATCGCGGGCCAGCAGGCGAAGCCGCAGCGGGAGCGGTTGCTGCTGCGTACGCATACTTCGCCGGTGCAGATTCGCACGATGGAGAAGATGCGGCCGCCCATCCGGATTGTGATTCCCGGGACTGTCCACCGCAACGATCCTCCGGATGCGAGCCACTCGCCCATGTTTCATCAGATTGAGGGTCTCGCCGTCGACACCAATATTACGTTTGGCGATTTGAAAGGCACGCTCGATCATGCAATGAAAGAATTTTTTGGATCGAGCGTGAAGACGAGTTTCCGTCCGTCGTTTTTTCCCTTCACCGAGCCCAGCGCGGAGATGTTTGTTTCGTGCTTCATCTGCGGCGGGAGCGGGAAGCGCGGGCCCGATAACGCGCCGTGCCGTCCCTGCAAGCAGACGGGATGGATCGAGATTCTCGGCTGCGGCATGGTCGATCCCAACGTGTTCGAGTTTGTGAAGGACAATGGATACGACCCTCGAAAGGTTTCGGGATTTGCCTTTGGCATGGGGGCAGACCGGATTGCGCTATTGAAGTATGGAGTGGACGATTTGCAGTTGTTTTTTCAGGGGGATGTCAGGTTTTTGCGGCAGTTTGCGTAGCCGTCTGCCTTCCGCCTCCCGCCTAAATCTGCGAGGGCATCTTGAGAATTCCTTGATGCGCCGGTTTTGGCGCTGAGTTGCAGGGGTCCTTCGGCCGCAAAGAACGCGCCTCAGGATGACAGAGCTTTTTTTGCGCATAAAGCCGGCGGGACGCCGGCGCTACACGATGAAACTTTCTTCGTTATGGATTCGCGACTTTGTCGATCTCGCCGTCGATGACCATCGACTCGCTGACGATCTGACTGCGACCGGGATCGCGGTCGAGGGAATCAGCGGTTCTGGCGCGGACACGGTGTTCGAGATGGAGATTGGGACAAACCGCCCGGACGCGATGAATCATTACGGCGTGGCGCGGGAGGCGGCGGCGATTTATGACATGCCTTTGAAACAGTTGTCAGTGGCTAGTGGCCAGTGGCCAGTCAAACCATCCCACGACGCGCCTTTTCCTATCGCGGTTGAGGATCCTCAGTTATGTCCCCGCTTTTCGGCGCGGGTTATTCGAGGAACGAAAATCAAGTCTTCTCCTGAGAAAATTGCGCATCGATTGCAGTTGCTCGATCAGCGGCCCATCAGCAATACCGTCGATGCCACCAACTACGTTCTCTGGGAGATGGGCAAACCGACGCACGTCTTCGACATGGACTTGCTCGAAGGCGGGCGGCTCATCATTCGAAAAGCCAGAGACGGCGAGAAGCTGAAAACGCTTGACGGTGTCGAGCGCACGCTTACTTCCGAAGATCTGGTGGTTGCCGATGGGAAAAAGCCGGTCGGACTCGCGGGCGTGATGGGCGGATTCGACACGATGATCACCGACAAGACACAGAATATTTTGATCGAGTCGGCGTGGTGGGATCCGGTGACGGTGCGCAAGATGTCGCGGCGGCATGGGATTCACACCGACGCTTCGCACCGCTTCGAGCGCGGGGCGGATTTTGAGTCGACGATTTTATCGTGCGATCTGGTGGCGGCGCTGATTCTGGGGTCCGGCGGGGGACAATTGGTTGGCGATGCCATCGACGTGGTGTCGAAGAAGATGGACCAGGCGCCGGTGGTGCTGCGGCTAAGCGAGGTGCAGCGCATCCTGGGTGGCCATCTGACCACCAATGAGATTTTTCGCATTCTGAAGAAGCTAGGGTTCGGACTGATTCCAGAGGGCCAGGCGGACGCACAGTTCCGCGTACATATTCCGAACTGGCGGCTGGATGTGGAACGTGAGATCGACGTGATCGAAGAGATCGCGCGGCTGCATGGTTACGACAAATTCGAGAATACTTTGCCGGCTTACAGTGGCGCAGTGGTGGAACTGCCGAATGCGGCCATGGACGCGACTTTGCGCGCACGGGCTTTGGCGTTGGGATACAACGAAGCGGTTTCACTGACTTTTATTTCTCATGCGGACGCGGAGAAGTTTTCTTCGGCCTCCGTGCTGGAGTTGGAAAATCCGCTGAGCGAGGAAGCGAGCGTGATGCGCACCTCGCTGGCGCCGGGCATGCTGGATATGCTGGCGTGGAACCTGAATCGCGATTCGGAGAACGTGCGGCTGTTCGAGATGGGGAGGGTTTACGAAATGCGCAGCGGCGAGCGGATTGAGCCGGCGCGCGCGTGCCTGGGTGCGACCTTCGAGGCAGTGAAGAGTTCCCTGCCTGTGGGCAGGTCGCTGGACGTCAGCAAGGGAGAGCACGCCGCGGTGGCGGAGGCGTTTCGGTCGTTCAAGGGCGACGTGGAGAATCTGCTGGCGGAATTTGGTAGCGGTGAGTTGAGTTTCGATCGCAAGACAGCGGAGTATTTTCATCCGGGACGATCGGCGCGGGCGGTGATGGGTGGAGTCGAAGTGGCGCAGTTCGGGCAGGTTGCCGAAAGTGTGAAGGTGGAGCGGAAATTGCGGCAGGATATTTTTCTGGCGGAGATCGACCTGGAGCAGTTGCATACCGTCGGATTGCGGACGTTGAGGTTCGCACCGCTGGGGAAATATCCGGCGGTGGAGCGGGATTTTTCTTTCGTGTTTGACGATGGAGTAGAGTTTGAAGCGATGCATGTCGCCGTAACGGCGCTGGGCATTGCCGAGTTGCGTGAATTCAAACCCGTCGAGATTTTTCGTTGCGGGTCGATCACGAAGGGAAAGTATTCGATTCTGCTGCGGGCGCGGTTGCAGTCCGATGAGGGGACTCTGCGCGATGAGCAGATTGCGTCGTGGTCGGCGGCGATTGTTGGGGCGTTGAAGGGGCTGGGGGGAGTGCAGCGGGCATAGGGCGCGTACCTCAGGGGCTAAAGCCCAGACTTCATGCCGAATCCTAATCGCAGCGCCGGAAGCGCTGCGCCACCCAAAATCCATACTCCATGAGTTAGTGGTGGGACATGGGGATCCTTCGACTGCGGATTTGCTTTGCTATCGCAAAGCAAATTCCTCGCTCAGGATGACAAATCTTAATTGACATCCTGTGCTAATCTGCCAGCTATGGCGGACGTAATTTCTTCACCATCCACCCACAACAAGTCTTTCCTGAGCGACAAGGTCTCGCACTTTACCGAGTCGGTGATTCGGGAGATGACCCGGCAGGCGGCGCTTTACGGAGCCGTGAATCTGGCGCAGGGGTTTCCGGATTTTCCGGCGCCGGCGGAGATCAAGCAGGCGGCGCGCGCTGCGATTGACGGTGACGTGAATCAGTACGCGATCACATGGGGCGCGAAGAATCTGCGCAACGCGATTGCGCGGCAGATGGGCGTGTGGCAAGGGATTGCGGTCGATCCGGAAAAAGAAGTTACGGTGTGTTGCGGGTCGACAGAGGCGATGATTTCGACTTTGCTCGCAGTGTGCAACGCGGGCGATGAGGTGGTGGTCTTCGAACCGTTTTATGAGAATTATGGCCCGGATGCGGTGCTGAGCGGGGCGCAGCCGCGGTTTGTGAAGCTGAGGCCGCCGGTGAGTGAAGGCGGCGAGTGGACCTTCGACGAGAAAGAGTTGCGCGCGGCCTTCGATAAGCGCACCAAGGCCATCATCGTGAACACGCCAAACAACCCTACGGGCAAGGTTTTCATGCGGGCGGAGCTGGAATTGATTCGCGATCTGTGCGTGGAGTTCGATGTGCTGGCGATTACGGACGAGATTTACGAACACATTTTGTACGACGGGACCGAGCACATTTCGATGGCGTCGCTCGAAGGAATGCGGGAGCGCACGGTGACGATCAATGGAATGTCGAAGACGTACAGTGTGACGGGATGGCGCGTGGGATGGGCGGTGGGGCCGGAGAAGATTACGAATGCGATCCGGAAGGTGCACGATTTTTTGACGGTGGGCGCTCCGGCGCCGCTGCAGGAAGCGGGCGCTGCCGCCTTGAGTTTGCCGGCGGAATATTATGCCAAGTTGGCGGAGGGTTACCGGGTGCGGCGTGATCATTTGATTCCGGCGCTGGAAGCAGCGAGGTTTCTGTGCTTTCGTCCGCGCGGGGCGTATTACGTGATGACGGATATTTCGGCGTTTGGGTATGACGATGATGTGGAGTTTGTGAAGTATCTGGTAAGGGAGGTTGGAGTGGCGGCGGTGCCGGGGTCGAGTTTTTATCGCGATGCGCGGGACGGGGCGCGGCAGGTGCGGTTTGCGTTCTGCAAGAAATTGGAGACGCTGGACGCGGCGGTGGAGAATCTGGGGAAGCTTCGTCGGGGCTAAAGCCCATCTATTTTTCTTGTGCTCACCGCAGCGCTGAAGCGCTGCGCCACCCAAAGGCTGTCCGGCTTCACTGGCAGCGCAGACCGAGCTCCCGAGGGCCAGTTATGTATCGCGGGTAGGGATCCTTCGACTTCGTATGGATTTCGCTTCGCGAAATCCATACTGCGCTCAGGATGACAACCTCACAGCTTTACAAGCTATTTTGTGATCACACCGCAAGCGATGCGGTCGCCGGAGTTGCCGCTGGGATCGGTCTTCATGTCATCGGCTTTGGCGTGGATGACGAGGGCGGTGCCGCCGTTGCTGAACAACGAGTGGGGGCCGTCGCCGAGGGTGACGTCATTATTTTCCAGCGTTGCCTTGGCTTTTCCCTGAGCGTCGGCGGTGAAATTCTGCATGTCGCCGGCGTGGTGGCCTTCAGGGTTTTCTAGTCCATGCTTCTTGCTTTCTGGATTGAAATGCGGGCCAGCGGACTTGAAGTCGGGAGCATCGCACTTGGGATTTTGATGGAAGTGGATGGCGTGCTCGCCGGGGGGCAGATCGTGGAGCGAAAGCTTCAGGCTGACGCCCGATCCGTGCGGCATGACGATGATCGAACCGACATCTTTGCCTTGAGCGTCCTTTAGGTCAACCTTGGTTTTGGCTGCGCTGGGAAGGGTGAAAGCCATCAGAGCGAGGACCGTAGCTAGTGTGGGGAGGGTTATCGGTTTCATGCGGGGAATTATAGCTAATTCTGGGGCCAATGGGCACAAAGAGGCCATGCTCGATCCACAGGAAGGTGGAGTATACTGCGGGAAAGTTTGAAATCCTTTCAGGGAAAGTGCAATCATGGCGTTGGAAGCGGCGGAAACGGTGGTAGAGCAGTCTCCAGCGGACGATTTTCAGGCGCTGGAAGAAAAGATTTTTCGCACGATCGAAATGTATAAGACCGCGCGGCAGGCGCAAACGGCGGCGGAGCGCGATGCCCAGCGGGTGCGGCAGCAACTGGAAGAGCGCGAGGAGCAGTTGGTTGCGCTCCGGCGCGAGGCGGTGCAGCTGCGCAAAGAGCGGGAGGAGATTCGCGGGCGCGTGGAGAAAATGCTGGAGCAGATTGAGTCGATTGCGGAGGAGCGGGCAAGCTAGTTCGGGTTCCGGCGTCCGGCACAAGCACGCGTGGTAGATGGTCAGGGCGAGCCGATAGACAATGAACCCAGGGTTCCTCGCTTCGCTCGGAATGACAAGGATTTCGATAAAGGTTACTGGTGATGGCGACGGCGGCTAAGGATTCGACATTGAAGGATGGGCAAAACGGCAGCGTGCGGGTGGAGATTTTCGATCAGGCCTATAACTTGCGCGGGTCAGATCCGGAATACATTTTGAAGCTGGCGGAGTATGTGGACGCCAAGATGCGGGCGGTGGCTGAGGCGACGAATACGATCGATACGGTGCGGCTGGCGGTGCTGGCCGCGTTAAACATTGCCGATGAGTATCATTTATTAAAGCGCAAGCAGGAGAGCGGGGCAACCGATTACCAGAAGCGGGCGCATCTATTAGCAGATGCGCTGGATGAAGTGCTGGGCGAGGAACGCAAGGCGGGATAGAGTGCTGCGGTCCGCATTACTTCTTCATTTTTTGTTGGCGCTGCTCAACGGCAGCGCTTTATCACAAGAAACAACCTTCCATAGCCAATCGAATGTGGTGGTGATTCCTGCGCTGGTGAAGAGCGCGAAGGGCGAGATTGTGTATGGGCTGGGTGAGAAAGATTTCGTCGTAGAGGACGATGGAGTCGAACAGCCAGTGCGGTTGGATGAAGTGTCGGAGACGTCGCAGGTATCGCTGGTGGTTGCGATTCAGCGCGGGCGGCGGGCAAACTACGAGTTTCCGCGGATTCGCGGGCTGAGTGCGATGCTCGATCCGATGGTTGAAGCGGGGCTGGGCCAGGTGGCGATCGTGGAGTTCGACAGCCAGGTGCAGTTGGTTCAGGATTTCACCAGCAATTCCGAGAGGACAGCGGAGAACCTGAAAGGATTGCAGGCAGGCGATGAGGGCGCGGCCATTCTGGACGCGGTGGATTATTCGGTGAAGCTGCTGGAGAAGGCTCCGAAGGAACGGCAGCGGGTCCTGCTGTTGATCAGCGAGACGCGGGACCACGGCAGTCAGGCCAAGGTGGAAGATGTAGTGGCTGAGATCGGGCAGAGCAGCACGGCAGTATATGCGCTGGCATTTTCGCCATCGCGCTCGAATGTGCTGGACACGATGCGCGGGAACAATATGGGAGAGATGCATCCGTCGCCGGATCTATTGGCGCCGTTGATTATGGCGGCCGAGGCGATGAAGAAAAATATGCCGAGGACCGTGGCTGCCATGACTGGCGGCGAGTACGAGATGTTCGCCACTGGAAAAAACTTCGACCTGCGGATGATCGACTTCAGCAATCATTTGCACAGCCGGTATTTGTTGAGCATCGAACCGAAGAGTCCGCAGGCGGGGTTGCATCGGATTCGGGTACGGTTGAGAAATCCGGGAGACAGCGTGGTGCTGGCGAGGAGCAGTTATTGGGCGGTGGGCGCGGAGAAATAGAGATTTGTTTTAGGAACCTACGGCCGGAGCACGAGCCCACTCGCTGCGCTCGGCTGGACCCTTCGGCTTCGCTCAGGGCAGGCGACCGAGGCGGCCGTTCCTACACGGGCTTGCCGGGCGGCTGGCTGGAATTGCAAGCAAGGAATTTGATGCCCTGATTACTTTGGATGCAAGTGATCTGCCAACTATTTACGCTTCCCCTATTGCTAATCCGGGGGGAGTTCTCCTAGCATCAAAGGTGAAAGCCGGCCTGCGGGGTTGGTGATGGCGGTAACCGATTTTTGAACCAATGCTGAATGAACGGGGACTCGACTCGAACTAGGATCCGGTGTGCAACGCTCCGCCATGCGGAGATGCCTAAAGGGTCTCGGCGGGTTCCCAACGTCTACCTGACGGTTCATTCTCGGCCCGTCACACGGCACAGTGGGTCGGCTTGATTTGTTTTTGTTGCCACCGCGGCGCTCTTCTATAATCGGAGGTTGAGCGGCCCTGAACCGCGCGGGAGATTGTATGACGATTGATGAACGGCTGGATCGCTTGACCGAGCGGCACGAAGCGTTGACGCAGTCGGTAGAACTTCTGCTTCGCGAGAGTCAGGAACAGACACGCCTGGTTATCGAACATAGCCGCCAAATTTCCGAGCATAGCCGGCAGATTTCCGAACATAGCCGGCAAGTAGGCGCATTGCGGGATGCCAGCGCTGCCCTTCTCCAAATCGTCCAGACCCCCGAAAACCGCATTTCTGGCCTGGAAGACCCGCAATAAGATTCGCGTGTTTGCTGCGCAACCTCCGCGCCAACATCCTGCTAAACTGGACAAGGTTAGCAAATCCCGGTTCTCCGCATCTAGCTAAACTGTGTACCCACAATTAATTCATTTCGGACGATTTTTTCTGCCGACGTATGGCTTCCTGGTGTCCATGGGAGTGCTGATCGGCCTGTGGATCAGCGTGCGTAACTCCGAGCGGTTGGGGATTGACGGCGAGAAGGCTTGGAACCTTGGCATTCTGGTGGTGCTGTGCGGGATTGTAGGGGCAAAAGTTCTCTACGTCATCAATGAGTGGGGCTACTACACGGCGCATCCATCGGAGATTTTCAGCATCACGACGCTACAGGCTGGAGGAGTTTTTTCCGGCGGACTGATTGCAGCGTTTATTGCTGCGGCGTGGTATGTGCGCAGGCATCACATGCCCGCGCTTGGGACCTGCGATGCCTTTGCGCCCGGTCTGGCGTTGGGACACGCGATTGGACGCCTGGGCTGCTTTGCGGCGGGATGCTGCTACGGGAAAGAGACGCATCATTGGTGGGGCGTGGTGTTTCGCAATCCGCTGGCCAATCAGATTACCGGCACGCCGCTGAACGTGCCGCTGGAGCCGACGCAGCTATTTGAGGCGGCAGTGGAGCTGGCGAATTTCTTCTTTCTGATGTGGCTGCTGAAACGCAGAAAATTTGATGGCCAGATATTCGGCGCGTTCCTGTTCATCTATGGAGTGGCGCGATTCTTCCTGGAATATCTGCGCGACGATCCGGGGCGCGGATCGGTGTTTGGCGGGGCGATGACGGGGACGCAGTTGATTGCGATTGGGCTGGTGATTGGCGGCGGATTGATCTGGTGGTTGCGGCCAGGCGCGAAGGCGGTTCCTGCGGAGCCGGTTAGCGCGACGCGCTGAGTTGAACGACACATCGCAATCGCAGAAGTCCTCCTTCCCTTCTCCAATAAGTCCCTGAGCTAGCCGCTTGCTTCAGCGTTGACATGGTCCCCCGGCGAAGCCTACGATTTTGTTGAGGGGGAAGAAGCATTCCCCATGGCTACCAAACTGTCGTCGCAGACTCGCTCGTCCAATCGGGATCGAGGAACTCAGCTCAAAACCTTTCTTACCGCTGTGATGAGCCTTTTGAGCGTGCTGGTGTTGGCGCTCGGGGGCTGGCAGAGAAACGTGTTCTGGTTGTGGATTGGGTTTGTCTCTGCCCTGATTTCAGGAGTGTTTATTCAACTGTTCATCAACGGCATAAAAAATGATGTTGCCGCAGGCCGCAGGTAAGGAATGCTGTTTTCGCATCGCCGTAGATGTTTGCGGCCGGCAGCCAAGAAGGTTAGGCGGGAACGCGCGGGTCGGTATTTGGCGGGGCGATGGCCGGGACGCAGTTGATTGCCATTAGGCTGGTGATTGGCGGCGGGCTGATCCGGCGGCTGCGGCCGGGGGCGAAGGATATTACGGCGCAGGCGGTGGGAGCCACGCGGTAGGAATCCGAGCGAAGATCAAGGCCTAGGCTTGTTTTCAACTTGCCTCGCGAATTTTGCGACGGAACCTTCTGCGACGGAGCAAGGCCACAGGAATAGCCACGAGCGGCGCAACCATGAAGAAAACGAGCGGCCTGTGGAATGTCCGCCAACCAAAGGTCATCCCAATGCCGTACGATGCTCCCGCCAGGGCCGATGCAAATAGGTCCACAACGCGCCAAATAGGTTTGAGGCCAGCGCGGCGTTTCCTGTAGGCTTCCCAACACGCCATGAACCCGCAAAAAAACGCGCCTTGCCAGAGAACCTGAAGCCACTCTTTGGCTGTACCCATATTCGCGCCCAGCGTAGCCTAAGCTACCTCTACACTCTACTCTTGATGATGTCTTTCATCCAGCTTTACGGGTAGTGGGTCAGTATCTCTTGCGATCTGGTTTATGTATTGCAACTTCTGCCGCGTGCATACCACCTTGCGCGTGACCCCAGCAATGGAAAGCGGTCTAGCGAACCACGTTTGGAGTATCGAAGAATTGTGTGGGTTGCTTCCCAAGCCAATCTCGTCGGCACGAGAGGCTGAAAATAATCTGGTACTCAGGGCTCTTGCTGGGGAGTAAAATCCACGCAGACAGAACGGCCCGCTGGCAGGTGGGCGTTTTGCCTTTGAATTGTCGCGTCTGGCAACGCTGAATAAGCGTACTATTTGGAGTGTGCCAGATGCAAGACCTACTCGAAGAAGAATCCTTAGCAATGACAGAACAGCGCATCGACCTAGGAATGCTTTCGCGGATCGACTCCGAGCAGAAAGCCACTGCATCCCGTGTTGATAAAATTGATGAGAAATTGCAGGGCTTGGCCCGAGAAGTAAGCGAGATTAAGGGTTCGATCAAACCGCCAAGCGATACTCCTTGGTGGCTCAGGTTTCTTGTTGCGCCTTTGTGTGTAGCAGCCATACTTGCAACAACAGGAGCCGTGATCCATCTTGAGATCGTAGTAAATGGCATCGAAAAGAACGTTGGCGGACTCCAGGCATCAACCGCAAGACAAAATCTCACAACCTATGCCGCATTGCCGCCGACCGATTTTAGAGCGGCATTGCCAGACATTAGTTCTTCTATCGGTGTAGCGCGAAAGCACAATGTAAAAATCCCTCCAACAGTTGTAGACGATCTATCAACACAATTAAAGGCCACGGAGCCTAGTACTTCTGGTTTTTGGCCAGCAGCAGCCGAATTTATTAGCTACCGTTCGGAGATGCTAAGCGGTTGGGCACAAACCGCCCTACCCTCCTGCTCGGAGCAACTTCCAGTAGGGCGTGGAGTAACTAAAAGTTCTGTTCCTACCTCGACAGGCCAGTACGCTGTAGAGATCGAGCACGGACCAATGGTTTATCGAAATTGCAAAATAATTCTAGACTCCCCAGAGGCTACGACGACGTTAAGTCCGTATCTGAACATTGGCGACTTGGTTTTTGAGCAATGTGCAATCTTTTATCGCGGAGGACCGATTATATTCGTACCCGTGAGAGTTGCCACACAAACGCCGACTGTGCCGAACGGCAAACTCATATTTACGAACTGCATCTTTGACGTTTCACTTCCGGCGGTTCCACCGTCAGACGGGAGAACCCTAATAGTTGCCCTACTCGCCTCTCCCAGCGGGAATGCGGAAGTAAACATCCCCATCTCGTGAATTAGCTCTGTGGAAATCGTGCTGACCCACTACCGCTTTACGGCGCGGCTTGAAGCCGCGCCCTTTCAAGGCTGATCTCTAATTTGTACGAAGGTATCCGGATGACTTATGCCCCGCGATACCTTGTAGTATCCTTCGCAGCGAATGCTTGAACCGTTTCCGATCCTTATTTCCGTTGCGGCCGACGATGCCGGCAAGCGCCTGGACCAGTTTCTCACCGCCCGCCTTGAGACCACCAGCCGCGCCCGCGTGCAGGAGATGATCGCCGACGGCAAGGTGCTGGTAAACGATGCTCCGGCGAAGGCTTCGCTGAAGCTGCGCGGCGGGGAGCGCATCAGCGTGCTAGGCGAGGCGCAGCGGGCGCCGCTGAAGGCCATTGCCGAGGAGATTCCGCTCGACATTGTTTATGAAGACGACGATCTCGCGGTGATCGACAAGCCGGCGGGAATGATGGTGCATGCCGGTGCCGGAGCTTCCGACGACGCTCGCAATCGCGGGACGCTGGTAAATGCGCTGCTGCATCATCTCGCGAGTTTGTCGGGCGTGGGCGGGGAGTTGCGGCCGGGGATTGTGCACCGTCTGGATAAAGAGACCAGCGGATTGATCGTGGTGGCGAAAAACGATGAGGCGCATCGCAAGCTGAGCGCGCAGTTTGCGGCGCGGGAAGTGAAGAAGAAGTATGTGGCGCTGGTACATGGCTGGGTGAAAAAAGATTCGGGGACGCTGACGCAGAGCATCAGCCGCGATCCGGTGCGGCGCATAAAGATGACAACGCGCCTCGAAGGCGGGCGGACGGCGGTGACCCACTATCGCGTGGCGCGGCGTCTGGATACTAAGTTTGGGAAATTTTCTTTGCTCGAGGTGAGGATCGATACCGGACGGACGCACCAGATTCGCGTGCACGTGGCGGCGATGGGGCATCCGGTGGTGGGAGATACGACGTACGGCGCGCCGAAGCAGGCGCGGGGGAAATCGGCGGCAATTGCGCTGGCGCGAAATTTTTTGCATGCGGCGGAATTGGAGTTCCGGCATCCGCGTACCGGGGAGGCAATTGCTCTGAAGAGCGAACTGCCGGATGAGTTGCGGGAGTTTCTGAGAAAAGTGGAAGTGGAGTAGAAATCGGCTTCCTGCGCCGGTTGCGGATATAATAGACAACCAAATGAGGGGCATCTTTACGAGAGACATCTTAGCGAGCAGTTTTGCAGGTTGGGCCGCGGTTTTTCTGGTGGTGGCCGTGTCTGAGTTCGGCTTTACGCAAGGTTCACCGGGGGGCTCGCAGCCGTCGCCTGCCGCTTCCTCGCAGTCTTCACCTTCCACGCCTTCTGCAGCGGGGGCTGCGGCGGCGGCTCCGCAAAACTCGGCGGGACAGAATTCCAGCAATTCAGCGCCGGAGAATGGCGAGATTCCGAAAATTCGCGTCGGCACCAACGAAGTGAACGTAGTGTTCACGGTGACCGATAGGCACGGCAAGCGGGTGACCGACCTTAAGCAGGCGGACTTTCGCATCGTCGACGACAACAAGCCGGTGATGGAGGTGCGGAGCTTTCACGCCGAAACGAATTTGCCGCTGCAGGTGGGTTTGCTGATCGATGCCAGTAGTTCGGTGCGGGACCGCTTCAAGTTCGAGCAGGAATCGGCCATCGAGTTTCTGAATCAGACGGTGCGCAAGCGTTATGACCAGGCATTTGTCGTGGGCTTCGATGTGACTCCGGAGGTCACTCAGGAATTTACCGATGACACGGAGAAGCTGGCCCACGGAGTGCGCGAACTTCGCCCTGGCGGCGGAACGGCGATGTATGACGCGCTCTACTATGCGTGCCGCGACAAGCTGCTGAAGCAGCCGCAGAATGGGCCGACGCGGCGGGCGATTGTTCTGCTGAGCGATGGAGAAGATAACCAAAGCCACGTGACGCGGGAAGAAGCCATCGATATGGCGCAGCGCGCCGAGGCCATCATTTACACGATCAGCACGAACGTGAGCGGCACCAAGGGAGCGGGCGACAAAGTGCTCGAGCGCCTGGCCGACGCCACCGGCGGGCGCGCGTTTTTTCCCTTCCAGATTCGCGACGTGACCAACGCGTTTGCCGAAATTCAAGAAGAACTGCGCAGCCAGTATGCGGTTTCCTACCGGCCCGCGGACTTCAAGTCCGACGGGCATTTTCGCACTATCGAGATCGTGGCTAACGACCGCAAGAACTTCCGGGTGAGAGCGCGGCGAGGATACTACGCGGTAGCGCAGTAAGTTCATCCAAGTTTTTTCTCCGAGAGCAACTTGATGCCGGGATACTCTGGAACACCTCTAGCGAAGAAATTGGGAATCAAGCCAGGATTTCGCGTGCATTTGGCGAACGTTCCGGTAGATGTCCGGGCGGAATTGTCGGAGGCTTTGGCGGAGTGCAGTATTCTCAAACAGGCCGAAGAACTCGACTTTGCAATGTTGTTCACGAAATCGCGCACACAGTTGACGAAGGAATTTTCGCGGCTGGCAAAGCTGCTCACGCCGGCGGGAATGCTATGGGTGAGCTGGCCGAAGAAAAGTTCCGGAGTTACGACCGACGTGGATGAGCACGGAGTCCGCGAGACCGGACTAGAGGCAGGCTTGGTGGACGTGAAGGTTTGCGCGGTGACGGACGTTTGGTCGGGATTGAAGTTTGTGCGACGGGTGAAGGATCGAAAAAAATGAGGCCATCCGGGGGAGGGATGGCCTTGAAGAACATCGAGCCAAAGTTGCCGACAGTGGAGCCGGTTAGCCTGACCGACAGCAACTTCGCTCGATTCTGGTAAACCGTCTTTCTTAGGCTGTTCTGCTGCCCATGACCAGATGGGCGACAAATGAAATGACTGCGAACAGCAGCAGCAAGTGGATCAATCCGCTGGCCACGTGGAACATGAGAAAGCCACCAGCCCACAAAATGAGCAGCAGCAGAGCAATCACCAGAAAAGGTCCGAATCGCATCTACGCCTCCTAAGACGTTAGCATTCTTAGTTCGACCCAGCAGCAGAAGAACTCTTAATCGTTATACGTTGTGCTGGAGAGCGGCAATATCGGCAGAATGCTGTAAATGAGTGAAGCAATCGTAGTATTTTGCGGGAAGAAAACAGGGAGGCAGCATGGTACGAGTTGGGTTGATCGGGTTCGGCATGGCGGGGCAGGCGTTCCACGCGCCTGTGATCTGCGGCGTGCCCGGGATGGAATTGGCTTGCATTCTGGAGCGCCGCGGAACCCGGGCGCAGGAGAAATATCCTGACGTGCGAGTGGCGCGGACTTTGGATGAATTGCTGGGGGATAAGGACATCCAGCTATGCGTGATTGCTACGCCGAACGATTCACACTTCGAACTGGCGCAGGCCTGTTTGCTGGCGGGGCGGGATGTGGTGGTGGACAAGCCATTCGCGCCGACGTTGGGGGAGGCTAAAGAACTTGTGCGGCTGGCGGCGGAGCACGGAAGATTGATCACGGTCTATCAAGACCGGCGCTGGGACAGCGATTTTGGCACGATCAAGAAGATCGTGCAGTCGGAACGGTTGGGAACGATTGTCGAATACGAATGCCGATTTGACCGTTTTCGTCTGGAACCGAAGCCGAACGCATGGCGGGAAAAAGTGGATCAGCCAGGGGCGGGCGTGTTGTTCGATCTGGGTCCGCATGTGATCGACCAGGCGCTGGTATTGTTTGGCGAGCCGCAGGCGGTCACAGCGTCGGCATTCTGTGAGCGCGAGACTTCTCAGGTGGACGACTCTTTCGATGTTTGCATGGAATATCCTCGACTCCGCGCGCTGGGGCGGGCTCGCATCATTGCCTATGCGCCGGGACCGCACTTCCTGATTCATGGGACGAAGGGATCGTTTGTAAAGTATGGAATGGATCCGCAGGAGGCGCGGCTGCGAGCGGATGAATATCCTCAGGGCACCGATTGGGGCACGGATTGGGGCGAAGAGACGGAAGAGTGGTGGGGGACTTTGAGTTTAGTGGGTGAACCCAGTGTGAAGGTAAAGACGGAGCGCGGCGACTATCGCGGGTTCTATGCGAATGTGCGGGATGCTATCGAGAAGAAGGCGCCTTTGGAAGTTACGCCGGAACAGGCGTTGCGCACGATGCGGGCGGTGATACTGGCGCACAAGAGCAGCCGGGAACAGCGGACGGTGAAATGGAGTGAGGCTGTGCAGTAGCTGTCTTCAGCGCTCTTTCCTGTGTGCAATCGGAAGCCCCTTCCTACTCAGTTGATATACTTAGGGGCTCGCCTCCCACTATGTCTCGCTCAGTTCAGAATTCCGATCGGGCTAAAACCGCCCGCGCACTCCGTCAAAACAAATCTCCCTCGCGGATCATCGGCAATGGCGAGATGGCTGGACTGGTGCGCGGGTTCGACTGGAGCCGAACTCCAGTTGGCCCGGTGGAAGGCTGGTCTGACACGCTGCTGACCACCGTGAACCTGCTGCTGGCTTCGCGGCATCCCATGTTTCTGTGGTGGGGTCCGGAGCTGATCCAGTTCTACAACGACGGCTACCGGCCAAGCATTCGTTCCGATAAACATCCTTCTGCCCTCGGCCAACGGGGAGTCGATTGCTGGCCGGAAATCTGGCCTATCATCGGTCCGCAAATCGATGCCGTGATGAGTCTCGGTGAGTCCACCTGGAACACGAATCAACTGGTTCCCATCAATCGAAATGGCAAATTGGAAGAGGTGTTCTGGACTTACAGCTACAGCCCTGTGCGAGACAAAGATGGAGTGGTCCAGGGAACTCTGGTGGTGTGCAGCGAGACCACGGAGCAGGTGCTAAGCGAACGGCGGTTGCGTGCGCTGCTGGCAATTACGGTGGATTCTCCGGCCGAAGAGCAACGTACAAAGGCGCGGCCCTTGCTTACCTTAGGGAAAGAAATTGTTAAAAAGCTTGAAAGCGACGCTGCCGACCTGCCATTTGCAGTGCTGTATCTGCTATCGCAGGGAGAAATTCAGCAGGTTGGGAGCACGGTTTCCGAGCGTGGTTTTACTGACGCGCGCCATTGGCCGTTGGCCCAGGCTGTAAATTCTCAAATTCCCGCCCTGATCGAAGATCTGCAAAAGCGTTTCGGCGAGATCATCCTGCAGCCCTGGCCGGAACCCGTGCATTGCGCCTATGTTCTGCCGCTGGCCATGGCGGGATCGCCGGCGCAAGCAGTCTTGGTTTTTGGAATCAGTCCGCGCCTCGCCTTCGACGAGAACTACAAGACGTTTTTGCAATTGTTGGGCGCCCGCATCGGCAGCCTGCTGAAGCGCGAAGTGGACAAGCTGGAGATCGCCAATGCGGCGAAAAGGTTCAGTCGCCTCGCGGAAGCCAATCCGTTTGGGACGGTTATCGGCGACCTGCACGGGGACCTCACCTACGTGAATCCGGCGTTCCTGAAAACCCTGGGCTATTCCGAAGCCGACGTGGCTGCGGGAAGACTACGCTGGGACCTCCTGACCCCGCCGGAGTACGCTGAAGCCGACGCCCGCGCGGTGCAGCAGCTTCGCGAACAGGGGCGCTGCGAGGTTTATGAGAAAGCTTACATCGCGAAAGACGGGCGTCGCGTACCAATACTTATAGGAGCCGCCGCCATTCACTCTGCGGTCCCCGATACCGAAATTGCGGCTTTCGTAACCGATTTGACTCCTCTTAAAGTAGCGCAGGAAGCGTTACGAGTGGCGAATACCGAATTGGAGAAAAAAGTGGCGGAACGCACCGCATCGCTGGAAACGGAGATCTCGGATCGAAAGCGCGCGGAGGTAAATCTGCGCGAGCTCACCGGCCGTTTGTTGCTTACACAAGACGAAGAACGAAGACACTTGGCGAGGGAATTACATGACCACGCGGGACAAACGCTGGTCGCGCTAAGCCTGAACTTCGCGGCACTGCTGGAGGCCGCCCAAGGTCAAGATCCAGGGATTATCAATCTGGTGGCCCAAAGTCAGGAACTCTCCGCCACCCTGTCGAAGGAAATTCGCACCCTATCGTACCTGCTGCATCCTCCGCTTCTCGATGAGGCCGGGCTCAAATCGGCGCTGCAGTGGTATGTGGAGGGGTTCTCAAAGCGCAGCGGAATTGTGGTCGATCTAGAGTTGCCGGAGGATTCGAAGCGGGTTCCGAAGGCGATCGAGTCGGTTGTGTTTCGCGTGGTGCAGGAGAGTTTGACCAATGTTCATCGGCATTCCGGCAGCCCGTGGGCCTGCATTCGCCTCAAGCGGTCGGACAAGTCCGTACAGGTTGAAATCGCCGACCGCGGCAAGGGAATTCCGCCCGAGCAGCAGCGCGAAAAGACCGCTGCACAAGTTGGGGTGGGAGTACGTGGCATGGAAGAGAGAGTCCGCCAGTTCGGTGGCACACTGGAGATTCGCTCGACTCCAGCTGGAACCACAGTCGCGGCGGTGATTCCTTTGAAATCCGAATGACTTGCGCCGAGCGCGGTGAATTCAACGTTGTTGCGCCGCCATATCGGTTGTTCCCATATCTCCCGTGGCAGAATCCCGCACTACAATCTTGAAATGCGACGTACCCGCCGGAACATCGGCGGTCATTTCGAACGCCATGGGCTTGTCCCAATCTTTGGAAAACTTCTTGGCGGCGACAATTCCTTCCAGCTCCTTCACCGTATGCGCCGTCACTTTGCCGGATGGGGCGATGCTGGCTTCTACGGCAGTGACTTCGCAACGGTGATCGCCATTGGCTAAAGTCTGCCAATCCAGGCGATTGCGGCCAACATAGATTTTGAAGCGCCGGCTACCGGCTTGCGTTCCGGAACCTTTTACGAAGGCCTGCACGTTCAGCGCCCGATAGGAAAGCGGGTTGACGACTGCGCGCGACAGAATGGTATCGAGTTGCTGATCGTTCGCTGGAGTTTCGGCAAAGCTGAAATAGCCCAAGCGAGTGCGGGCGACGAGGCCATCGCGCTTCATTACGATTTTCACCTTGCGGAATTTTCCGTTCCAATCCCGATTCGAAGGATAGTAGGAAAGCGTGTAGTAGAAGCTTCCATCTTTGATGCTGTCTGCGATCGCCACATCGATATCGTTGCGAATACGAAAAATACGTCCACCGGTTTCGGGAGCGATCTGTTCGAATAACAGCTCGCCCTCCACCTGTCCGCCCGGATCGTGGCCGTTATAGCTGACCGGCGTGACTTCGAGACCGCGCGGGTCAAGGGTATAAACGACTATGCGCGCATCCAGAAGAACGTTGCCCACATCCCGCACAGCGCCGCCCACCACCTGGGGTCGGTCGTAGAAATCGGAATTTAACGCGGGAAATCCTGGCCCGATCCAAATAACGTTCTTGCGCCCCGCATAGTCACGATTGGCGTCCGCAATCAGATTTAACCCGGCGAGCGCCTGATTGAATCGATCGCCGGAGCTATACATCTCCGCCGACATCAGAGTGGAAGGCATCTCGGCGCGCCGTTTCTTCAGGGCTTCCAGCAGCGCCGCTGAATCCTGCGTGTAATCATGCAAAACTTCGAGCCGTTTTTGTCCAAGGATGAGCAGCGCCGTGGGACTGCTCAATCGCGGACCTTGCGAACGCAAAAATTTGTCGATCGCAACGCGAGCGTGAGCCTGATCGAGAAATTCACTGTTCAGCTCATCGAGAACGATAACGTTCATGGCGCGCTCTATCGCGGGGCGCGAAGCGGCCGTCGTGCCGCTGTCTTTATTCTTATCTTTATCTTTTGCCATCCGCGGGGATGGAGAGGAAGAATCTGCCGCGGGCGCTTCGAACGATGCTACGCTCTGCGAGACGCCATCTTCGACGACCGTGAAGTCGTCTTTGGCCAGATTTTGTACCGGATTGCCAGCCTTGTCGCTGACCACTACATCCAACACCACGAGACGGGTGGAGCTGCGAAAGGTTTCAACCGCATCCGTTGAGGGCGCGCCTTGCGGCTCCTGCGCGCGAGAAATTCGCGCCATGCTGGTAAGAATAAGGACGAGAAGAAACCATCGCAGAAAAGAACTCAGGCGCAGAGAGTTGACTGATAGGGCACTGTCGTATTGCGCCGTCAAGCCAGCCGGTCGTTCGTTTCGAACATGCATTGGCATAATAGATGTCCTTAGGATGCCGATGACTGCCAAGAGGATACCGGAGAGCCCTATCAGCCAGAGTAGCAATTGGGCCAAAGGAAGAGCAAGGCAAACGCATTCAACCCGCAGTCGGCTGCTTGGAAAGCATTGGACGCGGCGTTAAGGGAATAGCGGCAGTTTCCGCGCTCGTAACGCCACCCGCAGCTAGGGGGACGAACGGGCCTGAAATCTCGGAAATTAGTACGGTGGATAAGAAGTGAGGATTGTAGCTGAGTTGGCAACTCCCATTTACGAGGGCAAGACGCGGCGGTCGCGGAGCCGTTTGGGCGGGGCGGGGAGCGAGAACGCGGTAGTTCCGTGCATGGCTTTCTGCAGCGCGGACTGGAACTTTCCCATTTCTTCCTGGGTACCCACCGTGATGCGAACGCAGGTGGGCATGACGGGCCACATGCGTCCGATGAAAACATTCTGCTTGGCCATGGCGTCGATCAGCTCTTTGCCGGGACGTTTGGTATCGAGCAGGAAGCAGTTGGATTCCGATGGGATGTAAGCGTAGCCATTGCGATCGAGCCACTGAAAAGTTTCCTGACGGACGGAGGCGTTGATGCGCTTGCGCTCGGGAACTAGGGCCGCGTCTTTCAGGCTGGCTGCGGCGGCGGCGACAGCAGTCACGGGCATAAAGTTCCAGCCCGAGCGGTCGGTGATTTTATCGAGTAGGTCGGGACGGGCGATGGCGAATCCGCAGCGCAATCCGGCCATGCCATAAGTCTTGGAAAAAGTACGGAGGACGACTACGTCTTTCCCAGCCTTGACGAAGTCGATTGTGGAAGGCGCGTCGGAAAAATGCAGATAAGCTTCGTCGACCATCACCACAGAGCCCTTCGGCTTGTTCTCAACTAAATATTCGATATCGGAGTGCGGCGTGAGTGTGCCGGTGGGATTGTTGGGATTGCACACATAGAATAATCCGGCTTCGGGCGCGGCGGCGATCATTGCTTTCACATCGTGTGCGTAAGTTTTGGTCAGCGGAACTTTCACGACGCGGGCTTCGCTGGCCGCAGCTGCCATCATGCCGGCTTCGTAGCCGGGGTCGGCGGTGACGTAGCTTCTCTGCTGCGAAGTAAAGGCCACGACCGAGAAGCGCAGCGCAGGAGTGGAACCTGCAAAGATGTCGACGCAATCCGGGTTGAGGCCTTCGGTTCTTGCGAAAGTGTGAACGAGGTCTTCGGTGAGATGGTCAAGATAGCGACCGCCGAGAGGAATGATGGCGGAAATTGCGTCGCGCGCGGATTGGCAGGGGCCAAGCGGGTTCTCGTTGGAGTCGATCATGACTGCGTCTTTGGACAATGGCTGGTGCGGACGGGCGGCGGCGGCCAGCATGGGCTCCGTACAAATTTGGATGGCGGCAGCCGCGGCCGAGAGCTGCAGAAAAGAACGGCGGGAAAAAGGTGAGATGCTGCGGGTCGGCATGGCGAACCTCCGGTTCATCCAGCGGGATAAGGCTAAATGGTTTTCGGACGAAACGAAAGAGGGCTTGCGAGGACAAAGTTAACAGCGGCTGCGACTCGGCTGTCCTCTAAGCAAGCACATTGGTTACTGCGGCAAAGGTTCGCGCGCGGTGGCATAGTATCCGGCGCGGGTTTGGATCTTGTAACCCTGCTTATTCTTGATTTCCAGCTTGCGGTAAGTACCGTCCTGTTTGGGATTGGTCGATGTATAGCCAACGTTGTATTGGCTGCGCAGTTCGGCGGCGATCTGGTCGAAGGCTTCTTTTAGTTTGTCGAATTTATTGCCGACGTTGATGACGCGGCCTCCGGTGGGCTCCACCATGCGGTGCATTTCGCTTTCGCCGGAGTAGCCCATGCCCGAACTGTAATACATGCCGCGGTCGGCGCAGAGCAGCACGTAGATGATGGCATCGGCCTTCTGGGCGGCCTCAATGGCATCCTTGATTTTTGACTTGCTGCCTTCGTCCTCGCCGTCGGTCAGAAGGATCATGGCCTTGCGTCCGACTTCTTTGGAAAGCATGTCGTGCGCGGAAAGATAAACCGCATCGTAGAGCACGGTGCCGGGAGCATTGTGGGTGGGAATTGGCCCCTGGCCGAGGCCGGGAATGCCGCTGCCGCTGGAGACGCCGCTATTAATTTTCACTTTGTTCAGTGCAGCCTGCAAGCGGTGCACGTCATTAGTATAGTCCTGCACCAACTCGGACTCAATGTCGAAGTCGATTACATAGGCTTCGTCTTTGGCAGTCAGCACCTGGCGAAGGAACGCGCCGCCGACTTCTTTTTCCATGTCGAGGACCCGCAACTGGCTGCCGGAGGTATCGATCAGAACGCCGAGCGTGAGCGGCAGGTTCGATTCCGCTGTGAAGTACTTGATGGTTTGCGGCTTGCCGTCTTCGAGGACTTCGAAGTCGTCTTTGGTCTGGTTGGGAATCAGCATGCCGTGCTTGTCTTTGACGTTGAAGAAGACGCCGACCACGTTGACGTTGACTTTGAGGGTTTCGTCGGATTTTTCCGGAGCCTGTTGGGCGTCGCTGGGCTGAGCAGGCGTAGTGGTCGGGGCCTGGGCGGACGCACTGGGCAAAGCGGTCAGGCAGGATAGGATGCCGGCGCACAGGCTAGGCAAAAATCTGCGGTAAGCGGATAATCTGGGCATGAGTGATTCTCTCTTTGGGGCTTTTTGTTAGTCTAGTCCTGAAAGTTAGATGCACCAAATGGGTGGGTTCAGGCATCCCAAGCTGGAGTAGGATAGTTTTTTTCGGGAGGCTGCTTTTGAGGGATCGGAAGGTGAGCGTGAGGAACAAAACGGCGGCTCAAGCCAGCGCCCGTATGGGAGTCTCTCTGGGGCTGGCCAGCTTTCTGGTGGTTGGCTGCCTCGGCCTCTGTTTTGGCGTGGGCGCTACGCGATTGGCGGCACAGACGTCCGGAACCCAAACCCAGCCGTCTCAAACGCAACCCGCTCAGGATGCGAACATTCCGGATGCGCCGACCGTGCAACCGCCTCCCCCGGAACCCGAGCGGCCGCCGATTCCCCAGCCGGAGGAAAAGAAACCCGCCCCGGTAGACAGAAATCCGTGGACCAACCAGCCAAATACCAAGCCGGCCGATGCCGCTAATGCGCCCACTGACGAGACTTCCCCGCCCCCGCCGATGCCTCCGGTCAGGACGGCGCCACCGGGGACTTCCACCAAGACCACCCGCGCCCAGGATGACCTCTATACCTACGTGGTCCATACCAATTTCGTTCAGCTTCCGGTAACGGTGAAGGATCGAGACGGACGACGGGTTGACGGCCTTCTGCCTACCGACTTTGTGGTTAAGGAGAACGGCACGGTCCAGAAACTGAGTTATTTTACCCAGGATCCCTTCGCGCTGTCGGTGGCGATCGTCCTCGACTTGGGAATGCCGGATGCAATCGTGCAGAAGGTGAACCAGACGTTCCCGGCGCTGGTAGGGGCGTTTGCTCCCTACGATGAAGTTGCCTTGTATACCTACAGCAGTACGGTGAGTGAAGTTAACGATTTTACGGCAGTGAACCAGAAGCTGACCGCCCTGTTGAACGAGATGAAGGTGGAGCGGGGGCGGAACAATGGCGTACCCGTAACCAACGGTCCTCTGGCGCCGAATGGGCCGATTATTAACGGCGTCCCAATGGGCAGCCCGACGGAGCCGGTCTATACCCCGCCGAAAGAATCGCACGTTCTAAACGACGCCATTCTTCGCGCCGCGCTCGATCTGCGTAAGCGCAACAAGACGATGCGCAAGATCATCTTTGTGATCAGCGATGGGCGCGAACAAGGTAGCCAGGCTGGCTACAAGGACGTTCTGAGAGTTCTGCTGTCGAATGAGATACAGATCCAGGCCGTGGAGTTGGGCAGCGCAGCCCTGCCGGTTTACGACAAGGTGGAACGGCTGCACATCCCGGGGCAGGGGCGAAACGACATCCTGCCGAGATACGCCGCAGCCACCGGCGGAGGCCATTATGCCGAGCTTTCCCGCAACGCGATCGAGGATGTATATGGGCAGGCCATGAGCGAGGCCCGCAGCGAATACACCCTGGGATACACGCCCGCGCGGCCGAAGACGCCAACCACCTCCGCTTACCGCAGCATCGAAGTGCTGGTCGATCGGCCGCATTTGAAGGTTTACGCCAAGGATGGGTATTATCCGGCGCAGGGTTCGCGGTAGAAGGAGTTTAGAATCGACTGTCATTGGCCGGTTTTGACATCTCTTTGGGTAGGGGTCACCTGAGTAACCTGCCTTGCGTCCACTCTGTGTGATATAAAAGCCCCGAGCCCCCAAAGGGATATTTTTGTGCGCGGAACTGGTGTTTGGTCCGCGCTTTTTGAGGAAAGCCTTGAGTTTCATCAACTTCGCAGCCCGCGAGATCAATTGCAAGATCGTCTACTATGGCGCCGGTCTGGGCGGCAAAACCACGAACCTGCAGGTGATCTACCAGAAGACCGCGGAACAGCAGAAGGGCAAGATGATATCGCTCGCCACCGAAACCGAGCGCACCCTGTTCTTCGATTTCCTGCCGCTCGATCTAGGCAATGTGCGCGGCTTCAAAACCAGAATCCATCTTTATACTGTGCCCGGACAGGTATTCTACGACGCCAGCCGCAAGCTGATTCTGCGCGGCGTGGATGGCATCGTCTTCGTCGCCGATTCGCAAGAGCAGCGCATGGACGCCAACGTGGAAGCGCTCGACAACCTGATGTCGAACCTGAAAGAACACGGCTACGACTTCAATAAAATTCCATACGTCCTGCAGCTCAACAAGCGCGACCTGCCGAACATTTTATCCACCGAAGCGCTGGGCAAAGAGCTGCGCAAGAAGAATGAAGCCATGATTGAGGCAGTGGCGTTCCAGGGTACCGGCGTGTTTGAAACTCTGAAGGAAATCGCCAAGCAGGTGCTGACCGAGTTGAAGGCGGGCGGGTAGGGAAGGGTAGTTCTCAGTTCTCAGGTCCCGGTTTCTTCTCGTTCTCCAAGGGTCTGGCTTCGCATTTCCGCCAAGTCCGACCACACCCCATAGTTGCAAGTTTCTTGGCAATAATATACTTGACACAGTAAGGCTATTTTGGTAACCTTCGTTCATGGTTACCGAGCCTAAAACTCTTCAGCAAGCTATCGCATACTTCGCCGATCCTGACCGCTGCTTTGAATTCCTCAAGGCTCGGATATTTCCCGATGGCGTGATCTGCCCCCGGTGCCAGTCGAAAGAGGTTCGCTTCGTCGCTACTCGCCGCATCTGGGAGTGTAAGAGCGCCCATCCGAAAAAGCAGTTCTCCATCAAAGTGGGAACCATTTTTGAAGAGTCTCCGATTCCTCTAGACAAGTGGCTCACCGCAGTTTGGATGATTGCGAACTGCAAGAACGGCGTTTCGTCCTACGAGATTCACCGGGCCATCGGTGTAACCCAGAAGTCGGCATGGTTCATGCTTCACCGCATTCGCGTAGCTCTGCGCACTGGCAGCTTCTCGAAGATCGGCGGCGAAGGCTCCGAGGTGGAAGTCGATGAAACTTTCGTCGGCGGAAAAATGAAGAACATGCACAAGGAAAAACAAAGCCGCGTTCGTGCTCTCAATGTGTACGGCACCGCAGCGGGAGTCATCGGGAAAACCGTTGTCATGGGAATGCTGGACCGCAACGCACGCCAGATTCGCGCTCAGGTAGTGCCGAACGTAGAGCGTCTGACCTTGCAGAACGCGGTGCTCAATACCGTGGAGCACGGAACCAACGTGTACACCGATCAGGCCCCCGCATATCATCGCCTGAATCAGCAATATGTGCATGAGGTTGTGAACCACGCCGAAACCTACGTCCGTGGCCGCGTTCACACCAACGGCCTTGAGAACTTTTGGAGCCTGTTCAAGCGGAACCTTGCCGGAACTTACGTTTGCGTTGAGCCGTTTCACTTGGAGCGATACGTCGATGAGCAGGTTTTCCGTTACAACAATCGCGGCACTCGCGAGAATCCACTGAACGACGCGGATCGCTTCGATGCTGTGCTTAGGAATTTAGTGGGGAAGCGTCTGACCTATAAGGAACTCACTGGGAAGGAGGGGGAAACGACGCCGTTCTAGTCCGCATCGGTTACGTCGCGGAAAGCGTGCTTCCGTCTCGCCCGATCCCTAGGCCGTTTCGTTCGTCCCTTCTCAGCTTCCAGTTCCGCCTTGATCTTCGAGTGCGGAACTGACAAAAGTTTGTCGAGTAATTGCGTAAAGTTGCCGAATTCACCCTGCTCATTCTTGGCCGAAGGTTTGGGGTGGCTCGCCATACCACAATTCTCTCCTAAGGAGAGGATGCCGTGGTGCGCGCAAAAAGTCAATTAGCCGTTGTTCTCGACGATACTCCAGCAGAGGAGTGCCGCATGGAATTTAGGCTGCTTTACAGTGGCCGCATCCTTGGCGCGTCGCGCACCGACACACGAGCCGCGCTGAAACACCAGATCAGGCGCGAATTTCATCCGCAATTGCGAAGGCTCTGGCAAACAAATCTTTCCCTGCGTCGAATGCTCAAGTTCATGGGCACGTATTATTTCGACAAACAGCATCCACGAGACTACAACTTGCAAAATCTCGGTGCTCCGCCGGACGTGGACGAAGCGGAGGAATTCTATCGGGATTTCGCCACCGAAGTCATTCTCAAGCAATGGGCGCGATGCGGATATCGTTTCTGGCCTCTTGTGACCGAGGAGCATTCCCTTAAATGCTCCCTCGATATATTGTTCTTGCGCCCCGAGGAACCTGGAATGCTGGTTCGGAGCGGAGATATCGATGGGCGAATCAAGACAATTTTTGATGCACTTCGTATGCCCAGCAACCTTGCTGAAGCAGGGGGAGACGGGCCACAGACCGACGAAGACCCTTTCTTTTGCCTGCTGCAAGATGACAAGATGATCTCCGAGATTAAGGTCACCACCGACAGCCTGCTTCTACTTCCGCAAGAGCGCGACATGAAACCGAACGATGCGTTTTTGGTGATTCATGTGAAACTGTGGCCTACAGAGAGCAGCGGTTGGAACTGGGCATTCGCCTAGGAGGAGGAGGAAACATGCCAATTGATCCCGCAGAACTGAAGGCTCTTTTCACTCGAATAGTTTCACGGCTGAAAGAAGTCGAGGTTGAACTACATGCTTACAAAACCACTGTAGAAGCGGCTAACGCCCTCCATCCTGAAGACAACCTTCCGAAGACGCTGGAAGACCTTCTACACAACAACCTTCAGCGGCAACGGATTTACAAATATTACGACGAGCGATTAGCAAAGTTTCTTCAGTCGGTGGACCAAGCCGCGAAGGATGACAATCTCGACCGGCTTTTTCGAGGTTTAGAGAAATCTCCTCCAAAAGGTCCCACACACTAACATGCTGTCCTGTCACGGCGTTTTCAGTTTGCAAGTTCTTGGCCTCCTGAGTCAAATATATTATTGCCAGTTTCTTCATCTTGACAGCCTGCTCTCCTCGCGACTAGTTTGAACTCCTCCCCTTCGGACCTAGCCGCCAGGACCGATAGCTTTTGGGCCACTCCGTCGCGATATCTGTCACTAAAATCAACTTCGGCAAACCCGCGCCCTTGGAGGGTACGATGAAACGTGTCAGCTTTCTCTCCCTGGTTCTGATTTCCCTCTGCGCAACGCTCTGCGCCCAAAACAATGCCCAACCACTTCTCTACCAACCACTAATACCTACCGCAGCGGCGCCCGGATCGTCGGGATTCACCATCACCGTCAACGGCTACGGATTCGCCGCCGACGCAGTTCTCCACTGGAACGGCTCCGCGCGGACCACCACTGTCGTATCGAGCAGCCGGGTGCAAGCGACTATCACCTCCGCGGACGTGGCTCACATCGGCACCGCTAACATCACCGTCGTCAATCCTGCGCCCGGCGGCGGCGTTTCGAACGTTGTCTATTTCCCCGTCCGGATGCCCGCCCTCGGAGTAGCGTTCGCGCCTGAGCCGGGCGTTGCACCTGCCTCGGGACCGGTGGCTGTGGGCGACTTCACCGGCGACGGCATCCTCGATATCGCGGTGGCCCAGACTACCGCTACGAGTGCGACCATACTGCTCTATCGTGGATTGGGAAACGGTACCTTCTCCGCCCCTGTCTCGTCGTCAGTTACGCTTCCGATTTACAGCTTGTTCACCGGAGACTTTAACAACGACGGCAAGCTGGACCTGGTAGCCTCGACTTCGATCGGCTCGTTCAACGTGAACGGTATGGTCCTTTTGAATAATGGCTCAGGTCACTTCGTGCAGCAAACGCCGTTTGCTGGAGGAGACGACGGGTGGGTTGTGGGAGTTGCGGACGTGAACGGGGACGGCATTCTCGATGTTCTTTTCGAAGGCGAAGCGGAAGGAAATGGTGCGGTCCAAGTCTGCTTGGGCAATGGCGACGGCACCTTCACTTTGAAATATCAGGCGAACGAAAACAACTTTGACGGCAGTTCAATCGGAATCGGCGACTTTAACGGCGATGGCAAGCTCGATATGGCTGTAACCGATGATTACCAGATTGATGTCTTCCTGGGCAACGGCGACGGCACATTCCAACCCTTCGTTCCCTATGCCTGTTCGCCCTCCTGCCAAGGGTCGATCACGGCGGCCGACTTGAACGGCGACGGCAAACTCGACCTCATCGTGGGCGAAGCAACCGTATTTATGGGGAATGGCGACGGCACTTTCACTCCGGGCTTCAGCTTCCCTTCCGCGGGTGGTGGCGTGAATGCTGTGGGAGACTTCAACGGAGACGGCAAGCTCGACATAGCCGTTATTGGTCCCTCTGTCTCGGTTTATCTGGGAAATGGAGATGGCACATTCCAGAACCCCACTTCTTCCGGCGCATTTTACAGCGGCGCAGGAAACGGGGCGTTTGGCGATTTCAATCGCGACGGCCAACTCGACATAGTCAACTGGGCCAGTCCGGCAGATCAGATCGGTTTGCAAACTTCGCTGGGCGTAGCGCCCGGCTCTTTGAACTTTGGCTCGATCAAGATCGGCAACACCAGCAAGGGGCAGGCAATTACATTAACCAACGTCAGCTCCAAGTCGGTGCCTATCTCGAGCATCGCGCTCACCGGCACGAACGCTGGCGATTACATCGAACACAACACCTGCGGCGCTGGACTGCACGCTGGCGCCACCTGCCAGATCACTCTTGCCTTTAAACCCACCGTCAAGGGCACGCTGCCCGCAACGGTGAGCATCACCTACTCGGGCGTAGCCAGTCCGCAAACCGTACCGCTTACCGGATACGGATTCTAGGTCGATGGAGTTCGAAGGAAGGGCCGGGCCGCTTGGCCCGGTCCGTTTTCGGAAGGAGTGAATAGCTTCTACGAGGCGCACGGCTTGTAATCGCAAATCAGGACCGTCAGATCGTCATCCTGTGAGGTGGACCATTGCTGCACCGAAGAGATAATTTGATTGGCCGCGGCGGACGGCACTAATGCGCTCGTACTACGGAACAATGCGGAGAGCGATTCCTGCCCAAAAAAATCTCCACCAACGTTCGCAGCTTCAATAAGGCCGTCAGTATAGAGCAGGAGGCGATCACCCGGTTCCAGCGAGTGCCTCGCGTTCGTGTACGTGGCAAAGTCGAAAGCTGCGAGTATTAATCCGTTCTCGACTACTTCAGACACTTCCCCGTTGCGCAGCAGCAGCATGGGCGGATGCCCCGCCGCCGAATATTGCAAACTTTTTGAAATGCAATCGAGATGGACATACGCCGCGGTGACAAATTGGCTCTGGGTATTACCGTGGAGAGCGGAATTCATTCCCGCCAACAATGCGGAGGGATCGGCGGCGTTAGCGCGTTGCGACGTCGCCGCCAGTTTCACCATGGAAGCGATGAGCGCTGCCGGGACGCCATGGCCCGATACGTCAGCGATCAGAAGTCCAGCCTGCGTGTCGTTGGCGACGATGAAATCGTAGAAATCCCCCGCCACCGAGGTCATGGGCACGTAACGGGCCGCAACCTGAAAGTTCGCTGAGTTCGGAAACGAAGCGGGAAGAATCGACAACTGCATCCGCTTGGCGACCTCAAGTTCTTTTTGAATATCGCCGAGTTGCTGGTCCCGTTGCAGAGTCTGGCGGGCGGCAACGTAACCGAGTGCCGCCAGGAAAATCACAAACCCAATCGGCTCGATGTTGGGCAGGCGCAGCCCGAGCAGGTTCCGGATATTTTCCCATAGCGCGAAGCCGGCAAAAATCAACAGGCCCCGGCGAATCACGACGATATCGCGATTGACCGAACCGCGGGTTATGGAAAACAAGACCAGCGCAAGCAGCGCCACAATAATCAGGACGCCGTTGATCCGATAAAAAATGTCTCGGGGTCCCACAGCAAGTGTCGCAACGGCTAAGAGGCACAGGACAACTCCCAGTCCATAAATTGCGTTCCTCATGCGTCGATGCAGAAAGCCGGCAGTGTCAAGAAAGAAAAATGCGGGAATCGGGACGAGAAAGTCGATAGCGTGACTGAGCCTTGGATACAAGAACGATCCCTGCATCGTCAGCGACAGCAGATCGCTCTTGATCCACATGCGAAGGCCATAAACGCCGGCGAAGAGTGCAAGATAGATCAAGAGCGGGTCATATTTGCGGCGGATCGCCGAGAAGGCTGCCGACACCAATCCCACGGCTACGATGACGGCGCCAAAGAAAAGACTGGGGACATCATGACGAAAGGCCTGCAAGACCTGGTCGCCGGTCATCTCAAGAACGGGAGCGTACATGAGAGAGGATGCTAAATCATTTTTGCTCCGTTCGAAGAAGTAGATTAAATCCCTGGCAGGCATGAACGGGCTTTTCTCCGCGCTACCGTCAAAGGCATCAACTTGTGGGCAACCCTCGAAAATCAGATCGGGCGCAGAGGAATGTTTCGAGGGAAATTTGTCCGCTCTTAGAACTCAATCCTAAGCGCTACCTGCCCGGTGCGGTTGCCCGCATTCTCTGCCGATTGCGGGGCGCTAAGGACGCCGAAGGTTGCTGGGATGTCGATCTGAGTAGCCGGAGGAGCGAAGTTTGTGTGGTTGAACACGTTTGTAAAAGTAGACTCGAACCGCATTCTCACTCCCTCCGCAACCCGAAAGGCTTTAGCAAGGCCAAGGCTGACAGCAGTTGTACCGGGTCCCTGCAGGATGCCAACTCCGGCGTTGCCAAAGCGTCCTGCGCCCGATGGAGTAAGTGCAAACGCGGCGAGGTTGAAATATTGCGCGCGCGATTGCCCTCGATAGAAATTCGTCGAGATCCGATCGGGACGCAGGTAAGCTCCACGATTAACAACGTTGGAGTTGGACTGGTCATAGGAATCGCTGATGCTCGGCGTCAGCCACGGGCCCGTTTCAAGCATAGTGACGGTGGTCATCTCCCAACCACCCAGTAGCGCGTTCTTCCAGCCGCCGGTATTCAGGAAGGTGCGGCCCTGGCCGAATGGCAACTGGTAGAGCCCGGTTAGAAGAAAACGCTGCCGGCGCGTTCCCTCGACGTTGCCGTAATCGCTGCGAATATTGAAACGGTCGGTAATGGGGATGCCATAGTTAACTTCCCCGGCAAAGGCCGTGGGAGTATCCCCTTGATTGTCGGCAAGGTTCTTCGCCAGCGTGTAGTCGGCATCGAAGTAAAGACCGTGCGACATCTTGTGGCTCTCCTCGACCTCAAGTGCGTTGTAGCTGGCTTCTCCAGCGTTGAAGGTACTGTAAAGCTCGAACCAGTTGTGATAGGGGGCACGTGGATCGACGTATGGACTTGCCGTCGTCGTTTGATAGGGCGTCGTGCTGGCGGGAATCTGGTTGAGGTCTTCGGTAATATTCAGGCGGTAAGTGTGCATGCCTACGTAGCTCACGCGCAGGCTGTCGTTGCTGGCGAGTTGGCGCTCGACGGTGAAGTTCCACTGATTGGCTTGCGGATCGCGGTAATTAGGATCGACGCCCTGATCGAGTCCGCCACCGCCATATTGCACGCCCACCGTGGGCGGGGCCGTGTTGGGAAACTGGATGAGCGGCGCTGCGGCGGTGCCGCTGTTGGTATAAGTGTGCAGCGCAGATGTCGGGTTACCGCTGTTGTTGAATGACAGCGGGCCAAGATTGGTTACCGTAAAGACACCGAAGCCTGCGCGAATGACCGTCTTCGTATCGTTGAAGGGGCGGTAGGCGAGTGAGATGCGTGGCTGGAAATTGCCCTTATAAATGTTGCGCAGCGATTGCGGCAGGTGATCCTGACTGGCGGTTACGTAGTTCGTGCAGGGCAAGGCGGTATGGCCGAGGTCACAAGCATTGAAGGACTGTTGGAACCCGAGGTTTGAGGCCTGAATATTTTGTTGTGCCAGATAAGCGGCCAAATTATTGGGCACGACAATGGAGTCATTTCGTTCATCGAAGTTGGCGAGGTTGCCGCCGTCTTCCGTGAAGCCGGGAAGGATCTGCCAGCGCAGGCCGTAACTGAGGGTGACCCTGCTGTTGAACTGATATTCATCCTGGCCGAAGACGCTATACTGCCACGCTGTCCCGGCCACGTCGGGGCTGGAAACCGCGAAGAAAATGGTTGTGGGCAGCCCTTCAAGAAAGTCGCCGAAAGCGTTGCCCGTGAACGTGGGCTGAAAGGTAAATTGCCCAAAATCATCGGAAGGAAGAAAAGTTTCTATGTCGGCATAGCGTTCCCTGCGCGCGTCGACGCCAGCCTTGAAGGTGTGTTTGCCCCGTGTCCAGCTTAAATTGTCGGTGAACTGAGTCGTCTTCGACTGCGTCACTCCGGCCTTGTCACGGCCAATAGGAGTGAACCCGGTTCCGGCACTGAAGTTAAATGTAGGAAAGGCGTGCGTGGTGGGGTGCTGGCTGACGTTCACCCCGGTCAGATCGAGTTGCGAGAGCGCGTCTGCGCCTTCGATGGGGAAGCCGACGCCAGTGATGACGTTCGTAAAGCCGAACCGGAACTCGTTCAGCAGACGCGGCGTAAGCACCCAGGTATGCGACACCAGCAGGCTGCGATTGTGCACGCTGTCGGAGTCGTTGGGCAGGAGCGGGTTGGCGTAGTCTTGGGTGATGTTCTTGCGGCTGAAGCGCGCGTAGACCGACTGCTTCGGATTGATAGTCTGGTCGATGCGGAGATCGGCTCCGTCCGTGCGCGCGGGGGTGGATTGGAAATTTTCGTAATTGTAGTTCTCCTGGCCGGTGACGTTGGGAAGCGGATAGTAGTTCAACAGCGCCGCGGCGGTGGGATTGATGCTCGGAATCGGCGTGGTGACGCCGAGCGCGGCCAGGTTGCCGTTGCGTTCCACCTGTGTGGGAACGAGAAACTGCTCGGCAAGGGCGGTTGAGCGGCGATTTCCCTCGTAATCGAAGAAGAAGAACGTCTTGTCCTTACCATTGTAGAGGTGTGGAATGCTCAGTGGGCCGCCGAGCGATCCCCCAAAGGTGTTGAAGTGTTTGGGAGCCTTACCGCTGAAGCCGTAGGGGTCTGCATCGAGCGCATCGTTTTGCAGATACTCAAACAGGCTGCCGTGATACCGGCTCGTGCCGCTCTTGGTAGTGAAGGTTACGTCGCCTACCTGTGAAAACTCCGCGCTGTTGTTAAACGACGTTATTCGTACAGCGGAGATCCCCTCCTGCGATGGATAAGCGTCTTGCAGCGCGCCGTTCTGCCGCACGTTCGCTGTCGAGATGCCGTCGACGGAGAAGTTCACCATCGCCGAACTCGCGCCGCCCAGCGCAATGTTCCCAGAACTGTCCTGTTGCACGTTCGGCGAAAGCGACAACGCTGCCAACGGGCTGGTCGTGGTGGCGCGATTGTTCAGCGGAAGTTGGGTGATCTGCAGGTTGTTTATCGAATCGCTGATAACCGCGTTCTCAGTGTTAATCACGGCTACGGTGTCGGAAACCTCCACGGTCTGCGACTGACTCTTAACCCCTAGGGTGACGTCGATTCTTAGCGTCTGACGCGCGCTCAGTTCCGCGGACGGAACCTGGAACTCGGCGAATCCGTCGGCGTGCGCCGAAAGCGCATAGTTGCCAGGCTTGAGGTTCACAAATTCAAACGATCCGTTTTGGTCCGACACGGTCGAACGAATACTGTTGTCTTCCAAACTCCTCACCGTGACTGATGCCCCCGGCACAACAGCCTGTGTCGTGTCGTGCACCACGCCGACGATATTGCCGAACGTAGACTGCGCGTCTGCGGAAACGCTGACGCCGACAAAACATAGAACAATCATCGCCGTTGCGAGCCTTGAATGCGCGATCTCTGGGTGGATAACTGCTCTGGTCACTGCACTAGCCTCCACCGGGAGGACGCCCGGAAATCGGACCTACCAAATCTCCTTCGGAGTTCACGCCCGGTGTCGAGAAACTAGCAGGCAGGTCATAAAGAAACTATGGGCAGGCGATAAAGGAACCGTAAAGTTATGCGGTAAAGAAACGATCATGTCTATCGAAAATGCTGATATATTCAAAGGTCTTTGGAAACAAAAGGAAACCCTATGCGCTTCGGAAAAGCAACCCTGGCGATGGTTCTGTTCCTGGCCGCGTCTTTATCGTCTTCGTCCTCTTTATTCGCGCAAGCAACTTCCCTGCACGGTATCGACGTCACCGATTTGGACCGCAAAGCGGATCCCTGCAATGATTTTTACGAATTCGCCAATGGCACGTGGCGCGCTAATAATCCGATTCCTGCGTCCATGACACGGTGGAGCAAGCGCTGGGCGGCGGGCGAGTCCTCGAAGGACAAGTTGAAGGAAATTCTTGACGCCGCAGCGGCGGACAAGAACGCGCCGAAAGGCAGCAGCGAACAGATCATCGGCGACTATTACGGCGCCTGCATGGATGAGTCACGCGTGAATGCGCGCGGCATGGAACCGATCAAGCCGTGGTTTGCCCACATCGATGCCGCGAAAGATACCGCTGCATTGCAGCAGATCATCGCCGACATGCACGACATATTGGTCGGCGACCCGTTCGCCTTTGGCAGCCAGCAGGATCCGCATAAGCCGGAGTGGGTGCTCGCCGATATCGGCGCCAGCGGGCTTGCGCTGCCCGATCGCGACTACTACTTGAAGCCGGAAGCGCGCTTCAAGGAAGCGCGCGAAAAATATGTCGTCCACATTGCGGCCATGTTCAAGCTCGCCGGATGGGACCAGAAAGCATCGGATGCCGCCGCGCAGACCATCATGGGCATGGAAACGAAACTGGCGGAAGCGTCGCTCGATAACGTGGCCCTACGCGATCCCGCGGCCACCGACCACAACACGACTTTCGCGCAATTGCAGGCCATGGCGCCGCATATCGACTGGGCGGAATATTTCAAGCACAAACAGATTCCGCAGGATGTCGACATGAACGTAGATCAGCCCAAATTCATGCAGGAACTCGATCGCCAAATGCATGAAGATTCGCTGGCCGACTGGAAAGTTTATTTGAAGTGGCATTTGCTGAACTCGACCGCCAGTTCCCTTTCCGCGCCATTTGTGGAAGAAGATTTCGCGTTCAATGGAAAATATCTAAGCGGCACGACCGAGATGAAGCCGCGCTGGAAGCGCTGCGTGGAGTCCACCGATCAACTCCTTGGCGAAGCTCTCGGTCAAAAGTATGTGGAGAAATATTTCCCGCCCGAGGCCAAGGCGCGCATGCAGGAGATGGTGCGCAATCTCCTCGCGGCCATGCGCGATGACATCCTGAGCCGGCCCTGGATGAGCGACGACACCAAAGAAAAAGCGATGGCGAAGATTGCCACGTTCAATCCGAAGATCGGTTACCCCGATAAGTGGAAGGATTACAGCCACGTCGAGATCCGCCGCGATGCGTTCTTTGAGGACACGATTGCCGGAAGAAAATTCGTGGAGCAGGACGATCGCCTGACGATCGGCAAGCCCGTGGATCGCGGCCGCTGGGGCATGACGCCGCCCACTTCCGATGCGTATTACAATCCGCTGCAGAATGAAATCGTTTTCCCGGCGGGGATTTTGCAGCCTCCGGCCTTCGACATGAAGGCGATAGACGCAGTGAACTACGGCGCAATCGGCGTGGTCATCGGCCACGAGATTTCCCATGGCTTCGACGATCAGGGCGCGCAATTCGATTACCTGGGGCGGTTGCGCAACTGGTGGACGGATGCGGATCTGAAGCAGTTCCAGGGGCGCGCGGCTTGCGTAGCTAATCAGTTCGATAACTATTTCATCGAACCCGGCGTGCACCACAACGGCAAGCTGGTGCTGGGCGAAAGCATCGGCGACCTTGGCGGCGCGAAAGTCGCATTTCTCGCCTACGAAAAATCGCTGGCCAACAAGCCGCGTCCCGCGGACATCGACGGCTTCACTCCCGAGCAACAGTTTTATATTGCGTGGGGACAGTTCCGCGGCGACGAAATTCGCATCGAAACTCAGCGCCTGATGATGCAAACCGATCCCCATCCCATCGCCAAGTATCGCGTCATCGGCCCGCTCTCAAACCTGCCCGACTTTCAAAATGTGTGGAGATGCAAAGCGGACGCGGCGATGGTGCGGCCGCAAGGAAAGAGATGTGACGTGTGGTGAGGCAAGAGGATGAACAATTCGGCAACCAGTAAACCAGACGAAAACGAACAACCCGACTGGAAACACCACGGCCTGCGCATCATTCGCAGCGGCGAGTTGGATGCCAACACGCCACAAACCCCCGGCATGACCCGTGCCGAAGCTATCTCCCACGCCAAAGTCGGCGCGCAGAAACTGTGGGCCGGAACCGTCGTGGTGCATCCGAATGCCAAGACCGGTCCCCATCATCACGGAGAGCTGGAAACAGTGATTTACGTGGTTCGCGGCCGCGCCCGCTTTCGCTGGGGAAATCAATTGGAGTTCGTCGATGAAGCGGGCCCGGGAGATTTTGTTTACGTTCCGCCCTACGTGCCTCACCAGGAACTGAACGCCCGCAAGGACGAACCGGTCGAGGCGGTGATCGTGCGCAGTGGTCAGGAGCCGGTCGTGGTTAATCTGGACATTGCCAGTCCGGAGGATGTTGGCGACACTCCCCAAGACGATCCGTTTCACTCCGCGCCGCGAAACCGCTGAGATTACAACGTTCCGCGCGTGCCTCACGCGAAAGTAACCAAGCCCACCCACTGGAGAAGAATCAGAATCCTGCCGAAGATCACCATTGGAGTGTGAGCGCTGGCTTCAAGGCCGCCGGCCGCACTTAGGACGGTTTCAGGAGTCTCCATGAGTGTTGCCAGAACAGTTTGGGGCCTACTTCGGCCTCACCCTCCCATACCGCCAGCCAGCCGACGCATCCCGGCTAGCTCTTGGTTGATCATATTTCTTGCACTTGCCCTGCCCGCAGCCGCCCAGGAAGCACCAAAGGATCTTGGCGAGGCCAGCTTGGAGGAACTGGCCAACATCCAGGTCTACAGCGCCTCGAAGCACATGCAGAGCGTCAGCGATGCACCTTCTTCCGTTACCGTCATCACCGCGGATGAGATCCAAGAATATGGCTACCGCACTCTCGCCGATATCCTGGAGAGTGTGCGCGGCTTCTACATTACCTATGATCGCGATTACAGCTTTGTGGGTGTGCGCGGTTTCGGACGCCTGGGCGACTCCAACAACCGCATCCTGATTTTGATCGACGGCCACCGGATCAACGATAACGTTTTCGGTGAACCCTACCTAGGCTCAGAGTTCCTGGTGGATGTGGATCTGATCGAGCGCCTCGAAATCATTCGCGGCCCCAGTTCTTCCCTCTACGGCACCGAAGCCTTCTTTGCCGTCATCAACGTGATCACGCGCAAAGCACCCCAACTGAAAGGCGCGGAACTCTCGTTCGCCCCCGCCAGTTTCGGCACCTACCAGGGACGCGCCAGCTATGGCTCCCAATACAAAGGCGTTGACATGCTGTTATCCGGCACCTTCTTCAACAGCCAGGGGGAGACCCTGTTCTTCCCTCAGTTCGACACCCCTGCCACCAATTACGGCACCACGCGAAACACGGACTACGAAACCTTTCAGCAAGCCCTGGCCACCATCAGTTTTCGCGGACTCACGTTGCAGGTATTATTCCGGGCGCGCGATAAAGGAGTTCCCACCGCCTACTATGGCGCGCTGTTCAACGACCCTCGCACCCGCAACCTCGACTACCATCAATACTTCGATCTCAGTTACCAGCATTCCATCGGCAGAAACTGGAGCTTAGTAGCTCGAACTTCCTACGACCAGGCCCGCCTGCAAGCCCCAGTCGCCTACTCCACCGGCCTGCCCGACCCACCGACCACCGTGGACACCTATTCCTTCCGGGGAAACTGGTGGGACAGCGAAGCCACCCTCAGTCGAACTCTGCTGCAGAAACACAAGATCACTCTCGGCACCGAGATCACCGACAACCTGCGCCAAGACCAGGGAGATTACACCGCACTTGGCAACATCTTCGTACCCGTCCCCGCCAGTTCCTGGGTCGCGGCCTTATATGGTCAGGGTGAATTTGCCATCCTTCACCAACTGACTCTGAGCGCCGGCCTTCGCTACGATCATTACTCCGTTTTCGGAGGAACCGCCAACCCCCGTCTGGGATTGATTTACCATCCCGCCCATCCCACCACCCTGAAACTGCTCTACGGTACGGCGTTTCGCGCCCCAGAGCCATTCGAACTCACGCCGGACTACGGCGCGTTCTTCGACAACAACACGCAGCTTAAGCCAGAAACCATACGCAGCCTGGAAGGGATCGTCGAGCAGGAATTCGGCCCGCATTACACCCTTTCGGCGAGCGTTTTCCGCAACCGGATTGACGACCTAATCACTTTGGGGATCAATCCCAGCGATAACCAGGATGAATATTTCAACTCCGACAAAGCGGTCGCCACCGGCTTGGGAGTCGAACTCGACGGCCACTTAGCCACCGGTCTAAAAGGCCGCGCCAGCTACGGCTACACCGACACCGACCAGCCGGTCACCCATCAGGCTCTTAGCAACTCGCCACGGCACCTGAGTAAATTGGACCTGAGCTACCCCGTGGTGCCGCAGCGGCTATTCGCCAGCCTGAATGCGCAGTACACCAGTTCGGTCCAGACTTTGGCGGGAAACACTCTCAGTGGCTTCTCCGTTCTCAATTTCACTTTGCTGGGACACACGCTGGGGAAGCACCTGGACTTATCCGGCAGCGTGTACAACGTTTTCAACAAAAAGTACTTCGACCCCGGCCGCCCGGAGGACCCAGAAGACAGCATTCAACAGGATGGAAGAAATTTCCGCATCAAACTCACGGCCAGGTTTTGAAGCTCAGGATGCGTTTCTCGGGCAAAGACGAATGGTTGCCCCGGCGGTCGCCGCCCCGAGCAACCCTGGGAATTTGCCTTGCCCTGCTGGCTCTACAACTGCTGGCGTGGGCGCAGCAGAAGAATGCGCCGGAAGATCAAGTCAAAGCGGCCTATCTTCTCAATTTCGCAAAACTGGCGGAATGGCCCGCCCGAGCTTTGGCGGACGCTCCGGCTCCTCTGGTGATCGGAGTGAGTGGCGGCGATGAAGATTTTCTCGAGGTCCTGAAGGCCGTGGTCGCGGGCAAAGTGATCGGGGGCCATCCCTTGCTGGTCAAACGGGTCAATTCCGTGGAGGAGATGAAGTTGTGCCATCTCGTTTTCTTTCGCGCCTCAGAAAAGAGGCATACCCAGGCCGACATGGAGGCCCTGATACGGCCGGGCTTGCTTTTAGTCGGTGAGGACGATTCCTTTCTGCGGCAAGGCGGCATGGTAAATCTAGTCCGCGATCATGGAACCATCCGTTTTGAAGTTAATTCTGACGCGCTGGACCGTTCCGAGATACATTTCAGCTCGAAGATTCTGGCGCTGGCCAAGGCTGGCTCCGGGACTGCTCCCCCGACGCCAACGAACACGGCCTCGACACCTGAAGGGCCGCGGCGGCTGGAGCGTAACACTCCCCCGGAATACCCCGAAATCGCCGAGCGGATGAAGCTGACGGGAACAGCGCAGGTGCAGGCGCTGGTGAAGCCAGATGGATCCGTCAAGGAAGTGAAGGTCCTCGGCGGCCACCCTCTGCTCGCCGATGCCCTGGCGCGCGCGGTCATGCAGTGGAAGTACCAGGCCGGGCCCAAGGAAACGGTGGAAGTAGTAAAGTTCAGTTTTGGCCCGCAGTAAACCTGACCACCCTAAGGCGTTACCGCGAAAACCGCGCCCTCGTTGGCGTTGCCGCCATTCTCAGTCGTGCCGAGGAGAGATCCCGTGGGGCCAAAAATTAATCCGGCTTCCGGAGACCCGCCGTCGGGTGGGACGCCTGTGAATGAATAGATGGACTCGAAAGTATAAGCGCCGTTCGAACTCGGAGTCAGTTCGAAGAGCGTCCCACATGCAAATCCGTTGCAACCATTTACTTTGCCGGGTGTAGGTCCGTAAAGATTGCCCGTGGAATCGACGATTAAATTGCTCACCGGATAGGCGCCTTGGTCCGGGCCGGGAAAATCGAATATCCGCCGTTCGCTCCAGCCGCCGCCCTCGTCTCGTGCAATCTCGAACGCAGTGCCGCAGGAGGTGCACTGGCTGTTTCCCGATCCGCCCCGAAGAGTCGTGCCAAAAATATGTCCCACGCTGTCCACCACCGGGCTCGCCGAGGGGTACAGGCCGTCGTCTCCCGAATCCTGGAACGAATAGAGTTGGCTCTCTTTCCATGCGCCACCTTGTGGTACAAGTTCAAACACCGTCCCGCAGCCGACAGTATTCCCGTTCGCTCCGACGCAGGCGGCATCACCGCCTTGTAAAGTCGTGCCGTACAGATTGCCGGCTTGATCCAGGAATAATCCCGCTTCAGGCCGCGAACCGTCGACCGGATAGCCGGCGAATTCGTAGATTACTTTTTCAGACCAGACACCACTGGCCCCCGGACTTAACTCAAAAACCACACCATTGCCGGACTGCGGATTACCGTGAACACTGCCCGCCCCACCCAGCGCCGTTGTGCCATACAGATTGCCCGCACCGTCCATCACTAAACCGCCGAAGGGATCGTTCCCGTTCGCGCCGGGAGTGAAATTGTAGAGAGTTTTTTCCGTCCACATTCCGCCTGCCAAGGGCGAGAGTTCATATACCATGCCCGCATTGTGCGCACCCCCGTTCTGGGTTTCACCATAGAGATTGCCGGAAGCGTCGATGATCAACCCGGAAGGGAACGTTCCGCTCGGAATGTAGTAATAGTGAATATTGCCTTTCGTAAAGTTATAGATAATTTTTTCATTCCACCCGCCGCCGCTGGCCGGGCTAAGCTCAAAAACGGCTCCCAATCCTGCCGAACCGCCGTTCGCCGTGGTGCCGTAAAGGTTGCCCGCAGCATCCGCGACTAATCCAGCCGTAGGATATTCGCCGTCGGTATTGACAAAGTTAGAGAGCGACGCCAGGCTCCAGCTTCCGCTGCTCGGGGTGAGTGAAAAAACAGTTCCGTTCTGTCCGGCATTGCTGCCACTGTAGGTTTCGCCGAGCAACTGGCCACTCGGGGTTAATAGCAGGCCGCTGCTAGGGCTCGCGCCGTCGGTAATACCGGAAAACCGCCACAGCAAGCTCTCATTCCATTGGGAGCCGCTGGGCGTCAATTCAAAGACTGTGCCGCAGCCGCCATCGGTACAGGTTCCGAGGCCGCCGCCATCGTAAGTCGCGCCATAAAGATTTCCCGCAGCATCGAAAATCAATTCGCTGTCGGGATCTTTGCCGTCGTTCGTGCCCTGAAAATTGTAGAGAATACTCTCGGTCCACTGGCCATTACCGGTTGGCGTCATCTTAAAAACAGTGCCGCAACCATAATTGCATCCAGTGCTAGTTCCTGAGCCGCCATCGGAGGTGGTGCCGTAAAGATTGCCGGCCTGGTCCATGACGAGTCCGTGGAGCGGGTCAGCCCCGTCGAAGGGAGGGCCAGCAAAGTTATGCAGGATCGTCAGATTCCATTTTCCGCCGGTGGTGGGGGACAGTTCATAAACCGCGCCACAACCGCCCGAACAACCGTTGCCGCCGACGCTTAGGACACCATAGATGTTTCCCGCGCCGTCAAATACGATCCGGCCTTTGGGCCAACTGGCTGGGGGAGCGCTGCCCCCGCCAAAGGTGAAGCCGTAGAGGATGGTTTCCGTCCACGTTCCGTCCGTGGAAGGGGAGAGTTCGAAAATGATGCCGCCCTGATTAGCGCCGCCTACCCAGGAGGTGCCATAAAGATTGCCCGCCTTGTCGAAGACTAATCCGTAATCCAGGTCGCCGCCGAACTTGCCGTTGCTGAAATTCTTCAAGATGCTTTCGGCCCAGCTTCCGTCGGAATTGTGTTTCAGCTCGAATACGGTGCCGCAACCACCGTAAAGACAGCCGCCGACGGTCCCTCCCGAACCTGTCGTACCGTACAAATTCCCCGCCGCATCGAAAACCAGATGGCCCTCTGGGAACAAGCCATCGTCGCCACCCTTGAATGTATAGAGAATTTCTTGATCCCATCCGCCATGCTGGTCGGAGACAAATTCGAATACGGTCCCAGAATTGTAGGCTCCTCCGGTCGCACTGACGCCGTACAAATTACCGGCCGCATCGGAAATCAGCCCGCCTTGCGGCAATGCGCCGTGGCCTTGCGCGGCGAAGCTATGCAGAGTGGTTTCGGTTCCCGCAAATGCGCGATCCGTGGCTCCGCAGATAAATTCGCCCACGACGATAAACAGAATGACGTGCAATCGGAACATGGTTTTGCGAGACATGGCAGGAATCTCCGGAAACAGGCTGTGGACACGCAAAAGGGGGGAGCGCCCAGCCCGCGTATTATACATGCCTGGTCAACACCGAGGCAGTTTTGCGATCAGCAGAAAAAAAGGCGCCGGATTTTATCCGGCGCCGAGGGTTTCTCGCGAGATGCGGTCAAGCGAGAAGTTAAAACTTAAACAAACCTATTTGCTCTCCGCGATGGGGCTTGCGCTCAAGTCGCCGCGGCGGCCGTTGACGGCAGTGCGCGCTGCGCGGGCGGCGGGCATGTTGGCGGCAGCGGCTCCGTAGCGCTCCAGCAGAATCGGTGCCATGGTGTTTTCCGCTTCCTTGACGAAGATCATCTGCGTCTCCGAAGCCATATCCACGCGGACAAAGTCTCCCAGCTTCACCTGGCTGGTAGCAACCAGATTGGCTAGCGGGAATACAAGGTGCCGTTCGATCGCGCGTTTCAGATGGCGCGCGCCGTAACGCGGGTCGGTGCCTTCCTTCAGCAGGAATTCCTTCACTCCGTCCGTGCAATTGAAAACAAACTGATTCGCACCCGCCGCCATTAACACGCGCTGTTGAACCATCCCGAGTTCGATCTCAAGAATCTGCGCCAGATGCTCGTCGCGCAGCGTCTTGAAGACCACAGTCTTATCGATGCGGTTCATAAACTCCGGCGTGAACTTGCGCCGGGCCGCTTCTACGGCCGTGCGCCGAATCTTGTCGTCGAAGTTGTTGTCGACTTCCACGGCCTTCGGCGCGAAACCAAAGCCGCCGTCCACCAGGTCCGTCATCTCGCTGGCGCCCAGGTTCGAGGTCAGGATGATGATGCATTGCGAAAGATCAACGCGGCGGTTATCGCCCAGCGTGAGCGTAGCCTTGTCCAGAATGCCCAGCAGAAGTTGCCACAGCGAGTCCGAAGCCTTCTCGATTTCATCGAACAACAGAATCGAGAGCTTCAGCTTCTCCGTGAACCACTGGTTCAAGGCTTCCTGCGTCAGCAGCGGATGAGTCTCCCGATGCCCAAGGTAGCCCGGAGGCGAACCAATCAACTTTGCGATCTCGTGCGAGTGTTGAAACTCGGCGCAATCGATCTTGATGCAGGCGTGCGAATCGCCGAACAGAGCCTCCGCCATGGCTTCCACCACGCGAGTCTTTCCTGAACCAGTCGGCCCCAGGAAAAGCAGGTTGCCCACCGGACGTCCCGGCGCGTTCAAGCCGGCCAAAAACATCTGATAGATCTCGGCGACCTTTTCGACAGCCTGATCCTGGCCCACGATCTTGCGGCGCAGGGCGGCTTCAAACTCTCCAGCATCGTTGCTGCGGCGGTTCGGATCGAGCACGGTTGCGAGGTTCGTTCTCATAAAATGAATGTCCGGTTTGCACCGGCTTCTTATCCCTTTTCCAGGCCGTATCCTCGGCCTTTTGCCTGCGTTTCCGAGGATTTTGCGGGCCCTTCTTCGCGACTCCCCACTTTCCTGGATGACAAATTCTGTCATCTAAGGAATCAGCCGCCCACCAGGCCCGATAGCGCGTCCCCGGTGCCTTACGAATAAGCAAGCCGCTGGCCACGGTCGGGGTCTCTATTGTGGAAGCAAAAACCCTCTATCGACAGGGGTTAAGTCTCCGGCCCCGAGATTAGAACAGACCCCGGTGCAAAGTGAAAGAGTCATGAGAGAAATAATTTGCGCACAAAGGAAGGGAATGTCCGGTCTCAGAATCCGGCCTGGAAGCGCGACCTATCCTGTGAGCCTCCGTGTTCCCTGGTGGTGAATCTTTTGCTCGTCACTTTTCCGACCTAAGGGGGAGATGACCAGTGGTAACTATTCGCGGGCGCGATTGCGGGATAGCATCGCGATCAGGCCGTTTTCGGAGGACTCCTTGCGCCGCTTGTCGATTCTCATCATCTCTGCCATATCGTGCATCCTGTTCGGAGTAGCCGCCATGCGACTGAACTCGCGCTTCTCTTTACTGCAAGCTCAAGCCGCACAGCCCCAGACCGTGCAACCGACGGCAGTTGCCGCTGCGATGCCACAAGCGGCGGATTTGAAGCCCGTGAGTGCCACGCTTTCCACGACCACAAAGACTCCGGAGATTTCTTCGCCGCTTCTTTCCTCACCGGCTGGCACGCAGATCTATACTGCCAAGCGAGGAGACACCATTCCCGCCCTCGCTCATCAATATTTGAAAAACACTTCTTATCTAACGTCGTCCGAACTTGCCGATTCCATTCGCAACGTCAACGGCGATCACACCGGAAACATTCTTAGAGCGGGAGAGCAAATCACCATCCCCGGAATTCTTCCCGCGCCTATTGTCGAACACACCGTTCCCGTTGCTAAAGATTTTGAGGTCCGCGCCATCTATCTCACCGGCATCATGGCCGCCAGCGATCACGGACTCCGCATCATCCGACATTGGCGCGAAGTTGGGGGCAATGCCGTTGTCTTCGACATTAAAGATTCCGACGGCAGCGTCAACATTCCTTTCGAACATCCGCTGCTAGGCAAGCATCAGGTTTATATTCACGACCTGCCGAAGTTTGTTCACTTTCTGCATTCCGAGAACATGCACGCCATCGCGCGCATCGCCATCTTCCGCGACGAGCGCATGGTGGTCGCGCATCCGGAACTCGCGGTGCAGTCGAAGAGAAGCAAGCAGCCATGGCGGGAAAACGGCAAGCTGGTATGGACGGATTCTTCGAACCCTAAAGTTCAGGATTACAACATCGCCCTCGCCAAATTTGTGGCGCAATCCGGAGCGGATGAGATTCAGTTCGACTATGTCCGCTTCCCTGCCGAGGGCGATCAGAAGGATGCCAGTTTTGTTTATCAAACTGAACAGAACAAAGAGAAGTGGCAGCGCTCTGACGTGATCACAGACTTCCTGAAGAAGGCCTACGCCGAGTTGCATCCCACGGGCGTGCTGCTCTCACTCGATGTTTTCGGCGTGATGGCGTGGCAACGATCCGTGGATCTTTCGCACACCGGACAGGACATCGTGGGAATGGCGAAATATTGCGACGTACTCTCGCCGATGATTTATCCCTCGCACTTTTTTGGCATGGATGGGATCGAACATCCCGGAGACGCTCCCGAGCACTTCATCGGCGAATCCATGCAGCGCTTCGAGTTGATCACCAAGGGCAGTGGCGTGACGATCCGCCCCTGGCTGCAAGCCTTCCGCTGGCGCACCAAGACGTATTCTCCCGAGTACATCAAGGTGCAGGTGGCGACGGCCAAGGAAAAAGGCGGCATCGGATTTTTATTCTGGAATGCGGCCAACGATTACTCGAAGCCGTACGAGGCCATGCCGGAGATGAAGGCGGCGAAGGAGAAGTATTTCCGCGGCGATGAATTGCCCGGAGTCACCGTGAGAGCAAGTTTGACACCGCCGGCCAAGCCTGCCGCAGCCGCTCACTAGCGAGCCCGCAGCTCAAATTATTTCTTCACCGCAGCTCCACCGACACTAAATCTCCATCCGACAATCCGCCGGGCTTGTAGTTCACCGAGACCGGGCGATCATTCCAGGAACACGAGAATGAATCGGATCCAATCAGCAGCACAGACTTGTAATCGGCGGTGCGCAGCTTCAAAACGCTTCCGCCGGAGACCACGGTCAGAACGGCCGCCGGCGACTGCGAGCAGTCGACGCCCACCAGTCGTCCCCGGAGGAACTTGGCGGCGCGCATGTCGGCGGGGGCGGAGTTTTGCGCCGTCTGCTGCGCGGCCGCGCGCTTGGCCGCATCCTGCTCGAGCACATCAAACGGCGAGCTCTGAGGAGAAAATTTCGGCGCAGTCGAAGCCGCGGAAAGTCCGTATTTCTGCTCATTGGCCAGCCGCGTCAACTGCTCGCGGGCTTCCGCCGCGACTTGCGGATTGCCGCTAGTCTTCAGGCGATCCAACTGAGCTCGCGCGGCTTGCCAATTCTTGGCTTCGATGTAGATTTCCGCCAGGTGATAAGCGTATTCCTGGTTGCGCGGACTGAGTTGCATGGCGGCTCGCTCCGCCTGCATGGCCGCAATCGTTCCGCCGCCAACTTTGCGCGCTACCGCCATCAAGTCATAGGCGTCGGCAAATTCCGGATACCAATCCAGCACCGCGCGCAGATCCTGCATCATGTTGGGCAGGCCCTGAATATCGCCGTGATGTGCTTGCGCGATGCGGTACTTCAATACAGCCAGGTAATACCGGACCCACATGTCGCGCTGGTTGAGCGCCGCGGCATCGCCGAGCTCTTCCGCTGCCGCATCGAACTCGCCGTGCTGCAAATGATCCCATGCCAGCGCGCGGTGAGCGATCTGGTTGCCGGTGGCCGCGACCAGCGGAGCCTGGTCGTCATTCTTGTCGGCCTTCTTGCTGGGCTTGCTGGATGCGCCGGGCTCGGGAGCGGTGGCGAGGGCCTGCAATTCGCGCAGGCCGGCTTCGCGACGGTCGGGGATTCTGGTCTTGATCTCGGCCACGAAAGCGCGGGCATCGGCTTCGCGCATCGGCTTCGAAATAATTGCGCTGTCCTCTGGGCCGACTGGGACGGGAAATTGATAAGGCTGCGGCGGATTCGGCGGAGGGTTGGGCTGCTTCGACGCATCGAGGGCGGTGAAAAGAGGCGTCAAGGAATGGAAATAGGTTTTCACCGTTTGATCGAACTGCGCGGGCGGCACGCCGTAGGCTTTCTGTACGGCCTCTTCCACGGGAACATGCTGGTTCATGACCAGATCGAAGTACGTGCCGGTCTCAGGCAACTTTTTCTCGTGCAGGAGATAGTGGATCGTCATCCAGGACTGCGCGTAGAACAGCGTGTGGTGCGTGGCTTCGGCGTAGGCGGAGGTGTCGTGCTTCATGGTGAGCAGATCGGGAAGCGCGAGCCAGACCTGGCCACCGAGTAATTCGGTGAGCGACTTGGGCGGACTGCGGGTTTCTTTTTGATTTTCCAGCAAGTCTTCGGTGTAGAGGTTGGTGAGTTCGGGATCGCCGCCGATTTCAACCTGTTTGTTATCGACGCGGATGGATCCGAAATATTCGGCGAGACCTTCATCGAACCATCCCTCGACGGGAGGATAGTTGTAATTCAGAATGAGGTGAGCGAATTCATGGGCGACGGCACGCCACGATTCTTCTTCGAACAAATTCAGCACGATGAAGTTCTGATCCTGGCCGGGGACGAAGAAGCCCGGAACTTTGATGGGCTGGCCCTGGCGCAGCGGAGCCGTCTGGTAATAATCTTTGTCATTCTTGAAGGCCATGATCGTCAGTGGCTGGGATTCGTTGAGGCGGTCCTTCATCAGAAGGATGGCGAAGGCGGCGCGCATCTGCTCGAAGCGCAGGGCAACTTCTTTGCCTTTTTTTTCTCCAGCGTCGGTGATGACGGTGAAATGGGTCGAGTGGATTTCCAGCCAGGGAGATGGCTCGGCGGCGGAAGCGGACATCGCGAGAACGGCCAGAAGCATCATAACGAGCAGTGCGGCCGGGATGGGACGGGTGCGGGCCATAGCATTCCGCGGGGCGCGGATGATACGGAAATGCTAACACGGCTCGTCGAGCGCTGCGCTCGACCGGACCCTTCGTCGCTCAGGGGGGCGGCTGTCCCCACATGGTCCGCGTGATTGACGGCACGAAACAAAATGAAGTTAAATGTTAGGCCAATTGAAGGCGCAGTTGAGATAGTCCACGGCCGATCCCAGGGAACAATAGTGTAGGAGTTATTTCCTTGCGAAGTGGCGACGATTCTCCCATTCATTCAGAGCTTAAGCGGGGCCGCGCCCGGTGGTTGATGGAATGGGTGTGTCTTGCGCTGATCGTTCCGGTTGCTGGCCAATACATTTGCATCAGGGCATTTGGTCAGAGCTCTCCATCTGAAAATCAAGCGAATGTAGTTCGCGGCACAGTGGTGAACGCGATCACCAACCAGCCGCTTGGCCGCGCCCTGGTTTACTCGACCGACAATCGTTACGCGACGATGACCGATGGCGAGGGCCAGTTTGAATTCACGATGCCGAAAGCTGAGGTCGAAAACACCGGAGGTTCCATAAGCTTTGGTTTGGGCCAGGGATCAAGCGGAGTAGGCGAGAGCTTGTGGCTGATGGCGCGAAAGCCGGGGTTTCTGGGCCCGGAGGAACGAGGGCCGACGGGGGCTGCGCCGGGCACCGAGGTTACGCTTACGTTAGTGCCGGAGGGTTTGATTAAGGGGCGAATCAGCCTTCCCACAGGCGATCTGGTGCGTGGCATTAACGTGCAGATCTTGTCCCGACAGGTGCAGGATGGCAGCCCACACTGGAACATGATGAGTTCGGTTATGACCAACTCGATCGGCGAGTTCCGCTTCGCCGAACTGCGGCCCGGCACTTACAAAGTATTCACGCGCGAGTATATGGATAACGATCCCGAGGCCACGGTTCCGGGAGGGCAACAGTACGGTTATCCGCCGGTGTATTACCCGAACGCCACCGATATTGCCGCGGCCTCGACGATTCAGCTGACGGGGGGACAAATCTTTCAGGCGGATATGACGCTGGTCCGGCAGCCTTATTATCCGGTGAAGATTCCGGTCATCAACCCGGAACAGAGCGGTGGAATGAATGTGACTGTCTCGCCGCAAGGGCAGCGCGGTCCGGGCTATTCGCTTGGCTACAGCCGGGGCAAAGATGAAATCGATGGACAACTGCCGAATGGGAAATATCTGGTGGAGGGCGCGACCTATGCGCAGAATTCCTCGACCAGCGGCGCGGTGCATCTGGTTGTAGCCGGGGCTCCGGCCGAAGGGCCGACCATGGTGCTGGCGCGGAACAATTCGATCAGGGTGAATGTAAAGGAGGAATTCACTTCAAATGAGACTGGAGGTACCGCGTATTGGAGCGACGGGCGACATAACTACCCCATGCGCGGGCCGCGGCGCGATTTACAGATCAGAGCGGAGACGATGGACGATTTCGGAAGCCAGCGAGGCGCATACGTCCGTCCGCCAGCGGACCCGAACGATGATTCGATGGTTCTGGAAAACCTTGCGCCGGGGCGATACTGGTTGCGCTTAACCGCCTCGCGCGGCTATGTGGCGTCGGCGACGATGGGAGGAGTGGATTTGCTGCGCGAGCCCTTAGTCGTGGTTCCAGGCGCAGGCTCTTCAATCGACGTTACTATGCGGGACGATACTGCGGAGATCGAGGGTACTCTGCTTGGTATTGCCACATCTCCCGTGGACGCCGGTCGGCCGCCCTCACAAGCTTTCCTGGATTGCATCCCGCTGCCTGATAGCGCGGGACAATTTCTGCAAATGGGGGTGAGTTCGGATGGGAAATTCGACTATCGAATGGTGGCACCGGGCGTATATCGGGTCATCGCTTTCCGCAGCCGGAAATCCGATCTTCCCTATCGCGACGCGGAAGCTATGAAGGCTTATGAAACGAAGGGACAGGTTGTGCATTTTGCTCCGGGGCAGAAAGTGACGCTGCAGTTGCAGGCAATTTCAGACAGCGAGTAGATGCTGCGAAAAATATGTCGGCTTGTTCAAATGTTATTCGATTTTCCTGGCCGGTGATTGCTGCCTGTTTTCTGGCAGGTCAAGCCTGGGCCGCGCCGCAGGCTGCAAATGCCCCTGCTGTGACTAGCTCTGCGTCAGACAACAGAATCGCGGGGACGGTGGTGAGCAAGGCGGACGGACGGCCTCTGGCGCGCGCGCGAATTACGGTGCGTGACACCAAGGACTCGAAAAAGTTTCAGTCCCTGCTGACGGCGGAAGACGGCAAATATGAATTCAGCGGGTTGCCTGCGGGAAAGTATTCGCTGACGGGCGCAAAGCGCGGATTCATCTCGGCCAGCTACGACCAGCACGAACAGTATTCCACCGCGATTGTGATCGGCGTGGGACTCGACACAGAAACGCTGGTGCTTCGCCTCGCGCCGGATGCGGTGATCGAGGGAAAAGTTTTAGATGAAGCCAACGAGCCGGTCCGTCACGCACAGGTGACGGTGTATTACGACGACCACAGCAGTGGCGTGGACCAGATCCGCCAGTTTCGTTCCGCGCAGACGAACGATCTGGGAGAGTACGAAGTTACACCGCTGCAGCCCGGCACTTACTTCTTGTCGGCGAATGGGAAACCCTGGTATGCGATTCATCCGCGTTCAGAACCGGGGCATTCCGACCCCAATAATTCAGATTCAAATCAGCCAGCCGAAACTCCGCCCACCGTTGATCGATCCTTTGATGTGGCTTATCCGGTGACGTACTACCCGGACGTGACGGAGTCGGATGACGCGATGCCGATTCCGATCCGAGGCGGAGAGCGGGTGGAGGCGGACATCCACTTGAATCCGGTTCCGTCGTTGCGGCTGCTTTTTCGCTCACAAGACGATGGCAGACACGGCTACTCGTTTCCTGTGCTCGAACAGCCTGCCTTCGATGGGTCTACATTTCTCCAGAGCAGTGTTGGAAACATGGTTTCACCGGGAGTGATGGAAATCACCGGCGTTCCGGCAGGGCGGTATAACATCCGTCTCCATCATCAAGGAGCATTCGTCGAGATGAACGGAGTGGATCTCACCAAGGACGGGGAGGAGATTGATACCTCGAAGAGTGAAACTGTAAGTGCGGTTAAATTCTCGGTGCAGGTTCCGGGCGAGGCAACACTGCCGCCGCATCTTTCGGTTGGGCTGCGTACAGGAAGCAGAGCGGCGGCTCACACTCAGTCCGTCGATGCCAAAGGCGAGGCGGAACTGCCACAGATCGCGGCTGGCAAATATGAAGTCGTCGTGTTTGGTGGAGGGAAACCTTATTCGATCGCGCACATTTCGGCGGAGGGCGCCGATGTCGCGGGGCACACCATCAACGTCGCGGCTGGATCTTCGCCGACGGTGTCACTAACGCTGGTGGGCGGCAGCGTGGAGGTTCAGGGGAAGGTAACGAAGGCGGGTAAGGGCATGGCTGGGGCGATGGTGGTTCTAGTGCCGAAGAATCCTGAGGTGGACCGCGATCTCTTCCGCCGCGACCAGAGCGATCTGGACGGGACTTTTCTTTTGCGGGGAGTTGTTCCGGGTTCCTATACGCTTCTGGCCATCGAGAATGGATGGGGTCTGGATTGGTCAAAGCCTGGGGTGATTAGCGTGTATCTGACGGGCGGTAGGAAAATCGAAGTGAAGGATCAGGGAGGGGCTCCCATGAACGTCGCGGAAGCTATTGAGGAGCAGTCAAAGTAAAATCAAGCCTGCCGAGAAAGCGTTAATCGCCGCCCGCATGGTTCTGTGTAGGCACGAGAACCAAGCGCGGTCTTGCTTCCGAAGGCAGTTGCTGCGATGCGCGGCCGCATGCCTGCAAAATGCCGATCACCGCGGCGTAGGCTGTGACCACGCCGATTCCAACCGAAAAAATTACTGTAACGCAAAGAATCAGAGGCATGAAAAGCGAAATCACGGTCAACCACCCTGTCTAGATCGTAGTAAGAAATGGCAGTAATTCAGATGCCGCCGGATCGAATTTCGTCTATGCGGCATCTTCAATCTACCTGCGTTGACGCCCGCCGCTGTTGACAATTAAGATACGGAGTAGAGCTGTGCACCCCTACTGTCGGACAAATCTGTAGACCTGTCGACGTTACGGAAGGGCAATCCAGCCCGGGTTCCAAAGGACGACTTTCAGACAAGCACGAAATGGCTATTACCAAGATTTCGGTGCGCGGGGCGCGCCAGCATAACCTCAAGAATATTAACGTCGAAATTCCGCGCAATACCCTCACCGTGGTCACCGGGCTGAGCGGGTCGGGCAAGTCATCCCTCGCATTCGACACGATTTACGCCGAGGGCCAGCGCCGGTACGTGGAGACGCTTTCCACCTACGCGCGGCAGTTCCTGGACCAGATGGAACGGCCCGATGTGGATGCAATCGACGGCTTGAGTCCGTCCATTTCGATCGAGCAGAAAACTACCAGCCGCAGCCCCCGGTCGACGGTCGGCACCATTACCGAAATTTACGATTATCTTCGCCTGCTGTTCGCTTCTATCGGAATTCCCCATTGTCCGAAGTGCGGGCGGCCAATCAGCCGACAGTCGGCTGAGCAGATTGTTCAGCGAGCGATGGCGCTAACGCCGGAAGCCCGCGTCATGGTGCTGGCGCCGATTGTGCGCGGGCGAAAGGGCGAGTTCAAGAAAGAGATGGAGACGCTGCTCAAGCACGGATACACCCGTGCGCGAGTCGATGGCGAATTGGTTAATCTGGAGGACGATCTCAATCTCGATAAGCGCAAGAACCACACCATCGAAGTGATGGTGGACCGTTTGCTGGTGAAGCCGGGGATCGAGCATCGGCTGGAAATGTCGGTAGGACTGGCGATGAAGTTGGCGGGCGGGTTGGTGCAGGTGTCGGTGGTCGGCGGCGATGAGCAACTCTATTCCGAGAAGCTGGCGTGTCCGGATTGCGGTATTAGCGTTCCGCAACTCGAGCCGCGTTCGTTTTCGTTCAACAGCATGTATGGGGCGTGTCCCGAATGCCACGGGCTCGGGAGCCGCTACGATTTCGATCCGGCAAAAGTGATCACAGATTGGTCCAAGCCGCTGCTCGATGGCGGGCTGGGGCCGGGTTCGGCATCGCAGGGGCTTATTCACAGTTTGCAGGTGGTAGCGGCGGCGCACGGCATTAATCTCAGCACGCCGTTTGAAAAGTTTCCCGAGAAGATTCAGGATTTGCTTTTGAATGGCGAGTCGGGGCGCGGCAAGACGGGCTTCCGGGGAATTTTCGGATACTTGAAGCAGAATCTGGAAGAGTCTACCTCAGAGGGCTATCGCGATTGGCTGATGGATCACATGTCGGCGAGCGAATGCCCCGCGTGCCAGGGCAAGCGGCTGCGGCCGGAAAGCCTGGCGGTAAAAGTAAATAGCATGTCGATCGCCGACTTCACGGCGCTGCCGATTTCCCGCGCGCTGGAAGTGGCGCGAGGCATCAAGCTGGCTGGACGCGAAGAAAAAATTGCCGGGCGTGTGATGCACGAAGTGGTGGAGCGGCTGCAATTTCTGAACGCGGTGGGATTGAACTACATTTCGCTGGACCGTTCGGCTGCGACTTTATCGGGCGGCGAAGGCCAGCGCATTCGTTTAGCGACGCAGATTGGATCGAAGCTGCGCGGGGTGCTTTATGTGCTGGATGAGCCGTCAATAGGATTGCATCACCGCGATAACGGAAGACTTCTAACGGCGCTGGAAAATTTGCGCGATCTGGGCAACACCGTGCTGGTGGTGGAGCATGACGAAGAAACGATTCGCCGCGCGGATTATGTGATCGATCTTGGACCTGGCGCGGGACGGCATGGTGGAAGCCTGGTTGCTCACGGCACGCCGGCGGAGATCATGCGCGAGCCGAACTCGCTGACGGGCGCTTACATCTCCGGCAGAGTGCAGATCGAGATGCGTCCCGAGCGGCGCGAAAAAAACGGCGCTGGACTGACCATTCTTGGGGCCAAAGAAAATAATCTTAAGAATCTCGATGTAACTTTTCCGCTTGGAGTGATGACGGTGGTCACCGGAGTTTCCGGATCGGGCAAGTCTACGCTGGTGAATGACATTCTTTATCGCGCGCTGGCGCGGCAACTTTACCGTTCGCGGGAAAAAGCGGGCGAGCATAAATCGATTGTCGGCGCGGAGAATATCGACAAAGTAATTCGCATCGACCAATCGCCGATTGGGCGCACTCCGCGCTCGAATCCGGCGACTTATACCGGAGTGTTTACGGCGATCCGCGATATTTATGCCATGCTGCCGGAGGCGCGCGAGCGCGGCTATAAGCCGGGACGATTTTCCTTCAACGTGCCGGGCGGACGATGCGAGGCTTGCCAGGGCGAAGGGCAGCGCCGCATCGAGATGAATTTTTTGCCGGACGTTTATGTGCTCTGCGAAGTTTGCGGCGGACGGCGCTACAACCACGAAACGCTGGCGGTGAAGTACAATAGCAACTCGATTGCCGATTTGCTGGAGATGCCGGTCTCCGACGCGCTGCCGATTCTCGAAAACATTCCGCAGATCAAACAAAAGCTGCAAACGCTGGCGGACGTCGGCTTGGGATATATTCATCTCGGTCAATCTGCGGTAACGCTCTCAGGCGGCGAAGCGCAGCGCATCAAACTTGCGCGTGAACTGAGCAAACGGCAGACGGGCAAGACCCTTTATCTTCTCGATGAGCCCACCACCGGACTGCACTTCGACGACGTAAAAAAGTTGCTCGATGTGCTGCACCGTTTGACCGACTTAGGCAATTCGATCATCATCATCGAGCACAATCTGGATGTAATCCGCAACGCCGACTGGCTGATTGATCTCGGCCCCGAAGGCGGAGAGGAAGGCGGCCGCATCGTAGCGCAGGGAACGCCGGAGCAGGTGGCAAGAGTGAAGAAGTCGTATACGGGGCAGGCGCTGGCGGGTTATTTTGCGGGGAATGGGAAGCGGAGCGCGTAGTGGGAAACTTTAATGCTAGACATTATTAACGACGCTCGTTAAACTGAGTGCAGTGATCAAGACCTTCGCCGACAAGAGCACGAAGGAATTCTGGGACACGGGCAAGAGCCGGGCAATGCCTCCGGCGAATCTACGCAGCGCTGCCAAGAAGAAGCCGGCCATGCTGCACTCAGCCGGCAGGTTGGAGGACTTGCGAATTCCTCCCGGCAACCGACTGGAGCAGTTGCGTCGTGAACGCGAAGGCCAACACAGCATTCGGATCAACGATCAATTCCGCGTGTGCTTCGTCTGGCGCGAGGGCGATGCCTATGAGGTGGAGATAACGGACTACCACTGATTTTCGCGTTGTACAGAAAGTGAATGGAAAACACCTATGAGTATCAAGAATGACGGTCCGGCGGGTTGGGCGGTACATCCGGGAGAAATTCTTCGCGAGGAGTTTCTGGAGCCGATGGGGATTTCCGCTTACCGGCTGGCCGTCGAGCTGCACGTTTCGCCTCCCACCGTGAACGACATTGTGCGGGAGAAGCGGGGAATTACTCCCGAGATGGCGGCTCGATTAGCGAAATACTTCGGGACCTCCGAGCAGTTCTGGCTGAATTTGCAAGACGCTTTTGCGGTTCATCAGGTCCGAAGAAAATACAGCAAGGAACTGAAAGCCATCCGGCCGCTGGCCACGGCGGCGGCGCGTTAGGAATTTGCTCGCTGGCGGGATCATCGACCTCGGCCCCGAAGGCGGCGAAGAAGGCGGCCGCATTGTTGCGCAAGGCACGCCGGAGCAGGTGGCGCGGGTGAAGAAGTCTTATACGGGGCAGGCGCTGGCGGGGTATTTTGCGGGGAACGGGAAGAGAAGCGCGTAGCGGGGTTTCGGCTCAAAACAAAACCGCCAGCCTTGCGGCTGGCGGCACGACCCCCTCGAGAATTCGGCTGGTCGCGAGTGCCTCCGCGACTAGCTCACCCTCGCGCTATGTCGGTGGAACGGGGTTGACCATGAATGTCCCGTAGACATTATCCTGATAGACGTTGAACTCATCCGGCCCAGTGTATGTACCGGTCGGCCCCGTTATAGAAACAGTCGCCATCTGGCCCGTCATTTGGGTCCTAGTGCTGGTCCATTGGTCTATCCACGTGAAGGTAGTAGATTGCTTCCAGTCATAAGTAAGGTTATCGACGAACCAGTCGGCCTCGTACTTTTCTTCGAGCGCGAACCCATCTGAATATGTGGTTTTGCCCCCTTGGCCCTCAGTGTCGGTTGTTGTGTACGACCAGTTGTACGCGTTTGTCTCTCCCGGTAAATACCAAAGTTCGCCATTCGTCGTCTGGGTGAAGCGCGAATCTGTAGTTGTTTTACCGTCTGGCCCGATCGTTACCACATAGTTTGGATTCGAGAACGGATCAGCAGCAGCGATGTTGAGCAGATCCTGATCTGTAATGCCCGGGGCGCTACCGTCCGTGTTACCCTGCGCCCATGCCCGTTCGAGGCGTCCTAGGGTGTAGGAGTCTATAGTGGAAGGATTCTGCAACTCACTTAGCCTGAGGGGTATGACTTCCATGTTATTCGAGTCGTCCCGTAGATCATAGGTGTATCCGTTCCACTGGAGGGGACTCGGGCCCGGGCTGCTTGGTGGAGTAATCGTGTACCACAGATTCGGGTTGACCCACACATATACGATGTCGTTAGCATGAGCGAGCGCCGGACCGGTTAAGGGAACCAGCTTATTGACGAAAGAGGTCGTCTGATTGGTGGCCCATGACGACGATGAATCCGACTCAGTCGTGAACGCATTTGTATAAGTGCCAGTGATCGACACTATTCCGTTCGTGCCGCAAACGTCCCCTCCCACTCCGCCGCAAATCGAGACGCTCGTGGTCACGTTAGTCGAGAACGAACTGTTAGTGGAAGTGCCGGAACCCATCATGGTCGTATCGGTGTATTGAACGTAGCTCTGTTCGCCGGGCACGGTATAGGCGATGCCGGCGATCTTATATTTGGGGCTGACAAATCCCCTCCCCGCCGTGACCGACTCCGCGGTCGCGCTGCCGGTCGTTCCCTGCAGATAGTAGAGTCCGTCGCTTGACCAAGTGGATAACGGACTTATCTGGGGCCCTGTGAGACACCATCTTTCGCTGCCCGACCATGAGACCCACTCGCTCTCGCTAGGGAACGGGTGAGCGACGCCAGCCGGATCCTTGAAGGACCAAGTATACGCGCGCGTGGTTACGGTGCAATCGTTGATGTTCAACGTCGTCGTTTTTTCAGTATAGCTGAGTGTCCCAGGGATCGTCCCCGCGAATGAAAGAGCAGCCAGGGCAACCACGGTGAAAAGCATCCAAAGGTATTTCGTCCCGCACTTACACGCGGACGATAAGACTTGTCTTGTATTCATTGAACAATTCTCCTTGCAGACCTCGGTGGCCTGCTGTGTGTACAGGGATCGTTTAGCCGCGACGGGCTATACGTGTGGGCTTGGCGTGGCAACCCGCCGAAGGTGGCGGCGTACGCAACAGAGGGAAATCTGGGAATGGTTACTACTTGGGACCGACCATTGGAGGAAGGAGCTAGTGAGAACGGCTTGTCCGATCCTCTCGGACAATCCCACCATTGGTTGCGCCAACACTAACAGGGCAAGCACCACGCGTCAATGGCAATCATGTAGGCAAGGGATCTTGTGGGTACTGCATTGACTCCTCTGGCCCAGCGCTCCCGACAACTGTCGTAGAATTCTCATTAGACCAATAGCTTCGAGTCAGCACTCGTCGAGATAAACTCTAGCGACTATTCCTCGGCTTGCACGAAAGGATCTGTTTGTCATCACCAGAAAATCCGCAGCTCGATCCGCAACCGCTGAGCAGCGAGACGCAGTTCTCTGCCCCACCGATTACTTACTCGCTGCCGCCGGTCGAGGCACCGCCCACGGCGCCTGCGACCAAGGCGGGCGAGAATCCTATCTGGAGCGGGTGGGACGTGGTGCTTATCGCGGCGCTCACGCTCGGTATGGTTTTTGTCGTGCAGTTGGCCGTGGTTCTGGCGGCGCGGCGATTTGTATATCCCCGGCTGAGTTGGGTCGATGTGGCGCAGAAGCCGGTGCTGGCGCTGCTTTCCGAGTTCCTGGCCTATCTGGCCGTGGCTCTTTACATGTTCCTGCTGGTCGAAGGCAAATATCACGCGCGCTTCTGGCCGGCCATCCGCTGGAATTGGCCGGGGCTTGCCGGCATAAGCCTGGTGGGCCTGGGAGTTCTTATGCTGGGCTTCGACATGTTGGGGCGGTTTCTTCCCATGCCGAAGACCACGCCCTTCGATCAATTCTTCGATCGGCCGATGGACGCTTATCTCACCGTAGCTTTCGCCATCACCCTGGGGCCGTTGATGGAAGAGTTGTTCTTTCGCGGATTTCTCTACCCGGTTTTGGCGCGCCGCATGGGAGCATTCTGGGGAATTGTTTTGACCGCACTGCCTTTTGGGATGATCCACTACGTGCAGTACAGTTCCTGGTCGGCCGTGCTGATCCTCGTACTGGTTGGAGTGGCGCTCACTACCGTCCGGGCCGTGACCAAGTCGGTGGCATCCAGCTTTCTGGCGCATGTGGGCTACAACGTAACCCTGATGGCCCTGGCTGCCTGGGCGACGGATGGATTCCGCCACATGGAAAAAGCCGGCGTGCTGCTATTTTGAGTGAAAAATGTCATCCTTAGCGGAGCGAGGGATCTTGGCCTTTGGCTGCGCTGTACTACGCGCAAGCAAACACCAAGGTCCCTGGAGTTAATACAATATCACGCTGGGTGTTTGTAAGGCGGTCAGGCGACTGCAGTCCAAGGATCGACGAGGGCAGCGGAGACATCCTGGAAATGTGCGATATTTCGAGTCGCCAGGATGAAGCGTCGAGAGAGGACGATTCCGGCGATCATCGTGTCACGCAGCTCACGAGGACGGCCCTGCAATTTTCGGGAGGCCATTAGAACGCTCGCGTGTTCAGCCGCTTCGGTGTCGAAGGGAGCAATTCGATGGTCAAGCCCTTCGATCAGTTTCTCGAAGCCCTCCGAATACAGCGTGCGGCGCGTCCCGTCCGGCATAAGGTGCAGTCCGAAGCGGATTTCAAAGACTGTCACGGACGTGGTCCAGATCGAGGCGGGAGGCTGGCGATCAAGCCACGCGATTACTCTCGGCTCCGGGCTGGGGCGCATCAGTTCGGAGAGCACATTGCTATCGAGGACGATCATTCGTCGAACTTGATGGGCTCAATATCATCCCCGTGGAATTCTTCGATTACGAAATCGGGGCCGGTCTTTGGGAATAGGGCGGCGAGTTCCGTCCCAAGGCCAAATTCGGATTTTTTTTCTTCTTTCTGCACTGCGGCGCGCAGAATGTCGCGGACTTCCTCTTCCATGCTGCGGCCATTGCGGCGGGCGCGGCGCTGGAGACGGGCTTTGACGGAGTTTTCGAGATTGCGAACTACGAGTTGAGCCATTGATATCACGATATCACAGATCGCCATGCCGTTCAATACCCACATCTAGCATAAGGAAGCGAGCAGTGGGTTCACGTGGCGGGCGTTTTGGGCCTTGCTGGCTATGGCCAGTCCTGAGCTCCGTGATAGACGCGAAGAATCTCGATGATCTGGTCAACAACGCGATAGACAGCGATGTAAGTAGGGCGGAGAAGACGAGTTCTCGGGTTCCAGCGATCCGTCCTTTGCGGCCAAGGTGAGGAAAGTTTTCCAGACTGCTGCAACCGTCGTAGAGAGTTTCGGCCACTTTGGGAGCTGCATCCGGATTGTCTTGTTGAATGTGCTGGACGATGTTGTAGAGATCGTTGGTGGCGGGAGTGGTCCAGCGCAGGCGCATCTAAGGCCGCAGAATTTGTTTCAGCTTCTTGCCTACTTCCTCGTGCTCCACGAAGTCGCCCCGCTCGGCCGCAGCTAAACCTATATTGACCGCCTCGATGAAATGCGTGTCGTCTTCCAAGTAGCGGCTCAGAACCTGCCGCGCTAGCTCGTCCGGGTCGAGCCCCTTTTGAGCTGCGATTTGGGCTAGCTGCGCTTCTTTCTCGGGTTGAAGGCGCAGTTCCATAGGTAGAGTCTAGGACGATTAGCCAAAGCAGTCAAAAGCCCTACGTAATGTCCTGAGCGTGCGCAAGTTTAGGACACTACCAAGCCATAACTCAGTGTCCCCCGCTCAACTCCCGCACGATGGCCCCAACAAATTGTTTGGCGTCGCCGAAGAGCATTAGGGTGTTGTCGAGGTAGTAGAGGGGGTTGTCGATGCCGGCGAAGCCGGGGCTCATGCTGCGTTTGATGACCATGACGGTGTGGGCTTTGTCGACATCGAGGATGGGCATGCCGAAGATGGGGCTGGCGTGGTCGGTGCGGGCGGCGGGGTTGGTCACGTCGTTGGCGCCGATGACGAGGGCTACGTCGGTTTGCGGGAAGTCGCCGTTGATCTCCTCCATCTCGATGAGGCGGTCGTAGGGGATGTCGGCTTCGGCCAGGAGGACGTTCATGTGGCCGGGCATGCGTCCGGCGACGGGGTGGATGGCGAAACGGACTTCAACGCCTTTCTTGCTGAGAATGTCGTAGAGTTCGCGGACTTTGTGTTGGGCTTGCGCGACGGCCATGCCGTAGCCGGGGACGATAACGACTTTGTTGGCTGCTGAGAGGATGGCGGCGGCTTCTTCGGGGGTCGCGCTGTGGACAGGCTTGGCTTCGGCGCCTCCGGCGGCTGCGGCTTGCACTTGGCCGAAGGCTCCGAACAAAACGTTGGTGAAGGAGCGGTTCATGGCCTTCGACATAATGACGGAGAGGATCAAGCCGGAGGAGCCGTCGAGTGCTCCGGCGATGATGAGGAGCTTATTGTTGAGAACGAAGCCCATGGCGGCGGCGGAGAGGCCGGCGTATCCATTTAATAAGGAAATGACGGTCGGCATGTCGGCGCCGCCGATGGGGATGATCAGGAAAATTCCGAAGATCAGCGAGATGCCGACGATGAGCGGGAAAAATTGCTTGGCTTCGGGATGCAGGACAAGATAGATGGCGCTGGCGATGGCTACGGCGAGCAGGAGGAAGTTTACGAGGTTTTGTCCTTTATAGGTGATGGGGCGCTGCGGGAGGATTTCCTGGAGCTTTCCTGCGGCCATCAGGCTGCCCGTGAAGGTGAGGCCGCCTAGAATCACTTCCATCGATAGCACCGACATCATGAACTTCGGGACGTTTGGAGTGCGCAGATAAAATTCGGCGGTGCCGACGAGCGTGACGCAAAGCGCTCCGAAAGCATGGCTGAGCGCGGTCCGCTGAGGGACGGCCGTCATTTGGACCATGCCGAGCGGGATGCCGATACCGCTGCCGAGGACGAGGCCGACGGCGATCCACTTCCAATCGACAATGCCGTGGTGGAGTAACGTGCCAGCGATGGCGAGGACCATGCCGAGTTCTCCGGCCCAGATGCCGTGGCGGGCGGTGGCGGGAGAGCTCATCCACTTGAGCGAGAGGATGAAGAGAGCGCTGGCGATGAGGTAGATGATTTCGATGATGTACTGGCTTCCGGCGAGCTGGTTCATTATTTTTTCACCGGGCGGCTGGTCTTGAACATTTTGAGCATGCGGTCGGTGATGAAGAAGCCGCCGACGACGTTGCTGGTGGCGGCGACGATGGCGATGACGCCGAGCACGGTGGCGAATTCGCTCTTGCGTTCACCGACCAGGACGATTGCGCCGATGACAGCGATGGCGTCGAGGGCGTTGGTGAGCGACATGAGAGGGGTGTGGAGCAAGGGCGAGACGTGGCGGATGACCTCGAAGCCGATGAAGCAGGCCAGCATGAAGATGAAGAGTGAGTCGATTAGCGTGGAATTCATTTGACCTCGGTTCTGGGCCGTCGGTTCGTCATCGCACAAAGAGCTTGAGAGAAGATAGAGATCCTTCGACTGCGCAAGAGTTCGCTTCGCGAACTCTTGCTTCGCTCAGGATGACAAATTCGAAGGGGCATCTTGATTATCCAGCGACCTTATCGGGCGACCAGCGCTAACGCGGGCAGTTTGAAAAAATCGCGGACGCGGGCGTTCACGATTTCACCGGCGTGCGTGACCATGGTTTCGCGAATGATTTCGTCTTTTTCGTTCAGTTGCAGCTTGCCTTCTTTCACAATGTAGGCAAGAAAAGTTGCGAGGTTGCGGGCGTACATCTGGCTGGCGTGGTAGGGGACGCTGCTGGCCAGATTGATGGCGCCGATGATGGTTACGCCATGGGCTTTCACGGTTTCTCCGGTGCGGGTGAGTTCGCAGTTGCCGCCGCGCTCGGAGGCTAGGTCGACGATGACGGAGCCGGGGGCCATACCTTTGACCATTTCTTCCGTGATGAGTACGGGCGACTTTTTGCCGGGGATCACGGCGGCCGTGATGACTACATCGCTCTCTGCAACTACGCGGGTGAGAAGTTCGCGCTGGCGGGCGTAGAACGTTTCGTCCTGGGCGGTGCCGTAGCCGCGGGCGTCCTGCGCGTTCTGGGCTTCGATGGGGAGTTCGACGAAGCGTCCACCAAGGCTTTGTACTTGCTCTTTGGAGGCGGCGCGCATGTCGTAGGCTGAGGCGACTGCGCCCAGGCGGCGGGCGGTGGAGATGGCTTGCAGTCCGGCGACTCCGGCGCCGATGACGAATACGCGAGCCGGCGTGATGGTACCGGCTGCGGTGGTCATCATGGGAAAGATTCGGATGGAGGTTTCTGCGGCGAGCAGGACGGCTTTGTACCCGCAGATGGTGCCCATGGAGGAAAGTGCGTCCATGCTTTGGGCGCGCGTGGTGCGGGGAACAAGTTCGACGGAGAACGATGTGACGCCAGCGGCGGCAATTTGCTGGGTAACTTCGGCGGAGCCGAAGGGGCGGAGAAAGCCGACCAGAAGCTGACCGCGGCGCAGCAGCGGGAGGTCGGCTTTGCCGGTAACGTCGTTGGAGCCGTAGCAAAGGACTTGCACAATAATGTCGGCGGCGGCGAATACGGCGGCGCGATCGGCAAGAATCTTTCCACCTTTTTCGATGTAGGCGGAATCGGGATAGCCTGCGCCTTCGCCCGCGCCTGATTCGACGACCACTTCGAGCCCGGCTTTGGCGAGCATGGGGATGACGGCGGGAACTAGAGCGACGCGGCGCTCACCAGGATAGCTTTCTTTGGGAACTCCAACGATCACGCGGTTATCCTTGTATCCTTTCCGCCCGGAGTACAGAGAAACGGGCTGTAATGCGATAGTACAGATCGGATGGGTGGTCGGATGTGATGCACATCACATTGGGCGATGGCAACATCATTGAGAACTCACTCGAATCAGCGAAATCGTGAGCAGTTTGGAGCGGACTAAAAAACATTATCAGAAAAGGCGAAGCGGTGGAAAGGTGGGGGCCGGAATGTTCCCCACAAGCCGCAAAATCTTAACCCAGAGGGGCACAAGGGACACAGAATAGAACTTTGTGGGAACTGGGGGTTTACCCTATTGACTTGGCTCTCGCTGGATGTCCTGATCTAAGGTGAGGAGAAAATCGTGGTGGCTTCCACACAACGGGTATCGAAACAGCGACGACAATGGATGTGGATCGGGATCATAGTGTGCGCGGTGCTGGCCGGCATTCTGATTACAGTTCGGGAAGTGATTTCCCGCGCCGAGCCGATACTCCGCGCACGAGTAGTCGAGTCGTTGTCGAATCGCTTTCAGGGCAAGGTGGAGTTGGCGAGTCTGAATGTATCGGTGATGCACGGGCTTGAGGTTTCCGGCAGTGGGCTGAAGATTTATGGAGCGGCAGATCCGAATCCTTATGAGGCGGGCGTGCAGGCGCTGATCTCGCTGCCGGAGTTTCACTTTCACACGGGAATTCGGAACCTGTTCCGGCCCACGGTAAAGATTGACACGGTGTATGTGAAGGGGATGGAGTTGAACATTCCTCCGCGGCAGGACCGGCGGGAATTTACGAAGAAGATGCGGTCACAGACGAGGAAGATTTCGGTCGTGGTGGGACAATTCGTTTGCCAGGATACCAAGCTGCTGATTAACACTTTGAATCCGGATAAGCCGCCGCTGGAGTTTGCCATCAGCGATTTGAAGATGAAGGATATTGGTCCGGGCGAGCCGATGAGCTTTGAAGCGACGCTGGTGAATCCCAAGCCGGTGGGCGACATTCACTCGACGGGATTGTTTGGGCCATGGCATGAAGACGATCCGAGGGATACGCCGGTGCAGGGGGATTACTCCTTCAGCAATGCCGATCTGGGGACGCTGAAAGGCATTGGGGGAATACTATCGTCGACGGGCAAATATGGGGGGACGCTGAGCAATATTGTGGTGGATGGGACTACCGACACTCCGGATTTTCGAATTGCGAGGAGCGGGCATGCGGTGGCGCTGCATACGGAGTTTCATGCGATTGTGGATGGAACGAGCGGGGATACGCATCTCAAGCCGGTGAAGGCGACGCTGCTGCATTCATCGTTTACGGCGAGCGGATCGGTGATGCGGGTACGTGGGCAGCGCGGACACGATATCGAACTGGATGTGGATGTAGACCATGCCCGGATTGAAGATTTGCTTAAACTCGGAGTGCGGACCGAGCCGCCGGTGATGGAGGGGCCGGTGCAGATGCAGACGAAGCTGAGTCTGGCTCCAGGGGAAGGCGATGTGGTGGATCGCCTGAAGTTAACCGGCACTTTTCACGTTTTCGGAGGGCATTTTAGCAACGGGAAAGTGCAGAGCCGACTTAACATTGTAAGTCTGCGAACTTCGGGTAAGTTAGGGGAAAAACCGGAGAATACGAAGCAGAATGTCCCCGTAGATTTGGGGGGAACGTTTACGCTAAGAGATGGCACGCTGTCTTTTTCTTTGCTGCATTTCTTGATTCCGGGTACGCATGTCGATATGACGGGCGCTTACAGTCTGGATGGCCGGACCTTTGACTTTCGAGGAACGGCGCGGCTGGACGCGAAGTTGTCACAAATGACGACGGGATGGAAATCGCTGTTGCTGAAACCGGTGGATCGATTCTTCAGCAAGGACGGAGCCGGGACCGAAGTTCCCGTGAGAATCACAGGGACGGAATCCGAGCCGCATTTTGGGCTTGATTACGGTCACAAGGACGAGCATAAGACTTCCGAGAAAGACTCCGACTCCGCGGCAAAACGGTAGCAGTGGTCCATGGACAGTGACAAGTGGACAGCAGCGGACTGTTCATCCACGCATTTCCCCTTCCTTCGACGCTAGCTCCCGGATTGTAGCCTTAGGGTGAGCCTTACCCGCAATTACAGCTACTACCCCATAGCTGCCGGTGGGGTTGCCTACTATTCTCTGGGAAGTGACGCAGCCTTGCCGTCCCGCTCACCGGCAAATGCGCCAGGAAAGGACCCCCAGTGAGCGCTAGTTCCGTTTCGGTTGCGACGCTAATTCCTGAAACAAAGAAACTCAGAACAGATTCCGAGCTGATTTCTCGTGCCCAAGGTGGCGACGAGCAGGCTTGTGCCACGATTTTCGACCAACATAAGCGAAGAGTGTATTCAACCTGCCTATTAATGACCAAGAATGTTGCGGATGCGGAAGACCTGATGCAGGATGCGTTTATTCAGATCTTTCGAGGAATCCGCAGCTTTCGCGGAGATTCCGCCTTCTCCACCTGGATTTACCGCGTCGTCGTAAATACGGTTTTGATGACGCGGCGCAAGCGGCATCTGAAAGAGGTTTCTTTCGACGAGCCCGCATCGCTCGACTATTCGCCGGTGCCGCGCGAATTCGGCAGAGACGATAACAAGCTTATGGGTGCGATCGATCGCGTGGCCCTGACCCAGGCGGCAAACGAATTGCCGGAAGGCTGCCGCAACATTTTTATTCTGCATGAAGTCGAAGGCTATGAGCATCATGAAATCGCCGAGCAGTTGCAGTGTTCGGTGGGCAATTCCAAGTCTCAACTGCATAAGGCCCGCCTGAAGATGCGGAAGATGCTGGCATCGGGCAGGAAACGAATCGGAAGAAAACGGGCTACCAAGGCCGAGGAAAAACGAAACCGCAGTTTGACCGTACCGCGGCTGGTTCCCGTACCGTCCTAGGGTTTGAACCGCGTCCGCCGCGGCACCGCATTAACTTTCCGAAAATTATCGGTCTAGCTGGCCACGACGGTGGTCGGGGTACGAGCGTCTGCCACCACAGGCAACTCGACCGAAATGACAGTTCCCGAGGAGTTCGAGCGGATATCCAAGCGCCCACCGAGTTCGCGGACGCGCTCGCGCATTCCCGATAATCCAACCCCCAAGCTCATGCCCTTGGATTGAAAACTTTCCAACAGTTCGTTCGGAATGCCGTTACCAAAATCCTTTACGCGCAAAACCAGCTTATCGGGTAAAGATTGAAAGGTAACCTCGGCGCGGGAACTTTTCGAATGTCGGTGAATGTTGGTTAAACTTTCCTGCAAGACGCGGAAAAGGGCTATCTCAAAATCTTTGGGGAGGCGCCCGAGGTTATTGGCAGATCGATTTTGACGTCTACGCCGCTGCGCTCGGAAAAACCCCGGAGATACCATTTGGCCGCGGAGGAGAATCCGACTTCATCGAGAAGCGGGGGATGAAGCAAGTGGGAGATAGTGCGGGTCTCAGTGATGGACTCATCCAGGAGCTGAATCGCGCTGGCCAGCAATTCGTCGGAGGGATGCAAGCGAGCTGACATATCGAGATTCATCTTTACACCAGCGAGATATTGGCCCAGGCTGTCGTGAAGTTCACGGGAAAACTTGCGGCGTTCCTCATCCTGCATCTGGAGCAGGCGGGAGGTCAGGTGCTGCAGAGATTTTTCGCCTTCCCGAGCAGAGCGCTCGGCTTGGGCACGGGCTTCGAGCTCAGTAGTAAGAAGCCGATAGTGAATCGAAAAAAGGATGAGGGACAGGACGAAGGTAAGGGCCAGAATAGCGACGGTCAGCGAAAAGAAGCGGCTTGAAGTCTGGTTACGCAGCTCCAGCAGACGCTGCTCTTCATCCCGCATCTCCTGCACGACCGAAGCTCTTTCAAAAGAAAGTGGCAGGTCCTTGCCGACAAGGTCGTTTTGACCCGCGCTGTCCCCAGGCTTTGTTCGGCGGAGTTCCATCTGCTGCCGGAACAGGCTGATGCGCTGCATGGTCAGGGCCTCGAGTTGGGAGCACAATTGCTGTTGCCGCGCGTTATCCTCGGTTAATTTTCTAACCTCCGCTAATTTCTCTTGGACCGGTGGAATGGCCGCTGCGAAGGCAGCCTGGGCGCTGTCGTTTGCCGAAGCGATATAGCTGTTGCGGGCGCGTGCAGCGTTGGCCAGGACAGCGTCGATTTCTCCCAGGACGCTTTGCACCTGATAGGTATGGACCACCCATCTTTGACTGTTTCCCAGTTGGCCTATGGTGACATAGGCCGCAACCGCGCTCAATAGCAGCACGGCCACAGCAGAGGTGAATGCCACTTGTGCCTTCTTACGTGGTGACATAAATGACGATCGCAGGCTTTCGATAGCCGGTGGCCATTCTCATGCAGCTCTGAGGAATGCGGGCGCGCCCTTTGCCGCGCTTACTCGGATGACTTTTCAATCGTATCGCGTCGCTGGATTTTGCGCCATAGTTGAGCTGTCTTGAGACAGCGCAAAAAGCTTCTTCCTGACAAAGCTGGTAATACAGCAAATACCTTATTGTTCATGCATGCACGCCGCTTATATTCAATGAACGTCGCTATTTAAGACAATCGTGAGATAGCCGAAGTCGCTATTGCGCCGCTGTTTCAAGGAGCCAGGCATGACTAGACTCTCCGGTCCGCGCCGAGGCAGCCAGTTGGCCTCGTCAATGCGGCGGCTTCATTCATCCTCCGCCATGGGAATTCCATCCCGTTCCATTCGCAAAGGCCTGCGCCAAACTTCGCTTGTGGACGAGGAAGGGTACAGTCTTTGAAACTCCGCATCCTCATCGCAGACGATCATGAAGTGGTACGCCGCGGGTTATCTTCTCTCCTGCAGGCTCAGGAGGGGTGGGAGATTTGCGCAGAGGCCTCAGATGGACGCGAGGCAGTGGAGAAAGCGAAACAGCTCAAGCCTGACTTTGTAATTTTGGATATCGGCATGCCAAATTTAAACGGACTGGCAGCCACGCGGCAGCTGGCGCAGCATGATCCCAGTTTGAAGATTATTGTTCTGACGATAACGGATTCGGACCAAGTGATACGGGAAGCGCTGGACGCTGGGGCCAGAGGGTTCGTACTCAAGTCCGATGCGGTGCGGGATTTGGTATCCGCCATCGAAGCCTTGCAGCGCGGGCAGATGTTTTTTACCCCGCGAGTGAATGAAATGGTATTGGCGGGCTTTCTGGAAAAGGGAACAGTGGCGCCGCGGGGGACGCCGCCGAAGTTTCCGTCGCTGACGCCTCGCGAGAAAGAAGTGATTCAGCTGCTGGCAGAGGGAAAGAGTTCTAAAGAAGTGGCATCGGTTCTGAACCTGAGCACGAAGACGGCGGAAACCCATCGCAGCAACATTATGCGGAAGCTGGGTTTTCACTCCATACGGGACCTGGTTTTGTACGCGGTGAAGAACAACATTATTCAAGTGCATATGGCGCCTGGGGGAGGCGCGGAAAACGACCCGAGTACGTAATTGGTGGTGCAAGAAAAAGCCGTTCGGCAAACATCGCCGAACGGCAATTTTGGCAGAATTTAAGCGATACGTTCCGCTAGGCTTGCAGAGTTAGCTGGCTTTGCGCTCCGACTTTATTTGTCGTTGTTCGGCTTCGTCAGCATCAACATCGGCGTCGCGATTTTCCTTGGTGGCATCTTTGGCGGCATCTTTGACTTTACCCCAGGCGTTTTGTACTTTGCCTTCCACTTGCTTGGCGGCACCTTTTGCTTGCGTCTCAGAGTCGCCGGTCCACTCACCGACCTGCCGTTCCACACGACCTGCGACATCTTTCACTTTGCCTTCCACTCGATCCTTATCCATGATTAGTGCTCCTCTCATTGGAGATATGGCCGCGAGAGCGACCACTTGTTTTTGTTCTTGCCGACACGAAAGCAGTGCCGTCAGAGATCCGCATGCGCCAGCTCGCAAGCCGAAGTTAGATCGGATTGCGACCCTGAATGAGGCGAACCAGAACCGCGATGATCGCCAACACCAGCAAGATATGGATGAATCCGCCCAAAGTGTAGGAGCTGACCATCCCGAGCAACCACAAAACCAGAAGTATTACCGCAATGGTCCAGAGCATCGCAGTTCCCTTTCGTGCATGCGCTAATCGGTTAAGCGATTCAGCTTTCACAGACTAGCGGCGGAGTACGGGCCGGGAATATCGGGTCAATTGTGTAGGCGACGGAGGGCGTGGCCTTAAAACCTTCGGAAAAGGACCCGGGCTTCACGGATAGGCTAATAAATCTGGACGATGCCATTGCGTACGGCGTACAGCGTGAGACCGGCAATCGAGTGGAGATCAAGTTTTCGCATCAGGTTGGTGCGGTGAGTTTCCGCAGTTTTGACGCTCAGGCGCAGGGTGGTTGCGATCTCTTTGGTAGTCTTGCCTTCGGCGACGAGCTGAATGACTTCGCGTTCACGAGGAGTGAGGATGCGCTGCTCAGACATATTGTGCTCTTCGTGAGGGCGCAGGTAACCATCGAGCATCATCTGAGCAACTCTTGAAGTAAAGAAGGTGCGGCGATTCTGTAGAGCTTCGACCGCCGCAAGCAAGTCTCGGCCAGCGTCGGACTTAAGCAAAAAGCCGCGGGCGCCGGCGGCCAGCACTTCGCGCACAACCTGCTCGGAATCATGGATGGTGAGGATCAGGATGCGGGCATCGGGGTTGGTGGCAAGGATCTGCCGCGCGGCGTCGAGCCCGTTGAGGTTAGGCATACCGATATCGAGAAGAAGAACGTCAGGGTCAAGCTGGGCGGCCATATCGACGGCCTCGCGGCCATCTTTGGCTTCGCCGCAAACCTGCCATCCGGGGTGGTCTTCGAGCAAGGAGCGAATCCCTTTCCTCGCCACCTCGTGATCATCCGCGATAAGAATTCGCAACGCGCACACTCCTCCCGACTTGAAGCAGCCTTTGCTGCCGGTAGGCCGTATTGAGATAGTTGCGCCGATTGCCAGCGCCGGTTGCCAGAGAACCATTTTATAAGCAAGGAGGCTGCCAACTGCGGAGTTCTTTGGATTTGAGGGAGTTAGGTTCGCACTCGGCGAAATGGTTCGATGTAAGTTTTTCTCTTTCTCCCTACACTCCTTACTCTTTTTCCCGAGTTTTGGAGTTCTGGCTTTGTGGTTTCGAGTACGTGGATATCGGGTATTTACCCTAGGGGAAAAGTTCCGTGGAATGTCTCCGCGGTTGGTAGAGATGGCATCCAATACCGGACGGAGGAATTTCCATGCGCTCAGCCGCTACTTGGGGCGTTGCCTCGGTAATCTCAACCTTCTTGTTCGCCGCTCTTCTGTCGCCGTTAGCATGGGCGCAGTCGCCTGCTGCCGGCGGTTCCGCGCCAGCTGCGACAGCTGGAGGCGCAGCCTCTCAGCCACTGGCACCCGCGCAAAACGCGCCGAGCCAAACCGATTTAGCGCAGCCTGTCCCTCAGGATCAGCAGCCCACGGCGGAACCGCCAGGCGCTGACGATCAGGGGACTATGTTCGTCTTCAAGAAACAGGTGGAGGAAGTAGTGCTGCACGCCACCGTAGTCGACGAGCAGGGGCGTTTGGTCACGGGATTGGATAAGAGCGCGTTCTCGATTACGCAGAACGGAAAGCCGGAGCCAATCACGTCTTTCCGGCGAGAGGACGTGCCGGTGGAAATTGGCATTGTGATCGACAATTCGGGATCGATGCGCGATAAACGGGGCCAAGTGAACCAGGCGGTCTTGAATCTGATTCGGGCCAGCAATAACGAGGACAAAGTGTTCGTCGTCAATTTTGGGACGAATCCGTATCTGGATCAGGATTTCACGTCCGATGTGAGCTTGCTACAAGCGGCGCTGCACCAGGTATCGGCGAAGGGAAGCACGGCGCTGTATGACGCGATGGTGGCTTCGGCGGTTCACCTGGAGAATAATTCACTGCTCACCAAGAAGGTTCTGCTGGTGATTACAGATGGCCAGGACAATATGAGCCAATCGACGCTGCAGGAAGCGTCGCGGAAGTTGCAGCAGGCTAACGGTCCGACGTTGTATGCGATTGGATTGTTAGGCAGCGGATTACGCGGGGAAGGGCGAGAGGCATTGGAGCGATTGGCATCAAGCACCGGAGGGGTGGCTTATTTCCCCGATTCGCTCGATCAAGTGGATAACATTACGCGCACCGTGGCCCACGATATCCGCAGCCAATATATTCTGGCGTACAAGCCAAAGAATCAGAATGTGAAGCCGGAGTACCAATCGCTGCGGGTGGACGCCCATGCCCCGGGCTACGGCCGCTTAACGGTCAGGACTAGGAGTGGTTATTATCCGCCGGAGAGCGGGCGCTAAAGACCGTAAAGGCAGTCCGCGGGGGAAAGAAAAGAGGCGCGGCTTGAAAGCCGCGCCCTTTTAAATTCAGCACCAAGCGAGAATCTATGCGACCGTTGTTTCTGCGGTAGCTCGAATCTGCGCCGGCATCTGGATCTGGATGATGTTGTTCTTGATGGCGTAGACGACCAGATCGCGAATGGAGTGCAGGCTGAGTTTTCGCATGATGTTGCTGCGGTGAGTTTCCACGGTCTTGGTGCTCAAATTCAAGAGCGTGGCGACTTCCTTGGAGCTCTTTCCTTCGGCTAGCAGTTGAGTAATTTCACGTTCGCGAACGGTCAGAGTGGGCAAGCTGGGGGCTTCGTTGCGGGCGACGACGTGGCCTCGATCAAGGAATCCGGCGAGCACCAGGTCGTTCACGCGGGGCGTAAAGAACATGCGCTTGCTCTGCAAGGCCTCGACGGCGGAGACGAGATCGCGAGCCGCATCGGATTTCAGGACAAAGCCTCGGGCTCCCGCGTCGAGCGCTTCGCGGATGACTTGATCGGAGTCGGTGATGGTGAGCACGATGACCTTGGATTGCGGATCGTGTTGCATAAGCTGGCGTGTGGTGTCCAGACCGTTCAGGCTGGGCATGCCGATATCGACGATGACAACATCAGGCTTGAGACGCTTGGCCATTTCCAGAGCTTCGCGGCCATCAGAGGCTTCTCCGCAAACTTCCCAGCCTTCATGTTTCTGAAGCAGGGCACACAACCCCCGACGCACGATTTCGTGATCGTCAGCTAACAGGATTCGCAGTTTCATGGCAGAATGTCCTCCAGTACTGATCTTTCTGAATTCGACGAACTGGACTTCTTACGACCCAACCTCAACCCGAACCTTGCGGGCTGCGGGCTAATGCTGTAAAGACTCGGTGCTGACTGACGGATTCAACAGCTTCCAATAAGTCGCGGGCGGCGTTTGACTTCACCACATAACCGCGGGCACCGGCATCCAGAGCTTCGCGCATCATCTGCGGAGAGTCGTGCTGAGTGACGAACAAAACTTCCAAGCCGGTATTCTTGCGTTTCTGCTGAATCATGCGACAGGCTTCAAGGCCGTTCATGCGGGGCATGGTGACATCGAGAACGACCACGTCAGGCTGCAGGCTCTCCACTTTTTCCACCGCCTCGACACCATCTGACGCTTCACCCACGACTTCCCAGTCGCCCCGGCCCTGCAGTAGGGTTCGCAGCCCTTGCCTTACGATGGGGTGATCGTCCACCAACAGGATACGAACCGCCATACTATTTTCACTTTTCCGACGCAGCACCGTGTTGCCTCTTTTACCGCTCCACGGCTAGCTCTGGTTTGAGTTATTCCCTGTTCCCGCCGCAGACTATTTACGAATCAGGGTAAGGCGTTTCGTTCCCACGTACGGAAGCACATTGAGACTAGCACGGGACATAGCCGAGTCGAATACAGGGAATACTGTATTCGACGCCGAACGATGTTTCCCCAAGCAAAGCTTAATTCCCAAGCGAAACACTGATGGGAAAATAGGTTTTGGCATGCAATAACGCATCTACCGCTTCCACAATGGAACCAACGTCCGATTTGGCACAAGCCCCGCGAATCCCCGCCCGACGAGCCTCATCCGCCAACTGTTTGGAAAGATGGATGGTGACCATCAAGATCGGGATTTCCGGGAAAATCTCCGAGATCTGGCGGGCCACATCCAGGCCATTTAAATCGGGCATTTGAAAGTCCAGCAAAATCATGTCGGGCGGACGTTTTTTCACTCTCTCGATCGCTTCCCCCCCGGTGCGAGCCTCATCGCAAACCTCCCAGGTGTTCTGCTGTTCGAGCAGAGCGCGCAAGTAATGCCGGACTGCCGGGTTATCGTCCACTACAAGAATACGAACCAAGGCGTCCGTCCTTCCGCAGAAATCGATGTTTGATTTTGAAGATCGCAGGGCCGCGAAGTCCTTGCCAGGACTCCTGAGTTCCAGCCTCACTACTCACCTGTTCCACGATAGAAGTACGCATATTCAATCGCAATACGGTGAAGTCCCTAGGCCATGAGTACCGTAGTTGCCTGAGATCACCAGATGCCCTTGTCGGTGCCCGTGATTTTGAATTCCAGAGCGGCTGCCGCGGCCAGGCCGGGGAGCAAGCTCAACCGCAGAGCGCTTTGCAGATCGCCATTCAACAGAAGCCGCTTCCACTCGGAGGCGTACAGGCGGGCGGCCTGGGGGAAAATCGGAATGCGCAAGAATTTCTTGCGAAAGTGGACCAGTTCATTGCCGAAGCGGGCCGCGTCAGTCACGAGTTTCGGCAAAGGAAGGTCCGTTCCGCAATAGGTCTTCACGTATCCGGAGACCGTGACCAGATAGGTGGCGAGGCCATCCCACAGGCCGGCTGACTGCGCCAGGTTTCTCAGGTACGGATAATCGACGGAAGCTGAATCCACGAGGGTCGCGGTATCGACGACATCGCACAGGCGCAAGTAGAAGTGACGGTACATTCGTTGCAGGGTACTAATGATGAGGCGATCTTCCGACGCAGGAACGCGGAAGGGCTGACCATCCAGCTCGACCGTGCGGGAGTGGGCGACGAGAGAATTGGTGATCGCGACCTGCTCTCCGGTTTGGCCGAGACGCGAGATGTGAACCTCGACGAGCTCGGGAAGCCCGGGAACAACGAAATTCCATTTATTGGCAAGGCGATCGCCCCAACTTCGGGCGTCTGGATGCGCTTTGAACTGGCGCTGCATGACGGCTACGACGTCGGCGGGCTCGGCGTTGGTAAAGAGGTCGAGATCGTTGCCCAGGTCGGGCCAGTGATCGAGAGACTTGATGACGATGGTCTCGCCAACGGGCTTTAGCGCTTCGCAGATAGGAAACAGGAAAGACAGTGCGTGCCGGATACGGGCGTGCTCTTTCGCGATGGCATGATCGACCCAATCGGCTTGATCGTGGGCCTCGGCAACCATTTCTTGATGTAACAAGGGAAACGCCCGGACGATAACGTGGTGAGAATTCGCGAGGCCCAAAAGTTCGCCAAAATCCTGCGGACTGAATTTGGAAACGACAGTCGAGACCTCTTCCGTACCGGCAATTTGGTCGGCAGAGCTGTTGCTAATGGGCGCCAGCAGCAACTGAGAAAGAAGCTTTAGGTACTTGGTGGAGTTCTTGGCGGCATCCATAATTTTAATTCGCTTAAGTTCCGGGCTCAGATTTCTGACATTCGCTTAGTCTCAGTTTCGATGAGAAAATCCAGTGGGCGGTTGTGAAAACGAGACTTTTAAAACACTTGTATTCAGTGCGGAGTGGGCTGAGAACCGGCACCGCTACCGCAATCGGTTGCAGTGCGGCGTTCAATCGCAGTTCCTTCCTCGTAGTCGTTCCAGGTTTCAATCAAAAGAAACGGAAGCGGTTTGGAACTGTCGTAATAGCGCTGATAAAAATTAAGAGTCTGGTCGAGAGTCTTGCCGCAGTTGCTTTGCATGTGGCGGTTGAGGCCCCACTTGGCGGCTGAATCGTCGAAACCGGGCCAGGCGCCGCCGACAGCGATTTTGTCGGGATGGTTCTGCATGGTTTTGTAGAAGTGATCGAGATAGGCCTCGCCCCAGTTGCTGCCATCGGGAGCCCATCCGCCGGGGCCGGGCTGCACCCAGGCATAGGAGCCGGCAAAATCGTCGGCGAACTTTGCGGGCGGCTGATCTTTGTAGATCAGGAGAGGCGGACTCTCCCAAGTGCTGCAATGTTCGCGAACCTGATTCCAATCCACATGGCCGCTCTTGGGGAAAATAAAAATTACGGGATGGCCGTTGTAGGTGAGATAGGAATCGCGATACTTAGATTCGGGCCCGATGTATTTTTTGTAGGCTACATCGAGGGAAGCGATTTCGGCGTCGGTCTCCTGCGCGTTTTCGTCTTCGGCTTCGTTGTAGAGCAGCGCGACCTGGAAATGGCCCTCACTGGCGGCTTGCTGCATGAGAGCGAAGTTGTGATCCGAATAGGGATTGCTTTCGCCGTACCAGTCGACAACGAAGGCGGAGATCCCCATGTGCCGAGCCTGTTGAATCTGCTTGCGCAGAACGGCCGGATCTTCGCTGGAATAGCCGACATCCATGTGGGCATGGTTACCGAACCATGGCATGTAGACGGCGAGGAGTTTGGGCGAAGCGCCGGGCGCCATGGCGTTCTGCGGAAGCATGCGACGGGCGCCGAGCGTGGAGCATCCGCTCACCATCACGAATAAAGCTATGGTTAAACCTAACAACGACCTCGGCAAAGGACGACTCCATTTCTTCCAGCCCGCTTAAGCAAAGTAAGATGCGCGGGGGCGGGGTGCGGTTGGCGCGAGGCAGTGATCAGTATTCAGTGATCGCCTGGTCAGTTTAAAGCCCTAGCCATCAGAATTGGGGTACGGCTTGGAGTTGGCGGATGGTCCAGCGGTCCGCGCCAGGAGTCATGAGAACGACGTAGCGGACGGTGATATTTTCTTCGTGGATGGTTTTGTCGCCGTCTAGAATTTGCAGGCGATATTGGGCAGTGTCGTGAAGTTCGATGACGTCGCCCTCCGGGGCGTAGAAGACGGCTTCGACGCGATGGCTCTGGTCGGCATAGCGGCGGCTTAGACCGGATTGCTGCTGGCTGGCCACGGTCTGACGCAGCCATTGGCGGGCCTGGCCAGAGAATGGGCCTTCCACTGGGTCGAAAGTGTTGAACTGGAGAGCTTGCGCCATGCTGGTCCAAGCGAAGCGGTAGTCGCGAAGGATGCCGCGTTCGGTGAGGCTTTCGACGGCGCGAGGGCCGGCTTTATTCACGTCGAGTTTAACCTGGACACTGGAGTCGGCGGCGTAGGAAGTGAGCGAGGCGAGGAGCACCACTCCAGCGACGATTGCAGCCAGATAGGAATATTTTTTTGGATTAGAGATGTGGTTTGGCGTTGTGCGCTTCACTAGTGCGCCTCCACACGGATTTCGTTTCCCATGACGACACCGGAGGCCGCGGATACGACTTCCGCACCTGGGGCGTCCATTTGAGCGCGGGCAACGCCTTGCTTGATGGGCGCGTCTACTGTGTCCTTTCCATGTGATCCGGTGGCGGTGAAGGTGACGACGGTGCCATCGGGCAAGACATTTCCGGCGCAATCGTGAACCGGCTCGGTTTGGACGAGAATGCCAGTTTTATTGCGGAGGCTGGTAATGCGGAGGTTGCAGGCATCCGAAGCGACTTGCTGCACGGCGCGGCGCGCGGTGGTGTCATCGAGCGCGGCGGTTACTTGCAGTGGTCCAGCGGATTTGCCGGATGCAGTGCGGAACCAGGCGACCCCGTTTTGAGTACGGATGGCGCGAGAAAACAGCGAGGTATCCTTGGCGTTCAACTGGAAGTTGACGTTAACCGGAGCGAGCACCAGGTTGTGATACTGATCGAACGGGAAGGCAACGCCGCTGATTGCGTCATGCAAAGCGACGGGCACACGGGACGGGTGCACGAGAAAAGTCAGGCTGATCGGCTTGGCGGGGCTGACGTAAAAATCGGCGTTCCGGCAGGTATCGGAGCAGAGGATTGCTGCGTAGTAGCCGGCGTTGCGCACGTCTTTGGCTTCGAGGCGGATGGGCTCGCCGAGCGCGACATCGCTCTTGCGCGAGACACCGGGGCCAGCGAGGTAGAAAGTCGCTTTACCGCTGCCTGATGTGGAGATGACAATCTCCTCGCCGGCGACGGGAGCATCTGGAATGCGAATCTCCTGCGCCGCGCCGGTTACAGCGCAAGCGGTTGCGAAACAAAGAAGCGCGGAAATTCTGGATAGGCGGCGCATGTCAGGACTTACCTATGCTGTATTGGTTTACAACCACGTGAAAGCTGTGCACGGCCGAAGACAAGTTTCTTGGGATCTCGACGGCGAAGGCCTCCGATGACAGCGGCAGCAAAGCACGATCGACATAACCATCTGAAACCCAGATTACTTTGCCGTTGTTGTCGTAGAAGCTGGCAATGACGTGCGGAATGTTTACGGTCTGTCCACTTTGGTTGAGCAGGTCGCCGTGCAAAACACTCTTGCCCTGGGTGTCGGTATCGATTTTCTGATTCATCACGCCAATCACGGGATCGGCGGAAGCGGGGACCAAGGTGGCTTTTACGTCCATGTGAACGTTCTTGACTTTTTTAAGATTCAAATTCGGAAAGTCGATGCGGTAGGGCGTGACTTGCTTGGGCAAAAGAACGTGCGCAATTTTATCGAAGCTGGTTTCGTCGTCGATCGCATTCCCTGCTCCGTCGATCAGGGTGGCGTTTACGGTAACGAAGGCGGGGACGGTGTCTTCATTCGTGACCTCGCCCATTACGACTGCGCCCTCGGCGGAATCGACGGCGTTCATGGAAATGATGCGTACGTGAGGGGCATCTACGTTGCCGGAGCCCCATTCGCCATCGGCGGTCGCGGTGACCAGATCCCAGCGCAGGTAAGTGACGGGAATTACTTCCGCGGGAACGCTGGGGACTTGAACTTTAGGCCATTCGGTCTTCCAGATATCGCCATCGCGCACCAGGTGAAAATCGCGGACATCTTCGAGCGGACCTACCGGAGTGGAATAGTGCAGGCGGACGCGCATCTGTGCGTCATCATTGGTGATGTGAAGAGGGCGAACGTCATAGCCTTCGAGGCTGGAGAAAGAGCGCAGGCTGCCGTTGGAGCCGTACCAATCCTGAATGAAGGCTTGCTCGGAGAGCCCGCTGGTGGAGGGCACGTCGGCGAAGGCTCGGTCCCAGTTGCGGCGCTGCACGTCGCTTAAGAGATTGGTGAGCGCCAGATCCGGAGTAGTGGCTTTGGCGGTGTGAAGCGCGGAGCCTTTGGTGACCCCGACGGTGATGCCGCTCTGGGCGGTGACGAACAGGCCCATGACCATGAGCGCCACGGTTACTGTAACGAGAATGATGGGAACAGCATATTTCATGAGATTCCTCTGGCCTTATGAGGCCACGATATGTTGTTCACGAACTTCAGAACGAACCGGGATCGGCGTGCCTACGGCGACGCGACGCGGGTCGGGCAAGAAAAACTCGAGGAAGATCGCTAGAAAGCTTACGCCGATCGGCAATATCCCCCAGAGCAGTCCCTGCCAGGGCGCGGGAATTGCGTCGGAATCGATCTTGTGGGCGGGAGGAACGTCTTCTTTGGCCCAGGCGGTGATTTCGCCGCTGCCGAAGGTTTCGATTTTTCGCCAGCCCACGAAGGTGAGGAGCGGTTCGTAGTAGGGATCGTGGACGAAAATGTATTTCAGTCCGTAGCGGTTGGCATGCTCGAGCATGGCGCGCAAGGCGGACATTCCGGCGGTACCGTAGAACTTTGCATTGGTGAGCTGCGCCGAACCGTAGTTCGTCATTTCAGGGAGGAGACGGGCGGAGTTGTAATCGCCATCAACGCTGCCGGCAGTAGTGTAGGTGGACACCTTCGCCAACTCGCTCCCGAATCCGAGAGTGATATAGCGGAACGAATCGTGGCCGTCGCGGTTCAAGAAGGCGATTACCGGCTCGACGTTAATTGTTCCCGCGGGGCGAAAAGGATTGGCAGCGAGCCAGAACAGCGCGGTACCGATTGTCGCTACCGACGCCAAAGCCAAGCCCACTGCGGCTTTCGCCTGGAAACGATCGAGAAGTTCCGCGGCGAGAACTCCGATAAAGGGCATTGCCATCAGCGTGGCCCAGAATGTGAAGCGTTCGAAAGTTAGAACTTCATAGGCGCGGCCGAGCAACAGGCGCGGCAATGGGGTGGTGCCGCCAAGGCCAAAGATAAGAGTGAGCCAGAAGCCGAACAGCAAGGGTCTCCAGCGCGAGAAGGACGCACCACGGAGCAGAATAAAGGGCAATGCGAGAATCAGAACGCCATACGGGATGATGAAATAATTGACGGCGGTGATGGAATTGAGCAGGAAGTTGGCGCGGCTATCGTGGGGAATTGGAATTTGATGAATCGGGTGCTGAATCAGAGCCAGCCAATAAGGCAGAAGCACGATGCCTACACCTGCGGCTACGAGAACTCCGAAAACTACGGCTCGGGAAAAGACGCCGGCGATTGATCCGGCGACGCGTTCATCGCGGGCATCGAGGTAGGCCGTCCAGAGGACGGGGCCGGCAAACAATACGACGCCGAAAATCAGCGTGACGTGATGCGCGGCCGCCGCGGTGAGGCTAACGACAATCCCTTTCATGAGCGAGCGCGCTGACGCCTCGGTCATCCATTCGTAAAAATAGGGCAATGCGTTGAGGTAGAGGGCTATCGAAGCAATCGTGGCAAGCTGCCCCGCCTGGTAGGTTAAGAACGCGAGCGACCCTAGAAAAACGCTGCCTAACGCGGCGTAGCTGGCGGCGCGATCATCCACCCAAATTTTGGCGAAGCGAAAAACTCCCACCGGCAGCAGGAGGGTGGCGATCAACTGGACCAGCATGTAGCCCATTTTCAGACCAACTACATTCGACAGGATGGCAATCCACTGGTGGGTGAGAGGCGGGTACGTGGTCTGAGAGAAACCTCCGAACCATTTTTCATTCCAGGGGTTAAACCAGTGATGGGCGTAGTGCGACGCGAAAAACATGTGGAAATTTGCGTCGAAGGAACCGGCGGGGAGCTGCATCATCAACAGCGGGCCATGGACGGCCAGCGCGACCAAAACAATGGCGAGCAGAGGAATGGGGCGAGAGTAACTATCGCTATTTTGGCCAGTAATCACAGTTGGGCGCTCCTGTTGGCGCTCAGAACTCGACAGCGGACAGCTTGGATTCCGAATTCGGGTCCGGGGTTTACTTAATTTTGGGGCTTTGCGCGCAAAGCTTCATTAGAAAAGCAGCCTTAGCGGGAAGAGTGGCATCTGATGGTGGCCGCAGAAACACTGTTATGCGGGAGGTATAAACCAGACTTGTATAGCGTGGTGATTTTGTGAAAAGCCGACTTCCGCTCACGAGCTTTTGCATTGTTCTACTTTTCGGTACCGCTCTCGCTCAGACCTACGACATTAATGGACAAGGTGGAACCGCGCCCGCGTCTTCCGTGACGCCTTCCACCAACCAGAAACAGAATTCCGCTGGCAACGCGCAAGGCTCGGGCCAAGAGAGTTCTGGACTGGGTTGGGGATCGAGTATTGACGTGGCGCGGCAGGCGCGCGCGGCGCAAGATGCGCTGAAAAGGAATGATTATCCAGCGGCCGTAGCTTTTGCCGAACGCGCGGCGCACTCCGCTCCTCAGAATGCTGACCTGTGGTTCCTGCTGGGATACTGCGACCGACTGGGAGATCACTATCAAGCGTCGGTGGATGCCTTTAATCGCGGGCTGAAGCTGCGTCCGGGATCGGCGAGCGGGATGGCGGGATTGGCGCAGACTTACGCCAAGATGGGCCGCGACGATGAAGCGGAAAAGTTATTGCAGAAAGTGGTGGAGGCGAATCCGAAGGATGCGAACAGCTGGGCTCTGGCGGGAGAGCTGATGCTCAACTCGGATCCTACCCAAGCGTTGGAATTCTTGAAGAAGGCGGACATGCTGCAAGGCTCTCCCCATACCGATCTGCTGATTGCACATGCTTACCAGCGGTTAGGACAGCCGGATCAATTCACTCATTATCTAAATCGCGCGAAGAGCCGCGGGCCGAAAGACCCGGAGGTATTGCGGGCGGTGGCGAGTGTGTATCGCGATGAGGGGCAGTACGATCAAGCCCTGGCCACACTCGCTGCCATTCCGAACAAGACTCCAGATGTAATGGCGGAAGTGGCGTATACCGATCAACTGGCGGGGAAACAACAGGAAGCGGCGGATATTTATTCGCGCCTGGCAAAAGCTGCCAAGGGAAATATCGGATTGGACTTAAGCGCGGCGCAGGCTTGGGTGAGCGTGGGGCAGCCGGATGCGGCGCAGAGTTTTTTGGAGGACGCGAAAAAGATCGACGCCAATAATTATCGTTTGCACGCGATCCAAGGAGCGATCGCCGAGGGGGACAACCGCTACGACGATTCGAGCGCGGAATATAACCTGGCGCTGAGCAATCTTCCGGCACAGGTTCCGGAGGGGCCGCTCTATCCCATTGAGCTGCGGTTGAATTTGTATGAGCTGAATTTGCGGCAGGACGAACAAGCGGGGGCGAAGCAGCAACTGGATGCGGCATTCGCGGCAATCAACCAAGTTACCGTGCCGACCTCGTCGCGACCTGAAATGTTGAGGCTGAGGGCGGCGATTGAGGCGGGGTCGGGCAATACGGACGCGGCGAATAAAGATTTGCAGGAAGCGCTGGCGCTGGCGCCCTCGAATGTGAATTCACTATTGAACTACGCCAGTTTGCAGTGGAAGCTGGGGCAGAAAGATGCGGCGCAGGCTACTTTTCTGAAAGTGCTCGAGCTGGATAGAGGCAATCGAACGGCGTTGTCATCGCTGGGCTACCTGTCACGAGATAACGGGGATGCGAAACTGGCAGAGAGTTATTTCAAGCGGGATATTGAGGCGCATCCGAAAGAGTACGAGCCGCGACTGGCTCTGGGAGATTTGTATACGGCGGCGCAGAATTTTCCGGCAGCCGATAAGAACTACGAAGAAGCCTACCAGCGCATGCCTACGAACGCGATGATCATCGCGGGCGGCACGAACGCGGCGCTGGAGGCGCACGATCCGGATTTGGCAAAACGCTGGCTGGATCGGGCAAAGGGCAAGCTGAATGACAGTCCGCAAGTGAGCCGGGAGCGTGAGCGCTATCTCACGTTGAAGGGCGATTACGCCGATGCCGCCAAGCTGGGCGAATATGTGATTTCGAAGCTTCCGCATGACCGGGAGGGCGTAGTGTATCTCGCGTACGACCTTTATTACCTGGGACGTTACGACGAGGCCTTGGCGCTGGTGACGAAGTACGATCAGATATTGCCGAACGATAAAGACCTGGCGCTGGTTGCGGGATACGTTCATGGGCACAACGGACAGTTGAAAGAAGCGCTGGCGGACTACACGCGAGCGCTACAACGCGATCCGAAGATTGCCACGGGATACGTGAACCGTGGATTTGTGTACAACGATCTCCGCCAGCCGGGCAAGGGCGCGCAGGATTTCAAGAGCGCCATTCAATTACAGGCGGATTACGGCGAGGCGCATTTGGGGCTGGCGTTCTCGGACTTGCAGTTGCACCGGCCGAAGCCGGCGCTGGCGCAGCTTGAAATGACCCAGAGAATTCTCGGTAAGTCACATGCGCTGCATTTGGCGCGGGCCGAAGCTTTCCGACAGGAACAAGATTTTGCGCACGCCGAGCCGGAGTACAGGCTTGCGTTGGAAGAAACTCCCAATGATTTGACGACCGAGTTAGCCTACGCGGATACGCTGTTCCGTATGAGGAGGCCCCAGCAGGCGCTGAATGCGTTGGACGTGGCGGAGAAACTGGGTCCGACGGACGCGCGTGTTTATGCGCTGCGAGCGCAGATTCATGCGAAGGAAATGGATCGTGCTGCGGCGATGCGCGACATCCAGTTGGCTGAGCAGTATGGAAAGGACGATGTCGACATCCTAATGGCGACGGGCGGAGCGCTGCTGGCCTTGGGGGATCGAGACGCGGCCATGCAGCGATTTGCGCGGGCTTTGGATGCTCCGACTGGGGATAGGCTGGGAGTACGGCTCGCGGTGGCACAGGTGTTTATGCGGCAGGGGCATTACGACGAAGTACGCCGGCAACTGGCGCTGGGATTTGCGGAGGCGCGCGCGAGCGACGCGCCCGTGTCACCAGAAGATATTGTGGAGGCGGCAAATATTTTTCTGGCGGTGCACGATTTCGAGCTAGCGGAAACTTACTTCGATAAGGCCAAACTGGCGGGGGCGAATCCCCGAACGGTGGAGATTGGGCTGGCCAATACTTATGTGGCCGAGGGCGAGACGAATAAGGCGGAGCAGGCGCTGACCAGCCTGGGTCCGATTGCGGATTTTGCCGACGATTACGATTATATGATTGCCGCGGCGAACCTGTACCGGCAGCGGCAGGACACGGTGCATGCGCTGTCTTCGTTCGTACAGGCCAACACGGTTGCGGGCCAGGACAATCAGGCGATGACGCAGACGGCGCAGAACGAACTGGCGATCGAAGAAGGACATCAGATCACGCAGAATATAAGCATCGCGCCGGAGGCGTCATTTGCACCGGCTCTGGAAGACATCAACGTTTACACGCTGGATGCCGAGATTCTGCATGTGACAAATCCGGCGCTGCTACCGCCGCCACGGCATTCGTTTGAAGATCTGGCGGAGTCGCACTATCGAATCCATCTTGGTGGACTTCCAGTGATCTCAGGCTTTGTCGGGGAGAGCTTTACGCAAGGCCGGTTTCTGTTTCCCAGCGTGAACGTGGTCCAGGACCGCAACACTTACGATACTTATTTCAATGGCGGCATCACTCCCATCCTGCATCTGGGCGCGAACTCGATCGCGTTCAACGGCGGGCTGCAATACGATATTCGGCGGGACACTGTTTCTCCGGTCTACATGAGCCAGAATCTGTTCCGGCAGTTTCTGTATATCTCTACGAGTTCGTTCCGTAACTGGCTTTCGTTCAATGGCAGCGCGGTGCGGGAAGCCGGACCGTTTACCGATCAGAATCTGAGTTCACGAGACGCTTCCGCCAGTATTGAATTCACGGTCGGAAGGCCCTGGGGTCACAGTTCGCTGCTCACCGGATACACGGTGCGCGATCTTCTGTTTCATCCGCTGGTGCAGGAATATTTCAATACTTCGAGCTACATCGGATTCCAGCGGAAGTTTGGCAGCCGGATAACGGCGGCGGTGCTGGCTGAGGATCTGCGTTCGTGGAGAGTACAGGACACAGAATACGTGATTGCACAGGCGTTTTTGCCGGGCGGGCGTTTCGAGTTCCGTGCCAATCCGCGGTGGAATATACAAGGATCTTTCCTGCTGTCGCGCGGAGAAGGCTTTCACGAATACGACAACGCGCAAAGCGAATTCTCAGTGGCTTATACGCGGGCCGGAAGGGCAACCTCCGGGGATATGCCGTCGATCGCGCATCCATTTCGGCTTTCTTTCGGAGTGCAGCAGCAAACTTTTTATAGTTTTGCGGGCGGCGCCAAGAGCTCGATACTCCCGGTGATTCACCTCACGCTATTCTAGAAATTTTGATGACGATCCAAACAATGGAACAAACGCCTAAGAGCGGAGCGGCTGTCGCTGTGGATGCGGAGCCTGCCACCAGCCGCAAACCGGCGAAGACGCTGAAGTCTCAGCTGCTTGGGGGCAGCCTTACGCTGCTGGCGGGGTCGGGATTGGTGGGAGTTACCAACCTGCTCTATAACGTGGTAACGGCGCGGCTTTTGGGACCGACGGGATTTGCGCATGCCACAGCGGTGTACACGATCCTGATGCTGTTGTCGTGCATCACGCTGGCCTTCCAGGTAGTGTGCGCGAAGTATGTGGCGAAGAACGCTTTGGCGGAAGAGCGGCTTCAGGTCTTTGCCAGCCTGCATCAGCGCGCGTGGAGTGCGGGAATTGGTATTGGCCTGCTTTTGTTTTTATTCAAAGGTCCGCTAACGGCTTACTTGAATTTGCCCGATTCCTTTCTTATTACGCTGCTGGCGATTGGGACCACTTTTTATGTTCCGCTGGGAGTTCGCCGGGGTTACATCCAAGGCATTCATGCTTTCGGACCGCTCGCGATCAATTTCATGCTGGAGGGCATGGTCCGATTAGCTGGCGTATATGTATTGATTAAATTGGGGCTAGGAGTAAGAGGAGCCGTTCTCGCCAGTGTTTTGGCGGTGATTGTGACTTATTTTGCCGCGCTTCCAAGCCCTGGGTTCACCTCGTTCCGATTTAAGGGCATTGCCATATCGTTCCGCGAGGGATTGCAGGCCATCGTCTTCTTCTCGGGGCAGACGGTGATTAACAACTTTGACATCGTTCTGGTAAAGCATTTTTTTCCGCCCATGGAAGCGGGGCTTTATGCGGCGGTTGCGCTGGTCGGCCGGCTGGTGAATATGTGCGCGTGGTCGGTGGTGAATACGATGTTCCCGGTCTCCGCCAGCGCGGGTGCTGATGAACATGAGGCCAGTCCGGTGCTGTTCACCTCCCTGTCGATGGTATTTCTGATTCTTTCGGCCTTGATCTTTGCCTTGTGGATGGTTCCCAGCTTTCTGTGGAGAACGCTGTTTGGCGCGCAGTTTGAAATGGGCAGCTACGGGACGCTGGCTCCGCTGTTGATTCTGTATGCCATTACGGCGGGAATTTACTCGCTGAGTTCGGTAATCATCACTTATGAAATGTCGCGCAAGATTGCGAACACCAGCTGGCTGCAACTGGCATTCAGCGGGGCCCTGGCACTGGGCGTCTACCTGCTGCATAACACGCTGCGTGAGGTCATTCTCGTCCAGTTGGTGCTGATGGTGATTTTGCTATTTGTTTTGATGATTCCTTTGCTACGCCATCAACTTACTCCCAAGGCTCTGGGAACGTACAACAGTTTGAATCTTCGGCGCTTGCTGACAGAAGAAGAAGTAATGTCGGAATTCTTGCGGAGTGAATTTCATCATCCCGAGTTCGACGACTACCGCAGCGAGTTCGATCATCTCGTGCAAAGGCCAAATCTGAACAGCTCGCGGGAGAACGCCTTGCGGCAGGCATTGTTGTTTTTGCGGCGAGGGCCCATGTGGCGGGAGCTTCCCGCGGACACGAAGTGGTTCGAAGTCGAGCTGAAGCATGACGACCTGGAGCGCATACGCTTTTTCCCGCGGGCGCAGTGGCGGCGAGTTGCGGATGGCAGCTTTTATATGAAGGATGTAGTGGAACGGATGCGTATCAAGATGGAGGAGTACCGCGACGATGACTTTTATCGCAAGCTGCGGCTGTTGAGCCTTTCCGTACAGGAGAACCTGATCAATCCTGCGGTGCTGCTGATTGGAGTTAATGATACGGGTCCGTTGACGATACTGGACGGGAACCACCGGATGGCGGCGGCGATGTTGAGCCGGCCTGCAGTGCTCGGCCGGTTCCGGTTTATCTGCGGATTCTCACCGCAGATGACGCGCTGCTGCTGGTACTACACGAATGTCAATACGCTGCTGCGATATTTGAAGAATCTTGTGCGTTATTTTTCTTACGATCCGGAGAGCGATATTGGGAGATATCAGGAGCCGGGGGTTTAGAGCGAAGACGCTCCACCATCCGATTGTGTAGTGTACTGCCACCCAACGAAGGTCCCATTTGCTGGGCCTTTTTCTCTTTTGTTCGCGGCCTATTACTGCGGAGGCGCAACGGGAGTTGGGGGCGCGGAGGATTCCTGCACTACGGAGTTGTCGCGGCGACGAAGGAGAATAGGCTCGCGCTGCTGACGGCGAACGTCGCGTTCCTGTTGGACTTTGACCTCGACTTTCGCATCGTTATCCGACGCCACTTGGCCTAGTCGTTGACCCTCGGCAGAGCTTCGCGTGGCTAGTCCCACCTGCATATTCGCTCCGCCGAGCTGTTGCGCTCGGTCGTAGAAAAATTGCGCGGTCTCGCGGTCGCCCTGGATCTCGGCAAGATAACCGATATTGTTGTTGGCGAATGCATTGTTGGCATCGAGCTTGTAGGCTTCGAGGAAGTCCTGTTCGGCGGCCTTGAGTTCGTTGCGGTTGATGGCGGAGACTCCGCGAGTGTTTAGCTCTGCGAGGCGGGTTTCGAGCGTCATCTGAGTTTCCAGGCGCGTGCGCAGGTTCTTCGCGTTCTGCGCGGCCATTTCCGCAACGGGCTTTCCGCGCCAGGATTTGTTGAGCGTAACCACGGCAGCGGCGTCGGTGTTGCGGGAGGCGGCGGAATCGTAGTAGCGGAGAGCTTCCTCGGTTTCTCCCTCCATCTCTTTTGCGGCGCCGAGATTATTGAGGGTGAAAATGTTGTTGGGGTCGGTTTTCAGGGTCTTTTGCAGAAGAAGATCGGCCTCGGGGCCGCGGCCTTGCGAGAGTAAGCGAACGGCCTCCACGTTATCGTGATTGATTTGGAGTGGAGTGTCTGGAATGGCCAGAGCTTCTTTCAGGTTGCGCCCTTCGAGCCGGGGAGAGCTTGCTTTCGCGATGACGGCTTCGGTGGAGAGCTGGCCTGCGAGTCTGTAGTAGTCTTGGGCGCGATCCACCTGGCCTTTTAACTCGGAAACGTAGCCAAGATTGTTGAGAGTGAAGGGATCGTCCGGGTCCAGCAGATAAGCCTTGTAGAAATAGGTTTCGGCCTTCTCGTAGCTGTGCTTGCGGATGGCTTCAACGCCCTCCTGGTTGAGGCGCTGCACTGGGGTCATGTGACTGCGGCGGGGCAGAGTGATTTTAATGTCACCGGCGCGCGCTCGCGGGCTGGCTACCATGGAAGCACTGATGATTGCGGCTGCGATCCAGACCTTGCAACCCCAGGCCTTGCAACCCCAGGCCTTGCAACCCCAGGCCTTGCAGAACGGGACTTTCCAGGACATTTGCGGAGACCTCGTTTTGGCAGAAATAACGCACCGACTGAGCACAGAACGATGCGTACATGAGATGCCGGTCGGGAGCAATCGTTTGTCGGACGATGCGCTTATTTTTGTAGTGAATTGACTATTTCTAACTATCCAGGAGGACGCAAATGGCATCCAACTGGAGCTTCGAATTTAGGATGTATGGGGAAAGCAATGGGCCGTTTCTTATCGAGGAGTATCGCCAGCACGGTGTTAGCGTGGTCGATTCTCGGCTGTGCAGCGAATGCGCAGGCGGCCGCGTCACAATCAGCCGTGGTCTCTGGACCGGGGGTGAGTTCAGCTTCGGCGCCTGATTCGCATGCGTCAGCGGCCTCGCAACCGGAAGCGCCGCGTTCGGTGACTCCGTCAGGAATCGTGCCGATCGTGACTGACCTGGACTCAGCCGACATTTCGGTGGATCCGGCGAGCTTGCTTCCCGACCTGCCCGCATTGCCGCCCACGAAGGCCAGCCTGCTGGGAGGAACGATCCAGAGAGTGGACCGGGTACGCGATCAACTTACAGTACAGGTCTTCGGCGGCGGAAAGACGAGAGTAGCATTCGACACGCGAACACACATTTTCGAAGGAAACGGGCTGGGGACAGCGCCCGATCTGCACGTTGGGGATCGCGTTTATGTGGATACGATTCTGGATGGCAGCACGGTATTTGCGCGCAATATTCGTCTGGCAATGGATTTGAGCGGAGGCAACAGCCAGGGAGTAGTCAAGAGTTATCGCGCGGACAAAGGCGAGCTGATCTTGCGGGATATGCTGTCTCCCGATCCCGTAAAATTGAGATTAACTGATCGAACGCAAGTGATGAAGGGTGGGAAGGTAGCATCGGCAAGTCAGCTGGTTCCGGGAACGCTGGTCGAGGTCAATTTCACTTCTCAGAAAAACGGCCGGGATGCGCAGCAGGTTTCAATCCTTGCTGTGCCGGGAACTGACTTTATTTTTGGCGGAACGGTTACATCGCTGGATTTGCATATTGGCCTGCTGGTACTGACTTCTAGCTCCGACCATAAGACGTACGAAATCTATCTTGATCCTTCTGCAATTTCCGTAGACGACCAATTACGTCCGGGGGCAGACGTGACGACCGTGGCGAAATTCGATGGAACCCGGTATGTGGCGAGGAGTCTCACGGTCAATTCCCGATAAGCGAAGCCAACGATCGTTCCAGGTTGATGGGGCTTTGCGAGTGGCATCACGCCCACAAGCGCTAGAGTCGTCGACAAAATCCAGCCAGCTATGGCGCACTGAAAGCGCTCGGCTCCTCCAAATCAAACAGACATCGACTTTGTCTTCTTCTCGGGCGCTACCGGCCGCACCCACGCGACTACTGGTTGCTGGAGTGCAGGAGTCGCGAGGGGAGCAGCTGGCGCGGGGGAAGTCGTGGGAACCACAGAGTGTTTTGTGGCAATCACAGATAGTAAGGTTCCGACCCACAACGGGAAATCAGCGAAACAGTGCTCACACCCTGACCTGAGGAGATTCGGTCTGTTTAGGCTGAGTGTGAAAAGCACGAGTTGGCCCGGGACAAGCGAATCTCAACCTCTTAAGTATTTGAACAACAATAATTTATTTGGACTTCGCTTACGCGACTCAAGGGATTCCCGCCGGGTGCCCGAGTGCGCTCTAGGCATTCCGCCATTAGTTCGCACTGCTTAAGACGGTGACATCGGTCACTGGAGCAGAGGTCGGATCCCACAGACGCCCACAGGCTTGACGCGCAACTCTGCGTCAGCATCTCAGAGTGCCCATTCCAGCATAAAACCTGATTCCTCTGAACTGCCAATCACAATCCTGGAGGAGCAGTATGAACATCGTGAGAAGGCTGTGCCTTATAGCCTTGGTTGCAACCGTGGTGCCGGCTCAAGCCCAGACATTCAACATGGGCATGGATAAGAATCTGCCGGCATGGAATGCGTGCGTGTTGCCGAATTGCGATCCGGGCGGACTAGGAATTCCTACGAAGGTCGTCATCGCGGAGACTACGAAGTGGCCGTTGGACTCATTGGAATTGTCAGTGACGGGGCCGGCGTGGACTAACTTCCTTGCCTGGGACAAGATTGGCGCTACCAACGCCACGTATTTTAATTCCGACTTTTGGGTAACGATTCCTACGGCCGTTGATCCGGCTAACATTCAAGCGCTGGAGTACGACATTTTCGCCTTCAACTCGCCCTACGAATATATGTGGGGCAGCGAGTGCGTGTCGAATGCGTTTTGGCAGATTTGGGATGAATTGCATGGGCAATGGATCAACACGACCTTAGCTTGTTCTCTGAGTCAGAACGTGGCGCACCACATTCAATGGTGGGTCCATCGCGTCGATGGTGACACCAGTTGCGATGGGTATCCCTGCATGTGGTACGACATGCTGGGCGTGGACGGAGTCTACACGCAGTTTGAAATTGCGCATCCGGCCGGACCGATTCCGGCAGGCTGGTCGAACAATTCCGGCTTGAATTTTCAGCTCGATATCAGCGGCGCGCCGGAAAAGACTGCGACCATCCTCGAATACATCAAAACGGTGAACTTTACAGAGATCGGTGATTGACACGGGGTTCGCGGAACGCACCGCGCCAATCCCAGGCGACAAGACAGATTAGACAAGTCCAATGGGACATCTCCCAAGGTTATCTATCGTTAATCTGCGACTCCACCTAAGCTGTGCGCAGTTCCCAGATAGACCAGTTCGATCCCAGTCGCGGGGAAATTCATAGGCATGCGAGCCTTCCCTGGGCTGGTCCCAGAACCGAAGCAAGATCCTCGGCTCTATGGCTCCGCCCTGAGGACCCATGCGTCTTAATTTGGTAGTTGCAGTATTTCTACTGGCCGCGTCGAACCTGTGTTTTGCGAGTTCTTCGTACGTTGTGCCCACCACAACCCTGGCCGCTCAAACTTCCAATAACACCAGCGCAGCAAACACTTTTACTACGCAAACCAATAATAACCGGGGCGCGGGAAACATTAGCAAGGTTGACATTCACACCCTGCTTTATCCGGGAGCGACGACCAAAATTTACGCGCACATGGTTCTTTGGTTCGGGCAGTCGAACCACATGAACATCGGCTATAGCGAGACCAATGCGGCGCAGGTGCAGAGCCAGATTGACGACATGGTGAGCCGCGGGATTGACGGGGTAATCATCGACTGGTACGGGCCGGGAAATTCCATCGATCAGGCCACGCAACTGGTGATGACAGCGGCGGAAAGCCATCCCGGATTCACGTTCGCGATCATGATCGACCAGGGAGCGATCGAGTGGTATTCGTGCTCCGGCTGTTCTCCGCAACAGGCGCTAGTGACCGACTTGCAGTACATCGAAAAGACATACTTTACGTCGCCGGCTTACATGGCGATCGACGGACAGCCGGTAGTTACGAATTTTAATGTCAGCCTCTCTTATCCTTCGGTTGACTGGAACGCCGCAAATGAATCGTTGAGCACACATCCTGTATACATTTTTCAGAATAACAGCGGATTCACCCAGCCGCTTACGGATGGAAGTTATTCGTGGGTGATGCCAACGACCACCGATTATGGAATGCGTTACCTGGCGAGCTTCTACGATGCGGGTTTCAGTTATCCGCACGAACAAACGGTGGGAGCGACTTACAAGGGATTCAACGACACGCTAGCATCCTGGGGATCGAACCGCATTATGGCACAGCAGTGCGGGCAAACGTGGCTGCAAACATTTTCCAAACTGAACAGCATGTATAACTCAGGGAAGCCGCTTCCCTATCTTCAACTCGTAACCTGGAATGATTATGAAGAGGCCACAGAGGTTGAATCGGGGATCGACAACTGTGTGACGGTTTCCGGCTCGGTGACGGCGAATTCCTTGCAGTGGACCCTGAACGGGCAGGAGAGCACGGTCGACCACTACACGGTGTATATCAGCTCCGACGGGCAGAATCTGATGCCGCTGACGGATCTGGCGACCGGAACCTACTCGCTGAATCTCTGCGGATTTCCGATTCCCAACGGGAACTACCAGCTATTTGTGCAGGCCATCGGAAAGCCCACATTGGCGAACCAGATCACGGGGGCGGTCAGCTATGCCGCAACGTGTGTCGCCCCTGCTCCACCACCTCCGCCGCCGACTCCGACTTTGTCGTTTAGTGCGGCTCCGGGTTCACTGACGATTCCCGCAGGAATGGCGGGGAGTTTGACGGTGACGGCCACGCCGCAATCGGGAACTTTTAATAATCCGCTCACGCTCAGCTGCAGCGGCATTCCGAGTACATTGAGCTGTTCGTTCTCGCCGGCGACGATAACCCCGGGATCGGCGGGCGCCAGTGCAAAGCTTACGATTTCCACGACGACCGCGGCGGCAAAGAATCGGCCTCGACGGGGAAACTACATTCCCGTCTATGCTGCATGGTTACTGCCCTTCGGGCTTGTGGGCTTCGGGTTTCTCGACAAGCGGACGCGCCAGCACGGGATACAAGTTCTCGCTCTCTGCGGCGTTATTGGTTTGGGAATGATGGGAGCTTCTTGCGGGAGCGTCCATAATGTTCAGCCCGCCAGCGCTACCGTTCCCGTTAGTTCGGCCAGTTACTCCGTGACCATTAATGGGAATTCGAGTGCCACCAATCTCTCCACGACCGTCAACGTTGTCGTCCAGTAGAGGTTTCATATTCTTCGGGCGCGCCGTAGGGCGTTGAAGGGCGGAGCGATGCACCCAGCCGAGGGTTTTGCCAGTCATCAGCCTTAACAGGAAGGACTTGGAAGGAACCCAACTGGGCAGGCGGCGGAATCTGGTTACCTGGCGCAGCGCGAGGGCTCTCTGCTCGAGTTCGAAATGGCGCAGATATTTTAGAACGATGTTGGGCATGGTCATGCGCAAAGCGGCGGAAAAATTCTGCTCTGCCATGGCCTGCTGCTTCGCTGGGTCCGTGAGGAAGCGAACCAGACAAGCGGCTAGATCCTGGGCGTCGCCGGGTTTGTAAAACTCGATGGCCATGCCTTCGCCGTCGGACATCTGCCGGAAATCGTCGAGGTCGGCGCACACGATGGGCACTCCGTAGGCGCAAGCCAGATGGGCGACTCCGCTGCAACCTGTGGAGGACGAGTAGGGCATGACGGCGACGGAAGAAGTCTGGAAGAGATCGGGCAATCGATTCTCGTGCACGTAGCCGGTAAATTCTATTCTTGGATTCCCCTCACACTTTTTTTTCACCGATTCCACATAGCCAGCCGCATTAGGATGGTTTCCCCCCCCGATCACCAGCCTGGCATTCGGCAAGGCTTCCGAGACGTGTCGGAAAGCGTCGATCATCAATTCCAGCCGCTTGTATGTTCCCCATTTGCCGAAAGCTAGGATACGGTGCTCCGGATTTCCACGGCGTGATAGGTCCGGGAACCCGGGCTCTCTGGAGAGAATGCCGTGGGAGCGAAGATGCACATTGTCGCGGCCATATTTTTCGTGGAGGATCTTGCGGTATCCGGGCATGAGCACGGACACGGAGTTTGCGAGAAGCAGCATGCGCGTGGCCAGGGCGCCCGCTAAGCGGTAGGTGCGGGCATAGCGTACGCCGGCATCCTGCAGGTTCACAGTGTCCATCAGATGGTGGAGGGTGACATGGGTGTAACAGCCGGTGAGGCGCGAGAGCAGCGGAGTAAGCAATCCGGCGAAAGCGATCAGGGGATTGCGGCCGAAGGTGCTGAAGAGCAGATTGAACCACACCACGTCAGGCTTCTGTTTGCGAATTGCGCTAAGGATGCGGGCGGAACTGGCGGGATCGTCGAACGACCAACACCTTTCAACGGCAAAGCCTTCGAGCTCGGGCTCAGGGTTTGAGATAGTGTCAGCGAGCACGGTCAGGCGGATAAACGGATTGCGTTGCAGTTCGTTGGCAATGTGAAGCCCGTACTCGCTTAATCCGCCCTGGCTGGGTGGAAAAGTGGTCACCAGACAAATCTTCATTCTCGCTCCGACCCCAAATGAACTAACGAAAGATGCGTAAAATCAAGACGCTCACCTCGACCGTCACACTCTGGCCATCAAGGTTCGATGAGTTCGCCGGATGAGATGTTGGCTGGGTTTGGAGCAGAGGATGCGGAATGATGCTTGCGCAGCGGCGAGGCGGTTTGCGCAAGCTTTTGCACCATTTCGTTCCTGATTCTGGTTTTCATCGCCAGGATCGAGTCAGGCGCAACCACGGTGATATTGCCGGAGAGTCGGGCGAGATTAAGATAGGCTTCCCGGTTGCGGCAAACGAAGTCCAAAGGGTATTCGGGTTTGCGGGCCTGCGCTCCAACGGGATCGGCATCGACCACGTAGGCGATATCGGGCTGGGGCACAAGTTTAAGAATGAATTGGGCGAAAAAACGCACGGGTTGATGAGTCAAAGGAAGATTCGCGAGTTCGTCGTAGATATAACGATCAAAGATAACGACATCGGCGTCACTTTTCTTCGCCTGGCGGACCTTGAAGCAAAGGCTGAGGGCATCGGCGAAATAGAGACCGAGGCGCGCGAGGGTAAGGGGCCCGGAAGAGACGTTTTTGTCGCGACGGTGCAATGGATTCTCGGGACTCCCGACGCCGGCGTCGCCTTTGAAGGCCTTCAAACTCATGAACTCGCGGTGACGGGAGAAGCAGACAACGTCGTCCCAGAAAGTGAGCAGGCGAGTGCGGAGTCCAGAGCTCTGGAGCCAGGTTTCGAGAGCGGAGATTTGCGTACTCTTACCAGCCCCATCTATTCCAGAAAAACTGACGATGATCACGAGATACCTGCTCCGGATGCGCGCATGACTGTGTTGTTAATGAGTGCGTGTTTAATGAGCCCCCGGGGGCTTGCTTCCAGTAGCTTCGGTCAGCGCAACGACGGTTCCCACGGCTACGGCGGCACCAACAATGGCGGCGGTGCGGATCACGATGGTTCGCACCCGGCGCTGTTTGGCGGGTGCGATGGCCACGCCGGCGGGTTGCGATGCCGCCACTCCGGCGGCATGCGTAGGCTCAGCTGCAGCCGTTCCTACTGGCTTTTGAGGAGCCGGCTGCTGTTGGGCGGCTGGAAGCGGCGGAGCTTCGGACTGAGTTTGAGATTCGTTCGATACAGGCGCGCTCTGCTGCGGCGCCGCAGGAGCTTGCTGTTGGGCAAGCAGTTGTAAATTTGCGCGAGTGGCGCTGGGACTATCTGGAAGCTGAGATTGTTGTGCCGTATTGGCGGATGGCTCAGCAGCAGAGGCAGTTTGCTGAGCGAAAGCAACCGACCAAGCGGTCGAGAACGCACAGAGCACGATTCCGCTGTGCGCGACCCGCCGGCCAAATTTTTTCCACACTTCCATGGGCACTCCCCGCCGCCGCATGAAGAACATTAGCTGGCAGCTTTCAGATCCGTCAGCCCGTGTGCGGTGGCGTACCAGGGCTGAGTTTGAACGGCGACTGCCGGCGCAAGCTGGAAGCTGCGCACAGCTTGTTCGGCGGTGTCAAAGACTTCGAAAAGCCGATCGACCCGCATCAATTCCATGATGACGGCAGAGGCAGGCGAAACCGCGGCCAGCTTCAAATCTCCGTCGCGCTTCATTGCTTGTTCCAGGCAGTACAGAAGCATTTCCACGCCTGCGCTATCCATGTGCTTTATTTGCGAGCAATCGAGTACGAGGCTGGGACGATCGTTCGTCAAAAGCGGCTCCAACTCGTTCAGGAAGGACTTCGCTTCCACATGGTTCAGTCGTTCGGGTAACTCCATCACAATCACTGGGGCTCTGGTAGGCATGTAAATCACTCCTGGATAAGATTGTTACTGAATTGCCATGTCTCTGGCATTGGTGTTTTCTGTAAGACCGCTGCTCTCGCGGGCGCAATAAGATGACCATTGTTGGCGGCCTTGCGGCTGGCAGAACTAAACCGCATAACGCTGGCATCGACAATTTCGACGGTCACGTCGCGCTCGAGATTCCAAAGTTTGTTTCCGCTGGCGATGGCGTGACAGAGATCGAGGCAAATTCCAACGGTAGTGTTCGCCAGTATGGAAGTGTCTTCGACTACCGTACCGCTATCGACGCAACAGTCGCGCTCAACAGTGCTGAAGCGCGTAATTAAAGCATCCGCCTTCACTTTAGATGCACAACCGACGTAGGCGGGGGCGACAATCCGCGCACGCCGGTGGATTTCAGCGCCCTGATCCGTCCAAACACCGGGGCGCGACTGCTTGCCACCCGGTCCGGTTTCGCAATTTCTCTTCAGTATGTCGACGGCGAGCTGACGCAGGTCGCGGAGATGCAAGAGCCGATTGACATACTCCCGAATGAAGTATTTCGGCGCGCCCTCCTGGCCTGCATCCTTGAGGAAGCTCTCGAGATCGCCACGCTGCGCCTTGGCGCAATCGACTACCCACAAATCGAGCACGCCTTTTTTATCGAAGGTTCGCGTCGCCGCCTGACGAGCCTCGCGATGAAAACAGAAAAGATCCAGGAAGTCAGTTTCGGCGTAAGCATTAGCCGAACTGACAAAGGCGTGCCCAATTTCGTTTTGCGAAAAGTCCGCCAATTCCTGAGTGATCGCGGGATAAAGGTCCCGCACCACTTTTACGGTAACGTTTGTGCACTCGGCGCGAAATTGAGGCACCTGATCGGAAGCCTTCTCGTCAACCAGGATGGAGGCGCGTTCGACTCCGATTGCCGTGAAACGCTCAACCATGCGCTCGAGTAAAGAGATGCCGGCGACCTCAATGCATTCCAGCGGAACATCGAGAAAGCTTTCCCCACTCATCCCGGACAGCTCATACAAGCCTCCGTGATCCTGGGTAGCTTTTTGATTCTCTGCCCCGATGGTTACAACCGCTCCCAGCCCGACGAACATTGCTTCCCTTTCACTTACGTCAGCACAACCTGTTTCCCAATGCGTGTTCCGATGGCGAGCTCACCGCTAAATTTTAGCCAGGGCCTTCGCGGACCGCGAGGGCCGTGCGGGCCCGGTTTTCGGGAACAACAGATCGCGCATTTTCATCTTGGCCTTGTGAAGTTGCGATTTCGAATTTCCGATCGAGCATTGGAGTTGACGAGCAATCTCGTGGTGCTGAAACCCCTGCACTTCGTGAAGGTCGAAAATTTGGCGGCATCCTTCGGGCAGTTCTTCAATGGCGCGGCGCAGTGCAATCCGGTCAACGGCACCGGAGAGATTGGGATCGGCCTTGCCAACATCTCTCTTCAGCGAGGGCGATTCGGCGGAAACTGGTTCATCCAGCGAAAGGATGGGTGGAGTCTTGCGGCGGCGCAACTTCATGAGAACGGTGTTCACGGCAATGCGATAAAGCCAGGTCGAGAATGCGGAGTCTCCGCGGAAGGAGTTCACGTTGCGGAATACCTGCAGAAATGCTTCCTGGGTAAGGTCTTCGGCGTCGGCCACATCTTTGGTCATTTGGAGGCAGACCGAATACACGCGCTTTTTGTGCAACTGGAAGAGCAGGCCAAAAGCCTCCTGGTCGCCGCACTGTGCGCGCTGTACAAGACTGCGTTCAGAGTCGTCTCGCAGGGTTTCGGTCCGGGCTGGGATCAAACTTGATTCGGTCGCGGAAATCACGCAAGTGGCCATTTCTAATCTCCTTACGATCTAGCTGCGCTGTGTTTGTAGTTCTCCGGGAAGTTGGAGAACATTCAGCGTCGAATCAGAGAGTAGCGGACCCCCGCGTCAGGTCCCATCAGGGCGCTCCTGTAATTGAATGCGAGATTTGCTGTACAGCCGATGAGTAATTGTTTCGAAGGGTTTACCGAAACTTTTACTAATAACAAGTGTTGGCGAAAAATAATTTAAGGGAAAGAAAAAAGCGGCAGGCCGTCCGATTGAGCCTGCCGCAGCGGATGTGATTCAAACGATGGGGCTTTGCTTCTAATAAAGCTTGAATCCAACCTCAACGCTGATTTGTACGTTTACCGGCCTACCATCTTTCATAGCGGGCTGGAACTTCCATTGCTTGACCGCTTCGATGGCCTTCGCGTCCAGTCCCATACCAAGCCCGCGAACTATGCGGATGTCTCGGGGGCGGCCCTGATCATCCACGATGAGCCACAGGATGCAGGTTCCCTGAGTCTTGGCGATGCGAGCTTGCTCGGTGTACTCGGGATCAGGAGTAGAAACAGGCTGAGGGGCGGAAATACCGCCGCCAACCTTGAATACGCCTCCGCCGATGCCGCCGCCGCTACCCGCGCCGACGCCGGCCCCATGACCTACGCCAACCCCGCCACCCGAGCCCGATCCAATGCCTGCACCAGAGCCCGTCCCATTCGAAGGAGGGGCTGAGGGCATAGCTGCAGCCGTCGGAACACCCAAATTTGGCATGTTATTTTCCGCGAGGCGAACCTGAGGCGGTATCACGACCGTCGCCTCCACAGCGAGCTTGGGATGCGGGTTGCGAAGGATAATGGAGGGCGGAGTGATTTGCTGCATGGCCAACTTAGGCAATCGTCCCTTGGGAGCCGGCAACACGTCGTGATCGCCTCCGCCACCCCCGCCGCCAACCAGCTTCTTTGCAACAGGGAGAGCGTAGGAATCGGGCGAGGGCGCGATCAGGGTGACGGTTTCATGCTGCTGTATTTTGGCCACAACTTTGTGACCGAAGAGTGTACCCCCCAGGAGTAGAGCCAGCAGGACGACGTGCACGACGGCTGATCCGACGAGACCGTTGGAACGATAATTATTGTAGTGACCCCAAATTGCGTCCGGGCCAAACTGGCTCTCCTCTCGCACCTGGGGACTCCTTTGAGTGGGCTTGACGGCACGGCTTGGGTATGGCTGACGAGAGACGTACCTGGTATTCAGCGAATCGAATGACGAAAGTGGAGATAGAGCGTGCGCGCTGGGATGTGTTCCTTGCTCGGTTGACATTGACGCTCCTTAAAGATTGTCGGGAAACTCAAAGTGGCTTTTGGCAAGATTTCCGACCAGCGTATAGATGCCACGACGGGGGCAGCGGTTTGCTCCCGGCCTGTAAGAAGCCGCCAGTCAAGGATTGCGGAGGACGGAGTAAAGCAATATCTATTAATGGGCTACGTGATTCACCCGATTGGAGGTTGCAGCCAGAAATGCTGCACTGGATTCCAGGGTTCGATTTTGAAAGTTGAATACGCTGGGGCGAGATTTGTTGGCTTGGCGAAGAACTACGAAGTTTCGGACTGCCAGCGATTTCTTTGCTGTCGAATGATCTGATAGCAGTCGCAGGCAGCGGCCTCGAGCTTTGTCTTGTTCTGAATGGTTACGTTGCCGCGGGTGTAGGAAATCATGCCCGCCTTCTGAAGGATGCTGGCAGCTACGCTGACTGTCGAGCGCCTGGTTCCAAGCATTTGCGCGAGGAACTCCTGCGTGAGAGGGAGAACCTTGCTGCCGATGCGCTCATGACTCATGAGGAGCCATCGCGCCAGTCTCTCCTCCACATCATGCAGGCGGTTGCAAGCGGCAAGCTGGGTTGACTGTATCCCAAGCATCATCGAATAGCGCAACAGCTGGCGCTCGAGTGCGGGGCACTGGGGCAAAAGGCTTCGCAAGCCAGTTACGTCGATGCGGTAGGCGGTGCCATCCCCTTGCGTAATAATTCTCAAGGCGCTGGTTTTAAAACCAAAGATGACCGGCAGCCCCACAAAGCCTTCTTTCCCAGTCAAACCAACTTCCACGGTTTCTCCATCGGGCTGAACCGTAAGAACGGAAGCCATGCCATCGTTGAGAAAGTACCCGGACTTGATGACTTCGCCAGTCTCGTGCAAAACCTGATGAAGCCGTAAGCGAACAAATTCGAGAGAGGGAAAGAGGCGGACGCGCTCAGTGCGCGGGAGGTCGCGCAGAATGTTATTGGCTATTTCGCGCTGATTGCCGTCCACTCGCTCGAACTCGCTTAAAGATCCCCGCAGCAACTGGGCCATTAGGTGGTTCCTTTCCAATCAGCAGCAATAAGCCATCCGATTTCGCAGGAACCGCTGGCCTGAGTCGCCTAACGGACAGGTGCTAGAAGAGACTCTTCAAACCTACTCTTTCCCGGCACGCTTGTATGTTCCATATAGCACACATTTGCGCACCCGAGCGTACAGACAGAAGGCCTGCCCAGCCGCATGGTGCAGCAATCTTCAAGATGGAGCGATGAGTCCCGCTGAAAAAGCGGGAGGCACTTTGAAACTGCGCATCCCATCCCAGATCACAGATCTTTTTGCCAACAGGTCTTTGCCGCAATTTGCCCACCCAGCCCTCTTTACCCCGGGGCTAGACGCTGCCACGGCGCGTGAGGTGGGTGACGAGCGAAAGCACAAACAGCACCAGGAAGATAAAAAATATCAGTTTCGCAACGCCCGCTGCCACAACGGCCACGCCGGTAAAGCCCAGGACTCCGGCGATCAATGCCACTACCAAAAATACTAGCGTCCAGTAAAGCATGTGCTTCCTCCTAAAGGTGTAACTTGCGACTCGACAACAGTAATAGCTGCTGGGCGCTCACCCGCGAATCCCCTTGACTCTGTAAATGGTAAGACTAAGCCCTGTAATTCTGGACTTTTTAGCTGAGAGGTGGGAGCAAGTGCCGCTTCCCAGAACCGGCACTTGCTCGATTGGGGGCGTCTGTCGAAGTAGAACCGCACACTAGCGGACGAAGAGGTCGGCGCCCATACTGTAAAGCTTGTATTTGAGCAGGGAAAGTACCTTCGGCGAATTTCCGGTGATTCCGAGTTCGCAACTGTCGATAGGAGACGGAGCGCCGTTACAGGAAACAATGTATAGACGGCTTCCTCATTGAGTTGTAAAAATTTGTTTATCCGGTGTAGTGGCTAATGACACTACTCATTGGTTCTAAGCCCGGTAGTTCCGCCGCTGGCCGCTTCGTCTTTCGAGGTGAAAGTTATGAGACGAGAGACAAGCTTCTTCGTGACCCTAGGTTTACTCTCAGCGATTGTCCCGCCGATTTTCGCGCAGGATCTGCACGGCCAGCCAGATCCTGTGCCTCCTACCAATGTGATTGGGCCGCAACTGATTGCCTGGTCTGAGTTACAGAGGCCACAGCCAATTCCAGAGTCAGTGCGAGAACCTGGGCGGGATAGTAAACAATCGGACGAGAAGTCCACCCCCGTGTCCTCGGATCAGCAATGCGGAGCAAAAGACACTTACGCGCTCGAGATTCCCGGACAGCAGAAATTAGGTAATAACTGGCCGTAGTTTTCTGAAGCAGTGAAAGCTGCGCCTCCCTCTCGTGTTCGTTAGTTCCCATTCGTCTCGCCAAGAAAAACCCCGCAAGTTCCTTGCGGGGTTTTCAGTCAGCAACGAATTTTCTGTTACAGCCTGCCAGCGAGTAATAGCACCAGTAACACGACCACGACTAATCCGAGCCCGCCACTTGGGTAGTATCCCCAGCCCCTGCTATACGGCCAGGACGGGAGTGCTCCCACTAACAACAGTACGAGAACTATGAGTAGAATTGTCGACATCACAACCTCCGTTGATCAGTTTGACTTCTCGAAAAACTGGGCCCGGCCTATTAAACCGGGCCCCTTAATACTCGCAAGACTTACCGATTCGAGGCTTGAGCATTCCCCGACGGGATGGTTACTTCACCATGGTCCCCGGCTTGATTGGCATACTTCCTTACGGCCGACTCGAACACTCCGCTGCCCGCCGGGGGACGAACTTTGCCCGTCAGGATTTCATCAAAGGGTACAAACTTTCCATACAGAAGGTGGGTTTCATCCTTGTCCTGAGTTACCGCAGAACCCGATAGATCGACACCGGCGAAGAGTCCGCGAGCGCGGGAGTAAGTCAACATTTCCGCTTTCATCTTCCAGTCGGTGTCGGCAGCGGCGTCGCGGCCCACGGGACCGGCGGCAGCGGATGCATCGGCGCCAATCTTGAACTTGCTAGCCAGCAGATGCTCCATACCCTCATGGTTCATGACTACCAAAACCAAGTCGACGGCCTGGCCACCAAGCTGCAAGCCCCAGCTTCCACCGGTAATGGTGAGGGGAGCGGGAGCGCTCCAACGACCATCTTCAAGGCGGCAAACAGCAACACCCTTTCCGTGATTTCCGCCGAAGCCCACTGCGATCTTCACCATGGAAGGAACGACCGCGATGCACTTCGCGTCCTTCATGACCTTGTCCGGAATCGCTTTGTCAGGCGTACCCATAATCTCATCGAGAACATGGGCCGATGCGACGATGCGTTTTTGAATGCTGGATTCGTCTTTTTTGTCGTCATCCTGGGACCAACCCATTCCGACGAGTAGTAGGAAACTAGCGCCGAGCACAAGCCCGAATCTGAGTGATGCGGAACCAATCTTTGACATAGACAAACCTCTTCCGTGCTCGAAGCGAGCAGCTGTTTTTAAATTCATACTAGCGATAACGCTAACTTTGCGGGGGCAATCCTTCCATCCGGTTAAGTATGTAATTTGCACCGGGCGCACGCCCGAGAGAAGGGAGTGTCGATCTCGGGTAATTTTTTGGGGGCTGATGCTTCTTAAAAAAAAACTAAGGTCGGGGCTGTATTGATCGGGATCAAAAAAACAAGGCCTTCGCGAAAGAAGGCCGTTCCAGGAATGGGTGTTGCATCAAGAGATGGATCCGCTCCTATGCAGCATTTTTGGCTTCTGCCGAAGTTTCCTGGGAGATCGCAATATCCTGAGCGCCGTTAGCTTGGAACACCTGCTTAGCGCGATCCGCCTCCTCGTAGGTTTCGCAATGAACGACAACCAGGATTCCACCTTTCAGCAGTTCGCCTTCGTATTTTTTGGCTTCGTACTCGGGGATGCCCATGCCGACCAGGGATCCGGCAAAACCGCCTAAAGCTCCGCCGATGCCAATGCCGGCAAGCGCCGCAACCAGGGGTCCCGCCGCGATAACCGGTCCAATGCCGGGAATGGCCAGAGCACCGACTCCAACGAGCCAGCCCAGTGCGCCACCCACTGCCGCTCCCGATCCAACTCCAACGGCAACGCCCTCCGGAGCCTTGGTACTCTGCTCCGTAGCCACTTCACCAGTTTTGATGTTTTCCGGAAGAAGTATGGAGACATCGGAACTGGAAAATGCGGCATGTTTTAAAGCGTTGACCGCCGATTCGACATTACTGCGGGTAAAGTAAATTCCAAGTACTGACTTGCCTTTTGCCATGGGGACGATCTCCTCTGTGGGTTGCGAATTCGTAGGAGAAGCGGCGGTGGAGGAAAATCGCACCGGCTCTCCAAGCAACAAAAGTGCGACATCCGGCGGCTTAACGCCAATCGGGAGAAGTCCTTAGAGGGAAACGAATGAAGGAGTAGAAACTAAGTCAACTAAATTCCTGCCAGCGAATCAACTGGGTCAGCCGGAAGCACACTCGTCGAGAACGGCGCTCGGCGCTCGAACCGCAGAACTGTAGGGAATTTGAAGCTCCACCAGAGTTCCCGGTTCAAGGTTGGAGAGGCGCAGTTGTCCGCCGAGTTCCTTGGCTCTTTGCTTCATGCCGCCGATACCAACACCAACGCTGTCGGGGCGCAATTCGACAATCCTATTGCCAATGCCCTTTCCGTCGTCGCGTACGGCGACTCCAATCGTTCCATTCTTTTGCGTCAGAGTGATCCATACGCTGTGGGCTTGCGAATGGCGGAAGACGTTGGTCAGAGCTTCCTGAACGATGCGAAAGATGGCAGTTTCTACTTCGGAGGTAAGCCTTGGAAAATCGCGGGGCTGCACGTCGAGAGAGGTTTCAATACCGCTGCGCTTGCTAAGACCCTCGGTATACCATGCCAGGGCCGAGAGCAAACCCACTTCGTCGAGGAGAGGAGGATGCAGCAGGTGAGACATGGTACGGACTTGCTGAATGGCCCGATCGATAATGCTGCTGGCCTGCGACCATGCTTCGTCGGGAGGTTGCGCCGACTTTTGCAAGAGTATCTTGTCCAACACCATTTTCGCGACGGCGAGCTCCTGACCCAGGCCGTCGTGTAAATCGCGTGCAATGCGCCTGCGTTCCTGATCCTGCAGGCTCATCAGGCGGACGGAAAGCCGCCGCAACTCTTCGGTCCGGGTATCGACCATTTTCTCAAGCTCGGCAGCGCTGTCACGAATGGATTGTTCCAGCAGTTTACTGTCATGAATGTCGGAACAGGTGCCATACCACTTGGCAATCTTGCCCTCATCGCGAATGGGAACAGCACGCGCCCGGAACCAGCGGTATGTTCCGTCCTTGGAGCGGAGGCGGTACTCCGCTTCGTAGTCAGCGCCCGATTCAATGCAGCGCATCCAGTCCGACATGGCGTGATCCTTATCGTCGGAATGCACGTAGTCCAGCCATCCGAAACCGTTCGCCGAACCGGGCGACGCACCCGTAAAATCGTAGAATCGCTCGCTCACATAATCTCTGGAGCCATCCGCCCGGCGACTGAAGATAATGTCGGGTGCGGTGCTGAAGATGGCGTCGAGTTCCTGGTTCTTTTCTGTCAGCTCGGCATTAAGCCGCATGAGCAGTTCCGCTTTGCCGGCTAATTCTTCTGTGCGCTCCGACACCCGTTGCTCCAGGTCCCGATTCAAAGTCTCGAGCAAACGTGTTTTGCGGTGCAAGTCGGCGAAGACTCTGACTTTCGCGCGCAGGAGTTCCGGCACAACGGGAACGGAAATGTAATCCACCGCGCCGTGTTCGTAGCCTTTGAGTTGGTCGAGATCGGTAAGATGGACAGCCGAAACAAAAATGATAGCGGTGCGCTGAAAACGCGGGTGCTGACGGATCATGGCAGCCAACTGGAAGCCATCGAGTTCCGGCATGCTTACGTCCATCAGAACTACGGCGACATCGGTCTTGAGCAGGATTTCGAGGGCTTCCTTGGCGGAATGGGCTTTGATCAGCCTTTCCCCGAGCCCGCCCAGCATGACTTCGTAGCTGAGGAGCTTGGCGGGCTGATCGTCCACCATCAGAATATTGACAGATTCATTGCCCATTCGTTCTCACGTTCCGAGACCAAACTGCTCTGTTCTAGCGATGCAGCCACATCCGCAGAGAGGAAAGAAGTTGCTCGGTATTGACGGGTTTCGCCAGATACTCGGAGGCTCCTGCCTCAAGACATTTCTCGCGATCGCCCTTCATCGCCTTTGCCGTCAGAGCGATGATCGGGAGACGCCGGAAGTTCGCGTTCTGACGAATCACCTGCATAGTTTCGTAGCCGTCCATCTCAGGCATCATGATGTCCATCAAAACGATGGCGATATCCGGAGTGGATTCAAGTTTGGTGATCGCCTCGCGGCCGGTGCCCGCGGTGATCACGGTCATGCCTCTGCGTTCAATAACACTACTCAGAGCGAAAATGTTGCGCACATCATCGTCGACAACCAGCACCTTTTTGCCCACCAGAGCATCGTCGGAACGGTGCAATCGGTCGAGCAATCTCTGTTTTTCAACGGGCAGATCGGAGACGACGCGATGCAGGAAGAGAGCGGTCTCGTCGAGCAATCGCTCAGGCGATTCTACGCCCTTCACCACGACACTGCGTGCCAGTGAGTGCAGGCGCGCATCCTCTTCCGGAGAAAGTTCTTTTCCCGTGAAGACTACGACCGGCAAGTCGCTCAGAGCCGGCGTGTCACCGAAACGTTCCAGGACGTCGAAGCCGGAGATATCGGGAAGCCGCAGATCGAGAACTACGCAGTCGAACGCCTGCTCGTTCACGATCTGAATCGCTTCCGCGCCGGTAGAAACGACGGTTACATCGATGTCATTGTAGCCGAGCAATTCTTTTATGCTGAGTTGCTCACCGGGATTGTCTTCCACCACCAGCAGCCGCTTTCTGCGCGGCGTGGCGTATTCCTTGATGCGGGATAAGGCCGATTCCAGGCCCTCGGGAGTAGTTGGCTTGGTGACGAACGCGAACGCACCGCGAGCCAGGCCGTGATGACGATCTTCGTCAAGCGTCAGCATCTGTACCGGGATGTGCCGCGTGGCCGGATCCTGCTTCAGGTGATTCAGGACAGTCCAGCCCAACATGTCGGGCAGGAAAACGTCGAGCGAGACCGCGGTGGGGTGGTACTCGTGAGCGAGGGCAAGCGCCTCCGCGCCGCGAGTTGCGACAAGAACTTTGAAACCCTTGTCGCGAGATAGATCGCACAACACACGCGCATAGTGCGTGTCGTCTTCGACGATGAGGAGGATCGCGTCGTCGGGTTGAAGATTGTCGCGGTCGTCCTCGATTTTTTCGACCACATGTTCCGCCATGCTTGTGACGGCAAGTTGCGCGGGCGACACCGTCGACGACGATCGATGCTCCGTCAGGGCTGCATTCGAGCTGGAGGGTCCGACGTAGGTTTGTGGCAAGTAGAGGGTAAAAGTGCTGCCGCGACCGGGAGCGCTACGCAGCTGAATTTCTCCGCCGAGCAGACTGGCCAGCTCGCGGCTGATGGCAAGACCCAAGCCGGTTCCGCCGTACTTGCGGCTGGTGCCGGCGTCTGCCTGCTGGAAGGCTTCGAAGATGATGCGCTGTTTTTCGAACGGAATGCCGATACCGGTGTCGGATACTTCAAACGCCACGACCGATGCGGATTTCCCAAGGATCGGGTGGTCTTCGCTCCATCCGCTGCGGGCGAGGGATACGGACATCCGCACGCCTCCGACTTCGGTGAACTTGAAAGCATTCGATAGCAGATTCTTCAACACCTGCTGTAGACGCTTCGAGTCGGTGACCACGCTGCGGGCGAGATGCGGGTCGCTTTGCACCTCGAAGCTCAGACGGCGATTTTCCGCTTCGTGACGGAAGGGACGACCAACGGCATCCAGCAGGCTGGCGAAGAAGACTTCTTCGGCCTCGACCGATACTGTCCCTGACTCGATCTTCGATAAGTCGAGAATGTCAGTGATGAGGTTAAGCAAGTCGGTCCCTGCGCCGTGAATAGTGCGGGCGAATTCGACCTGCTTGGGAGTGAGATTCGCATCTGGATTGTCGCTGAGTTGCTGGCCTAAAACGAGAATGCTGTTGAGCGGCGTGCGCAACTCATGCGACATGTTGGCCAGGAATTCGGATTTGTACTTCGAGGTGAGCGCTAGTTCCTTGGCCTTTTCTTCCAGAGCACGCCGGGCTTGTTCGATCTCCTGATTCTTGCGTTCCACCTCGACGTTCTGTTCGGCGAGCTGTTGCGCTTTTTGCGCCAATTGCTCGTTGGTCTGTTGCAATTCTTTTTGCTGCATTTGCAGTTCGGTGGCGAGCTGCTGCGACTGTTTCAGCAAGCCTTCGGTCTGCATGGTGGCTTCGATACTGTTGAGCACGATGCCGATACTCGCGGTCAATTGTTCCAGAAACGCCAACTGAGACGTGGTGAAACTGCTAAGCGAGGCCAGTTCTATGACCGCTTTTACGCGGTCTTCAAACAGGACGGGAAGCACGATAACGTTTCGGGGAACGGCCTCGAACAAACCGGAACGAATTGCAATCGTGTTGGGCGGCAAATCGGAGATGAGCATGCGGCGCTTCTCGGCGGCGCATTGTCCCACTAATCCTTCCCCAACTTTTAAGCGGTGGAGCCGCCCATCTTCGCCGTCACCGGCAAAGGCTGAGAGCAGGACCATCTCTGCGGATTCTTCACCGCCCATCTGGTAGATCACGCCTTGCTGCGCGCTCACGAGCGGCGCGAGTTCAGACAAAAGCATGCGTCCCACCGTTGTCAGATCGCGTTGCCCTTGCAACATTCCGGTAAAGCGGGCCAGGTTCGTTTTCAACCAGTCCTGCTCGGTGTTGCGATCGGTGGTGAGGCGAAGGTTGTCGATCATGGTGTTGAGATTGTCTTTCAGGTCGGCCACTTCGCCGCTCGCTTCGACCTGAATGGATCGCGTGAGATCGCCTTTGGTGACGGCAGTAGCGACCTCAGCGATGGCGCGCACCTGGTTGGTCAAGTTATCGGCCAGCAGGTTCACGTTTCCGGTGAGATCTTTCCACGTGCCGGCGGCTCCGGGGACGTTAGCCTGACCGCCGAGACGGCCTTCCACGCCCACTTCGCGGGCAACAGTGGTTACCTGATCGGCGAAGGTGGCCAGCGTGTCGGTCATGTTGTTGATGGTTTCGGCGAGCGCAGCGACTTCGCCCTTCGCGTTTACTGTCAGCTTTTGCGTGAGTTCGCCATTGGCGACGGCGGTCACCACTTTCACGATGCCGCGCACTTGCTCGGTGAGGTTCGCGGCCATCACGTTTACGTTGTCGGTAAGATCCTTCCAGGTTCCAGCGACGCCGGGGACTTGCGCCTGTCCGCCAAGCTTGCCTTCGGTACCTACTTCGCGGGCCACGCGGGTGACTTCAGCGGCGAAGGCGTTGAGTTGATCGACCATGGTATTGATAGTGTTTTTGAGTTCGAGAATTTCGCCTTTGACATCGACCGTGATTTTGCGCGACAAATCGCCGCGGGCGACGGCCGTGGTTACCTCGGCGATGTTCCGGACTTGGCCGGTGAGGTTTCCAGCCATGGCGTTCACCGAGTCGGTAAGATCCTTCCACGTACCAGCGACGCCAGAGACGTTGGCTTGCCCGCCCAGACGGCCTTCGCTACCGACTTCGCGGGCGACGCGAGTCACTTCGGCGGCGAACGAACGCAACTGCTCGACCATTGTGTTCAGGGTTTCTTTGAGCTGCAAGATTTCGCCGCGCACATCGACGGTGATTTTCTTGGAGAGATCGCCGTTGGCAATTGCCGTTGCGACTTCCGCGATATTTCGCACTTGGCCGGTAAGGTTGCTGGCCATGAAGTTGACGTTGTCGGTGAGATCTTTCCAGGTTCCAGCGACGCCCGGGACCTGCGCTTGACCGCCGAGCTTTCCGTCGGTGCCGACCTCGCGGGCGACACGGGTGACTTCTCCCGCGAACGCATTGAGTTGGTCCACCATCGTATTGATGGTGTTCTTGAGTTCGAGAATCTCGCCTTTTACGTCTACCGTGATTTTGCGAGACAAATCGCCGCGGGCCACCGCAGTGGTCACTTCGGCGATGTTTCGAACCTGGCCTGTGAGATTTCCGGCCATGGAGTTGACGGAGTCGGTGAGATCCTTCCAGGTTCCGGCGACGCCGGGGACGTTGGCCTGACCGCCGAGACGGCCTTCAGATCCCACTTCGCGAGCCACGCGGGTCACTTCTCCAGCGAAGGCGTTGAGTTGGTCCACCATCGTGTTGATGGTTTCTTTGAGCAGCAGGATTTCTCCGCTGACGTTCACCGTGATTTTTTTCGATAAGTCACCGCTCGCGATAGCGGTCGCAACTTCAGCGATGTTTCGGACCTGCCCGGTTAGGTTGCTGGCCATGGAGTTGACGGAGTCCGTGAGATCTTTCCAAGTGCCACCGACGCCGGGAACCTGAGCCTGGCCGCCTAGTTTTCCGTCAGTACCAACTTCGCGGGCTACACGCGTCACTTCCGACGCGAACGAACGCAACTGATCGACCATCGTGTTGAGCGTGTCTTTCAGCTCGAGAATTTCGCCTTTCACGTCGACGGTGATTTTGCGGGATAAATCGCCGCGGGCGACGGCGGTCGCTACTTCGGCGATATTTCGCACCTGACCCGTAAGGTTGCTGGCCATGAAGTTGACGTTGTCGGTGAGATCTTTCCAGGTTCCGGCGACGCCGGGAACTTGCGCCTGGCCGCCTAGTTTGCCTTCTGTGCCAACTTCGCGGGCCACGCGGGTAACTTCTCCGGCGAAGGCGTTGAGCTGATCGACCATCGTGTTGATGGTGTTTTTGAGTTCGAGAATTTCACCTTTGACGTCAACGGTGATTTTGCGCGACAGATCGCCGCGGGCCACAGCCGTGGTGACTTCAGCAATGTTGCGGACCTGACCAGTCAAGTTTCCGCCCATCGAGTTAACGGAGTCGGTAAGATCCTTCCAGGTGCCAGCAACACCGGGGACATTAGCTTGTCCGCCAAGACGGCCTTCGGTGCCGACTTCGCGGGCCACGCGGGTAACTTCTCCGGCGAAGCGGTTGAGCTGATCCACCATCGTGTTCAGCGTTTCTTTGAGCTGGAGGATTTCGCCGCGAACGTCCACCGTGATCTTGCGGGAGAGATCGCCGTTGGCGATGGCCGTTGCGACTTCGGCGATGTTTCGCACCTGGCCGGTGAGGTTGCTCGCCATGAAGTTAACGTTGTCGGTGAGATCTTTCCAAGTGCCGCCAACGCCGGGGACCTGGGCTTGGCCGCCGAGTTTACCCTCGGTGCCGACTTCGCGGGCCACGCGGGTGACTTCGCCGGCGAATGCGTTGAGCTGATCCACCATTGTGTTAATAGTGTCTTTGAGTTCGAGGATTTCGCCTTTTACGTCGACTGTGATTTTGCGGGACAAATCGCCACGGGCCACGGCGGTGGTGACTTCCGCGATATTTCGGACCTGAGCTGTCAGATTGCCAGCCATCGCGTTGACCGAGTCCGTGAGATCCTTCCATGTTCCGGCGACGCCCACGACCACGGCTTGGCCCCCGAGCTTGCCGTCCGTACCGACTTCACGCGCCACGCGCGTTACTTCGGAGGCGAACGAACGGAGCTGGTCCACCATGGTGTTGATGGCTTCCTTGAGCTGAAGAATTTCGCCGCGGACATCGACCGTAATTTTGCGGGAGAGATCGCCGCTGGCCACGGCGGTTGCGACCTCAGCGATGTTACGGACCTGGCCGGTGAGATTGCTGGCCATGGAATTGACCGAATCCGTGAGATCTTTCCAGGTTCCGGCCACCCCGGGGACTTGCGCCTGCCCGCCGAGTTTGCCGTCGGTGCCGACCTCGCGGGCCACGCGGGTAACTTCGGCGGTGAAGACGCCGAGTTGCTGAATCATCGTGTTGACGATGCTTGCCGAGCGGAGGAATTCGCCTTCGAGAGGGCGGCCGTCGACGTCCAGACGGACGGTTTGCGTCAAATTTCCTTGCGCGACGGCGGCGATGGCGCGGGTGACTTCGGCGGTGGGTCGGAGTAAGTCTTCGACCAGGGTGTTGACCGATACTTCCATGTCGCCCCAAGCGCCTCTGGATTCATGGAAGCGGGTGCGCTCGCGGGTTCTTCCTTCTTTCCCGACGACCTGCCCAACGCGCTTTAATTCGTGCGCCATCTGCTGGTTCGCAGCAACGATGGAGTTGAAAGTATCGGCAATCTTGCCCGCCAAGCCGGTCCAGGATCCGGGAAGTCGCACGGAAAAGTCCCCGTTGCGCATGGTTTGCAAGGCCCCGAGAATCACACTTAGATCGGCTGGAGCGGGCTGAACTGTAGCGGCAGAGTCTCCATTGCTCTTATGTTTATTGTTTTGGCCTTCGTCCAATCCACCATTGGCGACGGCGGTAGCCACGTCTCGGCTATTTTTCTTCATGCAATCTCCTGGAAGTAGGGAGGTTTTGGCTGTATCCGGACGTTCGCGCAGGCCGCAACGGGCACTGACGCCACCGAGATCAGGGCAAATCGGAACATATCTGCTGAGCGCGCTTAAGGGGAACGTACTGGTTCAAGTAGTGATTCATAACACGGAAAACTGGGAGATGACTCTAGGGTTTTTACTGTATGCTGAACCTGGTTACCGCACCCTATAAATCTCGCTGAAACGACCGCCAAGAAACGGCCGCCGAAGGCACGACAGGCATATAGCCAACCCCGCCGGTTTTTTCCTACGATCTACAGGCATTTCCTTATGTCCTTGGCAGCTTTGGGTTATTTACGATTGCGGGAGGGAATGCAGCGAAGAAAAGCACTCCCTGAAGGCTGAGTCTTTTCACGGCCAGCCGATGAGGAATGCGGGAAATTCACGAGGGAAGGACCCAGCATGCGCCTATTGAGTGTTCGGCTCATCGTGTCTCTGATTGTGGGCATTGCCTTGGTGTCTTTGGGCTTTTCGTATTACGAGGTACTCCGGGAGAAGCGCGTGCTTCGGAGCCAACTGGAACGTAGCTCGGAAGAGATCGGCGAGAGCTTTGCAATGAGCGTGGAGAAATCGTGGGATTCTTCACGAACCTTGCAGCGCACGGTGCAGCGGCTTGGCTCCCGGGAACACCTGCTGGGAGTGGCGGTATACGACCGGCAGGGCAAATTGCTCGCGATGACGGCTGGACTGCAGCCGCTCATGCTGACAATCCCAAACGAGGTCACCCGTGCCATCGCGGAAAATCGAGCGCAAAGTTCGTTTGGCAGGCTGGATCAGTACCGAATGCATATTTTTGCGGTGCCGGTACATCGAGAGGATGAAGTCCTGGGTGGGCTGGCGGTGGTCCACGATGTGGATTACATTCGCGCGCAAAATCTGCGCACCTGGCGCGAGGCATTCCTCAGCATCCTTGTCCAGGTTTTTTTCATAGTTCTTATCACACTTCTGATAGTGCGCTGGAGCATTGCCGGACCCATCGCGCGGGCGGCGCAATGGATGCGCGCGCTTCGCATGGGCAGGATTTCATCGCGCCAGCAGATGCCAGACCTGGATCTGTTTAAGCCTCTCGCCTGGGAAGTGGTAACCATGGCCGAAAGCCTCAGCCAAGCGCGCAACGCCGCCGAGAATGAAGCCCGGTTGCGGGAGGCGGGAGAATCCATGTGGACGGCAGACCGGCTGGCGGTGCAGATCCAGACACGCCTGCATGGCGGCCGGCTGTTTGTAGTGTCAAACCGCGAACCCTATATCCACCAGCGCAATGGCAAGACTCTCGAAGTAACTGTTCCACCCAGCGGATTGGTCACCGCGTTGGAGCCAGTCCTTACCGCGTGTGACGGCACATGGATCGCGCATGGCAGCGGCGACGCGGATAAAGAAGTGGTGGATGGGCACGATCGGTTGCGCGTCCCTCCGGAGAATCCTCGCTATACCTTGCGGAGAATATGGCTAAGCAAGGAAGAAGAGGAAGGCTACTATTACGGATTTTCCAATGAAGGTCTCTGGCCGCTTTGCCATATCGCTCATACCCGCCCCATTTTTCGAGAGCGAGACTGGCAACTCTACCAGGAAGTGAACCGCAAGTTTGCGGCGGCAGTACTCGAGGAGATCGCGGACACAGAGAATCCAGTAGTGCTGGTTCAGGACTATCACTTCGCATTGCTGCCCCGGTTGCTGAAAGAGAAAAGGCCGGATGCGCGTGTGGCCATTTTCTGGCACATTCCGTGGCCCAATCCGGAAGCCTTCGGCATTTGCCCCTGGCAGCGTCAATTGGTGGATGGTTTGCTGGGCGCGGATCTGATCGGATTTCACGTCCAATCGCACTGTAATAACTTTTTGCAGACGGTGGATCGGGTAGTGGAATCGCGGGTCGATTGGGAACACTTTTCGGTTTCGCGCCAGAGCCACCGCACCTTGGTTCGACCGTTCCCAATCAGTGTCGATTTAGGTGAGGATGAAGTAATCGCGCCGGACAGTTACGGAACGGATTATCTGGACCGGAGCAGCTTATTGCACAGTTTGGGCGTAGAAACGGCATTCGTGGGAGTTGGCGTAGACCGTGTGGATTACACCAAGGGCATCCACGAACGCTTTCGAGCCATTGAGCGATTCCTCGAAAAGTATCCGAAATATCAGGGTCAGTTTACGTTCTTGCAGATCGGGGCGCCTAGCCGCACCCATATCAAGCGCTATCACGATTTGATGGGAGAATTGGAATCGGAAGCGGAAAGAATCAACTGGCGCTTTCAGTCCGGCAAGTGGAAACCGATTCTCTTCCTGAACCGGCAACATAGCCACGCAGAGATCGACCGCTACTACCGCGCTGCGGATCTTTGCCTCGTAACCTCGCTGCACGATGGCATGAACCTGGTGGCCAAGGAATTTCTGGCGGCTCGCCGCGACGAACGGGGCGTGCTAATTTTGAGCCAGTTCACTGGAGCGGCACGCGAATTGCGCGACGCTTTGCTAGTAAACCCCTACGACATTGACCAGACGGCTGAAGCCATTCGGGTGGCGTTGGAAATGGATCCTGACGAAAAACAAGTGCGAGTGCACCGCATGCGCAGAATCATCAGGGAAAACAACATCCATCGCTGGGCGGGGAATTTGATCACCGAACTTTGCGAACTCAGGCTCGATGGACTGGACCGGCCGCAGGCAAAGCTTAGCGGGAGCGTGGCTACCGCGTGATGGTTCGCAACGATAGAATCGGCAAGAAACTTTTAGGTTCGCGGCCTGGGATCGAATCTTTCCTGGAAACTGTGGCTCGCATGCCACGGTCGTTGCTCATGTTGGATTTCGACGGAACCCTCGCACCGTTTCAAAAGGATCGGGGTAAGGCGTTTCCCTATCCGGGGATCAAGTCGGTCGTGCAGGAGATTCTTGAACTCGGAAAAACACGGGTTGTAATTGTTTCTGGAAGAGACGCGACCGAACTCATTCCACTGCTCGCAGTTGAACCTCACCCCGAGGTTTGGGGACTTCACGGATTGCAGCGCGTTAAGACCGACGGGAGCATTGCAGTTTCTGCATTGGACGAGCCGACGCTGAAGGGATTGGCGCAGGCGGACGAATGGCTGATCACACAGCAATTGCAACATACGGCGGAATTCAAGGCAGGCGGGATTGCGGTCCACTGGCGGGGATTGAATGTACTCGAAGCGCAAGATACTTACCGGCGCGTAATGCTGGGCTGGACGGGTGTTGCCAGGCAGTTCGGACTGGACCTCCTGCCGTTCGACGGTGGCATCGAAATTCGCAGTAATAAAGCCAACAAAGGCTCCGCTGTGCGAACTCTTCTCGGCGAAATGAATCCGGAAACGCCTGCGGCTTATTTGGGAGATGACACGACGGACGAGGATGCGTTTCAGGCCATCAACGGTTTTGGCCTGAGTATATTGGTGCGCCCAACCTGGCGTCCGACAGCTGCGCAACTATGGGTGAAACCTCCAGGTGAGCTTCTGGATCTGCTGACCCGGTGGCTGGAAATCTGCCAGGAGCAAGACGAATCGAGCGATGAAAGCACTCCGACGGTGAACGCGTAGGCGCTTGCGCGCCGAGCCCCGATTGCAGAGGCGAATGGGTGCGGGTCCGGACGCCTATGCTTGCTCTGAAACATTCCACCGATCAGCCCAGGGAGGATGTTGGTACATTTTATTCCGCGGCGGTGGTCGCCTCCGGTTCGGCTGCAATGGTGACTTCGACCTCGGCCCCCGGCTTGAGGCGAACCTTTTCCCCGTTCTCGTCCGTTAGAGTGTTTTCGATGCGAACCTCACGATAGAGGTGATCGGCTCCCTGAATGGAGATCTGGGCTCTTTCGGGTTCTGAGGGGAAAATGGGCTTGATAATTTTCTCGACAGTAGCGGGCAGTGTCGTACTGGGCTTTTCACTCATGCGTTTCCTGCTCTTGGATGTTGAATGGAAAATCAGCGGTAGCGGAGTCGCTGTGAGTGCATTATAGCTCGACCGGAGAAACCTCGGAAATACATCAATACGGTTTCTTGTGAGGAATTCGCGTCGACTTGAAAGCTTCCTGAAAAACTAAGGACATAACGAAGCTATGCCGACAGCGTTTGAGCACTGCCGGATGGGGCCAGGGTTTCTGCGGGAACGGTGGAATCAGCGAGTTGCCGAATTTGCGCGAGAGCGTCCGACAGAGTGGAAGCCACAGGAACGGGGCAGGCGGGACCCAGCCGCTGCCGTGCGGTATTGATCTCCAAACTCCACAGACCCATGAGGATTCGCAAATCGGAAGCGCCAGCCCTCAGCCGCTTGCAGAGAGAACGCGCCTCGACGACTGCGGTAGAAGAAATGGAGGAAACACATACCGTTCTGTAATCGCCTTTGGCAACCTCATCCAGCGTAGCTTCGGGCAAGCCGGCGCGAAAATCGCGGGCGCGAATTCCCTCCTGCCGAAGCAACTGGGCAAGCATGGTTGCAACCAGTTCATCCGCTCCGGGGTTAGCGGGAATACAGGCGGTGTTGGTTCTTGGCGGTGCGGTCTCGGCCGCGAGGCGTTGGCGATAATCTTCGCTGGCGGCCACTGCGGTGAGATCTTCTCCGTACTCATCGCCAAGATCGTCGATCAGTTCCTTCACATTGCGGAACATAGATTTTCTGGCAATGTCATCCAGGGTTTCGGCGCGATGATCCTGTTCTGCGAGCTTCAGCGCGGGAAGGATTACGGATTCATACAGGCTTCGGAGCGAATTCTCTTTGAGATAGGCTTCACCTATGGCTCTGGCCTCTACCTCATCCGCAGCGAGAAGACGCTGATAGAAGCACTGTTCGGGCGGGAGCACAGGTTCGTCTCCCAAAACAACTTCGAGAAAACTCAATTGCGGGACGTGGCGTCCCAGCACGATCAGGCAGACGGTGAGCGGCGTGGATAGGATGAGGCCCACGGGCCCCCAGATGGTGGCCCAGAAGACGGCCGCCACCAGGATGGCAAGAGAGGAAATGCCGGTATGAGCGCCGTAAAGCAGAGGCTCGACGAAGTTGGCGACGCTCAACTCCAGAACTAGGAACACGCCGAACGCCATGGCCGCATGATGCCAGCCGGGAAAAACAGCCAAGGCCAATGCAATGGGAAGGGTGGCTGCGATGAGCGTCCCAACGTACGGCACAAAGCGAAGAACCCCTGCGAACGCGCCCCATAGCAGCGCGTGCGGAACGCCGATAAGGTAAAGCGCCGATCCGAAGACGAAGCCGTATCCCGCGTTGACGATGCACTGCAACAGCAAATAGCGGCTAAGCCGCCGGCCCGCGTCATCGAGCGCCTGGGTCATGAGATTGAGCTGGCCCTTCCCTGCCAGCCGAATCGCTCGATTACGCAGATCTTCGCGCTGCACCAGCATGAACAGGGTGAAAATGATAACGATTGCAGCTGTTTCAAGGGGTCCGGCCAGCGGTCCCAGGAGTTCGCGAAGATCCTGAACCAGATTCGACGGGGGCTGAGCTACCTCAACGGAGATGGGACGAACGGAGTGGGTTGTCTTTTGTTCCTTGTCTTGTTTTGCGGAGGAAATCTGTCCAGGGAGCGCCGATAGTTCCTTACTTAAGTCTTGCACGGTAGCCGTCGCTCTGCTGAAACTTCCGCTGTTCGAGGTATGGAGCAAACGGATTTTCTCATCCAGATTGGCCTTGTAACCGGGCAACTCACCCATGATCTGGACCAACTGGCCGGCCACTCCCCAAGTGACGGCGGCGACCGCTAAGAAAGAGAGGATTAGGACCGTGATGACCGCTGGTACGCGGCTGAACCGGATTTTCTCCAGCAGGGAAACAAACGGGGTGAGCAGGAAACTGAAGACCAATGCCAGCGCCAGCGGAATGAAGACTTGACGCCCGAAATAGCACGCGGCGATGACCAGGACAAAGGCTATTAGCCCCAGTGATTTAGAGGCTAAAGCCTCTTCGGAGGACGCCAAAGTATGACTCCAGTTCGAGCCTGGCAATTGCACCGGACCATCGAATCCGACTGATTCTGAGCCGCCACTTCAAACCGCTTAGGGCATGGACTCTAAGCGGCAGCCTTGGCGCCAGCGCAGTCGGAATGTCCGCAGCCGCAAGCGCTTTGCGATCCCTTACCGCTTTCGCAAGCCGGGCTACAGTATTGGCTGTTGGCAGCCGTCGGACAGGTACATTTCTCGTGAGCGCACTGATTTTGAGTGACCGTCGTCATGCTTTTTCCTCGCGATGCGCGGCCTGTTTGCCGCCCCCGTATGAACCCAGATTAGTGTTCAATTTGCGCTCCAAGGTTGCCAACCGCGGGAAAAACTGTGTAGGATGACTCTGGCCAGACGACAGACCCCAGAATGTTGCACTTTCGAGTATTTGACTGCACATTTTTCCCTTGGTTGGAATACAGTGTTTCTGGTATGGTCTTGAAAAGTTCTTGATCGGTTTCTGGCCGGGTCTTCAATCCGAGGTTAGCAGGGACTTTGAAGATTCTTTGAGACCGGCACCGCAGGTTAGTCACTTCTTCTAAACGCTGAACGCGCCCGCTCGCGCGGAGGCTGCAGTAAATCAAAGCTCAACGCGCCCGCTCGCGCGTGGGCCCTAGTGCCTTAAGCAGTTCAGAACACCGCACGCCAATAAAATCACTGGAGAAGCATAGCATGCCTAAGTCTGCATTGCTGATCGTGTGCCTGTTGACCCTCTGCGCTTCCGCGGCTTTCGCTGGAGTAACCGTCAATACACCCGCCAACAATTCGACCTACTCAGGATCAGTTCCTTATGTGGCTTCCGCGACCACCTCGTGCAACAAAGGTGTAGGCTCCATGGGAATCTACACTGCCCCAGGAGTTTTGGCCTACGTAGTCAACGGCTCTTCTCTCAATACCAGCTTGAGTCTCTCGGAAGGAACCTACAACACGGTTGTCGAAGAGTGGGACAACTGCGGGGGAGCGTCTACGGCTCCGGTTACCGTTACGGTGGAGGGTTCAGGATCGACAGGCGTCCATGTGACCTCGCCTGTCAACAACAGCACGGACGGCTCTCCGGTCAATTTCACTGCCACCGCCACCACGTCGTGTCCCCAAGGTGTCGGCTCTATGGGGATCTACACCGCTCCGGGTCAGTTGGCCTATGTGGTCAACGGTGACAGCATGAACTACAACCTGACGCTTAGCCCAGGGACCTACAACACCGTCGTGGAAGAGTGGGACAAATGCGGTGGCGCGGCCACGACCCCGATTAAGATCACTGTCAACGGAGGCAGTGGGGGAGGCACTTCGCTCTACAGCCTCCAGGCTAGCGGTGGATGGGCCGGGTACGGGCAGGGACCGCCAAAATTTGTCGATTGTTCGCCTTCTCCCTGTGACGGCATCTCGTTCTGGATGGCACAGAACGTGAAGTCTCCTTCGATGGATGATAAAGCCATGGAAGTGAACTTGGGCGGAACGGCTGCTTACTCCGACACCCTATACAACAATCACTTGATCGGCACCGATTCGTCTCAAGGCCTGCCGGATAACAACCACACTCTGGTTCCTACACTCCATGACTTTACATACGATGTGTACTTCTATGGAACGGATCTGGCGCTCTCGCAAGCGGAGGAGTTTGACATCAACCAGTTCTACGACAACCTGGGCTTCGTCTGGGGCCATGAGTGCCGCATCGCTGGCGGGAACGAATGGGACGTTTGGAACCCGGTGGCGGCGAAGTGGACTCCCACAGGCATTGCCTGCTATCCCAACAGCAATGAGTGGAATCATGTCACGCTCAAGGTGCAACGAACATCGAGCAATCAATTGCTGTACGAATCGATCACGCTCAACGGGGTGACCAGCAACCTGAACTGGACCTTCAATCCGGCTTCTTACCCCGGATGGTACGGCGTGACGATCAACTACCAACAGGACGGCAACTACAAGCAACAGTCGTATGACATTTTCCTTGACGAATTAACTTTCACCTACCAATGAGGGACTAAATAGGGGCATACCGGCAGATATGCCCTTAATTTTTTCCAAGACAATTCCTCCTTACAGAATGCGGACCCGAGGGTCCGCATTCGTTTTATCCGTTCCAAACAGCCTTGCCGCGGCGTAACACGTCGGTAACTTGGAGCTATCCGGCTCCTGTTGCACAATGCAACAAAGGCGCTGCGTTCTCCTGCGACTGCTCACGCAGGCGATGTTTCCCCTCCGCATCGCGCAAACGAGGCCAAACTCTCGACCATTCAGTCCACTGACAACGTGACTTCGCAGTGAGTCAAGCCGCGAGCGTCAAACCATGGATGAACGCAGAAGCGAACGATTTGGGCGATACGAAATCCTGGCAGAGCTAGGACGAGGAGCCATGGGCGTTGTGTACAAGGCTCGCGATCCCAAGATCAATCGTGTAGTGGCGGTGAAGACTATCTCGTTGGCGGGCCAGCCTCCCGAGGAAGAAAGGGAATATCGCGAGCGCTTTTACCGTGAAGCGGAAGCGGCCGGCCGCCTGTCGCACCCAGGGATTGTCACGATTTTCGACGTGGGCGAGGAGCCGGAAACGCGATTCCCTTACATTGTGATGGAATTTGTCGGCGGCCAGTCGCTCGACAAATTGCTCTCCCGGGAAGACCGGAAGTTGCCGGTGGACACTGCCCTTCAGCTGACCCATGAACTGGCGGAAGCTCTCGACTGCGCCCATGGCCAAGGAGTGGTCCATCGCGATCTAAAACCCGCTAATATTCTGTTAACGGAAGACGGGCATGCCAAGATTGCGGATTTCGGCGTGGCCAAACTCAATCTTGCCAATCACACCTTGGCGGGGCGCGCGCTGGGGACTCCCGCCTATATGTCGCCCGAGCAATTAAATGGGGAGACCGTGGATGGCCGATCGGATTTATTTTCCCTGGGCGTAGTTCTCTACACGATCCTCACGGGATACAGACCGTTCCAGGGAAACAGCGCTCTTACTGTTTCCTACAAGGTAGTCAATCGTGATCCTATCCCCGCAACCGTTCTGGAGACTGAACTGCCGCCGGAGCTTGATTACATTATTTCTAGAGCCATGGCAAAAGATCCCGCACAGCGCTATCAGCGCGGAATGGAAATGGCGCTGGACATTCAGGATTTGCGGGAAGGCCGGGAGTTGTGGAGTAAGGCAAAACAGCCCATTCCTGCGGGCGGAGATATAAACCCAATCTGCACTGAGAAAGACAAGTCGCCGCCGCCGGTGCGCGGCCTGGCAGCCAAGGCTCACTCGCCTCAACGCGTTAAGCCCAATGCTATGACGGCCGCAGAAGGGCTATTGGATAAAAAGGGCACAAAGTATTTCGCCGCTGCGTTGTTCCTGGTAGGACTTCTATTATTCGGTTTCCGGGTCAGCCACGCAGTTTGGCATAAACAAGGGCCCGCAGAGAACAGCAGAGCAAAAGACGTGGCGGCACCAATGCCGCTCTTCGGAGAGGCAACGACTGTTAAGAATTCGCCGGACTTACCCGCGGCGGCTTCCAGCACAAATGTTCCGTCAGTCGCACCCTCCGCGGCCGTAGCCAAGAAGGTCAGGAACGCGGCAAGGGTATCCGCCCCTGCGGCCGCGCAAAAGAAACCAGCCAAGCAAACCTCTGAGGCAATAACCACGGCCGCAATTCCGGCCACACTAGATATTGAAGTGGATCACAAATTCGCCAAGGCAAACCTGTCGATATGGGTTGATGGACAGCTAAGTTATACCCACACTTTGGAAGGAACCGACAAGAAACGCCTGGTAGTCTTTCATCACGTGCAAGGCCACGAAATCCATGCCATGCAGATCCCAGCCGGGAGCCATCATCTTCGAGTACAAGTATCGTCGGACGTGAATTCTTCCGACCAAATGGTCACGGGTGATTTTTCAAGCGGAAGTGAAAAGCTGCTCCGGATTTCCTTCGATAAGCGCGGAGAAATGACTTTGAACCTGGAGTAGCTCCGTAACATAAAAAAGGCGGGGAGCCTGGTAATCGACTCCCCGCTATCCGTCCTATGCCGACTAAGCGGCCTAAGCGGCCTTACGAGTCTTACGTTTTTGACTGGGTAGTTCCTCCTCGTTCTCGGATTCGCCTTGCTGAGCCTGCGCGTTGATTTCTTTGGCTAACTCGGTGAGTTTTTCGTCGGTTTCCTTCTCCTCCTGCAAAGTTTCTCTCAGAAGGGAAGCCTGCTCAGCCTCGCCTAGCAGTTCTGCGTAGGCGATGACCGTGCCGTAGCCGGCAATCTCATAATGCTCCACCCGCTGGGCAGCCGAGATGAGGGCCGCATCCATCATGGCATCTTTGAAGTCTTCGCCCATGATCTCCGAACCCTCTTTCACCAAGCCTTCCATTCCCAAACATTTCTTGCCGGACCCCTTTGCACCCAGCATTTCGAAAATCTGTTGCAGGCGCTCGACGTGACCTTGGGTTTGTTGCAGGTGCTCCTCGAAGCCCTGGCGCAATTCCTCCGATGACGCTGCCTTTGCCATCTTAGGCAGCGCTTTGGTCAGTTGATTTTCAGCACTGAATAGGTCTTTGAGTTCTTCGACGTAAAGTTCCTTCAGAGAATTTTTGGACATTGTTTTCCCTCGTATTTTAAGATTTGCCCCCGAACGGCCGTTCTATTTATGTTTCGTTAGTTGCAAAACTACGCGGGGCGGATGGTTATAATCGACAGCCCCTTCTGGAATCGGATCTAGTCGGATCATGTAATCGTTCAGCTTTTCGCGATTCATCTTCTCAGCAGGCTGAATGTGCGCTGCTCCAGGGGTTCAGCTCGGACCGAATGAGCCGTGTTTGTTGAGGAGTGTGATTGAGCCGAGAACTTATTGAGAATGCCCAAAAGTATGATGATTTAGCTCTACAGTAAACCCTGTATGGAATAGGGGGGCGGTCGCTGTAATCATTCCGGGTTTGTACCCCCGCTCTCGAATGGCAACTTAAAAGGCAAATGCAAGAACGAGCTCCAACAATACTCTGCATCGACGATGATTCCGAGACATTGGCGCTGCGGCGCCATTTCCTGCAGAGTTCCGGCTACTCCGTGGTCACGGCGTCGTCTGGAACCGACGGGCTTCGTGCGCTGTCGGATGGAGCAGGAGTTGATCTTGTCCTCCTGGACTACATGATGCCAGGAATGAATGGAGACGAAGTCGCACAAAAGCTCAAAGGGCAATACCCCGAGTTGCCGGTGGTCGTCGTGTCCGCCGTTGCCCAACTACCCGAGCGTTTATCGCCTGTGATCGATGGGTATGTACAAAAGGGCCGGGATCCAGATGTGCTTCTTGGCACCGTCTCGGAGATTCTGACGTCCCGGAGCAGAAAGGCCGCGCCAATGGGAAGCTCGAACTCAGGCCGTAAGACCGTCCTTTGTGCTGAAGATGACCCCGACCAATTAACTTCGCGAAAGCTGGTTTTCGAGTCAGCGGGTTTCGATGTGCTGTTGGCTCGTTCCGGCCCGGAAGCATTGGAATTGTTCCAGAGACATCCCGTGGACGCGGTTGTATTGGACTATTGGATGCCGCGCATGAAGGGGCTATCGGTGGCGCGCGAAATGAAACGCTTGCGGCCGAACACACCAATCATGGTCTTCTCAGGGTTTTCCTCTTTGCCGGACGAAACAATCGGCGTGGTCGACACCTGGTTGCAGAAGCGCGACGTGGAACCGGACGAACTCCTTGCGGAAGTAAAGCGACTCATCGATAACGCGAGGAATTCGCCCGATTAGATTTTCTTTTGCTGCCGGATCTACGCGTTATTGCACCGAGCGCAGTCGAGTTGTTTCACTTTGAGTCAATTTCAGTAAGAGCGCCCTCCCAAATGCACAATTCTTTCCGCCGATGCTTGATCGCCGCTGCGAAGGTGAGCCTGATATTCTGCATCGCTGTACCGGCATGGATGTCAAGCAGCGCTGCGGCAAGCGCGCAACCCGAGCAGTCCGGCAATCCACTCAAACAACTGAGCCTGGAGGAACTTGGCAGCGTCAAGGTAACCACTGCTTCTAAGGAACCGGAAGAAGTCTGGAAGACTTCCGCAGCAATCTACGTGATCACGCACGATGATATCGAACGCTCGGGCGTGACCAGCATTCCTGAAGCGTTGCGTTTAGCCCCGGGCGTTGAGGTGGCCCGAATTAATAGCAACGAATGGTCGATCGGCATCCGCGGTTTCGGAAGTCGGCTCTGCCGCGCCGTCCTCGTGCTGATTGACGGGCGCACGGTTTATACAACTCTGATCGCAGGCACTTACTGGGAAGTACAGGACTACGTGCTGGAAGATATCGACCGCATCGAGGTTATTCGCGGGCCCGGAGGTACTATCTGGGGTCCAAACGCGGTCAACGGTGTGGTTAATATCATTACCAAGTCGAGTAAAGATACGCACGGTGAGTACGTCAGCGTGGGTGGTGGGAATGAGGAAGAAGGCTTTCTCAATTCGCGCTACGGTGCGGGGGATGGGAAAAGCTTCGATTATCGTGTCTACGGAAAAGGGTTTAACCGCGGACCGGAACACGATGGCGGCGACTTGGATTATGACCGCTGGCGGGCCGCGCAAGTTGGCTTCCGCATGGATTGGAATACGAACGATCGCGACACATTCAATCTGCACGGCGACATTTATGATGAGGGAACCGGAGAGAGCGTGAGTGTTATCACTTACGCGCCGCCTTATTCGCAGGTCGTCAACTCGACCGCGCCCCTTTCCGGCTGGAATTTGACTGGCAACTGGAAAAGGTCCTTCAGCCAAGGAAATGATCTTCAGCTTGACGCTTATGTCGATCGAACCAATCGTCAGGAAGCGAACTTCAGCGACATCCGCAATACGTTCGACGTAGATTTCCTGGAGCGCTTCCGCCTTCCCGGAAGGCAAGAGATTTCATGGGGATTGGGAGCACGAGCCAGCAAAGGGGACGACAAACCTGTGATTTCAGGGCTTGAGTTCCTTCCTACCAATCGAACCGACGAACTCTTTACCGCCTTTCTTAATGATGAGATTGCCTTGGTTTCCAACAAGCTTTTGCTTTCAGCCGGAACAAAACTTCTGAAGACGAATTACACCGGAGTCCAGTTTGAGCCCAGCGGCCGGCTGTTATGGACTCCAACCACGAGACAGAGCGTGTGGGCCGCTTTTACTCATGCCTTGCGTACGCCCTCGGACGGTGAAGAAGATTTTTACCTATCGGGGTATATTGGTACGGCCGCGAATGGACTCCCTTTCTTCGCGAGGTTCAATGCAAATCGTAACTTTCACTCCGAAGAACTCAACGGTTACGAGGCGGGCTACAGGAGACTAGTCACCAAGAATCTTTATATTGATCTGGCCGCTTTTTACAACCATTATGGAGATTTGTTCAGCGAAGACATCACCGGCTCACCTTATATAGAAACCGATCCCGCACCCACGCACGTCTTACTTCCAGCTGAGTTTGGCAATGGGCTCTTCGGCACGACTACCGGCGGAGAGATCGCTCCAGACTGGAAGGTCACCGACCATTGGCGGTTGCAAGCCTCTTACTCTTTCCTCCAAATGGATTTGAAAAAAGGTACTGAATCTCTCGATATAGGCACAGCACCGGGAATTGAAGGATCAAGCCCCAAACATCAGGTGATGATCCGATCCTCGTTCGATATCTCAAAGGCTTTCAATCTGGACCTTGCTTACCGTTACATTAGTGCCTTAACCGGGCAGATGACTCCATCTTATTCGACGGGTGACGCTCGCTTTGCGTGGCAGGCGAGAAATCATTTGCAGCTCTCGATCGTGGGACGCAATCTTTTTCAGCCGTATCACGCCGAGTTTGGTCCCGTCGGAATCAAGAGAAGCGCTTACGGACAAGTTACGTGGAGACGGTGAACCTGCAAGACGCCGCCGAGGGGAAAGAATTAAGAGAAGGTACTCCTGCGAGCGCGATGAAGCGCGACTTTCCGCTCGGTCACACGCGATTGTTCTTTCCACTCCTGCTCGTATTTCTTGTATTTCTTGCTTTCCTAAGTGCCCCCTATATTGACGCCCAGCAGCCTCGTCCAACCGAATCGCAGGTTAAAGCTGCGTACCTGTTCAATTTCGGAAAATTTGTGCGATGGCCCCCTCTATCCGGCAACCAGAGCGAGCCTTTAGAAATCTGTGTGCTGGGTAAGAATCCATTCGGACTCGTTCTCGACGCCACGGTCAAAGGTGAAACTATTAATGGCAGACCGGTGGACACGAGAACCATTCTTAGTTTGCATGAAGCTGAAGGCTGTCGGATTCTATTCGTAAGCATGTCGGAAGAGGGCCACCTCAATGCCATTCTTGCAGGAGCAAGGCACTTGCCTGCGCTCACGGTCAGTGACATTCCGCATTTTGCCGAACGTGGAGGAATGATCGGGCTCGTCAGTCAAGAGGACAGAATCCGATTTGAAGTCAATATTGCCCCCGTAGCGGATGCGGATTTAGCAGTCAGCTCCGAGTTGCTTAAGGTGGCGTTAAAAGTAATTCGCAAGAATGGAGGAGGCGACTAAGATGTCCTGGACACGGCGCCGCTCAATTCTACGAAAACTCACTCTGATGAATATGCTGGTGAGTGGTGCGGCGCTGTCGTTGGCGTGTCTCGCGTTCTTCACGTACGACCAGGTTACTTTCCGGCAGGGCCTCGTACGCACACTATCGGCGCAGGCGGACATCGTGGGTTCCAACAGCGTCGCAGCCATCCTCTTCAACGATCCGCAGTCTGCCAGCAATACCCTCTCGGCATTAAGGAGTTCGCAAAGCATCACTTCTGCCGGAATTTACACCCCCGACCGGAAACCGTTCGCACAATATACGCGTGAAGTTGCGCAGGAAATTCTTACCATTCCTGCCATCCCAGACGGCAAGGTGGAAGTTTACAAGTTCGGGAGCACTCATCTTGTTCTTGTCCATCTAATTGTTTTCCAGGGGAAGCCCGTAGGTTATGTCTACATCCGCGCGGACCTGAGAGAAATCGATCAACGGCTAAGACGGTACGCCGCAATTGCGCTGGGAGTATTGTTACTTTCGTTGTTCGCGGCTCTGCTGGTTTCATCGCTGTTTGGCAGAGCGGTCGCTCAACCCGTTGTGGACTTGGCGCGAGTGGCTGCAGCGGTTTCTCAGGACAAGAATTATTCTGCGCGCGCCACGCCCAGTAACGAACCTGACGAAGTGGGCTTGCTGATTACGGCATTCAACGAAATGCTTGCGGAGATTCAGCAGCGCGACGACGAACTCCGAAATGCGCACGACGAACTGGAAGACCGCGTCGCTCAACGCACTCGCGAACTCCTGTTCGCAAATCGTGAGCTTGAATCTTTTTCTTATTCCGTTTCTCACGATCTTCGCGGGCCGGTTGACGCGCTCAATGGGTTCACCTACGTGCTATTGAAGGACTATGGCGGCAGACTCGACGCCAAGGCCAAGGACTTATTGGAGCATATTCGCGGATCGGGAAAGCGCATGATGCAGTTGATCGATGACTTACTAAACCTTTCTCGTGTAAGCAGCAGTGTTTTACAATCGGAATCGGTGGACCTTAGCGCGATTGCTCGTTCGATCACCGACGAACTCGGTGCCCGGGAGCCAGAGCGGAAAATAGAATTTGTCATCTCTGCTGTGGAGAAGGTGGATGGCGACCCCCGGCTGCTGAGAATTATGCTGGAAAACCTTTTGCGAAACTCCTGGAAATATACTTCTTCTCATCCTCGCGCCCGCATTGAGTTCGGATCGAGCCGAGAAAGCGGCCGGACTGTGTATTTCGTAAGCGATGACGGCGCTGGCTTCGATCCCCGCTCCGCCGACCGGCTTTTCCAGCCGTTTCAAAGACTTCACCCAACCGCGGAGTTTCCCGGCAATGGGGTCGGATTGGCAACTGTGCAAAGGATCATCCGCCGGCATGGTGGCGACATTTGGGCCAAGGCCGAGGTGGAGCGGGGAGCGACGTTTTATTTCTGGCTCGCGCCCGCCCGAAATCGCTTATCGGCCTCCGATGCCCGGAACCCTGTCGCAGAAGGCGTCGACTAACACTTCGACTTCGCCCTTAGTGTGCCGTCAAACTGACCTCGTCCAACCACACGTTGTAAGCGAGCGGCGGCGGCTTAGGCAAACTCCCGGGGACGACTTGTAAACATTTCCCGTACTTGTCTGGACTCCACGAGAACTGTTCGCTCGTCACAATTCTTACCCCACGGCTCGCTAAAGCAGCTTGTGTCACGAGTGACGCGCCTTTCTCTTTCCTCGCGATTGCATCCAACTGTCGGCACAAACGGTTTACCCCTGTTTTGGGCCAGCTTATCGATGGAAGCCGCGTGCGACCGTCGAGGCCGATTTCCATACACGGCGAGCGGTGGGCAAGTTGTCACGCGAGATCTGGAGCATAGCCGCGCGATGGCCGAAACAAAAGTGCTTCGAAAAAGTGCCGCTTCGGAGGATCCGATGCCGGAGACTCGCAGGCTTACTGCGGCAGAAATTTTTCAGGCCGCGATCGAAAACGCACGGGACGAACTGGGGCGGTCGAATCAGAAGCTGGCCTTCTCAGGCGTAGCGGGCGGTCTCACGATGGGGCTTACTGGACTTGGCGTGGCCTCGATTCGAGCGCTCATGGGGCACGGAGCCGGCCAGCAGATTGCTCCCTACCTCCTTTACCCCATAGGTTTCGTTGCGGTCATCATCGGGCGGGCCCAACTGTTTACTGAAAATACGCTCTACCCGGTGGTTCTCGTGCTAGACGAGCGCCGGCACGTGGCAAACACTCTGCGCTTATGGGGAGTAGTTTTCGCGTCGAATGTTTTCGGCGCTCTGCTATTTGCACTGCTCGCATCAAAGTCTCCCGCCCTACGTCCAGATATTCGGTCTCAATTGATTGAACTCGGCATGGAAGCGTCGTTAGGGTCAGCCTCCTACTTTTTCTGGAGCGGCATCATCGGGGGATGGATGATTGCGCTGGTGGCATGGACCGTTACCGCCAGTCATTGGACGATCGGCCAGCTCACCATGGTTTACCTGCTGACGTTCGTCGTGGGCCTGGGACACTTCGCTCACTGCATTGCGGGCAGCGCCGAGATTCTTTCCGCAGTTGTGGCTGGCGCCATTCCGCTCCCTGATTACTTTCGCTGGCTTGTCCCGGCGACTTTGGGGAACATTTGTGGTGGAGTGTTGATGGTCAGTCTGCTGAATTATGGGCAGGTTAAAACTATTTCTTAAGAGATCTCGGGAGCCCTCGCGTGCATCCAATTTCAACCGTGCCGGTTGGGCTCCAATTCGCGTGGCTGCTGGTCTTGGCGATTCCTGTCGCGTGCGTGGCGTGGACCGTTACTCATGAAGAGGTGTTTCCGGGAGCCTCGTGACTATTGCCAGGAGCAGTCGAAAAATGCGCGCACCCTTCCCCTCCGGAAGTTTTTTTTATCTCTTCACTTGCGAATATTGTTTCAGCCCTACGTCGCAGTGGCGTTTCTGATCCTCACCCGCTTCAAATTGCTCTACGACGACTGGCGCGGATACCTGATTGCCCTATTTGCGCTGGTATGGGTGGCCAACCTTTATATGGGCATCTACAACCATCTCCGGCTGGATATTAAGCATGAGCAGGTTCAGATCCATGCGGAGCAGAAGGAGACTTTGGCCCAGGAGCGGAAAGCGGCGTGAGAAGCTTGCTGATCAGAACCGCTGCTGCGGTCTGGCGACATTTTCTACCTTGGGATGGCCCCTTAGACCTTTCGGCCTGCGCAATACCGATTAGACGTTTGAGTGTTTTGCGTGTAGCTCGTGCTGAACAAACCCGTCACAAGCGGCGACTACACAGGAATGCCCCGTTATTGGTTGATGAAGCGATCGGCCGAACCCGATCACGCGAATTTACGGATTCTTAGAATCAACTTGCCGAACTGCTGGCTGCCCGACAAACCTTGTATGCAGTTTTGGCATCTTCTGTGTGGGCCCGTTGCGTTCCTGGGTGCGACACTGTCATACTCCAAGGCACAATTTTTGCAACTTCGTCCATCCGGCAATTGGAGTCCGCTTAAGACGGCGGCAAGATCGCATGACGCAACGCCAAAACTTCTGGGGAGGGTGGCAGGAACGCATCTCCGCGCTTCGTAATGTTCCTGCGGTTCTGAAAATCGTCTGGGACTCGGGCCCTGGAGTTGTAGTTTTTGGGCTGGTGTCGCGGGTTTTCTCCTCTCTGTTTCCAGTTGGGCTTCTCTGGATTACGAAGCTCATTATCGATAGTATTGTGCGCGCAGTGTCTTCCCATCAGCCCGTGCACCGCGGATTCTGGTGGCTGGTGGTAGCGGAATTCTCGCTGGCGGTTCTCAACAGCATTCTTCTGCGGACGATCGACTATTCGGATTCCCTTCTGGGTGATAAGTACACTCGGTACGTCAGCATCCGAGTGATGAACCACGCCGCGAGCCTGGATCTGATTGCCTATGAAGATCCAGTTTTCTATGACCGCCTGGAGCGGGCTCGAGTACAGGCCACCGACCGGCTGGTGATGATCCAGCAGATCGGACGGCTTGTGCAACTGGCGATCACCACGATCACGCTCTCCGTCACCATCATGCTGTTCTCGCCCTGGCTAATGTTATTGCTGGTCGCTGGTGTCGTTCCCGCGTTCCTCGGTGAGAGTCATTTCGCTTTTCTCGGCTATGCGAAGAATTTTCGCCAGACGCCGATGCGCCGGCAACTGGATTACTTGCGGATTCTGGGCGGAAGCAAAGAAGCCGCTAAGGAACTCAAACTTTTCGGACTGAAGGATTTCCTGCGGGAGCGATTCACCCGCATCTCCGACCAGATCTATGGCGAAAACGTAAGCCTCTCGCGACGCAAGCTGATTGCCGGCGCTCTTTTATCGACCATCGGTACCATGGGCTACTATTCGGCGTATGTGTTCGTGATTTGGCGGACCGTTGCCGGAGCACTCAGCATCGGTACGCTGACCCTCTTGGCCGGTGCCATTCAACAAGCCAGCAGTAGTATTGAGCAAATTTTCTCTACCTTTGCCGGCATCGGTGACCAGGCATTGTTCCTTACCGACCTTTTGGCCTTCTTTGAAATGAAGCCTACGATCCGCTCCAAGCCCAACGCTTTACCGGCACCTCGGCCAATCGTTCGTGGAGTGGAATTCAGGAACGTATCGTTCAGTTATCCGGGAAATCCCCGGCGCGTGCTGGATCAGATTAATTTCAGCCTGCATACCAATGAACGGCTGGCCCTGATTGGCGAAAACGGACAGGGCAAGACGACCATCGTAAAATTGATCACCCGGCTCTATGATCCGACCGAAGGCCAGATCTTGCTGGATGGAGTCGACCTTCGCGATTACGATCTGGAAGACTTGCATCGCGAAATTGGAGTTATCTTTCAGGACTTCATGCGCTATGAAATGACGGCCCGCGAAAACATCGCCATTGGCCGCATCGATCAAATCGATAATCTGGATCTAGTAAAAAGCGCGGCGCAAAAAAGCATGGCCGACCTCACGATCGGACGCCTATCGCTGGGTTACGATCAAATGCTGGGACGGCGCTTCGAGCAGGGAGTGGACCTTTCCGGAGGCGAGTGGCAGAAGGTAGCGCTGGCCCGGGCATATTTGCGGGACGCCCAGTTGTTAATTCTGGACGAACCTACCGCCGCGCTAGACGCCCGCAGCGAGTTCGAGGTCTTCCACCGATTTGCCGAGCTTACCGCCGGGAAGATGGCGCTTTTTATTTCGCACCGCTTCTCAACCGTACGTTCGGCTGACCGCATCCTAGTCTTGGAAAACGGCAGGATTGCGGAGGAAGGGACTCACGATCAACTGGCAAGTTTGGGTGGTCGTTACGCGGAAATGTTCGAGATGCAGGCCTCGAGCTATCGCTAAGCAAAGTTATAGGTTATTCAAAGATACGCTATATACGCTATGACGCCTCAGAGCGGTCACTTAGAACTGGTAAACACGGAACCTCAAGCCCTGCGAGTAACTTCGGAGGATATGGAACCGTTGCCTGACACGTTAGACTCGCAAGCTATGGACCTCGCCCGCAACTTGGCGTGGGTGCCAGGACAACAGGAATCGCCTGTTCTGCGCGATCGCTGTGAATCGCTATTGAAAGCATTCGCGCCGCTGTTGGGGCTGCTGGAACTTCCCACCGCCAAGCCCTTGTCCGATGATTTTCGCAGCCTTAGGGAAAGTATTTTCCTGCTTAGGGGCGAACTTGAAGAAACCTGTGGAACTTTCGGCGTTCCTCATAAACTTCCTCTGGTGCGCACCTCGGGCGGCAATATTACTCCAAGGGTAGCCGCTTTGGCGGGGGATTTTCTCAGGGCTGTCGCGTTCCAGTTCAGCCAAGCGAGCTTCACCTCCTACATCCAGGCCTTTCAGGAAGTCACCGTGCTTAAAATGGCCGAATTGTGGATGCTGATCCCAGTGATGCGCCTCGTACTTCTGGAGCATACCGCGGAACTTGGCCGCCGCCTGCTGGAGGATCGCTCGGGAGCGTATGCCATCAACGTCGCAGTCCGAAGCTTGCAGGATATAAGGCAGACCTCGTGGAAACTTGTGATCGAACCGTTGATATTGTTCGATCACGTTCTTCGCCAAGACCCGGCCGGAGCTTATCCGCGGATGGACTACGAAACCCGCGAGCTTTACCGGAAGAAATTAGTAAGTATCGCCGACCGCAGCGATTGCTCCGAAATGAAGGTAGCCGCCGATGCGCTAGATTTAGCCCGTCAGGCACAGAAACAGGAGAACGAAGACCTGCGCGTAACTTTGCGCGATTCGCATGTTGGGTCCTACCTCGTGGCGGAAGGCGCTACCGTTCTCCGGCAAAGAGTTGGCTTCCACCCGTCGCTTACTCAGCGCCTGCGAACCTTTCTACTAGAGCACCCGGACGAGCTTTATCTCCCGGGCATAGCTGCGCTCTCTTTCACTATCGTCTCGGGCGTTGTACTCTTATTGACACCGCCAACTACTTCCCTGTGGCTCGTCATGCTCGCGATCTTAGCGGTTCTCCTGCCGGGCTCGCAGAGTGCTGTTCAGATCATGAACTATCTGGCCACGCTAATGTTGCCGGCGCAAACCATGCCCAAGCTGGATTTCTCGGAAGGAATCCCGAATGATTGCATTACCTTGGTAGCGATTCCCGCCATGCTTTTGAACGAAAAACAAGTTCGAAAGCTGGCTGATGATCTCGAAGTCCGCTACCTGGGCAATCAAGACCCCAACATCCATTACGCTCTTCTCTCCGATCTTCCGGACTCTCCTTCAGAGCCCAGGGAAACTCATATACTTATCGACTTAGCCGAGGAGTTAATAGGTACCCTTAACGATAAGTATGCCGGACTAGGCATGGGTTCTTTCTTTCTGTTCCATCGCCATCGCATCTATAACCCGCGCGAACGAATCTGGATGGGGTGGGAACGTAAGCGTGGCAAGTTGATGGATCTAAACAACCTGCTGCGCGGAGGATTCGACAGCTTTCCCCGCAAAGTTGGCAATTTATCGATACTTTCTGATGTTCGCTTCGTCATAACCCTTGATTCTGACACGGAGTTGCCAAGAGGATCCGCCAGCCGCATGGTCGGGACTCTAGCGCATCCTCTGAATCAAGCCATTATCGACCCTGATAAGGGCATTGTCGTTGCAGGCTACGGCATCCTGCAGCCCCGAGTGGGAGTGAGCGTTCAAAGTTCTGCGCGGTCGCGGCTTGCCAGCATTTATTCCGGGCAAACCGGTTTCGACATTTACACTCATGCTACTTCCGATGTATATCAGGATCTTTACGGCGAAGGTATTTTCGTTGGCAAAGGAATCTACGAAGTTGACACTCTACATCAGGTTCTTGATCGCCGGTTCCCGCGCAATGCTTTGCTAAGTCACGACTTGGTGGAGGGTGCCTATGCCCGGGCCGGCCTCGTCAGCGACATCGAGATAATTGAGGACTATCCCTCGCACTACAGCGCGCATAATCGGCGAAAACATAGGTGGATGAGGGGCGATTGGCAAATCGCTGGGTGGCTGCTTCCTCTGGTTCCCGAGGAATCGGGCCGAAGCGTCCCTAACCCTCTTTCGGTAGTTTCAAGATGGAAGATTCTCGATAACCTGCGCCGCAGCCTGGTCGAACCCGCAACCTTTGCTTTGTTTCTGCTGGGATGGTTGTGCTTGCCCGGAGGGCCGGGCGCTTGGACTGCAGCAACGGTGGCGATACTCTTTTTGCCAGCGTTGTGCCAACTCGCAGTTGACTTCGCAAACGCAGCTAGGTTAAGGAATAAATCAATCGTATGGGATGCTTGGAATTCATTTCTGAATGCGGGCATTGCGAACTGGCTAATAATTACATTTCTGGCGCATCAGGCGCTGTTGTCGATGGATGCTGTGGTCCGCACCATGGTTCGACGGCTGGTCACGCGACAACGACTGCTACAGTGGGAAACCGCCGCCGAAGCGGAGCTCGCAGGCGCTAAGCGGACAACGCTGGATATCTATTTGAACTGGACTCCCGCTCTCGCGCTAGGACTGCTTTTTCTGGTGTGGCTCGTGCGTCCCGGCGCTGTGCTGGCGGCACTCCCTATCCTTCTCATGTGGGCTGCCAGCAAGCCAGTTTCGCAATGGTTAGACCGCCCTCCACAGGCTCCGCGCAGAGAAACTTCGGATCGAGACCGCTGGTTACTCCGAGAATCCGCACTCCGGACGTGGCGCTACTTCGATGAGTTCAGTACGGAAGAACATCACTGGTTGATTCCCGACAACGTTAAGGAAGAAAACACCGAAGTTGCACCTCGCATCTCTCCGACTAACCTCGGCTTTCTACTTAACGCGCGCCAAGTGGCTTGCGATTTCGGCTACCTGACAGTGCCTGAGTTCGCGCAGCAGACACTTCGAACCCTTGCGACGATTTCGAGGCTGAAGCGGTATCGGGGTCACTTACTCAACTGGTATGACACACGATCGTTGGCCCCGCTCGCTCCGGAGGTGGTATCGAGCGTAGATAGTGGCAACTTAGCAGCTTCACTGTGGACTCTTGAACAGGGCGCTTTGGATCTTCTGAAGCAACCTCTTTTCCCGCGTGAACTGTCCGAGGGGCTGCTCGATCATCTTTACGTTCTGGAGAACTTGGGAGGTCTACCTGCGCGTAAATTCTCCGGAGTGCATGCGGCACTTGAAAAACGCGACAGTCTCCAGTATCTGTTGGATATCCCGGAGACGGTACTCGGAAATCTGCAGCGACCGGACGCCCAGACAAACAGTTCCGATGTGCTTTGGCTGCGGGAGCAAGCTAAAGAGAGGATCAGGCAGATTTGCCGGGCTGCCCAGCTTTACGCTCCGTGGTTACTCCCAGAGTACGGCGATCTAAAGAGCGATCCCGCAATTTACGCGCGGGGGCGTCCTGATACGGGACCAACCGTTGAACAGTTACCTGGCTTTATCGATCGCCTTTCCATCCAACTTAAGACGGCAATTGATTCTAATATTGCGGCGGAGCCCAACAAGCTATACATCGACTTACTCGACCTCCTGCCTGATGCACGGTCCCGCATCGTGCGTCTTATTGAGGATTTGAAGAGGATCGCCGATGAGGCGAGCGCGCTGGCGGACGAGATGGATTTTTCATTTCTAATCAATCCCGGCCGAAATCTACTTTCGGTCGCGTTTGAGGTTGACAGGGGTCACAACCATCCTGCCTGTTACGACCTTCTCGCCAGCGAAGCTCGTATCGCGTATTTTGTGGCCATTGCTAAGGGCGATATCCCACAGGAAACCTGGTTCCAATTGGGCCGGCCGCCGATGTTGGACGAAGGAATGCAGGGCCTGCTGTCATGGACTGGCACCATGTTCGAATTTTTGATGCCAACCCTGTGGATGCGCTTGTACCCGAATACCTTGTTGGAACGAGCGGCGGACGCTGCCGTAAATTCGCAACGCGCCTACGCGGCGAGCAAGAAAGTGCCCTGGGGAATTTCTGAGTCGGCCTCCAGCCAAATGGATCCTTCCGGGAACTATTTCTACTTTGCTTTTGGCGTTCCTCAACTGGCGATCCACAAGCCCGAGCAGGATGGGCCAGTGATCTCACCTTATTCCACTTTCCTGGCTCTCGATATCGATCCTGCCGCATCTATACGGAATCTGCGCAACCTGCAGCGCAAAGATTGCTTGAGCCACTACGGGTTTTATGAATCTTTGGATTTCACACCGTCACACCGGCGCGGACAGTCCAGCGCATTTGAAACCGTGCGCTGTTGGATGGCTCACCATCAGGGCATGAGTTTTCTCTCCATGGCAAACTTTCTTCACGATGACGTCGTTCAACGCTGGTTCCACAGTCATCCACGAGTACAGGCCACGGAATTGCTATTACAGGAGAAACCGGCTGGTCGCAACGGCTCTTCAAAGCGCAACAAGGTGGCTTAAACCGAATTCCTAGCGGAATTATCCTATACGAGACGAGTTCGAACATCCATGCGGCATTATGGTCTAACTTTTGCAGTTCTCCTGACACTATGGCCGAGTACCTCACCGCTTAATGCTCAGGCCTCGAGCGCCGCGCCGGAGATCTTAGTCATCGACACGAAGGCTCCTTCGCACCCATTTCCCCATTTTTGGGAACAGATGTTTGGCTCCGGCCGCGCCATACTTAGCTTGCGCGAGGACTACCGGGTTGACCTGCGTGCGGTTAAACAGATTACCGACTTTAACTACATTCGTTTTCACGGCATCTTCAACGATGAGGCTGGCATTTACAGCGAAGATAGTCAAGGGCGTGCCGTTTATAACTTCTCGTATATCGATCACATATACGATGGCTTACTCGCAAATAGCGTCCGTCCGTTTGTTGAAATCAGTTTTATGCCGAACCAACTTGCGGCCAGCCATACTCTTCAAGCATTTTGGTACCACCCGAATGTTGCTCCCCCAAAGGACTGGAAACGCTGGGATGACTTGGTGACGGCGTTCACCCAACACTTGATCGAGCGTTACGGAATCGATGAAGTTGCTCAGTGGTACTTTGAGGTTTGGAACGAGCCGAATCTTGACTTCTGGGCAGGACAACCGAAACGGGAAATTTATTGGGAGCTTTACGATCAAACTGCGGGCGCGATTAAGCAAGTAAATACTCGGCTGCGCGTCGGTGGACCTGCCACCGCGCAGGCCGCGTGGGTGGATGCATTCATCAAGCACTGCGCCGACAAACACATTCCGCTTGACTATGTTTCAACCCACGTTTATGCCAACGATATCGCACAAGACGTCTTCGGAACGCAGGAGAATATTTCGCGAGATCGCATGGTCTGCCGCGCGGTTGAAAAAGTACACAGCCAGATTAAGTCTTCGAGCATGCCAAATCTCCCTTTGATCTGGAGCGAGTTCAATGCCAGTTATAAGAATGAGCCCGATGTTACCGACGCGACTTATATGGGGCCGTGGATGGCAGATACAATTCGCCAGTGCGACGGTACGGTTGACATCATGTCTTACTGGAGCTTCTCTGACGTCTTCGAGGAGCAAGGTGTAGTAAAAACGCCATTCTATGGAGGCTATGGCCTGATTGCGGAAGATGACATTCCGAAGCCGGCGTTTAATGCTTTTAAGATGCTGCACAAATTGGGGGATGAGCGGATCCAGCTTGATTCCGATTCGGCTATTCTTACGCGCCGGAAAGATGGCACACTGGTGCTGGCGGTCTGGAACTATGCGCCGCCGGAGCGCTCCGGTTCTCCGAAGACGATCACGTTACGGCTCAAAGATATGAAGGCAAAGCACGCTTTAGTATCGCGACTGGACGCCGAACACGGGGATGTTCACCCAACGTACGAAAAGATGGGAAGTCCGCGCTATCCAACCCAGAAACAGATTCAGGAACTGCGGCATGCTGCGGATCTTCCGGCGCCGGAAAGCACTCGTCTCCAGCATGGCGAGTTCACAATCACTCTGCCCAGCTATGGTTTGGCGGTAATAGAACTCAAGTAAGTACAGAGTACGCCCAATTATCAAGGCTGATACTTCTTAAAACCGGCCCGATCCATGCCGCGCGTCGCTTCCTGGTTCTTCATGAACGTATTCCAGACGAAGCCGCTGCGGACATTTTCCGCCATAAGCATGGAGATGCCCACATCAATACCGATTGTGTCGCTGTCGTACCAATTCTTGAGCGGATTGAAGGCGTTCACAAATCCGTAACGGCTCCACGCGCTGCCATAGTGATCTCTTATATTCCTGAGCACGCGCAACACAGGTTGAGTCATGAAAGGCAAAGAGCCAGCCGAAGCGCTCGGCACGATGGTTCCATCGATCGGACCCATCATCGGTGGACCTCCCCAGATCACATAGCCCTTCTGCGAATCGGAAGCGGAAATTCCCCACAGATCGTCGCTGTAATCGGGAAATTGCTTGCCCAGTTCCAAACAGAAATGCCGGTGGGCATCGGTGGCTAGTATTGAGTTCTCGAAGTAATCCGCGTACTGGTCCCGCTTCCCACGAAAATCAAACCAGGCCTGCGAGTACTGGTGCACAAACAGCGGCGCGAACGAACCGATATAGCGAATGCCATCGTATTCAAACTTCGTGCGCTTCCAGGCGTTCCACGCCTCTTCTGGCAAGGGATGCGGAAGCGATCCGAGGCCCAGCAGATAGATCATCATCATCTCGCTGTAATAGTCCCAGCGATAGGGGAGAAAGCCGAATTCCGGAGTCCAGCCATGGGGCAATAAAGAGGTATCCTCCGATAGCCAGCTCCAATCGACGCGGTTGAATATTTCGTAAGCCAGCAGGCTGATTTCAGAATGTTCCCCGAAATGTCTGCGGCAGGTGAGAAGACCACACAGGAGAATTGCTGTGTCGACGGACGAAACCTCAGAGTCCCAAACTCGCTCACCCGTGTTGATATCGGCGAAGTGATAAAAAAATCCTCGATGCGTCGGCATCTTTTTCCAAAGGAAACGGAGCGTGGCCAACACACGATCACGAACATCAGAAGATACTGCGAATTCTCGCTGTTGCCCTATGCAAAGCGCCGTCAGGCCGAACCCCGTGGCCGCGATGCTGGCTACGATTGAGTTTTCATTCCTCGCGACATTGCACCGGTCGCGAACTAATCCGGTTTGCGGACTGGCCTGCTCCCAGAAGTATTGGAAATTCCTCTTTTCCATCTCCTGTAAAAAATCGTCGTCCTCGGGAGAGAGAACGCTCGCACCCGCCCGCGACGGCTGGTTAGAACCCCGTAATGGCTGTGATTCGTGTATTTCGGCGGCCGCAGAAATTATCCGGCCGGCGCCGAGAAACCCCAGCAGACCGATACCACCGACATGAAACAGGAGATCTCTTCGCGAAAAGCGGTTTGTAAGGAGGTTCTTTTCTTCCATGCGCACCAGCTAGATTTAGATGCCTGAACTTCCATGTGCGGACCGCTCATTCAGACCAGTCTGCCTGCTCGCTCGCACAACTCACAACCAGCAAACTTGCCCCGCGAAAAATGCGTCTTAAGATGTTAAAACATAAAGGGACGGCATGAGTAGACGCAAGACTATCGCAATCTGGGCAGTCGTGGCTCTCGCCATTCTGGTGGCAGCTTCGGCCACGGCCCTGCTGCACCGCCGTCAACCAGTAACTTTGCGCGGCGCCATCTTACGGCAGGACCAAGATCCTAACCGGCAATTGCCACTAGCGGACGTTGAAATTGTCGCCACCAATGCGCTGGGCAGTGGAACCGCCAAATCGGACTCTTCCGGCCTCTTCGCTTTAACGCTTCCCAAAGGTCTTCGGCGCCGTCAGGAGGTGCTCTTAAGATTTCGTCATGAAGAGTATCAACCCCTGGATGTGAACGATTTTATCGGGGACAAAATTTACATTGCCCGCATGACTCCCATTCATCATGACACGAGCGCAGAAGCTCGCACAGGGTCCGCGGTTTCGAACACCCGCATCCGATATTCCATGAAGGCCACGACGGAAGCAAATATCGGGAGCGCGGTCAGGACCTTTCAGGTCGTCAATACCGGGAATACGCCGTGTAACAAGAATCCTCCGTGCGCACCTGGCGGCAAGTGGAAGGCAACCGTCGGCTCTCTGTCGCTCGATGCGGGGGAAGGAAACGAGTTCCGTAACTCCCGAGTTTCCTGTATTGCAGGTCCCTGCCCTTTCACAAAAGTAGAATACGAAACTTTCTCCTCAGATCGGCGTCATTTCAATGTAGAGGCTCTCAACTGGTCTGATACGGTTACCTTTCTGGTGGAAGCGGAGGTGGTTCATCCCATGACCAGCGACATGGTGCGCGAAACGTACCCCGTGATTTTCGGGCGGGCGTTGAACTTCAGCCTGCCCGCTTCCGCCGAAGGCCCCAGCATTGAGGCTGAGATTCAAGGGGAGCCCATCGTTTTCCCCCTTGGCCCGGATCTCTTCTTGCGCTGGGCGGATTGCCATATGGTGGTCGATAAGGATCAATCTAAGAACTATCGTTGCGAACTGAAACCCGGCTACCAATTCCGCTAGACTGTGCTCTTCTAAGGGCGCAGCCCGTATCCTCTACAGTACCGAAAAATACGCAGCTAGAGAAAACCCGCCATACATCTTCCAGCAAAACCCTTATTGCGAGCCGCCCACCGATCGCTGAAAATTGCTTCAGATTGGCAACCGCCCAGCGAGGACTTTCATGGCTTTGTTCAAAACCTTCAAAAGCGGAGACATGGTTCCCGCCTCTGGCTCGTACGCTGTCCTGCATTCCACGCCGCACAAATTTCCTCAGCGTTCGGTACACGTGGAAGGCGATAAATTCCAGCCATGCCGACTGTGTCCCTTAGGAGTGCTGTATCGATTGGAGCAGCCGGGCGCGCAGTGGCCTCTGTTTACAAGTCTTGCACGCCAAGCCATGGCGGTTTGCTAGGCTGATTTTTAAGGAAGCGTTGTAATTGACCGTCGGGTAATTCCGAGACTTAGAAGCTTGCCGTTCATTGGCAACAAAACCTTGGCATCGGATAAAGTCCGAATTGCCGCCTGCACCTCTTCCATCGAAATATCCGCACGCCGTGCCGAAATCTGTTTCACAAGCGAAGCGGGATTCTGCGCGGAATCGCAAAGGCGATACACCTCGGCTTCAATCTCCCCTGCGGACCAGCTTCTCTGTTTAGCGACGGGACGCGTGTCCACGATCCGCAACCTCGAGTCTTCCGAATAGACCTGCAAAACCGGCCGGTCCGATGACCAAAGGTGCCGCCATTCCTCCAGCACTTCCTGCAACTCCTGTTGACCGCGCTGGCTGTGGAATCCGCGGTGGATATGCGCATGATCTCCCTCGTCCTCGAACGAATACGCCAGACGCATCAACGATTCGGTAGGCAAAGGATAAACATACCCGTACGCTCGGCTCGGCTGTAGCGTCAGACCGAAATCGTGCGGCCGCATCTGATAGGGACTGAAACGGTCATAGCGTACCCGGTTCAGCCCCGAGGGCGGTTGCAGATGGAAGATCGCCGGCAGCCATTTCGCCATTCCCGCATACCACGCATCGGCGTCACCGGGAACTCCACAGAGAATATTCCACGCGGCATCGATGCCGAACTCCAGCGACCATTTTAAAAGTTGCAGGTTCATCAGCGCGGAGTTCCCTTTCCCGATAAGGCGAAGCACGTTGTCATCGAGGCTTTCGATTCCCGGCTGAATCCAACGCACCCCTGCGGCGGCCAGAAGACGGACCTCGTCGCGCTTGAGATTCGATTTGACTTCATAGAAAAGCGCATACTTATCGTCGGCCTCGGCCAGTTGGGGCAGCACGGTCTTGAAATAGGACATGTCGAGAATGTTATCGACAAATTGGATCTGGCGAATTCCATAACTTTCCGATAGTTCGGATAATTCGGAGAGAACGCGATCCGGAGATTTCGAGCGGTGTTTCATTGCGCTACCGTTCAGACCGCAAAATGTGCAATGAGACTTTTCACCCCACCAGCAGCCGCGCGAGCTTTCGGCCAAAAGACTGGGCTCGACCAGATTCGTTAAGGTTGACGTTTTCAGCGCCTCGAAATAGTCGCGATAGTCCGGAGTTGGAAGTGTATCCATCTCGCGAATCATGGGACGCGGCACCGGAGCGCCGTCCCTCGATAAAACCGGAAATGTATTTCGCAAGTGGCCTTGCGAAATCGCCCCGCTCGGAAGCATCGATTGATCGACCGAGCGGCCATGATCGAGCAGCACCCGGCAAAGATCCGCGAAGATAGCATCCGCTTCGCCGGAGACGACGCAATCCACCCAGGGAAATTGCCGAAGCGTTTCCACTCCCATTTCGCCTTCACAATTGGCTCCGCCCAGCAGCAGAATAGTGTCGGGACGAAGCTCGCGAATGCGTCTCAGAAGCGCGAGCGAGGCGCAGTGTTGTTGAAATACCGAACTGCATCCAACCAGGCGCGGCTCGCGCGCAACGATTTTCTTCGCCAGCCAATCCACGTAAGCCACGCTCTGGGCGCGCACCCAGCGCATCAGATCTTTTCTTTGTTCAAGCTTCTCCGGAAACCACTGGCAGCGCACCTCCAGAACGAGGTTCAGGTACTCCTCGTTACGCTCGGGAACATCAGGGAACAATAGGCCGGCGAAGCACCACTCTCCGAGTAAGTGGTCAGTGGGAGCCGATTGCATGGCCTGATAGGCCACCAGCCCGATGGTTTCGGCGAAATCGAAATTTCCGTAGATGACTTCGCTCTGGATGCGGGTACGCTTCAAGGCCGCGTGCAGCAGGCCGAGCGCAATCGAAGGCCGTTGCACCTCCGCAAACGGCATGCAAACAAGACTAACGTCCATCGAAATCACACACAGAACGCGCTTCGATCACTGGGGCATTCGTAACCGTCAGGCTGCCCCTACGCCCGCCGCTTCGCGGTCCCCTTCATAGAACGTCCAGGATTTCTCGAAGCCGCCCACTGGGCCGGGGATCGGACTGTGATCCTGATGCACCCACTCGTAATACTGCGACAGTTCGTTCGTCAGCCGGGCCTCTTCCCTTTTCTCGTGAGCCGTCAGCCCTTCGAGGTAGCTGCGATCGCCCTCGATTTTCGCCAGCGGCGTCGCCTCAATATGATTCACCGCGCAACGCAGCGTGTAGCACGCCACGCGATTGCAAACCGCCGTTAAATGATGCAGGTACGCCCGCTGTCCTTCCGACACGCGGTTTTGCGACGGCAGGCGCAAGCGCGATTCAAAAAGCAGCCCGCGCAATATGTGGCAAAGTCCATGATTCGTGAAATTGCGGTCGTAAAATGTCTGGACCATCCATTCGTAGAAAAGGTCGAGCTTGGGGTCGAGGAACTGATAATCCGGCTCGAATGGCGTGCCCAGCAGACGGCCCTCCGCCTCGAGTTTGCGCTTGATCGGTGTCCCCGCGTAGGGAAGCATGCGGCAGAATGGGGCGACCGTCCAGCCATCGCCGATGAACTCTTCCAGGAAATCGATGTTTTGCCGGATACCGCGGAAGTTCGAATAAGGTTCCACCATCATGAATCCAAAATCGAAGGAAAGCCCGAGCTTTTTCAAAATCCGACCGGCATTCAAATGAGCCTCCGGCTTCATCCGTTTGCTCATGTTGATCAGGCCTTCTTCATCTCCGGACTCGACCCCCATGTAGACATGCGTAAGGCCGCCAGCCATCAGCCGCACCATGATGTCTTCCTGAATTTCGTCGGAGCGGCAACTGATCTTGAACGCGATTTTTCCGCCGAAGCCCGCGGCCGCAACCAGGTCGGCGATCTCCATGGCCCAGACCTTGGCGCTTTTTCCGCCCGCCAGAAAATCGTCGTCCTGAAACAGAAAGATTGGGACTTTACGGTTGACGTGCAAATCGATCATCTCGTCGACAATCTCTTTTGGCTTGCGCAAGCGCCGCAGCGACCCTCCTTGCTCCTCATAAAAAGGTCGAATGCTACAGAAGGAGCAGTCCCACGGGCACCCTCGGCTGCCGAGAATCGAAGCCGTGGGCATGGGGTGACTCTCATAGTCGATCGTCTGCCGATCCGGCCGGGGAAAAATGTCCAAATCTTCCACCACTCGCGCCAGCGGCGCGACCACGATTTCACTCTCTTCCGAACGGAACGCGATCCCGGGAAGAGTGCGCCAGTCCGATCCAGTGCTGAGGCAGTTCAGCAGCTTAACCAGCGTCATCTCTCCGTCGAAGCGTACAACAGAGTCCAGGCCCGGCGTGCGCTTAAGAATCTCCGCCGGCTCGAAGCTCGCGTAATGGCCGCCCATGGTAAAGTGGCCAGCCACTCCTCGATCCCGCAGCGCACCGATCACGCGGCCGAAATCCGGCGCCATATACTGAAAAATCAACGAGAACCCGACGACATCGGGCTTCTCCCGCCGTATACGCGCCAGGATTTGCTCCGGGTCGGAACCGTAGGTCATGATCGACGCGCGATGCCCGGAAGCATTCACCGCCGACATCAAGTACCGCAACCCGAGATTGTCCTGATCCTGGAAACCGATGAGCAGAACCCTTTGCGGACGACCTTTAGGATCGACCACCGGTATATGCGCTGTATCAGCCGACAGTATTCGCATGAGCACACCTACTTTCCACGCCCGCAAAATATCACTTCAGCGGCGATCCGGTGAACGGCAGATTTAACAGGTTAATCCTTCTGCCCTTTCAACTTGTCCAGTTGCTGCGTAACCATCGTCTCAATCGAGGCGAGACGCGCCTTTTCGGCATTGATGGAGTGCAGCGTGGCTTCCAGTTGAGGGACAGTGAATCGGCTAACATCGATCGGCGGCGGATCGCCGATGTGGCCCACCCGCGCCATGGCAGAGTTGGCGTAAACCGCCGGATCGCCGATTGGCCCGGTTCCTGGCCGGTATCCTCCATAACCTCCGCCGCCGTAGATTGGCCACGGCCCCGGATCTACCACCGCAGTCGGCGGACGGTAAGAGGCAGCATAGGTTGCAGAGTCGACAATGGGATGCGGACGCCCGCCACCCCACCATCCTCCCCCACCGCCGTAAGGCGGCCACGGACCGGGATCGGCAATCGCCCCGATCGGCATCGCAGACGCATTCGCGGCTCCACTCTGTTGCGACATGGCAGCCTCTAACCTCGTCAAGCGTGCCTCTAGCCTTTTGACTGCATCCTCATCGGCCATAATTCCTCCATTTATGTCTAGCGTTTAGAATTCGTGTCGCCACCCCGCCGAACGGCAAAGACAAAGATTAGAACCAGGCAAACGAGCATCTCCACCAAAAACCGGTACTACGAGATAACCAGTTCTTCCTCAGTCAAATCGTCTTCGCTGAACTGACAATGGGATGGAACACTGACGTAAAAATGACGTGGACCCTATCACAGGATCGACTTCGCCAGACGCTAGGGTTGGGTTTGTTCTAAAAACCGAACAATGGTATCAGGCTGGGTGGACCGAGACTTCTTGTAAACCGCTGTGCGGAAAAGTATTGCACAATATTAAAGTGCTTCTGAAGTCTTGATTACGAAGTCCATAAGAACGGACCATAATTCGAGTTTTTGTTACGAAATCCGAAAAACCCCACTGCTTCGACGAACCTTCCGGCAGCCCAGGGGCCGAAGACTGCCACTAGAATGTCAGACGAAAGCCTGCGCTGTCCGTCCAAGTCTACCGAGGCTTCATGGTTTCGCTAACCCGGCGAAAGTTTCTTGCCCTGGCTGCGGCCTATGGAGAGCGAGCGTAGAGAATTTCGGCACAGCGATGATTTTTGCAGACCGCTGCACGGGTTAGGTTCTTCCCTCATGCAAGCTAAGAATCAATGGAGGCAGTGATGAACGCAAGGAAGTCTTATTTTCTAATGTGCGGCCTGTTTGTTCTCTTGCAACCCCTTCAAGGGCGAGCGCAGAATTCACCAGCACCGACTACCGGCGTTCAACCGACCACCACGGCGCGGGATGGGCAACATGATTTTGATTTCGAGATTGGAACCTGGGCGATTCATCTTTCCCGCCTGCAAGACCGCCTCGTTGGCTCGACGACGTGGGTCAAGTTTGATGGCACTTCGGTGACTCGAAAAGTTTGGGGCGGTCGCGCCAATCTGGAGGAGTTTGAAACCGACAGCCCAACCGGTCACATTGAAGGCCTGACGCTGCGCGTCTACAATCCGCAAACTCATCAGTGGAGCATCTATTGGGCGAATAGCCATGATCCTGCTCTGGGCCAGCCGATTCAACCCATGGTCGGCGAGTTCAAGAATGGACGAGGCGAGTTTTACGACCAGGAGCTATGGAAGGGCCGATCGGTCTATGTCCGGTTTATCTGGTCGAACATCACCCCAAACTCGGCGCACTTCGAGCAGTCCTACTCGGACGATGGTGGCAAGACTTGGGAAGTGAATTGGATCACGGATCAGACGCGGGTATCCGATGAAGCTGACAAGGCGCATTGAGCAACAGGGCGGGAGCGGAGCCGAGTGGGCTACTTCCACATGAAAGTAGCCCACTACCGTGCTTCGAACCAAGTTAACAATTTCCCGCGAGCTCAGGCCAGGTCGTAGCGGTCAAGGTTCATTACTTTGTTCCACGCAGCCGTGAAGTCCTTCACAAACGCCTCCTTCGCGTCGTCACACGCATAGACTTCCGCGATTGCCCGGAGCTGGGAGTTCGAACCGAAGAGGAGATCGACGCGCGTCGCGGTCCACTTGATTTTGCCCGTCTCGCGATCGCGCCCCTCATACACGCCTTCCGATGTAGAGGAAGGTTCCCACCTCGTATTCATGTCGAGCAGGTTGACGAAGAAATCATTTGTCAGCGTCTCGGGCCGGTTAGTGAGGACGCCGTGTTTGGCCTGCCCGAAGTTCGCATTCAGGGCGCGCAGGCCGCCGATGAGTACTGTCATCTCGGGACCAGTTAGTGTCAGCAACTGCGCCCGATCCAACAGCAACTCCTCAGCCGAGAGGACCTGCCCACTGCGAAGATAGTTGCGGAACCCGTCCGCTGCGTGCTCCATTACGGCGAATGAGTGCACATCGGTTTGCTCCTGCAAAGCATCCGTGCGTCCGGGCGTGAAAGGAATTTTCACATCGTGCCCGGCCTTTTTCGCAGCTTCCTTAACGGCTGCGCAGCCGCCCAAAACGATCAGGTCAGCGAGCGAAACCTTTTTCGCTTTGTTCCCGTTGGTCTGTGAGCTGTTGAACTCCTTTTGGATCGTCTCCAGCTTCTGTAAAACCTTCGCCAGTTCGGCCGGCTGGTTCACTTCCCAATCCTTTTGTGGCGCGAGGCGAATGCGAGCCCCGTTCGCCCCACCGCGCTTGTCGGAGCCGCGGAATGACGCTGCGGATGCCCAAGCTGTCGTGACCAGTTGGGAGATCGACAGTCCGGATTGGAGGATCTTCGCCTTCAGCCCGGCAATGTCTTGCTCCCCGATCAATTTATGGTCCACGGCGGGAACAGGATCTTGCCAGATCTGAGGCTCCTTCGGAACGAGCGGGCCGAGGTACCGGGGGATCGGCCCCATGTCGCGGTGCGTCAGCTTGAACCACGCTTTGGCAAACGCATCTGCGAACTGATCCGGATGCTCGTAGAAGCGCCTTGAGATCTTTTCGTAAGCGGGGTCGAGCCTCAAGGCGAGGTCCGTGGTCAGCATGGATGGCGAATGATGTTTCGACGGATCGTGCGCATCCGGCACCGTGCCGTTGCCCGCGCCATTTTTCGGTGTCCACTGATGCGCGCCGGCCGGACTCTTCGCCAGCCCCCAATCGTATTTGAAGAGGTTGTCGAAGAAGTTATTGCTCCACTTCGTAGGCGTCGTGGTCCAGGTGACTTCCAGGCCGCTGCCGATAGTGTCACCACCATGACCTCTGCCAAGTTTGTTCTTCCACCCGAAGCCTTGGTCCTCAATGTTGGCACCTTCTGGTTCATTGCCCACATATTGAGCGGGAACGCCAGCACCGTGGGTTTTGCCGAAGGTGTGACCGCCGGCAATGAGTGCAACTGTTTCTTCGTCGTTCATCGCCATGCGAGCGAAAGTCTCCCGGATATCCCGTGCCGCAGCAATCGGGTCCGGCTTACCGTTCGGCCCTTCCGGGTTCACATAGATCAGACCCATTTGCACCGCGCCAAGCGGATTCTGAAGATCACGGTCGCCGCTGTAGCGCTCGTCTGCCAGCCACGTGCCCTCAGGGCCCCAGTTCAACTCTTCGGGCTCCCACACATCCGCGCGCCCGCCGCCAAACCCGAATGTCTTGAAGCCCATCGATTCGAGGGCGACATTGCCGGCTAGAATCATGAGATCGGCCCAGGAAATCTTCCGGCCATACTTCTGCTTGATCGGCCACAACAACCGCCGCGCCTTGTCCAGGTTCACGTTATCGGGCCAGCTATTAAGAGGAGCGAAGCGCTGCTGCCCGGCCCCGGCGCCGCCGCGGCCATCGCCGATGCGGTACGTGCCCGCGCTGTGCCACGCCATACGAATGAAAAGCGGCCCATAGTGGCCAAAGTCGGCCGGCCACCATTCCTGCGAGTCCGTCATCAAGGCATGCAGGTCCTTGATCACGGCATTCAGGTCGAGCGTCTTGAACTCTTCCGCGTAATTGAATTCCTTGCCCATCGGGTCGGACTTTGAGGAATGCTGGTGCAGCATCTTCAGGTTCAGCTGATTCGGCCACCAATCAACATTCGTGTGAGATTTGCGAGCGCCGTGCGCTACTGGGCACTTCGATTCGGGTTTGGTGCTTTTATCCTTAGCTTCCGGGGAAACGCTCCCCGATGAAGTCGCGAGTGTATTTTCCATAATGTTTTTCTTCCTTCGAAATCATGACTGGGTACTGCGTGAAAAAAGCTAGTTTTTGGCGCTGCACTGGCGGCAGAGGCCGAAGACCTCAACCACCGGCTGCGTCAGATCAAATCCGCGCGGAACGTGCGGGGACAAGCGTTTGAAATCGATGAAATCTCCTTCGATGTCCTGCACCGCTTTGCAGCGGGAGCAGACCAGGTGGTGATGAGGTTTGAGATTGCCGTCCACGCGCAACGTGGACGCATGAGGAGTGACCTCTCGCAGCAACCCGCACTCGATAAAAAGCCGCAGATTGTTGTAGACCGTGGCCAGAGAAATAGATGGAATGCGGCGCCGCACCGCGGCGTAAATGTCCTCTGGAGAATAGTGTCCAGGAGAAGCAATGACCGCCTCATAGACCACCTGCCGCTGATGCGTGACCGCCAAACCGTGCTTCGCGGCCAGCTCACGGAACTGTTCATGGGTCAGGCGCATGATTATCGGATAAGAATCATTATAAAACGACCGCGAGCGGTGTCAACCGAAAAATGTCCTTTGATTTCGAAGAGGGCAAGTGGGGAGACTACTTCACGCGTCATGGCTCTTTGCCCTACCGTTTTGCCGAAGCGATCAAGAGCTTCCAATTCGCAAAGTTTGTGTCTGCCAATGTTCCGAGCGAGCCGGCCAGGTATTGCAGCCGGCCCGTTGCCGGAGTTTTGGTCTGATAGCGGTCCGCAAGAAAATAGGGCGGTATGGTCTGCGAATACAGCGACGCCATGACGCTGACGTTGCCGGCATTCGCTCCCGGCGGCAGCTTTATTTGGTAGCGCACGATCGATTGGCCCTTACCGGCCAGGTACACCGGATCGTTCATAGCGGTACCCTTCGGCCAGGTCGCTTCGAGATAACGCTCCGGAATCTTCAAATCTGCTGGACCCTTTTTGGACCATCCAGCAGGCAGCAGGCGATTGTCTTTGATGTTTTCGAAATCGCGGCGGGTGAAGCTGGTGGTGAACTGGTGATCGACGTTTTGCACCAGTTCTTCGTAGATCTGCACTTGATCGGACCTTTCGATTGCGTTCGACTGGTTGAAATGCGGCTGAAACTTTCCGTCCGTAAAGGATTCGGTGGGCAGGACGTTTCCTGCAAAGTCGGTGATCTGGCCTTGATCGTTGGTGGTTCCCGAGGTCCAGAACGGCTTGCCGTTCCTGGTCGCTTGCAATTCGAGGAACGCGCGGCGGAATCCGACTCCGCTGGGGAAGCGATGTCCGGTCTGGTTTGTGACCGTAACTTCGACAATCAGCTTGCCCGCGTTTATTTCCCATCTGCTGATCGCAACTGACGCCGTGATGCTTTGCGCTTGTTCCACGACATTATCCGAGGCATTGGAAAGGTCGGTGGTAAAGCCGGTCATGTAATCTTTCGAGCGCACGCCAAGAATCTCGTTGTTGCCATCTTTGTCAATCGGGTCCAGAAACATTTGCAGCAGAAATCCGTTGGTTCCCAGCAGTTCGTGACGCCGGTATCCCTCGCTGCGGAACCGAACGTTCAGTTCGTCCGGCGTAGCCAGATGCTCAGTCTGCGGCAGCGTCAAATCCTGCACGATCGCCATCCTGGTTTGGATCACTTGCACACACTTTTGGTCGGGCTTGCTGGTGTAGCCCGTCGGCATGTGACAATCCTGGCAGGTCTTCGGAGTTGAACCCACCGATCCGTATTCGTCGCGATAATCGCTGTTCAGCCACTCTGGGTAGGTTGCCTGCTCCACCGACACCTTATTCGGATCTGGACTATCGAGGACCGGCAACAGGATGGTGTGGCAACTCCCGCACATTTGCGGCGATTGGATGTAAGAGTTGTACTTGGGCTTGACGCCAAGCGAAGTATCCATGGGATAGGTCGTAATTACGTCGTCCTTGAACGGCCCATTGAGTTCATCGGGCGGCGTGAGGTCGAAGTTGCCGTTAATCTTTTTCTCGAGGAAGTACGACAGGCTCGAATCTTTCGGCGCCGCCATGCGATGGCAAACCATGCAACTGATGCCGTCGCGCGCCAGACCGCCGTACTTGAACCCTACGGTGGAGGGGTCGGTGTCATAAACGAAATCTACTTTAAAGTCTTCCTTAGGGTGTTCGGCGGCGAAGGACTTCTTGCCCATGGCGCCGTGGCAATTCATGCAGACGTTCACAACCTCTTGTTGTTTGGGCGGTTGACTAGTCAGGTAAGCGAGTTCGCTATCCAATTGGGAATAGAAAACGGGATCGCGTCCGGCCAGCCCCATGGGCGTCCAGCGCCACTCGCCGTAGGGCGAAACGTTAACGTCGGGAAGGATGACCATGCTCGGTCCAAAGCCGGAGTTAGACAGTCCGCTGTGGCATCCCAGACATTGCGCGGAGGTGACAAACTCGGGCGACTTTGCAGAATCTGCGGCTGCGTCCGGCTTGGCGGGAGGAGCAACCACGTCGTCCAGGGGCTCGGGCGGCATGTTCTGAATCGCCGGTGGCAGCAGCAACTGCAAGAGAGGAATGAGATGGCGCACCGGCTCACTTTCAAGCGTTGCGTTTTGGGCGTGCATGGGAAAAACGCCGGGGACGGGATCGGCGGCGCTCCTTCCATGGCCGCAAGCTCCGGGGAGTTTGGCGGGAATGGACATCCAACTATCGTCCACGCGGAATTGCAGCGGCCAGCCCGGCGCACCCTTGATATTGCTAAGCGATGCGAAGGTAAGTTCCTTTTCGGCCGAAGCGTGACAGCGGAGACAATATAGTCCGTAGCCCGCGTTTGGATATTGGAATGGGTTCGAGAAATCCATCGGCGCGGATTCGCTATCCCAGACCTCGCCCCAGAACCAGCCGTCACGCGATGCGGCCGAATTCTTGACCATGAATGTCCAGTCGTTGGAGCAGCCAAGCTTATCTTCGGGTATGTCGCGGTAACGCGCGGCTGGCACCGGCGAGAATTGTTCCTTAATGATGACCGCGCCGTCGGGGATTTTGCCGATGCGTCCATGCAGGAGCCACTCAGAAACCTCCGGCGAATAGTAGATATGGACAGGCGGATGCACGACCGCGTTGACGCCATTCAAGAGGGGTCCGGTGTCGCGCACCCACTTGTCGACGCACCAGCCGAGGTTGCGGTAGTCGAGCGTGTTGAGATACTTGAGAACTCGCTTCTCGTAATCCACCGGCTCGCCGGCGGGCATTGTCGCCGGAAGGCGCAGTTGTTCAGGAACTGGCTGGGCGTTTGGGCAAGGATTCGGAATGTTCTGAGCGCAGGCGGCGCACACCGCAAGGACTACGGCACACAAAATAGAGGTACGCATCGTGGTTGCTCTCGCGATGGTCGAGGTGTTAACACGATTTGGCGTTAATGGAACGACATACCGACCGGTTAGTCAAGTGTTTTATTTCAGAAGGCGATGAGGCCATTGCCACATCCGATAGTCGGGGGCGAAATCAACAAGCTGCGGCCGGTCTAGACCATTGCGAAGCAGGAGTGGCCCCTGGTGTATGACTCCGGGTCCTACTGTGATGGTGACGAGAGTGATGTGTCAACAAGGATGCACGTGTCGCAATTGCGGTATCAGGCTTCAGCACTCGATTCGGTTCGCGAAGCTATCGATTCGGAGAAATCTACGTCACAAACCAGGTCACAATGAATTGAGGGTACAGCGAATAAGACTTGGAGGTTGAAAGAATGGAGCCGACGAGCGGACTTGAACCGCTGACCTGCCGATTACGAATCGGCTGCTCTACCAACTGAGCTACGTCGGCTTCTGGTTTGACCTTTTCAGTTTATCAAATCACGTCGATCGAACCATGCGAAAGCACATTGAAGACCCTGGCAGGCCAGGGTTAAGAGAGGGGAAATACTAAAAAGACGCTCGCCAGCGCCCTTGAACAGGCTAGGCGGCCCGAGCCGCGACCAATGCGTCGTATTCCTGCTGGGACTGACCCGGCAACAAGACCCACAGCGTATACACACCGACGGCGGTTCCGAACGGAACATTGAACAGCGAAAGAAATCCTAGAACGAGCGCCACCACTCGAGCCCAAGGCTCACGCTGGGACAAGCCCCAACCCGCGACGAATCCGCACGCCGCCTTAGCGAGGACGATGAATGACAACACGGTCAACAACGGACGCAGGAAGCTGGTAGGAGCGTCGGGTGCGCCCATCTCGTGGAGATGCGCCATCAATGTATTGGCTACGATGTAGAGGACCACCCCGCCGATCGTATTCATCGCCGAGATCGCCAGCCAGAAGATACCCAGCAGATGAACATGCTCCTGCACGCGACCCCGCCGGGGCTGAAGCGCCATTACAGGTCCGACAACTTGCTTGCCGCAGCGGCTGCAGAATCCCTGGCCCGGTTGCACTGCGGCACCGCATCCATCGCAGAACATAACTTCCTCCCTGGTGCTCAGCCACTTACCCGCGTCGTTTCAAGAGATGATACGTAAATTCCGCATAACAGTTCCGTTTAAGTGTTAGGAAACCCGGCTGCGAGCATGGATGCAAACGGATTTTCGAGAAGGGATACTCCCAACCACAAACGAAAAGGCCGCCCGGCAACAGGGCGACCTCTTCTTTTCAAGGGAGAATAGTTCCAACAGAGGCTTTAAATTCCGTCGAAACTTTCTGACAAAATCTTATGGGCCGAAAAAGGGGGGTGTCAAGCAATTTTTACCAAATAAATGTCTTTGTTTTCAATGACTTATGTAATCGGTCAATACTCGCCCGATTTGTCCCAATTTGAGACAAAACCCCGCCAAATAACCTGTAACCCAATAACTCTGCTGAACTTACGACCTATTTCGGAGGTGCGTCAGGGTCCGCGGAGCGAGCGGAAGGCACCTGTACCGTCTGCTCTCTCAGGTCTAGCGAGATGAATTCGGTTTGATCGGCATGCCCGAAAACCCGCCCTGGAAAGTAACGCCGCATCAAAACTCGAGCGCCGCCGAATGCTACACCCGCTGCCAGGGAGATCGCGCCCACGATGATGCACAGCAGAATAATATTGACCAGCAGATTGGCGATGTTGTTTTTCTTGTCGAAGTAGGTGTTCTCATTCCAGGTGACGCTGGCATCGTAGTTCACCGCACCCAATAGCGTTTGTGCGTCGCTCCGCGAAAGCGCTCCCGCCGCAATGGCCACAATCGGTCCGGTACGTTTATCGAAGAATGGGCCGGCATTTTCGACGCCTTGCACTCCCGCCTGCGGCGGAGCGGCGTGATTGGCCGCGTCGATGCGTCGCAGATGTTCCGCCGCCAATGCGGGCGTCGGATACTCAATCAGCATCAGCGTCGCTTCTCCTCCGCCAACGGAATACTGCCCGAGAACAACCTCAGGGTTGGTGCTGAAATCCACCAGATCGGCCGGAATGGGAGATGCGATCGCGCTCAGAGCCAGCGGTCCCTCCGCATACTTTTCGGTATTCGCCTCGTAGCCACGATGCGGCATGAAGGCCAGAATCGGCGGCAAGTTGCCGGCGTTTCCACTAGGGCGCGGAAGAGCGCCGGCCAGTTCCCGCAGACTCGCCGCAGACATGACCGAGAGTTCGCTGAACACGGCATCCACCACGATGTGTCCCCGATAGAACAGCACGCGCCGATCAGCCGATGCGCCCTGGTCTCCAATCTCTTCCCGCGCCATCCCAGGCTGCAGGTAGAAAGTGTAAGCGCCGAATGCTCCGCTGGAGTCGGCAAACCGTGCGGCCCGAATCTTCAGCGTGCGGCCATCGTCACTCTTATAGGTAGCGGCTTCGAAGTCAGTGAAACCGTATTCCTTCAGCAGCGCTGCGTTGGTGGGATCGGCGGCGGCGGCATCTTTGCTGGACTGTGCCGCGCCCTGCATTTGCCATCCCGCGAATTGCTTGGGGAGGATTGGCGGCGCAGGCGATTCCGGCGACGCAGCCATGGCCGCACCCGCGAGAGAAATGACCACGGCAAGAACTAATACAGACTTGAAAAAACGCATGAATTCACCGCTTGGAGCAGAACCCCTCCTGTAATTAGACCACAGCGGCGAGGGAAAAGTTTCCTGGCAAAGCATTCAATCGGCGGGATAGTCGGTTGTAACGCTTACCTTCTGGCCGGCACTATTTCTATGGTTGGGGATTCGTCGGGGTAATTTCCGACTCGGACGCCGCCGACATTCCCTCAACTGGGTCCGCCTTACGCAGCTATCAGCGGGCAGACCCACTTTCTCATTTCCTGCAGGAGGAACAATATGCCGAAAAGCACAGATTGTGGCCCGGAAAAAGTAGAGATCGATGAACACTTTGAGGGTACCGCGGGAACCAAGGAAGAGGCCATGGACGCCGCTCACGAGGAGGCCAGGAAGCTCGGACAAAAATCCTGCAAAGGAACGTGTGCAGAAACGATCCTTTGCAATTACCTGGAAATCTCTTGGAAACTAACCTCCGCCGAATTCGATCGGACGAACAACAAATGGATTATCAAGGGGGTTTCCGAAGGAAAATGTCAATGTGACAACTAGAGCAGGCCTACTGCCCCGCGCCCTTGTCCATCTTGCTGGCGACCTTGACCCCGCTCAGCCCATTCACATACTTGGCGATGCCGCGGTAGAGCGATTCCGCGATGCGCTCACGGTACTCGCTGGTGGCGAGGCGATGCTCATCGGTGGGGTTGCTGACGAAAGAAATTTCGGCCAGGATCGATGGCATGTTCGCGCCGATCAGCACAATAAACGGAGCCTTCTTCACACCCCGGTCGCGGATTGCCGGACTCTTCACCGCCAGTCCGCTATGCAACGACGACTGCACGTCTCCGGCAAACTCGCGCGACTCTTCGATCTTTTCTTTCAGCGCGATCTTCTTTACCAAGTCCTGCAGTTCGTAGATGGATTTTTCCGAAACCGCATTCTCGCGCGCCGCCACTTCCAACGCTTCCGGCGAAGAGGTGAAATTCAGATAGTAAGTCTCAACGCCCCGCGCCCCAGGGTCGTGACTGGAATTCGCATGGATGGAAACGAACAGATCGGCCCGCGCCTGATTGGCGATGGCGGTCCGGGTTTCGAGAGGAATAAACGTGTCGTCCTTGCGCGTATAAACCACTTCCGCGCCCAAACGTGTTTCGAGCAGCTTGCCCAAACGCCGGCCCACTTCGAGGACCAGATCTTTTTCTTCCAGCCCGTTGGGACCGATCGTGCCCGTGTCGTGACCTCCGTGACCGGGATCGATGACAATCTTGCCGATTTTCAGCCCCAGCGCGCGAATCAAAGAACGGTCGCCGCTGGCGGTTGGCCGGGCTTCGCGAATCCCCAGACCGGACGCGTTTCCCGGCCTGCCCGCGGCGAGGACACGGGTCGTAGACCGGGCTCGCAACTCGACCGCGTTGCCCGGCGCAGACTCCGGAACACTCGAATCCGAACTGTCGGGGTCGCTGTCCGCATCATTATCACTTACTCTTTTTTGGGCAACTGTATTCCGTGATTGAGCCACTTCTTTCTTGCCTGCTCGAACATTTCTTTTTGCCGCTGCCGAGGCTGCGGTTGCGGTATTGGGCTCCTCGTCGTCCGCATCGACAACTTTTTTCACTACGGCGGTGTGAGGCTTGCGATTGCCGCTCGGAACTTCCGATTCGACCGCCATTGCGGATTTGGCAACTCCGGCTTCCACGCCCGGAGCGGCAGAAGAAGCGATGGGCGCTAATTCCTCAGCCTTCGGCATTGAGGAGCTCGAAGTCGCGTCGCCTGTCGATTTCGTCGCGACAACTCGCGCTCCCTCCGTTTCCGCCGAAACAGTCTCTCCAGCATCCCGGTGCTGCCGCCCGCTCCAATTCTTGCCATGAATATCGATAATCAGCCGGTAAGGATTGGGCAGCAAAAAAGCGTCGTAGTCGGAAAGATTGTCGACTTCGAGCACCACCCGCGTGCGCCCGGGCGCAAACTGCGCGACGCGAACCTTCTTCAGGAAGCCATCATCCACATCGAAACTCTTGCCCACCAGAGTTGAGGCGAGTTTGGTGCCGTTCAAATCGAAGAAGATACGCGCCGGAGTTGCGATGCGTTGCGAAGAAAACTTCACGTCACTTTCCACATCGATGGCCACGCGCGTGTAATCGGGTGTAGACCAGTGCCGGATGCCGGTCACTCGCGGCAAATGGCTGGGATGCGGCAGCGATTCGCTTATTGCCGGAGCCAAGTGCGCGCCTTGATTCCCCTCTGCCGCTTCAGAACTGCTCTTCGCACTCTTTCGCGATCCTGCGCTCTCCATAACTGGCGGCCCGTCTCCGGCCTTCGCCGCCACAGCTTGCTGGTCGATCTCTAAAATCGCCTGACGCGCATCATCGGCTAGCCGGTTGTGCGGATAGTGGCGGATAAACTCCTGGAAGGTCGCGCGCGCCGCTTCCGAATTGTTGAGATCGTCCTTATAGATTTCCGCAACCGTAAACAGTCCATCCGCGCGGAACTTACTGCCGGGATATTCCCGGCGCAAAAACTTGTACTCCTCGATCGCCTTATTCAGGATTGTGTCATCTTCGAAACGCCGCCCCATTTCCACCAGCGTCTCCGCCACGGCAACCACGCTGGGATCGGCTTTGCTTGAGGTGGGTGCTCCCAGATAAACCGCGCGGTAGGCGTTCACCACCCGCTGGTAATCGTGGCGCGTCCTGTCGGTGGGAGGCCGGCCATTCAGCGCTTCACGCATGCGCTCTGCGGTAGCGAAGTGTTCGCGGGCCCAGGCGTCCGAATGGTGAGCGCGCGCGTACGCCGGCTGGCCGGCCACCAAGGCCAACACCAGCAGCGCGCCCCACAGACCACGCTCCCGCGATGAGCTCCTCAAAATAACCAGCCCGCGCCTTCTTCCTGCTCGTTGAACCAGTTGGTTGAACCACTGCCTTGGGTGCCTGAGAGATAATGAGAGATAAAAAGCTGCAACTTACGATAAAGAAAAAGATGCCGCGAACCTAATCGGTGTTGCTTATATGCAGCACGCCCCGCGCATCCCGTTGAATTCTAACGGGATCCCGCGATGCCTCGGTTCGGCTTACAGCGCCGCCACCGTAATACAAGTTAGTAATCCGCCGGACATAATTCTGCGTCTCGGCGTAGCGCGGCACGCCGGAACTACGCGCCACCGCTCCCGCACCCGCGTTATAGGCAGCCAGGGTCAGTTTGATGTCGCCGCCATAACTTTCCAGCAACTGCTTTAAATGACGAACCCCCGCGTCAACATTTTGTTCCGGATCGAACGGGTTTTTCACGTTCAGTTGACGCGCCGTCGAAGGCATTAACTGCATCAGTCCCATCGCGCCTTTGCGCGACACCGCATTCGGATTAAAATTCGATTCCACCTTCACCACCGCACGCACCAGGTTCGGATCCACGTTGTGCCGGGCCGCCGCCTGCTCGATGGCGCTGTCAATGTCACTGGCCGCAGAGGCCGTCCCTCCCGCCGCACTTCCAAAGTTTGCCGCCGCAATCCTGGCATTCGCCGACTGGTTCGATTCCCGACCGATATATTGACTGACTTCGGCCGCCGCCGACCGCGCGGCCTGCATCGCCGCCGCATTTGGCGGAGGCACCGGCTTCCAGCGATTTTCCTTCGAACTCCAATACATCAGCCGACGCCGCGGAGCTTCCGCCTCCTGCGCATGTCGAGCCGGTCTCGCCGGAATAGACTCGTTCACATAGATCGTGCGGCCATGTTCATCGGTCGCGGTGATTTTTTCAGCGGGCGGTTCGCCATCCGCCGCACGCAGTTGTGGTGTGAGAGAAAGAGAGATCGCGGCTACGGTGCTGGCCATCAGGGCGATTTGCAGGCGCTTTCGCATTTCCGGGCTTATACTCCTCAAGTTTTGGTGAAGACAAACCTCACCCTCGCATGCTGCTACCCGGAACCTGACGGAGAATCTTTAAACCAGAGTAGGACGATTATAGGCTGGCCAGGAAGGACAAACAATCACCCTGAAGGGAGTAGAACCACCGAAGTAATCTTAGTAACCGCATGAAAACACAGCCCTTAGAAAGGGCAGCTTATGAGGAATTGTTCAGCCCTTCTCCAGAGCCAACTCCAACGCATCCAGCGACAACGACCTCAGAAGATTGCGCCTCATGCCCCGCTCGACCTCCGCCAGGCGATCAGACGCGGTAACGATCCAGTCAAAATCGGCGGCCTCCACCAGCTTTGTGAGCTGGCCCTGAATGTCGGTGTTCTGAACCAGTTCAGGCGTACCCGAACTGAGAAACATCAAATCCCGCAGCAGCGAATAGAGCGTTCGAAGAAGTTGTTCGGTCTTCTCCCGCCCCTCGGCGCCCGCGCGATAAGTTTCCGTGATCTTGAACAGCGCCGTATGTTCGCCTCCCAGCAAAGCCGAGGTCAGAATGGTGAGCGCATCGGCTCTGGCGGCCACATAGGCATCGACGTCGAAACCCCGAGCCCGGCCCAGCGCCCCTTCGCTCAGCCTGGCCACCAGGGCCCGCTGTTGCGGCTTCCATTCCGGGCGATATTCGGCTAAATAGCGCTCCACTTCTTCCACCGGCAACGCAGCCAGCGGAAACACCATCGACCTCGAACGAATCGTCGGCAACAACTCCCCGGGATTCTCCGAGAGCAGAAAAATCGTAGCGAACTCCGGGGGCTCTTCCAGAACCTTTAGCAGAGAATTCGCCGCCTCCTTCATGAACGCGGAATCGGTGAAGATATAAACCCGCTCCCGCGCCTCCGATGGACGGTAATAAATGGTCTCAATCGCCCTCCGCACCTGATCGACCTTGATCATCATCTGCGGGGGATCGGGAGGGATGATCAGCACATCGGGATGCGTCTGCACAAACAGGCGCGTATCTTTCTTATCCGTCTCGCGCAGCCCTTCGCGCGCCTCGACCGCCTCGGCAAACCGCGCCTCCAGATCGGCGGCCTGCGCAATCCGCCGGCAGTTCGCGCATTCCCCGCAGAAATCAGGCAGACCGCCGGTCTCAGTCGGCGTCAAACAATTCAGCGCCTGGGCGAGCATCAAAGCCAGCGTGTACTTCCCCGCGCCCCGCGCGCCGGAAAGAATCACCGCATGTGGAAAGCGCTCCCGCGCCAACATGTCGCGCAAGCGGCGGAGGGTTTCGGCATTACCGTGAAAATCGGAGAAGGGCATCTTCCAACTCTAATCAGAATCTACCACGGAGCCACCGAGTCACGGAGAAAGGCAACCGAGCGCGGGCTAGATTTCTCCGTGACTCCGTGCCTCCGTGGTGAAATCATGCGTTCTTAACCGCCAGCTTCAACTTCCTTTGCACAACCTCCATGATCCCGCGTTGCGTCTCCCCCTTCTCTCCACTCGCGTCCACCACCACCACCCGCCCCGGCTCTCGCTTCGCAATCGCCGCATATCCGTCACGCACCCGCGCAAAAAAAGCGCGATTCTGCTGCTCGAACCGGTTCTCATCCCCGTGTTCCCCTAAGCTCTCAGCGCGCCTCACTGCCTTATGATTCCTCCTACGCGCGCGCCCAATACTCTTTCCCAAATCGTTATCCAGTAGGATGGTCAGATCGGGCCGCAAATCTCCACAAAGCACGCGATGCAATTTGAGCACCGCTTCACTGCCGAGCTTCCGCCCGCTTCCCTGATACGCTTCCGTCGAATCCGTGAATCGATCGCAAAGCACAATCATCCCGCTCTCCAGCGCCGGCTCGATCACTTCCAAAATATGCTGCGCGCGCGAAGCGAACATCAAAGCCATCTCCGCCATCGGCGAGAGCCCCTCGGTCGCCGAGTCGAGCAACACACGCCGAATTTTTTCGCCGGTCGCCGTTCCCCCCGGCTCGCGTGTTTCCACCACTCCGTGTCCAGCCGCGCGCAGCTTCGCCGCTAGCTTCCGCATCTGCGTGCTTTTGCCGGTTCCGTCGAGCCCTTCAAACGTAATGAATTTTCCGCGCCGCGGCATCGTGGAATGATAGCAGCGCTGGTGGTGGTGTCTGAAATGTGCGTTGAATCTATAAGGCAACATTTCGGGGAGTGTGGAAAACAATGTGACATCCAACCTTTGCGGTTAGCGAATAATCGTCTTATGTCTCCCTTGGCGTTAGTTGTTTGCTGTTTGCTTTTTCTTGTTTTCGGGCATCGGGCTTGGGCAAGGTTCGATCTGATCGCGTGCCCTCCCGCTGGAAGAATTTATCTCAACATGTACCTCCCGTTATGACATTCCTGGATTGGAAGAGACGCCAAAGATTCGGGGCGGAAGAAATCACTGGGGAAGGTTAAGGCTCTATGATGTTTTGTAAAGTAGTTGTAAGATTTTGCATCCTACGCATCCCAACATTTGGGGGCGCATCCAATCAGATATACGACAACTCCATTGCGCATTTTGGCACCCAAAGAACGGGTATTTTTTAGAACGTGAGTGCATTCCCCTTGGAGTGAGCTATAATGCGCAGCTAATGTAAGAAGGAGGCGCATAATGGGCTCTGCACCTGTAACCATCGAAATGCAGCCGACTGCAACAGCACCGCCGCCGGTCATCGCACACTCTCATTCAACTAGGGTGTGGACCGTCTCTCGCATTTCCCCCATTGTCGGCATATTTGCCGCAGCCGTTGCTGAAGTTGCTTTAAAGCCAAATGTCTCCGGGTCCCTCATAGTCGTCGCTGTCGAGATTGTTTTTATGGGCGTCCTGGTGAAGACGTGGTTGTCACACTAACCGCCTCAATTAACATTCCACATCCTCATTTGTCAGCGGCGGGCGGAAGATGGCTCGTAACGCTGGTAACTTCGTTTGCTTTCTCCTTGGTCGGTCTGCTTGTCCCTAACCTCTACCGCCAGAGTAGTGAGGAACTTTTTCGTGCCCATAACGGTGTTAAGTTCTTGAACGAATTCTTGGCTCGCCACCTCTTGGTGTACGTCACCTACTTCATGGCCCTGAGTCTGACTGCTTCGTTCGTCCCCGAATGGGAATGGGTGAAAACTCTAATGACTCTGGTCGTAGCAATTACGATTGGCTGCTATTCCTTTGGTGTTTACAACTCAACTCATCAAGACCGCTTCTTTGCACATCACCATGGGTGCGCAATCAAACGATGCAGAATTAAGATATCGCGTGAGGATATTTGGAATTTGTGTTGGCCAAACGCCATCATGGCAGGCGTGCTCTTCCTCGTCGCATTTAGCTCAATATTTCTCGTGCAGTAACGAGGGCATTCGACCCATCGAGGGGTTCGGACACTGCCACCGCTGGTGCATCCCTGTACCGCCGCTCTCTCCGGCTGCTAAAATCAAAAATTCTGCTCACGCTGTACGATTCGCTTCGTCCACAATATGGGGACCATTAAAATGAACCTTTCAAAAGTATTGGGAGCAGTCTGTTTCTTCGCCGCACTTTCCGCTTGGGCTGCGACCCCGCCAACCGTAACCATTTTTGTCGACGCCGCTTCCGCCCCGCGCAAGATATTCCATGCCAAGCTCAAAATTCCCGCCAGTGCCGGAGACCTCACCCTCTACTATCCCAAATGGATTCCCGGCGAGCACGCTCCCGACGGCCCCGTCATCGATCTCGCTGGACTCAAATTCTTCGCCAACGGCAAACCTCTGAAGTGGCGCCGCGATCTTCTTGACGGTTTCACAATCCACGTCGACGTTCCCGCCGGCGAGACCGAAGTCAACGCCGAACTCGACTTCCTTTCTCCCGCAACTTTCGAAGGCGGCTTCTCCGCCGGTTCTTCGGCCACCGACAAAATGGCCGTCATCAGTTGGAATCAAGTTCTGCTCTACCCCAAAGGCTGGAAGTCCGACGAATTAACCTACATCGCCTCGCTCAAAATTCCCGCCGACTGGAAATACGGTACGCCCCTGCCCATCGAATCCACTGACGGCGAAATCATCAAATTCAAACCGTCGTCGCTCAGCATGCTGGTGGATTCGCCCGTAATCACGGGTGAGTTCTTGAAGGTCGTAAAGCTGGCCGACGATCCGCTCACGGAGATGGACATTGCCGCCGACAGCGCCGCCGCTCTCGCTCCTCCGCAGGAAGTCTGGGACCACTACAAAAACCTGGTCGAGCAGGCCAACAAACTTTTTGGCGCGCACCACTATCGCGACTACCACTTCCTGCTCAGCGTGAGCGATCACGTGGCGCACTTCGGCCTGGAGCATCACGAATCCGACGACAGCCGCATCGACGAACGCGGCCTGGTCGACGACTCCGCCCGTAAAGCCACGGCCAGCCTGCTTCCCCACGAATACGTTCACTCCTGGAACGGAAAATACCGCCGCCCCGCCGATCTCACCACTCCTGACTATCAGCAGCCCATGCAGGACGATCTGCTCTGGGTCTACGAAGGACTGACCAATTATCTCGGCACCGTGCTCACCGCCCGCAGCGGATTGCATACCCCCGATCAGGAGCGCGATGACTTGGCCCTCACGGCCGCCATGCTCGACCACACTCCCGGCCGCGCCTGGCGCAACTTGCAGGACACCGCCGACGCCGCCCCGGAGCTCTATTTCTCGCCGCGTGCCTGGCAGTCCTGGCGTCGCAGCACCGACTTCTACGATGAAGACACGCTCAACTGGCTGTGGGTTGACGTCATCATCCGCCAGCAGAGTAAAGGCTCGAAATCGATCGACGACTTCTGCCGCCTCTTCCATGGCGCTCCCAGCAGCGGTCCCATGGTCAAGACGTATACATTCGACGACGTCGTCAGCACGCTCAACCAGGTTGTACCCTATGATTGGCGCGGATTCTGGACCGAGCGTCTCACCAATCACGGTCCCGGCGCACCGCTCGGCGGTATCGAGGGCAGCGGCTGGAAGCTCGTTTACGACGAAACCCAATCTGAAATGGAACACGGTGCAGAAAGCAATTTTCATTTTGTCGATGGGACGTTCTCCATCGGCCTCCAACTTCGCGAAGATGGCACCATCACCGACACCATCGAAGGTATGCCCGCGGCCGTCGCCGGAATCGGGCCCGGCATGAAACTCATCGCCGTCAACGGCCGCCAATTCTCGCCTGAAGTTCTACGCGCTGCGCTCAAGGCTGGCAAAGGCGGCTCTGCACCCCTCGATCTTCTTGTTGAAAACACCGACTACTACAAGACCTACAAACTCGATTACCACGGCGGCGAGCGTTATCCGCACCTGGTGCGCGATGACGCGAAGCCCGACTTGTTGACGGAGATCTACCAGGCAAAATAAAAGTCGAACGAGGCCAGCAAATGCATCCCGAATGTATCTGTGCCCCTCTGTGTTCCTCTGTGTCCTCTGTGGTTAAGATTTGTCTTGCTGTCCAAGCCAGACGACTCAGGTCAACCACGCTCGGATTCTTGACTCTCGCCTTTGGCCTCGCCCTCCTCCACGCCCAAACCTCCATTCTCGGCTTCACCCCCACGTCCGCCGCGCACGAAACCGAGCTGGAAAACAAATTCAAAGCCATTCCCAATCCCGACGAAGAACGCCGCCAGCATCACATCTTCACGGCAGAGCCCCACGTTGCCGGGTCGCCACGCAATAACGAACTCGCCCGCTACATCGCCGACCAGTGGCGCAACGAAGGCCTCGAAGACGTCGTCATTCGCCGCTACGACGTCTACGGCAGCAATCCAAAATTCACTTCTCTCGAAATGGTCGCGCCCATCCACTACCGCGCCCTGCTCCGCGAACTGCCCATCCCCGGCGATCCTGATTCAAAGAACAAAAGCATAAGCTCGGCTTGGAGCGGCATGTCCGCCTCCGGCGAAGTCACCGCCCCGCTCGTCTACGCCCACAGCGGCAATCCCGAAGACTACGATCTTCTCCGCAAGCAAGGCATCGACGTCAAAGGCAAAGTTGTCCTCGTCCGCTACTCCAATCCTTACAGCTATCGCGGATTCAAAGCCCTCACCGCTCAGCGCGAAGGCGCGGCCGCCATTCTGATCTACAGCGATCCCGCCGAAGACGGATACAAGAAAGGCAAAGTCGATCCCAACGGCCCCTGGGGCCCGGAGTATCACATCCAGCGCGGCGCAATCACTTACGACTTCATGGTCCCCGGCGATCCGCTCACTCCCGGCTGGGCCTCCATTCCCGGCGCCAAGCGCATTCCCATCGAGGAAGCGGTTTCCATTCCGAAGATCATGGCGCTGCCGCTTTCCTGGCACGACGCCAAACCGCTGCTCGCTCAAATGGACGGGCCAATCGCACCGACTGATTGGCAAGGACAAGACTGGCAAGGCGGTCTGCCCCTCAAATATCACCTCGGCGGCAAGCGCGTGCGCGTCCACGTGAAAATCGAAATGGACAACTCCACTCAGCCCTACTACGTGGTCGAAGGCCGCATCCGTGGCGCAGAGTTGCCCGACGATTGGATCGTCCTTGGCAATCACCGCGACGCCTGGGTCTTCGGCGGCGTCGATCCCTCCAGCGGCACCGCATCCATGATGGAACTCACACGCTCTCTGGGAAAGCTGGTCAAGCAAGGCATTCGTCCGCGCCGCACCATCGTAGTCTGTAGTTGGGACGGAGAAGAAGTCGGCCTCACCGGTTCCACCGAGTGGGGAGAGCAGTTCGCCGACGACCTCCGCAAAAAAGCCGTCGCCTACATCAACGTCGACGAAGCCACCTCCGGCCCAAACTTTCACGGCCAGGCCGTAGCCTCGCTCGCACCCATGCTCATCGAAACCGCACACTCGTTGCAGGACCCTTCCGGAAAAACTCTGTACGAAGCCTGGAAGGAATCGTCCACGCACGAGCGCCATGAGTCGAAGCAACTCGAAGCAGTCACCGATTTCAATCTCGCCGATACCCGCATCGGCAGCGGCTCCGACCATACCGTCTTCTTAAACTTCGTCGGCATGCCCGTATTCAACCTGGGATTCGTCGGCCCATACGGCGTCTACCACTCCGCCTACGATGATTTTTTCTGGATGAGCCACTTCGGCGATCCCGGCTACCGCTATCACACCCTGATGAGCCAGCTCTGGGGAGTCCTCGCCCTCCGCCTGGCCAACGCCGACCTGCTCCCCTTCGACTTCGCAGCCTACGCAAACAACATTCGCGAATTCGTAAACGACCTCGCCAAAAATAATAAGCTCGTGTGGGGACAGCCGCCCTCGGCTGTCCAGCCGGGCGAAGCCCGGCAGCCCCCACCACTGGACCTGACCCCCATCCTCGACGCCATCACCGACTTCGAGTCCGCCGGCAAGCGCCTGGACGCTTCCGTCACCCGCGCTCTAGCCTCAGGCCCCATCGATCCCAAACTCGCCGCCACCATCAATCACGGCGCCATGCAAGTCGAACGCAACTGGCTCAACCCCGACGGCATCCCCGGACGCCCCTGGTTCAAACACATCCTCTACGGCGCCCGCTTCACCTACGCTCACCTAGAATTACCGGGCCTAACCGAAGCCGTCGAAAAACAAGACTGGCCCACCGCAAAACAGCAAGCAGAAATCCTGCGCCAAGCCCTGATCAATAACACAAAGCTGGTCAATGAATTAAACGCGAGCCTGGTCTCCAAATGATTTTGGGTGGCGCAGCGCTTCAGCGCTGCAATAAAGAGCCCGTCCGTCGTCAACCGTTGTCATCGCGAGCTGCCAGCAAAATGAATTAGGCCTCATAATGTGGGCAGATGGCCACCGGAAACTAGAATGCCGTAGTATCAAAGAGAATGAGCGAAGGCAGCAAAAAAGCGACCCTTGTCCCATTGCACTACCTTAGTTTGGAGCTGGAACAAAAGTTACCAATTCCTATTTCCAGCGCCGCTTCAGTGGAAAACGTTCGAGGCCTCCTCAAAGAACGACACTTCGAGTTATGGGGAGAGTACTTGGCAAAACGTGATCGCGAAGCATTCGAAGCGACCCGCTTTGCGCTGGTGCATAGGTATGATGGCCCTGAATACGGATCAAACAAAGAAGACACGGCCTCCCAGGCCCTCTTGTACAAACTTTTCCTGCTTCTACGGCTGCTCAAGCCGACCAGAACCAGATTTTCCGCCGTGCATATCAAAACCACAGATGCCAACGAAATTGAGGTGTCCAGCTTTACCCACCTAACGTTTACTCCACCAAACGTGCCGGATTCCGAGAGGCTCAATGTCATAACAGAGGACGATCTGCACCGTGCGGACGAAATGTCGGGCCATTTCCTTAACGTCGTAGATCACGGTCCAGCGAATCTAAGGCGTGCTATTCGGTTTTACGAGGAAGCGTATTCCGACATTCGGGACCCCGTGTTACAGATCATTACTTGGGTGATGGGAATCGAGACAGCGTGCTCAGACGAACGCGGGGTCGTGACCCAGGACCAACTCTTGAAGAGGGTTTCCGAATACGTTCCGTTCGATCAAGATGTCTACGCCGGTTCGGTCCTGAAGGAGCGGCATGTTGTTCCTGAGTTAACAGTCGGAGCCGTTATCTCCGACGTCCTAGAGCTGCGAAACCGGCTAGTCCATGGGCTCTGGATTCCGCAGGAATGGTCGGAAAAGGTGATGTATCACAGTATCTCGGGGCCTGCTGTGATCTATGCCGACGCTCTCCGCGACGCCGCTTCCTACATTTTGAGACGGCTCATCGTCGGATTGATCGTCAGCCACCAGAAGAGCTTTGATATATGAACTTTGTCGTCGAGATTTGGAAGGGCTATCGCCCTTACGCTGTCAAATTGGCGATAGACTTCCTCGTCTGCGGAACCTTCTGGGTCGGGCTATTTTTATTTCAGTTGCTCCGCCAAACCCTCCCAATCACCAGCTGGGGCGCGATTTTGATTGAGCACTTGCATTCCGCCGGTGCCGTGGCCGCCTTTGTAATTTTTACTTGGCTGTCAGTAGTCGATATAATGGTTGTGAGTCGAGCGAGCAGACATGATCACACTGGCAACACCCGGTAGTTTTATGCGAGCGGTTTCAGAAAGCGGCAGACTGAAGTTTTCGCTCGCGTGGCTGTCCTTCAGCCTTCTAGTTTTTCCCTCTGCCGTCTTAATGTCGTTTGGCCTCCAGCCCAAGTACGTGCTGTCGGTGATGGCAGCAGCAATTATTCCGTTTCAGTATTTCTGTTTTTGTGTGCTCCAAGCGCGCGAACAGAGGGAATATGTAGCAATCGAAGCGAGAGGCCCCCTTCTGTCCGAATCGGCAGACTTCGGTATACTAATGCCGGAGCTGGTACAGCACCCCGGGACCGTGAGACGCCTCAATAATCGTTTCGCGGCAATGAAGCTTACTTTTTCGACCGGCAATGGGCACCAGCCACAGGCCGCCGTCAGGCTTCAAATAGAGTCGGAAGGCCTTTCAGGCCAAACTGGAGCCAGTAACCTTAGCCCCAGGTCCGGGGTTTGCTACACGAGGGCGTAGCTCGTACGTTCCGGACAACCGACGGAATTTTCCGCGCTTATCCTCTCCTGTGACATCTAACCTTGCCATCCACAGCCCCCTCAGCCGACCATAGAACCGGAGGCTATCTCGCCATGTGGTGCCAGTGGTGCATCACTGCACAACTAAAATGGCCGAGGACAAACGAGACCACCACAATCAGAACTATCTTGAGCGTTGGATTCATCCCGCAAGATTAGTCGAGAGAATATCGGTGTCAAGCGAAAATCATCGTCTAACTCTTGCCGGGTCAAGATTTTGCCCGCAAGCACTTGATTCCAGGGGATCAATTGGCGTTTTCTCGCCAACGGGATGATTCCAATACCCCGCAGCTGGCAGGGGTATCCTAATTTTCAGCCGGCAATGCAGGAATACGTCAGTCGAACTCCAGCACTTCCTGCTCCACCGGATTCCCCCACACCGGCGCAAACGACTGCCGGTGCAGCGGCGTCGGACCGTACTCCAGCAGCGCCGCCAGATGCTGCGGAGTGCTGTAGCCCTTGTGCGAAGCCAGTCCGTACTCGGGAAACACCGCGTCCCACTCGCACATCATGCGGTCACGCTCTACTTTGGCCAGAATCGAAGCCGCCGCAATCGACACCGAAAGCGCGTCGCCGTGAATGATCGCCTTTTGTGGCAGTTCGCAATCCAGCCGCATGGCATCGATCAGCAGATGATCGGCCGCAGGCTGCAGCCGCATCACCGCCTCATGCATGGCGAGGCGCGAAGCCTGGTAAATGTTGATCTGGTCGATGCGCGCCGCATCCACCGCCGCAATCGCCCACGCCACGGCATGTTCCCGAATCCGCGGCGCCAGCAACTCGCGCCGCTCCGGCAGTAGCAACTTGGAATCGCGCAACCCGCGCACGCGATAGTTACGTTCAAGAATCACCGCCGCCGCAACGACTGGACCGAACAAAGATCCGCGCCCCACTTCATCCACTCCCGCGACCATTACCGCTCCGGAAGCCCACGCTGTTTTTTCGTAGCGCAGCGTGCAGCGCAGCTTCTTCAGCAGGCGCAACTTCGCAGCAGACGGAGACAGCGAAAATTCGGATGCAACCTTAGCGCCGCTCGACATGGTAGAAGTGTTTCCACCATCTTCCCTTGCCCGTGATGTTCCCGCAAGCGGCAAACTCAAGAAACCTGTGCAAATCACTGAGCAGTTCGGCAGGCCATTCCTTCCACTTTCGAGCCCGCACTCCCGCCGCAACGTAATGCCGCATAGTAACCATTACTTCGATTACGGACGTACATTGTCCACTCGTACATGTACTGCTATCTTCGCGTCAGATCGCACTTCGTGAGGAGCAGGTTGTGAACCAGGAACCAATCCAGCCGCGACCGGACGGCGCGCCGATAGTTGGCGCTTCGGCAGACAAGTTGATCCATTTAGCTTTGCCGGTGCGGCTTACGCACATGCAAAACGGTGAACGCAGCGTGCCCGAGTTTTCCTGCACGTATGACATTCATCCGCGCGGCGCGCGCCTGCTCAGCTTCCGCAACGTCAATGTCGGAGACTTAATCACGGTCGAGCGCGGACGCCACAAATCCGTGTGCCAGGTCGTTTGGACGGCCGATCCCAACTCTCCGCTGCGCGGGCAGTTCACCGTGGAGTGCATGGAAGGAAACAGAATTCCGTGGGAAGACGAGCTGCGGCAAATGCAGGAGCAGTATATGCCCATCGTCGCCGACAGCGCCAGAAAACGTCCTGCGATGAACGCATTCAGAACCGGCGAACAAAACCGGCGGCGCGGACCGCGTTTCCAGGTTGAGGGAGAAGCGGACCTGGTGGAAATCGGCGGACGATCGAGCATGGGATGCCGCGTGCAACAGATTTCAGATTACGGCTGCTTGATCAGCGCCAGTGACCTTCTGGTCCCCGGCACGGGCCTACGGCTGTCACTCAACATCTACGATGTTAGCGTCGCGCTGAAGGGCAACGTCAAGTACACTGCCGGAGACCGGGCTATGGGCGTGGAGTTTCAAGAGATACGGCAGGGCGACCGTCCGCTGCTGGAATACGTCATGGAGCAGGCAAAAAAATGCCGTAACGACTTCGCCGATCTCGAAGTCGTTACGGAAAATTTGGTAGCGGTCGCCGGATAGACGACTTAGCTCGGTCTTTCCACGTCGCGCAGCCGCGCAGCTTTGCCTCGGAGACCACGCAAATAATAAAGCTTGGCGCGGCGAACTTTGGACGAGCGCAGCAAATCCACCTTGTCGATCACTTTGGAGTGGACGGGGAAAATGCGCTCCACGCCCTGGCCGAAGCTGATCTTGCGCACGGTGAAGCTGGCTTGGGGCCCATTATCGCGCTTGATCACCACACCCTCGAAAGCCTGCAAGCGCTCTTTATCGCCTTCTTTGATCTTCACATGAACGCGGACGGTGTCGCCGGGGTGAAATGCGGGAATGTCGCTGCGCTGGGTTTTCGCCAGAAGTTTTTCGATGATAAGGTTCGACATGGTGATGAGTCCTTCTGAATTCCTAAATTCTGATTCTTAAATCCCGATCTCAAAATCTATTCTCGAAATCTAGTTAGCTTGCTTCCCGCTCTGGTCTCGGCGGATGCCTGCCAGATACTCCTGATCTTCCCTGCTGAGCACCGCGCCTTCCAATAAATCTGGCCGATTGCGCAACGTCTTGTGCAACGCCCGCCGCCGCCGCCACTTGCGAATCTCTTCGTGGTTGCCGGACATCAAAGCTTCCGGAACCGCAAGCCCACGAAACTCCGCAGGCCGCGTGTAGTGCGGATAATCCAGCAATCCGTTCGACCCGCAAGTCGAATCCGCGCCGCCCAGGCTTTTCACCTTCGCCTCAACCGTGAACGACTCCTGCTGCGTCGACGCTTCGTTGCCCACCGCTCCCGGAAGCAATCGCATCATGGCTTCCACAATCACGGCGGCGGCGATTTCTCCACCACTTAGAACATAATCGCCGATGGAAATTTCCCGGTCGGCAAGAAAATCCGCCACTCGCTCGTCAACTCCCTCATAGCGCCCGCAAATCAAAACCACGCGGTCGAGCAAAGCCAGTTGCGCCGCCACTTTCTGCGTAAATTTCTGGCCCTGCGCCGAGAGGAGTATGACTGACTCCTTCGCCCGCCCAGCGACCCGATCTTCCCGCGGCGCCAGCGCCATCGACTCCAAACATTCGAACATCGGTTCCGGCTTCAGCACCATCCCTTCGCCGCCGCCAAAAGGCCGGTCATCCACGGTGCGGTGACGATCATGGGTAAATCCCCGCAGATCGTGGACTTGAATTTTCGCCAGACCCATTTCCTGAGCCCGGCGCGTAATCCCGAAATCCAGAGGCCCGCGAAAGAAGTCCGGAAAGATCGTGACAATATCGGCCCTCATAGCGACCCCAAGCTCTACCCTGTGATCCCCTGCGTCCTCTGTGTTTAACGCCTTTTCCGTCCCTCACCCTGCTCCCGCTTCTCCTCAGCCGTCAGCGGAGCATTCACCTCAAGCAAGCCTTCCGGCAAGTTCATTCGCACCTGCTGGCGCTCAATATCGACGCCCTCGAGATAAGCCTCCGCAAACGGTATCTCTACCCTGCGGCCAGCCTCGCCCACAATCAACAGCGGCGCTTCGCCTGCTCCGAACTGAACGTCTTCAATGCGCCCAATCTCGCGTCCGCGATCAAGCACCGCACAGCCCACCAGATCGCTGACGTAATTCCAACCCGCCTGCAACTCCGAACGCTGGCTCAGCGGCACTTGCAATTCGCATCCCACCAGCGTTTCCGCTTCGGAAATCGAATCGACTCCGCAGAACTTTAGAACCAGCATTTCCTTATGAGGCCAGAATTCTTCCAGTTCCAGTTCGCGCCGCGTCTCTTCTCGCACGTCATTGCTATCGCTTCGCGGCAGCGCCAGCAACTTCATCCCAACTACAAAGCGCTCGGGAATGTCGCTGTAAATCTGGCTCGCAACTTCGCCGCGCCTGCCCTGCGTTTTCACCACCCGGGCCAGCGTAATGAAGTCACCACTTGTTTCCGGATTTCGAATGGTGCGGCTCCCTGTCACGGCGTTCGCCGCCTGCCGCCGTCCTGTCCGTTCAGTGACGTCAGTCGATAACTTCCAGCGTGTACCGCTTGCGGGCTCGCACTCCCGCAGCGCTAAGCAGGGTGCGCAGGGCGCGCACGTTGCGCCCTTGCCGACCGATGATCTTGCCTACATCTCCTTCGGCCACTTCCAACTCGATCACGTCGTTATCCAGATGATCCACGTAAACCTCGTCGGGAGCGTCGACCATCCACTTGGCAATCTGCTCGATCAGAGCGCGAACATCTCCGCTGGCTTCACTCATGCTGGCTTGAGTCATGCTGGCTTCAGTCATGGATGATTACGCAACGGAAGCCGCTGGAGCCGCCGCAGGCTTCGAGTAGAGCTTGCCCACTCGTTCCGACATTTGCGCACCCTTCGAGACCCAGTAGTCCACCCGGTCCCGCTTGAAGTCGATGCTGGTGGGCGTCGTCCGCGGATTATACGTCCCGACAACTTCCACCGGACGCCCATTGCGCGCCCGCGCCTTCTCAATCACCACAATGCGATAAAACGGTTGTTTACGCGCACCCATGCGCGACAGTCGAATCATTAGCACAAATATATATCCTTGTTCCGGAAGCGTCCGGTGAGGTCAAGACAAACACTCATTATGAAGGAGGTTGGGAGGAATGGCAAGGGCGGCGGCACATTAGAACCTGCATTCGGGACTAGTGTCCTATTAGCGTGTTGCTAAGGCTTAGGATTTGGCCCGAGTCTTTGCGGTTTTGGTTGGCTTAGGTTCAGAATCAGAGGCGGGAATGGGAACGGGCTTCCCGTCTACCACTGCGGTAGCGCCGCCACCCTCCGGCACGTGTATCGGACCGAAGCTCTCCTCGTACCCCTTCAATTGCGTGTAACACGTCGCCACGAATATCTTGAAATGCAGAGGAGACATCGTCACCCTAACTTGCTGTTCCACCGTCACTCGTTTCTTTTCGCTATCGACCTCGACAAGCTCGCCAAAGGTCATACTGAAGTCGAACGCACTAGACCCAAAAGCAGTTTGGTTCGAGTATACCGAGCGATAAAGGGGACTCTTCACGTTGATAAATTCATGGGCACCGATAATACTTCCTACCGCCGCTTGATCCTTCACTTCATCAGGCATTAATAGACCTCTCCTGTGGCTGTTTCACTAAGAGTTCAACGGGCACGGTGGTGGGAGTACCGAGGCGCATTTCTTGCGCACCTACCTGAGCTTTGCGGAAGCTATTCAGCAGATTCGCATTCACCGTTAGGCTAATGTGGTTTACTCCGGGATTGTCGAAGAATAAATTGGAGTTCTCTGCAAATGCTCCGGCATTGTAATCAACATCGGGGCCACCGATGCGGATCGGTTGCGGGCCAAGTAAATAGCCAGATGGTTCTATTGTGTTCCCCATGCTCCCCAAGTCGCGCAATAAGTCCATGGTGATCCAAGAAGTATTGATTGCTTGTGGCGTGGGTTGTGGCGTTATGTTTGGACTGAGGAACAGAAGATCGTTGTCAATCTTCGTCACATTGAATTGATCTTGAGAAAAGCCATTCTCCCATGTCAGCATCTCACTGAAAGGTACAAATTCAATCTTAAGCCCCACTCTCAAAGCTGCCGCAATCGCGCTCAGGGTTTCCACCGTAGGATTTGCGCCCGGAGTCTCAAACATGGAAATGCGAGACTGATGCAGCTTAGCTGCTTGAGCAAGATCCTTTTGTCGTGGCATGTCGGACTTTAGACGCAATCCCTTAATCTGAGAAGGCACAAGGGTGCTTACTTTCGCATGAATGTAGGCGGCTCGTGTCTTAAAATCCGATTGCAGCTTAGATATCAAATTGGATCGCTCGGTCAATTTTCCCTGCCTTATTACTGCGGAATGCGCTCGCACGTGTCCGGGCCGTATCAATAGCATTCGGCGGATAATAGACCTTCTGCTTATGGTAGAACCCGATTAGCAAAATTACTTCTCGTCCAGGTTGGAAGATAAATGCGACTCGATACTGTCTCTTGTCGGCTATAAATTTCAATTCGAGTATGTTTTCTTTCTTCGGAGCGCCCTTCAAATCCCTAGCTCCCCACTCCAGATGGTTCTCGACTTTCACAATGTTCTTAAGCATGGCGTTGAACGCAAATCTGCCATTTTCACTCAGGTCCTTAGCACGCCAATCCTCAATCGGATTGCGACCTTGTATGAAGTCACAAACACGCCAATATATAGCTGGATTAACCATATCACTTTTGTATGATTTTACAAGCAATATTTTCCTGACGAAATAGTATCATTTATATATGATACCAGACAAAACGGGGAAAAGGCCGGTAGTGTCCTAACAGGACACTACCAAAAGGCCAGCGAATTCAATCGTTTAGGGAACCCGCTGGCAAGTGTTGTTTTGTGGGGCAAATGGCGGCGTGGCGGTCCCTCCTGATTGAGATTCCCGCCGAGGGTTCAATTTCCTCTGAGCAACACAGTGTCAGGGCACCAACGGCGGGGTTAGTGCCTCAGTTCAAAAATCTAAGAAGAAAACCGGGTGTGTGTTAAGAGTTAGAGGACGCCAATCCCATTCTTTCCGATTGGTCGGCTGGATTTTCACCAGTATTTGCCCCCGGCCCTCGAATATTGTACGCCTTGTTATTTCCTCACCGAATTTCAAGCTGAGCGCTGTCACCACGGGTAGTGGTCGCCCAGAAAACAGAAACCCCGGGCTCCCTTAGCCCCGGGGCGTTAACCCGTCCAGTTATGCAACAATTATCGGTACCGGCGAACCGGAAGTCGACATTACTTTGAGGCCTACCCCTCTGCATCCCTCCCCGCCCTGCTAAACTCAAATGTTTTGGAGGCATCCTTTGCAGGCAGTCTACATTCTCTCCGCTGTTCGCACGCCGATTGGAAAGTTTGGCGGATCGCTGGCCTCACTCACCGCCGCCGACATGGGCACCGTCGCCGCCAAAGCCGCCATCGAGCGTGCTGGAATCCAGCCAGAGCAAGTCGAAGAAACTATCTTCGGCAGCGCGCGCCAGGCAGGAGGCGGGCCGAATCCGGCGCGGCAGATTTCCATCCGCAGCGGGGTTCCGCAGGAAGTTCCAGCCTTCACGGTGAACAAGGCGTGCGCGTCGGGGATGAAGTCGATCGCGCTGGCGTATCAGGCGATCCTGCTCGGCGATGCCAGTTGCATCCTGGCGGGCGGCACGGAATCCATGTCGCGCATTCCTTATTATCTCGAAGCCCGCTGGGGATACCGGCTCGGCAACCAGGATTTGGTCGACGGCATGTATCGCGACGGATTTTTTTGCCCCCTGGCGAAAATGCTGATGGGCGAGACCGCCGAAGTGCTGGTCGATCACTATAAGATTTCTCGCGAGGAGCAAGATGAGTATGCGCTGACGTCGCAAACCCGCGCCGCCCGCGCCATCGCGGCTGGACGATTCAACGAAGAACTTGTGCCGGTGACCATCGAAGGAAAGAAAGGCGCAACTACGTTCAGCCGTGACGAACATCCGTTCGCCGACGCCAGCATGGAAAAGCTGGGCAAACTCGCTCCGGTATTTTCGAAAACCGGCACGGTTACGGCGGGCAATTCCTCGGGTATCACGGATGGCGCCGCCGCCGTGGTTTTGGCCAACGAACACTTCGTCAAGAAAAACAATCTGAAGCCGCTGGCGCGAATCTCGGCGGTGACCTCGGCGGGAGTCAATCCGCGCGAGATGGGCATCGGCCCCGTCCCGGCCATGCGCAAGCTCGAAGACAAACACAATCTTCGGCTGCACGAATTTGGTCTGATCGAACTCAACGAAGCCTTCGCCGCGCAGGTGCTCGCCTGCGACCGCGAATTGAATTTCAATCGCGACCGGCTCAACGTCAATGGCGGAGCCATCGCGCTCGGCCACCCCATCGGCTGCACCGGAACAAGAATCGTCGTCACGCTGGTGCATGAAATGCTGAAGCGCAACACCCGTCGGGGCGTGGCCACATTGTGCATCAGCGGTGGAATGGGCATGGCCCTGGCGCTCGAAAACGCGGCCTAATCGGTCACCTTATTGCTATGGTTCCGTCGCCTCATCCTGCTATCATTTCATCGCCGTCGATTCCAGAGCGCAGTGAGCGCCGAATCTCTCCGGCGCGAATCTACCAAGGAGACTTCCATGCTTCGAGTCGTCGTTCGCATATCCTGTTTTTTCGCGCTGCTGTTAGGTGCAAGCTTCGCGCTGGCGCAAGCCGAATTCTCGGCCGAGGTCGTCGATCTGCAAAAGCCAGCTTCGCCCGCCACAGCCAAGATCTACTTTGCCAAGGACAAGATTCGCATCGAGTCGCAAGGCGGCCGGCAGAGCGGCGGCGCCGTCATCGTAAACTTTGGAACCCAAACCTCAATCGTCTTGATGGCGCAGCAGCACATGTACATGGAAATGCCCGCCCAAACGCAAGGCCAGCGCATGGGATACGTGAATGCTTTTTTCCGCGCCGGCGATGTGGAGAATGCCTGCGGCGACTGGCAAAAAATGTCAACCAACAAGGGCGCGAGCTGCCATAAAGTGGGCAGTGAGACCGTCAGCGGCCGGGATACGGTCAAGTACGAGACCACCAGCACCAGCGGCGAAGTCAGCTATTTCTGGCTCGACCCTAAGCTGCGTTTTCCCGTGAAATGGCAAGGTAAGAACAACGACGGAGAACTGCGCCACATTCAGGAAGGCCCTCTGGCCGCAAGCCTCTTCGAAGTGCCCGCCGGTTTTACCAAAATGGATATGGGCGGGATGACGATGTCGCCTCACTGATTTTTGCGCCTTCACGGATAGCGAGCGCGTTGACTCCCATAAAACACGGTCGCTATACTTTTTATAGAGGCTTCCCTCGGGAGAAATCATGCCCCTTTCCGCAGTAATCGTGGACGACGAGCAACTCGCCCGCGACGAACTCGCCTACCTTCTGAAAAGCGCCGGCGATGTGAACGTTGTAGCTCAGGGCAAGAATGGTCTTGAGGCCATCAACCTCATCAAGGAACACAGTCCCGATCTGGTTTTTCTGGACGTCCAAATGCCGGGTCTCGATGGCTTCGGCGTCATTAAGAAGCTTCTCGATAAGAAAATCCCGCTGCCAAGAATCGTCTTTGCCACCGCCTTCGACCAGTATGCCGTGAAAGCTTTCGAAGTCAACGCGGTGGATTATCTGCTGAAGCCCTTCGACAAGAAGCGCGTGGCACAGGCTGTCCAGAGGGCGCGAGTTCAGCAGGATGCCGCGGGATTGCCCGCGGAGAAAATCGACACTCTGGTGCGCATGCTACAGGCGCCCAAAACGCAGACCTCGAAGATCCTGCTGAAAGCTGTGGGACGGATGTTTTTGGTCGACCAGAAAGAGATCTGCTACGCCTCGATCGAAGACGGAGTGATCACGGTGGTCACGGCCGGTGCTTCTGGGATGGAGGGACATTCCAACTGCCGGACCCTGGAAGAACTACTCTCCAGCCTGGACCCGGGATTGTTCTGGCGCGCTCACCGGTCGTACCTGGTGAACATCAATCGAATTCGGGAAGTCGTACCGTGGTTCAAGAGTTCGTATCAGCTGCGCATGGACGATAAGAAGCAGAGCGAGATTCCAGTCAGCCGCGCTCAAACAAAGCGCCTGCGGGAGCTTTTCGGACTCTGAGTTTATGGGCACCGGGCGGCTGTTTCCCCGGTCGAGATCCTCAAGCCCACTCGCCAGCGCCTGCGGATGAGACAGAGCTTTGTTTGACTTTGCCACGGCGGAGCACTCCACTTTTTCCACCAAAGCGAACAGATCCTTAATCAGCGTGCCAGTATACAAATGCAGCTCACTCCTGCTCGATCTCGAATCGGCAGATCGGTCGGGCATGTTAGCGGGGCCGGCTCCAGTTTCGAGCCAAGGCCTCCGCGGATAATTATTAGACGGCCAGCGCTTCCAACCCGGTTCGGTCGCGAATGACGAGCGTAGCGCCTTCCAGACGGATCAACCTCTTTTTCTTCAGACTACTCAGCAATCTCGTAACCGTCTCTCGCGACGAACCAATCCTTTGGGCCATCTCTTCGTGGGTCATGGCGGCACGCAGCCGCTGTTCCTCTGATTCCTGGGTTCCCAAGGGAGCGCATGACAATAACAGCCTGGCAAGTTTTCCCGAGGAGGAACGGGCTAGCACTAAGTCGTGAATGTCCCGATAGGCGCCTTGAAATTCACGGCTCAACGCCTGCGCCGCGTGCACACCCACTTCACTCTGATTTTGCAATAGATTCATCAAGTCCTGGCGACGGATGAAGTTTAGCTGGCACGGCGAACAGGTCTCCGCCGTCATTTCGTAATTCGTGCCGGAAACAACGGCACTCAACCCCAACACTTCTCCCGCCTCGGCCTGTTTCAGGATCAGCACTTTGCCTTCTTTCGAAGTCGTCGACAGTTTGACCTTGCCCGAGCAAATGACGTAGACCCCGCGCGGAGTCTGGCCCTCGACAAAGAGCACGGCTCCGGAAGGCATCACGCTGTGGTAGCTCGCACTGTCCACCGGCCTCAACACCGTGGGCGAAAACCGACAGAAAAAACTCTCACGGCTGGCCTTGCAACCCATACAACTCTCGATAACATCCAGACCGTACGGAGCCCTCATACTTGCCTCCTTTGTCGAACTTCGCGGCTCTTTCCGCTCCCAGCTTCCCTCTTCCCGATGTTTCGTCTCCTGCAAGCGTGCCAATAGAAACAAGGCTTGAGCCCGTGTGTCCAGTTGGAGACTGCGCGACGCCGAGATCACCTCCCATGCCGCCGTAGGATCGCCACTGCGTTCCCATTCCATCTGACAGGCGAACAAATACAAGGGATCGATCTCGGGCTTAACTTTCGGTAAAGCTAAATCGATTCCCGGCTCCGGCGCGACCGCTCCTCGGGAGTCAGGCATGGGAGAGGTCCAATTTTCCTCGGGGAAGGGCCGACCACGCCAAACCTCACTCGGCACACCCGGATTAATCTTCGATGACCTGGCGGGACGCTCGGGGAGCAAGCGAACGAGATTGTTTGGCGGAAGGTTCCTGGCTACTAGCAAAGTACACGCCCCAATACGAGTCCTTGTATTGACGAGGCCGCGGCTCGTCCGTCCGCCTTCGGGCCGATCAAAAAATCCTAATTTTCCCCGATTAGAAAGTTGTCATAGCATTTCGTGCTCCAGAATCGCGTCGCGATAAGAACCTTCTAAGTCTTAGAAAAAAATGACCTTGAAAAGATGAACGTTCACAGACTCTCTCTCTGCTGCCGAAAGGTCGGCAAATTGGAGATGAGTCGGCACCTTGAGCGCTACCGCATCGAGGTTAATGCGTGTAGTCGTTGCGGGTGATTCCTAGCCGCTTCATCTTCGATTGCAGCGTGGTGCGCTTGACCCCGAGGCGTCGAGCTGCCCCGTTCGGTCCTGACATCATTCCCCGGCTCTCCCGCAGAATCCGGATAATGTGATCCCTCTCGGTGCTGTCCAGCGAGGAGTCCGCCATCTTATTGTCTCCTTCGGTGAGTTCTGACAGCGGGGCCCGCAAGGCCGGTCCATCGGTCAGGATGACCGATCGTTCAATGAAGTTCTCCAGTTCCCTCACATTGCCGGACCAATTCCAATTGATCAGTGCATTCATGGTCTCGGTGGGAATGGTCTCAATCACCCGGTCCATCCGGGCCGCGAATTTCAGAACGAAGTAGCGCACCAAAAGCGGAATATCCTCCTGCCTCTCGCGCAAGGGAGGCACACGAATCGGGAACACGTTCAAGCGGTAGAACAAATCGCTGCGAAACTCTTTGTCCGCCACGCTGCGAATTAAATCCCGATTCGTAGCCGCGATCAGCCGCAGGTTCACCTTAATCGTATGGTTCCCCCCGAGCCTTTCGAACTCCTGGTCCTGCAAGACCCGGAGCAGCTTGGGTTGCAGTTCCGGAGAGATTTCGCCCACCTCATCCAGGAAGAGCGTACCCTTATCCGCCAGTTCAAGCCGTCCCACCTTTTGGCGAACCGCCCCGGTAAACGCGCCTTTCTCGTGGCCGAATAATTCGCTTTCCAGCAACCCCGTTGGAATCGCGGCACAATTCAAAGTGATGAAGCTCCGGTCCTTTCGCTTACTGGCCGCGTGAATTGCGCGCGCGATCAACCCCTTGCCGGTTCCAGTTTCTCCCAGCAGCAGAACCGTGGCATCGCTGTCCGCGACCACCCCAACCTGATCCAGCACGTTCGTAAGAGCGGCACTTTCTCCAATGATTCCTTCGACATGCAACCGCGGGCGGCTAGGACCCTCCAGGTAGCGTCGCTCCTGATTCAACCGGTTTTTTATTTCCTCGATCTCGCGGGCGATTCTGGCATTCTCGAATGCGATCGCCAGCTGAGCCGCCACGTGGTTTAGAAGTGTCAGGTCGTCCGTCCGGAACGCGTCCGCTCTCGTACTGCCTAGTACCAGAACCCCCAGTGGACCTCTGGGCCGGATCAGCGGGACACAACATAAGGACTGCAGTCCCTCGGTCAGAAAGTCTTCACTCACTTTGGAGTTAAGGCCCTTCATCTCATCTTTGCTAAAGATCAACGGGGCACGCAGCTTGAGGGCTTTGCCCCCGGGATCGTGCGGCACACTGATTTCAAACCCTGGCCCTCTGCCCAGGGGGAAATCAATGGCTCGCCGGACTAGGTCTCCGCTCTTTTCGTCGCGCAAGGAAAGCGCCGCATATTCCTGCCGCAGAACTCGACGGAGGTAAGCCGAGACCTTGGGAAAAATCTGCCGCACATCCCATCTTTCCCCTAACAGTCGCCCGACCTCGGTCATAACCTCGCCGCGTTTTTTCTCCGCTTTCAGCTTCTCGGAAACTCCACGGAACGATTCCTCAAGCTTCTTTTGTTCAGTAATTTCGACTGCGACCACTCCGACTTGCGACACTTTGCCCGCCGCGTCCCGGATTGGCACGTAATGCTCCATCCAGTGGCCCGGCTCAGTTCTGCTGGGCAAGACAGCGGAAATCTCCCGGTTGAGCACGGCTTGGCCCGTGTTTATTACGCTAGTGCACTGGGGCTCAATCAACTCTGCGAAATCGCCCAGTATCTCCCGCACGCTTTTTCCCAGATGCGCTTGTGGAGGTACACCATTCATCTCCGCCATCGTGTTGTTGATCGCGACATAACGAAAGTTGCTATCCAGGATGCAAAGACCTACCCCGGACGCACTGGAAACGGTCCGTAACAACTCCTCCCATTCCTTAAGCGATCCTGGAACGGCAAACGAAGCCGCATTGCTCGTCGCTTTATTCGCGGCACACGGTGTCATCTCAGACCGCCGCAGCACGGAATAGGCGGAATGCCTGGAGCAGGGAGGGGCGGAAGCGACTCGACTTTCGGGTAGATGGCGGCGGATCGCAGCCGGATAGAGAGCCGGGGCAGCTCTTTGCGCGTGCCGCAAAGACACACTAACACATTCAACATGCGCGGCGCACAGCGCTGCGCGACCAACTCGACCTTCGTCGAATCCAAGGGGAACATCAAAAGCTCCCGCCGGCTCTACCCCCTCTTGAAGAGCCACCGTACCCGCCCGCAAACTTCTTTGCTCGCATTATAAGCACAAGAAGGCCAGAGGAATCCTTTTATCTTTTTGAAGTTCGTTTTTTGTAACGGACTTGGCGGCGAATATAGAACCATGCTTCGAAGAGTTCCCGAAAGCTAGCTTTCCGATTTCTCCTGGGATATCGAGGAAGACTAAAATGAATCCATGGCCCGCGGCTGGGAAAGCAAGTCCGTGGAAGCACAGCAGGAAGATGCCGCAAGCGCAAATTCTCCTGAGAAGCCGCGACTGACCAGGCAAGAAGCGGATCGAATTCGCGACAAAGAAAGCCTTCGCCTCTCTCTGAGCAATATTGAAGCGCAGCTTACCCGCTCCAGGGCCGCCCTGCATCGCGAGATGCTGGAACGTGCAAAAGCCGACTTGCAGTGCAGAATCGAGAAGCTCGGCTGATAAGGCCAGCGGTTATACAGCCTGTCCATCAGACCACAGCTCATCGAGCTACGTAGCAAGCCCCTAAATTTGGCCCCCATAGAAAGTTTCCTCGATTCCCCCTCGCCACCCGGCCGCGTAACCGTTTGATAGCGCTGACGTATAATTGGAACTTCCATGAAAGCCTACGTTTACGTTTCACTCAAGAAAACTGTCCTCGATCCCCAAGGCAAGACCATCCATGGCGCGCTGAAGAAGATGGGCTATAAGGGCCTGGAGGAAGTCCGCCAGGGAAAGTATTTTGAGCTTACTCTCGATGGCAGCCTGAGCCGCGAAGAGGCGCAAACCGAAGTCGAGCGCATCGCTCGCGAAGTGCTCACCAATCCGGTGATTGAAGAGTTTCGCTGCTCCCTCGCAGACTAAATTCCTGGAGTTTCCTCATGTGTGGCATCGTTGGCTACGTCGGTAAGAAGGAAGTGGTACCGATCATTATTGATGGGCTGCGGAAGTTGGAGTACCGCGGTTACGATTCAGCCGGCATCGCCGTCGCCGGTAACGGAGATCAGTTGCAACTCCGCCGCGCCGAAGGCAAGCTGCGCAACCTCGAAGAAGCCATCCGCCTCAAACCTCTCCACGGCAGCTATGGCATCGGCCATACCCGCTGGGCCACTCACGGACGCCCCACCGAAGAAAACGCCCATCCTCATCGCGACTGCACCGGCAAGATCGTCGTCGTGCACAACGGCATCGTCGAGAACTATCTCAGCCTCAAGAAAAAGCTCATCGAAGAAGGCCATAAGTTCTCTACGGAAACCGATACCGAAGTCATCGCGCACCTGATCGAGAAACATCTTTTCAAAACTGGCAACGGGCGGCATCCCTCTCTAGAAGATGCCGTTCGCCGTACCGTCAAAGAACTTACCGGTGTCTTCGCTCTGGCCGTCATCTCTGTCGACGAGTCCAACAAGATCGTGGCTGCGCGCAACGGCCCGCCTCTGGTAATCGGCTTGGGCAACGACGAATACTTTGTAGCCTCTGACGTTCCCGCCATTCTCTACCACACCCGTGACATTTTTTTCCTGGCCGATGGCGATCTAGCCATCGTCACTCCCACCGGGGTCGAACTCACCGACTTCGACGGCCACCCCATCCAGCGCCAGGTGCAGCACGTCACCTGGGACCCCATCATGGCGGAAAAGGGCGGCTTCAAGCACTTCATGCTCAAAGAAATTTACGAGCAGCCGCGCGCCGTCCGCGATACCACACTAGGCCGCATCTCCCTCGACACTGGCCACATCTTTCTCGATGAAATGCAAATCGGCGATGCCGAATTTCGCGCCGCAAGAAAAATTAACATCGTGGCCTGTGGCACCAGTTGGCACGCCGGACAAGCCGGCAAGTTCATGATCGAGTCTCTCGCCCGCGTTCCCGTCGAAGTCGACTACGCCAGCGAATGGCGCTACCGCGACCCCATCGTCGATCCTGAGACTATCACTCTGGTAATTTCGCAGTCCGGAGAAACCGCCGACACCATCGCCGCCCAGCGCGAAGCCAAAGCCAAAGGCTCCCACACGCTCGCCATCTGCAACGTAGTCGGCTCCATGATCACGCGCGAGGCCGCTGGAACCATCTACACTCACGCTGGCCCCGAGATCGGCGTCGCCTCCACCAAAGCGTTTACCTGCCAACTTACCGCACTCTATCTGTTCGCTCTTTATCTCGCGCAAGTACGCGGGGCCATGACGGTCGAGCAAATCCGCACGGCGGCCCAGGAACTCACGCTTATTCCGGGAAAACTCGAAACCATCTTCACCCATGACGAAGCCTGTGAAGATCTCGCCAAGCGCTTCCAGCGCTCGCATGATTTTCTTTTCCTCGGCCGCGGCATTCACTATCCCATCGCCCTCGAAGGCGCGCTGAAGTTAAAAGAAATTTCCTACATCCACGCCGAAGGCTATCCCGCCGGCGAGATGAAGCACGGCCCCAACGCGCTGATCGACGAAAATCTTCCCGTAGTCATCATCGCGACGCGCGATGTGAATAATCCCGATTCGATGTTGCGCTACGAAAAGACAATGTCCAATCTGAAGGAAGTGAAAGCGCGCTCCGGAGTAGTGATCGCGCTCGCCACCGAAGGCGATGAAGAGATTAAAGAATCCGCCGACCACGTCCTCTACGTCCCCGCCGCGCCGGAAGAACTCTCGCCCATTCTGGAAATCGTTCCCCTCCAGTTGCTGGCCTATCACATCGCCGTCCGCCGCGGTTGCGATGTGGATCAGCCGAGGAATCTGGCTAAGTCGGTCACGGTCGAGTAACGAGACCAGCCCTCAATCCCCTGTCATCCAGAGACCCGCGTCCTTTGCGGGTCGAAGTGCCTGCCCTGAGCCTGTCGAAGGATCCCTATACTCACAACAGCTTTCAAGGGACCGGTGGCCCATTCAAGCCGTCTTTTGGCTTGAGTGGGGCACTTCCACTGCTGTCGATATCCCGCTGCGGTTCGCTGAGCAGCAGATGCAAATGCTCCGGCATGACCACATACCCGTAAACCCGAAGCCTAAAACTGCGCCGCACCCGCTCCAAGGCTGCCTCAAAGATGCGTCGGCTTGCGTCGGTGGTAAGCAAACGGCAGCGATGGTAACAGCAGAAAGTGACGAAATGACTCTGCCCGCTGTGCTGAAATCGCGTGAGTCCCCTTGCATGAGGACAATCTAGCTCCTTCGCCGGACTGGGTCCGTGACATCTGAACATCCCCACTCAAGCCAAAACCCGGCCCCAGTGGGCCACCTGCCACCTGCCGTCCCGGCCGAGCGTTAACCGTAGACTTGGTCGGTGCTCTGTCCGACTTCGATGATATATCCGTCAGGATCGCGGATGTAGCAGCGTATCTCGCCGTACTTGGGGATCGGCTCCGTGATGAACTCCGCTCCTCGACTTTTCCATAATTCATAGCACGCTTGAATATCCGCAACGCGGAAATTCATAAAGCTGTTGATGTGATTCGGGTCGGGGACGCTGAGCGTTACCGTCGGCTTATCCGGAGTCGGCCCGCCTCCAACGTTCAGAATCATCCAGATATTCGCCAGCAGAAGGTACGCGGGCGCGTTGCCATCACCCAGGCTCAGAATGCGAGCGCCGAAGACCTTTTCGTAGTAGCGAGCCGATCGCTCGATGTCGGCGACGGTGAGAAATTGCGCGATGCTGATCCCCTCTTTCGGGGGCATCTCATAGCTCTTCTGGTCGATTTGTACGGGGTTCATTGACGGCTCCAATCTCGATCAACAGTGCTCATCCGCTGATTCTGGTTTCGTATTTTACCTGCTGCCGATTATGCCTGACGAGAAAAGGCAAAACAATTAGACGAAGGCATCGGGGAACGTCCCGTGTCCCCTTCACAGTACGTCATCAAATCTTGGTTGTAAGGCCCTTATCTCTGGTGCCAACTAGTTGGCACCACCGAACATCAGCTAACAAAACTATCTACGAGCACCCGCTCGTACTCCCGCACCGATAGCACGAACCATTCCGCGTCATGATGCTGTCGCAGAAGCTGCAACTCGGAGCGTCGACCTAGGGCAGTGCCCTCAACACCGCCCGTTCCGCAGCTTGCGGCAGCCTTAGAGAAACGAAGTACTCTTCCGGAAACAAGTAGTCCTCACCCATCTCATCGATCACGCGAACCAACCGATGTTTCGCTCCCGCCTTATCTGGAATAAGACGATAAATCTTCCGCACCTCCAGAGAGGCGGCGTAGCCCTTATTCGAAATGCAAACCGCGAACTGGACATCGCTCTTCATGTCAATCAATGACCCGTTTGATTTTGTACTCGTTTACGAGCACCCGCTCGTGCTCCCGCAACTTCCGCAGCGATAGCACGAACCGTTCCGCGTCATGATGCTGCCGCAGAAGCTGCAACTGGGAGCGTCGCCCAGGTCGATGATGCCGGCCAGCGCGTCGGCGGCGTGGACGGAACCGGCTCCCGGTTCCCGGCTTCCGGCTTCCGGACGCCGCATGCCGGATGCCGCATCCTCTGACGGCTGCCGCAGCCGCAGATTCTCGAATAGCATCTGCTGCTGGCCGGTGAGGAAGCGCATTTGCAGCCAGCGAAAGATGTAATCCATGATCGACTTGGCATAGCCGATTTCGGCATTGCCACTCCACCCGCTGGGCTCGAAGCGCGTATGGGCGAACTTCTCGCAAAGCAGTTTCAGCGGCACGCCATGCTGCAGCGCGATGGAGACCGCCAGCGCGAAGCTATCCACAAGTCCGGAGACGGTCGATCCCTCCTTGGCCATAGTGATGAAGAGCTCGCCCGGTTCCTCGTTGGGATAGAGGCCGACCGTGATGTATCCCTCGTGGTCACCAACTTTGAACTTGTGCGTGATCGACGCCCGCTCTTCCTGCAGCTTGTGCCGCACCGCCCGCGGAGGCGCATTCATATCCTCCGGCTCGTGTAGCGCGGTCGCCCCCGGCCGCGGGTCATCCTTACTGGAGTTGGCAGTCTTCGTCCCCGCCGCCGAAAGTGGCTGCGACTTCTTGCAGCCATCGCGATAGACGGCGACGGCCTTCAGCCCAAGCTTCCACGCCTGGAGATAAGCTTCCGTAATGTCTTCCACAGAAGCGTTCTCGGGAAGATTGACCGTCTTCGATATAGCTCCGGAGATAAACGGCTGCGCCGCCGCCATCATTTTTAAGTGCCCCATGGGAGCGATCGACCGCGTCCCTTTCGCCGGCTTGAACGAGCAATCGAACACCGCCAGATGATCGTCCTTAATATGCGGCGCCCCTTCGATGGTGCCGGTAGCATCGATGTAACTAACAATCGCATTCGCCTGATCGTGATCGTACCCCAGCTTGAAGAGAGCAGTCGGCACAGTCTGGTTCACAATCTTGATCATCCCCCCGCCAACCAGCTTTTTAAACTTCACCAAAGCAAGATCAGGTTCCACACCGGTTGTTGAACAGTCCATCATGAATCCTATGGTTCCGGTGGGGGCTAGGACTGTTACCTGGCTGTTGCGATAGCCGTGTTTTTCGCCGTGGGCTAGGGCTTCGTCCCAGCTCGCTTTGCTCGCTTCGTAGAGGGCTGGCGGGACGTTCGATTTGTTGATGTTGTTCACGGACGCGCGGTGCATGCGGATTACGTCGAGGAAGGGTTCGCGGTTGAGGTACCAGCCGGGGCAGGCGGAGCCGGGCATGTTCGCAGCATCGGTGATGCCGAGGCGAGTGGTGACGGTTTCGGTTGCGGGAGTTAGCGGGGGGCATTGTTCGGCGATCTTGCTCGACTGCAAGTACGCTTGGCCGCACATGATGGCGGTGACGCAGGCGGCGTAGTCGCGGCCGGCATCGGAATCGTAAGGCAGGCCGGCGGCCATCAGGAGTGCGCCGAGATTTGCGTAGCCTAAGCCTAGCGGACGGTAATCGTGCGAGTTGCGCATGATCATTTCTGTTGGGTAGCCCGCGTTGTCGACGAGGATTTCCTGTGCGGTGATTAGGACATCGACGGCGTGGCGATAGGCTTCAACGTCGAAGGTGCCGTTGGGCGCGAACTTCAAGAGATTCAAACTGGCAAGATTGCAGGCAGAGTCGTCGAGGAACATGTACTCGCTGCACGGATTCGAGGCATTGATTCTTGCGGTGTTCTTCGAGGTGTGCCAGCGATTGGTAGTGGTGTCGTATTGCATACCGGGATCGCCACAGTGCCAGGTGGCTTCGGAAATTTTCTTGAGAATATCTTTAGCTTTGTAGGTGTGCATGACGCTGCCGTCCTGCACCTTCTTGGTGGAGAAATCGGTGTCGCGAACGACGGCGTACATGAAGTCGTCGGTGACGCGGACGGAATTGTTGGCGTTCTGGAAAAAGATGGAGGAATACGCATCGGAATCGGGATGCGAACCGTCGTAGCCTTGAGCGACCAACGCGTGGGCTTTGGCCTCTTCTTTCTGTTTGCACTCGATGAAGTCGACGACATCGGGGTGGTCGGCGTTGAGGATGACCATCTTGGCGGCGCGGCGAGTTTTGCCGCCGGACTTGATGACTCCGGCGAAGGCGTCGAAACCTTTCATGAAGCTGAGCGGACCGCTGGCGGTGCCGCCGCCGCTGAGACCTTCGGTGGAGGAGCGCAGCGGAGAAAGATTGGTGCCGGTGCCCGATCCCCATTTGAACAACATGCCTTCAGTTTTCGCGAGAGTGAGGATGGAGTCGAGCGAATCTTTTACCGAGTTGATGAAGCAGGCGGAGCATTGTGGATTGCTGTAGCCGGTGACGCCGAACTCGACTTGCTGGGTGGCGGGATTCCAGTGCCAGTTGCGGGCGTCGGAGTTGGGCTCGATGCGGTCGCAGCCAACGTTGAACCAGACGGGCGAGTTGAAGGCGGCGTACTGGCGGACGAGGATGTGAACGAGTTCGTCGTGGAAAGTTGCGCCGTCTCCGGGAGTTTTGAAGTAGCCCTGGTCGAGTCCCCAGTTGCGGATGGTTTCGGCGACGCGGGTGACGAGGGCGCGGACTCCGGATTCGCGCTCGGGCGTGCCGACTGTTCCGTGAAGATATTTTGAGGCGACGATGTTGGTCGCGGTCATGGACCAGTCTTTGGGGACTTCGACGTCTTTCTGCTCGAAAATCACGTTGCCTTTGGCGTCGGTGATCTGAGCGAGACGGAGTTCCCATTCGAGTTCGTCGTAGGGAGAGACGCCGAGTTTGGTGAAGAGGCGGCGGAAGGACAGGCCGGGAGCCTTTTTGTTGGCGGTGACAGGGGTTGCGGGAGGAACCGCGGTAGTGGTTTTAACTTCGGGCATTGCTTTCTCCATTAATAGTTAGATTCTAATGTCTTTGCGGTGGACTCGCAGCCTCAGAGGCTAAAGCCCATTTTCAAAAAAGCGGGTTGATCGCAGCGCTGAAAGCGCTGCGCCACCCAAATGCAAACTCTTAATGTTTGCGTGAAACAATATTTAAAGATCAAGATCGTGCCGTCCCTTCGGGACTCGGTTCTATCTCTGCTTATTTCTACCCGGCACTACCGTGCCGGGCTTTCACATATCGCCCCTTCTGGGCTTGGCCTCATCAGCTTTCCGGGCGTTCCAGCATCGCTAAGGTTTCGCGTTTCAGGAGAGCGATTTGGGCTAGGTCCTGATGGCCGCGGGCGGCGAAGGCTTCTTCCATTTCGGCCAGGCGCATGAAGTTTTTGGCTTCGACCAGGTCCAGACATTTGCGGACGGGATCGACGGTCTCCTCGGCGTGGGAGAAGAAAATGGTGGAGATCAGGCGGTAGCGGGTCGCCATGAGGCTGGACTTGGAGGCGATTTCGCGGCGCGTGGTTTCCATTTGATCCAGGTTGGAGAGGTTCTCGACGAGCGCCCAAGTTCTTGTGTCGTTCATGGTGGCTCCGCGTGGTTGATTTTCGAGCTTAGTTCAGGCGTCCCTCCGGGACGCGTTATCGGTCTACTTAGCTGGCCAAAATTGTGCCGTCCCTCCGGGACTCTTTCCCTCCGCTTACTTCGTCCCGGCACTACCGTGCCGGGCTTTCACATGTCGCCCCTTCGGGGCTAATATCCAACTGATTTCCGCTTCATCTTCCCAAGCTCGGCTCTCAGCCCCTCGAACCGGCTGAACCTCAGGGGCTAAAGCCCCCGTTTTCATTTAATCCTACTTGCGGTACGGCTGAAGCCGTACCCTGATACGAATCGCTCACTGTCGACGAATCGTTCACTGCCGCTAATCGCAGGGCTAAAGCGCTGTGCCACCCAAGAACAACTGCGGCCCGGAGTCGCGCCGGACTAGAACCGCTGCCAGCCCAAATCCCGCCGGGTTAGAAGCCCGAGGGGAGAGGGTGAGGACAGTGGAGATTTTTGTTGGCTCCGGAATCGAGGCACGGAGGGGGCTGCTGAGAATCTGGTCTGGGGACGGCCTGCGCAGCGTGGTCTGCTTTCGGGATGCCGCTGGCAGAGTCGGACATGAGTGTCCGATCCACACGATCCGTCACAGGGGCGAGTTCCAGCGACGAAGAAAATCCAGCGGGGATTCCAGAGGCTTTTTCGGCGGAGGAGAGCATCCACTGATTGAGGGCGCTACAGATGCCGCGGCGCTGATCCTGGTCTTCGATAACGACGAAGCGGAGGAAACATTTGCCGGAGGCAAGGCGGGCGCGCATGGGATTGATGCGGGTGAACATGCGGTCGAGGGTGAAGGCCATGTCGTCGTCTTCGGAGAACTGGAGGACGGCGAGGAGGCGTTTGTTTAGCCCAGACGTGCTTTCCTCGAAAGTTGTGGCACTGGATGCGGCTGCCGAGCCTTGCTCGGCTGGACAGCCGGGGGCGGCTGTCCCTACATGAGGGTTGCCGAATTCCATGATTTCTTCGGCGATGGCGAAGATGCCGGGTTTGCTGGGGACGACCAGGAGGCTGTGAGGAGAATCGCAACGGAACCAGCGCGACCATTGCAGGCGGCGGGGGTCCATGGGGCGGTCGAAGCCGTGCCGGGCCAGTGAGTCGGTGACGAGGCGGGTTAAAGTTTCCATCCAGGGCTCCTCAAAAACCGGCTTCGGGCTTCCGCTTTCCGGATTCCGCCGAAAAGTGGAAAACAGCAGCCGGATAACATACTTGTACCGGTCTGAATTGTCGTCCCCCCAGGGGGTCGGGAGGAACGGCCACCGCACTTCGTAATTACCGGGCTTCGGGCTGGTGGGCCCGAAGCCTTTGTTTGGTTAGGGTTACGGCACAGGAACCAAGTCACCTCTGGCTTGGAAGCTGGGCCGCCGATTGCTGTGCTTTATTCACATGGCGAAAGCCGTCCCGTTCCCGCGAGGCGACTTTTTAAAGCCTATGGGATTGCAAAGTTACTCCCGCTTATTGTGCCTGTCAAGAGATAAACACCATAGGTTGTATCTCCAGCAATGACGGGCTTGATGCGGGGGTGGGGGGCGGGATTTCCACAAGGGGAATTCATCGTGTATTCACAAGAGGTGCAGTTGCCAGCCGCCAGGGGCCAGTTGCCAGTGTTGAGCGGCGGCTCCGCATTATCGCAGCGGTGAACCGCTGCGCCACCCAAAAGGGAGGGCAAAATCGAGTTTTTCCGCAGCCTCCTAGAGAGAGCGCACACCGGAGGCGGAGATACTGCGATCCGGCTGCGGAGATTTCCTGGTTAAGTGCGGCGGAAGCGGGGAGACGGCGGTCTGGCGCTTGCGCGCTCGGAATTGCGGGGATATTTCCTGGTAGGGCGGAATCGTGGACGGCTCGGGAGTCGCGTCGGCGAGCAGGGGGACGTAGATATCCTCGAAGATCTGACGCGGGGCGATGCGGAGAACGCCGTCGGAGGATTCGACTAAGTAGTCGCCCTTGCGGCCGGAGTGCAGACGGCCGAGCGCGTCGGTGAAGGTGAGGCTGGAGGTGAGTTGTTTGGCTTTGACCAGGAAGCGGGTGCGGTAGGTGATCCATGGCGATGATGCTTTCATGTGGTGACCAGATGCTCTCGATCGAGACGATGACGGTTGATGGATGTTGGAGACGGAGCGCGTTGCGTCCCAGCCGGTTGGAGTCTCGGCTGAGTACGGCTTCTATTTTGTTGAGAGGGCGAATGAGAATGTAGTAGGGAAAGAGCGCGGGGTCAATTCAGTATTTTTGGTGCAGTTGAGGAAAATGTTGGCCACGGATTTTCGCGGATCAACACGGATATAGGATCGGAGCAAAGATACGTCTGTAAGGCGCTTGCGTGGCGGGGATTTGGCGGTGAGGATAATGGGAGGGAAAAAAGTTGAGAGAGAGGGAGGGCGGATTGTCCACAGGGGTTGCACAGGAAATGCAGAAAGGCAGTGGCGGGGTGAGTTCGTCAGGGACGGTTTCCCGAGTGCGTATAAGGTGCATGGGTTGGGGAAGAAATTTCGCGGGAGGGGCGGGATGGAAGATTTTATGAGCGGGAAATCTTTTGGAGTCAGTCAGTTTGGGAGGGGTTAGAACGGAAATGGGTTTGCAACAAGGATGGGGGCAGGACGGAAGTAAATCTTTATTTGGAGGGATTCATGACGAAGGATCCGGTTTGCGGGATGAAGGTGGATGATAGTCGCGCGGAGTTTCAGACGCAGTTTGCGGGAAAGAAATATTTTTTCTGTTCGGATGAGTGCAGGAAGGAGTTTGAGGCGGAGCCGGATGCTTATGTGGAGGCGGAGGCGGCTTAGCTGGTTTGAGTGCGAATTAAAGAGAGCCCCGCTCGCGCGGGGCTTTTTCCTTGCTGCGAGCGGCCAATTTGGGGGCCGCTCGCTCGCTTCGCGGGACAGCCCCTTCGACTCCGCTCAGGGCAGGCTTGGCGGCTGTCTCTACATGGTCGTTTTATCGCGCCATGGCTGGTTCCTGGACTTGCTTGCCGCTCTTGAAGGACTCGTAACGCTGGTTGATTTCGTCCCAGTTGATGACGTTCCACCAGGCGGTGAGATACTCCGGGCGGCGGTTGTTGTATTTCAGGTAGTAGGCGTGCTCCCAGACATCGTTGCCGAAGATGGGATAGAGGCCCTGGCTGATGGGGTTGTCTTGATTCGGAGTGGAGATGACTTGGACGTCTCCGCCTTTGGCGCCAGCGAGCCAGACCCATCCGGAGCCGAATTGTTTGGTGCCGGCGTCGTTGAATTTGGCCTGGAAATCTTTGAAGTTGCCGAAGGTTTTGGTGATGGCCTGGGCGATGGGGCCGGTGGGATCGCCGCCGCCTTTGGGCTTCATGATCTTCCAGAACATGGAGTGGCTGACATGGCCGCCGCCGTTGTTGCGGACCGCGGCGCGGATGTCATCGGGCAGAGCGTTGAGGTCGCGGATTAGATCTTCGGCGGACTTGCCGGCGAGTTCGGGATGTTTTTCGATGGCGGCGTTGAGATTTTTTACGTAGGCCGCGTGGTGCATGTCGTGGTGAAGAGTCATCGTCTGCTTGTCGATGGCGGGTTCGAGAGCCGCGTAGTCGTAGGGTAAAGGCGGTAGTTCGAAAGGCATGATTTTTCCTCCAGAGTTCTTATTGTACTGATGATGAGAGCGGGGAGATAGATGCAGCGGGTTGGATGATGGGGAGTGGGCCGGTGGTTGCGGGGATTCTTTGTGGAGGCGCTCCGGGGCTAAATCTTTGTGCTGTGCTTAATCGCGGCGCCAGGCAGAAGCTTCTTTCGACGGTTGGGACGCGAGCAGGCCGCATCAATGGCGCCAGCAAGTTGCATAGGTCCTTCGCTCCGCTCAGGATGACAAATCTATTTTGCGACTAGATGGTGCCGGGGCCTAACACTTCGCGGACTTTGCGGGAGAGGTTTTGGAGGGTGAAAGGCTTTTGCAGGAAGGCTTGGGGGGATTGGGACGAGAGTGGGGTTGCGACGGTTTCTTCGGCGTGGCCGGAGAGAAAGAGGACTTTGGTGGTGGGGCGGGTGGCTAAGAGTTGCTGAACTAATTCGTGGCCGCTGAGGCCGGGCATGACAACGTCAGTGATGACGAGGTGAATGGTGTCGGAACGGCTGGCGGCGAGGGCGAGTGCGGCGTGGCCGTTGGCAGCCTGGAGAACCTGATAGCCGCGGGATTCGAGAGTTTCGCGGATGAGCTGGCGAACGGAGTCTTCGTCTTCAACGAGGAGGATGGTTTCCGATCCGCCGGCGGCGGCGAGGGTTGCGGGGGCGGCGCCGAGAGCTTCGGAGGCTGCATCGACGCGCGGGAAGTAAATGGTGAAGACAGTACCGCGGCCGAGTTCGCTCTGCACAAAAACGTAGCCGCCGCTTTGCTTGATGATGCCGTAGACGGTGGAAAGTCCGAGGCCGGTGCCTTTGCCTTTTTCTTTTGTGGTGAAGAAAGGCTCGAAGATGCGGGCCTGAGTTTCGCGGTCCATGCCGTGGCCGGTGTCGGAGACGGAAATCATGACGTAGGGACCGTTCTTGATGAAGGTATTTTCCGAGCGGTCGGATTCATCCAAGTTGACGCTGGCGGTGGTGATGCGAATTTTGCCGCCGTGGGGCATGGCGTCCTTAGCGTTGACCACGAGGTTCATGATGACTTGTTCGAGCTGACCGGCATCGGCGCGAGTGCAGCCGATGGAGGGTTCGAGCGCGGTGGAGAGTTCGATATCTTCGCCGATGAGCGGGCGGAGGAGACGTTCCATGTCTGCGACGATGGCGTTGACGTCGACGACCTTGAGTTGCAGAAGCTGCTTGCGGCTGAAGGCGAGAAGCTGACGGGTAAGCGTGGTGGCGCGATCGGAAGCTTGCTGAATGGATTCGGCTTTGGCGTGGAGCGGGTGAGCGGGTGTGAGCTGGTCAAGGAGAACCTCGGTGTAGCCGCTGACCACGGTGAGGAGATTGTTGAAATCGTGAGCGATGCCTCCGGCGAGACGGCCGACGGCCTCCATTTTTTGCGACTGGCGGAACTGATCTTCGAGGACGCGGCGTTCGGTGATGTCTTCGGCGATGGCTTCGAGAACGTCGGAGGGCTGATCTTCGCTGGCTACGGCTCGTCCACTGATGCGCACGGTGATAGCCGCGCCATCCTTGCGCTTCCAGCGGACTTCGAAACCATCCATGCGGCCGGTTTGGCGGAATTCGTCGATCAGGCGGGTGTGTTCGGCGGGATCGGCGAAGACATCTTTTTTCGGATCGAGAGCGAGGACTTCGAGAGCGGAACTGTAGCCGAGCATTCCGATGAGGGCGGGGTTCACGTCGAGAAAATGACCTTGGCGGCTGGAGCGATAAATTCCATAGACGGCGGTTTGAACGAGCGAGCGGTAGCACAGCTCGGAGCGGCGCAGAGCCTGTTCGTTGCGTTTGCGGTCGATGGCGGCTGCCAACTGCTGCGAGATTAAAGTGAGGACGTCCTTGTCGCGTTCGCGGAAGAGGACGGTTTCGGAATAACTCTTGACGATGACCGCGCCCAGGATGTGTTGGTTGACTTTGAGCGGAACGCCCAGCCAGGCGATGGGAGGCGGGCCGAAGAGTTCGATTTCGCCACGGAGCTGCAATTGTTGCGCGAGTTCGGGAGTACAGAGCAGGGGTTCTCCGGTGCGGAGGACGTATTCGACGAGGCCGCGGGCGAGCTTGGCGGGAGCGGGAGCGGAGTCGCGGGCGTCGACGAAGTACGGGAAGCTGAGCAGTTGCGATTCGGGATCGTGAATGGCGATGGAGAAATTTCGGGCGCAGACGAGTTCATCGACGATGCCGTGAATGGCGGCGAAGAACTGCTGCAGATCCTGAACGGAGCCGGCTTTTTCGGCAATGCGATAGAGAGCGGAACTGAGAGCTTCGGCGCGCTTGCGCTCGGAGATGTCGCGGTAGACGGCGTAGAAGGCGACGGTGCGGCCGTCGACGATGAGCGGCGAAGTGGAGACGCAAACGTCGAGCAGGGTGCCATCCTGACAGCGGCGCTGGGTTTCAAGAGTGATATTTTCGCCGCGCTGCAGGCACTGGACGATCCATTGGGCTTCCAGAGCGCGGTCGGGCGGAAAGACCAGCGCGTCGATGGGCTGGCCCATGAGCTGCGCGGTAGTGTAACCGAACATCCGTTGAAATTCCCGGTTCACGCACTGGGTGCGGAAGGAGGAGTCGACGATGAGAATCGGGTCGGGCGAGTTCTGGAAGAGCTGTTCGAGGCAGTGGCGGCGGAACTCGGGAGAATCTTGCCAATTGGTTTCGGCGGGGGTGGACTCGACGGGATTCCAGGATAGAGAAGACGGCTGCGCCGCGGTGGGAATAGCGGCGGGAATAAATGAGGGTGACGCTCCGCACTCGAGCGCGTGGTGCAAAGTCTTGGCGCGCAGAAAGTCTTTCGACTGCGCTGGCCGGGTAACACGACCGCCCATGGTTGGCTCCCCCTCAGAAGCCCGGCAAGAGGCATAGTAAAACGCGGGGGGTTAACTCGAAAGTTACGGTGGTAATGGGGAACAGTGGGCAGTGATCAGTGGCTAGTGGTCAGTACAAACTACTTGCGGCTTGGAAGAGACGCCAGGAGGCCGTTTAGGATTCGGCCTACTTCGGCTGCGCTGTTGAGATTCGCTTTGATTTTGGTCGAGATAGCCCAGATCCTTTGCGATTAGAATTTGCGTCTCGAGTTCCGCCAGAGAGCCGCGGGCGTTTCCTAGAAACGGGAATGGGGAACAGTGGGCAGTGATCAGTGGCTAGTGGTCAGTACAAACTACTTGCGGCTTGGAAGAGACGCCAGGAGGCCGTTTAGGATTCGGCCTACTTCGGCGGCGTTGTTTAGCAGGTCGTCGCTTTGATTTTGGTCGAGGTAGCCTAGATCTTTTGCGATTAGAATCTGCGTCTCGACTTCCGCAAGAGAGCCGCGGGCGTTTCCTAGAAACTGTTTGAACTCCCCGGTCGAGAGTCTGGCCTGACCCTCCGCGATATTGCTGGGGACAGAAACAGCCGCGCGCCGCAATTGCGAAGTCAAACTATAGGTCTCGACTTTCGGGAACGCCTGTGTATAACGATAGACGTTCAGGACCAACGCCATCGCCTTTTTCCAAACGACCAGATCGCGATATGACTGGACGATGGGCCTGACCGTGCATTGCATTTACCTACCCTGTACGCTAAGCATGCAGGTGGGATGTGATCTCCGTCACTGGATTCTGTGAATTTCCCAAAAAGGCAGTGGTCAGTGGCTAGTGGCTAGTGGTCAGAAAAACCGGCGCGGCGGTTTGGAATTTACTGGTCACTGACCACTGGCCACTGATCACTGCTTCGTAGCTAGCATTTCGCAGACGCGACGGATGGTTTCGCGCTGGGCTTCGCTGAGGGTGAGGAACTCGAAGCCGTAGCGGAGGCCCTGACGGTAGCGGACGATGGCGCGAAGTTTCAGGGGATAGGGGCTGAGCGGGAGCGGGATTTCGAGGGAAACGATTTCGCCGGCTTCGAGTTCGCCAGTGAGGGTGGCGCCGATGCCATCCTGGCCGAGTTCGGTGGAGTGTCCCCAGCACTCGCGGAATTCTCCGGACTGGAACATCTTGACTTGCAGGCGGACGTCGATGGCAAAGCGCGGGTAACGGCGCTGATGGGCCGTGGTGGTCGGGGCAGACGATTTTTTCTTGCCAGGAGCGGGCATAAGTCAGTGGTCCGGGCTAATGGTCAGTGGGCAGTGGTTAGTGATCAGTCGAAATCCCCATGGAGATCGCATAATTGAACGTCCCTCAGCGGCTAAAGCCGGTGTTGAGAACATGGCGTTTATCGCCGCTGCGCCACCCAAAAGCAAGAGCAAAATCGCTTTGTTTTACTGGCCACTGATCACTCATCACTGGCCACTGGCGCTATCAATTTCCGTGAAGCAGGTAGCCGGGTTCGAGGGGGAGTTTGCCGCCGACTTTTACGACGGCGACGCTGCTGTTGATGGAGTAGACGTCAACGAGGCCGACGGCGCCGGGGAGCGAGGCGACTTGATTGACCAGATCTTCATCGGTGGCGACGACCAGGATGGCGGGGTGGTTGGTACGTCCATGATTGGCGTTGACGATGAGGCTGGTGACCTCGCTCTGGGACATGCCGTAAATTTTTTCGAGAACCATTTTCATATCGGGGGAAGTGGGGGTGCGCATGACGAAGGTGACGGGCTTGCCATCGGGCCAGTGCGTGGTTTGCGCTTTGCAGAGCTTGACCAGGTCGGGGACGGCGATGGCGCCAACGGAATTGGATTTGTTGGAAACCACCGCGATGTCGCGTGCGGCCGCCAGCGAAGCGCCCAACAAAACGAAGATGAAGACCCGTAAGACACGTTGGCAGAGCAAATTGATCTCCCCGCACGAAATGGAACTTAGAATGATTGTGCTTGAGGCGGAGTGGATTGTTAAAGGTAACTAAGGTCATGGGGAGGGGGAGATTTGGTTCCGGGGAAAGATGCGGTGAAAAAAAAAGGGCGCGGCTGGAGGGCCGCGCCCGTGGTGGCTTGCGCGATTAGTTAGCTTTCTTCTTTTGCTGCCGGACGGTGTGCGAACGAATCGGAGGCGGCGGGATGAACATGTGCGTGCGCGAGGCAGCTCCTGCCGCAGCTGCGGTGGGAGTCTGGAGTACGATCACTCCGGTCGCAACCTGACCTGTGTTGGTGTCGGTTTCTATGAAGGGGAACGTCGTTCCGTCTACGGTGTAGAAAGTCGCGCCGAGCCCTCCGTTGAGTGTGGTTATGCTGTTGTTTCCGGCAGTGACCGCGAGGCCGTAGCGCCCGGTTGAGTCGAGAGCCTGGTAAGTGCCGTCACTCAGGGCAAGGCCGAGGGTGGGGCCGCCGTCGGGCTCAAAGTTTTCGTCGATGATGCCGCTGCTGAGAGTTCCGGCGCCGCTGGAGGCAGCACCCGCGGTGAACTCGGCGATGTCGTCGACTTCTACGGCTCCATTGCCGATGCCAGGGTTTGTGCCGGTGAGATTCAGCCCATAGCCTTGCGAGGTCGCGCCGAAGGTAGTGGTCGATTGATTGTAGGCGACACCGCTCATGGTCCCGAGGCCATCGATTTCCAGCAGGAGCAGTCCACCGCTGGACGGATAGGCGGCGTAGCTCGAACCGCCGAAGAAAGTAGTTAAGGACAGCACGGAGCGACCGGTGACGAGCGATCCGGTCGAGGAGTAAGTTCCGGTGAAGGAGACGGGTGAAGTTGAGGGTCCGCCGCCATTGTTATAGTCCTCGGTTCCCGAGGTGATGGTGGCCGTGCCATCCGTATTTATAAATCCTCCCGCCGCCGCAATCGTCGTTCCCAGGTTTTCGCCGGCCAAGGTAAAGGCAAGCGTGCCGGAGATGCTCGTGCTGGTTTGCGAGAAGGCATCGCCGGCTAGAACGGGGCCGGTCGTGTCCGTCTCGATCAGCTTAAAGTGCGAGGCGTCGATCACGTAGGTGTCGAAGGTAAGGGTTCCGAAAGGCGTTCCTAAAACCGTTGATGGCGTGGTGGAGGGCCCTAGGGCAACATTTCCCGAAAGCGCCTGGTTGGTAGTGGCAACGTCTTGGTTGTTGAAGTCGGCGGCACTTTCCCCCGCAATAATATTGCCGCTGCTGTCGAGAGTGAAGGCGCCAACGCCGACGGCCGGGATGGCCTGGGTCGAGGTGAGGGCGGAAATGCCGGACAAGCTGAAGGCGTAAGTACCGGTGGGCGCGGTGTTAGCCGTTTGCAGATCGATGGTGCCGCTGCCGGTGCCGTTGTTGTCGAATTCGGTAACAAGTCCATGGGAACTGGAGGACAACACGACGTCGAAGGTCATGTTCGCGCCGAAGGGATTGGCCGTCGTGGTTCCGATAGTGAAGGTGCCGCGACCGTCGATGCCGATGCTATAGAATCCGCCGGTAGCGACGCTCAAGCCGGGAGTGGGAGTTGTTTCCGAGTCATTGATGTCAATCGTGCCGCCGGTAATGTTGCCTCTGCCGTTGCCGCCGCTACCATCAGCGTTGATGGTGCCGACGATCGCGTAAGGGGCCCCGTTGAAGTCCGAACCGAGGACCGAAAAGACATAAGTGCCCGTTAGATTGGCGTTGGTGAAGTTGCCGCTGGGAGGGGCAACGGGCGGGGTGACGTTGTTGTTATTGCTGCCACAGGCGGCCAGGAATAGGAGTGCGGAGGTGGCGAGGAGCAGGGCGAACCGGTTGCGTACTGACATAACATCCCCCTTGGGAGCGAAGCGTGTGAGACTGGACGTCTTTGATTTCGAGGTTAGCACAGTTGATTTCTCTTGCCTCTAACCCGAACCAAAAACATAAGTAGCGGTGGGGGAAGAAAAAAATGTGCAAGTGCAAGCGATACATATCTTTACATTCTGTGGGAGGCTTCCGCTTTCCGTTTCCGGCATCCGGCATCCAAGTGATTTCCATCTATGATTCTTGGATGCGGGGGTATTCTCAGGGGAGGACTTGGAATCGGGTGGCGTGGATCGCGTAGGTTAAGGCTCACGCTTTCGGCGCCACGCCGGGAGTGTGGTGGCGGAGGCCAGTTGCATAGGTCCTTCGCTTCGTTCAGGATGACAAAGACAAGAGAATCTGGGAATGAGGAGTGCTTTGAGAATTCGGGGAGTGAGAAGGTTTGGAGATTTGGCGTGGGCGCTGGCGCTGTTGGTGGGTGCTTGCGTGGCGCAGGATGGTGGGCTGGTGATTGAGCCGACCGAGCTGCCGACGACTTATCCGCGGGGGCAGTATCAGGTGCAGTTCCAGGGGCGCGGGAATTATGTGCCGGTGCTGCACTGGCGGGTAAGGAGTGGGACTTTGCCTCCGGGGATAAAACTTGAGGATGAGGGGTTGTTGCATGGAGCGGCGGACCGGGCGGGAGAATTTCAGTTTGTGGTATCGGTGACGGATGGCGGGCAGCCGCAGCAGGCGGTGCAGAAGGAGTTCACCATCAAGGTGGTGGAGGCGATCACGCTGGTGTGGAAGGTTCCGGCTCATGTGACGGGGAACCGGATCGAGGGGAGTGTGGAGGTATCGAACACGACGGCGGATGACATCGATTTGACCTTCGATGTGAAGGCGGTGGCGGAGAATGGGCGGGCGACTGAGATTGGATATCAGCGTTTTCCGCTGAAGAAGGGGACGACGGGGATGGCTCTGCCGTTCGGAGAGACCCTGCCGCATGGGGGTTACGTGATTTATGTGAACGTCAATGGCGAAGTGGCGAAGAGGAATGCGATTTATAAGGAGCAGATGCAGACTCCGGCGGCGCTACAGGTGGTGGTGGGACCATAGCAGTGGTCGGTGTCTAGTGGTCAGTGGCCAGTTAAAACCCGCACGGTTTTCTGACCACTGACCACCGACCACTTTTGGTACGATGGTCATGTTGACTTTGATTTTGGGTTTCTGAAAAACTAGCGGTTGTTTCTGTATGGAACTGTTGCTGAATCTGGCGTGGATGTTGATGGCGCTGCCGGCTTACTGGTTGTGGCGGCGGGGCGCGGGCGCGCGACGGGAGCGCAGAGTGAGCGCACTGGAGTGTTTGCTGGCGTTGGGGTGCGTGCTGGTGTTGCTGTTTCCGGTGATCTCGGCGACGGACGATCTGCATGCGATGCGCAGCGAGATGGAAGAATCGTCGACCAGCAAGCGCACGGTGCGGCAGGCGAGCGGCGATAAACATGTGGCCTGGGTGAACCGGCTGCAAGGGCCGCCGGCGCTGGTGGCGAGGGTTGAGTGGCAGCCAGATCCCTTGGCGGAGCGGCTGGAAATTTCGGGTTTACGTTTGGCAGTATTGGCGAGGCCTTGCGATTGGCATGCGGGGCGCGCTCCTCCTAGTTCCCTCCTCGGGTAGTTGGCGAATCATTCTCAGGAAATCATTGTTGGCGAATCGCCTATCGGACGCGGCATAATTCCGCAGCGAGGGTTGCTCATCTTTAGGGAATCCTTACGGCGGACGGTGGACACTCCTGAAGGTGAATGCGACGATGGTATTCCGAATTCCAACCCCGGCGACTGAAGGTGCCTCTGTTCACGTTAGCGGCATCGCTGAAGCGAAGCCCCGATACGAATCGGGGACGTAGCGGGATTTCTGAAGCGATGTCCTCACACGAATCAAGGGCCTTATGAACCGGGGGCGCAAGATACTCCTCTACGTTCGGGAATCGGGAAGAGTTTTCGATGGAGCTATTGATGACAAGAATACTTTGGCGAAGATGGGCGATGGCAGCGGTATTGGGGACCGTTGTGCGACTGGCGGCGGGGCAGGCGGTGCCACCGGATGGGCCTTCTCCGCAGACGGCGCCGGCGGCGAATCAGGCGGGTACGAAGGCCGCTCCGCAGGCTTGGACCTGGAAGCAGGTGAAGGACCGGCTGGAGTTGAATAATCCGACGCTGCTGGCGGGGAAGTTGAATATCAGCGAGATGCAGGCGGATGAGATTACGGCGCATCTGCGGCCGAATCCGCAGTTGACGTTATTGTCGGATCAGATTGCTCCTTTTAATGTGGGCCCGTCGCACGGGCCACTTGCTTACTTGCTGCCCGAGGCGACGGTGAGTTACTTGCACGAGCGCGCGCACAAGCGGGAGTTGCGGACGGAGAGTGCGAAGAAAGGGACGGGGATTGCCATTGCGCAGCAGAACGATCTGGAACGAGGGCTGCTGTTCAACCTGCGCAGTGCTTTTGTTCAGACGCTCCAGGCCAAGGCGGTGTTGCAGGTTTCGAAGGACAATTTGGAATATTACGACCGCGTGCTGAAGATCAGCAGCGACCGGTACCAGGCGGGAGACATTGCGCAGATCGATCTGGATCGATTGGAGTTGCAGCGGGTGCAGTACGAATCGGACGTGCAGACGGCGATTGTGAATTTGCGGACGGCGAAGATTCAGATGCTGATGCTGTTGAACGACCGCACGCCGGTGGAGCAGTTCGACCTGGCGGGGGTGTTTGACTTCAACGATCGGATTGACGCGCTGGAGGCCTACCGGCAGATTGCGCTGGATAATCGTCCGGATTTGAAGGCGGCGGTGGAGGCGGTGGACAAGGCGCAGACGGATTACAAGCTGGCGGTGGCGAATGGGTCGACCGATCCGACGTTCAGCGTCGACGTGGCGCGAAATCCTCCGATTGATTTTTATTTTGGCGTAGATCTGAGCATCCCGCTGCGCGTTTTTGACCGCAACCAGGGGAACAAGCTGCATACGAAGCTGGACATTACGCGCAACGAAAGATTGAAGGATGCGGCGGAAGCGCAGGTGTTCAGCGATGTGGATTCGGCGTATGCGACGCTGGCCAGCAATGTGACGCTGCTGCGGCCTTACAAGCAGAAGTATCTGGCGCAGGCGGTGCGGGTGCGGGACACGATTTTATTTTCATACCAGCATGGTGGGGCGTCGCTGCTGGATTTCCTGAATGCGGAGAGCGATTACCGCAGCGTCGAGTTGAATTACGTGAATCTGGTGGGGTCGTATTTGACGTCGGCGGCGCAGTTGAATCAAGCGGTGGGCAAAGAGGTAGTGCAATGAGACTGGGAATCGAGTGGAAAAAGAATCCGGCGCCGGTGGGTGCCGTTCCTGACGGGACTCGCTCTACGAAAGATCTTTCCCCGGACTTGCGTCCGGGGCTCATGAATGGCGTCGCTTCGCGACTGGGATGGGACAGCAGCTTGGTGCGCCTGGTGGAGACTGCGCTGTGTCTGGCTTTGGCGTTGGGGCTGGCGGGGTGCAATGAGGGGAAGGCTGATCCGAAGGCGGAAGCGCCGCCTGCGGCAAGCGTTCAGGCCGATCTGGATGCGAACAACTTCAAGGTGGACCATCCCGAACAATTTCCGCTGGCAACGGCGGTTGAGTATAAGGCGGCGCCGGCGCTGAATGTAACAGGCGTGGTGCAGCCGGACATTGCGCGGGCGGTGCCGGTGATTTCGGTGGCGGCGGGACGAGTTGTGGAAGTGAAGGCACGGTTGGGCGACGTTGTGAAGAAGGGTCAGCTACTGCTGCGGGTGCAGAGCAACGATGTTGCCGGCGCGTTCCAGACGTATCGCAAAGCGCTGAACGACGAACTGCTGGCACGATTGAATTTGCAGCGGCAGACAACGCTTTATGACAAAGGAGCTGTCGCCAAGAGCGCGCTGGAACAGGCCGAGGATGTGGCAAAGAATGCACAGGCGGATCTGGACGCGTCCATTGAACAGTTACGAACGCTGGGCATCGACAAGGATCATCCTTCGGGGATTGTCGACATTTTCGCGCCGATCTCGGGGATCATTACCGACCAGCAGATTACGAATGCGTCAGGCGTGCAGGGGCTGGGGTCGCCGAATCCGTTTACGATTTCGGATCTTTCTTATGTGTGGATTATTTGCGACGTGTACGAGAACGATCTGGATGCGGTGAAGGTGGGCGAGTTTGCGGATATCAGGTTGAGTTCTTATCCCGACAAGGTTTTCAAGGGAAAGATCGACAACATTTTGCCCGTGCTCGATCCGAACATCCGTACGGCGAAGGTGCGGCTGGAAGTGCCGAATCCGGGAACGATGCGGGTGGGAATGTTTGTGACCGCGACGTTTTATGGAAAGCAGGCGCAGACTTACGCGGCGGTTCCGGCGACCGCGATTTTGCACCTGCACGATCGCGAATGGGTATACGCGCCGCTGGGCGCGGGACACTTCAAGCGGATGGAAGTGGTAACGGGGAAAATGCTGCCGAACAATATGCAGGCGGTGGTTTCTGGGATGAAGCCGGGAGATCAAGTGGTATCGAATGCGCTGGTGCTGCAAAACACGGTGGAGCAATAGATGATACGGAGAGTCGTTGACTTTGCTCTGAGCAACCGCTTGCTGGTGCTGGCGTTTGCGCTGATTCTGTTTGCTGGAGGCATTGTCGCGTTCCGTGATCTGCCCATCGAAGCCTATCCCGATGTGGCGGACAACTACGTTGAAGTAATTACCCAGTGGCCGGGGATTTCGGCAGAGCAGATCGAACAGCAGGTCACGATCCCGCTTGAAGTTGCTTTGAACGGCATTCCGCAGGTGGTACATTTGCGATCCTTCTCGCTGTTCGGACTCTCCGACCTGAAGCTGATTTTCGATGACGGATCGGACGACAACTGGAACCGGGAGCGGGTTCTGGAGCGCTTGAGCCAGGTAACGCTGCCGGCGGGCGTGGTGCCGCAGATGGGCACGGACTGGAGCCCGGTCGGCCAGATTTATTTTTTCACGCTGCACAGCAGCAATCCGGCTTATGACGCGATGGAGTTGAAATCTCTCGAAGACTGGGTCATCGAGAAGAGTTTTAAATCGGTACCGGATATTGTCGATGTTTCCAGCTTTGGCGGGCCTACTCGGGAATACCAGGTGCGTGTCGATCCCAACAAACTGATCGCTTATGGGCTAAGTCTGGCGCAAATCGAGCAGCAACTCACCAATAACAATACGAACGCGGGTGGAAGTTTTATTCAGGAAGGGCTGCAGCAGATTAACGTGCGCGCCGTGGGATTGGTCGATCGCTCACAGGATATTGCGGAGACGGTGATCATGGCCAAGAATGGCACGCCGCTTCGAGTCCGAGATATTGCGACGGTTTCGCAGGGTTCGAAGATTCGGCTGGGCCAGTTTGCCAGAGCCATTCACCGCGAAGACGGAAAAATTATTGACAATGACGATGTGGTCTCAGGCATCGTGCTGTTGCGTAAAGGCGCAACTGCGGAAACCGCGCTCGAAGGCATACACAAAAAAGTGGAAGAACTCAACGACCACATCTTGCCCCCGGGAGTTAAGATTGTTCCCTTTCTCGATCGCAGCAACCTGGTTCATTACACTTCCCATACCGTCCTTCATAATCTGACCGAAGGCATGATTCTGGTATCGATTATTCTCCTGCTGTTTCTGGGGAATATTCGCGGCGCCCTCATCGTCGCAGTAACCATCCCATTTGCGCTTCTGTTTGCCGCCATTTGCCTGGAGCTCATGCACATCCCCGCCAACCTGCTGTCGCTTGGCGCATTGGACTTCGGCGTGATCGTCGAAGGCGCAATCGTGCTGATCGAAAACATTGTGCGCAATTTGAGTCACTCGGACAAGACAAAGACTTCCAACGAAATGATTGGGTTTGCCTCGCACGAAGTTCAGCGTCCGGTGTTCTATGCCATCGTCATTACGATTACTTCTTTCTTGCCAATTTTTACGCTGCAGCGGGTAGAAGGCAGGCTGTTTCATCCCATGGCCTGGACGGTGGCCTTCGCGCTGTTGGGCGCTTTGCTCTTCTCGATCGTGGTCGCGCCGGTGCTGGCGAGTTTCGCATTCGCAAAGGGAGCGCGCGAATGGGATAACCCGGCGATGACCTATGTGATCGAGCGCTATCGTGACGCGCTGCGCTGGGCGATTCGCCGGCGCGCGATCACGGTTGGAGTGTGCGTGGTCATGGTGGCGATTGGAGGATATCTGGCGTTCAGCGGGGCCATCGGATCCGAATTTCTTCCCCATCTGGATGAGGGTGCGTTGTGGGTTCGCGGTACGCTTGCGCCCAGCACTGGTCCGGATGAAGGCATACGAGTGGCAAACCAGGCGCGCATCGTGTTGTGCGCTTTTCCTGAAGTCCCGCAATGCACTAGTCAGGTGGGACGTCCGGATGATGGAACGGATAACACAGGATTTTTCAACACTGAGTATTTTGTGGACTTGAAGCCGAAAGAAGAATGGCGCTCTGTGTTTCATCAGAACAAGGATGAACTGATTGCCGCCATGAATCGCGAACTGGATAAAATTCCCGGCGTCACGTGGGGCTTCTCTCAGCCCATTGAAGACAATATGGAAGAGGCGGTGAGCGGCGTAAAGGGCGCGCTGGCCACCAAGATTTACGGCGACGATTTGAAAGTACTGGAGGCCAAGAGCGACGAGATCGTCGGCATCATGCGCGGGATCAAAGGGGTTGAAGACCTTGGCGTGTTTCGCGTACTGGGCCAGCCGAATTTGAATGTGGCCGTGGACCGGGCGGCGTGCGCGCGTTATCAGATCAACGTCTCCGATGTGCAGGATGCGATCCAGACCGCGGTGGGAGGAAATGCGCTTACCCAGGTGCTGAAGGGCGAAGCGCGATATGACCTCACTCTGCGCTACTTACCGCAATACAGAAATACCGAGGAGGCGATTGAGAATATTCGATTGTTATCGCCGACGGGAGAACGCGTGTCGCTGGCGCAGTTGTGCAAGATTGGCGTGACGGATGGCGCCTCCGAAGTGTATCGCGAAGGCAACCGGCGCTACGTAGCCATCAAATACAGTGTGCGCGGCCGCGACTTGGGCAGCACAGTGGAAGAGGCGATTAAGAAAGTGAACGAACAAGTGAAACTCCCGACTGGCTACAACATCGACTGGGAGGGGGAATACGCGAGCCAGAAGCGGGCGAATGCACGGCTGCTGATTGTGCTGCCGATTACGATTCTGATCATCTTCATTCTTCTTTACACGATGTTCAAGTCGTTCAAGTGGGCGGGACTGATTATGGTTAACATTGCCATTGCTCCCATCGGCGGACTTCTCGCACTCTGGTTCACTGGAACGAATTTCAGCGTTTCTTCTGGCGTAGGATTTCTGGCGCTGTTCGGCGTGTCGGTGCAGACGGGAGTGATCATGCTGGAGTACATCAACCAACTGCGGGCGCGGCGATTTACCGTGGAAGACGCCGCAGTTGAGGGAGCCGTGCTGAGACTGCGTCCGATCATGATGACGATGCTGGTGGCGACTTTGGGATTGTTGCCGGCGGCTTTGTCGCATGCGATTGGGTCGGATTCGCAGCGTCCGTTTGCGATTGTGATTGTGGGAGGGTTGATTGCGGCGCTGATCATGAGCGTGTTTTTATTGCCAACGCTTTATGTGTGGGTCGCGCGGGAACGTGACGTTCTGCCGCTGGCGGAAGAGGGTTTTGAGATGGGAGAGCACGTGGATTAGAACTGTCTCAACCCAATAAACCCAGCGTACAGACGTTGCTCATCTTGACAGAGGAAGGGATGCCGCAAGGAAGATTCTCTGCAGAAGATCGGGGAAAAAATTAAGAGTTCCGAGGTGGTGTTGAGTCCATTCGTCTCGGCCAGTAGCTCGCGTTAGACCCTCGCTTGACCTGCTGTGCCGCTTCCCTTGCGGGCGCTCTGCATGCGATCTTCGCTTGGGCTCCGGGCTTACCGCCAACCGGATAAACCTACTCAACGCCTCGGAACTCTATCCTGCCTTCGACTGGGCCTGCCGTTCTCCTCGACCAGCGCTTTGCTATAGACCCTTGCCTGCCTTCCCTGCACATTTTGCAATGTGAGAGTGACTGAGCTTGAGCCCCGGACGCCGCACCAACCGGAAAAACTTAGTAAGCTGTCAAAGAACGATCTTGTTGTACTCCTTTTAAAATTTGAGTCAACGAAAAGATGGCGAGTATATGTGATTTATTTTCAATGGAGTGCGGGGCATGCACAGGCGGGTGACCGGATTTTGTGCAGGTTCGGCGAAGGTTTTACGCAAAAGGCTTGCGGGGCGCGGGTTTGCGCGATGCGGGATGGGAGTACGGTGAAAGTTAAGGATTCGGGAGACGAATTCGGGCTGTGAATATCTGGTGAGAGGCACGCTGGGCAAGGGATTTGGCAGGATGGCAGGAGTGGGGGATGAGAGTTGAGCCGGGAGCGAGGAAGGCTGTCGAGCTGCGCTCGACGGACCCTTCACAGCTCAGGGCAGGCAGCCGAGGGCGGCTGTCCCTACATGGTTCATTGTCTCTTTAATGGCTTGACATTGCGGACAAGTCTCTCTAGAGTGCGAGAAAAGCTGCACAACTTACGACTCGCAGGTGCCCAAAGTATGAAGAATGTGTATGAAGTTCTGAGGCAGAAGGAAATGGAGTTGACCCGGCTGGAGAAGGAAGTCGAAGCGTTGCGGCTGGTGGCTCCGTTGCTATCGGAGGAAAAGGAAATGAACTCCGATATGGTGAAGCCGGCGCTGGCTCAGGCGGTGAACGGGCCGCAGGCGCCGATTCGGATTCCTTCGCCACCCGTGGTGGCCGCGGCGCAACCGGTGCGGGCGGCGGGTTGGGATGATACGGCGAAGCGCTGGCCGTAGAGCGGGTTCTCTTATCGAATGGGGCTCGGTCCCTCAGGGCTGAGCTGGAATATATTTGCTCGCGACGGCACCCTTCGGGTCAATGTCGTGCTCTTCGTCGTTCCCTTTCCAGTGTTGTGCAATTCCAAAAATTAGTACTTTCGAAAAACTCCCTACTGGTTAGACGATTCGGTGGGTTACAGCGCGCGTCCGGCAGCGGCGGCGGACGACCAGGCCCATTGAAAGTTGAAGCCGCCGAGATGGCCTGTGACATCGACTACTTCGCCGATGAAGAATAAGCTGGGAACTCTGCGGCATTCCATAGTTTGAGCGGAGAGTTCGTTGGTGTCAATGCCTCCGGCGGTGACTTCGGCTTTCTCGTAGCCCTCGGTTCCGGCTGGAATGATCGTCCAGGCATGCAGAAGGTTTTCGAAATCTGCCAGTGCGTGGTTTGTCCAGGAAGCGGGCGCGTGGAGTTGCAGCCAGCGGTCCGCAAGGCGATGCGGAAAAAACTTGCGGAGTTCCGCGCGGAGAGTGGTGGGATTTCTAGGTAAGTTGGGATCACGAAATGCGGCGGCGATTTCGCCTGCGGGAACGAGGTCGATCCGAATGGGCTGCGGATTTTTCCAGTAGGAGGAGATCTGAAGAATGGCCGGGCCGCTGAGGCCGCGATGCGTGATCAGCATTTTCTCGCGGAAGTGCTGGCCAGCGCATGAGGCGATCACTTCGGTGGAAACTCCGGCGAGATCGCAGTAGCGCGAAGCATCTGCCTGGTTCAGAAGCAATGGTGCAAGGGCGGGGCGGGGTTCGCGCATGGCGATGTTGAACTGGCGGGCGAGGTCGTATCCGAAAGAGGTTGCGCCGATTTTTGGAATGGAGAGGCCGCCGGTAGCGACGACCAGTGCAGGGGCGCGAAATTCGGCATCGGCGGCGTGCGCGACGAAGTCGGATGGGCGGTCGACCTGATGGATTTTTGTGTTGAGGAAGATCGTGACTCCGGCGTCGCGGCATTCGGCTTCGAGCATGGCGAGAATGTCGCGGGCGAAGCGGTCGCAGAAGAGTTGGCCGAGAGTTTTCTCGTGGTAGGGGATACGGTGCTTCTCCACGAGGGCGATGAAATCGGCGGGAGTGTAGCGGGCGAGAGCGGACTTGGCGAAGTGCGGGTTGGACGAGAGGAAATTTTCCGGCTGGCAGTGCAGGTTGGTGAAGTTGCAGCGTCCGCCGCCGGAGATGAGGATTTTCTTCCCGAGTTGGTTGGCGTGTTCGAGCACGGCGACGCGGCGTCCGCGCTTGCCGGCCTCGATGGCGCACATCAGGCCAGCCGCGCCGCCACCGAGGATTAGGGCATCGAAGGAATGAGTCATCACATGTAAAAAAGGCTGAGGCGCGGGAGATTGTATTTTTCCAGAAGGCGCTTGTGGACGTATTGTTTTTGCAACTGGTCGATCTGCGACGCGGACATTTTGCGGCGGTAGGGGGAAAGTTCGCGATCGGCCTGTGCGCGGACCGCTACGATTTCTTCATCCGCGGTAGCGGCGAGCAGGGCGGCAAAGAGTTTTTCCTCCAGCACGGTGAGATGGCGCTCCAGGTCTTCCAGTTTTGAAGGAGCCTTCGCGGTTTCGATTCGCACGGCAAGTTGGCGAAGAGTGGCGGCGGTGTCTTCGGCGATGCCTTGAACGGAGATTCCTGCGCGATGTGGCAGCTTCGCGGTGTGCAGAAGATCGGCGTTGCGGTGCAGGAATGCGGCGATGGTGGCGGGCTCGAAGCCTTGTGCGGCAGGCGATTTCGCGGGCGATGGGTCTGCGGCGCCGACGGCGGCTTCTTTCATATCCTCGGCAGCTGACAAGACAGCTTGCGCGCACCACAGAATGCTGTTGATCTTTTCATGCCTCTTCGATTTACGCTGCTCATACTTATCGAATGCGGAGTCAATGCCGCGAAGCACAGCCTCGAGAGGGATGCCAGCCTTCATCCAAATTAAGATCTGATCCCAGTCGAGGGGCGCGCCGATCAGAGGCCCTCCCCGTCTTCTCTGGAAATGTTCCTCAACTTCGGTGAAGTAATAGTGGTAATTGTCCACGATTGTTCAGCGAGTGACACGCGGAGTGGCAGGAGCAGGTTCACTGCCGCTGCTCTTCGCTGCTTTGGAGGTAGCGGGAGCGCCCTTGGGTGCCAGGCCGGACCGCGACGCTACGTTGCGCTCCCAAATAATTCGCAGGCCTTCGAGCGTTAGAAAATCATCGACTTGCTTGATGTACTTCGATCCCGTGCCGATCATCGGGCCCAGGCCGCCAGTGGCGATCACGTGCGTTTCCGGGCCGAGTTCTTCCAGCAGGAGTTCGAGAATGCCATCGACCAGGCCGAGATAGCCGTAGTAAAGGCCCGATTGCAGGCTGCCGACGGTATTGGTGCCGATGACGCGGGCGGGCTTGCGAATTTCCACGCGCGGAAGGCGCGCGGTGCGCTGGAAGAGCGCGTCGGCGGAGATGCCGATGCCGGGGCAGATGACTCCGCCCATGTATTCGCCTTTTGCGGAGACGCAATCGAAGGTGGTTGCCGTACCGAAGTCGACGATGATGCAGGGGCCACCATATTTCTCGAATGCGGCGACGGCGTTGACGATGCGGTCGGCGCCAACTTCGGCGGGATTGTCATAGTGCACGGGCATGCCGGTTTTTACGCCGGGCTCGATCAAGAGCGGCTTGGAATTGAAGTAGCGCTCGCAAACCTGGCGGAGAACGGGATCGAGCGGCGGAACAACCGATGAAATCACGATGCCGTGAATGCCCGAGGCCTCAAGGCTGGCCATGGAAAATAAATTACGGAAGAGGACGCCGTACTCGTCGACGGTGCTGCTCTGGCGGGTGGCGACGCGCCAGTTGGCGACGAGCTGGTCGTAGCGCGGAGGAGCATCGGAATCTGTCTCCGGGTGCGAGTGCGCAGCGCGGGCGAAGACTCCGAGGACCGTGTTAGTGTTGCCGACATCGAGTACGAAGAGCATGCTGTGGGTGCAGCAATTAGCATTTAGCATTCAGCATTCAGCATTCAGCATTCAGCAGTCAGCACTCAGCATTCAGCCACGACCGCCCTGTGCTGGCTGAATGCTAAGTGCTGAGTGCTGAGTGCTGTTTCATCTCTCTCACCGTGCCGCTCAAAATCTTCCGCAACCCTTGCGTGGTGCGGACTTGCAGGAAGCCGCGATCGTCCAGACCGGCTGTGGTTCCTTCGATGCGGGAACCATTTTCTTCGACGAAAATCCGCTTGCCTTGCGACCACGAGGAACGCTCGGCGAAGCGGCGCAGAATCGAGGAGCGCGCCTCCGGATCTTCCATCAGGAGACGATATTCCCGGTCGAATGATTTTAGCAAAGCCGCGGTCAACTCCACTCGCGACCACTCGCTGCCTGTAGTCATGCGGAGCGAAATCGCTTCGGACTCCAATTCTTTGGGAAAGCTCATATGGTTCACGTTGATGCCGATTCCGACGACGACATGACGGACGCGAGTCACTTCGGCGTTCATCTCGGTGAGGATGCCGCAGACTTTCTTGCCAGAGATCAGGACGTCGTTCGGCCACTTCAGATCGACGCTGACGGTCTGGTTCACCTGCGTGATGGCGGCGTGCACCGCCAATCCGGCGGCCAGGGACATCACGAGGACTTCGGATGGCGGCAGGGGCGGACGCAGGACGACGGAGCAGTAGATACCTGCGGAGCGCGCGGAGTTCCAGGTGTTGGAGCCGCGGCCGCGGCCGGCGGTCTGCTCTTCGGCAAGGAAGACGCTGCCTTCGGCGATGCCGTCGGCAGCGGCCGACATCGCGGCGGTGTTGGTGGAACCGATTTTGTAGAAGTGGTGAATGTGAGCGTCGAAAATGGTGCCGCGAATGAGAGGAGCGAGAATTTCCGGCAGAAGAAGATCGGGGTTTGACATCAATTGGTATCCTGTGGCGGGATGGCCGGCGACCTCGACGCCCAGGCCGCGCAGTTGCTGGACCAGACGCCAGACTTCGGAGCGGGTGGAGGAAATTTCCTGCGCAATCTTTGTGCCGCTTACGACGACGGTGGCATGTTCCATTAAAAGGCGCACGATGTGGCCGAGGCGAACGTCGGTTGCATTCACGCGCGGGTCGGCTGCTTTCGCAGGCGAGGGCGCCCGCGCCACACGAGTTTTGGCCGGCTTCTTGATTCCGGCATTATGCGGGACGGGAGGGAAAAGCACAAACCAACGGCTTTCGCCATAAGGGCACGAAGGTTTACGAAGGGAAACCATGTTTTACGCGGGGGAGACGCGCATGCTCATATCTACGGCTTGCGGGGAATGGGTGAGCAGGCCGACGGAAATGAAATCGACGCCGGTTTCGGCGTAGGCACGAATATTTTCCAGACGAATTCCGCCGGAGCATTCGAGAGGAACGTGGCGTTCGAGTTTGGCGCAGCGTTCGACGGCGCGGCGCACGTCTTCGGCAGACATGTTGTCGAGCAGGATAGCTTCAGCGCCGTGGGCGAGGGCGTCTTCGAGTTCCAGCGGGGTGCGCACTTCGATCTCGATAGGCTGCGCGCCGCGGCGGTTGCGGACCGCGTGGTCGAGGGCAGGAACAATTCCGCCGGCGAGGGCGATGTGATTGTTCTTGATGAGGACTCCGTCGGAAAGATCGAGACGGTGATTCTGGCCGCCGCCGCAGCGTACGGCGTATTTGTCGATGACGCGCAGGCCGGGCGCGGTTTTGCGAGTATCGAGAATGCGGGCGTGGGTGCCGGAGACGGCGTCGACGAACTTGCGGGTGAGGGTGGCGATCCCGCTCATGCGCTGGAGAAAATTCAGGATGACGCGTTCGCAAGAAAGAAGCACGCGCGCGTTGTGGCGGATGACGGCAACCGACTGGCCTTTGTGAAGGCGCACGCCGTCGAAAATTTCGGGGTGCGTAGTGACTTCGTAGTGCGAAGTTACGGCGCCATCGAGCGCAGCGTAAACATCAAGGATTCGGGCGATTACACCGATGCCTGCAAGAATGCAGTCTTGTTTGGCGAGAATCGTTGCCGAGGCAAGCTGGTTGGGATCGATGCAGGCGTAGCTAGTGGCATCGCGCGTGGCCCGGTCTTCGAGCAACGCGTTCTCCAGAATTGCGGTGATGCGGCGGCTGTTAAAGTCCATAGTTGAGTAGTGTGTAGAACGTCTACGATTACAACGAGGAATTTAGTAAAAACTACATCCCTAGGAAGGCTCTTATTTGCAGCCCAGGTCCTCCATCTTATCTTTTGCCTTGTCAATCAATATCGATAGTTCGCTCGCACGATTGCGCAGTCCTTCGACCACTTTCTTCGGAGCTTTCGCCGGGAACTGTTCATTGCCCAGTTGTTTCTGGTTGTTGGCGAATTCTTTTTCCATTCTTTCCAGCTCTTTTTTCAGGCGCTCGCATTCGGCGGCCACGTCGATTTTGCGTTCATAAATAACGTGGACATCGAAACGGGCAGTGCTCCGCCCACCCCTAAGGTTCGCGTACGAAGGGTCGACAAACAAAATCCTCTCCACGTTTGCCAAGCGCTCGACGGAGGCACGATTCTGCTCGATCATCGTTTGGATGGAAGCATCCGGGACAAAAATTGCGACCGGAACTTTCAACTTTTGCTCGACCTTCAACTCCGCGCGCAGGTTGCGGATGTTGACGATCAAATCTTGCAGGATCGCCATCTCGACCAACGCTTTATCCTGATTGACGAAATGATACTTCCCCGCTCCAGCCTGCACGAATTGCGATTTCACAAGGCTCTTATCTATGGGTAGCGTAGTCGTCGGATAGGAAGCGAACGCAATGGATCGCAGTGGAGGTTTATAGTTATAAATCGCTTGCCAAATTTCTTCCGTGATAAACGGCATTATGGGGTGCAGCATCCGCAGTGAGCCCTCGAAGATGCGGACGAGATTATTAAGGGCAACGCTTACCTCCGAAGCGTTTGCCGATGTCAGCCTCGGCTTGACTAACTCGATATACCAATCACAGAAATCACCCCAAAAAAAGTCGTACACCGCATTTGCCGCATCGTCAAACCTGTATGTCCTGAGGGCGATTTCAACATTCGCAGCCGTCGAGTCAAAACGCGCGAGGATCCAATGATCCTCAAGCAAAACGGCGTTAAAACCAAGAACTCCTGTGCCTGAACTAGGGGCATCGGTCGTAAAAGCATCGAGGGACCAAATGCCCTGCTCTTGCGCTCGATCTACATTCATGAACATGAATCTGGCGGCGTTCCAGATTTTGTTGGCGAAGGCGCGGTAGCCTTCGGTGCGGCTTTCGCTGAAGGCGATGTCGGTGCCGGGCGCGGCCATGGCGGCGAGGGTGAAGCGGGTGGCGTCGGTGCCGAAGCGCTCGATGATTTCGAGTGGGTCGATTACGTTGCCCTTGGTCTTCGACATCTTCTGGCGGTCGGCGTCGCGAACGAGGGCGTGAATGTAGACCTGGCGAAAGGGTACACTGTCGTCTTTCTTGTCGGCCCAGCCGCTGGCCTGCTTGATCGCAGGATCTTGCTTGTGATCCTTCATGAAGTAGCAGCCGGTCATGATCATTCGCGAAACCCACAGGAAAAGGATTTCGTAAGCGGTAACCAGCAGCGTTGAGGGATAGAAAACTTCCTGATCGCGCGTCTTCTCGGGCCAGCCCAGCGCGGTAAAAGGCAAGAATCCGGACGAGAACCAGGTATCGAGGACGTCGGGGTCCTGCTCGAGTTTGCCGCCGCAACCGCACTGCGCGGGCTCTTCACGGGCGACGATGAATTTATTGCAGTCCTGGCAGTGCCACGCGGGGATGCGATGTCCCCACCACAACTGCCGCGAGATGCACCAGTCGTGGATGTTGTACATCCAGTTGAGGTACATCTGCTTGAAGTTTTCCGGAACGATAGTGATCTCGCCCTCTTCGACAACTTTGATGGCGTGATCTGCCAGCGGCTTTATTTTCACGAACCACTGGGCGGAAAGCCGTGGCTCGACGACGGTTCCGCAGCGCTCGCATTTGCCGATACCGACCGTGTAGTCTTTTTCGCCAACCAAGAATCCCTGGGCTTGCAAATCTTCCAACACTCGCACGCGTGCCTTGTAACGGTCGAGGCCAGCGTACGCGCCAGCATTCTCGTTCATGTGAGCGTGTTCGTCCATCACGTCAATCTGCGGAAGATCGTGCCGCTTCCCAGCCTCGAAATCGTTGGGATCGTGAGCCGGCGTTACTTTCACCGCGCCGGTGCCGAATTCGGGCTGCGCCAGTTCGTCGGTGATGATGGGGATCTCGCGATTCACCAGCGGGAGCAAAACTTTTTTGCCGTGGAGATGTGTATAACGCTCGTCTTTCGCATTTACTGCGATGGCGGTATCGCCGAGCATGGTTTCGGGGCGCGTAGTGGCAACGGTGATGAATTCGCCGCTTCCGACAACCGGATAACGAATCTCCCACAGTTTTCCTGCTACGTCTTCGTGCTTCACTTCGAGATCGGAAATGGCGGTCTCGCAGCGCGGGCACCAGTTCACGATGTAGTTGCCGCGATAGATCAGGCCATCTTCATACAGGCGAACGAAAACCTCGCGAACGGCACGGGAAAGGTTTTCGTCCATGGTGAAATATTCGCGGTCCCAATCGACGGATGCGCCGAGGCGCTTCATCTGATCGAGAATTGCGCCGCCGTAAAGCTTTTTCCACTCCCACACGCGCTCGATGAATTTTTCGCGGCCGAGGTCGCGGCGCTTGATGCCTTCGCTGGCGAGCTGGCGCTCCACCATCATTTGAGTGGCGATGGAGGCGTGGTCGGTACCGGGGAGCCACAGGGTGATGAAGCCGCGCATGCGGTGCCAGCGGACGATGATGTCCATTTGAGTCTGGTTGAGCATGTGGCCCATGTGCAGGCGGCCGGTGACGTTGGGCGGCGGGAGCAGCAGGGTGAAGACGGGCCGCGTTTCACCTTCCGGCGGAGTGGGGACGGAGAAAAGTTTTTCTTTGATCCAGTAGTCGGCCCAGCGGGTTTCGATGGCGCCGGGTTCGTAGGATTTGGGCAGGTCGTGGGGCATGGGGAAAATCAGCAATTAGCAGTCAGCAAAAATCTTTACCACAGGGGACACAGAGGAGCACAGGGTAACGCTGCTCTTCGTGGCTTACCGGTGAAGTTTGATATTACAGGTGCGAGAAAAGAAGGGTCAAACCTGGGACAGTCAAATCCGGGACGGTGCGCGAGGAGAACGGGTTCGGCTTTTTGTCCATTGTGAGCACAACAGACCAGCTTTGGGCTGCTGCTCCCGTCATAGTTGACAGTAGCGATATCCAAGTTGGGACGGCTTTGCGAAGCAAAATCAATCCCGCAAGTAAGAAACTTTTCAATCCCCGCACCTTTCTTTCAACGATTGGGAAGGGCAGGAATATGGTGTCCTTTGATAAGAGGGACACGATCTTCGCTCAAGGCGATTCGACGGACGGGCTGTTTTTTATCCAAGAGGGAAAGGTACAGCTGAACGTCGTATCCGAAGCGGGGAAAGAAGCAACTCTCGGTATTTTGAGCGAAGGAGATTTTTTCGGAGAAGGTGGGCTTGCCGGACAGGTCCTCCGCATGTCGTCTGCGGTGGCGATGACGGACTGTGTGCTGCTGCATGTTGGAAAGAAGGCGATGATGCTGGCCATGAGCCGGGAACCAAAACTCTCGGCCATGTTTGTGAAGTATCTATTGAAGCGGAACATCCGATATCAGGACGATCTGGTAGACCAGCTGTTCAATTCCAGCGAGAAGCGGCTGGCGCGAGTCCTGCTTTTGATGGCGCACTTCGACCAAGAAGGAGTATCCGAAATGTCGGTCCCTCGACTTAGCCAGGAGACCCTGGCAGAGATGGTTGGGACGACACGCTCGCGGGTCAGCTTCTTCATGAACCGATTCAGAAAACTCGGCTTTATCAACTATGACGTCGGCGACCATTTGCGCGTGCACAGTTCACTGCTGAACGTTGTTCTTCACGACGATGGCGACCTGGACCTGACCGCGGGAACAAAGAGTTCAACCGCTAGTATCCCCAAAGGCTCAGAGCCCCCACCGGGGCACGGTGGAGCGCCGGACAAAGATCGCGCCAAAAGGCCGCACCTCGGCGGCTTTGTATAACGCGTGAAGTGAAGCTGCCGCCCGCCCTGCATCCGGAGGCGGTTTCGGTTTCCTCTCCAAATCACATGGCTGCGCCCGTACACCACCCGTGAAACCTGGATGAATTGCGAATGGCGACAACAACCGGCCTGTCACGGGCGGCATCTGAAATACGTTCGTTATCGCCAATCCGCAGTGAAGTTCTCGAGGTTGTATGTATCGCAGCATCTCTGTGCTCTCCCTTGCTTTGGCTACGACCTTCGCCAGCGCAGTTCTGGCATCCGCTCAAGTCACGTCTTCACCAACTGACGCTAATTCATCTTCTCCGGTGGCGTACGTTTACGTATCGAGCACCCCCGGCAGCGGCACGAATCAGATCAACGTTTATGCGGCCGCTTCCAACGGGACGCTCCGGGCGGCGAAAGGTTCGCCATTTCCCACCACAGTCTCTTACATGGCGGTGAATGGGAAGTATCTGTTCGGAACCGACGGAAGCAACATCGATTCGTTTGCCATCTCGTCCGATGGGGCGCTGGAGCAGGTTGATTCCTACTCGGCCGAGCCGGACGGTGGGTTGAGCAGCATTTACCTTGATCGCTCGGGAAAAACGCTGTATGCCGATTACTACACCATTAACAACGATTATCTTTCCTACGGCATCGACAATACGACGGGCCAGCTTAGCTTTGTGAGCGATCTCCCGGGCGGTCCGCCGAACAACAGCCCTGTGAGTTTCATCGGCAACGATGAGTTTGCCTACTCGTCGAGTTGCTATCACTTTGGTCCGGAGATCATCGGGGTGCAGCGCGCCGGCGATGGGGCGCTGAGTTACTTGAGTAGCACTTCACCATTTCCTACAACTCCCTCAGGCGATTTTTACTGTCCGTGGCTGGCGGCGGCCGATCCTACCGATCACATCGCCATTGCAATGCAGCCGCTGAACGGAAACTGGACGACGATGGGTCCGTATCAACTAGCGAGCTATACGGTAGACAGCACCGGCAACCTGACCACTTCGAGCTCGTATTCGAACATGCCGCAAACTCTGGTAGGCACGGTGAACGACTACCATATCTCGCCTTCCGGAAAACTGCTTGCCATCGGAGGGTCTTCAGGATTGCAGTTATTTCACTTTAACGGCGCCAATCCAATCACGAAGTACACCAAGCTTCTCACGACCGAGCCGGTGACGCAGATCTTCTGGGACAATGCGAATCATCTGTATGCGATCAGCCAGGAAGCGGGGACGCTTTATGTGTACACGGTGACCTCGACCAGCGTGACAGCGGCTCCCGGGTCGCCTTACACGATCCCAGGCATTGAGGAGCTTATTGTTCTGCCGAAGAGCTAGATAGAAAGAGCCCCCAAAAGCAGTCTGCTTCGGGAGCTTTTTGTCTGCACGAGTTCGATTGGAACTTGGGCGCTACTTTTTCTCGGCCATTTTGCGGGTGATTTCGGCCATGAGGCGAGGACGTAAATCCGCGAGGACGCTATCAACGATGCTGGCGACGTCGGTGGGATTATTGGGAGCAGTTTCCTGGGCAGGCTGTTCGGCGCCGGCGGCCACGGCCATGGCGGCGGAGTCGGCGGGAGGAGGAATTGGAGTTTCGAATTCCTGATGCGCTGGCGGCGCGGGTGCGGGCTTGGGGTCGGCGTCGCGGATCTGACGCCAACTGGCCCAGGCGGCGGCTGTGCTCTTCACGTCCACGGGTTCGAAGTTTTCTTTGGGCGCTTCTTCTTTAGGGCTGAGTTCCTGCGCCGGTTGTTCTGTAACGTGCTCGGCTTGGATGATGGGCGCGTAGAGATGGCTGGTTGCGGGTGCCTCGGCCAACGCAGGTTCGGGCTCGGGCGGCAATTCCTGCGAGACGGGCGCGGTTTCTAGCGAGGCGTTTATGGGCTCGGCGACTGGTTCGGGCAGGGGTACGACGTATGCGGTAGATGGCTCGGGCTGAGCTTCCGGCACGGGCTCTATGGAAGTGGGTGATGCAAGCGCGGGCTCGGGATCTGTGATGGAAGCCGGCGGCTCGGGAAGCTGTGCGGGCTCGGGCGCGACAAAGGACTCCGGCGAGGGGGCGTCTAATACGGCCTGAGGCGGCTCGGCCTGCGATGTTTCGCTGCTGGTGAAGCCTTCTGATTGCAATAAAGGTTCTGGCTGCGGCTGCGGCTCTGGCTCTGAGATCGTCGACGGGTGCGGCGAAGGTTCTTCGGCGGCTTGATGGGGAGCGGAAGAATTATCCTGCGAAGCGATTTCAGAGGGCGCTATGGCGCTGGCGGAAGCATTTTCCTCGGCGACGAAGGCGGCATAGGCTTTCTGCATTTCCCGGTCGAGCGAGAGGTTGGCTTCTTCGGGGTCAAGAGCTACGGCGACGGCGGACCAGCGCGCTGCGCTTCCGTTCTCGGAAGCGGCGGCCGTGGACGCAGTGGCGGCCGCCATGGTGATGGGCAGGTCCTGCGATTCGTCGGATGGCTCCTCAACGAGGTGAATGTGGGTTGCGGCGTCGCCGGAGTCGGCGGTTACTTTGGCGTTGGTTTCGAGCGGGACGTTTTCCGGAACAATCTGCGGTGGAACATCTTGCGCTTGATCATGTTGCGCTTGCGCCTCTTGCGCTTGCAGGTCCTGCGCTTGAACATTCGGCGCTTGAATATTCGGAACAGCGGGAGCCAAATCCGCACTCGCGGGCATTGCCGTATCGGCAGATTTCTCTTTGACGCCTGCACCCACGATTCGAATTTGCGCCGCTGCGGCGGCAATCGCGGCGACTTCCTCCGGAGTTACATCCTTGGGGAGTCCAGCGGAAGTCAGAGCGGCAACATCCACGGTGGCGTCCGCGGTTTGTGGTTGAACTTCCTGCGGCTGATCCTCCGTCTTCTTATCTGAAGCTCGCCGATTCTGTGGAGCCTTTTCCGCCGGGGTTTCGACCACGGTGCGGAGATCGCGATTCACGGGATTATAGATGGGAGGCTCGTCGATGGCCTTCTCGTCGGCGGTCTTCTCATGGGGAAACGAGATGCGGTTTTTCCAACCATTGTCATCAGCGGAATCGTTCCGGCTGATGCGTCCGGATTCTTCGGCGGCGGCGATGGCGCGGGCGAAGCGGCCGGGCTTGGAAGGTTCGGAGCGCGGGACGACTTTGTCTTCGAGCTTGGATAAGGCGGCGAGCAATTCGCTGGCTTCGAAGGGCTTGACGATGAAGCCTTCGGCGCGAACGCGATTGGCTTCTTCGGGCTTGAAGGGCTCGAGTTTGCCGACCGTAAGCAATACCGGAATGCGGGCCGAATCCTGCGATTCTTTGAGGCGCTGGCAGACCTCGAGCCCGCTGTAGCCGGGCATGTAGACGTCGAGAATAACGAGGTCGGGCTTGAGTTCCGCGATCTTTTTCAGCGCGGCCGAGCCGTTGTTGACGGTGATGACTTCGTAACCCGCATCCGCGAGGATTTTGCGCCCCATGTTCTGGGCGGTCACGCTGTCGTCGGCAAGCAGTATCTTCCGGGCCAAGGAAATTTTTCCTCTTCTGAGGGGAGATATCGCGAAGGTAACCTGCCCCACGACGTAAGTCAATGATCAGACGGTGTTACCTGGTTACTAGCGGTCAGCGTCTAGTGCGCAGGGTTGGGGGTGGTGTCCTAAATTCATAAACCACGAAGGGCACAAAGATACACGAAGGCTGGCCGACGGCTCAGACGCCGCGCGGAGTGAAAGCCACCGATCAGTGAAACGGAGCCAATTCATTGCGTGCGGGTTAAGCGGGGCCGCATCTAGAACGAAATAATTTTCTTCAGTCCCTTCTTTTTCTTCTTCTTGCTGCTGGAGACATCCTTATCGCTGGCCAGGCTGGAACTGGCGTCCGCAGAGGCAGTCGCTGTGCTGCTGGATGCGGCTTGGCCGGACTGAATTTCGTTGACCTGGACTGGCGGAGGCAGGGGTTGAGTGTTGGCAATTTGACTACTGGATGGGGTCAGCTCATTGGGATCGGGCGCGCCGCCAGCGGGGGCGACAGGCTTAAGTTCGTTGGGATCGGGAGCGTTGGGGGTACGGGCAAAGGGATCGCTGGAGGCGGGTGGAAGGGTATCGGAACGCGGCGCGGGATCGTTTGCGCCGGGAGGAGTTCCCTTCCCGGCTTCGAGGCTCAGGCCGTTTCCACCGCCGGTGCCCATGCCCATAGCGCGGGCGGCGGTGGCTCCAGACTCTTTGCTGGCGGCGACCGGAGTTGGTTCTGCCAAGGTGGGGTCGCCGACTTTCGCGGCCATCGATACGTCCGGGCCTTTCTTCAGCACGTTGATCAAGTCGGCAAGAGTCGTGTTTTCGCGGCGGCTCTCTTCCTCCTGGCGGTTCTGCGCGACGGCCGCTTTGGTGGGACGAGGGATGGGCTGGTGCAGGGCCGCGAGGCGCTTCTTGGCATCATCGCCGCGCTCCATTACCGGATAGCGCGTGATAATTTGCGCATAGGCGCTGGTGGCTTCCTTGGTGAGTTCCTCGATCATGTTGGCTTTAATCTGCTCCCCAATACAACCGGGCTGAGGGCTGGTCTTGACGCAAGTAGGACGAAGGCGCATCTGGGCGATCTGGCCTTCATAGTTTTGGCCCAGCAAATAGAGAGCTTCATCGGCGCGGCTGTAAAGGGGGTATGCCTGGACCAGGGTTTTAAGGCGCGCGATGGACGCGGGATAGGAAAAGCGCAGGTAGTAGAACTTTCCAATTTCGAATTCGCGCTCTGCCAGAACTTCCTGCACCTCGAGGAGGCGTTCCTTGCCTTCCTTTACCAACTTGGGATTATCCGGATACTGCATGATCAGGTTGCGATATTCATCCTCGGCGCGCTTGGCGTGGGTGTAATCGCGATCGGCCTTTTCCATTTGCTGATACTGGATGTTGGCGATCTTCAGCTGGGCCTCGGCGGCTTCGGGCATGTTGGGGAAGAAAGTTTCGAAGTCGCGATATTCCTGCTCGGCTTGAGCCAAAGAAGCGGTGCCACCTTCGGCGTACCAGGAATCGCCGACGGCCAGTTTGGCGCGGGCAATGAATTCGGAATCGGGGTAGGTGTTGATGAGGGTCTGAAGGGTCATGCGGGCCACGTCGAAGCGGTTGTGCTTCATGGCGTCCATGGCTTTGTCGAAGAGGACTTTGTCGGGCTGTTTGGAGCCGACGTTGGCCAGGGGATTTACGGACTTTTTGTTGCTGCACGCGGACGTGATGATGAGCAGCGTGGCCAGCAGTGCGATGGATAATGTTCTACGTGACATAAGACCTCGGATTTCGATTTTGTCTATGTGGGGCCAGGTCTTTGACCGGCCATTGCCGAGCGACGTTCCGCTCCCAAATTTTGCCGGGCCTTCGCCTGGCGACCGGGTCAAAGACCCGGTCCCACACACAGAACACCAGCTAGACTTTCAGCAGCGACGCTTCGGTGGCTGCTTTGAGTAATTCTTCCGCGTTCTTGGTTGGATCGCCGTTGCCGAACACGGCGTTGCCTGCCACCAGAATTTCCGCACCCGCGCGGACCACATCGGCCACCGTGTCGAGGGCTACTCCGCCATCGATCTCGATGCGGTAGGCCAGGCGGCGCTGGCTGCGAAGCTCGACCAAACGGCGCACTTTGTGCAGCACCGCGGGGATAAACTTCTGCCCGCCGAAGCCGGGGTTGACTGACATTACGAGAACGTAGTCGACAATGTCCAGGACCTCGGCCAGCGCATCGACGGGCGTAGCGGGATTGATCACCACGCCAGCCAGGCAATTATGGCTCTTGATGAGATGCAGGGTGCGATTCAGGTGACGGCAAGCTTCCTGATGCACCGAAATCCAATCGGCACCGGCCTCGGCGAAGGCGGGAATGAATTCGTCCGCGTTCTCGATCATCAAATGGCAATCAAGCGGCAGCTTAGTAACTTTGCGCAACGATTTCACAACCGGCGGACCGATGGTCAAGTTCGGAACGAAGTGGCCATCCATGATATCGACGTGGACGGCACTCCCGCCGCCCGCGGCCGCGGCGCGCACCTGCTCGCCCAGACGGGAAAAATCAGCCGAAAGAATCGACGGTGCCAGTTCGATCAAACGTGGTCTCTTAATCTAGTCTGTGAAATCCAGTCAGGAGCGGCTTCGAAAAATTCTAACACGGTAACGGGTGCGGCGTGGGCCGTTATGGACTGGTGGTGCCCTAATTTTCACCACTAAATTTCACACTAAGGGCACGAAGATGCACGAAGAGATGCTGTGGGACCGCTTCGTTCCCCGGCCTTTCTCACTGCCGGGATGCCGGGGCGGGAGCGGCTTTCGGAGAACTTTTTTCCAGATCCTGCTGGATGCGATCCTTCCAATCGCTGAGGTATTTGCTGAGGATGGGCAACGCAGCCTTGATGCCCTCCTGATTGACCGCCGGCAATTCCTCCAAAACTTTCTGTCCGACGGGGGACGAATAGAACGCATTCATGGCCTGAATGTCGCCGCGCGTGAAGTGATCCTGATAGGCGGGAATCATGGCTTGGATGATGTCATCAACCGGCATATTTTTTACCAGATCGGCCATGGCTTTCTTCATGCGCCTGTCGAAATCCGGAGGGAGGGTGCCTTTGTCCTGGAGAAATTGATCGTGGATCAACTTTTGCATCGACTCGGATTGCACTTCCATCATCTTTTTCACCAGGTCGTGAGAGCGCATGGTGCGGAGGTAAAGGATGATGTCGTCTCGCGTGGCTGGATCGGTATCGGACGACTGCGCCAGGACGGGCGCGCTAAGAGCTAGACAAAGTATCGCCATTAAAAATGCACGCATGGTGAGCCTCCAGTGAACTGCAACAGCGTAGCGGATTGGCGGAGGTTAATCAATTGCTTCCCGGCGCGGAGAAGAGTTCGACGAGCGCGTGTTAGTCTCGATAAACGTGAGTGCGACGCCTCAATTCGTGACTGCGGTTTATGGAATGGCGGCGGTTTTGGCGTGGGGAACCAGCGATTTTCTGGGCGGCTACGCGACACGGCGCGCCAACGCATTCCTGTTCACGACAGTGGTAAACATCGGCGGGTTGGTGCTGGTCGGCACGCTGGCTTCGTCGACTCATGCCGCTTTTCCTTCGGGGCGGAGCGTGCTCTGGGTGCTGGCTGGAGGCGCTTGCGGGGGCGGGGCGCTGGCGATTTTTTATCGCGCGTTATCTTCGGGAAGGATGGGGCTGACCGCTCCGGTTGCGGCCGTGCTGAGTGCCGCGATTCCGACCGTTTTCGCCATGTTCACGGAAGGATTGCCGGGAAGAATTCCGATCGCAGGATTTTTTCTGGCGGCGATTGGACTGTGGCTGATCACGCGCGCCGAGGATGGCAACACTCCCGAAGGGATTGGACTTGCGCTGCTGGCGGGTTGCGGCTTCGCCGGATTCTATATGTGCGTGCGGCAAGCCGGCGACGGGTCGGCATTCTGGATTGCGACGTTTACTCGAGCGGGAGGATTGCTGATTACGGGAATGATCGTCCTGTCGCAGAGAAGATTCAGCGACATTACGGCGGCGGGCGTGCGCTGGGGAATATTGACGGGCTGCGTGGATTCGATTGGAACCATGCTGTTCGTACGCGCGAGCCAGACGGGAAGGCTGGATGAAGCGGTGGTGATTTCGTCACTGTATCCCGCAGTCACGGTGCTTTTGGCGCGCATATTTTTGAAAGAACACTTCACGCGCTGGAGGTTCGTTGGACTTTTGGCGGCGCTAGCGGCAGTGCCGATGATCGCGGCAGGGTGAGGGTCATTCCCTATTCTAAAATCTGGAATGGAAGGCATTTGGAATAGAAAGCATGGCGCTTGTCGAAGTTCGCAATCTGACTAAGGTTTATTCGCGAGGGGAATCCGCGCTGGGCGGGAAGCTCAAAGGCGGGGGCGAGGTGCGCGCGGTTGACGATGTGTCCCTGGACATTTTTTCCGGCGAGACGCTGGGGTTGGTGGGCGAATCGGGGTCGGGGAAGAGCACGCTCGGAAGGCTGATCTTGCGACTGATTGAACCGACCAGTGGCGGCATTCAGTTTGAAGGGCGCGATTTGTTCGGTGCGAGCCGGGGAGAGATGCGGCGGCTACGGCGCGACATGCAGATTATTTTTCAGGATCCGTTCGCGTCCCTCGATCCGAGGTTTCGCGTGGAAGAGATTATCGCCGAGCCACTGATTATTCATGAAGGCGGAAGTCCGCGGGATGGGATTCGCGGCCGTGTCGTCGAACTGCTGCGCGCGGTGGGGCTGGATGAATCCATCTTACGGCGGTTTCCGCATGAGTTCAGCGGAGGGCAGCGGCAGCGTATTGGGATTGCGCGGGCGCTGGCGGTGCGTCCGAAATTCATTGTGGCGGACGAACCGGTTTCAGCGCTCGACGTCAGCGTGGGGGCGCAGATTGTGAATCTGTTGGCGCAACTGCAGCGCGACTTCGGGCTGACTTATTTGTTCATTTCGCACTCGATGCCAGTGGTGCGCTATCTCTCGACGCGGATTGCGGTGATGTATCGCGGGAAGATTGTGGAAGTGGGAGCGAGTGAAGAAATCACCGAGCGGCCGCAGCATGCTTACACTCGCAGTTTGCTGGACGCGACGCCGGAAATACTGGTCTGATGTCGCCCTCCCGTCCAATCCGCGACTTGGTTGAGCTGATTCTCGGCTATGGATTGATCGTTGGAATTATTTGGACTCCGGAACACTGGCAGCGCTGGTTGTCGCCGATCGCTATGGCGGCAACGCTGGCAGTGGTGCTGGCGCGGGGAAAGAGCCGCGACCAGCTTGGACTCGGCAAGCGTGGGTTTGCGCGTTCGCTTTGGATTCTTCCCGCGGCTGTGGCGCTCGCGGCGCTCAGCGTGTTTATCGCGGCGAAGGCTGGGACGCTGCATCCTTTGTACAAAGGCGATCTCAAGCATATTGGCGGTTATTTTCTGTGGACCATCTACCAGCAATTCTTGCTGCAGGATTATTTTATGGACCGGCTACTGCGGCTGGTGGATAGCGAATCCGCCGCCGTAACTCTGGCGGGGACGCTGTTCGCGGCGGCGCATTTGCCGAATCTGGTGCTGACGGCGGCTACCCTGATCTGGGGCATTGTTTCGTGCGCGCTGTTCCGGCGGTACCGCAATGTGTGGGCGCTGGGGCTGGCGCAGGGATTGCTCGGGCTTTGCTTCGCGGTGTGCGTGCCGGATGCTCTGCATCATCATCTGCGCGTGGGGCTGGGATATTTGCGTTATGCGGCTCCGCCGGCTCCGTGACGGGAGCGAATGGCTGGAATTCCATTGAAATAGTCTGATTACCTTCCGGCCCTTGCGCTCCGAAGTTGCTGAAATAGAAGGCGCGACGGTAGGGCCACGTTCGTTACCTTGTTCCTGATCTCTTCTCCTGACATCCTCACGAAGATGGCGAAGGTGAAACAATTTACGGGGCTGGACGCGGCGGATGGAAATCCGGAGTCGATTTGCGCCGGCGTGGCCAGTATCTTCAGGGTACGGGAAACGGAAATTGCGTTGCTGGAGCTGAGCGGGAGTTTGCTGAACTTTGTGTATCCTCCGGAACTGAAGACGGCGGGGGCGATTCCGATTTCCAGTTCGGCGGTCGCGGCGCGCACGGCGCGCTCGAAAGAAGCCGAGATTTTCAACGGCTTCGCGCAGGTAAAACATTTCAGCATTTTTGAACTGGTGAAACTGGGCGACACCGGGCTGGACGACCAGGTCATTCAGAAGCTCATGTCCGCGCCGGTGCTGGCCAGGAACGGAGAAGTGATCGGAGTGATCCAGGTCTCGCGCAAGGCTCCGCGGCTGGAGGCGGCGGGGCCGGATTTTACGGTGGAGGATTTGCGGAAGCTGGAATCGGTGGCGGAGTTTGTGGGTGGGGTGATGGGCCGGGGTGGCGTGGTGGCGCGGGAGGCTACCGCTGGAGCTTGAGGGAATTTTTCTTGGGGACTCTCAACCCCAACGGGAATCTTCAGTTAAGTTGAAATTCCCCGCAAAAATCAGTCTTCCATATTGACGACCTTGCGGCCTGAAGACATCAAAAAACCGCCCAAGCGACGCTTGAGCGGGGCAACGTTCGAGTTGATTTAGTGTGGACCAGCCCTGTTTAACTGCTCAACGGAACGTACGTCACTGCACCCGTGTCGCCGTCCAGAATCTCTTCCGCCGGGAACCAGTAGATTTCTTCGTTCCCATCATCATCGACGTAGGAATAGCCGATTTCCACCGTGCCCAGGTCCGTGTCTTGCGGTAAGGCGAACGAGGCGTAGGTCAGGTGCGAACCTGTGGCCTGCACCATCTTCTTGTTGCTTTTGTATTTCTTGACGGCAATCTGTCCCTTAGTGTCATGCGCGACGTGGAAGGCCGCAATCTTTCCGCCCTTGCTTTCGACGGACGCGGTGTAGTGACCCTTCTTGTCGATGTCATGGTGCCCGTCGGTTTTGAGCTTTGCGGCGACCAGGCTTTTGCCGTCGTGATGGTTTTGCTTTTTTGCCGCCACTGCAAAGGCAACGTTGCCAATCGCTAACAGGCTAAACACAATAGCGACGGCTGCGAGAACACGATTCCTGTTCATATCAATCTCCAAGTTGACTACGATTGAAACCCGAGCGGAAGTTGGATGCTTCTCAATCAGAGGCAGTTGGCTAGAAGGTAAAAGCATTCCGACCGCTGCGCGGTCAAGAATAGGCAGGTCCCAAGGCATGGCGTTGCTTCGCAACGCGGACAGCCGAGGGCGGCTGTCCCTACATTGCTTTCGCCATCATGCAGAATCTTTCGTCTTGACACAGGGGAGTAACGGACGAATAATTCGTCCGCCAGCCCCCTGCCGCTCCAAAAACTGACCGGAGGACGAAACCATGCCCGCACTCCACTCATCCGCTCTCGATTCCACGAGGCGTCAGCCTGGTAGTTTGAATGACCGTCTCGATAAACGTTTGCTTGCTTATATGGCAACGGCCGGCGCGGCTGGAGTCAGCATGCTGGCTATGACCCAACCGGCAGACGCCGAAGTCGTATATACGCCCACCAACCGGGTCATCACTTCCAACTCTCGTCTCGATTTAAATAACGATGGCATTCCCGACTATGCTTTTCATGGTCCTTTCGCGATATGTGGCACCTGTAGCTACTTGGATGTATTGGCCATCAAATTCAATAAATTCATGAGCTCCGCGCAACCTCTGGCCGCCGGAATTTCAGTCGGACCGGACGGCAAGTTTCGTGGCCGTGGGGGCGACATGGTCAATTGGTGTACCTGTTCGGGCAATCCCGCCACCGGCGGCCCGTGGGTCGGAATTCAGAATGGGTACATGGGTTTTGAATTCAACATCAAAGGGACGGCGCATTTTGGCTGGGCGCGTTTTTCCGTTACAAACCAAGGAGCAATCACCCTCACCGGCTACGCTTATGAGACGACTTCCCTCAAGCCCATTGTGACCGGAGATACAACCGGCAACGACGATGAGGATTCGGTCGTACAAGAGGAACCAACTGCCGCGTCGCCGCAGGCTTCCGGGTTGGGCGGATTGGCGCTTGGCGCGGCAGGAAGAACAGAGCACTAAATTGAATGGGAATTCGGCAAACCTGTTGTGCACGAGTCCGCGGCGCCCACCGTTTCGCAACAAACGCGAAAGGATGAGGCAGCCTTTTTTGCCGTGCCCTAAAGGTGGGCCAGTCTCTACATAGTCGGCGGACCGCAATGCAGAATATTTCATCTTGACGCGGGGTGAGTGAAGGACGCATAATCCCTGCGCCAACCCCCTGCCGCTCCAAACTTATCGGAGGACGAAACCATGCCCGCACTAAGCTCACCCACCCTCGATTCTTCCACCATCGGCTCCACGAACCGGCAACCTTCGAACTTGAATGATCGGCTCGATAAACGCTTGCTCACCTACATGGCCGCAGCGGGTGCCGCGGGGGTTAGTGTGCTAGCCATGACGCAACCCGCCGATGCCAAGGTCGTTTACACGCCCGCCGACCGAACCCTCACATGGATTGGTAGTGACTTTCTCGATTTAAACAACGATGGCATTCCCGATTTTGGATTCCACCACAGCGGACTGGGCCAGTCCTTTTCCTATTTCGTGACTGCCTTCAAGGCTAACCGGATTATGAGCAACGGCCAACCGCTTGCCGCGGGGGTTTCCGTGGGGCCAGGAGAAAGTTTTAACAGAGAAGACAGGATGATCGAATACTGCATTTGCTCAGGCGAAGATATCGACACTGGCCCCTGGGTTGGAGTGCAGAACGAGTACATGGGCTACGAATTTGTCATAAAAGGATCAGTGCATTTCGGCTGGGCGCGACTTTCTGTGACCGAACATGGTGTAGCTACTCTTACCGGCTACGCCTATGAAACCGTTCCTTACAAACCCATCGTGACCGGAGATACTGGAGGCGGAGAAGAGGATTCAGTCGATCAGGAGAAACCAGTTGCTGCGTCGCCGCAGGTTTCCGGGCTGGGGAAGTTGGCACTGGGGGCACAAGGTAGAACGGCGCACTAAATTTAATAGAAATGCGGCAAACCGGTTGTGCACGGGTCCGCGGTGCCCAGCCTCTTTTGCCGTAGCGTAGAGGTCTGCCAGCCCCCAACATCGGCGTCCACTTCAAAGGCAACAACAACATCAACATCAAAATCAAAGGCAACGGATAGGAATGTCCGTTCCACACTTGCAAGCTTGCGCTGCTTCGCGACGCGGACAGCCGAGGGCGGCTGTCCCTAACATCATCCAAGGCATAATTCAGGGCTATCTACTCGACGGCATTCCGCGAGATTACCGCGCGGTACCATTCTGCGCTCAGTTTCGGCGTGCGCTGCTGGGTTTTGAAGTCGACGTAGTGGAGGCCGAAGCGTTTGCTGTAGCCGTCGGCCCACTCGTAGTTGTCCATGAGGCTCCAGAGAAAATATCCCTTGATGGGATAGCCTTCGGAGGCGGCGCGCTGGAGGTGGGTGAGGTGGTTGCGGAGGTACATGACGCGGTCCGTGTCTTCGACGCGGCCGTCGGAGGTGACTACGTCGTCGGCGGAGCAGCCGTTCTCAGTGATGTAGAGGGCTTTGGGTTTCCAGATGTCGCTGACGTTGCGGACCGCCCAGTAAATTACTTCGGGGCCGATGTAGAGCCAGTCCGAGAACATGCGCGGATAAGAGGTTTGGCGGTGCTCGACGGCATAGCCGGCGGGGGAAGAAGAATCGGCGCGGACGTACTCGGGCGTGTAGACGTTGAGGCCGACAAAATCGAGCGGGGTGGAAATAATTTCCATGTCGCCGGGCGCGACTTTGGGAGCGTTGGCGCCGACGTGGTGGAGATATCCGTCAGTGTATTTGCCTTCCATGACGGCGGTGAGGAATTGGGCGTTGCGATCGCGAGTGGCGCGGTGCGCGGCCTCGATGTGCTCCGGGCTTTCGATGACCGGGACGAAGACGGTGGCGTTTTCGGCGAGGCCGACCTGCGGCGCGGCTTTGGCGTTGGCGCGAATGGCTTGTACAGCCATGCCGTGTGCGAGGATGGCGTGGTGGCGAATCTGATTGACTTCGGCCTCGGGCAACTTCATGCCGGGGGCGAACCTGCCGGTCTTGTAGCCGAGGTCGGTGAAGCAGACGAACTCGTTGGTGGTGAAGAAGTGGCTGACGCGGTCGGAGAGTTGGCGGGAGATGTAAGCGGCGTAGTCGCCGAAGGCTTTTGAGGTATCGCGGGATTGCCAGCCGCCGGGAAGAGCTTGCGGCAAGTCCCAGTGGAAGAGCGTGACGTAGGGAGCGATATTATTTTTGAGGAGTTCGTCGACGACGCGCTGGTAGTAGTCGATGCCCTTCTGGTTGGGCCGGCCGGTGCCGTCGGGAAACACGCGAGACCATGAAATGGAGAAACGGTAGCCGGTGACGCCGAGGTTCTTGAGCAGTTGCACATCTTCTTTGTAGAGATGGTAGGAGTTGTCGGCGACGTCGCCGGTCTGTCCTTCAAAAGTTTTGCCCGGGGTGTGGGAAAAAGTATCCCAGATGGAGGGCTTGCGGCCATCTTCGTGAACGGCGCCCTCGATTTGATAGGAGGCGGTGGCGCATCCCCAAAGGAAGTTTGGTGGGAAGCGCAAGGGTGCGGGTGCGCCGAGTTGTGCGAGCGCAACTCGCGGGAAGGAAGTGCTGGCCAGGGCGGCTGCGGCGGTGCCCGCCAGAGTCTGGCTGAATCGGCGACGCGTGAGATTTTTCATGGACCCCAGAGGACTGACGTAAGAAGACTACCACCAGCGCGGATGGAAAGCGAAGTGAGTGAGTGGAAGACTTACCACTAAGGGCACTAAGTTACACGAAGGAAGACATGGCGCTTCTCGCGATACCTGGAGTCTATCTGGCTTCTAAAACCACAGGCCCCAGAGCCAGTCGACGGTGGCGTGGGTGATGGTGGAGGCGGGGACGCGGCGGTTTTCGCGCCAGGCGCGTCCGTAGAAAATTCCCGCGATCGAGGCGAGGAGCACGTAGCGCCAATTGAAATGGGCGGAGCGTTTGTTGAAGTGGGAAAGGCCGAAGAGAACAGACGCGGCGAGAAGAGCAGCGCGGCGGCCGAGACGGCGTTCGAGCAAATTCTGCACCCAGGCGCGGAAGAAGAGTTCTTCAGGCACGGCGGTAAAGAAAAATATCGCGATCCAGCGCAGGAGCGCGCCACCGATTCCTGGGAGGTTGCGGTGCGGATGGATGAAGCCGAGTGCAAGGCCGAGTGCGATAACGGGAGGCGTGAAGTAGAGGAGTTCGCGGAGACCGGTTTTCCAGTCGCTCCAGTGCAGATGGAAATCGAATCCTGTGCCGGATAATTTGCGGATGGCGAGAAATCCGTACAAGCCGGCGTCTACCAGAAATAATTCGTTCAGAGCGCGCAGGCCGGAGGGCCAGGCGCTCTCGAACCAGCGCAAATCTACGGCCAGGCCTATTACTAAAAGGATGAAGGCATCGCGCCAGTCGCCGCGCTGGGTGGGGTCGGCGGCGGCACGCATCAGCAGCGACGTAATGGCCACCGGCAGAAGAGCGTACAGTGCAAACCACTGCCAATGAAATATGTGCGCGGAAATGGAAACCAGCAGATACGGCACGACGAGCACGCATGGAAGAGTGACGCGCAGGGCCAGCGGCCAATGTGACACGTTGCGCACAATTCGATCCGCGGCACAGCCGAATGCAACCGCAGGAGCGAGTTCCAGGGCGAAGGCTGTAATTGAGATCGGCGTCACGGGCTGCATGGGATCATCTTAAGACCTTCATTTTAAGACCTTCATTCGAATTTGGATTGGCCTCGGTTTTGCAGGACTGACAACAAAGCTGTTGAGCTACGCTCGACGGACAACCCCCCGCCAGGGCAGGCTTTCTCTTGATGAGCATTCTGGCACGCGTCTTTCGCTTGTTTCGCGGCGGTTTCCCGGCTAGAATTCTCTCGCATTCCTCAGGAGGCCAAACATGGCTGCAGCTCCGCTTCCGCCCTCGTCCGTACCCGTGCCCGCACCGACGCCCGAACCTGCGCCGCTTTCGCAAGGCGCGCGCATCCTCAACACTTACATTGCACCCTCGAAGACTTTTACCGATCTGCGTCGCAGCGCCAGCTGGTGGGCGCCCTTTCTGCTGACGGTGGTAGTCTCCACACTTTTTGTTTTTATCGTGGGTCAGAAGATCGGCTTCCGCAAGGTGGCGGAAAATCAGTTACAGATGTCGCCCAAGCAATCCGCACAATTGGACAATCTCGCGCCGGACGAGCGCGAGCAGCAAATGCAGAAGCGGGCAACAGCTACAAAGTTCATCTCCTACATCGTCCCGGTGTTTATCCTGTTTATCTGGCTGATCATCTCGGCGGTGTTGTTTGCCACTTTCAAGTTCGCCGCGGGCGCGGATGTTTCATTTAAGGTCGCTTTTGCGATTGTGGTCTACGCCGGCTTGCCGAATTTGTTGAAGAGCCTGCTGGCCATGCTCTCGGTGGCGGCGGGGATGAGCCCGGATTCGTTTTCCTTCCAGAATCCGATTGCGACCAATCCGGGTTATTTTATGAATCCGGCAGGGAATGTTTTTCTGTATAGCGTGGCGTCCGGGCTGGATATTTTCATGATCTGGACGCTGCTGCTGACAGCGATTGGGTTCACTTGTGTGAGCAAGGTGAAGAGCGGAACGGCGTATGCGATTGTTTTTGGCTGGTGGGCGGTATTCACCCTAGCGGGAGCGGCGATCGGGGCAGCGTTCGCTTAGTTGCGTCGGTTTGAGATATTCTTGTTGTAAGGTAGGAGGTTTTCGATGAAGGTAACACTCGCATTCTTGTGCGTCTTTGTATCCAGCGTATTCGGTTTTGCTCAGGCACCGGCTGCGACGGCGGCAACTGCTGCACCGGTCAAAGATCCGGTGTCCGCGGGGCTGCGTACGCTGTTGCCGCTACGCCGCTCCAATACGCTGGATGCGGTCAGCGCCATGCCCGCCGATAAGTTCGGTTACAAACCCACTCCCGATCAGATGAGCTTCGCGCATCTAGTGGTTCACATGATCGAGTTTCACAATTCTTTCTGCGCCAAAGCCGCCGACGTGCCGGCCCCCAAGGTAGACGAACCGAAGGAAACCGACAGCAAAGACAAGTTGCAGGCCGCCTTGACCGCCTCGTTCGATTTCTGCGCCGACGCGCTAGGGAAAATGGATGACTCGAAGCTGGGCGACAGCATCGACCTGTTCCATGGACGCCAGGGTCCGCGCGCCATGGCCGATCTGATTCTGGCCAGCGGATGGGCGGATCACTATGCGACCGCGGCGATGTACTTGCGGCTGAATAATATTTTGCCGCCGAGCGCGCAGCCGAAGAAGTAACGTGGGCTATTTCACCACGGAGACACGGAGTCACGGAGAAAACAAGAAGGGGTCTCACTCCGCGACTCCGTGCTTCCGTGGTGTAAAACAGGGGCACTCCCTTACTTGATCTGAACCAGTTCGCTCGCCGCGGCGGGAGTCGATTGCGCGGGATGTTGCGGGGCGCGGAAGCTATCGAAGACTGAGACTTGGTGGACGCAGGAAACGGTGCAGTGCGGGGCGCAGGATTTTTCGGTGAGGTATTCGCGGCGGATGTCGTCGCGGGTGTAGGTGGCGAGCGGCACACCGGGATAGCCGCGCTGTTGCGAGCAGTAGTGGACTAATCCGTCTTCGCAGATGTAGAGATAGCGCGCGCCGGCGCGGCAGCGCCAATCGTTGGGCAGGCCCTGCGCAATGTTGTCCTGAAACGCATTGATGCGCGTGAAGCTGCGCTTTTCCCACGACTTCATTTCATCGTAGATGCGGCGCTCGTCTTCTCCCAGCGGCTGCAACTGTCCGCTCCCGTCGTGAATAATCCCGATTGTCGAAGTGAATCCGAGTTCGAGGGCGCGCCTGCCGATGGTGAGTGCATCTTGAGGATGGTGGATGCCGCTGCCGACTACGGAGTTGATGTTCACGTGAAAATCGGCGTGCTCGGCGAGGTTTTGCAGTTTTTTGTCGAGAACTTTCAAGCTCTTCTTCGAAACTTCGTCGGGATTGACGTTGTCGATGGAAATCTGGAGCCACTCAAGTCCGGCGCGGTTGAGACGCTGGATTCGTTCGGCGACCAGCAGATAGCCGTTGGTGATGAGGCCGGCGATCATGCCGTTGGAGCGGATGCGGCGGATGACGTCGTCGAGTTCGGGATGAAGCAGCGGCTCACCTCCGGAGATGGTGACAATAGTGGTGCCGAGCGCGCCAAGTTTATCGATGCGGCGGAACATTTCGTCGATGGCGACGGGCTTGGAGAAATCGTCGAACTCGTTGCAGTAGGTGCAGGCCAGGTTGCAGCGCCGGACAGGGATGATGTGAGCGAGGATGGGGTGATCGGTTGAGGCCAGGGCGCGGGTGGCCATGCGAGCTCCGCGGAGATTGCGGTGGAGAGATTTGGCGCGGCGGCGCAGGGATGTGACAGATGATGGCATGGATTCGATACTCTTATTACAGCATGGATGCGGGGTTAGTGTCAGGTAGGGCGCCAGCCTTCGGGGAAATTGGCGGGGCGAATGGCGCCTATCGGATTTGTGTCGCAGTTTTCTTTCGCCCCTCCGGGGCTTGTTTCTGGACTCGAATAAGTTTCCCCCGGCTTGCGCCCCTTCGGCACGCTCAGGGCAAGCTGTGGCTGCATGCTTAGGCCGCTCCCGCGGCTTGAGCTGGAGTCGTCCGGCGCCTTTCATTGCAACTCATGGCCAGCAGATTGCAACGCAGTAAGCGTCGCGTCCTGAAATTGCTCCTGCACGAACACGTAGTCCGTGTCGTAGGTGGAGATCGCGAAGATCGGGATGCCATTGTTCGAGAGCGGCGCGATGAACGAGAGCAGAACTCCGGTTTGCGAGAAGGGGAACGGGCCGTCGAGTTTGAGGCAGATCCAGCGTGGGGTGGAAGGGATTTCTTTTGGGATGTTTTCGGCGTGGCAGACGATGGAGAGTTCGTCGGCGGTGCGAGTAATGGAAGTGAAGTCGCCGTTTATGGCCCAGGCGGGGATGGGGGCGTAAGAGCCAAAGCGGACGATAGCGTAGAAACCGGAAAGCCACCGGAACTTGAGGCGGTAACGGCTGCGGCTGGGTCGGTTGTCTTCTTGGCTCGCGCCTGTCATAAGGTGGTGACTAAACAGGAGGCTTCTCGGCTCGGAATCATTTGCCGTGCATCATGTACAGGATACGACCGTCACTCTTGGAAATTTTCACGACCGCGACACCGCCAGCGCAAAAAGTCGTGTCTCCTCCTTTGCCATCGGAGCAATGCAGTGTACCTCCGACTGCCCATACCTCACCCTTCAGCGTGGCGGTGAAGGGACGCTCTGACTCGATCTGCTTTTTGCCATAGACCGGAACCAGAACTGCTTCTGCGATCCGTAGCGGCGTTAGGCACGTACCCGGCTTTCGGTTTGTAGCCCGGACCTTCCTGACAAAATACAGCCACAGCCAGAACAAGAGTCGTAAAACAGACCGTGGGAGTTCTCATCTTTCTCACCTCCAATGATCGTTAACACCGCCTCGCTGCGCTCGGCGGACAGCCGAGGGCGGCTGTCGCCACATGATCCATGCTAGCTTTCCACCGCCTTGCGGACCGCGGCTTTGGCTATGAGGCGCGTGGAATCGAGCGTGGGAAGCGGAGAAGATTCCGGCGTAACCAGCAGGGGGATTTCGGTGCAGCCGAGGACGACGGCGTCGCAGCCTTCGTCTTTGAAGGTGCGGATCACTTCGATGTAATAGGCGAGTGAGCGCGGGAGGAATTGGGCGTTGACCAGTTCGTCCATGATGATCTGGTCGAGGTGCTGGCGCTGCTCGGCGGAGGGGATGCGCTGCTCGATCCCGGCGGCTTGCAGGGCGTCGCGGTAGACGGGGCCTTCCATCAGATAACGGGTGCCGAGGACGGCGAGGCGTTTGAATTGCCGGCGCTGCGCTTCTTTGGCGACTTCGCGGGCGATGTGCAGCCAGGGGCGCGGGGAGCGGTGCTCGATCAAGTCGAAGGCTTGGTGGATGGTGTTATCCGGACAGATGAGAAAGTCGGCTCCGGCGCGGGCGAGTTTGTCGGCGGAAGAGAGCATGAGTTCGGCGACGCCTGCCCAGTCACCCGCATAGATATATTTCATGTATTTCGCCAGCGAGTGCGAGTGCAGGGAGACCTCCGGATGATCGTGCTGGCCGAGGAGTTGTGCACCTTCGAGCGCGATGGTGCGGTAGCAGAGCGCGGCCCCTTCGGTGCTACAGGCGACGATGCCGATGTGGAGAGGCACAGTGGTCAGTGGCCAGTGATCAGTGGCGAGTTAGTTCTTATGAGCACGCTTCTTTTGATTCTCAACAAGGATTTTACACCGGCGTTCAGTGGCGGTGCGGGCCGAGCTTCGCTCGGCGGACAGCACCTTCGGCTCCGCTCAGGGCAGGATCGAGCTATCCCCACACGATCAGCCAAGCTTCATCGGGCGGCGGCGGCGTCGAAGAGGTTTAGGAATTCGAGTTTCTTTTCGGCGGGGAGGAATGAGGCTTCGAAGGAATTGCGGGCTAGTTCGCGAAGGTGCTCGTCGGTGAAGGCGAAGGTTTGTTGGGCGATCTGATATTCGCGGGCGAGGGTGGTGGCGAACATGGCGGGGTCGTCGCTGTTGAGCGTGATCATGACTCCCTGATCGAAATAAGTTTTAGCGGGATGCTCGTTAAGATTGGGGCAGAGCCCGGTGCGCTGGTTGCTGGTGAGGCAGATTTCGACCGGGACCTGGCGCTGGGCAAGCTCTTCGACGAGGTCGGGATCGTGGAAGGCGGTGAGGCCGTGGCCGATGCGTTCAGCGCGGAGGTTGAGCGCTCCCCATACGGATTCGGGCGGACCGGTTTCTCCGGCGTGGGCGGTGAGGCGCATGCCGTGGTCGGCGGCCCAGGCGTAGGCGCCGCGGAAGAGTTCGGGCGGGGCCTTCAGTTCGTCGCCGCCGATGCCGATGCCGACGACCTCGCGGTCGTGGTAGCGGACGGCAAGCTCGAAGACGTTCTGCGCGGCTTCAACTCCGAACTGGCGGACGGAGTCGAAGATCCAGAGGAGCGAGATGCCGAAGTCTCGTGCGCCGCGGGCGCGGCCGCGGTCAAGTCCTTCAAAGATGGCGGCGAAATCCTGTTTACGCCAGAGGCAGACTCCGACTGAAACGTACACCTCCGCGTGCAGAACGTTTTCTTCTTTCAGGCGCTGCATCAGGCGGTAGGTGATGAGCTCGTAATCATCAGCAGTGCGCAGGTGCTCGGTGATGTTTTTGAAGGCGAGCAAAAATCCCTGAAAATCGTTGTAGAGATAAAGTTGGTCGACTTCTGAGCGGGTGACGCGGTCGCCGTGACGCTGGCGGAGTTCGAGGAGCGTGGCGGGATCGATTGCGCCTTCGAGATGAAGATGGAGTTCCGCCTTGGGAAGCTGGCGGAGGAAGCTGCTCGGCAATCGATCGAGGGCGGAGGACATTGCTTATTGATTGTAGATTCTTGGGGGGAGATTTGCGAGTTAGCTGATGGGCTGTGGCAGTGATCGCCGGGAGGAGGCTGAGGATGACAGGTCCGTTGGAGGCTGACGACGTTCGAAATAGTTACAGGTTCGACTGCGCCTTCCTGCGTGCAACATGATTGAAAATGTGGATGGCGGACTGCAAAGTCGGGAGCGGGCAGGTTCCTCTAGGGCTTTAGGCCGGTAGATGATGGTTGAGTTGAAGCGCCGGTTTGCTGGCGGGGCGGAAGGTCATCCCGAATCTCGATCTCAAGGATGTCGCCTGCCGAGCTTGAGTCGGCAGGAACAGTCTTGTATCGGACAACCGCTCGTAGGCCCTCCAGGTGTTTGCAAATGCTGGCATGATCGGCCACGTACCAGATCGTGTCAGAGAATCCCCCTTCCAAGTCTCCCTTGTGATGAAAAGTGTAGTTTTGCCCCTCGCGGCTAATGGTATAGGTCCATTCGCCCGCCGACCCCGGGCACGCAGAGGAAACGACGCGCCCTTCCATGACCTGTACGTTCTCTGGTGAATCTGCCTGTAGCAGCGCGGGAGCGGCCTCCGTAAGTAAAACTCCGGCTGGACGCTGATCTTGTGGAATGGAGTTCCACAGTTCCACGGCCTCGTTGTGATTGGGCCCGGGCCAACGCTGGGCAACAAACTGGGCGAAGTCGGCGGCTTCGTGGGGTTTGCCCATGCGCACCAGGATCTTTCCGCTGAGTACGTGGTAACCGGCCCGCGTGGGCTCCAGTTGCTCCGCCTTGCGAGCAAGGCCAATGGCATTGGGCATATCGCCACGGGCCACAGAAAGACGGGCGAGTTGGACGTAAGCCGGGGCAAACTGGGGATTTAACTTCAATACTTTGAGTAGTGCTCCCTGAGCCGCATCTTGGTCGCCAGGCGCGCTGAAACTGGCTATTGGCGACATCATGGTCTTTGCGAAAAGCGACAGGTAAAGCGTCGGATCGAGGTCGCAGGCCTGTGAAAATTCGCTCAAAGCATCGGCGTCTTTTCCGTCGGCAAAATCGATGAAGCCCATCACTTCATGAGCCAGACCGAGTTTGGCATCCTCTTGGATTGCCTGCTCCGCGAGGTTCCGGGCGTGTTCGAAATCATTCGACCAAAGGTGAAAACCAGCCAACTCAGCGTGCGTATCTGCCAGCGTCATGGTTCGAATCGCGAACTCGTCGCTGTTTAGATTTGGAGGATTACGCACTACACCGGCTTTGAATGAAGATTGGTTCAAATACTTTACGAAGCCCAAATAATTTGAAAAAGCCTTATCGAATTGAGCAACGGGCCCGAATGTCTGTTCGAAAGCCTTCTTCTGCTCCGTTCCCCCCTGCAGCAATGTCGCGAATTTGTTGAGCAGCTCCCCATGTTGCATTTCCGGGCCGAAGATCATGAAATGCACCAAGGCCCAGGCCTCCGCATAGAACCAGTGGCTCAGGAATTCGTCGTGATAGTACCGCGAGTCCTGATCAACACCCAGCATGGTTTCAACCGGAATTAGGGACCCCATCAGATACTTTATTTGTTCAATCGGTGGCGGAGCGCCCACGTAAATCTTTCGCTTATCAAATTGCGTGAAGCCGTAGTATTCTGCCAACCCTTCGTCGAGCCACAGCGGAATCCAATGGAGGTTCAAATGCATTACACTGTGGGTGTACTCGTGGTAGACAATCTCGACTTGGCCTTCAGCGATAGCGTCCATTCTCACCATGGCAAATTTTTTTTCCCAGGATGGGTCGAAATAGCCTGCTGGCCTTGCCCCCTTCTGTTTCCATAGGTCTGGTCGTAAAGACTTGGCGGCGGATTCGTCGCGTGCCGCGAAAATGACCAGAGGCGCACCACCCTCTAGACGAAAAGTCGGATAACTGTCTGCCAAAACAAACCGCATCTGCTCGAATTGCAGGGCTACATTGCGGCCATCTTCCTTACTGCCGTCAGTTAAGACGCGAAAATGAGGGCTGCGGATTTCAATCAAAGGCCTTTCTCTGGCAAGGGATGGAATTGAACAGGACAGCAGGAGGATGACGAGTGCGCGGCGAATGATCATGGCGCGATATATTGACGTATTTCGGCAACTACGTCAATGATCCAGCGCAGAGACGATCTCGAGAGATGGAGGCTATTTCTTCGCGAACTCGCTTCTGTGGCGGCTGTAGAAAATGTAAATCAGCAAGCCCAGGCCGAGCCAAACGAAAAAGCGCAGCCAAGTGATTATAGTGAGCCCGAACATGAGGCCGCCGCAGAAGAGCACCGAAAGCAGCGGGAACCAGGGGACAAACGGGACTCGGAAGGCGCGCTTGCGTTCAGGTTGGCGGCGGCGCAGGAGGATGACGCCGAGCGAGACCAGGACGAAGGCAAACAGCGTGCCGATGTTGGCGAGGTCAGCGGCGTCTCCGATGTCGACGAGGCCGGCGGGAATTCCGACGGCGAAGCAGGCGATCCAGGTAGAGTAGTGCGGCGTTTTATATTTCGGATGCACCGCGGAGAACAGCTTGGGCAGCAAGCCGTCGCGGGACATGGCGTACCAGATGCGAGCCTGCCCGTACTGAAACACAAGCAGCGACGAGATCATGCCGGTGAGTGCTCCGATCACGATGACCGAGCGAAAGATTGGGTGCACGCCCAGATACTTCATGGCATAGGCCACCGGGGCTTCGGCGGCTGGACCGGAGACGAAGGTGGTGTACTTCATCATGCCGAGCAGAACGACGGCTACTCCGACATAGAGCACGGTGCAGACCACCAGCGACATGATGATGCCGAAGGGCAAGTCTTTTTGTGGATTGCGCGATTCCTCGGCGGCGGTGGAAACGGAATCGAATCCGATGTAGGTGAAGAAAACGATGGCCCCTCCGGTAACGATTCCGGCGAAGCCGGAAGGTGCGAAGGGCGTCCAGTTCGCGGGCTTGACCAGCATTCCGCCGACGACAAGGAAGGTAAGGATGGCGCCGATTTTGACCGCCACCATGATGTTATTGGTCTCCGCCGATTCCTTCACTCCGCGCACCAGCAGCAGCGTGAGAAAGAAAACGATGAGGAAGCCGGGGAGATTGAAATAGGCACCCGTCGACTGGCCTCCGGCCCAGACCGGACTGGAAAGTTTTTCCGGCAAGTTGAGGCCGAATACCGCCAGTTGCGCTTTTATATAACCGGCAAAGCCAACCGCCACCGCGACGTTCGAGACTACATATTCCAGGATGAGATCCCAGCCGATGATCCAGGCGAAAATTTCGCCGAGCGTGGCGTACGAGTACGTGTAAGCGCTACCGGCGATGGGAATCATAGAAGCGAGTTCGGCATAGCAGAGGCCGGCGAAGCTACAGGCGATCGCGACCAGGAAAAACGAAATCGCAATCGATGGCCCGGCAGGCGGGCGTCCGTGCATAAGCGCTCCCGCGGTGCTGCCGGTGCGCAGTAAATTTATGATTACGTCCAGCGCCTGCGCATGCAGGATGGATGGGGCCTGGAAATATTCGCCCGCGGCCGCAGTGCCGGTAAGGATGAAAATTCCCGAACCAATGATGGCGCCGATGCCCAGCGCGGTCAGCGACCACGGGCCGAGAGTTTTTTGCAGGCGCTGGCCGGGAGCTTCGGATTCGGCGATCAGCTTGTCGATCGACTTGCAGCAAAAAAGCTGGTTGTCGGAAGTGCGAACGGTGGCGGTGTGAACCGGGGCGGAGGGTTCCGTGGGTGATTGGGACAAGAGTTGGTTGTCTCCTGAAAAACGAGCTGTTAGCCATTAGCACTTGGCAATTAGCCAGTCCAGGTTCCCGTCAGTCGGGAACTGCCCGGCTAAATGCCAAGTGCTTACTGCCAATTGCTGCCTTTAACGTTTCGACTGGCCGCGAGCCAACTTCTTCACTTTGCGCTTTTTCGATCCGCGGGCGTAGTCGCGGGGCTTCTTGGGCTTTTCCGCTTTGGCCTTTTTGCGGGCGGTGCGTTTTGATTTCTTGCGTTCTTCTTTGGTGAGTTCCGCTGTGTTTGCCATGAATGCTTTCTTGAACCGTAATTTTGTAATTTGGTAATTGAGTAATTTGTAATTTGAAACCCGGCTCTCCTGAGATCTCAAATTACAAATTACTCAATTACAAAATTACCAAATTCTACTCAAGCCCGCTCCAACTGGGCGTACTTTTCTACCAGCTTTTTTAATCCGAAGCGAGGAAATTGTACAGTAATCTTGGCTTCTTCGCCTTCCCCTTCGCGCTGGTAGACGGTTCCTTCTCCATATTTGGGATGGCGAACTTTTTGGCCGGGGCGGAATCCGCGCTTTCCAGTGGGCTCTTCGGGAGCGGTTTTTGGGACGGTAAACTTTTTGCCGCGGCTGGCGAAGAACTCGGCGATATTCTCTATAGAGTTGTAGGGTTTGGCGGGAGCGGTGGCTTTTTGGCGTGTGGCCGCGCCGCCGCTGCGCTTCCAGGCTGCGCTTTGGTCTTCGTCCTCGTAGGAGTAATGGGTGTCGGCTGCATAGTAGGCTGCGGGGCTTCGCCCCGCCGGGCGGCCGGGGGCGGCCGTCCCAACACGAGCCGTGCGGCGGCCTAGCTCTTCGATTAACGGGGCGGGGACTTCTTCCAGGAAGCGGGAGGGGACGCTGGCCTCGGGAAGGTCGGTGCCGTAGCGGCGGCGGTAAACGGCGCGGGTTAGGATGAGCTGATCCATGGCGCGGGTCATGCCAACGTAGCAGAGGCGGCGCTCTTCTTCGACGTCGTCGGGTTGGAGCATAGTGCGGGAGTGCGGGAATAATCCTTCTTCGAGGCCGCTGAGAAAAACGAGCGGGAATTCCAGACCTTTGGCGGCGTGGAGACTCATCAGTGTGATTTGGGCGCGCTCGTCGTAATCATCGGCATCGGCGATGAGGGCGGCGTGATCGAGGAACTGGTCGAGGGTTTCGCCGCGGTCGCGGGAGTCGGCGGCGGCGTTGACCAGTTCGCGCAGATTTTCGATGCGGGAGACAGCGTCGGGCGTGTCTTCGGCTTCGAGAAGTTTGATGTAGCCGGTGCGGTCGATTAGGAACTTGAGAAGGTCTGCAGTGGAGGCGGCGGTAGCGCCAGCATCTTGTTGGCCGGATGGCGTGCGCACTTCTTCTGCCTCGACGGCCGGCGGGACGCCGGCGCTACTGTCGGATTCGCTTTCTTCGTTTTCACCTGTGTAAGCACCGCCGAAATCGAAGGCGGTGTTTTCGAATTCGTTGGGATCGAAGGCAGCGGCGATGTCAGTGTTGTCTCTAAAGGGACTCGCTTCATTCACTGCGCTCACCCCGGACTTATGTCCGGGGCTAACGAATTCCGTCCCTTCGGGACTCGTCCCGCCGAGCTCTTCCAAAGTTTCCTCCATCTGCTCGACGAAGGTTCCGGACAACATGGCTTGTGCGTCGACGATTAGCTGCCGAAAAGTTTTCAGGGCGGCGAGGGCGCGCTGCGGCAGGAGTTGGCGGCGGATGGCTTCTGCGAGCGCGCCCCACAGCGACAGTCCCGCTTCCAGAGCGAGGCGTTCGATGATTTCGATGGTGCCCTTGCCAATGCCGCGAGTTGGGGTATTGATCACGCGCAGGAGCGAGATTGAGTCATCGGGATTTTGAATGACTTTGAGGTACGAGATCATGTCTTTGATCTCGGAGCGCTCGTAGAAAGAAAATCCGCCGACGACTTTGTATTTGAGGCCGTAGCGGCGCATGGCTTCTTCGAAGAGACGCGACTGCGAATTGGTGCGATAGAGGACGGCGGCGCGGGGAGTTTCGCCGCCCGAGTTCTCAGCTCGACCCGCCTCGCGCAGATATTTGGAGATGTGATCGGCGGCGAAGAGCGCTTCGTTCTCGCCGTCCGGCGCCTCGTAGTAGCCGATCTTCGTTCCGCCCTGGCGCGAGGTCCACAGATTTTTTCCTTTGCGGCGGAGGTTGTTGGCGACCACCGAGGACGCGGCCTGCAAAATGTTTTGCGTCGAGCGGTAGTTCTGTTCGAGGCGAATGATTTTCGCTTCGGGGAAATCTTGCTCGAACTCCAGAATGTTGCGGATGTCGGCGCCGCGCCAGGAATAAATCGACTGATCTTCGTCGCCGACGGCGCAGACATTGTGTCGCTCACCGGCGAGCATTCGCATGAGTTCGTATTGCGGGCGGTTGGTGTCCTGATATTCGTCGATGAGGAGATATTGAAACCGCCGGTTGTAATACTCGCGCACCGGCGCGGCGGTTTTCAGTAGGCGCGTGGCTTCGAGCAGCAGGTCGTCGAAATCGAGCGCGTTGGCTTTGCGGAGTTCTTTGCGGTATTCCTCGAAGAGGTGGGCGATTTTTTCCGTCTTGGGATCGGCGGATTGCAGGTAAAGTTCCTGCGGATCGAGCATGTGATTCTTCGCCCACGAAATGCGTGAGAGAACGATGCGCGGCGTGAGTTGCTTGTCGTCGACGCCGAGGCGCTTCATGAGCGACTTGACCACGGATTGCATGTCGCTCTCGTCGTAGATGACGAATTTTTTCGTGTGCCCGATGGGCGGCTGGCCGGGCGTGGCGGAGGGAGTTTGCAGGGCTTCAATATCGCGGCGAAGAACCCGCACGCAGAACGAATGAAATGTCGAGATGACTGGCTTGGCGATGCTGAGTCCGCCAACAAGTTTTTCGACGCGCCCGGCCATTTCGGCGGCGGCTTTGTTGGTGAAGGTCATGGCCAGAATGGATTCCGGCATCACTCCCATGCGCTCGATCAGATAGGCGATGCGGTAGGTGATGACGCGCGTCTTGCCGCTGCCCGCGCCGGCGAGGATCAGCACCGGGCCCTCGGTAGTTTCGACGGCCTCGCGCTGCTGCGGGTTGAGTTGATCGAGAAAAGACAATGCGGAAGTGGCTCCGGAGGTGATGAGTTAATTTTACAGGATTGCTGTTCCCTTTTCGGAACACCCTATTTTGAACATCTGCATGACCCGTCATTATTTCGATAAATCGCGGATAAGCTGTTAGTCAGGGCCCGTGGTGTAACGGCAACATAGCGCCTTGCGATGGTCGCAGATGCGGGTTCGAATCCCGCCGGGTCCACCGCCCCGGTTTTCCGGGGCGCAGGTTCTGTGGGGAGTGAAAGCAAGGATAGCTTCCTACAAAAGTAACTTGACTAAGAATTCGGGCAGAATATACTGAAATCATCGCAAGGCGCTATTTTGCCTGAATTTGATCGGGCCCCGAGCAATCGGGGCCATCGCTTTTAGGCCATCCACTACACCCAGGCACTCATTAAATGTCCGATACTGCCGCGGACGAGCAATCCATCTTTGCGGTCTTTGAAATAGCGGGCGTTGAGTTCTTTGCCTTGCAGCAGTTCGGTGCGGTGGAAACCCACGTTCTTCAGTTCGTCCTGCAATTTTTCCGGATCGAAGAAGAGTTGGAAGGGCTCGCCGTACCGGGCCACTCGTTTGGAGAGGGCGGCGAGAGCCTGGCGTTGTCCGGGATTGAGGAGCGCGGGATCGACGGCAAAATCGAAGACTACGCCGCTGCTGGCGGGCATTTTTGCGATGAAGGTTAGAGTCGTCATGCAGGCTTCGCGTGTGAGATACGGCGTTACGCCCAGCCAGGAGAAAAATGCGGACGAGTTTCGGTCGAGCCCGGAGTGAGCGAGGCCGGACGCGAGGGTTTGCTGTTCGAAGTCGATGGGGACGAAGGTTAGAGATTGTGGAACAGGAATGTGCGCGGCATGGAGTTGGTCGCGCTTCCAGGCTTGGGTGGAGGGATGGTCGACTTCGAAGACTCGCACGCTGGGATGGGGGTTGCGGTAGGCGAAGGTATCGAGTCCGGCGCCGAGGATAACGTATTGCGTGACGCCCTGTGCGACGGCGCGAGCGAGTTCGTCTTCGGCGAAGCGGCTGCGGGCGGCCATGAAGGCGCGGAAGGCGCGGGAGAAAGCGTGATGCTCTTTGGGATTGGAGCGGAGATCATTTGCGGCTTCGGGGCCGATGATGCGGAGAGCGAGAGGATCGTCGAGAACTTTAGGGTGGTCGAGAAGCTGGTGCGCGGCGCGGCGGATGGCCACTCGATTTGCGGTTTTGCTGAATTCTCCTGGTTGCATTCGGTCTAGGCGGTTCGGGCGCGCTCCAATTTGCATTCCTCACAGGGGCAGACTTCGCGCAGGAATTTCCAGGAATAAATGCCCAGGTCGTGGTCATCGTTCCACGCGAACCGGATGGCGTACTTGCCGATCGCTTCGGCGGAGAGCGGTTTGGCGGCGGCTTTGAACATGGGCAGCATGCCGGGGGCCAGTTTAGCGGGCTCGCCGGGCTTGCGGTGGGATTTATCGCGCTCCTCGTTGCACATGGCGCAGGGGCAGGCGTCGCGGAGATAGACGAAACCATAGTGCGAAACGTGGCCGTCTTTCCACTCGATATCGACGCCCGTACCGGTGGTGAGGTTCACCTTGACCGACTTTGGATCTGTGGACGCGGTGGGTGCCTGAAGCGGGGACTGCATGGATTTCAGTATCGCATACGGAAGTACATGCGGGCGGCGTGCTAGTGGGACGTGCTGGTAGTGGAAGTTGTCTTGGGGGCGGTGACGACTCCGATGGCGAGGCCTCCGACAGCTCCGGCCAGAATTCCCATCAGCGCCAGGACGAGCGCGCTTTCTACCAAGGTTGACTTCCCTTTGTTTGACATGAGCTGCTCCTTATTCCGCGTTCCGCAGGGGCCGTTTTGGTGGCTGTGCCCGTTAATTATAGCCGAGGACGTCAGTTTCGCCGGCGGCGCCTACTGGGATCGCGGCGAGCGTCGTGGGGCTGGAACCAAGATGCTCCTCCAAACGGACTGTGGCTGGCGAAATCCAGAACTGGCGGCACGTAAGCACTGGCGGAGGTCTCTCGCATCCAGGCCGGGTTGTATTGGGCACGCGGCCCAACCTCGGACCAACGGCAGGTGAGATGTCCAGTCTCGCTTTGCCATGACGATGTCATTGGAGCGAGCCTCTGGAGTTCGGCGCAAGGACCACAGCAGTCTTCATCGTAAGATGCGGCAGAGAACTATGCAATTTTTTTCGCAAGCGATTCTTCAGAGTTTCGCCGATTCTGCGAGGAATAACGCATGAGAGCAACCATTGCGTCGCGATTGGAAGAGCGGCGAATTGCCGGGAAGGGTCGAATCCGGTAGAATAGTTGTTTCGCTTAGAGATTCTGAAAGGATGTACCGGGGTCATGGCACAACAGTGTGAAATCTGCGGCAAGAAGCCGCAATTTGGAAATCGAATAAGCCACGCGCATAACGTCACCAAGCGGCGCTGGAATGTGAATCTGCGTCCTGTGCACGCTCGCGTGGGCGCTACCACCAAGCGCATGCGCGTATGCACTTCGTGTATTCGCAGCGGCAAAGTCGTCAAGGCGTAACGGGTCTTGGGTCATAGGTCTTAGGCATCAGCTCTTTGATTTTTCCTAGCACCTAAGACCTGAGGACTCATTTCACTGCACCGCCAGCAACTGCACATCAAAGATGAGGGTTGCGTTGGGCGGGATGGGGCCGCCGGGGGTGCCTTCGGCGCCATAGGCCAAGTCTGGAGGGATGCGCAACTGGCGTTTTCCGTTTACCCTCATTCCCGAAACTCCTTCTTCCCATCCTTTAATCACTTCGCCGTTGCCGATGCGGAAATCGAAGGGCTGGCCGGCGTCTACAGAGCTGTCGAACTTCTTTCCGTTGGTGAGCCAGCCGGTGTAGTGCACGCGCACGCGGCTGCCTTCCTTGGCGGTTTCACCGTTGCCCACGCGAATATCCCAGTAGGTGAGGCCAGAGGGCGTTTTGATTCCGTCGCCAGTGACCTTGGTGGGGGCGTTGGTGTTGGGCTTTTTTACCGTCGCGGTCTGGGCTGAGACTAGTCCGGCGGTCAGCACGGCAACGATCGCGATCACTGAGGCGTACTTTTTCATGCTTGGCTCCTTTACTGGTACTGGACATCTTAAACACAGAGGGCACGGGGTGCACGGGGTAGTGCCAACACCTGGCACTGTCATCTTTTTATTCCAGCGCGATCACGTCGATTTCCACCAGAACATCTTTTGGAAGGCGAGCCACTTCGACCGTGGATCGCGCGGGTGGAGCGGAGTTGAAATACTTGGCGTAGACCTGATTCATGGCGGCGAAATCGTTCATATTTTTTAGGAAGACGGTGGAACGGACGACTTTGCCGAGATCGCTGCCGGCGGCTTGCAGGATTTCAGATAAGTTGCGCAGGACCCGATCGGTTTGCGCGGCGACGTCGCCGGTTATAACTTGTTGGGTGGATGGGTCGATGGCGATCTGGCCGGAGGTGAAGATGAATCCGTGGGCTTTGATGGCTTGGGAATAAGGGCCGATGGCCTGAGGAGCGGCGGGGGTGGAAATGATTTCGCGCATGGGAGTCTCCGAGGGTGATTAACGCAGATGGGCGCCGGGAAAGTCAAACTGCGATCTTATGAGGGAGTAGGCAGTTTAATAAGGAAGCGAGCCAAACGCGCGATTATCGTGTCGCAAAAAGCGCGACACACCGCGCGGCTCGCCCAGATCCTTCGCTGCGCAAAAACCGCTTGCTCAGGATGACAAGCAAGAAGAGTTTTACAGCCAGCCTTTGGTGCGGGCGATGCGGGAGGCTTCGACGCGGTTGCTGGCACCCATTTTGCTGATGGCTTCGGAAAGATAGTTTCGCACGGTGCCTTCGGAGAGATGGAGTTCGGCGGCGATGTCCCCGCTTTGCATGCCTTCGCCAGCGAGGCGCAGGACCTGGCGTTCGCGGTCGGTGAGCGGGTCCATTTCGGACCAGGCTTCGGTGGCGAGATCGGGATGAATGACGCGCAACCCTTGCTGCACGCGGCGAACCGCGTCGGCGAGTTCTTCGGCGCGCATATCTTTCAATAAGTACCCGAGGGCGCCCGCTTCCATGGCGCGGCGGAGATAGCCGGCGCGGGCGAAGGTGGTGAGAATGATGACGCGTGTGCTGGAGCGGCGGCGTTTGAGTTCGGCGGCGGCATCGAGGCCGGTCATGAGGGGCATCTCGATATCGGTGATGAGGACGTCGGGCTTGTGGGCCACAACAGCGTCCAGCGCCTCTTTGCCGTTGCGCACCTGACCGACGACGGAGATATCGCCTTCGATCTCGAGCAGCGCGGCCAGAGCTCCGAGGACCATGCCTTGATCCTCGGCGATGACGACGCGGATGGTCTTGCGGTTTTCTTTTGCGATGGGATTCAACGGGCGACACCCTCGGATTGGATCTCGCCATCTTTCACCGGAATCGTGATCGCGAGCTTGGTGCCAGACCGGGAGTCGCGAATCAGTGTGCCGCCAAGCATTTCCACGCGCTCGCGCATGCCGCGTAGTCCGTTGCCTTCGCTTTGGAAGCCGCCGCGGCCATCGTCTTCAATGTCGAGGTGGCAAGTGCCGTTCCGCTGCTCGAGTCGCAGCGAACAGGTGCGGGCCTGCGCGTGCCGGACCACGTTCGTAACGGCTTCCCGCACGGCCATGGTCAGGACGCTTTCTTGCATGGCTGGAAGTTTCATGGTGGTGGATGCGTCGCAGCTCACGGCCACGCCGGCGGTTTCCAGCGTGCACTTGGCCTGCGCTAATTCCGCCACCAGTCCCTTGGAACGATAACCACGGATGGCATCGCGCACCTCGGATAGCGCATGGCGCGAAATTTCCTCGACTTCGCGAATTTCTTTTCCGGCTCGTTGCGGATCGCGGTCGATCAGCTTTCCGGCGAGTTCGGACTTCAGAGTAATCACCGATAAGGTATGCCCTAATACGTCGTGCAGATCGCGGGCGATGCGTTCCCGCTCAGCAACTTTGGCGAGGTGCTCAATTTCGTCGTTCGCCTTGCGCAATCTGCGGTTCATGCGGTTGCGCTCGGCGAAGAAAGTATTTCCCGCGCCAATGATCACAGGAAACAGGGCCGAGTAGAAAAGCTGCCAGCCACCGACGTGCAGGAACAATCCCTCGATCGCTCCAATCGATCCAATCGTGAGCAAGCCGGCGACTGCTGCGACCTGGCTCTCGACGCAAAATGGCAACATCGCCGCCGCGAAGATAAAGAACGTACAGGCGCCGCCGTTGATGGGTTGGTACAGAAGCCCGAGCAATACCATGCCGGCGACATGCACCAGGGCGCGCGGACTCACCAGAACGAACAGTCCAAAGTATAGGAAGAGAAACACTACCGCGCCGAGGACATCGAGCATCCACATCCGCAGGCTGACATGGTCCATGACCGGCGCGATGAAAAAGAAGCCAAGATAAAGCACCCAGAGTAAAGGGCTCCAGCCATGTTCTCGGTCGCGGAATATCGCGTTCCACGGCTTAAGTTTCAAGGGGCCAGCGGACTCGCACGTTGTTTCGGGCGCGAAAGGGATCAATGGCATAGGTCTATTCTCACCCTTGGGGTCAATTCCGGCCAGTGCGCCATGCGGAACCGGCTCCGTACCAGACCAGAGCGGCGGCGGGAATCAGCAGCATAAGCCAGCCGGTTCCGCCAAATAATGCCGCCAAGCCAAGAAGGATGAATATCAAGGTTGCGCCCGTCGACTTTTTGGAATCTGCGCTCATAAGAACCACCCAAACAGTTGCAACTGCCAAAACTTCCATCAGAACTCGATTGCCCTCAACGGTTAGCCGTAGAGCTTGCCCTGGTCGCGCTGGAAGCCGATGCGGGCGATGCCCAGACAAATCAAGGTGAAGGCGATTAAGACTTCCCAGTGGGTTGAGGCGGACTCGTGACGGCCGGCACCAACGGCTCCCAGCGCGAGTTGCGACAGGTGGTAGGGCGGGAGGGCCAAGGCAATCTGACGCACCAGCCTGGGAAGAAACATGTAAGGAACCCACAGGCCGCTGCAAAAAGAAAGTGGAAGATAAATAAGGTTGATGGCGGCGGGGGCGGAGTTGGGTCCGGCGAAGTAGCCGATGGCCAATCCCATGGCGGAAAACGGAAGGCTTCCGGCTACGAGGGTTCCGATTAGTTTTGCCATCTCCACGATGGGCAAGCGGACTCCGCCGAACGCGATGCCTAACACCAGGAGAAGTGCGACGACGATGGAGCTGAAGATCATGCTCAGAATAACCTTTGCCGCGAAATATGCGAACGGAGGCATGGGGCTGGCGCGCTTCACCTGCAGCCATCCGAGGCCGCGGTCGGAGGCCAGACCCGACGCGGTTCCGAAGAGCGAGGCGCCCATCACGCCGAAAGTTCCGTAGGTTGCGATCAGGTAGGTGGGAACGCTGGTGCCGTTGATGGCTTCCTTGGCGTTCAGCACGAGACCGAAGAGGACATAGAACATCAGCGGAAATGTGATCACTGAGATTGTGTAGACGCGCAGGCGAAGGTTTTTGAGGAACTCGTATTTCGCTTCCTTCAGATAAATCGTTGCGGTATGGCTGGGAGAGCGCTCGATTTGCATATTGCTGACGGTCGCTATGGCGGTGCTCATTTTCGTTTCCTCGCTTCTCGGATTCTTTGGTTCTCAATTTCTCTAACGGTGATCGGACCCGGAAAATTAATCAGGCCCGTTACGCCGCATTTTCGCCGTTGTCACGGGTTAGGGACAGAAATGCTTCTTCGAGTCCGGCGCTGGTAATCTCCAGTCCGGAGAGTGCGGGATCGCGAGCCAGCAACGTGCGGACGACGAGTTCCGCGTCTCCGGTATGAATTTCGATCGCTTCGCGGTCTTGCCGGGCGCTGGTTACCCCGGGAATTTGCAGCAGCTCCGCGGGGCTGAGTTGCGTGATGCAGCGGATACGCTTGCCGCTGGTTTGGGATTTGATTTCCGCGGGCGTGCCTTCGGCGATGATCTCGCCCTGGTTGATGACGGCGATGCGGTCGGCGAGAGCGTCGGCTTCTTCCAGATAGTGGGTAGTGAGAAGAACGGTTTTTCCGCGGGCGACTAAGCGGCGAATTTCTTCCCAGAGCGCACGGCGGGCTTCGACATCGAGGCCGACGGTGGGCTCGTCGAGGAACAGGAGATCGGGATTGCCGCAGATCGCCAAAGCAAACAGGGTGCGCTGACGCTGTCCGCCGGACAGGTCGCCGAACTTGCGGTCACTTAGTTTGTCGAGTCCGGCGGCGGCCAGGACGTCTCCGAGCGGCAGAGGGTTGGTGTAATAGCTGGAAAACAGGTCAATGTGCTCGCGTACTTTGAGGGTCTCGGGCACCTTGCCGACCTGTAGCATGGCTCCGGCGCGCATGCGGTTTTGCGGGTTGGTGGGATCCCCTCCGAAGACCCGGGCCTTGCCGGAGTTGGGCTGGAGCAGGCCAAGGAGGAGCTTTACGGCGGTGGTCTTCCCTGCCCCGTTGGGGCCCAGCAGGGCGACGACCTGACCGGCGTGCACAGAGAAATTGACGTTGCGCAGGGCACGAACCGCTCCATAGTTCTTGCTGACGCCTTCCAGGCTTGCCACCACCGGGCTGGGAGTCGCCCGCTGCAGGTTTTGCGTTTCTTCAAGAGTCGCGATCATGTCAGGTGTCTCCGCCGTTGCTTTGCCGAGCGTTGTATCCCGGTGTTTGCATGATGGGGGAGTTGCGGGAGGCACGCCAGTGCGGTTCATCACGAAATTGGCGTGACAAATGTCATGGAAATTTGCGCAGAAATGCCCCCAGAACGCCGAATTTTTCGGGGTGGCTCCTGGGGGTCAAAAACCCGAATTTTGCGAAATTTGGAAATCTTGTTACGAAAAACGAACAGAACGGTACGCGCAAAGGTTTGCAGGCCTCCAGAAGCGACGGCGGCAGCATCTCGAGAAAGCTGGTTTAACACTGTAAATACGAGGGTGAAAGTTTGTTCGGAATTCGTAACAAAACCCGTCCAGCTAAATTTTATTAGTAAATTCATGACACGGAGGCCGCGCCCTGCTATGATTGCGGACAATTTAGTAATTTCCCTCAGTTCATATGGAGGACTCCCATGCTACCGGCCGGTAAGAGTCTTCGTACGCTACGCGAGAAGCTTGGCTTGACGATGCGAGACATCGAAATGTCAAGCGCGCGGATGGCGGAGAAGTATCGCAATGAAGAGTTTTCGATTCCCCCCAGCCGTTTGTCGGACATCGAAACCAAAGGCGTTTTGCCCAGTATTTTCAGGCTGTACACGCTGGCGGTGATCTATCGCCGCGATATCCGCGAATTGCTGGCGTGGTACGGGGTTGACCTGAACAACATGGCAGCGGATCTGGGCATGATCGCTCCGCCGCGATCGCATGTGTCGGAGGCATTGTCGGCGCTCTCGTCGGTGCAGATGCCGACCCGCATGGATCCTAGCTTTGACGAGCATCGCACCGCCAATCTGGGACGAATGGTGGAGCAATGGGGGCTGGTGCCGCTCTCCTATCTCGCGCAGTTCGCGCACAGCGATTTTACGTATGGCTACATCGGGACGCAGGATTTCACGATGTATCCGATTCTTCCGCCCGGCAGTTTCATCCAGATCGACGAAGAGCGCAACAAAGTCACGGAGGGATCGTGGCGGTCGGAATATGAACGCCCGATATATTTTGTGGAGACCCGCGACGGTCACACTTGCTGCTGGTGCAGTATGCGCAAGGACGATCTGATCCTGCAGCCGCATCCGCTTTCGCCGGTGCAGGTAAGGGTTCTGCGCCATCCGCAGGAAGCGGAAGTTATCGGGCAGGTGGTCGGCGTGGCTATGAAGCTGACGGAGTGGCAGCCTTACGGTTCTTCTCCAGGGCCGAAAGGGCAACCAGTACTGAATTAAGATGGCCGGCGGAAACGGCGTCCTGCGGGGACGGCAGCAGTTGAGTGAAGTGTTCCTGCATGCCGGCGATGTAGGTCCCCGGGGCTTCCTGGACGGTCTGGCTGGACTCGTGCAAATCGTCTTCGAGGTCGGAAATCGGAGTGCGCAGCACCTTCGACAAAACCTCGGTATGAGCGGTTTTTAGCGCGCGGTCGGACGATTCCTCCCCATAAACCAGAGACAGGCCCCAATGCATGTAGCCGCCTTCCCGGCGGCGCAGTGAGCCTAAGTACGCCAGCTTGGCGAGGAGGCCGGCGACGGCAGCCAAGGTAGTTTCGCGCAGGTCCTGGAGAGCGGACTTGAGAGTCATGTTCGCAGCCCAAAAATAGCACGGCGGCGGCCTTCGGGCCTACAGAAAATGCCATGAGCCGGGACTTCTGTAACCGTAAATCGAGTTAGCAACTTCTTGCGGGGGTCTGGAGGGCGCGGTATAGTGCCTGCGACGGCCATGCTGCAGCCGCATTCATTTCTGTGGCACTATCTGTGGGTCGGACCGTGCGTCCTGCTGGCGGTGCTGGCTCTTCTCACCTGGCGCCGGGGATTGCACCGGCTCTTTCCCGCCTTCTTTGTGTATATGGTTTTTGAGGCGGTGCAGGGGCTCACGCTGTATGCGCTGGACATTATCCCTTCGGTTACTGCGCAGGCGTTTTGGCGCGCCGATATCTTCGGATTGATTATCGAGGGCTTCGTGAAGTTTGCCGTCGTTTGGGAGCTGTTCGCCACCCTTATCCGCAACAGGCCTTCCGTTGCCAGACTTGGGGTTCGGCTAATTGTTTGCACGGCGACGGTTTTAGCTGCATTGGCTTTGCTAGCCGCTGCTCAAGCTCCCATCGCCCATTTCGCGATTCTTTCGTACTTCAGGATACTGGAACAAACAATTTATCTTATCGAAACTGGCGTCATGCTTTTTATCTTCTTCTTCGCAGCATATTTTCGACTGGAATGGAAGAGAAGCAGCTTCGGCATTGCCTTGGGATTGAGCTTCTCCGCCTGCGTTGGCCTTGGCGTCTTCGCGGTCGATGCCAGCGGGGCTGTCTTCGAGGGGCGATACCTCCTCGACTTCCTCGATATGGGGACTTATCACGTGTGCGTGCTGATCTGGTTCTACTACCTTCTATCTCCGGAGGGATGGCCGAGCGCATCGATTGCCGTCGCCAGTCGTTCCGGCGCAGAGCGAGACGAGTCCAGTCCGCCCGTCAGGAAACTCGGACTTAACTTGGCTTGCTGATTTGCGCTGTTTTGTTACGAATTCCGGACAACTGAGGGCTTAGGAGGGCCCTTACATCGGGATTAGAGCAATGAAAGTATCACGGTTCGATTTTTCAAACAAGGAGAAAAATGACCGTGAAACGTACGCTACTCGTCGTCGCAGCAACCCTAATGTTCCTGAATACATTGGTAGTTCCAACGGCGGCTCGTGCCGATAATCAAGGCGGCGGCGGCAACTGTTCGGGGCAGCAGACCTGCAGGCCCTAGCCAATTCAAAAGTAGTTACGAAAAACGGACAGAAGGCCGCAACTTGGTTGCTGGGGACGGCTTGCTGCGTTATAGTGCCGGATAGCCATGCTGCAGCCGCATTCAGCCTTGTGGCACTATTTATCTGTGGCGCCATTTGTGTTGCTACTTGGGCTTGCTCTCCAGATGTGGAGGCGTAAGCTTCACGCGGAGTTCCCTGCCTTCTTCTACTACGCCATGTTTGAGGCTGTGGGTGGGTCAGTGCTGTACGCAATTGACATTACCCCCTCGAAGTTCTCGGATAATACGTATTGGTGGAGTTTTCTTGTTTTCCTAGCCGTTGAAGTGTTAATAAAACTCCTCGTAATTTCAGAGGTTCTCACTCGCCTTTTGCGCTGCTATCCGTCGCTTGGCAGATTAGCAAGAGTTCTGATCAGTTGCGTTGGCATAGTTCTGGTGTTCACTGCAACGATCATCGCAGCTTATGCGAATCCCGCCTCTTTCTGGCTGATTTCCGCAACTCGCATCCTAGGTCGAAGTGTAAATGTCGTTCTTTGCGGACTAATTGTTTTCATCTTTGTTTTTGCCGCGCACTTTAACTTGCGCTGGCAACGCCCGGTTTTCTGGATCGCTGTCGGCTTTGGCGTCGTCGCGTCTGCTTCTCTGGCCCACTGGGCTTTAATGGCTGACTGGCTCCTAGGAGAGAGGAGCTATCTCCTAGACTTTGTGATTATGGCCACTTATCAAGTTTGCGTCCTGATCTGGTGTTACTTCCTCCTCGTCCCCAAGAGAATTACCACTACGTCTGCGGCTCCGTTGCCTGAGAATAATCTCGACATCTGGAACCGGGAACTGGAGCGTTTACTCCAACAATGAATCTGGCCATCGTTCTTGTCGTCGCCGCCGCGGTTGCGCTGGGTGTGATTTTGCGTCTGGCGCTGTCGCAAAGCCTGCAGGTTAAACAAAGTTCGAGTTTAGCCAATACCATTCGTCCCATTGATGTGGAAGCCTTCCGCAATCTGAGCAATTCCGCGGAGGATTACTATTTGCGCCAGCGTTTGCCTGGGGCTGAGTTCCGTATGGTCCGGCGGGCGCGCTTGCGGGCCATGGCCGGCTATCTTCAGGCTGCGGCGGGCAATGCGGCTGTGTTGGTGCGCGTCGGCGAAGCTGCGCTGGCTACGGGTGACCCGCGCGTGGCCGAGGCGGCGCGGGAGCTGGTGGATCAGGCGTTGCTGTTGCGCCGCAATACGACTTTGGCTCTGGCGCGGATTTACGTGGCCTTGGCGTGGCCATATTCGACGTTTGCCGCAGTGCGCGTGATCGACCGCTATGAGCAAGTGAGCGGCTCGGCGATGCTGTTGGGGCGGCTGCAAAATCCGGGTGCGGCGGTGCGGCTCTCCGCGCACGGCTGAAGCTCTGACCGCTGATGTGTGATGTGCGTCGCAAGTCCGCAGCGCGCTCCTGAGCCGTGCTGCGCGTGGCACGGCAGGGAGCAGTGGGACGGCTAGTTTACTTCCGCATTACCTCCGATCATTCCAGCCTTGTTTTCGCCACCCGTTCTGGTGTAAAAACCAGCGGGACCTATCACCCTAAGAATCTCGACACATAGCGGCCGTCTGCCGTTGAGCTGTCTGCCGCCACGATCAAAAGTGTAGGACGCAAGGGAGACTCTATGTCGCGCACGAGCATGTTCCCCACCAGCACGTTCCGCAGAAGCATTTTGCGAACCAATACGAGCCGCAGGAGCGCAGTCCACGGAGGGGAGAATTTCTCCGTCTCGTTATTTGCCCAGCTTGCTCTCGCTACGTTGACGCTCGTTCTGTTATTTGGCGCGGTGGCGTTCGGTCAGGGCGGGGTCGCCACGGGTGATCTGCACGTATCCGTAAAGGATCCCAAGGGCAACGTGGTGATCAACGCCACGGTTATGGTGAGCGATGTGGAGAAGGGGCTGGCACGCAGCGCTACCGGCGACGGGCAGGGTGGCTACAACGCCCGGCAGTTGCCGCCGGGGACTTATACGGTCACGGTGGACGCGCCGGGATTTGGCAAGATTGAAGACAAAAATGTGATCGTGACCGTAGGCGGGCAGGTGGAGCTGCCGATCATACTGGCGGTGGCTACGGGCAAGGAAGTGGTGGAGGTGAGCTCACAGGGGGAGTTGGTGGAGACCTCGCGCACTTCAACCACGGATACGATTGGGCAGCGGCGCATCGACAACTTGCCGATCAACGGCCGCAACTACATCAACTTCACGCTGACGGATTCGCAGGTAGTGCGGGATAACGCGCCGAACACGGGAGCGGCGCCGACTTCGGGGCTGAACATGAGCGGGCAACGGGCGCGCTCGAACTTAGTGAATGTGGACGGCGCGGATGCGACGGACAATTCCGTGAACGGGGTGCGGTCCACGGTGTCGCAGGAAGCGGTGCAGGAATTTCAGATCATTACCAACAGCTACAGCGCAGAGTATGGGCGCGCGGCGGGCGGAGTGGTGAATATCATCACGCGCTCGGGATCGAATGACTTTCACGGCGACGTATATGGATATTTGCGCAACCGGAATTTTCAGGCGGTGAATCCGTTCAGCACGGTGGCGAATCCCGCGTACACGCGGGTTCAGGCGGGCACGGCTTTCGGCGGCCCGATTAAGAAGGACAGAACGTTCTTTTACTTCTCCTACGAGGTTACGCGGCGGCATGAGACCGGATTTTCCAGCATTGGACAGGGCAACTTCGGCTTAGTACCCTTCGATGCTTCTGCTTTTTTCGGGGCGCCGGCCGGGACGTTCGGTATCCAAGTGACGCCGGAACAATCGGCCTTTCTGAGCACTCCCGGAGTTCCTCTGGCTTTGCTGCAGGAGTACGCAATTACGACGGGAGCGGCGTCCGGCCTGGCTGTGAATGGAAGTTACCCGGCAGCGTTCCAGTTGTTGGTGGGCGCCCCCGGCGGACTTCCCTCACCCCTCAACGGAAGCAACCCGCTGGCGCAGTTTATTACCTCCTGCAACAGCGCGGCTCCGCTGTGCAACGGAGTGCCTGCATCGTTCACGTCGTTGAGTTCGCAGATGGGCAACTTCCCGGTTTTCGAAGGAACAAGCCTTTACTCGCTGCGGATCGATCACAATATCAACAGCAATAACCGAGTGACCCTCAGGCTGAACGTGAGTCCGAGTACTGTGACCGGTATTGAAGTCAGCGGCCAGGATCAGCCGTTCGGACAGAATGCATACTCGCGTACATCGCAGCAGACCTATCGCGACGTAACCGGAGCAGCCCAGGACACGTGGACAATCGGGAACAACAAAGTAAATGAATTCCGCTTTCAGTATGCGCGCCGCGGACTGTCGTATTTCTACAACACGCAGATTCCTTCAGGATCGGAGCCGGCGGTCAACATTCCGGGATATGCCTACATTGGACGAGAGCCATACTCTTACATTCAACGGGTGGAACAGCGCTACCAGTTCACGGACAATTTCTCCTGGACCATCGGACGCCACCAAACCAAGTTTGGAGTTGACTTCAACTACCTGCCGATCACGGCCATTTTCACGGTGAACTACGGCGGGGTCTATGACTTCGGTGGGGTGAGCGCGGCGAACCTGGGATTTTCCGTTCCGGGTTTGAACATCCCGGGACTCTCGGCGGTACAGGCTTACGGCGCAGGACTCCCGAGCGATTTTATTCAGGGCTTAGGAAGTCCGAGCGATTCGTTCTCCAACAAACCGCTGGGCGCTTTTTGGCAGGATTCATGGCGAGTCACCCCAAAGCTGACCTTGAACTACGGCGTCCGCTACGACGTTGAGTTTGCGCCGCAATTCAAACCGCCGGATGCGCTGGCTCAGGCGGGATACAACTACCTGGGTTTGCAAAAAGGAATCCAGACCGACACGAATAACATTCAACCGCGCTTCGGCATGGCGTGGGATCCGAGGGGTGACGGGAAAACGGTTTTCCGCGCTTCTTACGGGTTGTTCTACGACCATCCGTTGTTGGGGCTGTACTTCCTCGGTGACGCCTCCGACGGCTCTACGAGCGGCCAGTTGGCGTTCGCAGGGACGGGGGGATGCAGCGGCCCCGGCAGCCCGAGCAATCTGAATGCAATCCCGATCTTCCAGGGCCTGCCGATCAATGTGCCAAGCGCGGCGAATCCTTGCGCCGTCTCTCTGAATCCAGCGGTGACGAACGCTTTGGGATTTCTGCCCAATCAGCAACAGTTCACTTCTCTGAATTTTCCCGGATCGGCTTTTCTGAACCAGAACTACTTGAGTTTGAATCCGGCCAGTCCGACGTTTCTGCCGCTGGGCTTTCAGCCATTTGGCTACCCGCAGTCGAAGAATTTCGTTTACGCCTACGCGCAACAAGCGAATCTCAGTATGGAACACGATTTTGGCGGAGGCTTCTCGCTCAATCTCGCCTACAACTTCAATGGCGGACGTCATCTGAATCGCCCCATCAACGCCAACACGATCCGCGGCGATTTAATGACCGCGAACTTTGAGGCGGCATACTACGATGCCACGCTTGCGGGCCAGCCTACGCCGGCGAGTCCCTTCACGGTGAGCGGATGCAATCCTACGGGAGCCCCGTTCCCTTACGTGGATCCTGCCCTCATGAATTTTTTCCGCCCAGGCGGTCTGAATCCTTCGATTGCGGCGGGAATGTATTTGAGTGGTGGGGCGAACTGCGTGGCGCAGGGCATGGCCGTGCTAGCAACTCTGCCGGGATTCAACACGGCGTGCAATCCCGCGCCTCCGACGTTCTCGTACAGCGGCTGCATTCCCTTCGGCGATATGGACGCCAACTATTCCAATGGCAGTTCGGTTTATCACGGATTCAGCGCGAACCTGCGCAAGCGCTTCACCCGGCACTATGAGTTTCTGGCGTCCTACACCTGGTCTCACGCGATCGACGATTCGACGGATTTGCAGTCGACGCTCACGCCGCAAGACAGCTACTACCCGGCGCTGGATCGCTCCAATTCGCTTTTTGATCAGCGGCATCGCTTCGTCTTCAGCGGCGTTTACCAAACGGGGAAGCTAGGCGGGAATGGTTTGGGCAGCAAGGTCTTCAGCAACTGGACCTTCGCCCCCATCATCGAGGTTGCCTCGGGACGGCCGTTTAACATCATTACGGGCGACGACGATAATTTTCAGCTGTCGTCGCTGACTGGGCGGCCGAACACGACCGTAAATCCGGCTTGCGGGACCGTCTATCAAAGCAAGTACTCGCCGACCGGCGTGTTTCAGGAGCCTTGCATCAATGGCTTTGTGGCCACGGGAACTGTGCCGACGCTGCTACAGCTGGATGGGAACTTGGGACGCAATGCCGGGATTACTCCATGGACGATCTTCGACGATATGCGAGTGGCCAAGCGCATTTATTTTGGCGAGCGCTTCAACATGGAATTGATCGCGGACATGTTCAACATTGCGAACCGGTATAACGTGGCGGCGGTGAGTCCGCTGTTCAGCAATGCGGGACAGGCCACGGCGGCTTACGATCCGCGACAGTTCCAGTTCGCGTTGAAGTTCAATTGGTAAGGTTCGACACTCGACCGGCAAAAGTTCTAACACAGAGTCACACCTTAGCCACAGAGTCACAGAGAAAAGTCTGCGATTGATCTTGTTTTGCTCTGTGGCTCTGTGGTGAACTTACCGCATCTCGGGCCGAAAGCTTGACCTGGAAGCCGAGGCCGGAAGCCGGAAGCCAGCTTTCCGGTGATACACTTTGCGTTCACCCATCCTTGGCGCTTGCCGGAGTTTTTCTTCCATGTCCCAGCCTTATACGCCCACGCCGCGGACCCGTCTGGTCCGCGAAGCTGATCGTGCTGTCTATGATCGTGACGCCGTCTACCGCATTCTTGACGAGGGTTTTTTATGCCACGTTGGTTTTGCGGTCGAAGGCCAGCCTTTCGTCATTCCGACCTCTTACGGACGCAGGGACGATTGCCTGTTCATTCACGGCTCGGCGGCCAGCCGCATGCTGCGGCAGATGAAAGAGGGCGTGCCGGTCTGCGTGACGGTGACGTTGCTCGATGGCCTGGTGCTGGCGCGATCTATTTTTAATCACTCGATGAACTACCGCTCGGTGGTAGTGCTGGGGAAGGCAACGCTGGTGGATGATCCGGCGGAAAAGATCGAGGCGTTGCGGCTGCTTTCGGAACACATCATTCCAGGACGGTGGGCAGACTCTCGGCAGCCGAATGAGCGGGAGATTAAGGCGACGTCTGTGCTGCGGTTGCCGATCGAAGAATTCTCGGCCAAGGTGCGGAGCGGGCCGGTGATTGACGATGAGGAGGATTATTCGTTTCCGACGTGGGCGGGCGTGGTGCCGCTCGAGATGAAGGTGGAGGAACCGATTGGGGATTCGCGGATGGATGGGAGTATTGGAGTGCCAGCGTACTTGAGGCCGTACTCGCGGGCGAAGTAGCACGCGGGTCCTGAATTCATCAACCACAAAAGGCACAAGGGAGCACGAAGGTGGACCATCTTATTGTAAATAATGGTAAGGCAATGTATGCTTACAGTAAGGACAATAAGTAAAAACGGAGAGTAAAGATGGGACACTTCAGCACCATCAGCAGCAAAGGCCAGCTTACGGTGCCGCAAGAGATTCGGAAGCGACTTGGTCTTGAAACCGGCGACCGCGTTGAATTTGTCATGGAGCAGGATCGCACCGTGATCCGGCCAGCGCGTTCGGAAGCTAACCCATTCGAGAAGTTCATCGGAATTGCAGATCCGTTTCCCGGCGGCGAAGAGGGGATCAAAGCCTGGATCGACGATATGCGAAGCGATGAAGATTACGAATGAGGACGGCGCTTGACACGAACATTTTGTCGCCTATTTGGTCGGGAGCGACAACGGCGGCTACTGTGATCACCCAGTTGTCGAGGGCTCGGGCAGAAGGGGCCCTCGTAATATGTGCGCCGGTCTTCGTCGAGCTATCGGCCGTCCCTGGCCTGAGTGTGCAGCTTGTTCGCAAGGCTCTTGGGGAAATGGCCGTAGCTATTGATTTCGACCTTGAAGAGAGTGTTTGGCTGCTCGCGGCTGAGAGTTTTGCCACTTATGCAATTCGCCGTCGGCGGTCCGGCGGAGGAGCGCCGAAGCGTATGCTGCCAGACTTCATAATCGGGTCGCACGCTCAGCTCAAAGCCGATAGGCTGATGACCCGCGATGCCAGTCGCTATGCCCTGGACTTTCCGAACTTACGTCTGATTTGAGGTTCCACCAGACTCGGGCCTTCGGCCCGGCGGACAGCCGGGGGCGGCTGTCCCCACACGCACTTCGCCGACATAGGCCGTGCAGTGCTACGGGATCAGCAGCAGCTTGCCGGCGACTTTACGAGCTTCCATGTCGCGGTGGGCTTGCGGGGCATCGGCGAGGGGATAGGTTTTAGCGATCCGGAGTTTGAGTTTGCCTTCTGAGATCATGCCAAAGAGGGCGCTGGTGCGGGCAAGGAGTTCGTCGCGGGTCGCGGTAAAGTGGGCCAGCGTGGTGCGCGCCATATAAAGCGAGCCTTTCTCCGACAATTGAGCGGGATCGACGGGGAGTACGGGGCCACTCGACATGCCGTAGAGGACGAGCATTCCGCGCAGACGCATGACGTTGAGATTTTTCTCGAAGGTTGCCTTGCCGACTCCGTCGTAGACGACTTCGACGCCTTTGCCGCCGGTAAGGCGTTTCACCTCGGGCTCGAAATCTTGCTGGGTGAAGACGATGACTTCGTCCGCGCCAGCTTCGCGCGCCAGTTGAGCCTTCTCCTCACTCGAAGCGGTGCCGATGACGCGCGCGCCGATGGCGTGCGCCATCTGAACGAGAAGCAACCCGACTCCGCCGGCGGCAGCGTGAACCAGCGCGGTCTCGCCAGCTTTGAGCTTATGCGCATCGGTGACCAGATAGTGAGCGGTGAGGCCGTGGATCATCGACGCAGCGGCTTGTTCGTCGCTGATCGAAGCTGGGATGGGCACAAGATGATCTTCGGCCGAAGCCACGAACTCGGCGTAGGAGCCTAGGACTCCGCTCCAGGCCACGCGGTCGCCAACTTTCACGGTTTTGGTTTGAGCGTCGACTGCAGTTACGAATCCAGCGCCTTCCTGGCCGGGAATGAAGGGCAGCGGGGTACGGAAGCGGCCATCGCGGAAGTAGCCGTCAATCGAGTTCACGCCTGCAGCCGAAACCTTCACCACTGCCTCGGTTGGCTTAGGCTGAGGGAGTGGAACCTCCGTGAGCTGCATCACCTCTGGTCCACCGGCTTGCTGAACGCGGATTGCTTTCATGATTGTTCCTTGGGGGCAGAGTCGAAGCGCGGCTGCCAGCGCCGATCAGGATAGCAGCTTTAGTTTTTCTGGAGACGTGCCTCTACTAGGGTATCAGGAGCAGCTTGCCAGTCGTCTTGCGTCCCTCTAAATCGCGATGCGCCCGCTGCGCCTCGGCGAGCGGATAAGTATGCTCGATGCGCAGTTGGAGCTTGCCAGACACCAGCATGCTGAACACCGCCCCCGAACGGGCCACCAATTCCTCGCGAGCTGCTATGTAGTTGACCAAGGTCGGGCGGGTAACGTACAGAGATCCCTTTTGCGACAGGGCTACCAAATCGAAGGGCGGGACGGCGCCGCTGGAACCGCCGAATAGCACCATCATTCCTCGCGGACGGAGAACGTTCAATCCTTTCTCGAATGTGGTTTTGCCAACCGAGTCGTACACTACGTCTACGCCTTTGCCGCCGGTCAGACGTTTGGTTTCGGCTTCGAAGTCGGATTGCGTATAGAGGATTACTTCGTGAGCGCCAGCCGCGCGCGCCAACTTGGCCTTTTCGTCGGTGGAAACTGTGGCGATGACGCGGGCTCCGATGTTGTGGGCCATCTGCACCAGGAGCAGGCCTACGCCACCGGCTGCGGCGTGCACCAGCGCGGTCTCGCCCTGCTTTAGAGGATACGTATCGTGCGTGAGGTAATGGGCGGTCATGCCCTGGAGCATGGCGGCAGCGGCTTGCTGCTCAGTGACGCGCTGCGGGATGGGCACCAAACGGTCGGCTACCACGGCTGCATATTCGGCATAGGAGCCGTGCAGCCCGCACCAGGCCACGCGATCGCCGACCTTGATCGAGGTTACCTCGCCGCCAATCTCGGTTACGACGCCAGCGCCTTCTTGCCCGAGTACGAAGGGCAACGCCGTTTTGTACCGGCCTTCGCGGAAGTAAACGTCGATAAAGTTGACTCCGGAGGCGGCCAGTTTTACTACGGCTTCATTGGCCTTGGGCTGGGGAACGGGTAGATCCGCCAGTTCCATCGCTTCCGGGCCGCCGACTTGCTTGACTTGGATTGCTTTCATCATTGGCTTGGATTCCCTCCTGAGAATAAAAGATTCGGGCGGAGGAGCGCCAGTTGCCGGGTTCCGGTTTTCGTTCTCAGGCTGCCTGCACTCTGTTTCAAAGGCTGAGAGCCGGGAACCGACGACATGCGCCTACTCCTCTGCTACACTGGCACGTCCGCTGCAAGGAGCCCTTCGTCATGGCCGAAAAAATGCCACAAACTCTGGCAAACCATACTAAGCTTGATCCGCTGTTTCACTTTATCGTGTTGCCGGTATTCGCGCTTTCAGCGGTGGGCGGGACCATCCACTTTCTATGGCATCCCAGCTTCCATTCGGGAGCGTTTTTTGTGATTTCGATTGCCGCCGCGATTGCAGTGCCGAAGATTCGGACCTACGCGCTCAAGGTGCAGGACCGCGTCATCCGGCTGGAAGAACGGCTGCGGCTGAATACGCTGTGCTCAGAGCCGTTACGCTCACGACTGGGCGAGCTGACCGAAGGCCAACTTATCGCTCTGCGGTTTGCTTCGGATGGGGAGGCGCCTAAGCTGGCGGAGCGCGCGATTAGCGAAAGACTCTCGCGGGCGGATATCAAAAAGGCAATCCAGACCTGGCGGCCGGACTACTGGCGCATCTGACCAACGATCTGGCCTGAGATGGCAGCCGGACCACGCCTTTAAACCTTTCGCCGGCTTTTGCCGTCTGATATAGAGCGAGGGTAACCATCGGCCCAGTGCCGGAAGTAATGGGCCGAGGGGCGTTGTGGGCGTTGACCCAAGGGCGACCGCAAGGTACGATTTTTGATAGAATTCATCGGACCTTAACAGTAGGGAGCAATCCGTATCTCTTAGAGAAATATGCGATTTGCAAAACTCCAAATGCGGATCGCCATGCTCGCTGGGTTTGCCTTAATTGGCTCCTCCTGCCAAACCGCACAGAAGCCGGTTGCGTTCGTGCCGCCGGGAACGCCGCCGCCACTCGCCACTAAATCGGCTGCCCCAGCCGCTCAGCAGACTCAGCCCGCTACTCCAGCGCCAGCCACTCAGAACGAAGTGAAGGCTGAATCGACAGTTGGGGTCAATCCCGAATCTGCGTCACCACCTAAGGCCGCCTCCGATCCCGTGGAAGATTTAGTCGCCGATGTGGAAAAGGAGTATCAGGCTGGGCTGGCCAATTACCAGGCGGGCAAAACGGACGCCGCCAAACAAAATTTTGACCATGCATTTAATGCGTTGCTCGAGAGCAAGCTCGATATTCGCTCCGATGATCGCTTGGAGAAGGAGTTTGAGCGGATGACAGAGGGCGTTAACCAGCTGAATCTGGCCGACTCTGGCTCCGACTCGGAGGCCCGGAATTCCGAACCGGCGCCGATCGATGAAACCAACGGCATAACGCCGGCCGCCGATCCCACTGTAAAGGCAAAGGCTCAGGCCGAGATCAAATCCACCCACTCTGACCTGCCGCTTATGATGACGGACCAGGTGGCGGGCTACATCAGCTATTTTTCCAACCGTGGGCGTGGAACCTTCGAGCGCGCCTTCGCGCGCTCCGGACGCTACCACGACATGATGGTGCGGATTCTTAAGCAGGAAGGCGTTCCCCAGGATCTGATCTACCTGGCGCAGGCTGAATCGGGATTCCAGCCGCTGGCCGTTTCGCGCGCCGGGGCCCGCGGGATTTGGCAATTCATGGGCAGCCGGGCTCGTGGTTATGGCTTGCAGAAGAGCATGTGGGTGGACGACCGGCAGGATCCGGAGAAATCGACTCGTGCCGCCGCGCGCCATCTTAAAGACTTATATGCCCAGTTCGGCGATTGGTACCTGGCCATGGCCGCCTACAATTCCGGGCCGGGGACGGTGCAGGCTGCAGTTAAGCGCACCGGCTATGCGGACTTCTGGGAGCTGTACCGGCGCAACGTTCTTCCCAAGGAAACCCGGAATTACGTTCCCATCATTTTGGCCGTGACGATCATGACCAAAAATCTGTCGAACTACGGTTTTGATGACGTATCGATGGACGAGCCGGCGCCGTTCGACTCGGTAACCATTAGCTATCCCGTGGATCTGCGGCTGGTTGCCGATTGCGTGGACGCGACGCCGGCACAGTTGCAGCAGCTGAACCCCAGCCTTCTGCGGTTGAGCACGCCCAAGGATGGAAGTTTCGAGCTGCATCTTCCGGCGGGAACGAAGTCGCAGTATCAGACGACTATTGCTTCCATTCCATCGAGCATGCGACTGTGGTGGCGATATCCGACGGTGCACTCGGGTGACACGCTGGCCGTGCTGGCGCGCGCCTACCATACCACGCCAAAGTCGATTTCCGAGGCGAACCATCTGGATGGACCTGAGCTTGAAAGCGATGCCAAGCTGATTATTCCGGTGGCGCCCAGCAAACACGTCAGCGATACGGCGACTTATGCGCGCCGGATCACGCGCTACAAGGTTCGCAAGGGAGACACGGTACAAACGGTGGCAGAGAACTTCGGGGTTTCGGCGCAGATGCTTCGGCGCTGGAATGGGCTGCGCGGCGACAGCCTGCATGGGCGAACGGTGCTCGCCCTGCACCTGCCGGTTTCGCCCAGCGGTGAACTGGCCTCGACCGCGCCTAGCAAAGCAGCCAGGCATTCCACGAAGAAAACAATGGCCACCACTGCCAAAGTTCCCGCCGCAAAGTCTGTGAAAGCTTCGGAGGAAGACGAGTCGGAACAGGCCAGCGTCCTGCGCCATAAGGTGAAGTCGGGCGAAACTTTGTATTCGATTGCCACCACCTACAAAACCACGGTCGCCGCCCTCAAGCGTAACAACCAGAATGTCGCCACGCTGCGGCCGGGGATGATACTCGTCGTCGAGCCAAGCCGCTAAAGTTGCTTCGGCTCTGCGGACATTCGCCCGTTCCTACACCCTACCCCAACTTCTTTCAAGGACCGTTGTAGATTCTTCTTCCATTCCTTGGCTCCCTGTGATAACAGGATTATGCGGGCCGAAAGTGACTCCGGTCCTTGCAGCCTGCACCCAAACGTCGTGCTATAATCGCGCGCCGTTCCAGCACAAAGTTTCTGGTGGTCTTTTAATTTCCCGTACCCGGCGGCCTTGCGCGCCAGTGCGCGTCCGGCAGCCAAATCAATATCAGGAGGAGCAATGAGTTTCTACGATCCCACGCTTTACGGACGAGATGAAGAAGAAGAATTCGGCGACAGCGGCGCGTATAGCGAGTCGCTGGAGGAAGATTTCGAAGAAGAAGAGGAGGAGGAAGAAGAAGCCGGCGTGCCCGAACCCGAGATGAGCGAGCCCGCCACTCCCGCGCCTCCGCCACCACCCGCACCCAAGCCTGCAGCGCCCGCGGGCGGTGGAGGACCCAAGAAGCCGGCAAAGAAGGCTCCGGCCAAGAAAGCTCCGCCAAAGAAGGCGCCGGCTCCTGCGAAGAAAAAAGCGCCGGCCAAACCGGCGAAGAAGAAAGCCGCCAAGAAGCCCGCGAAAAAGCAGCCCGCGAAGAAGGCGGCCAAGAAAACAGCGAAGAAGAAAGCGAAGAAGGGCCGCCGCTAGAAACTAGGGCTTGCGGAATGACAGGACCGCGGCTTACCGCCGCGGTCTTTTCTTGCGTCTTCCCCTACACTGCGCCCGGACCAATTCCGATCGTGACAAAAACTATCGAGCTCGATGGATAGCCCCTTCGGCTCCTCTCAGGGCAGGCTTGGACTGTCCCCACAGGAGTTCTTACTTCTTTCCTCCCACCGCTGCCTTGCACTTGCCATATAACTCGAGCAACTGAGCCGCGTATTCTTCGGGCTTTGACGCCGAACCTGTGCCCTGGAAGCCCACGCCGGAAGAGGTGGTGCGTCCATATCCGGTGGTCATCGCCACAAATTTCATAAGATCGAGCGCGATGTCCTCATCGCGGCGCGCGCTGGCATGCGTGGTCGGTCCTTCTTCCATAAGTCCTTCTCCTGATCCGGAAACATAAGGAATCTTGTCTTCGAGTTCTTCGTCTTCCATAAGTGCTGCTCCAAGAAAGCGTCACTGCAAAAAAATACCCCGCAAAAAGATGATAGCAGGCCGGTGAGAGCGGCGTCCCATATCGGGCCGATATTCGCCGCTCGGAAGGGCAGTATGTACCTTTCCGATGTTCTCCGTTGGCCCGGGCAAGAGCTACGCTGGAAGTGCCTGCCCAAAACGCGACGCGCTGTTCTAGAACCGCCGGGCAGGCATAGGTTCTATCCCGATTTACTGAACCGGCGCGTCCGCGGTCACTCAGAAAAGGAATTTTCATCATGAAAAGTTGGACGATCAGCATTCTTGTAGCCATTTGCTTCGCAGGCATTTTCAGTTCCGGATCGGCTTATGCCCAATTCAAGCCCCTGCCTCTCGGGCACGTAAATCTTCCGGTAAGGTCGGTCTCGTGTCCCGATGGCTACGACCCTGGAACCCTCTGCTACTCGAGCACGGTGAGTTGCCCGGACGCGTTGGACATCGGCTTCACTTACGGCGTGGTAGATCCGGGCGGGAAAGACGGGACTGTCATATTTTTCAATGGCGACGACGGAACCACCGTTGGGTTCTCCCAATATGTGCAGGCCTACGGCCCGCCAGCGCATGACTATCAAAGCGTCCAAGTGGTCTGGGCAACTCCCTGGGAAGAGACAGGCAATGGAACTGGCTCCAGCCTGAAAACCGCCGCATGCCGTCCGGCGACGCTGATGGATTGGCTGCTCAACCAGAAGAACGTATACAACGGCGGAGGAATGTGCGCCCAGGGGGCGAGCGCTGGAGGAGCTGCCATTGCCTATTCGCTCACCGAATACGGAGCTCGGTATCTGAACCATGTGGAACTGGAGTCTGGCCCGGTGCTAAGCGACGTGTCGATGGGCTGTAATCCTAATGCAAGTTCAATCACCGTCTGCCCGGGGAGAGAGTGCCTTACCGGGAGAGAAGGCTCGTGGCCGGATTCTCCCATTTACGTCGACGGCAATCAAGATTCGATTTCGACGTGGACCGGCGCGTATGGCCAGAACGCTTGCGCGGCGGACGGAATCTCGCAAAATCAATACACGGCTTGGAAGAACATGAGTATTGTGGACGGCAATCGGTCCGACTCGACCTTTACCTATCCGAAAACGTCGCTCTCAGGCTGGCTGTGCAGCAAGCCAGTTGGCTGCGACTCATGCCAGAACAACTCCGCCGCGCAGGGACAGATCTTCTATCAAAACGTGACCACTTCGAAGAGCGTGTACCGCGTGGACAACTGCCTGAGCACCGAAGGCGTAGACCAAGGGACGGTCCCTGAGTTCGACGGCGAGTCAGGATTGCAAGCCATCATCGACGACATGGTCAGCCAGTGCAGCGCACCGCATCGATGAGGGAGTTCAATCACCCAGGGGCAACTGAAAATCGACGCGCGCGGTGCGGCGCAGGCGCAGCATCAGCCAGAGTGAAGCCGCGAAGAGAAAGGGAGAAGAATAAAATCCCGGCGCGGGACGGGGAAAGGTCACGGAAGCTACCGTGTGTCCCAGGATCGAGAACAGGGTGTGGCCCATCCCGTTGAGAAACATGATAGCGGCATAAATCCACGCCAAGGGCCGCAAACCGGGCATTCCACGCGCGGCTAATGGAGTGAGGCAGAACAGCACTCCGCAACCCAGGATCAGCATCGCCAGCCAGCCTCGAAACTCGAACGTGGGCATGGGAAACCAGGCCCAGCGCTGGCGCAGAATGGTCACGGTGGGGTTATACACGGCGAGAAAACCCGTAGTGGCTTCGTCAAAAATGTGCAGCGCGAAGGCCACGCACAGGGCAAACCATGCACTGCCAAAACCCGACGCGGAAAGTGCTGGCGGTGCTTGTCTCAAGGGTCGCCTTTCGCGATCATTCTCAATCGGGAGCGCAGAATTGGCAATTGAAATCGACCGCAAGCGAGCATCGCCCCCCACCTTAGTGCGCAACTTCAGTGCGCAACTTCGCTCATGAGCGCCAGAAAATTGCCTTCGGGGTCGCGGAAGAACGTCACCCACAAATCGTGCGTCGGCATTTTTGCGATCATGTGCGGTTCGCCCTCAAGGTGGACTCCGTTTTCTTTCAGCTTGGCATAAGCTGCCTGAATATCGGGAACGGCAAAATACAGAACCGAGCTAGGATGGTCGAATTCCGGCTTCTCGGCCCGGTCCAGCATCAGGCGAACTCCGCCGCAATCGAAAAACGCGAGCCCCGGCGGGGCTTTGAATAGCAGTTTCAAGCCCAGCACATCCCGATAAAAGGCGGCGGCGCGTTCTACGTTTTTTGCATTGATGGCGATCTGGTCGAGGCGGGTAATTCCGATTCCGGCTGTCGTTGCGTCCATGTCTTGACCTCGCGAGTTGAATTCAGTAACATAATTAGTTAGCATAGCTAACTATATTCGATGGCGAAAGTCAAGCGGGAAAATATAGTGCCGCGGGCGGAAACGATTGCGGCGGCGGACCGGCTGCACTCCGCCGCCATTCACCTGCTGCGCCGGGTGCGCAAGCAGGATGAAGCCTCCGGCGTGGGCCCGGCGCAACTCTCCGCACTTTCGGTGTTGGTTTTTGCCGGCCCCAAGACGTTGGGCGAACTGGCCGCGGCTGAGCACGTCAAACCTCCTACGATGAGCCGCATCGTGGCCGGGCTCAAGCGCAGCCACATGATTAAGATCACGCGCGATCCGGGGGACGCGCGCCGGATGCATATTCGCCCTACCGCCAAGGGCACGCGCCTGCTCCAGCAGGGACGCCAGCGACGCATCGAATATCTGGCGGAGCATCTTGGCAGCCTGACCGCCGGAGAGCTCGCGCAGCTGGGCGCAGCGGCCGATATCCTGGAAAGACTCCTGCGCGACCGGCGCTGATTCGTTGCAGGCCGTCCGGCGCGCCGCATTGCGATAGAATGGCTGCCCGTGGGAAAAATCAGTTGAGTGCGATCAAAATAGAGGACGATTCATGCGTAAATTAGCGATTTTCGTTGCCGCTTGCCTGTTGGCCACCAGCGCCGCCGCCCAGGATCAGGACTTCAGCAAAGTGCAGATGAAGGTTTCGAAAGTGGCGGGGAATGTTTACATCCTGATGGGCGCGGGCGGAAACATTGGCGCATCGGCGGGCGATGACGGCATCGTGATCGTCGACGATCAGTACGCGCCGTTAGCCGATAAGATTCAGTCCGCGCTGAAGGGCATTACCGACAAGCCGGTGCGTTTCATCATCAACACGCACTATCATCCCGATCACACCGGCGGTAATGAATACTTCCAGAAGCAGGCGCCCATCATCGCGCAGGATAATGTTCGCAAGCGCCTGGAGAGTGGCGGAGGAGGCGGCAACGGCGGTTCCATTCACATGGACATGAAGCCCGCGCCTCACGATGCTTTGCCCATCATCACCTTCGATCACGATGTTACGGTGCACCTGAACGGCGAAGATATCCGCGCTCTGTATTTTCCCGCGGGACACACGGACGGCGACTCGATCATTTTCTTTCCCCAGTCGAATGTGGTGCACATGGGCGACGACTTCGTCACCTACGGCTTTCCATTCATCGATGTGGAGAGCGGCGGCAGCATCAATGGCATGATTGACGCGGTAGAGAAGGTTATCGGGCAACTGCCGCCGGATGTTAAGGTGATTCCAGGGCACGGCCCGGTCTCGAGCCTCGACGATGTGCGGAGCTATCTTGGCATGTTGAAGGAAACGCGGGACGTGGTGCAAAAGGCGTTAAAAGACGGCAAGACCCTCGATCAGATGAAGCAGGCGAAGCTGCTGGAACCGTGGAAAAAGTATTCGGGAGAGTTCGTAAATGAAGATGTGTTCCTGGAGACTTTGTATAACTCACTGACCGGGCAGAAGACGGGAAAGTTGATCAAGCATAATTGATAATGGCAACCATGCCCTCAGGAGCCTGACCTACTTTGCGTCTGACCCGCCGAGAATTTGCGCAGTCTGTCCTTGCCTCCGGACTTGCAGCCGCTGTGCCCGCGGGGCTGCTCTCGGGGTGCAGTGTGTCGTCCAATGCGGCGCGCACGGCGAACTCTGCGCCCACTGCGGGTCCGCGCGCGCTGCAGTTCGAGTCTCCGTCCGAGATTCCGTTTCCCAAGAATTTTTTCTGGGGCACGGCCACGGCTGCGTATCAGATCGAAGGCGCGTGGAAAGAGGACGGGAAAGGCGAATCGATCTGGGACCGATTCGCGCACACTCCGGGCAAGATCAAGAACGGCGATACCGGGGACATCGCCTGCGATTCCTATCACCGCTGGCGCGAAGACCTCGCGCTGATGCGGGCGATGAATTTGAACAGTTACCGCTTCTCGATTTCATGGCCACGCATTCAGCCAACTGGATCCGGCGTGGCGAATGAGAAGGGCATGGACTATTACAGCCGTGTGGTCGATGCCCTGTTGGAAGCGCGGATCCGGCCATTCGTTACGCTCTATCATTGGGATTTGCCACAGGTTTTGCAGGATACGGGAGGCTGGCCCAATCGCGATACCTCCTCTCGATTTGCCGATTATGTTGAGCTTGTAGCGCGCGCTTTGGGTGATCGCGTTTCCGACTGGATGCTGTTCAACGAGCCGTCGGCATTTGTCGATCTGGGACATCTCGACGGCACTCATGCGCCCGGACACAGGAGCCTCTATGATTTCCTGCGCGCCTCGCATACCGTGAACATGGCTCAGGGCGCTGGGCTTCGGGCGCTGAAGGCGATTCGTCCGACGGCGCGAGTGGGAACTGCGTTCAGCATGTCGGCATGCGAGCCGGCGACGAATTCGGAAGAAGACAAACTCGCGAGCGAGCGGGCTCATGCCATCACGAACTTGTGGTTTCTGGAGCCGGCGCTGAACGGACGCTATCCGGAGGCGTTGGCGTTTCTTCCAGAAACCGTAATGGGGATCAAGTCCGGCGATCTCGAAAAGATGAAAGCGCCGCTCGATTTTATTGGGATCAATCTGTACTACCGCACGATCGCATCCGCGCCCAGCGCGCTGGAGCGCCTATCCCACGCGCAGGAGTGGCTGTTTCCGGTGAAGATGGTGGGCGGCGAGCAAGGGCCGAAGACCGACATTGGGTGGGAGATTTGGCCGCAAGCGCTGTATGACATGGTGATGCGAATCACTCGCGACTTCAAGCGGCCAGTGATCGAAATTACCGAGAGCGGATGCGCTTATAACGACGGGCCGGACGGCGCCGGCGTGATTCGCGACATGCGGCGCATCGATTACCACCGGCAATATCTGCAGGCGCTGGCGCGGGCCATGGGCGAGGGCGCGGACGTTCGGGGGTACCATGCCTGGAGTCTGATGGATAACTTCGAGTGGGCGGAAGGTTTCAGCCAGCGCTTCGGGCTGGCTTATGTGGATTTCAAGACGCAGCAACGCACCATGAAAGACTCGGGACGATGGTTTGCAAAAGTGGCCGCGGAGAGTTGTGTGAGAGCTGGTCTTCGACCTCAACCTAATCCTTGATCCAACCGGGTCAAAGACCCGGTTCTATTTTCTTATTTCGCGCCCGCGGGATCGGAAAGCTTGAGGCGATCGCGTTCTTCCGCGAGTTTCCGCTGCAGCGCGGGATTCACCAGCGAGACGGGAACGTCCATGTCTCCAACTTTGAACTCGGTGGGTTCGAACGTGGCGTAGCCATCCTTCTGGCCCATGTGCCCGGAGATCGTAACCCAGACGTCTTTGCCTGCAATCTCGGTCAGAAAATGGCCGTGGACGGTGTCTCCGTCGTAGTCGACTTTCTGATCTTTAATGTTGGGTGCTCCGGAGCCGACATCCGAATCCGGAGTCAACGCTGCTGCGCCGTCGGCGCTGGCGCTGAGGATTTGGCTGATGGCAGAGCCGATTCCGTCAGAGTTGGAGTGCGCTGCCGCTTGCGGGCTTGGTGCAGGGAGCAGATTCTGGGCAGCTTGCGGCGCTGCGAATCCGGCGCTGGGCTGCGGTGTTTGCGCTGGTTGAGTTGGAACAGCCGCAGGCTCGAACTGGTCAGATCTCTGGCTGACTGATTGTGTGCTGAGTGGTTGAGCGCTGACAGGAGCGCCGGCCGTGGTTTGCGGCTGCGCCACGGTAGCTGGCTTCTTCAATACCAGAAAAATGGCGACGACCGCGGCTATAAGAGTGGCAATGCTAATGATGCGGTCCAGCTTGATTTTCATGAAGGCTCGCGAGCGGTCAGCCTGGAACAGAGAGGCCCGGAATCATGGTATGGGCTGTGAGGCTGGAGGATCAGATTGCGGAAGTCACAGGTGGAGATGGTACTTAGGTAACCTCCAGCTTCTTGGTTAGCAACTCATTCACTAATTGGGGATTGGCTTGGCCTTTCGAGGCCTTCATCACCTGGCCGACGAAGAATCCGAGCATGGTCTTTTTGCCGGCGCGGTATTGCTCGAGTTGCCTGGGATTGGCGGCGATGGTTTCGTCGATGATTTTTTCGAGCGCCGAGGTGTCGGAGGATTGTTGCGGGCGGCCTTCCTGTTCGTAGACTTCGGGGAAATCTTTATTGCGCTCGAAGGAGAGGTCATAGAGATCTTTGAGCATCTTGCCGGAGATGGCGCCGCTCTCGACCAAGTCGGCGGAGGCGGCGACGCCCTGCATTGAGATCGGAGATTGCTCGATCTCCGCGCCGCGGGCTTTGAGGCGGCCCATCAGTTCGCCCTGCACAAGATTTGCAACACGCTTGGGATTTTTAGCGGCCTTCGCGGCGGACTCGAACTGATCGGCGAGCGATTTGGAAACCGTCAGCACCTGCGCGTCGTATTCGGTGATGCCGTAGTCTTTCACGAGGCGGGCACGGCGGGCTTCGGGCAGTTCGGGCAACGACTTGGTGATCTCGGCTTTCCAATGTTCGTCAACAACTAACGGGAGCAAATCGGGCTCGGGAAAATAGCGGTAGTCGTGCGCTTGCTCTTTCGAGCGCATGCTGTAGGTTTTGCCCTCGTGCGAGTTGTAGAGGCGGGTTTCCTGCACGATCTTGCCGCCGGATTCGACTACTTCGATCTGGCGCGCGATCTCGTAGACGAGGGCTTCGCGGATAAAGCGGAAGGAATTCACGTTCTTGATTTCGGCTTTGGTGCCGAGTTCCTTCTGGCCGCGGGGACGGATGCTCACGTTGGCGTCGCAGCGGAGGGAACCTTCTTCCATGTTGCAATCGCTGACGCCGGTGTAGAGGATGATTTCTTTCAGGCGCGTCAGGTATTCGTAGGCTTCGTCGGGAGTGGCGATCTCGGGCTCGCTGACGATTTCGATAAGAGGGACGCCGGCGCGGTTGAGATCGATGGCAGTCTTCTCGTCGGAGTCGGGAAAACCCTCGTGGAGGCTCTTGCCGGCGTCTTCTTCGAGGTGGACGCGGGTGATGCCGATTTTTGTAGCGCGGGCGCCCTCGCCCGCGTCTTTCCCTCGTGCCCCGCTGATGTCGATGTATCCGTGCTCAGCGAGAGGTTTGTCGTATTGCGAGATTTGGTATCCCTTGGGCAGGTCGGGATAGAAATAATTCTTGCGGGCGAAGATGGACGTTTGGTTGATGCGGCAGTTCAGCGCCATGGCAGCGAGCGTGGCGAACTCGACGGCTTTGCGGTTCAGCACGGGCAAAGCTCCGGGCATGCCAAGGCAGACGGGGCAAACATTCGTGTTGGGTGCGGCACCGAAGCGGGTGGAGCAGGAGCAGAAAATCTTGGTCGCGGTGAGAAGCTGGACGTGGACTTCGAGGCCGATGACGGGCTCGTAAGTCGTGGGGGCAGCGACAGCGGTGTCTGCGGAGGTGGGCATATCGGGTGATTATAAGACAGTGAATCAGTGGGTAGTGGGCAGTTGCCGGCGGTGGTTGGACCGCCATCTTGATTAAAAAATAAATACGGATCGAACGCGTAAAATCCCTGGAATCAGCAAGTTGCCGAGGTTGGCATCCGGCGGACCGCCTCTAAATCTTTGGAAACAAATGACTTGCCGGCAAAATATTACAATCAAACGACTTAGATGAAGGGACCAGCGGCGAAGGGCCGTAAAATGAGGGGTCCCGGCTGTAAAATACTGTGCTTGCATAACTTATCTCGTTGCTATTTTTACGTCAAACAGCAAATGCCTAGAGGAATAGGATTGCAGAGGAGAATGTTGAAGTCAAGGGAATTCTGGAGTGGGTCAGTTTGGGGGAGAAAGAGGCGAGCTGCGGGAGATCTATCGCCCGCTGGTGAAAACGCGTGGCTTCGAGATGACGCCCAACTTTGTGGCAGAATCTCAGCACAAATTAACCCGCGACCGTTTTTTTCTGGACTACCACTATGTGGTATATCCTACGTAGTGGTATAGATCGAGTCGAAAACCTTCACAGCGCAGTTAAACCGACTGGCGAATTCAATGAGAGTCAAGGGAGCAAAAAAGAAGGTCCGGATTTTTGATGATCTTAAGCAGGCTTTATCGGACGCGTTGGACTACGAGCAAGGAAAGAGACCGGCACTGCGCGTCAGCCAGTTGCCGCCTCCGCCGAAGCCGCTGAGCCCGAGCCAGATTCGCGCGATCCGGCAGTCGTTCAATGTGAGCCAGACGGGATTTGCGCGAATCATTAATGTCAGCGTCAATGCGGTGGAAAGCTGGGAGCAGGGCGTGCGGCGGCCGCGGGAGGCGACTTTGAAGCTGCTTAGCATCGCGGATAAACATCCGGAGGTTTTGCTGGCGGGCGAGTAAGTCGATGCCGAAGGACGCGAATGCGCACTTACTGGCCTAAGGCTTCTCGAGTTGATTTTTTACTTATCGAATCATACTCGAAGTACAATCCTCGGCGGAGGTAACCAATGGAGGAAATTCGAAATGACTTATTGCTTCCCGAGTTCACTCAGGGCCTGAAGGAACGGGCAGACAGACATTTCAAGGGACACCTCCATCAGGCGTTCATAGCCTGGTACATCGAGGCAGAGTTTGGGCAAGTGAAGTGGGAGTTCACCGATGGGCCCCGCGACGGTGGAATCGACGCCGTGATCTGGCGAAAACCCGGCGACAAGCCGCCAGTCATAATTCTTCAATCGAAGTTTTCAGAAAGAATCGGGGAAAGGACACTACCCAAATCTGACTACAACGATTTCCAGAGAGTAGTCAGTGCGTTTCAGCGCGGCGGCGAGGCGTTCGACGAGTTTCTTGAGAATGCGGCCCCAGAGATTAGAAAGGTCTACGTGAGGGCCCTCAAGTTGTTCGACGGCAACTGGCTGAGAGACAAAAAGGCCTTCCGGCTTATTACTACCTCAAAGGGGCCCCTCGATTCGAGTTTAGCTTAATCCCGCCCGACAGCTATGTTTACGAACCGCACATTGTGAGACTGTATCGACAATTTCGTAGGGTTTGGGCCCCACGAGCAGAAGAACTGACTCTGACTGTTCCGGACAAGCTCTCCTACAGTGATCCGAAGCGCGGAGTAACATCTTACCTCTTTAACGCAAAGGTCTCGGATTTTAAGAAATACTTTTGCGACAACGACGTGGGCAGACTGGTGGCCCGAAACATTCGATACCATTTGCCTGGCTCAGTGGGAAAAGGCATTCGTCGGACATACGAGAACGACCCTCACGACTTCTGGTATCGGCATAACGGAATAACTATCGTCTGCGACGATTTCTCGGAGAGGAATCGAAAGGCGACTCTAACGAACCCGAGCGTGATAAATGGGGCTCAAACTCTTTACGCTATTGATCGCTCCCGCGTTGAGAACTCCCCGGCATTAGTTGGGACTCGCGTTATCGTCCGAGGTGTCGATGCGGACCAGTCGTCGGATGATGACGAGTGGTTGCAGAGAATCATTCGAGGGGTGAACACTCAAAACCGCGTTCATAACTATGATTTCAGATCGAATGAGCCGGAACAGATACTTCTTCAAACCAAATTCAGAGATGTCAGCGTGTTTTATGAGCGCAAGCGAGGTGAATGGAGGGAATCTAGAATTGAGCCGAGGTATAAGGGCTTCAGGAGGCTGTCGCTGCCTCACCTTGGACAGATTCTAATGGTGGTGTCAGAAGGCAGCGGTGACGGCGTTATTACCTCCAAGAGGGGCGTCGACACCATTTTTGACGAAAAACATTATGGCAGCATGTTTCCTCCACGTCCGAAGATCGCCCACCGATTTCGGGAGATGTACGCTGCCTACAGGCTCTATGAGTTGCTGAACAATCTTGGATATGCAAACGCTAAACTCTACCGCCGCCAGCGTCATGCTTTTTGGAACGCGCTGTGGATACTGCATGAGGGTATGGTTCAGGGGGATCCGGAAGCCTTGAGTGTTGAGACGGGCAGGTTAAAGCGCTCGTTCGACGCGATTGAGCGGCAGGGCCGCACACGTGCCATTATTCGGCGGGTAACGAAAGAGGTTTGGCGCGCATGGCGGATAGGACGCAAGAAAGACCCTGAGCTTTATACTGCAAACAATTTCTTTAAGTCAAAATATGGAAACCGGAGGATCTTGTCGCTGGCGTATCCTAAAGTTCGCAACGATCTGAAACTACTGCGGGGCACACTGCTAAGAACCCCTTAGCTCCATTGGGGGTAAACCCTCTCCATTCGGGACGTTCAGCACAACGTTTACCGCGTCACGCAACTGCAAAGGCGACGGACAGGAGTGTCCGTCCCACACGTGCCTCTACTTTTCCATCTGAATTTCGAAGTACATCAACTCGCTGCCTTTGGCGTCGTTGACGCCGGTGATGTAGAGGTGTGCGCCCTCCAGGGGCGTGTTGACGTCTTCGACGTCGAAGAAGAAAAATCCGGATTGTGTGGTGCGGGGTTCGACGGCGCGGGCGGCGAATTGGGAGGTTTCGATCTCGTCGCGTTCTTTTTGGCTGAGCGTGCCTTTCACTTTTTTCTGCGGGATGGGGAGCGGAAGGGGATGGGTGTTGGCGTGAGGATTGCTCAGGCGCCGGAAGATGTCTTCGGTAGCGATGGGGGTAAGTTTGGCGCGGCCGGCGGTGGTGAGGGTGACTTGCACGTTGGCGACGGAGAGTGGCTGGTCACCGTCATTGGTGACGATGAAGAAGATGGGGAGCAAACCGTGATCCTGGAAGTTGATGGTGAAGATTTTGGCTTTGTCGGGAGAATCGTAGGGGTCGGCGGCGATGGCGACTTTTTCGTTGGCATGATCGTCGTGGGCGGGATAGGTCTTGGCGGCATGAGCTGCGGGCTTGATGAAGTCTTTGGCGGCTAGGTTCGAGGCGAGCGCTGCTAGAGCGCAGATGAGGAGTAGGCGGGGGCGATGCTTGGAGGGGGACGGCATGGGTCCGATTATAGCTACGGATCACTATAGACACGCGGATCAAAATCAAAACCTTTACCACAGGGGACACAGAGGGTCACGGGGTAGGGCTTTGAGTAGAGTTTAGAATGGCTGGACTTGATTACTTCCCTTTACAGCTTCTTGTACAGCGTGGCGCTGGGTGCGGGGATGTTGGTGAGCCTGCCTTACTGGCTCATCCAAATGGCGCGGCACGGCAAGTATCGCCGGGGATTGGCGGAAAGGCTGGGGCGAGTGCCGGCGCAGTTGCGACTTCCGGAGGGACAGAGAGCGATTTGGGTACATGCGGTTTCCGTGGGAGAAGTACTGGCGGTTGCGGGGTTGGTGGAGGAGCTTCGGCGCAGGTCGGAGCACAGGATTTTTATTTCGACGACGACGGATACGGGACAGGCGCTGGCGCGGAGCCGGTTTGGCGAGGGCAACGTATTTTATTTTCCAATGGATTTTGGGTTTGCGATTCGACCTTATCTGCGGGCGCTGCGTCCGGAGGTGGTGGTGATTGCGGAGACCGAATTCTGGCCTAACTTTCTGAGGCTGGCGCGGGCCAACGGGGCGCGGATCGCGGTGGTGAATGCGCGCATTTCGGACCGCTCGTGGCCGCGTTACCGGCGGTTCCGGGGATTGATGCGCAGGCTGCTTGAGAATGTGGATCTGTTTTTGGCGCAGACGCCGGAGGACGCCAAGAGGCTCGATGATATTGGAGCCGGCGCGGAACGTGTGCGAATCAGCGGGAATTTGAAGTTCGATATTCCTGCGCCGGTTCCGCCTGCGGTTGTGGAGAGTTTGCGGGCTTCGATTTCTGGCTGCGGAGCCGGGCCGGTGCTGGTATGCGGCAGCACAGTGGAGGGAGAAGAGGCGCTGCTGCTGAAGGCGTTTGAGAATATTCTGGTGCAATATGCGAGGGCGGTGATGATTCTGGCGCCGCGGCATCCGGAGCGCTTCCCTGCTGCGGCGGCGCTGCTGGAGCGGATGTCGATTCGGTTCTGGCGGCGATCGGTGTGGAGTGGCGAGCCGTTGGCGGGCGCAGTTTTGCTGCTGGATACAATCGGTGAGCTGGCTGCGTTGTATGCGCTGGCCGATATTGCGTTTGTGGGCGGAAGCCTGGTGCAGCGCGGCGGGCACAACATTATTGAACCGGCGCAGTATGGCGTGGCCATTGTGGTGGGCAAACACACGGAAAATTTTCGCGACATTGTGAGCTTGTTTCGGAGCCGGGACGCGGTGCGGGTGGCTGGTCCGGCGGAGCTGCCGCTGGTATTTCTGGAACTGCTGGCGAATAACGAGGAACGAGTAGGGTTAGGACAACGCGCCGGTGAGACGATGCGATCGCAGATTGGGGCAACGTCGCGCACGGCAGGAGAATTGCTGAAACTGCTGGCGCGGGTATGAAGGGGAATCCTTTGTCAGCTATTTACGGCGGCGTGGTTGCGGCGCGCAACACGCTGTATGACTGGCGGTGGTTGCGTGCGCGCCGGCTGCAGGGATCTGTGATCAGCGTGGGAAATATTTCGACGGGGGGTGCGGGGAAGACTCCGTTTGTGATTTTGTTGGGCGAGTTGCTGAAGGCGCGGGGGATTGGATTCGATGTGCTGTCGCGTGGATATGGGCGCAAGACTCGCGGAGTGCTGCTGGTCGAGCCGGGCGGATTGCCGCGGGATTTCGGCGATGAACCCTTGCTGATTGCGAGGCGGCTGCAAGTACCCGTGGTTGTTGGAGAGGATCGATATGCAGCGGGGCGGTTTGCGGAGCAGCGATTTGGCGCGCAGATTCATTTGCTGGATGATGGTTTTCAGCATCGCGGGCTGGCGCGCGACCTCGACATTGTGCTGGTGACGCCCGAGGACGCGAGGGATCAATTGCTTCCGGCGGGACGGTTGCGTGAATCTTTGAGCGGATTGCGTCGGGCGGATGCGGTGGTGCTGGCCAGTGGCGCTTCGGCGGAGGCGTTTCCAGTGGAGGGCAAGACGGTGTGGCGGGTGCGGCGCGGGATCGTGACGCAGAACGCCGCGCAGAAGATTCCGGAGCGGGCTGTAGTGTTCTGCGGGATCGCGCGTCCGCAGAATTTTCTGCTGCAGTTGCGGGCGGCGGGAGTTGAGCCGGTGGCAGAGGCGTTTTTTCGCGATCATCATGCGTACACGGAGAAGGACGTTCGCGACTTGCTGGAACTTCGGAAGCGCAGCGAGGCGGGAGGCTTCATCACCACAGAAAAAGATGCGGTGAACCTGGGCGGATATCTCGATGCGCTGGCGCCGCTGGCGGTGGTTCCGGTGAAGATGGAACTGGCAGATGCGGCTAACGCTGTGGATACCATGCTGCATGTGATCGAGGAGCGGCGGGGGCGCTCGTGAGAAAATGCCGGAGAGGAAAGATATGAGGAAGCGAGCCAAACGCGCGATTCCTGCGTCGCAAAGAACGCGACGCTTCGCGCGGCTCGCCCAGATCCTTCGCGGCGCAAAAACCGCTTGCTCAGGATGACAACGACAATTTAATGACGAAACATTTGAAGGAAGCGGAGCGGCTGCGGAAGATTATCGAGGCGTTCCCCAAGATCACGATCACCGTGCTGGGGGATCTGGTGGCCGATGAATTTGTCTACGGAGAAATCTCGCGGGTATCGCGCGAGGCGCCGGTGCTGATTTTGAAGCATCGCGAACGCAGCGTGGTGCCTGGCGGCGGAGCGAATGCGGTTAACAATCTGGCGGACCTTGGAGTGAACGTGTTGCCGGTCGGCGCGATTGGTGACGATGAACCGGGACGAATGCTCATGAAGTTTTTTCGTCACAAACGTATCCCGACCAGCGGAGTGCTGAAGGATAAAAGCTACACGACGGTCACGAAGACACGCATTCTTGCCGGCATGACCCACAACACGCGGCAGCAGGTGGTGCGGGTGGATCGTGAGCCGGAGAATCCGCCGAACCAGCATTTGACGCGGGAGTTGTTTCTGGCGGCGCGGGAATATTTGCGGGCGTCGGATGCGTTGCTGGTTTCCGATTATGGATATGGGTCGGCGAGTCCGGCAATTGTGAATGCGTTGCGCCAGCCGGGACGACGAAGAGTTGTGCTGGTGCCGATGATTCTCGATTCGCGTTATCGATTGCTGGAATATTCGGGAGCGACAGCGGCGACTCCGAACGAACCGGAAGTGGAAGCGGCCCTGGGTGTTCGGATTGGGCAGGACTGGGAGAAGGTGACGAAGGCCGGACAGCAAGTGATGGAGCGAATGCAGTTGCAGTCGTTGCTGATTACGCGCGGCCGCGACGGCATGGTGGCGTTCGATCAGAGACACGCGCCAGTGGATATTCCGATTTTTGGTTCGGATGAAGTGGCCGATGTGACCGGAGCGGGGGACACAGTGATTGCGGCGTTCAGCGCGGCGTTGGCGGCCGGAGCCACTACGGAAGAAGCGGCGCAGTTGGCCAACTACGCGGGCGGAATTGTGGTGATGAAGCGGGGCACGGCAACGGTTACGCGCGAGGAATTGTTGCGCGCGATTGAGCAGGCTCCGCCGGCGACTCGGGTGCACTAGAAGCTAACGAAAATCTTAAACACAGAGGACACAGAGGGGCACAGGGTAAATCAGTGCTTATGAGGGACGAGAAATTCCTGAATCGCACCGAGTTGCGCCAGCGCGTGGAGCAGTGGCGGAGCGCGGGGGAGCGGATCGTATTGGCTAATGGGAATTTTGATTTATTGCATGTGGGGCATGTGCGCTATCTGCGCGGTGCGAAGGAACTGGGTGGGAAGCTGGTAGTGGCGATTAATTCCGATGGCTCGGTGCGGGCGCTGAAAGGCGAGGGTCGTCCGGTGATGCCAGCGGAAGAACGCGCCGAAATTGTTGCGGCGCTGGCCGATGTGGATGCGGTGGTGATTTTTTCCGAACTGGATGTGCGCGCTTTGATTCGCGAGATTCGGCCGGATATTCAGGCCAAGGGGACGGATTACACGATCGACGCCGTGCCGGAGCGCGAGGTGGTGGCCGAGTGTGGCGGGCGGGTGGCGATTGTGGGCGATGCGAAGGGTCATTCCACCAGCGAAATTATTCGGTCGCGCCTGGGGCCGAGGCCCGCTTGAGTTCCGATACGGATCGTATTGATATTTCATCCAAGAAAAAGATCGAGCGAATTCTGATCGTGCGGCTGAGCGCGATGGGAGATGTAATCCATACGCTGCCCGCGGTTCATGCGCTGCGTGCGGCGTTTCCACAGGCGCACATTGGCTGGCTGATCGAGGAGAGATGGGCTGAATTGCTGTGTGCGGCGGGATCGCCACGGCGCGCTACGAGATCCGCGCTACGGCCGCTGGTGGATGAGGTTCATGCGGTGAATTTGAAGGGCTGGCGGAGATCTTTATTTTCGGCTTCGACTCTGCAGCAAGCGGCAAAGGTCTGGAACGACGTGCGCGGCGCGGCTTATGACGTAGCCGTGGATTTGCAGGGGGCGATGCGGTCGGCCGTGCTGGCGCATTGGTCGGGCGCAAGCGTGGTTTACGGAGCGGCGGAGGCGCGGGAGTCGCCGGCCAGCTTGTGGTACACGCGGAAGGTGGCGGCGCGCGGGCGGCATGTTATCGAGCAGAATGTTTCAGTGGCTGAGGCAGTGTGTGAGTATCCGATCAAACTTCCGGCGACGGATATTTCTTCCGATATCCCTTGCGATCCGCAGGCTGAGGCGCGTATCGGCGAGCGGCTTGCTCAAAACGGAATCTCCGAGTTTGCTATTTTGAATCCGGGCGCGGGGTGGGGCGCGAAGCGGTGGCCGGCGGAGCGATATGGAGAAGTGGCGCGCGGGTTGGCGGATTTGGGCGTGCGTTCGATTCTCAACTACGGTCCGGGTGAAGAGGAGTTGGTGCGCGCGGCGGAGGCTGCGAGTGACGGGGCGGCTCAGGCGATGAGTTGCAGCATCTCTGAATTGATTGCATTGACTAGGCGGGCGCAGTTATTTATTGGCGGCGATACGGGGCCGCTGCATTTGGCGGCGGCGCTGCGGGTTCCCGTAGTAGGGATTTATGGGCCAACGGATCCGGCGCGCAACGGGCCTTATGGGACGCGGAGTGTGGTACTACGGAATGCGGAGAGCGTTACTTCTCATGCGCGGCGCGCGGAGGCGGAGGAGGGGATGTTGGGGATTGGGAGTGAGGCGGTGATTGCGGCGGCGCGCGAGTTGATGGGCGGCGACCTCAGGGGCTAAAGCCGGTTTCTTTCAAGGCACGTACGGCGCGGCTAAAGCCGCGCCCTTTCAAAGCAAAATCACATATGGCGGAGTGGTCACAAATCGCGCGGAGGATTCGAGTACCGCTGGGATTTTTGTTTGCGGTGCTTTATTTCTGGCTGGCGCGGCCTTCGTGGCGGTCGTTGATGGTGGGAGCGGTGGTGGTTGCGCCGGGGCTTCTGATTCGGGCGCTGGCTTCGGGGCATGTGCGCAAAAATGAATCGCTGGCGACTTCCGGTCCTTATGCTTATACGCGCAATCCGCTTTATTTGGGATCGCTGGTGATGGGGGTGGGATTCTGCGTGGCGGCGCGCAGTTTGTGGGTCGGCGTGGCTCTGGTTGTGATGTTCTTGGCCATTTATCGGCCTGTGATTCGCGATGAAGAGGCGTTTCTGCGGCGGAGGTTTCCGGAGTTTGAGGAGTATGCAAGAAGGGTGCCGAGGATGCTGCCGCGGCTTACGGCGCAGTCTGGTCACGAGAATGAGGGTCCGACCGGATTTTCTTTGGAGTTGTACCTGAAGCATCGCGAGTACAACGCGCTGCTGGGGGCGGTGGGGATGATAGGCGCGCTGATTGTGAAGATGACATATTTTCAGCGGTGACAGCGACCCGGCCTCTAGGAGGCTGACATCAGCGAGGGCAAGATGCCCTCGCGACAGCCGGCGGGACGCCGGCGCTACTACCTCTACTTCTACGGCTTACTTCTGCGCGACCAATTGCCTCGCGCGGCTCAGTTCCGGACGCGTGGAGCTGGAGCCGTCGCAAACTTTCAATAACAGCGCGTAGTATTCCGTGGCGTCGCTCGGTTTGCCGGCGGCTTCGGCGGCGCGGGCTGCGCCGTAGAGGGCGTCGAAGCGGTTGGGGTTCAGCTTTAAATCGGTTTGATATTCGGCGAGGGCTTGCTGCGGACGCTTGGCTTCGAGCAGCATGTCGGCGATCATTTCGCGGGCGGGGATGCCTTCCGGCTCTTCGCCGAGCGAATCTTCTTTGTCGGCGATGGGACGCATAGCCTCGACTGCGTCGTCGTCCTTGCCTTCGGCGAAGGCGAGCCAGGCCTGCGCTTCTTTGCGATCATCTTCGACTGAGTCGGCAAATTCCGATTTTTCGGCGGCCAGCTTTTTGTGAATGCTTTCAATCGCGGCCAAGTCTTTGCGTACGTCGTCTGGTTTGCGGAGATGCGCGGAGCCGATGGCACGCGCCCAGTAGATGACCGAGTCTTCCGCCGTGCCAGCAACCTCGGCGGGAGGCAGCGCGGCCGCGGTGGCCCAGTCGTGCATTTCGATGGGATAGAGAGCGGTCAAGTGCGCCAGAGCGGCAGCGTGCGGGTCGTATCCCGTGCCGTACATATCGTCTTTCTTGTTGGGCATGGCGCGGATTTCTTCGATCAGGGCGCGGGCATCGGCGTCGCGTCCGCTTTGCATGTAGGCGTAGAAGAGGAAATCCATGGCGTGGAACTGGTGGCCCTCGCCGCCCATGCCCATAGCGGCGGTTTTGCGCGTGGCCGCGACGGAGGCGAGGTTGGAGTTGATATCGTCCTGCCAGAGGCCGACGCGGGCGAAGATGTGCGAGGGCATGTGCAGGGCGTGGGGAGCGGCGGGCGCGACTTGCGCGTAACGGCGGGCGGCGGGCAGGCCGAGTTGCGCGAGCTGCGGCTTGTCGTAGGCGTGGATCAGATAGTGGGCGACGCCAGGATGGTCGGGCTCGGTGGCGAACAGTTTTTCGAGGATAGCCGCGGCTTGTCTGCGGTTGGCGAAGGTTGCGTCTTCGTGGGGTTCTGAGGCGAGCAGAGAAAGCGCGTAGAAGACTGCAGCTTCGTGATCGGCGGGATAGGACTCGTAGACCTTCTTCATCGCGTCAGAATAGGCTTTGGCGCGGGCTTCGTGGTTGAGTTTTTTGGAGTTGCTGTAGAAGGCTGCGATGGCGGCGAGGTAGGCCTTCTCGCGCGAAGTGGCGGGGCCGTCGGTGGTTCTTGCTTCGTGAACTTCATCGAACCCGCGCTGAATTATTTTGGCGTCAGGGTTATTCCAGAGCTGATGCCACAGGCTCATGGCGAGTCCCCAGTGAGCCATGACGCAGTGCGGATCGTCGATGGTGATCTGGGTGAACTCTTTTTCGGCTTCTTCGTACCAGAAGGAGTGAAGAAGGGCTACGCCGCGTTCAAAGGGCTTCTGCACATCCGGCGCGCAGGAAACCGGGAAAGTTACGGTTCCGAGTTGGGCGGCGGTCAGGTCTTCGTGGTGATGATGGGATTGGCCGTCATCCGCAGCGGCGGTGAGCGCGAGGAGAGCGGAAAAAAGCAGCAAGCACACGATTCGTTTCATAGAACCCCACTGACAAAGGTGAGTCTAGTTGAGCGGGAAGTGCAGGGTCAAACGTGGGGAATACGGTAGCGCAATGGGCGTGGTGCGAGTGTGCGGTGTATCTGAAGTCTTTAACACCGAGAGGACGGGGCGGCACACAGAGGAGGGACGGAAGGGCGACCTAAGTCTGGCATCGGTGACCTAACTGGCAAAGCACTGGCGATTAGGCCACGCCATCGGAGCTGTAAAGCTCCGCCATGGACACCCGGTCGGTGGCTCCGACCTTGCGCAACATGCGGTGGACGTGGTTCTTGACGGTTTGTTCGGAAAGATTCAGGCGAGCCGCGACCTCCTTATTGGAAAGGCCCTCGCGAATTAATCGTGCCAGTTGCTGCTGCCTGGGGCTGAGATCGATGTTCTTCCTGACCCTGACCTGGGACAGGCTGGGCTGCGACTGAGCGGCGAAACGAAACAGCGCAACCGAGAGCGAGGGAGGGCAGACCGCTTCGCCTGCGGCTACATCGCGAATGGCGCGCCATACTTCGAGGGAAGATGCATCGGTGAGAACGTAGCCGAGCACTCCCTCGCGCACCAGGCGCAGAAAGACGTCTTCGTCGGCTTCCATCCCAACCATCACGACGCCAGTCGCAGGTCGAGCTTCGAGCAGGCGGTGGACAACCCGGTCCTGAGACAAAGCCTTCGAAACCGAATCGAGGACGACAATGTCGGGACCCGAGGACAGAATTTCCTGGAGAATTTGTGGAGAATACGATCCGCTGCCTACGATGAGGATGTCGTCCTTCTTGGACAGCAGGCGGACCAGAGCTTCGCGCAGCAGACGGTTTTCGGCCAGCAAAAAAACCGGAATCCCGCTTCCGGAAGAGCTGCCTCTCAGAATTGACATCACACTACCTGCCAGGCGAGCCGTCCTGTGCGGCGGCAAACCGCCTGGTGCCAACCTTTCTGAACACTCCAGCGATGATGGCTGGGTGTCCCACTTGCCCCCTCAGACAAGTGCCGCACCAGTGTCGAGAGTGTTACACACTATCCGGGGCGACTTCAACCAAAGAGTGAAACCGTCCAATTTGATTTTCCGCAACAACATGGCCTGTCTTGTGAAAGTCGGTAACAAAGCCAACCCAAAAGAACGAAGAAGGTTGCGCCATCTGCAGAAAATTTTGCTGGAAAATTTGGTGCGGGCAATCGATGAAAGATTACTCCTTTCTGCAAGAGCGAGCCTGTGGAAGGCTGTTGAAAAACGCCAGAAGTGCTATTGCGAACGGGCCGCGTTGTGAAACGCTCAGTGAGAAATCGATTCCTCAGTCTTTACCATCTGCGACTTCGGTGCGGCGACTCTGGCAGCCACTTCCAATCTCATCGGAGCGACCTTCACCGACCGGGGTCAAGGCACGATCCATATAATTGAGGGTGTCGGGATCGCGTTTCAAACGGCGGCACGCGCGCTATAGCGCCAGACCAGGTAAAGACTGGGCCAAGCTCAGAGACAGTTGTCCTCAAAGAGGAACGTCCTCCACGACACGTTGGTTTGTCATGTAGCGTACGCAGCTAAGTTCTGGTACACTTCGCGGAAACCGGAACTGGGTGGCGTCACGGGGCACTTGCCGTGCCTTCTATCGATCTGGCCTAAACCGAGACGAATAGAATCGACACGATCGCTACCATTACCCAGACCGCTTAGGGAGTAGCCATGGATTTGCACCCTGGGCCGACGGAGTGCAAGGTTCTTGAAAGGCGCACGGTGCTCGATCCGATCCGCCGCGCACTTCAGGAAAACGACGATTGGTATCAGGACCTGGTTGAGCACAGCCAAGACTTGCTGTGCATCCACGATTTGGCGGGACGGCTTTTGGCGATCAACCCCGCGCCCGCGCGCCTGCTCGGCTATAGCGTAGAAGAACTCCTGCAAATTCCCATGCGCGAACTGGTGCCGCCTAAAGCGCGCGCCAAATTCGGCGCCTATCTAGCCGAGATTGAACGGATGGGCGAAGCCCGCGGCTTGCTGGAGGTGATGACTCGCAGCGGCGAACTGCGCGTCTGGGAGTTCCACAACACGCTGCGGACCGAAGGCGTGGATTCGCCGATCGTCCGGGGCATAGCCCATGACGTTACCGAGCAAAAGCGCAAAGAAAAGTTGCTGCGTGAAACCTCGGAGCATTTGTTTTCCGAGGCGCGAGAAAATGAACGTATCATCGGGGAACTCGAATTGTTTCGCACCCTGGTAGACAATTGCAACGATGCGGTGGAAGTGGTGGACCCCAAAACCCTTCGTTTTCTGGATGTAAATCAGAAAGCCTGCTGGTCGCTCGGCTATAGCCGGGAAGAACTGCTTTCTCTTACCGTTCTGGACATCGATCCCAAAGTAACCGCAGCCTCTGGGGCGAAAATTGCGGAAGAGTTGCGGAACGCTGGATCTCTGGTAGTGGAGAGCGAGCACCGCCGAAAAGATGGATCTGTCTTTCCAGTCGAAGTGAGCATGAAATGGGTAGGCCTGGACCGCGAGTATGTGGTGGCGATCGCGCACGACCTGACCGAGCGAAAGCAGGCAGAGGCATTATTCCAGGCGAGTGAGAACCGCTATCGCGCGATTCATGATCGCTCTCCGGTGGGCATCTGCTGGGTTGACTCGGCGAGCGGGCGATTCCTGGGAGTGAATCAGAAATACTGCGAAATCGTGGGCCGGACGGAAGCCGACTTGCTGGGGCGTGACTTTCAGAGCATCACCCATCCGGACGATCTGGCGGAGAACTGCGCGCAGCTGCGGCGGCTGGTCAATGGGGAGACGCAGCACTACACCATGGAGAAGCGTTACATCCGCCCGGACGGTTCGGTACGTTGGGCCGAGGTTTCCATTGTGGCCATGAGTGCGGAGGGGTGCAAGTCCGTCTGGAACATGGCAATCGTTCAGGATGTTACCGAGCGAAAGCGGGCCGAAGAACTAACGGGCGAATACGAGAGGGTGGTGGAAGGTTCGTCTGAAATAATCCTGGTGGTGGACCGGGAATACCGCTACGTGCTGGCGAATCGGGCTTACCTGCACTATCGAGGGGTGGAGAGACAGGCGGTGATCGGGCATACGCTGCCGGAGGTGATGGGCAAAGAGTTATTTGAGACTACGGTCAAGCCAAGGATGGATGAGTGTTTCGCGGGCAAGGTGGTTCAGTTCGAGAAGAGGTACAAGTTTGCCAAGCTGGGAGAACGTGATGTGGCGGTGTCGTATTATCCCATTGCGGGACACTCTGGAGTAGAGCGTGTCGCTTGCGTGATGCAGGACATCACGGAACGCCGGCATGCGGAGGAGGCCCTTCGGACCAGTGAGCGGCGCCAGCACAAGATTGCAAAGCAGTTGGAGGCAGAACGTGCCCGCCTGATCGAGGCTCAAGCCGTGGCAAAAGTGGGTAGTTGGGAAGCCGAGTTGCCAAGCCTTGAGATTATCTGGTCCGAGCAGACGCACCGAATTTTTGAGACTGATCCCTCCCATTTTCATCCCAATCGGTCGGACTTTGTGGAATTTATCCTTCCGGAGGATCGCGCGAAAGTGGATGCAGCCTTTCAGTCTTCGCTCGACGAGGGTGCAGCCTCCAACGTCGAATACCGGATTGTCATGGCAGACGGCCGCCTCAAAGTCTTGGAGGAGCAATGGAGGGTTTCTTACGATGCACAAGGACGGCCAATTCGCCTGATCGGTACCTGCCGCGACATCACCGAGCAAAAGCGCGCCGAGGAAACCCTGAAGAAGTCGGAGGAGAAGTTCTCGAAGGCTTTCCGGCAAAGCCCGATGGTGCTCACGCTATCGAGCGCCAAAGACCATCGTTACATCGAGGTTAATGAAACTTTTGAACGTATGACCGGCTGGAGCCGCGAGGAGGTGATCGGACGCACGGCGCTTGACATCGGGCTGTGGGCGCCGACCGACAAGGTGGATCTGGCAAGGCAACTCTTGGCCGAGGGTCCTCTTCGCAACGTGGAAGCCAGTTTTCGAATGAGAGACGGCAGTATCCGCATCGGATCCGCATCGGCGGAAGCGATTGAGGTGAATGGTGAACCGTGCATGCTTGCAGTAACCGCGGACATCACCGAGCGCAAGCGCGCCGAGGAAGCGTTGCGGCACAGCGAAGAAAATTACCGCATGTTTGTCTCCCAGGTATCGGAGGGGATCTTCCGCGAGGATATGGATGCGCCGGTTTCGATTGACCTGCCGGAGGACGAACTGGTTCGCCACATCCTGTACGACTCTTACATGGCGGAATGCAATGACGCGCAGGCGGCGATGTACGGGTTGAAATCGGGGAAGGAATTCGTTGGCAAGCGGCTGACGGAAATGCTGCCGCCCGAGGATCCGCATAACATCGAGCTGACCCGGGACTACATCCGTTCGGGCTTCCGCATTTTAGATCGGGAATCGCACGAAGTGGATATTCACGGAAATCCCAAAGTCTTTCTGAACAGCATGATCGGCGTCGTCGAGAATGGGATGCTGGTGCGAACCTGGGGAATCCAGAGGGATGTAACCGAAAAGGTGAAGCTGGAGGAGTCTCGCCGTAGGGCGGAGGAAGCCTTACAACAGAGTGTGGCTCGACTGCAGGCGGTTAGCGAAGAACTTCGGCTGGCCAAGGAAAAGCTTTCTGAGGAAAAACTTTACCTGGAACAAACCATCGACGCGGAACTGGGGTTTGGGGAAATCATCGGACGCAGCCCAGCCTTGCAGGAGGTGATGGGAAAAGTGGGCAAGGTGGCTCCCAGTGACGCGACGGTGCTGCTGCTGGGCGAAACCGGAACCGGCAAGGAATTGGTGGCGCGCGCCATCCATCGCTTGAGTAAGCGCAAAGACAACAGTTTCGTCAAGATGAACTGTGCGGCCATCCCCTCCGGCCTGCTGGAGAGTGAATTGTTTGGGCACGAGAAAGGCGCCTTCACGGGAGCGGTCGCCAGGAAGCTTGGCCGGCTGGAACTGGCGGATCGAGGAACGTTGTTTCTGGATGAAATCGGAGAAATTCCTCTGGAGTTGCAGCCCAAATTGTTGCGGGTGCTGCAGGACCAGGAGTTCGAACGGCTGGGGGGCACGCAAACGCTGAGAGTCGACTTTCGCCTGATCGCCGCCACCAACCGGGATTTGCAAAATAGCATAAAGCGGAAGGAGTTTCGCAGCGACCTGTATTACCGCTTGAATGTTTTCCCGCTGCACACACCCGCGCTGCGGGAGCGGCGGGAAGACATTCCACTTCTCATCGAGCACTTTGTCCGGAAACATGCCAGCCGAATGGGTAAATCCATCCTCAGCATCCCGGCAAAAACCATGGAGACTCTGGTGCAGTGGTCCTGGCCGGGCAATATTCGCGAGCTGGAAAATTTCGTGGAGCGATCCGTAATCCTCACTCCCGGAAAGGTCTTGCAGTCGCCGCTCGGCGAATTGCATGCCGAGATCGAGCCGGAAGCGGGTGGGCCACGCGGGAACGAGCGCGACCGCATTCTGCGGGCGCTTCGCGAGTGTCACGGGCAGCTTGGCGGGCCCAACGGCGCGGCCGCGCGCCTGGGGTTAAAGCGCACGACGCTGCAGTCGAAGCTTACCCAGTTCGGTATTAATCCCGGCGTCTATCGCGCCTGAGCGGAAGCGGAGGACATCTGACACAAGATGCGGAGTAGCGTATCCTTCTTAGATGACGGCCCGATTTAAGAGAATCCTGGAAGCGGCACTGTGGTTCGTTGTGGGCTTCATCACACACCTTTTACTGCATCACTACCATCACATCACCTAAAGCCTCATTGCGGGGCGGGCGGCCCGCGAAATCGTTAGTACGAACGAAAGCCCTTCGCTTATGCGAAGGGCTTTTCGCGGGGGAAGGACCTAAACGAGGCGCTAATGGTCCAGCTAAAAATGTCCCGCTAAAAAACTACTTTGGCTGTTGTTGCTGATCAGGGGTGGTGGTTGGAGCCGAAGAATTGCTGGAGAGCTGCTCCAGATTGTTCTTTAGCAAGCTGATCTCAACCCGGCCGCCGGTAATGTGCTTTGTCTTTGCGTTCTGGTCGTCGCTGGCGACTGGAGCATTGCCCATGCCCACGAGGTAAATCCGGTAGACCGGAATCTCGTTATTGAGGACCATGTAACGCACCACGGACTCGGCCATCTTCTGCGAGTTCGTAATCGCGGTCTGGCCCTTGCCGGAGGCGAAGCCCTGGACTTCGATGATGTAGCCGTGCTGGCCTTTCACTCCGTTGGCCATTTCGTCCAGAGCGTCCTTGGCGTTCTTGCTCAACACGGTCTGGCCGGGGCGGAAGCGGATTTCAGTCTGATTGGAAGCCTTGTATTGATCGATGTTGCCGACCACGGTTTCCACGGTCTGGATGCGCGTAGAAGCTTGCTGAGCGCTCTGCTGCGCCATGGTGGCCTTGTTGCCGGCGTCGATGGCGTGCTGATCGGCCTCGTTGGCTTTGTCGGAAGCCAGCTTGATGCCAGCCTGTGCGCGGGCGTCGGTATCTTTGATGGCGCGCCCGTTGGCAGCCGTCAGATCGTCAAGCTCGTTGACGCGGTCGCGGATGGGATCGGTCTGGCGCTTAACATAGCTCTTGCGGGCAAATGGGTTCACCCGTCCCCAGAAACCTTCGCGAGCCGGAGCTTGCAGAGGCTGCTTGCCGGTGCCGTTCATGTTATCGGTGGTAGTTTGCGAAGCCGCCGGCGGGGCAGACTGATCCGGGGTGGATGAAGACGAAGTTTGCGCGAAGGCCGGAAACGCAAGGACTGCGGCCAGAGGCAAAGTAGCGAGCATGCGAACGTTCATAGAACTTCCTCCATTGGGGGAGCGTTTAGGAGCTCCACTCCAGCACGCCAAAACGAGCGCGTTGCGTAATTTCGATTGCGTCTTGAATAGCCGAGTGCGCTGACGCGACGCACCCCAAAAACTCAAAACCCAGGCACCGCAAGCATATCAGCGCCTGTTCTCTCTACTACAGGTCAGATGCCAAAACGGGCTTTTGGGTTGAAGCGCTAAACGCTTGATGCTAAAGACATTGTACAGTTGCCGGAGGGAGCGGGATAGTCCGCAGGGGTTTGCGCACGGTAATTTTGGCAAACCTGATATAAAAACTGCGTGGAACGGCGAAGCACTGGAGGGTAACTAATTTGGGATTACCAGAAGCGGGAAACATGAGGCGGGAGGTCAGGCTCTGGGCAGGAATACTCAATTTAATCATAGTGTTGGGTTCAGTCGCTGGGGTTATCGGCGCAGCGGATGTTGCGGCGGAAGAAGCGGAACCACTGGCCTCGGCTTACATTTCCGCCGACCATTTGCAGCAGTATTCCGATCTGGGGTTGACGTGGATGCAGGAATATTTGCGCATCGATACTACGAATCCGCCTGGACACGAGATGCGCGCTGTTTCTTTTTACAAGAAGATTCTCGATGCGGAGGGCATTGAGAATCGCGTGTTCGAATATGCGCCGGGACGGGGCGATCTTTGGGCGCGCCTGCCGCATAGCACCGCCGAGGCGAAGAGGCCAATCATTCTGCTGAACCACATGGATGTAGTCACCAGCGATGCGGCGCATTGGAAAGTTCCACCGTTCAGCGGCGAGATCAAAGACGGCTGGCTGTGGGGTCGCGGCGCGCAGGACATGAAAGACGAGGGTCTGGCGCAATTGGTGGTGATGGTGATGCTGAAGCGCGAGAAAGTTGAACTCGACCGCGATGTGATTTTTCTCGCTGTGGCCGACGAAGAGGCGGACGGCACGGGCACCGACTGGTTCATTGCGCACCAGCGCGATTTGCTGGAAAACGCCGAGTTTCTGATCAACGAAGGGGGAGAGAACCTGCTGGAGAACGGCAAGGTGAAATATGTCGGCGTGGATGTGGGCGAGAAGACTACTTTCTGGCTACACGTGGTCGCGCACGGCAGGCCGGGACACGCTTCGCGGCCCATTCCGGATTCCGCGCCAAATCGTTTGGTGCGCGCGCTCGACCGCATTCTGGCCTATCGCACGCCGCTGAGAGTTCTGCCGGTGGTGGAGGAATTTCTGCACGAGATGGCGCCGTACGAACCGCCGGAGCAGGCGCGGGAATATCGCAACATACGCAAGGCTATCGAGGACAGGAAGTTTCAGCAGGAGGTGGAGAAGGAGGAGTCGCTGAATTTCTTGCTGCGCGATACGATCTCACTCACGATGATGGGCGGGTCGGAACAGACCAACGTGATTCCGCCCGAGGCTTGGGCGAATCTGGATGTGCGCATTCTGCCGGGGGGAAATCCTAAGGCGCTGCTGGATCAGATATGCCTGGCGGTGGATGACCCGAACGTCACCGTGGAACCTTTGAACGCGGAGTTCCGGCAGGCGAATTATTCGCCTACGAATACGGCGCTGTACGAAGCCATTCGCAAAGTTTCGGCAAAGTATTTTCCCGGCACTCCGGTGGTGCCGCACATCACCAGCGGGTATACGGAGAATCAGCGCTATCGTCCGCTGGGGATCAATGCTTACGGATTCAATCCGTATACAGCTACCGACGAAGAAGGCAATACAGAACACGGGAACGACGAACGGATTCGCGTGGAGGAAGTGCGGCGCGGGCCGAGGATTTTATTTGATGTGGTGGCGGCGGTGGCGGGAACTCGGTGAGGCAGTCGCACAGATAGATTTAGGGACATCGAAAGACCCCGAAGAGACGTGGCATGATCACTTCCTGACTTCAATCACCAGCAGATCAAGATTCCCTTTCCCGACATTTCGCAGTAGATACGGCTCTTCTTTCGGCATCAACATCACTAGGCCGCTTGAAACATTGACGTGGCTCTGTGGTGATTTCTTCTCGTTCACGAGTTCGCCGTTATCCATGCCGACGATGAGCACGTCGGTCGCCTCCACGAATGGATTCAAAGGCGCACCAGGCGCGAGTATGCAGCGCGTGACGAACAGTTTCGGGCGCGAGTCGGCAGGCGTGTCAGCGGTCTTCGTCGTGCCCGTCTTCCGCAAGGTTATTGCAGATATCCAATCGCAGGACTCCAAGCCCGAAGCACTAATTCCGCAAGAACCATTCGATGTAGGTAGAACTTGGGCTTCGCTGCTGTGGCCGGTGAGCAAGATAAATAAGCAGAAAGCTGTCACATATCGCATGGCATCGCCTCTCGAGAAGTCTACCCTCTTATTCTAGAACGTTCTCCCTTGGCGCAATGCATGCTGATTTCCTCGAAAGAGGGGATAACTATCGTAATCAGGCCATAGCACTCGTTGACCCCGCGATTGGGAGTCGATCCAGCGGCTCGAACCGGACGAACAGGCGCCTGGGGCGAGTGTCCTCACGTGAGCGTCGGAAGAGACCCTGAATCGGCACGATCATGCGATTGGACGGTAAGGATCCCCTTCGGCTTCCCCCTCGGCTTCGCTCGGGGCTTCGGCAAGACAGGGCAGGCTTTCGACTCCGTTGTCGTCCGCTTCGCGAACGGCAGCCCAGCGAACCTAAGAGCCTCTAACTCCCGGCGAGCGGATTATTCAACTCCATTCTTAATTGTCGCCCGATATTTTTTGATCCACCGCCCTTTCCGGGCATATACTGGTGCCCCTCCCCGCTCGAATCAAAAGGAGAATCCTGTTTATGACTCACGAACATCTCACTGTGCTGCGCCTGTTCAACGCAGCTCTTTTGATCGCTGCTGTGTTCGCCGTTTGCAGTAGCAGCTTCGCCCAAACCGAATCGCCAATCATTTCGTTTAACGGGGATCTCGATGGAGCCACCCCGGCCACAACGCTTATCGCCGACAGCGCAGGCAACTATTACGGCACGACTTTTTCCGGTGGAAGCTACTCCGGTCAGACGTGCGCGTTTTATGGATGTGGAATTGTCTTCGAGCTTTCGCCTAACACTTCGGGCGGCTGGAGCGAAGCCGTTCTGTACCCTTTTACCGGCGGCGCCGACGGGGCCAACCCCGCGGCAGGACTGGTCTTCGATTCGGAAGGCAATCTTTACGGCACAACCAGCGCTGGCGGACTTGTGACCAGCGGCTGCAACAATTCCGGCTGCGGCACGGTCTTTGAAATATCCCCCAGTTCTTCGGGCTTCTGGACGGAAACTACTCTGTACAAGTTCAAGGGTGGCAATGACGGCTGGTATTCCGAAGCCCCTGTAACTTTCGACGCCGCCGGCAATCTCTATGGGACCACTTCCACCGGAGGCCCGGGAAAAGACTGCACCTCCGGCTTAGGATGCGGCGAGGTTTTTAAGCTCACGCCCAACGGCGCCGGTGGATGGAATTATTCGGTAGTTCATTTCTTTTCCAACGGCAAAGACGGAGGACGGCCTTACTCCGGAGTCGTGGTCGACAATGCGGGAAATATTTTCACTAGCGCCAGCCAGGGTGGCAGCACGACGAATTGCGGCCCGGGTTGCGGCACTGTGGATGAATTCTCACCCAGCGGCACCGGATACACGCTACGAGTGCTTCACGCCTTCACCGGCATACAAGATGGTTGGTTTCCCCAGGGAGGCCTTGCGCTGGATGATTCGGGCAAAATTTACGCGCCGGTCCAGGAAGGCGGACATAAGACCGGCGTGTGTCAGTCCGTCGGCGGCTGCGGAGTTGTCCTGCAACTGACTCCGAATGGTTCTGGCGGATATACCCCCAGCATTGCCCACTCGTTCACCGGTGCTGCGGACGGCTACGGCCCCACTTCCGATTTGACGGTAACTTCGTCAGGAGTACTTTACGGCGCAGCCTACGGCGCTCCCTCCGGCGCACCTTTAAACTGCTTCGGTCCCTGTGGGTTCGTCTACAAGCTCACCCCCAGCGGAACCGGCACCTGGAGTGAGAGCGTGGTCTATGCCTTTACCGGAGGCACCGATGGCGGGGGGCCAGCGTGGTTCAACGGCGTGATAGTGGATTCTTCCGGCCACATCTTCGGAGCCGTGCAGGAATTTGGCCTCGCCGGAGGCTGTTCTTCGTTCGGCAATGGTTGCGGCGTGGCGTATGAGATCACGCCATAAGGATATGCGTTAGATGCCTGTGATCTTCCATCAGGCTATCCGGCCACCTGACTAAAGCTAAGCACGGAGCCGTCTCTCGGGGCGGCTTCGCTATTTGGTTGTCATCCGCTCGCGAAAGACATCGCTATGCGCAGCTCTACGTTTTGCTTCGTTGGGCGTGCCTCAGCGCGCACTGCCGCAGTGTTTTTCGTACTGTTCGATGATGAAATGATCGGTCATGCCCGCGATGTAATCGCAGACCACGCGGGGCAGGGATTCCTGTTCCGCTTTCTCTTGATAGTAGTGGGGCAGGGCTGAGGGGTTGCTCATCCAGAAGGAAAACAGTTCAGTGACTATGCGTTCGGCGTCGTCTTTTTCTCCCGCCAGCGAGGGGCTGTAGTAAAGATTTTCGTAGAGGAAATCTTTGATCTGCTTTCTCTCCGCTTCCACCTCGGGGCTAAAGGCTGCAATGCGCTCGCGATGCTCGCGGATATCCGCCAGAGTCTTGATGCCAGCGCGCTCCAGGCGAGTTTGCATGTTGCCGATCAGATCGCCGACCATGCGGTTAAACACGCGTTTGAGGGCTTCGTTGAATTGCAGTTTGCCAGGCACGTCGGGATAAATCTTTTCGACTTCGCGGAAGAAACGTTCAAAGACCGGCACGCCTTCTCGAATTTGTTCGAGAGATAGAAGATGCGCTTCGTAGCCGTCATCGAGGTCGGCCGTGTTGTAGCCGATTTCGTCGGTCAGGTCGACGAGTTGGGCTTCGAGTGGAGGACGCTGGTCGAGGAGATATTCCGCCAGTTCCGGATGTTTCGCGGGGTCGTAGTCGCGCGAGTGCTTGATGATGCCTTCGCGAACTTCGAAAGTAAGGTTCAGGCCGCGAAAGGCGGCGTAGCGCTGCTCGAAATCTTCCACGATGCGAAGCGCGTGCAGGTTGTGATCGAAGAACAGGCCCTGTTCGCGCATGGCGGCATCGAGCGCTTTTTCGCCGGCGTGGCCGAACGGTGGATGGCCGAGGTCGTGCACCAGCGCGAGCGCTTCCGCCAGATCCACATTGAGAGCGAGCGCGCCCGCCACGGAGCGCGTAATCTGCGCTACTTCGATGGTGTGAGTGAGGCGGTTGCGGAAATGATCGGAATAGCGGCGGGTGAAAACCTGCGTCTTATCTACCAGACGGCGAAAAGCGCGGGCATGGATGACACGATCGCGATCGCGCTGATAATCGTTGCGGTAAGGATGAAGCGGTTCGGAGAAGCGGCGTCCGCGGGAGTTTTCTACGTGCACCGCGTAGCCGGCCAGCATGGTGGAAGTTTAGCAGTTGTTAGTACCAAGTACCTAGTACCGAGTTGCGAGGGTAGTGGTGTAGTTTGAAAAAGATCCGTATCAGGGCATGCCTTCAGGCATGCGCCTCAGCGGGAGATTTGAAATCGGCTTCAGCCGCTGGGGCCGTGGGGCAAGCCTCGGCGGCTAAAGCCGCTTGTCCCTCACCCGTCGTTGGCATCGCTGAAGCGATGCCCTGATACGAATCTTTTTCAAACTGGACCACCACTGTACCGAGTTGCGAGCAGCGGAGAGCAGCTTCGTTTGCTCGGTACTCGGTACTGGGTACTCGGGACTAACTACTGGCTCTGCGAATCTTCCTTCGCCAAGCGCACTTTCGCGGCGTCGAGTTTCTTTTGCGTGGCCAGCAACAGATCGCTCTCAACTTCGGCTGGGACTGTCTTGTTCCATTCTTCGAGGGCTCGCTCCCAGTGAGCGGCGGCCAGTTTGAGGCGTCCGGTTTTTTGGAAGAGATCGCCAAGATGATCCTGGACGGTGGGGTCTGAACTCATCCGGAGAGACGCTTTGTTGAGACTTTCTTCGGCGAGATCGTACTTTCCGAGCTTAAAGTAAGCCCATCCCAGAGAATCCAGGTAGGCGCCGTTGCTGGGATCGAGGCTCACCGCCAGCTTGATCTGATTGAGGGACTCTTCAAGTTGCACGCCGCGGTCGGCATTCATGTAGCCCAGATAATTCAGAGTAACGGCGCTCTGCGGATTGGCCGCGAGCACTTTCTTGAATTCCGCTTCGGCCTGGTCGTATTTTTTCTCCCGTTCGAAGGTGGATCCGCGCAGGAAGTAAATGTTTTCTTTGTCCTCGGGCTTGGTCGAAAGCAATTCGGCTTTATTGAGAGACCCTTCCGCATCGCTCCAACGCTTTAGGCGTGTGTACATAATGGCCAGGCGGACGTAGACTTCGCGATCTTCCGGCTTGCCGGTGAGCAAGGAGCGGACGTCCGCGAGCGGCTTGTCAGGATTCTCCGTATCGGCGAGTTGGGCGTCGAGCACCATGCGAAGCTCGCGGTCATCCGGCATCTTTTGCACGGCTTCTTCGGCGACGGCGGTAGCCTGCGGCCACTGCTTGGCTTCGCGGTAGGTATCGATGACATCCTGATAGCCGGTTTTGGTGTTGTCATCGCCGAGCGGAATCATTTTGCGGAAGGTTTCGATGGCGGCGGGATAATTTTCCTGATCGCGATAGACCATGCCCAGGCGCTCGATAAAGATTCCGCGGTTGTTGCGGTCCGATTGCGAGTAAGCGCTGTCGGATTTCTCGGTTTTCTTCAGGAGATCCTGAAGAGTCTTAATGGCCTCGTCGTAACGGCCCTGCGCTTCATAAACCACGGCGATGTTGTAGGGAACTTCCAGCAGATCGGGAACCATGGCTTCGGCTTTTTTCAAACTGTCGAGGGCATCATCGTACTTTCCCCGCCGGCGATAGATTTCCGAGATGCGGAGATAGGTCTGCGCGTCCTCGGGATTGGCATCGGCGATGACTTTGTATTGATCGAGCGCCGCATCAATCTGGCCGTCATTCAAAAGATTTTCGGCGAGACCACGAATGGCATCGAGATTATCGCGATCGAGGCGGACCGCGTGCTTGTAAGCATCGATGGCGCTTTTGTAATCCTTGCGCTGCTCGTAAGTGGCGCCCAGGGCGGCATACAGCTTGGCGGAGCGCCCGGTATCGGGCACGGAGCTGAGCACCTGCAACGCGCGCGCCGTGTCGCCTTCGTCGGTGTAAAGAAGGGCGAGGGTGGTGACGGCTTCTTCGGAATCGGGATCGAGCTTCACCGCGACCTTAAGTTCGCTTTCCGCCTTCTGCAGGTCATTGTTCAGGCGATAGAGGCGGCCGAGCAGCAGGTGATCGTCCACGTTGTCGGGCTCGATCTTGACGATTTCTTCGTACTGCTCGATCGCCAGCTTGAGCACGTTCTCGGAGCCGTTGCCGTTGCCGGGCGCATCGCCGAGCGAGCGCAGATAAATCCGGCCGAGCAGCTTGTGGGCTTCGAGATTGTTGGGATCGCGCTTGATGATGTCCTGCGCCTGGAGGACGGCATCGCGGATGCGGCCGGTTTTGACGTAGAGCTCGGCCAGGCCGGAAGTGAGAAATTCCGAAGACGGGTCAGCATCGATGGCGAGACGGTATTCCTCCATCGCTTTGTTCGCCAGTTCGCTGCGTCCGTAAGCGGTAACTTGCTCTTCGTAGAGATGCGCCAGCGTGTAATGGTAGTAGGCGGCGGCGTGGTCAACTTTGTGCGGGGACGCCGGAGCGGACTTGGAATCTGCGGGTTTAGCTTCCGCCGGGGTGGACGGACTGGTCTGTGCAGACAACGCCGATGCTACGAAAAGCGACCACACCAAAGTGAAGCGAAAAATTCTATTCATGCTCGACCTAGTCATCCTGGAATTGATTGCGAGAGAACTGTTGACACTTAGCGCACTTCCCGAATACATGATCATTGGATGCAAAACCGCCGGGGCTGGGGTGCTCTAATTCTAACCTGTCGGACGGCTGATTGGGAAAGAGTGTGGAAGACGGCACAGCCCGCCGCCAAGCGGAAGTACAGGGACCACGGGGACTTGGCAGGAGACAATTGTCAAGTTTGGTAAAGCGCTATGGGTGCGATCACGGCGAGCAAATCACGATGAATCAACTCTCGAATCCCTCCGACATTCACTTAATACACGGAAAAGATTATGGGGAGCAGTTGCTCCCCATGATTGCTTTGCGAGAGAAATAGCTTGCGCTTGCCAGGAAGCGAACGAATCGAGTATTCGCGAATGCTAGTCTTCGCTTATCTATCCTCCTTCTTTCTCAGTTTTCGTTTATCTCAAAGACCACGCCGTGACCGGCGGCGCCGCCAGTGGCGGCCGTGCCATACAAATTGCCTTCGGGATCCGGGAATAAAGCATTCGGGCCCCCGCCGTCATACCCATTCTCGAAGTCGTGTAAGAGGACTTCATGCCAATCGCCGCCGGATTCCGGCTGCAGTTCAAAGGCCACGCCGACACCGAAGCCACCTGCGCTGGTAGTGCCATACAGATTGCCGGAGGAATCGATGGCCAAGCCAGTAAGCGGTTGTCCGCCTTCACTGTTGCCATTGAAGTCGAGAAGCACGGTCTCGGTCCATCCGTCAGAGGTTGGCGTGAGTTGAAACACTGTGCCGAAGCCAATCCCCACACCGCGTGACACTTTGCCGCCGTAATCCGTGGTGCCGTACAGACGGCCGTCGGGGCCAAAGATCATCCCGGCCGTTGGATTTATCCCATCTTTTTCCGAAGCATCGAAGGTGTGGATCACGGTTTCGTCCCAGACTCCGGAAACGTTCGATAACTCATAGGCAACGCCTGACGTTCCGTCTTCCGCTCCGCCCAGGAAAGTTGTGCCATACAGATTACCCGCGGAATCGGCGACTAAGCCGCCCCAGGGGTTTGCCCCATCAGCTCCGCCGATAAATGCATACAACACGCTTTCATTCCACAAGCCTTCGGCGCTGGGCGAGAGTTCGAAGACGACTCCGTAGCCTTGTCCTCCCCCAAACGTCGCGCCATAGAGATTGCCTTGTTGGTCGAAGATCAAACCAGAGAAGATACCTTCGCCATCGGCGCAATTCGCGAGAGCACAAAAGCTATACAGCTCCGTTTTCACCCATCCGCCGTCGGAGCTGGGTGAAAGTTCGAATACCGTTCCGTGACTATATGCGCCCCCCGCGTTGGTGGTGCCGTAAAGGTTTCCTTTGGAGTCGAAAGTCAAGCCGGCCATAGGGGTTGCTCCCTTGGGACAATCGGTGCCCGACCTGCCCCCGCAGAGAAAGTCCAAGAGAACAGTCTCAACCCATCCCGTGGAAGTTGGCGACAGCTCGAAAACTGTGCCACATCCCTCGCCACACGAATAGGGGCCGCCGGATTGGGTCGTGCCATAAAAATTGCCGGCGGAATCGCGAATCAACCCTGGATTGGGCGTTGCTCCGTCAGGCCCGTGAAAGGCGTAGATTGTCTTGAAATTTGTTGCCGCGGCCGCGCAGGTAACTGATCCAGCGGACAAGGTGGCGAATACGAGTGACGCGAAGGCTACGTGCAAGTACTGCTTGTACGGCATTGTTCTTACCTCCATGGGAAATGGCTTGCGTCATTCAGACGCTGGTGCACGCGTTTAGGTTTGCGAGGCGGGAGACTTACTTCGAGTGTGTCGCTGGGTAAGCGAGAAGGTGAAGGTTGGGATAAATTCAATTATCGAGACGAAAGTGGCGCGCTTCCACGACAACGTCGACAACTAACTGAAGATTTTCGGTAAGCCGTGATCAGCAGTCCTTGCAAGTAATGATGGTAGGACACCCCACGCAGGTTTCTCGCGCTCCGGTGGGAGGCAGCAAGCCTCCGCCCGCTACGTTTGACAGCTGTGGTTAGTCCAAATCGCATAATGTAACTTTCTTGACCTTAAGTTATTTTTTCATAAGTTATCTCCCAGAGGAGGGGACAGTTAACAACTTCAGGGGGCATTGCTTTCTCAAGTAAATTTATTTACTTACATCTCCAAGTAAGTCATCCCGGTCCCGTTTCTTGCGGACGAACTTGGGGTTATATCTCGCCAGGTTAGTCTAGCCAAGGCTTGGTTATCTCGGAGAATTTGAAGTTAGATCCACTCCACTAGTGGCGGAAGTGGCGAACTCCGGTGAACAGCATTGCGAGTCCCAGGCGGTCTGCGGCGGCGATGACTTCGGGATCGCGCTGTGAGCCTCCGGGTTGAATGATGGCGGTGGCGCCGGCTTTGGCAATTTCCTCGACTCCGTCCGGGAACGGGAAGAAAGCGTCGGAGGCGGCGACGGTTCCTTGCAGCGGCAATTGCGCTTTCATGGCGCCGATTTTGGCGGAATCGACGCGGCTCATCTGGCCGGCGCCGACGCCGACGGTTTGCCCGTCGCGCGCGTAGACGATGGCGTTCGACTTGACGTGCTTGCAGACCTTCCACGCAAAAAGAAGCGCGCGGGTTTCTTCGGGAGTGGGGGAGCGCTGGGTGACAACTTTCAGATCGATATCCTGTAACGGGCGCACATCGGAATCCTGCAGGAGGATTCCGCCCGAGATGTTTTTGAGAGTCCACTTCTGCGGGGCGGCTGCGACTTCCACCAGGCGGAGATTTTTCTTAGTGGCAAAGCGGGCTTTGGCGGCTTCGTCGAAGGAGGGCGCGGCGATGACTTCGAGGAAAAGTTTGTGCATCTCCTCGGCGGTTGCGGCGTCGATGGGTCGGTTCACGCCGATCACGCCGCCGAATGCGGAGACGGGATCGCATTCGAGTGCGCGCTTGTAGGCTTCGGCGAGAGTCTTGCCCGTGGCGGTGCCGGCGGGATTGGTGTGCTTGATGATGGCGCAGACCGGCTCATCGAACTCCTGCGCGAGGTCCCAGGCGGCCTGCAGGTCGACGATGTTGTTGTAGGAAAGTTCTTTGCCCTGAATCTGGCGGGCATTGGCCACGCCCACGCCGGAACCGTCGGAATACATGGCGGCCTTTTGGTGCGGGTTTTCGCCGTAGCGCAGGTCGAGGGTCTTCTGGAATGACAGGCGGAGGGTTGGCGGGAAGGCTTCTGCGGCGGCGAGTGGATTCTTTGTGTCTGGAATGCGTTCCAGCGTTGAGGCGATCGCGGAATCGTAGGCAGCGGTCGTGGAGAAGGCTTTTTGCGCCAGCTTCCACTTGGTTTCTATTGACAGTTCGCCGTGGGAGCGGGCGAGTTCTTCTGAAATGGCCGGGTAGTCCGCCGGGGAAGTGACGACAGCAACATCGTGAAAATTCTTGGCGGCGGAGCGGATCATGGAGGGTCCGCCGATATCGATGTTTTCGATCAACTCTTCGAGGGCGACGCCCGGCTTGGCGGCGATTTTTTCGAAGGCGTAGAGATTGACCACAACCATGTCAATCGGCTGGATGCCGTGATCGGCGACGGCGGCGGTGTGCGCGGGATTCTCGCGGCGGTGCAGAATGCCTCCGTGAACTTTGGGATGCAGCGTCTTCACACGGCCATCGAGCATTTCGGGGAAGCCAGTGAGTTCGGAGATGTCTTTGACGGCGATGCCGGAATCTCGCAGCAGCTTGGCCGTGCCTCCGGTGGAGATAAGTTCGATGCCGAGGCTGGAGAGCTGGCGGGCGAAATCGACCAGTCCAGCCTTATCGGTAACGCTGAGGATGGCGCGCTGGATCTTGGACATTGGAGATGCTCAGATTTTAGCAGGAACAGCTCGGCTATCTGAGTCGTGGCGTGGATTGGATTCCCGTGCTTGCGGAACTTGCGACTTCGCCGGGTGCTGCTTTTCGCAGCGACTCCACAATGCGATTGATCTCCGGCTGGATAACTCCGGCGGGGTTCGCGTACTTTCTTGGCGAGAGGACCAACTCGAAATGGTCCTCATCGGAATACAGGTCAACAACAACTTCATCCCTGCTGACTTGTGGATCGCCCTGCTGGAAACCCCGATAGGACTGGTTCGAGATGTTGAAAATCCCCGATGCTGCTGCCTTCACTGGCATAATCGACTTGGTGAGGAGCACCATCTGTTCGCGATAGTGCAGGCCTGGCGAAAAGGACCAGTAGTGCATCTTGTTCGGCGTGAATCCGTATACATTCCTCACAAAGGCGTAGTCAGAGCTTGAGGTACTTGGGCCGAAGAAGAGTTCGACGACTTTCGGCCGAACTTTGAACTCTGAGGCCCACCCGTTGACGGTTTCTCGGGCCGGAAGGGCGGTCACCATGAGGCGCAGCCCGGACCGAAAAGAGAGAACAACCAGTGTCTTCTCCGGTTTGTCCTTGGGATAGAACGTGGTCTTGGTCTCATCGAGGTCGCTCCAGGGGACTTCAAAGTCATACCCGAAGTACGAGAGCTTCATTCCGGGTGCCTGCGAAACGGAGTGGTCCTTTAGCTCCGTGGGTACGACCCTGGCCACTGGAAGAGCTTTTCTGGCCGCGTAAAAGGAAAGTGCGACGGGGCCAATCCAGTAAACGCAGAGGAGGATGACCGCGATCGTGATGACTATCGTGGCCAGTATGCGTCGAAAGAGCTTCATGGTCGTCTCGGCTACGCTTTCGCCTTAGCCTTTAGCTTGACCTGCCCCTCGGCGAGTTCCACGGAGAACTCCACGTCGTGGCAGCCATACTGCTTGCGAATCTCAGCGGTCTTTTTCTGCACAAAGGTGGAAAACGATTCGAGGTTGCCGGAGACATTTTCTCCGGCTTTCTTTTTGGCTGCGACCAGGGTGTTGTAGAGGCGTTCGAGCTGTTCGCGTCCGGCTTCGTTTTCGTGCATGGTGAAGGGCTGCGAAGTGGCTGGCGCGGGGGCTGAAGCGGCGGCGGCCTTACTTAATCCGTAGACTGGATGGTGCTGCGGTTTGGAGACTTCTTCGGTGCGCACTCCTTGCACCGAGAGCAGCGCATCCTGCGGACGGCGGTAGCCTTCTTCGCGAATGCGGGACTTCTTGCGCCACAGGTCGCTGTAGATGGCGTAGCGCTGCGCCATTTCGTTGTAGCGGAAGCGCTGGGAGAAGCTCATGCGGCCGCCGTCGGAAAACTTGCGCAGCAGCGAGAGCACCTTCCACTCGATGTCGGTGGGAGGCCGCTTGGTCGGATTGCTGAAAAACACCTCGTACTCGATCTTCAGCCGGCGGAGCTGAGTTTCGAGCACGCCTAGCTCTTCATCGGTGGTCAAGGAGCATCTCCAAGTAAACAGTGTAGTGAGAAGGAGCGCAGGCGGCGAGGTACCCGGCGGTCACCGGAGGACATGGTACGAAAGTAAGCTATTGGCTCTTAGCCTTTAGCTCTTGGCTTGAACCCTACGACGGTCCGCGGAATAGGACCGAGCACACGGTTTTGAACGCGCCGAGATAGAGCAGGCAGCGTACGTGGTTGAAACAACTTGGGATTGAGCTAAAGGCTAAGGGCTAAAGGCTAAAAGCTCTATTTCGAATTCGCGGCCATCTTCTTGACCATGGCCAGCACAAGCTTGCGGTCGCTTTCGTTGAGGTTGGTGGCGTAGCGGCGGACCTGGCTCAGGAAGCGGACTTCGTCGTCGGAGAGTTGCGGCAATCCCTTGGAGCCGTTGTTGTGGCCGGACTCGGAGAAGAACTGCGAGAGGGCGATCTCCATGGCTCCGGCAATTTTCGAGAGCGTATCGAGCGACGGGATGGTATGGCCGTTTTCCACCCGCGAGAGGTAGCAGCGCAGCAGGCCGGTGCGCTTCTCGATGTCTCCTTGAGACATTCCTTTTTGCAGCCGGTAGTCTCTTATGGTCTGACCGATATTGATCTGGGGGAGCATTGCAGGATGCGACATAGTAACCAGATCGGCATCTTATGGCAAGTGGAAATTCGTGCTATGACAAAAGTGGTGCAAATCCGAGGTTGATTAGAACGGCACCACGGGATGCTTAGACGGTGTACAGGAAATGTTCTGACGCCAGAGTGCCGCTGCATGGCGGCGCTGACAGCTACTTTTTCAAGTTCTGCGCGAAAAAGGTGACGGTGCGTTTCCAGGCGTCGGCGGCATCATCGGCGCGGTATCCGGTCTTGTTGTTGGGGTTTTCGAAGGCGTGGCCGGCATCGTCATAAATCTTGATGTCGACTTTCTTCCCTTGCGCCTTCATGGCCGCCTCGAACTTGTGAACGTCATCGGGCGTGATGCCCTGATCCTGGCCTCCGAATAGGCCGAGGACGGGCGCGTTGATTTTCTTGATGGTATCGGCGTCGGTGGCGAGATGGCCGTAGTTGATCACATCGGCGGCGAGGGTTGGTTCTTCGAGCGCGACGTTGAGCGAATAGCCGCCGCCCATGCACCAGCCGATCGAGCCGATGCGGTTTTTCCTGACGTTGGGCTGGGACTGAAGAAATGCGAAGGCCGCATGAAGATCGCGTTTAGCACGGTCGTCGGGAACTCCGCGCATTAGTTCGTGTGCCACGTCAGGCGTGGTGGCAACCTTGCCGCGATATAAATCGATGGCGAGCGCTTCATAGCCCTGGTCGGCCAGTTTGGAGGCTTGATCTTTGACCCAGTCATTTAATCCCCAATATTCGTGGATCACGATGAGCGCGGGAAATGGGCCGCTGCCGGCAGGAGTGTAGAGCACGGCTTGGACAGTGTCGTCGCCGCTTTTGTAGGAAACAGTTTTGGCGTCGGCAGCGAAGGCATGGCAGGCCAACACAGTGACGAGCAACACCAGGGAAATTTTCTTCATAGATCGAGCCTTTCGAAAAATGCAATCCCTGTGCAAGCAGTTACAATTCCAACTCCATATACATGGCGCCGGCAATCGGGTTGGGACGGTAGGGAGCGACTTCCTTGAATCCAAGCTTGCGATACATGGCTACCGCATCCTTCATCACGGGCTCGACGGTGTCAAGACGCATGCGCCGGTAGCCGATCTGGCGGGCCTCGGTGATGATGCGCTGGGCTAAGGCACGGCCGACCCCCTTGCCCCGAAAATGCGGGCGCAGGTAGAGGCGCTTCATCTCGCAGATACCCGGCTCTAACGTGTGAAGCGCGACACAGCCTGCGAGTTGACTTTCGTATTCGGCGAGGAGAAGCCGTCCTTCCGGTGGAGCGTAGTCGCCGGGCAGGCCTGCGAACTCCTGGTCAAAATTCTGAAAGCAGAGGCTGAAGCCGAGGGATTGCGCGTACTCGAGAAATAGTTCGCGGGCCTGGTCGACTCGCTCGCCGGATTCGGCCTGAACAAAGATCAAACCCTTTAACACAGAGGGCACGGTGGCCACAGGGTAATTCATAGGACTTGTGTTTTCGGCTTTCATTTCCTTTGTGAACCCCTGTGTCCTCTGTGGTGAAGGTTTTTCTATCCCATCAACATGCCGCCGTTCACGTTCAACACGTGGCCGGTAATGTAGGAGGCTTCGTCCGACGCGAGAAACGCGACCGCACTCGCTACATCGGCGGGCGAGCCTACGCGGCCGAGCGGGATCTGTTTGGCGGCGTTCTGCTTGAATTCTTCGCCCAGCACCTCGGTCATGGCGGTTTCGATGAATCCCGGAGCCACGGCGTTGCAAGTAATGTTGCGCGATCCCAGTTCGCGGGCGATGGCCATGGTCAATCCGATCAAGCCGGCTTTCGATGCGGAGTAATTCGCCTGACCCGCCTGGCCCATCTGCCCGAAAACGCTGGCGATGTTGATGATGCGTCCCCAGCGCTGCTTGAGCATGGCGCTGGTGACCGCTTGCGTGCAGAGATAAGCCGAGGTGAGATTGGTTTGGAGAACGGCGTCCCAGTCGGCGCGCTTCATGCGCATGACGAGCTGGTCGCGGGTAATGCCGGCGTTGTTGACGAGGATGTCGATTTTGCCGAACTGGGCGATGACGGACTTGATCGAGGCCTTCACCTGGTCTTCATCGGTAACATCGAGAACACAGGCGACGGCCTTGCCACCGGCGGTGGTGATTTCATTTGCCAGTTCGTTGAGTTTTTCCTGGTTGCGCGCAGCCGCGGCGACTGTGGCGCCCTCGGCGGCGAGTTTCAGCGCGCAGGCTCGTCCAATACCTTGCGATGCTCCAGTGACGAACGCGACACGTCCTAAAAGGGACATTAGACTCTCCGAATGAGTTCATTCTCGATTGCAGAGTAGAACGTGCGATTATACGGGACCGCGCCGCCCGGCGCGTATCCGCGGCCGGATGGAAACTACGATATCCACAGCTCGCGGCTGCAAACGGATTGCACATTGCCCGCCTCCCGATTAACATTCGAGACACTCCCATGACGCCAACTGTGACGAGCGAAGTGATGCCCATGTCCGAGTCTTCGAATCAGAAATCATCCGCCACCGATGCGGCCCCGACCGGCCCCGGTCACCGCTCGACGCAGCGGGCTTCCGGTGCGGAGAATCCCGCCGCGCCTGAGAAGCTGCAATCGGCGCCGCCTTCCACCGAAGTCTTCGCCGTCTATGGCGTCGAACCTGAGATTCAGGCCTATGCCATGGCGAAATATTCGCGGTCGTCGCTGTCGATGAAGGAGTCGCTGCGCGAGATCAGTTCGCAGAAGGCGGAAAAATTTCTTAATACCTTTTACTTTCAGTACGGTCACCGCTCGATTGCCGACCTGGCGCACATTGCGCTGGCGGTGGAGCGTTTGTCGATTCTGGCGGCGATTGAAGTGGCCGACGAACAGCGCTGGGACGGGCAGGAGCGCTCGACGCGTTATCAGGATTTCAAGAAGAGCGGTTACTACGTTCCCGATTTCGGTTCGGATGCCGAGGCGCGCAAGCTTTACTGCGAGACGCTGGATTTTATTTTCGCCGAGTATGAAGCGCTCTCGGCGCACATGACGCAGCACCTGATCAGCATCACGCCCAAGCCTGCCGACATGAAGCAGGAAGCGTACGAGCGCACGCTGAAGGCGCGGGCGTTCGACATCACGCGCTACCTGCTGCCGCTGGCCACGAATACTTCGCTGGGTGAGATTGTTAACGCGCGCACGCTGGAAACCCAGGTGGCGCACCTGCTTTCGCATACGCACAAGGAAGTTCGAGTTCTCGGCGAGTCGCTGAAGAAGGCGGCGACTTCGGCGGCTTACAACGTGAATGCCGAGTCGTTAAAGAAATTAGTCGAGGAGATTCGCGCCGTCAATCCGGACTTGGGCGCGCGGGCTGAACAGGAATTACTGCATGAGGTCCGGGTTGCACCCACGCTGGTGAAGTATGCGGACCCGAATCTGTATGAGATGGAAACGCGGCGCGATTTACGGCAGGCGGCGCGGGAGTTAATGAAGAGCGAGTCGGTTGCGCCCTCGAAGGCGATTGTCGATCTGCTCGACGATGAGCCTCTCGAAGTCGAGATTGCGACCACTTTGCTCTACGAGCACTGCCACCATTCTTACCGGCAAATACGGCAGGCGCTGCAGGTTTCGGGCGAGCGATACCGGCGGGAGATCATCGATCTTGGCCTGCGCCATCGCGGCAAGCACGACGAAATGCTGCGCGGTTTCCGCGCCGGCCAGCAGTTCCGCTTCGACATCCTGATGGATACGGGCGGCTTCCGCGACATGCACCGTCACCGCCGCTGCATTCAGGTGATGCAGGGGTTCACCACGCAGCACGGTTACGAGATGCTGCTCGATGTGGAAGATGCGGGCATGCGGTTGCAATTCGAAGCGGCTATGCGGCGGGTGCAAGGCGCGGTGGAGAAGCTTGCCGCACGCAACGCCCTCGAGGCGGAAGAGAATTCGCAGTACGCGATTCCGCTGGCCTATCGCAAGCGCGCCCTGTTCAAGATGGATTTCGCCGAGGCGGTCTACATCTCCGAGTTGCGCACCACGCCGGCGGGTCATGTCTCCTACCGCAACGTGGCTTACGCGATGTATGAGGCCGTGGCGCGGAAGTATCCGGCGCTGGCTAAGTATTTTCGCGTGCACGATGTGACGGCGCCTGTGGATTTGCTGCAGAGGTAGAAGGAAATACCTAGCGTGTCGAGCTTTCAGGTGCCGCTCATGCTGCTGGTTACATACGCGGCTGTGGCGTCTGCTGCAAGAGTCCGCTGCTTGGACCGCCATATGGTCAACCATTTCACCGCCACGAATGGACCAAGCATCACAGCAGAAGCGGCTAAGATGGTTAGCGCCACCGCCAGGTAATCAGTTAACTTCGTCGCATCTACCAGGACGATGGGGACGACAAAAACCATCACGACCGCATAGAACAACAGCCACGGCACGGTCCATTCGTTCAAGACATATCCGACCTTTTGCCTTCTCGCCATGTGTGCCCATTCGATGTCATGCGTTCTGAACTCCCGATCGCACTTGCTGCAGGTGCGGAACTCCTTGTCCGGGCGCGGAGCAGAAACGATCCTGCTCGACCATGTAGCACTACAGAAAGGGCATCTGAAGTTTGTCCAGCGAATGTACATGCAAGGCTCCCGAGTGCGCAGGATTTACATCGACCTCCGGCTGCCCCCGTACAGAACCGATCCCGGCCCGCGGGGTCTCACGCCAAACTGTAACGACTTTTGTAACGAATGCCCAGATACCAAACGGGTGGCCGACCTTAGGGCACGAACGGGAGGCCTTTGTCAGTTACATTCGTAACGTTGTAGGTGTGCCTACCGGTGAGCAACACTGGCGTGTCCGTCTCAAAGGCAGGTGCGCAGATGTTTTGTCGCAAGTGTGGCACGAATATGCCGGACGATTCGCAGTTCTGCTCGAGGTGTGGCCTGTCTGTGATGGCAATATCCGCGAGCAGTGAATTGCCCACCGGAACAGCAGCGATGGTGACCGCGTTGGAACCGACGCCTCGGGTTGCTTTGCAATACAAGATCCCGCGTATAAATCGCGGCGTTGTGCTGGCAGTCCTGATGGTGACGGGAGCTGCCTATGCATGTGTAAGGGCGAGTGCGTCTGTTCTCGCTGCATTCGTCATCTACATGCTCGGAGTGGTTGTGTTGGAAAGCTGGAAGCTGTGGCTTGGGTTCGGTATCTTCCGAAGGCTCAGCGGGAGTAACCGGATCGGAGTCACCTATGTGCTGAGTACCATTCTGTCTGTTGTTCCGTTGCTGGGATGGGTTGCCTGTGCCGTGGGCAACGACATGGCGGGCAGGGCTGTGACGCAGAAGCTGGGGAAGAAACCATCAAACTGGGTCTATTTCGGTTGGGTGGGGTTGTACCATCTCCAGGGTTTGTTAAATGAGGCGGCGGAGGCTTAGGCATGGCACATGTTGAGATCAATCAGAAAACCAAGAAAATCTCAATCCACATTGGAAACGGAAAGATGTACGGGCCAATGGATAACAGCGCGACCACCCTGGCACTCTCCCGCTGGATAGTGAAACTACTTAAGCGGGTGGCTCGACTTGAAGAACAACTACCATAACTGATGGGTGACCAATGGAGAAGGGCAAGCGCATCACGTGCGGAGTTCTGGCAGTGTTCTTCGGTGCTGTCTGCTTGAACATGATCGTCGAGAGACACTGGCCTAGCCCCCTGTTTCTTGCGATGGCAACGTTGTTTTCCCTATATGCGGTCTTCGGCGATGCTGCATTCAAGAAGCCGCAGTAAAATCATGACGGCCTTGTGACGAGAAGGGGAGCTTTTATAATGCTGGGGATAGTCGGAGCGGGGGCAGAGTCGCAGAATAGAGAACCACGCCTAAGCTCAATTGACCTTGGCTTCAGATATTTGTTGAAAGAGGTCGTGCGATGCCTTTCCGCATGATGATAGACGCTACGCTGTGCGTTTTTCTTGGCACGGTCCTCGGGCACCTCTTCCTCGCTCGGCTGCGGAAGGCCAAGCGACAGTCCATAGAGGACGCGAAGTCGCAGGCCTACAAAGCGAAGCACGACAGCTACTACGCCATGCAGGACAAAATGACTCCTGAAGCAGTGCAACTACTGGAGGAGTTAGCCCACGAAGGGGAAGAGTTCTTGTGAACCATGTTCTCGCTCGCACGTTCGCGGCGAGCGATAGTCCGGGGCAGCCTCAGATCGCACCCCTTGTAGCAATCTCTAGATTTATCTTGAGCCTTCCAGCCCCCGCAGCTAGAATCTAACTCAGAGGCGCCCATGCCGCGTTCCGTCAAGATCGCTCCGGAAATTGATGCCAAGCTTTACGAAGAGCTCGTCTCCGTGGCCAAGGAGAACGGGCAGTCGCAGCGCTTCGTGCTGGAGCGGGCGCTGGAGCATTATCTGCACAACGTGGTCCCTTCGCAGCAGCTGGTAAGACCCGAGGTGATGGCCGCCTATCGCCGCTCCAACGAAAAGTATCGTGAGCTATACACACGGCTCTCGGTTCCCCTCGAAACCTAATCGCGCATTTCCTTTGTCATCCTGAGGCAGCGGAGTCCTCGGCTTCGCCGAGGACTCCCAACGAAGGACCTATGTGTGGTGTGTCAATAGGTTGTTCCGGTCGAGACCGGAACGGCTGATGGGCGGAGCGTGGTCTAGACTAGCATGCGGACGATGCCAGTTGTACTGATGGAGCCAGCGCGGAAGCTC